>BNJS01003850.1_pt1 | contig 748734 bp, 1367 predicted proteins | sample 8540461 | NCBI WGS metagenome assembly BNJS01 (sample SAMD00202454, study PRJDB9452) | human saliva metagenome | isolation source: human saliva | place: Japan
CGTACTGATAGTGCATATAGTGATATTTTTTTCTTGTGCCATTTGCCGAAAAAGCCTGTAAGGTTTCATCTTGATCATGATTTAAATCATGTAATACGGCGGCAGAATACAACGTGGCCATGGATTCTTGCTGCATAGTCAAAATCTGCTGAATCACCGTGGTTAAATCTGCCTCCGTGGCTAACAGTCTGTCAAATTCCCGCCGCATATTATTTTTTTGTTCTTCAAAAATACATTTCACTAAATCTTGCTTGGTGGAGAAATATTTATAAAACGTCACTCGACTCACCCCTGCTGCCCGACAAATTTCTGCGACAGAAGTTAATCTCCAGCCTTGTTGATAAAACAGTTCAGTGGCAACCTGTTTCAAAAAAATATCTTTTTTCATGGTCCGCTCCTTAAGAGGCAATAACATAGCCGAAAAGCCTTTAATTGTCAAACATCAAATTTGAGAAAAATTCTTATTTACTTTCGTATTGTGATTGTGTTAGGTTTACATTATTAATCAATTAATGATAAAAAGTGTAAACTTTAAACTAAAAATGAAAGCCTAGGAGAACCCATGAACAAGTTATCCCCACGACTCAGCCTCATTAGCCTTTTGCCTGATGAGTGCCTATTCTTTTTCTATTCATGCCGAAGAAAGTAAACAGACCACGGTACTAGGCGAAATCACAGTGACCGGTGAGAAATTTGAACGTAGTCAATCTTCGACTGGTTCAAGCACAACTGTGGTAACTGGTGATCAATTCAAACGAGAAGCCAATTTAATGTCCGCTATTCAATTATTAAAAACGTGATGTGAATATTTTTAGATACCGGCTTAGGCAATGACTTACCCACTGTGCGCGGCGTTGACGGGTCAGGCCCTGCAGTAGGTGCGGTGGCATTTTTGCGGGTTCGCGCCCACGTTTGAATATGCAAATTGACGGCAGAACCTCCAGTTATAACGAATTGGCATTCGGTACAAAAATCCCTGTGGGATATGAAACAGGTAGAAATTTATCGTGGCGCACAAAGCTATGCCCAAGGGCGTAATGCTATTGCCGGCGCCGTGGTGATGACCAGCAACGATCCGACACAAGATTGGGAAGGGCGGCCAAATTGAATATGGGTAATCATCGATTGGCGCAAACCTCGGCCCATGATTTCCGGCCCGTTAATAAAAAGATGAACTGGCTTTTCGTTTAAGCGTGGATCATCAACAACGGGAAACCTCTGTTGATTTACCGCATTATAATCCCGTCGGCAACCCGCGTTGGTTTAAAGCCACCAATACCCGCGCCAAATTACTGTGGACGCCGTCTGCATTGCCAGATCTCTATAGCCGTTTAACATTCAATCATTTAAACGCGCGAGCACCACAAAGCGAAACAGAGTTACAACCTAATTCACCACGTTACACGCCAGAACGCCCGGTATTCCAAACACGCTCTGCCAGCACTATTTGGGACATTGGTTATCAACTCTCAGAGCATTGGAAATGGGAAAATAAATTGGTTTATACACACTTTATTCACGATAGAAAAAAACAACTTCGCCATTCAACACCGCATTGCCGCCAAATCGTCGAGGTGTTCCGGCTCGCGTTGATGGCAATGAATTCCAAATTGAACCCATTGTAAAATACGAAAGCGAAAAATACCGTGGTTTATTCGGTTTGTTCTATTTCAATGCGAAACAAGATGAAAGTGTTACGATGCTCAACGGACGCATTGCTCGCACGCCGATTACGACAAATTTTAATGATAAAACGAAAACCAAGGCGGCCTTTTGGTGAAATTACCTTTACGCCGGATATTCCGTTTGAATTGACGCTTTCTGCTCGCTATGAACAGGAACATCATCAGCGTAAAGGCAAAAGTGCGATGTTTTCCATCAACCGGGATAAAAAATACAATGTCTTCCTGCCAAAAGCAGACATTGCATGGAAAAATTAACGATGATCAACGCTTAGGGCTTTAAAGTAGGTAAAGGTTATAATCCGGGCGGTGCCGGTGTAACTTTCGGTGTGCCGTACACCAGCTATGAATATGACGCGGAATATGTCTGGAACTACGAACTTTATCATCGTTGGACATCCGTAGATAAACGCCTACGCATTAACAGCAACCTATTCTATAACGACTACAAGGACATGCAGTTACCGTTCACTCTTGGTCCAAATTCCATCGTGATCCGCAATGCCGATAAAGTCGTCACCTATGGTGCGGAAATCAATACCGAATGGCAGGCCACGGAGAAACTGGCACTCAATGCGGGCATCGGGATATTAAAAACCGATATCAAACGTTATCCAAACAGCGGCATTGAAGGGAATAAACTCGCTCGTGCACCAAGTTTTAGTGGAAAAGTGGGGGCCAATTATCGTCTTCTTGACCACCTAGAAATTGGCACCAATTACAGCTACAACAGCAGTTATTATTCCACTGCCGACAACTTAGCCAATGGTAAAGTAGGGCATTATGACCAACTTGATGTTTATTTAGCGTATGACTTTAAGCATGCCAGAATCACGCTTTATGCCGACAACGTGCTTAACTCACGCAAAGATATCTTACTCGTACCGCGCTCAGGCGACATTACCCGTCAGCCGGAACGTCAAATTGGACTTTCTACCGAGTTAAGATTCTAAGCAATGAGTCAGCAACACCAACAAATTTGCCAACCTGTTGCCGCGCAATTACGCGCCTCAATGTGGTTGGCAACCTTCGCGCAAGGCTTAAAAATCGGGATTTGGCTTTTGATGATCCACATTGTGTTCACCGTCAGCCAATCTCTTACGTTTCCTTATTGGCAGATTTTTCTCGCTGCTTGCCATTTTCCATTTTGTATTACACCTGCAAAATTAAAGCGCACGATAAATCTCATTATGCTGCCTTTGAATTGGAAAAAAATTCTACGTCAACAGCTTGCAAAAAAATCAGTCAATTATCGTTAGGCAAAGTCAATGAAATCGGGTCAGGCGGTTTAACCAAAATACTGTGCGATGACGTAAACGAATTGCACACCTTTGTTGCCGATGCGCCCCCTCTTAAAGCGGAGGCTTATTCCACACCGCTTTTCGTGTTGGCGGCATTGTTTTGGTTAAATTGGCAAATGGCATTGGCTGTGGTGATTTTTCCTTGTCGTGTTGTTTACGATTCTGCAACATTTAATGCAAAAAAAGTCGGTTGAATTATCGTGATTACGGTGCTGCTGTGAGCCGAATCAATAGCGCGATTATTGAATATATTCAAGGCATGAGCACGATTCGTACCTTTGATGCGGGACAAAGTTCGTACAGTCGTTTTAGCACTGCATTAGAAAAATTTTAATCAGGTCATCTTCGCTTTTTTTAGCCAAAGTAGGGGCACCAACACGTCTTGCCCGTTCGCTCTTTACGCCAATGCCGATCATGTTGTTTTTTTGATCGTGTTAGGCGTGTATTTACACTCGCTTGCGCTGCTTTCCACCTTTGGCTTTTTTTGCTTTTTTTAGTGTTAGCTGCTGGGTTAATTGAAACCATGCATCCGTACATGGGGCTGTTTCATTTGTTGGAACGCTCCCGTGCCGCCATTGAACGCATTAACGAAATAAAAACGTTGGAAAATGCCACCGCACTTTTGCCACGACAAACGCCGAATGGTTATACCGTTAAATTTGAACAGGTCAATTTCAGTTATGGTGCCGACAAAACCACGCTACAAGATATTGACTTTATTGTGCCGCAAAATAGTTTTACTGCCATTATTGGCACTTCAGGCTCCGGCAAAACCACCTTGCTCAATTTGCTGTTGCGTTTTTGGGATATCGATAGCGGAAAAAAATCACCTTGGGTGGTGCTGATATTCGCCATATGGAAAATGACCAATTGATGAAAGTATTGCTCGGTCGTGTTTCAGGATAATTTCTTATTTTCTTGCTCTATTGCCGAAAACATCGCTTACGGCATAGAAAATGTAACGGAAGAAGCCATTATCAATGCCGCCAAACAAGCCCGTATTCACGACTTTATTATGACCTTGCCGGAGCAATATCAAACGAAAAGTAGGGTGAACGCGGACAATTATTGTCAGGCGGACAAAAACAACGTATCAGTATAGCCCGCGCCTTTTTACAAAATCGCCCGATTTTATTGCTAGACGAACCCACTGCCTTTTTCCGATGCAAAAAAACGAGGCGGATTTAATGCAGGCATTTCATGCGCTGATGCAAAATAAAACAGTGATCATGGTGGCACATCGCCTGTCTAGCATTACCCAAGCCGATCAAATTATTTATTTAGAGAATGGCAAAATCATCGCTCAAGGCAACCACCAAGCCTTGTTGCAAACCAATGCTGCCTATCAAATCCTTTGGGCGGAATATCAACAGGCAAAATCTTGGACGATACATTAGAGAATGTTATGCAATCTTACTTTAATCCCGAAACTCAACGCGTAAAAAAAGCCTGTGGCAAACTTATCACGCCTTATTTGCCGCCGCCCAACAGCAACGAAAGCGCATTCTTACGCTGTCTCGTTTTTTTGCGGCACTGTCTGCAACCTTATTCGGCGTGGCTATCGGTTTGCTGTATCCACTGCTTTTGGCATTAGAACAAACTGAAGCAGGGCAAAGTGCGGTCATTTTTTGGAGTGTTTTGTGTGGCGGACTTTTAGTCGCCAGCCTCCTTTTCCGCATTTGGGCGGAATATTATGACACTAAAGGCGATTCATTTTTGGCGACATATCAATTGAGACGTCAACTGGGCGAAAAAAACTTCGCCGAGTATCTCTTGCTGTCCTCAGTGGATTTCGTGCAGGCGAACTCAGTGCCGTTGCCATCCAAAGTATTAATGAAGCGACGAAATTACGCATTCAGTTTAATCAGCATTCTGATTTACGGCATCGTGACACCGGTGGCTACCGCCCTTTGTCTTTGTTTCTTTGATTACCGCTTTGGGCTGCTGATCTTCATTATTTTTTTCCGCTTATCGTGCCACTTTATTTATGGCGGAGAAAAAGCTTTCCGTCGTGGATTTAGTATTTTGGCAGAAGCTAATCAGCGACTTAAAGGCGAAAACCATTGAGTTTGTGCAAGGTTTGGAAATTCTGAAATCAACAGGGCAGACTGAAAACAAACAACATATTTTTCAACCGTGTGATTGAAGATGTGGCAAACATTCAACGCATCGGCACAAAAAAAGGCGAACGTCCGAATTTGATTATTACCTCAAGCATTCAATTAAGTCTTATTGCGGTATTAATTGTTGGCACATTTTTGGGTGATTTCCGGTAGCGCTCATTGGGTATTGTTAGCCACAGTGCTGATTTTAATTGCGCGAATTTCAGATGTATTGAACTTCTTTGTGCAAATGTCTTCGCTCTTAGAAATTTTTTTGTGATTAGCTGTGAAAAAAATTTGAAAAAAACTGATGGCATTGCCTGAATTGGCGGAAAAATCATGGCAGCAGATTACCCACAGATTATCGTATTCGCTATGAGCATGTCCGCTTTGGTTATAATGCTGAAAAAAACCATCCTAAACGACATTAATCTAGACATAAAACCCTAACAGCCTCAATGCTTTTGTGGGCACCAGCGGTTGTGGTAAAACAACATTACTTCGCTTGTTGTTGCGTTATGCTGATCCTCAATCAGGGAGAATTACGATCGGCGGTGTCAATATTCGGGATATTAGCCAAGAACAGCTCATGCGCTTAATTTCTGTGGTGTTTCAAGACGTGTATTTATTCCAAGACAGCGTATTAAATAACATCCGAATGGCAAAACCCAATGCCACCGATGAAGAGGTGATTCACGCCTGCAAACTTGCCCAATGCCATGATTTTATTCAGGCATTACCACAAGGCTATCAAACGCAAGTTAATGAAATTGGGAGTAATTTTTCCGGCGGTGAAAAGCAACGACTTGCGATTGCCCGAGCGATTTTAAAAGATGCGCCGATTCTCATTTTTAGATGAACCGACAGCATCGTTGGATACCCGCAATGAGCTGGCAGTGCAAAAAGCGTTGGATCAGCTGGTTAAAGACAAAACCGTGTTGATTATAGCTCACCGACTTTCCACCATTGTGGGCGCGCATTGCATTTATGTGTTGGAAAACGGCAACATTGCCGAACAAGGCACGCATCAAACACTCTTAGAACAAAAAGGACGTTATGCAGCGTTTTGGCAATGCCAACAAGGCAACATCACTCACTAAGCAGGATTGGGCAATCCTTGCCACGACCGCCGGTTTTAAATTCTGCATAGTGGCGTTTTATATGATTGGTCTCATCACCATGTTAAAAAGAGATGGGGTTCGATCTTAAACAGCTTAGTTGGTTCTATTTGCTTGGTGGAATGGAAATGGCGAAATTCATCGTCTCGCCGTTAATTGAACGCTATCGTCTCAAGCGTATCGGGCAATTTCGCGGCTGGCTATGCCTTTCCTCGCTAATCATTTTTATTGCCTTATTCATGTTGCATTTCATCCAACCGCAACGGGATTTTACACAGCTTATGGTGGCGTGTGTGCTATTGAACCCTAAGCAGTCTATTTTTTTCGGTTGTGCGGCGTTGGGGCTGACGTGTGCCATCCTGCCTTTTGAGCAACGTGGCTTTGGCGGTGTCATTCAGGTGATCGCAGGACGCGTGGGTAAAATGCTTGGCGGCGGTTTGGTGTTACTGATTTATCATCATTATGGCTGGCAAAGTGCGGTGGATTTAATCAGTGTTTTTTTGCACTATTGTTGATTCTACAAATTAGCCTATATTCCGAACCCACAGTTGCCGCTGAACCGCAAAAATCCGCCATTGCGTTTTTATTCACACGCTTTTTTTCCACTTTTTGGCAACAACCGCACATTTCATTTCGTTGGTTGATTTTTATTGTTATTTGTGTTTATGCCTAGCGGCATGGTGGTCAGTAGTTTCGTTCCGCGTCTAAATGCCTTGGGCTGGAGCAGCCAACACATTGGGCTATTACTTTCAGTATTCGAACCCCTTTGTGCTATCGCCTTTGCTCCGCTCAGTGGTCTATTACTCAAAAAAATATTCTCGGGTTTCTGTCACCCAATGGGTATTATTTAGCCAAATTTTTTGCCTTCTGCTTATTTATTTTATTTGAATATGTCGGCACGGATTTTTCCTTATCTTATCGCCGTACCCATCTTATTATTAAGTATGACTTACGCATTACTTGTGCCGTGCTTGCTCGCCATCATCATGGACAAATCCACTCAAACTTACGCCACGCTCGACAGCTCGTTGCAATTCTCCGTCGCCCTCTTAGGCGCTTATCTGGCCGGTTTTGCATCTCTTCGCCTTGCCTACGCTTTAGGTTACCTAATGGTTTACCTCACCGCCACTTTCATTGCTGTTGGAATGTGGAGATTTTTTGGATATCGAAAAGAAGAATTATCATAGGCTCATAAAAGCACCACAATAAGACGTACTAAACTTACTCTTCTTCGCTATTCTCTTGATGTGCCAACAAGCGTTCCACCTCAAAAATCATGGTATAGCGGTTCAACATCGGGCATGGTTTTCATGGCTTTGGCTGAGAGGTCCTTGAAGCGTTCCACTTTGCCCATGAGACCTTGCTGCCCCACTAGCGCGGTGACGGTGCTGTTGTAGTGCGAACTGACGGTGGAAAGGCTGTTTCCACTTTCGCTAAGCGCTCTGCAAGCAAGCAGATTTGATTGTAAATGTCACCGGCCTTTTCGCTGATTTCACGCGCCTCCGCATTACCGCGTTCCACCCGCCACAGGTTCGCTACAGTACGCAAAATTGGCATGAGCGTGGTATGTGACACCATAATGACGTTTTTGTCATAACCATAACCGAACAGGCTCGGATCCATTTTTAAGGCTTCAATGTAAGCCGGTTCCACGGCAATAAACATCAACACGAAATTCGGGCTACGTATGCCGATAAGGTTGCTGTAATCTTTGCGGGATAAGTCGTCGATGTGATTACGCAACGCCTTAATGTGCTCGCGCAGAAACGCCTGACGCTCTATTTCATCTTCAGCACTGACCGCACTTTCATAGGCGTTAAGCGACATTTTGCTGTCGATAATCAAATGTTTCTCATCCGGTAGGTTAAGAATAAAGTCGGGATAATTGCGTTTGCCCTCTTCGTTTTTAAAATGCGCCTGTGCGGTGTAATGTTCATCTTCCACCAAGCCGGCAGATTGCAACGCCCGCTCCAACTGCATTTCCCCCAGTTACCAAGGGTTTTCTTTTTCCCCTTTCAGAGCGGAAGTCAAATTGTTCGCTTGTTGTGACATACTCAAACCGATTTCCAACACTTTCTTAATTTCCGCTTCCAAGCCTGCGTTGCCCTTTAAGGGATTCCGAATGAATTTCATTCACCCGCTTTTGGAAACTCTCAATTTGCTCACGGAAAGGCTTTAACAGGCTGTCCATCGATGCTTGGTTCGTTTGCTGAAAACGCTGGCTTTTTTCTTCCAAAATACGATTGGCGAGGTTTTGAAATTCCGTATTGAGCTGCTGTTTGGTTTTGTTCAACATGTTGTTGCTGCTCGACAAAATGCTTTTTCTTTTTCTGTTAACGTGGTTTTTGAGTTCCGCCAATTCCTGGGAAAGTGCGGTGTGTTTTTCCGTTAAATTTGTCAGCGATTCTTCTTTGCGGACAATCTGCGCTTGGCTTTGTGCAAGTTGTCCGCGCAAGCTTTCCGCCTGTGCCGATGCCACACCAAAACGTTCTTTCAACGTCGTCATTTGTTCTGCAATAGCAGAATGGCGCGCCTGTTCTTCATTCAGTTCCGTTTGCAGATACTGTACTTTTTTTCATCCCGTTCGTTTAAGCGAATTTGTAATCCATCCGCCGTAGTTTGCGCTTTCACTACCTCTTGTTCTAATTGATTTTTTTACGGGCAGTAACGGCATCAAATTTTTTCTAATAAATGATTAAAAATCCTCAATGTTTTTTTATTTAAATCCTGTTGTAATTCCAAAGCTATCCCGTTTCCGGCGGGCGCTGATAAAAAGCAAAAATAAGGCAAAAGCACGCCCAATGCGACGCAAACGCCCAATAACAGATTTAAATCAATATCCAATGCAAACATGTTCCCTCCTGATGTTGGGCGTTAGTATAAAAGGAAATCCCTGGCCTTTTGCCGACCTTTCGCTTTTTTTCATTTCATGGGTGGCAAAAGGCGCAAAACTTACGGTAGAATGGCGCTTGAAGCGTTTGAATATTTGTCGAGAAAAAAATCACCGCACTTTTAGGGCATGCCATGAACCAACCTTTATTTCAGCCTACCAAACACGAGGAACACTGCCCACAGTGCGGTGCGTTATTAGCAAATAAAGCAAGGCAAAAAAGGGCTGTTTCTCGGCTGTTCTGCCTATCCGCAATGTGATTATTTGAAACCGTTACAAGCCTCCCTTGAGGTAAAAACCCTCAAAATATTGGAACAAACCTGTCCCCAATGCGGCTATTTATTGGCGTTAAAACAAGGGCATTTCGGCATGTTTATCGGTTGTAGCAATTATCCTGAGTGTCATTTTGTGGTGCATGAGGAAACAGAAGAGGAAACGGAAGAACACGTACCTTGCCCGGAATGTCAAGAAGGGCAGTTAGTGGCGCGGCGTGGACGTGCCGGCAAGCTATTTTACGCCTGCAACCGTTTTTCCGCATTGCAAGTTTTCCGTGCCAACCAAACCCTATTTAGTGGATTGCCCGCAATGCCATGGCAATTTAGCCTTATTAAAAAAACAACAGGGCGAACAACGCACTTGGCTATGTGTGAATAAAACCTGCCGCCATATTTTTTTACAACCGAGTAACCTCATGAATTTACAAGAGATTGTTAACCATTTAAAAAATCAGCAAGTCGTTGCCTACCCTACCGAAGCGGTTTTTGGATTAGGTTGTAATCCAAACAGCCAAAGTGCGGTGGAAAATTTACTAGTTTTTAAAACAACGCCCGATGTCAAAAGGGCTGATTTTTAATTGCGCCGAGTTTGGATTTTTTTGTTGCCTTTTATGGATGAACGCCGTTTGATGGAAGAACATTGGCAACGTTTAACCACGCAATATGATCGGCCAACGACATGGGTCGTACCTGCAAAAACGACGACGCCAAAATTTCTTACCGGTGATTTTGACAGTATTGCGGTGCGCATCAGCCAACACCCTGCCGTTAAGCTGTTATGCGAACAGGCGGGCTTTGCTCTCACCTCCACCAGCGCCAACTTAACCGGACAGCCGCCTTGCCGCACAGCACAAGAAGTGACACAACAATTCGGCACGAATTTCCCGGTGCTGGATATGCCTGTGGGCGGCGCAGTGAATCCGTCCGAAATTCGCGACATTTTCACCAACCAAGTTTTTCGTCAAGGATAAATCATGTTATATGCCGTTTGGGGCAACCCAATTGTTCAAAGCAAATCGCCGCAAATTCATCGCATTTTTGCCAAACAAACCGCACAAGACGTGCAATACGATGCCATGTTAGGGCGACGAACAGGATTTTGAACGGCAATTATTGGCGTTTTTTGCGCAGGGTGCGGCGGGATGTAATATCACCTCGCCTTTCAAAGAACGCGCATTCAAGCTGGCAGATGCACATAGTGAGCGTTGTCTGATGGCGGAAGCCTGTAACACGTTGAAAAAATTAGACGATGGCACGCTGTATGCGGACAATACTGACGGCGCAGGATTGGTGACGGATTTGCAACGGTTGAATTGGCTTCAGCCGAATCAAACCCTACTTATTTTTAGGCGCAGGCGGTGCCACAAAAAGGCGTATTGTTACCGCTTTTACATGCACAGCAAAACATTGTGATTGCCAACCGCACTTTAGCCAAAGCGCAACAACTGGCAGAGAAATTTTCGCCTTACGGCAATATTCGTGCCGTCGAACTTGGTCAACTTCCCGCGCAATCCTTTGATGTGATTATCAATGCGACCTCCTCAGGTCTGCATGGTGGCACAGTAGCGATTAACGATGAGATTCTACGTGTAGCAAAAAGCGGTTTACGACATGCAATATGACCGACAAAAAGACACGCCGTTTTTTTAGCACGCTGTCGTGCGTTAGGCGTACAAAAACCGAAGCGACGGTTTTCGGCATGTTATTGGCGCAGGCGGCGCATGCTTTCCATTTATGGCGTGGCGTGATGCCGAACATTGCGCCGTTATTTGAAGCCTTATAAGCGGATCGGACTATGTTTGGTGTGCCACACACCATCGGCGATAATCAATAACATGGCGATGACCAAACAAATAAACAGCGGGTAACTTTGCGCATCGATTTCTTCGCCGATTAAAAAAAGGAAACACCCACCATCAAACAAGGCTCCACATAGCCTAGCAACCCCAACAGGTTCATCGGCAAATGGTTACTGGCGAGAATATAGGAATTAAGTGCAGTGCCGCTGATTAAACCAAGAATCAGTAATAAAACCAAAATATTCGGATTGCTTTGTTGCACTTGCGCAATATCCACCTGCCACGCAAAATAGATGCAAAAAGGCAAAAGTAGTAGCATTTCTAAGAAAAAAATGCGGCGAGATCGGTCATATTCAGAATCCGACGTACCACAAAGTAAGTCGTGTAACCCACGCAAATCACCGACGCCTCCCAGGAAATTTCCCCTTTCAAGACAATATTCGAAATCACCCCGACGGCAGCGATCAACACCGCCAGAAATTTAATGCGGGAGATGCGTTCTTTAAAGATAATCCGCGCTGCCGCCACCATCACCAACGGCAACAATAAATAGCCGAAGGAAACGCTGATTGAACTGCCGTTATTCGGCGCCCACAGAAACAACCACATTTGAAAGCCCATTAAGGCACTGGTGAAGATAAACGCCAAAACAAAGAGCGGTCGTTCCTGAATGCGTTTTAAATGGGCGATGAGCGCTGCTTTCTGCTTAAATAACACCACGGCAGCTGCGACAAAAGGCAATGTAAAAACAATGCGATAGCCGAAAATATCCGTTCCGCTCAAAGGCAACAGCAAGGTAGAAAAAAATAATACATATAGCCAAATAGCAGAGAGGCAAATAATGAAAACGCGACGCCTTTTAGCATAAAAACTCCTTAAATTATGACCGCACTTTACTCCAACAACTGCCAAAATGCACGCACTAAAGGGCGTTCCAAGGCAGGTTTTAAAGCACACACGCCGAGTTCAAAAGGGGTAATCGGCTCCTCTAACTGCAAGGTAGAAATTTGGCTGTTCAACGGGCTATTTTTTTAATCACCACATCGGGCAATAAGGCTAAACCACACCCGAGTGCCACCATGGACACAATGCCTTCGTGCCCCGCCACGGTGCCATAGATTTTCGGGTGTTTAATGCCTTTTTGTTTAAACCATTCTTCGATCCGCTGCCGAGCCATACCATCTAAGGGTAAAATGAAGGGAACCTGCTGCCAATTAATGGGATCTTGCTGCAATAACTGTGTCGCCGAACATGCCACACGAGGCGCAATCATCGACAACGCAATATCATCGATATAATGAAACGTCACCGCACTTGGTAATACCGGCGGTTTCCCCGCCAACGCCAAATCCACCTGTTGCGCCTGCACCAAATGTACCGCCTGCGCCGGATCGCCTGTGGTCAGTTGAATTTCCACTTTCGGATAACGCGCACGGAATTTCTCCAAAATCCCCGGCAAATGGCTATACGCCGCCGTCACCGAGCAATACAGTTTTAACTCCCCGCTAAGCTCTTCCCCTTGGGTATGCAGCTGCTGTTGAAATAGCATCCAATTCTGCCACTGCTGCTGTGCAAACGCCAAAAACACCTCACCATTCGGCGTCAACGACACCTGGCGATTATCCCGCCACAAAAGCTGTTGCCCCAATTCCTCTTCGATTTTTTGAATTTGGCGGGACAAGGTTGACGGCGACATATGATGTAACGCCGCCGTTTTGGCGAAGTTTTTGGGTTTGGGTGAGGGTGATGAAGATTTTGAGATCGTTAAAAGTCATGTTTTTAATCTTAAGTTAGGTTTCATTCTCAATTTCATTGAGAATGACCTACTTTTCTTTGCTTGTGCAAAGCAAAGTAGGCAAAAGAAAACACACCCCAGCTTCACCGCTTATCTTCACTCACTTGCAATTTTCTTTACGAAAATTTTCGAACTCGCCGCCAGCGGCTCAGACAAACGAAAATTTCCTAAAAATTGCAAATCGCTCAGACGGTTCAGATGGGGCCCCCATTTTTATTCGAGCGCTACTTAAAGTGTATTCTGTCAATAGATTCAAAAGTGCGGTCATTTCTAAAAATGTTTTTTTGAAATAAAAAGATCTCAAAAAAATTCAACCGCACTTTAAAAACAAATTATTTCCTCCGTGTAAGACGCCCTTATGGAAATGCAATTTTTAGCTAAATTTCGCTTTGTTTGAGCGAAGCGAGTTCGAAATTTAGCGTGAAAAAAATTGCATTGGAATAAGGATAAGCGACTTAGTCGGAGTGCTTTTTTCTTTGCCTTCTTTCTTTTGGGCAAGCAAAAGAAAGAAGGTCGCCATCGGCGAAACCGATTCTTCTAAATGTGAGTAATTGCAAAAACCGCAACATACAATCCCAATAATATCACTTTACGCAACACCAAAACACTCTATAATCACCCAAACCTAAACAAACACTCCCATACAAAAAGGAAAAACATCATGGCTAATTATTTCAATACCTTAAACTTACGCCAACAATTAGATCAATTAGGTCGTTGCCGTTTTTATGGATCGCAGTGAGTTCGCAACTGAAGCAGATTTCTTGAAAGGCAAGAAAATCGTTATCGTAGGTTGCGGTGCACAAGGGTTAAAACCAAGGGTTAAATATGCGTGATTCAGGTCTCAGACATCAGCTACGCATTACGTCCCGAAGCTATCGCAGAAAAACGTGCGTCATTCCAACGTGCCAGTGAAAATGGCTTTAAAGTGGGCACTTATGAAGAACTGATTCCAACCGCCGACTTAGTGATTAACCTCACCCCGGACAAACAACACTCCAAAGTGGTTGCTGATGTTATGCCGTTAATGAAAAAAGGCGCGGCATTGGGCTATTCCCACGGTTTAAACATTGTTGAGGTGGGCGAACAAATCCGTCCTGACATCACCGTCGTGATGGTGGCACCAAAATGCCCGGGTACAGAAGTTCGCGAAGAATACAAACGTGGTTTTGGCGTGCCGACGTTGATCGCTGTTCACCCTGAAAATGACCCACAAGGCGAAGGTTTAGAAATTGCCAAAGCTTGGGCGGCGGCAACAGGTGGTCATCGTGCAGGCGTGTTGGAATCCTCTTTTGTGGCGGAAGTCAAATCCGACTTAATGGGTGAACAAACCATCCTTTGCGGTATGTTGCAAGCAGGTTCTATCATTTGCTACGACAAATTAGTGGCTGACGGCAAAGATCCGGCTTATGCGGGCAAATTAGTGCAATACGGTTGGGAAACCATCACCGAAGCCTTAAAACAAGGCGGTATCACGTTGATGATGGATCGCTTTATCCAACAGCGCAAAATTGCGTGCGTTCGAGTTAGCGGAACAAATCAAAGAAGAATTGGCGTTCTTATTTGCCAAACACATGGACGATATCATCAGCGGCGAATTCTCCCGTGTGATGATGGAAGACTGGGCAAACGGCGATGCCAACCTATTGAAATGGCGTGAAGAAACCGGCAAAACCGCTTTTTGAAAAACGCACCGAAATACGATGGCAAAATCAGCGAGCAAGAATATTTCGACCATGGCGTGTTAATGATTGCGATGGTTAAAGCCGGTGTTGAATTGGCATTCGATACTATGGTGGCCAGCGGCATTTACGAAGAGTCCGCTTACTACGAGTCCTTACACGAATTGCCGTTAATTGCCAACACGATTGCGCGTAAACGTTTATATGAAATGAATGTGGTGATTTCCGACACCGCAGAATACGGTAACTACTTATTCGCTAATGTTGCCGGCCCGATTATGCAAAAAGAATTGGTGCCAACCTTACGCAAAGGCGACATCGGTGAACCAACACCAACCGTGGAAATCGACAACATCACCTTACGCGATGTGAACGATGAAATCCGTAATCATCCGGTAGAATTAATCGGTCAAGAATTGCGTGGTTACATGAAAGATATGAAACGCGTTTCATTACAAGGTTAATTGAAACATTCATAACAAGAAAGCCGACAGCATTGTCGGCTTTTTTTATACCCTTAATTCGATAAAAAGTGCGGTCGGTTTTTCTTATAAAAAAAGAACGAATCTTATGGATCCGTTCTTTTCATTGTTTCATTCAATCTTGAATTATTTCTGTTTTTTCAAAAATTCCACGCCGGTGTCCGGGAAGTCGGTAAACACACCGGTAGCGCCGGATTTATTGAGCAACGCGTCGTACATTTGATTCACATCAGTAAAGAATTCAGGCAACGCGTCTTTACGCACGGTGTATGGGTGCAATTCAACCTTATATTGCGCCAACTCTTTCACTAAAGGCGTATATTCGATTTTTGCCCGGTTTGGATTTTTTTCTTTGTCAATTAACATATACCAGCCCGGTCCAACACCATCGGCATATTTCACCACTTCAGCCATTGCACCCGGTTTGAACATCCAGTCGTAATCGTAGTTCACCCATTTACCTTTCGCATCTTTTTTCTTCAGTTTCATGCCAATCGGTATATGCCACTAACTGAACCAGTTTTACATCCATGCCCATTTTGGGTAACAATTCAGTTTTGATGCGTTTTAACTCATTGAAGTCGAAGGTTTGTAAGTAAACCATATCGGTTTTTCTTATCGTAACCGTATTTTTTTCAACACTTTAAGCGTTTCAACTGCAATGTCTTTTGCCATTTTGGTGATGGAACCAAGGCGCTTTGATTTCAGGGTAAATCCCTCACTTTTTTTACCGGTAGATTTTTTTCTAAACCTTGAATGAATTCAATTTCATCTTCAAACGTATGGATTTTTGAAATGAGATTTCCAAAGTGGGAAGCGTCCCGGGTAAACAGCAACTTGTTTGCCATTTTTGGTTTCAAAGTTTTTCCGTCATTTCTAAGCTTTGAATTTCTTTCAACGTAAAGTCGATAACATAGTAGCGACCGTCCTTACGGTGGCGATTCGGGAATTTTTCGCGACATCGGTTAACCCGTCTCAAGAAGTGGTCGTGAATCACCACTAAGCGACCGTCTTTTTGTCATTGCTAAGTCTTGTTCCAAATAATCCGCATGCTGAGCAAAGGCAAGGGCTTTGGATTCCAACGTATGCTCCGGTAACAACCGCTTGCACCACGGTGGGCAATAATAATTTTATCCATATCGGAACCTTTTATGATGATTTGCGCTACAACCGGCTAATACTGTTACTGCAATTAAGCCAAGGGCCAAATGTTTTAATTTCATAGAACTCTCCTGTTGAGATTATTTGTCACATCGAGGTTTCATATCGTAAAAAAAGATTTCGCTAATTTCACGATCGTACCCCGGATAAAAACCTTTAGGCATTCCCAGTACAATTTGTTTGCCACGATTAGCATGTACCAATAATTGTTTGGTTTGCGGATTAACGGCCAGCCCCTCCACTTCCCCAACATCTTTAATATCATCAAGTGTCTTTTCGAGTACCACACGGGCGGCATTGGTTTTATCAGAAATTTCTACCCGATAAATATGATCGGGTTCTTTCTCATCAGCCGTACCATCATCGGCGGTGACATAAAGTTGTCCGTTATGCGCCAATACCCCTTGAATCCATTGCGGTACCGGTTGTAGATGCACTTTACGTTTATATTTACCGCTGGTTAAATCATATTCATAGAGATAACGTCCGCTTTCCTCTCCAACCCAAGAGGCCATCCAAACGCTGTTATGTACTTTATCCACCGTAATGCCGGAAACTTCGAGTTGACCCGATTCGGGATTAAAATCCACCGCTCTTTTTAGTGCCAATGTGTCAGGATCGTGAATCGCAATTTGAATATTCTTACCTACGCCATCTTCAAACCATTCGGAGGAAACATACAATTCATTGTTATAAATATCGATATCGCCAATATGGTTGGCCTCTTTTTGGTAACCGACAAACGGATCCTTATTCTCAGCAATTAACTTGCCCTGCATATCATATTTCGCCAAAGTTTTACTGCCGGAAACATAGAGATATTTACCGTCGGTGGTAATGCCTTGGCGACCATTCACTTCCAACACGTTATTTAATGTATAAGTATAGGCCGGCAATGCCGAACGGTAAGGCTCTTCGCAAGTTTGATTAGCAGATACCGAAATTGCGGTAAGGAAACAACTTAATCCAATAGCAATTGATGATAATTTCATAAGCATTTCTCCTTGAAAGTGCGGTTGATTTTTGAGGGTGTTTTTTTGATTTGCCCCTACCAAAAATCGAACAAAAAGGCGCTAAGCTTTCGCCTGCGCCTTTGAATTGATTAATTATTTGGTGCCGTAAGTATCACCTAGTTTCGCTTTGTGTTTGCCTTCTTCAATCATTACGATAAAGAGCAAGATCACCGCGATAATACCACCACCGATCATGACGTAGAAACCGCCGTCCCAACCGTAATGTTGAGCAGCCCAACCGATAACGGCGGAAGCTGACACGGTACCACCTAAGTAACCGAACAAGCCGGTAAACCCTGCTGCCGTACCTGCCGCTTTTTTCGGTGCAAGTTCAAGAGCATGTAAGCCGATAAGCATAACCGGACCGTAGATTAAGAAACCGATCAAAGTCATTAAGATGAAGTCGGTTAATTGATATGGGTTTTCATACCACGCAGCATAATTTGCTAATTCGGCTTCCGGTGTAGCCGGGTTCATCCAGTAAGCGGCAACGGCTACTGTGGTTAGGATCATGAAGATGAAACCGGTTAAACCACGTTTACCTTTGAACACATGGTCAGAAACCCAACCACACAATAATGTGCCCGGTACTGCTGCTAATTCATAGATCGTATATGCCCACGCGGTACCTTTAATGTTGAAGTGTTTTACTTCACTTAAGTAAACCGGTGACCATTTCAATACACCATAACGAATTAAGTAAACAAACACGTTAGCAATTGCGATGTACCATAACAATTTGTTTTTCAACACGTAAGTAACGAAGATTTCTTTTGTGCTTAAATCGTTTTTCGTAAGTTTTTTTCGTTATAGTCATCCGGATAGTCATTACGCCATTTTTCAATGGATGGTAAACCACAAGATTGCGGTGTGTCACGCATGACAAAATATACAGGAATAGCACAGAGCATTGCTGCAATACCCGGATAGTAAAGAGATTGTTGCCAAATGTCTTTTGCTTGTGCTTCAACGCCGTGAGTACTAAAGAAAATCGCACTGGCTAATAACACCATTGCTCCCGGCATCATACCGCCGATGTTGTGTGCAGTGTTCCAAATAGACACGATAGTCCCGCGTTCGGATTTAGACCACCAGTGCACCATGGTACGACCGCATGGAGGCCAACCCATACCTTGGAACCAACCGTTTAAGAAGATCATCACCCACATAATCGCGATACCGGAGGTTGCCCATGGGAATAAACCCATCATGGTCATACAAAGACCGGAAAGCAATAAACCGAACGGTAAGAATACGCGTGGGTTAGAACGGTCGGACATCCCGGCCATCACGAATTTGGATAGACCATAAGCCAAACCTGCGGCGGAGCCGATGACCCCTAATTCCGCTTTTAGAATATAAGTTGGCTTGAATTAAGCCAGGTTGTGCCAAGTCAAAGTTTGCACGTACAAAATAATAAGCGGCATAACCAAAAAGATCCCTGCGAATACTTGCCAACGTAGGCGTTTGTAGGTGGAATCAATTTTTGTCAGCCGGCAGCTCTGCAATGTGCGGAGCCGGTTTAAATGGACCAAACATATCATTCTCCAGAGGTTAATATTAGTCATAATGTCTTTTTAATAAAAAAACATAAGGAATGATAAGGGAAATACAAAAAAACAAGGAAGGAGAATTATATGAATTTGTGAGAAAATATCACAAAAAAATATCGCACTTTTTGGTTGAATGCGAAATATCAACGCATAGAAAATGCGCATTAATGTTCTTTTTCGCTCACAAACTTTAGGGATTTAATGGAAAAAAATAAGCGGCTTTTCCAAACACTTATTTCTCTATAAAAAAAGTAAAAGTGCGGTCCAAAAAGCAACGTTTTTCAACGTTGCCTTGGCTAAATTAACCTAATCGTTGGCGAACAATTTCAAATAAACAAACACCGGTCGCTACAGACACATTTAGCGATGATACCGTTCCCGCCATTGGAATGCTCACCAATTGATCACAATGCTCACGGGTTAAGCGGCGCATGCCTTCTCCTTCTGCCCCCATGACCAACGCCAACGCCCCCGTGAGTTTGGTTTGATAGAGGGTTTCGGTGGCTTCACCGGCGGTGCCTACAACCCACACATTGTGTCGCTCTTGTAGATCACGTAACGTGCGGGCAAGGTTAGTAACACGAATCAACGGCACATTTTCCGCTGCGCCACATGCTACTTTTCGCGCAGTAGAATTGAGTTGCGCAGATTTATCTTTCGGCACAATCACTGCACTTACGCCCGCCGCATCGGCAGTGCGCAAAGCAAGCGCCTAAATTGTGCGGATCCGTGATGCCATCCAACACCAATAATAGCGGAGAAGATTGTTGTTGGAGAATCTGATCCAAGTCGTTTTCATTTAGCTCTTTTTAACGGATGAATGCGGGCAATAATGCCTTGGTGCACTTCACCCTCCGCTTTTTTTGTCCAACGTTTGACGATTCAAAAAAACTGAACGGAAATACCAAGTCGTTGAATTTCATTAATTAAGGGTTGCAAACGTTGGTCGTCTCGGCCTTTTTAACGCCAACACTTCAATTAAACGTTCCGGATGATTAGAGACAAACGCTTTTTACTGCGTGGATACCATAAATTGTTTCACTCATGCTTTTTCTTTACCTTTTTCGTTTTTGGCAGCTTTCGGTTTCATTTTAGAAACGTGACTTTTTGAGCGCACTTTTTTTCTGCTTTTTGCCTTTTTCTTGGCCGAAGTCTTTTTGGAAGGCTTTACTTCAGTTTTTCTTTGCTTTGGTTCGTGCCGTTTTGCCACTACGTCTTGGCTTACGTTCACTTGAAATTAAAGAAAAAAATCAATTTGTTTTTTGCTCTAAACTCACCGCTTCTACGCGCACTTTCACCGCATCACCGATACGGAAAAATCATGCCGCTGTTTTCACCGATCAGACGTTGTTTCGGCATATCGAATAAGTAGTAGTCATTCGCCAAACCGGAAATATGCACCAAGCCGTCGATAAACAGATCATTCAAAACGGACAAAGAAGCCGAAACCGGTGACGGAAGAAATCACGCCCTCAAATTCTTCCCCACATGATCTTGCATATATTCGCATTTTAGCCAATCGGCGACTTCACGGGTGGCATCGTCGGCACGGCGTTCTGTAGAAGAACAATGCGCGCCAAAGACATCCATTTCCTCAAGTTGATAATGATATCCGCCGGTGTCGGTCGTTTTACGTTTAGAACCCTTTTGTTTCGCCAATAAATATTTGATGCCACGATGTAACGTCAAATCCGGATAACGGCGAATCGGCGAGGTGAAATGGGCATATTCTTCTAGCGCCAAACCAAAGTGCCCGATGTTGTCGGCGCTATAAACCGCTTGGCTCATAGAACGTAGCAACATGGTTTGGATCAATTCGTGATCCGGGCGTGGTTTAATCTGTTCAAGCAACTGCGCATAATCGGTCGGTGTCGGTTTATTCCCACCGGATAGACTCAAGCCACATTCCGCCAAGAAACTGCGAAATGCCGTGAGTTTTTCTTCACTTGGTACGGCATGAATGCGATATAGCGCAGGTTCTTGATGTTTCGCCATAAAGTTGGCAGACGCAATGTTTGCCAAAATCATACATTCTTCAATGATTTTTATGGGCATCGTTACGCACGACCGGCTCAATACGTTCAATGCGACCTAAGGCATTGAAAAATAAATTTACTTTCAATGGTTTCAAATTCAATGGCACCACGCTGCTGGCGTGCTTTCACCAATGCCTGATACATGTCGTGCAGATCTTGCAAATGAGGCACTAACGAGGCGTAACGTTCACAAAGTGCGGTGTCTTTTTCCAGTATTTTTTTGCCACTTTGTTATAAGTTAAACGGGCGTGGGAATTCATCACCGCTTCGTAAAATCGATAATCTGTCATTTTGCCTTTAGCAGAGAGCGTAATTTCACACACCATGCATAAGCGATCCACTTGCGGATTTAACGAACATAAACCATTGGAGAGTTTTTTTCCGGCAACATCGGCACGACGCGATTCGGGAAATAAACAGAATTGCCTCGATTATAGGCTTCCGTGTCCAATGCGCTTTTCGGACGTACATAATAGCTCACATCGGCAATGGCCACCCAAAGCTTCCAGCCTTTGCCTTGTTTTTGGCAAAATACCGCGTCGTCAAAAATCACGTGCATCTTCGCCGTCAATGGTCACTAACGGCAAGTCACGCAAATCTACACGGCCACGTTTAGCTTCTTCCGGTACCTCTTCAGCCCATTTTTTAAGTTGTTTTTTTCCACCGCACTTGGGAATACATGAGGAATGTCATGCTTGCGAATGGCAATTTCCACTTCCATGCCTTTCGCCATATTTTTCACCGAGAATTTCCGTAATTTTGCCAATCGGTTGAAAGAATGGTGCCGTGCGCGAGTGGAGTTCCACCACGACCACTTGTCCCATACGTGCGCCAAGACGGGCATTATCGGGAATTAAAATATCGCGTGTAATGCGGCTGTCGTCCGGCACTACATAGCCGATGCCCTGCTCAAGGAAAAAAACGACCGACAATTTGTTTTTTTGTTCGCTTCTAACACCCGCACAATGCGTACTTCCGGACGACCTTTACGGTCAAATCCATTTGCTTGTGCCAACACATAATCGCCATGCATGACTTTCTGCATTTGCACGTTAGGAATGAAAAAAAGTCTTCCTTTTTCCTTCTACTTGCAAAAAAACCGAAACCTTCCCGATGCCCAATCACCATACCTTTAAGCAAATCCAGTTTTTCCGGTAAGGCATAGCATTTTGCGTTTGGTGAACACCAACTGCCCGTCGTTTTTCCATGGCGCGTAAACGACGACGCATGGCTTCTTGTTGCTCTTCTTCGGAAATACTCAAGGCAGCAAAAATCTCCTCTTTGCTCATAGGGAGAATTTTTGCTCACGGATAATCTGCAAAAATAAATTCACGACTTGGGATCGGATTGTCATATTTCGCTAATTCTTTTGCGTAATTCGGGTCTTTTGGAGGGGACTTTCGGGTTTTTCTCGCCATATTTTTTTCGATCATTAAAATTAAAAGTGCGGTCAGTTTACACCCTGTTTTGACTAAAAAGCAAGGGAAATGATGTGGCGAACTCATGTAAATCAAAGGGAAAAAAATCCGAAAATTCAATGCCATTTTCAGCATTACCAAGCGGATTTTTGCCATATTCGAGCAAAAATTTTCTGTTATAACCTCTCATTTTTTTGGTACATTTAGCACAATTTTTTTGACGCTCAAAAGTGAGCATTCTTTGTTCAATTCAGTTTAACGGAATTCCTATGTTATTTTAAAAAAATTCGCGGTTTATTTTTCTAATGATCTTTCCATCGACCTTGGTACGGCGAATACGCTAATTTATGTAAAAGGCCAAGGTATTGTACTTGATGAACCGTCCGTTGTGGCTATTCGTCGCGATCGCACCGGCTCCCTCAAAAGCATTGCTGCCGTAGGTAAAGAAGCCAAACAGATGTTAGGCCGTACACCGAAAAGCATTGAGGCTATTCGTCCGATGAAAGATGGTGTTATCGCCGACTTCTTCGTTACCGAAAAAATGTTGCAATATTTCATCAAACAAGTTCACAGCGGCAACTTCATGCGCCCTAGTCCGCGCGTGTTAATCTGCGTTCCTGCCGGAGCCACCCAAGTGGAACGTCGTGCTATTAAAGAATCTGCAATCGGTGCCGGCGCTCGCGAAGTGTATTTAATTGAAGAACCGATGGCCGCGGCAATTGGTGCAAGATTACCGGTTTCCACTGCCATAGGTTCCATGGTTATCGACATCGGTGGTGGTACGACAGAAGTCGCGGTGATTTCCTTAAACGGCATTGTGTATTCTTCTTCCGTACGCATCGGCGGTGACAGTTTCGATGAAGCCATCGTGTCTTATGTGCGTAAAAACTTTGGTTCCATTATCGGTGAACCGACTGCCGAACGTATTAAACAAGAAATCGGTATCGCCTACATTCAAGAAGGCGATGAAATCAAAAGAAAATGGAAATTCACGGCTCCAATATTGCCGAGGGAGCTCCTCGTTCTATCACCTTAACCTCCCGCGATGTGTTAGAAGCCATCCAACAACCGTTAAGCGGCATTGTCGCGGCAGTGCGCACCGCATTAGAAGAATGTCAGCCGGAACACGCCGCCGATATTTTCGAACGTGGCATGGTATTAACCGGTGGTGGCGCGTTATTACGCAACATTGACGTATTGTTAACCAAAGAATCCGGTGTACCGGCGATTGTTGCGGAAGATCCGTTAATTTGTGTGGCTCGTGGGGGTGGTGAAGCCCTCGACATGATCGATATGCACGGTGGCGATATTTTTCAGCGATGAAATCTAATTAAGCTAAGCATAAAAAGTGCGGTCAATTTCCACCGCACTTTTTATTTCTTCGAAATTCGCGATAAATGAAACCTATTTTTGGCAAAACCCCTCCTCTAGGATTAAAACTTTTTCTTGCAATCATCGCATCCATTGGCTTAATCCTGTCTGACGGCCAAACCAACACCATGATCCAAACCCGCGGTTTTCTCGAAACGGCGGTGGGTAACCTTTATTATCTTGCCAATACGCCTCGCACCGTACTCGATGGATTTTTCCGACAACTGGTGGACACCAACAAACTGCAAATCGAAAAATAAAGTATTAAAAAGAACAATTACGCGAAAAACGCAGATTTGTTGTTGTTGGATCAGCTTAAAGTTGAAAATCAACGCCTACGTCTTTTATTAAACTCACCGTTACGCATTGATGAATATAAAAATCGCCGAAATTCTCACGGCAGAAACGGATGTTTATCGTCAACAAGTGGTGATTAACCAAGGTCAAAAAGACGGTGCTTATGTCGGCCAACCGGTAATTGATGAAAAAAAGGTGTGGTGGGACAAATTATTTCCGTAGGCGAAAAACACCAGCCGCATTCTGTTAATTACCGATGTTACTCACGCCATTCCGGTCCAGGTGTTACGCAACGATGTGCGTTTAATCGCCAGCGGAACGGGACATAGTGACGAATTGACGTTAGATAATGTTCCGCGTTCTGTTGATATTGAAAAAGGTGATTTATTAGTGACTTCCGGTTTTAGGCGGGCGCTTCTTGGAGGGGTATCCTGTAGCGATTGTGGAATCGGTTTCCAGAGACGGAAAAAAATTATTTTTGCTACAGTAACGGCAAAGCCGTTGGCATCCGATGATAAATTACGTTATGTACTCTTATTATGGCCAACCAATGAAGATATGCGCAAAGTGAACTCCATTACACCGGAAGATGTGCGCAAAAGCAGTACAACAACGCATCGATAATCAAGGAAATGAGGCAAATAAAGTGAAAAAACCGTGGTACCGGAAGACAACGATAACAATAATCCTCCACCAACAGACGATGGGGCACAAGATACGCCGGCGGATGGTGAAATAAATGTACCGGCGCCCGTCATGCCTAACGAACAACATAAAGAGGAAGACTAATGCAAGGTCGTTTTATCTTTCAATGCTTCGTGCTTAGCTCCATTTTTATTATCGCCTTGGTTATGGAAATTGCCCCTTGGCCGGTAGGATTCAAAGTTTCAAACCGGCATGGATCGTGTTGGTTTTCACTTACTGGGCGTTATCCATCCCCCATAAAGTCAGCATTGGATGGGCGTTTATTATCGGTATTATTTGGGATATGGTTCTCGGTTCCACCCTTGGTGTGCACGCCTTAGTGATGTCCATGTTTGCTTACTTAATCACTGCCGGCCACTTAATTTTGCGTAATATGTCTTTATGGATGCAAAGTTTATTGATTGTCGCTTTCGTCTTCACCATTCGCTTAAGTATCTTCTTCATCGAATTTCTGCTTCATAGCGCTACTTTTTAACTGGCAGGAAATCTTTGGTTCACTGGCTAGCGGTGTGTTATGGCCTTGGGTTTTCTTATTGCTGAGAAAAGTCCGCCGTCAATTGAATTTAGGCGAATAAGTCCTGTCCAGCTTAGCATTTTTTGAAATCAATTAATTTTTTTGACCGCACTTTATCCCCAATCAGACTTTCCTAATCACGCTCCTTAAGGCAACTTTTATTTACAAACAAAAAAGGCTTGGAAACCCAAGCCTTTTCTTTTGGTTTGCGAAATTATTCGCCCAAACGCTCTTTGATACGAGCCGCTTTACCGGAAAGCGCGCGTAAGTAGTAAAGTTTCGCTTTACGTACAGCACCTTTACGTTTCACAACGATGCTCTCTACAACCGGAGAGTGGGTTTGGAATACACGCTCAACGCCAACACCGTTGGAGATTTTGCGCACAGTAAATGCGGAATGCAAGCCACGGTTACGAATTGCAATAACCACGCCTTCGAACGCTTGCAAACGACGTTTGCTACCTTCAACAACCCATACTTTAACTTCTAATGTGTCACCCGGACGGAAGCTAGGTACGTTTTGTTTTAATTGTTCTTGTTCAAGTTGTTTAATGATGTTAGACATTTTAATAATCCTTAATCCTAGAATTAACTGATATCTTGCTTCATATTTTAATCAATTTACTGCGTGGCTACGCTTCGTCGTACTAGATGTACTGCCTTCAGCTTGCCACTTGTATCTTGATTAAACTATTTTGCAAAAAGACTGCTGATATTCGGCTTGCGCCTGTTTTAACAGCTTACGTTGTTCGTCAGTCAGAGCTAGGCCTTCCAGTAGCTCAGGGCGTCGTAACCATGTTCTCAATAACGATTGTTTTAACCGCCATTTGCGAATTTCCTCATGGTGTCCCGACATCAGCACGGATGGCACGGTTAATCCGTCAAGCACTTCAGGACGCGTATAATGCGGGCAATCCAGTAACCCGTCAGCAAACGAATCTTCCTCTGCGGAAGCCTGTTTACCGAGTACACTGGGAATAAAAACGGGCAACTGCGTCAATTAACGTCATTGCCGGTAATTCACCGCCGGTGAGGACATAATCACCTACCGACCATTCTTCATCAACAACCGTTTCAATCAAACGCTCGTCAATGCCTTCATATCGGCCGCATAACAAAATCAATTTCTGATTCTGCGCTAATTCCTCTACGCCTTGCTGATCGAGTTTACGACCTTGTGGCGAGATAAATCACTTTTTGCACCTTCGCCTGCCGCAGCCTTCGCCGAATCAATAGCACCCTTTAACGGTTGCACCATCATCAGCATTCCCGGGCCTCCGCCATAAGGACGGTCATCCACGGTTTTGTGCTTATCGTGTGTGAAATCTCTTGGATTCCAGCACTGCACTTGCAACAGACTTTGCTTAACAGCCCTGCCGGTTACCCCGTATTCCGTAATTGCTTTAAACATTTCAGGGAACAGACTTATTACCCCAATCCACATAATTTAGCCTTAACTTTTTGAGCCTTATGTTAATGTTACCGCAAAGCGCTACGGCATACCTGAGATTAGAAACCAGCGTCCCAATCCACTGTAATTGTCTTAGTGGCGAGATCGACTCTTTTAACTACTTGTTCATACAAAAACGGAATTAACCGCTCTTGTTTCCCGAAAGCATCTTTTTACGTTGGCTTTTACCACCAATACATCATTAGAACCGGTTTCCATCATTTCGGTTACGGTTCCCATGGCATAACCTTCCAGATTCACCACCGCACAACCGATTAAATCGTGCCAGTAGTAATCCCCTTCTTCCAGTTGCGGAAATACCGATAAATCGACACCGATTTCCACATTGGCCAGGATTTGCGCCGCCTCACGATCATCGACACCATTTAACTTGACGATAAGTTCGTGATTATGATGACGCCAGTTTTCCAGTTCGGTCGGCTGCCACTGCCCTTTGATTTTTCAAAAAAACCAAGGTTGATAATCAAAGATACTTTCAGCTTGTTCTGTGGATGAGTAAATACGTAACCAACCGCGAATACCATAAGTCGATCCTAATTTGCCGACAGTTTCGATTCTTTGTTGTTGCATATTCATCACCTCAAAAAAAGTAAAATTACGCGGCTTTTTGCGCTTCTTTTACTAAACTCGCAACGCGATCGGACAATGAAGCACCTTGGCTAACCCAGTGGTTAACACGGTCTAAATTGATACGAACACGTTCTGCATTGCCTTGTGCGATTGGATTGAAGAAACCAACACGCTCAATGAAACGACCGTCACGTGGTGAACGGCTGTCAGCAACTACGATTTGGTAAAATGGGCGTTTTTAGCTCCGCCACGAGATAAACGAATGGTTACCATAACCTTCCTCTAATAATTTGATTACAAAAAGAAAACCCTCAAATATCGAAAGTTAAATGAGAGTTAAACTTACTTTTTTCTCTGTATATATAGACAAAAAGCCTGTGGATTGTACTCTTTTTCCCTGTAAAAAGCAAGATGAAATCCATGTTTAGGGCTTTATTAGGAAGGGAAATTTTTTTAACGCAAATCGGCGATAAAGTGCGGTCATTTTTTTATGACGTTTTTACAACCCCAATGCCTGCTTAATCAACTGCTCTTTTACCAATCCCATTTTTATCGGTTGCGCTCAACCCTAAACCGCGAACCAATTTTTTTCAGCGGATGATCGCCGCTAAATAAGTCTTTTTAAGCCTTGCATAACAAGTAACATCTTGGCCGCTTCAACCTTTCGGTTGCGCTCATAATGGCGTAAATAACGGTATTCGCCAAAAATCCACGCCTAATTGTTCATTGGCTAAAATAGCTTGCGCCAACATTTTCGCATCTTGAAAACCTAAATTTACGCCAAGCCCCGCCAACGGATGAATGGTATGCGCGGCATCGCCAATCAATGCGATCCGATTTTGCGCGAAGTTACGGGCATAGCGAGCGGTTAATTTAAACGTGTAGCGCTTACTTTGTAGCTGACACAAACCCAATTTATGATCGAAAGCAACAGTAAGTTTTTTTATTGAATTCGGATGTCTCACAATGTAGCAAATAATCCGCCTGTTCCGGTGGCAACGACCACACGATAGAACAATAATTATCCTGAGCCAAAGGCAGAAATGCCAACACGCCATCTGAGCTAAACACTTGGCGCGCGCAATGCGTGTGCGGTTGCTCCGTTTGCACATGACACACCAACGCGGAATGCCCATAATCACGAAACGTCAGCGGAATATCCGCCTGCTTGCGTACCCAAGAATTCGCACCATCTGCGCCCACCACTAATTTTGCCGACAACATTTGTCCATCTTCCAAGGTCAGAATAGCATTACGATCAGTGACGCCTAAACTGCGCGGAAGTGCGGTCACAAAATCCACCGGTTTTTGAACATCAGCTCTGCTAACGGTGCGAACAACCAAACCGGATTCGGTTGTAAGTAAAATGTCATGTGTTTTTTGTTGTGCCATCCGCTCCCATAACGCCTGACGAATTAACTCGTTTTCTACGATATGTCCCAGTTGTGGTACACCTAAACCCTGTGTATTGAATTCAATTTTGGCGAAACTATCCCGTTCCCACACATACATAGCATCATAAGGCGCAACCCGTTGTTGTGTAATACGTTGCCATGCGCCCAATTCCTCCAACCATTGGCTGCTGGCAAGATTTAACGCACTGACACGCGGGCTGAATTGCTCAAGAGAAAACCCTTTTGGCGGATTAGACTCAATAATTGCAATACTTAACCCGCTTGATTGCAATGCGGCAGCAAGTGCCAAGCCTGTCATGCCACCGCCAATAATCACCACATCAAATGTTTTCATATTAAATCCACCCTAGCGTCGGTTTTGCAAAGGCCTGACGTAACCAAGAAGATTGAGCAAGCGCCATTAACCCCAAATTACGCGCAATTTGTAACGGCAATAAGTTATTGGCAAAAATTGATAACAGATTATCAGTGAAATGAATCATTTGACGCTGATCCTGTTGACGATGTTGTTCATAGGCTTGCAAAACCGAATAGGCACCCAGGTCTTGTTCCGCTATAAAGGCGCCACTTAGCATATTGGCCAACTGTATAATATCGCGAATACCCAAATTAAACCCTTGTCCCGCCACCGGATGTAGCGTCTGCGCGGCATTGCCCACTAAGGCAACACGCTCCTGAATGTGTTGTGAAGCGCGCGATAAACTCAGCGGATAACTAAAACGGCGGCTACAACGGGTAAATTTACCTAAACGCCATCAAACGTACGTTGTACGGCATTTAAAAATGCCTTATCATCGAGTGCCAATAAAGGCTCCGGATCACGAACGCACCATACCAATGACATCAAATTATCGCCAATCGGCAACAATGCAATGGGGCCTTCGGCAGTAAAACGTTCAAAAGCGCGATGGTGATGAGGTTGTTGCGTTTCCACAGTGGCAATAATGGCGGTTTGACCGTAGTCATGCAAAATTTCTTGTGAAATATTGACCGTACTTGCCACCGCCGAACGACTTCCGTCTGCACCAACAACTAATTTCGTACTTAATTTTTGATGGTTATCTAAGGTGATCTCAACCTGCTCCGCACAACGTTCAATCTGCTGTACGGAATGTGGCGCAAAAATAGTCAATGTTGACATATTGTCCAATGGCATTGAGTAGATATTGCCCCACTTGATTTAAAGCAATCGTGGCGCCCAACTGTTCAAGCTGGAATTCCGACGCGTTAAATTCTACGATGCCGCTATGGCCTTTGTCGGAAATGTGAATTTGCTTAATAGGCGTGGTAATAGGTTGAATGTAATCCCACAGAGAATGTTGGGACGGTAATTGAATATGGCTGAAATGATGACAACTACCGGCAGATAAGGCGATATGACGGGCATCAAAACCGTTTTTTTGCCCGCTTTGTGACGGAGACTGTAGTGGCTGTTTTTCAATCACCGCAATGTGCATTTGACCTCGCGTCAGTGATGCCAACGCCAATGCTAAAGTTGCACCGGACATCGCCCCGCCAACAATCATCACATCATACTTCATCGCCTCATCCTTCCTTAAGCCCGCGCATCCGCCATTAATTTTTTTCAATGTCGGCAATTTCTTTCGGCACCGCAGAGGTGAGATTTTTTTATTGCCGTAGTCGGTGATCAACAAATCGTCTTCAATACGAATGCCAATGCCTTTGTATTGCTCCGGAATATCGGCGTCTTTAGATAAATACAATCCCGGCTCTACAGTGATCACCATGCCCGGTTCCAAAGTGCGGTTACGATTTTTCACCATATTCGCCCACATCATGTACATCCAAGCCGAGCCAATGCCCTAGACCGTGCATATAAAATTCACGATACGCTTTTTTTGTTCGATTAATTCATCTACGTCGCCTTTCAGAATGCCTAAACGCACTAAACCTTCGGTTTTTAATACGAATGACTTCTTCGTTCGCTTTCGCAATGGAGCTGCCCGGTACCAACAATTCAATGGCGCGTTTTTGCGCTTGTAGGACAATCTCATGAGATCGCTTTTTGCGCCTCGCTAAATTTACCGTTTACCGGGAAAGTACGGGTAATATCGCCTGCATACATGGCAAATTCGCAGCCCGCATCAATAAGCACCAAATCGCCGTCGCGCAACGGCATATCATTTTCCGAATAATGCAAAAATGCAGGCGTTTTTCACCACCGGCAATAATGCTGTTATAGGAAGGATAACGCGCGCCGAAGCGATTAAATTCATGCAGAATATCGCTTTCCACCTCATATTCCAAACGGTTCGGGCGGGTTTGTTGCATGGCTTTAATGTGTGCAAGCGCGCTGATTTGCCCCGCTTGTTGCATGAGCGCAATTTCATTTTCCGATTTGAACAGGCGCATCTCACCGAGCATCGGCTTCCAATTAAAAACACTCAAAAATTCCACCGCACTTTGTTCCAGCAAGGCATCGCCCCAAGGCTGTTGCTTCGGTGCGTAATAAAGTGCGGTCTGTTTTTACGCTAAATTTTTTTAAACTGCGGTACAAACTCTTCGATGGCGTAAGCGGTATCCACCAACAAGGTTTGCGGCGCATTGTCCACGCCAAGACGGCGTCCGTTCCAAATTTCCAGTAATTTATCGGACGGGCGTACAAAAATGATCGCCTGCTGTTCACCTAGCTGTTTACGCAATAACAATGCTGAATTCGGCTCATTAAAACCGGTTAAATACCAGAAATAACTGTCCTGACGGAAAGGATAATCACAGCCGTCATTGCGGCGGCGTTCAATATCGGAAAATACTAAAAACAGGGAATCGTCCTGCATTTGTTCAAAAACCTTGGCTCGGCGTTGAGCAAATTCTTCCTTAGGTAACGCCGCCATGTATGCGAGATCCATATTGTGTCCTTATTAATGTAACGTCGGTTGTTTATCTTCTTGTTTGGTGAAATGGGTAAAAAACAAGGTGGCGATGGTACGTACATATTCCACGATCTCTTCCACCGCTTGTGCCAGTTCCTCCGGATCATCATCTTCTTCGTATCCTAACTGGCAAATGTCATGTAAATCGTCCACCGCTTCACCAATGTCGCCTTTTTTTCTTTATCCAAATGCGGTTGTGCCAATCCTAAACCGAGCAAAAAGTGGTTCGACCATTCCGCCAAAGCCATCCGCCAATTCAAACACATTATCCGTTTCCGGCAGGCAAAGTTCGAAATCAAAACTTTCGTTATCGGCCAAATCTCGGCGGGTTTGCTGATAAATGTCGGTAATTTGCGTTAAAAGTGTGGTTGGATAGGCGTGGTTATCGTTCGTGAATTGATAAAGCAACGGTTGCCAACTTTGATCTTGAATCCCACCGCAAATTAAGCCGCTTAAAAAAACCGTGTAATTCAGCAGCGAAAGCGGGATGCCGGCTTGTTGGAGTTGTTGATTCAGATTTTGATAAGAAATTGTTGTCATTGAAATTATCCTTGTTGAAATTGCCCTTAGTTTATCACTCTTCACGGTAGGCAACCAGTTTAGAAATTGGCAAGTTTTTCCCGCCTATGGCATAATGCGCACAGTTTTTAATTAACGAGTTTGGGGCAAAAAAATGTCATCTAAAAAGTATTGAATTATCCGTATTAGGGCAGTTGTTACGCTTAAATTGTCCGGAAGAACAACACGAAGCATTGCGCAATGCCGCCCGCGAATTAGATCAACGCGTGTCAGAAATGAAAGAACGTACCGGAATTTTTGCAAGTTGACAAAGTGCTTTCCATCGTTGCCTTAAATTTAAGTTTTGAGTTGATGCAAGAACAACAAAAAAACGCATTTGATTGAAGATGTCTTGAAAAAAATAAAATCCTCCGACCACTCGATCATTCACTTGAAAAATATCACCGGTCAAAAGCTCAATTCCTATTGATTTTTATAGGCATTTCGGATAACTAAAAGTAATGTGACAAAATGAATTATTGCTAGTCATTAAGTGTAATTTCGAGTAGTATTAAATAAAAAGAATTTCCTGAGGTGTTCGCCAGTGGGTTACGTCCCTGAGCCGATACTTTTAATTTTATGAATTGGTTTCCTGTCATTGGTGTGCAGGCTTAGCTCGACTAAGAAGCCTAAAAATGATTTCAACTAATTCCCTTGAACCGTAGGGTTCAAGGACCGACCACCTACAACGGCACCTCGGGTTCCTCTCCGATACAACATCTATGCAGACACTGCCCTCAACCACTGAACTGCGTCAGCAACTTCGCCAACACATTCGAAAAACGCGTCAAAATTTGACCGCACTTCAGCAACAACAAGCCGCCCAACGCATTACCCAACAAGCCCTTTCGTTCATTGAACAACATCAAGCACGCAATATTGCCTTGTATCTTGCCGTGGACGGCGAAATTGCTACACAACCGCTCATTGAACAATTATGGCAACAGGGAAAAAACGTTTATTTGCCGGTGCTTCATCCATTTTGTAAAGGGCATTTGCTATTTTTTTGCATTATTTGCCCGACACCCCCATGAAACAAAAATAAATATGGGATTTTTGAACCGCACTTAAACGTACAAAATGTGCTTCCGCTTGAGCAATTGGATGTGATCTTCACGCCATTGGTCGCCTTTGATAAGCAGGGAAACCGTCTAGGCATGGGAGGGGGATTTTACGATCGCACGTTGCAACATTGGCAACAGCAACGTTTCATTCCGGTAGGTTTAGCACATCAATGTCAGCAGGTGGATGCTTTACCCGTTGAAAGCTGGGATATGCCGTTAGAGCGAATCTTTGTGGGCTAAAAATAAAACCTCCGACTTGTCAGAGGTTTTTTTGATTGGATTATTGCACTGCGCTAGGCGCTTTGAGATCCGGCTCTTTTGGTTTTTCCGGCTCATCAAATTTTTTGCCTTCATTGGCGGCAATAATTCTCGCGGTTTGATCTGCCAGCTGTTTTAAATTCATTCTTTCATAAGATTCTTTTCATTAACGGCAACGCATCTAATGTGGCTTGTGTGTCCGGATATAGCTTCAACATAGAAACCACGCGGTTGGCTGTCGCCACGTAAGCATCACGTTTGAAATAAAACTTCGCAATATCCAGTTCATGACGCGCAAGGCTGGCTTTAATATACGCCATACGCGCCAACGCATCAGGCGTGTAAGGGCTATTCGGGAAGTGTTGCACCAAGGTTTGGAAATTGGCAAAATGCGGTTTTTAATAGACGTATTCTCACGGGTTGCACGATCCACACCGAAGAAATCTTGGAAGAAATTATCGCCCAACGCGGAATTGGTTAACCCCGCCATATACAAGGCGTAATCTAAATGGCGACTGTTAGGAAAACGTTGAATAAATCGGTCAACGGTAACTAACGTTTCGGTGTAATCTTGTGATTTATAGTAAGCATAAATCAAATTTAATTGCACCTGTTCACTATAAGAGCTACCCGGGAAACGATTGTTTACCGCCGTTAAATAACGGATTGCTTGACTATAATCCCCTTCTTGCAAATAGTTTTGCCCGATACTGTATAAGGTTTGCTCCGGCGCTTGTTCTACATCTTGCTTGGAACCGGAACATGCGGTCACCGCCAACGCCATAGCGGTAAGCAATGCAAAGGATTTAAGTTTACGCATTGAATAGAATCCTTATTTTTACGAAAAATGAGAAATGAGTTACAATTGCCCGATATTGTATAGAACATTGCTAAATAAGCAAACTTGATTAACGGATTTTTTATTTATGGCACAAATTACTCTCTCGGCAACCGTGCAACCGCAGCAAATGGGACAGCGCTTAGACCAAACCTTGGCGGAATTGTTCCCCGACTACTCCCGCTCCCGTTTGAAGACGTGGATCGAAGACGACTTGGTGCTGGTCAATGGTGCCGTGCAAAAATGTGCCGCGTACCAAAGTTTACGGCGATGAACACATTGAAATTACCGTAGAAATTGAAGATGAAACCCGTTTCGAGCCGGAAAATATTCCGTTAAATATCGTTTATGAAGATGATGATATTCTCGTCATTAACAAACCGAAAGATCTGGTGGTTCACCCCGGCGCAGGCAACCCCAAAGGTACGGTGCTCAACGCTCTGCTTTATCATTACCCGCAAATTGCCGAAGTGCCGCGCGCGGGCATTGTGCATCGCTTAGATAAAGACACCACGGGCTTGATGGTGGTAGCAAAAACCATTCCCACGCAAACGCAGTTGGTACGTGATTTGCAAAAACGCAAAAATCACCCGCGAATATGAAGCCGTTGCCTGCGGCATTATGACCAAAAGGCGGTACCGTGGATGAACCTATGGCACGCCACCCTACCAAACGCACGCACATGGCGGTACATCCGATGGGTAAACCTGCCGTCACCCACTATCGTATTATGGAACGCTTCCGCGATTACACCCGCCTACGTTTGCGTTTAGAAACCGGACGTACCCACCAAATCCGTGTGCATATGGCGCATCTCGCCCATCCGTTATTAGGTGATCAAACCTATGGCGGCCGCCCGCGCCCCGAAAAAAATGCAAGCGAAGAGCTAATGAACGTCCTGCGTAATTTTTAAGCGCCAGGCATTACACGCCGTAATGTTACGTTTACAACACCCAATCAGTGGTGAAATGATGGAATGGTACGCGCCGTTACCGGAAGATTTTTGTGGAATTAATCACCGCGCTGAAAGCGGATTACGTGTTACACAAAGACGAATTGGATTATTAATATGCAAGCCATCAAACCGAGCTGGAACGCACCTCAACAGATTCAGGCATTCACTACCCTGCGCCATGGCGGTGTGAGCCTTGCGCCTTATGACAGTTTTTAATTTGGGTGATCATGTAGGGGGACGATAAAAAAACGCCGTGAAAATCAACCGCACTTTATTGGTGGAGAAATTCCATTTTGCCACAAAATGCCGTTGTTCTTAAACCAAACTCATAGCACGCGCGTATTAACCCCTGCCTTATGACGGAGAAAGTTTCAATGCCGATGCGGTTTACACCAACCAACCAAATCAAGTGTGTTTGGTGATGACTGCCGATTGTCTGCCCGTATTATTCACCAATAAACAGGGCACGGAAGTGGCTGCTACCCATGCCGGTTGGCGCGGATTATGCGATGGCGTATTGGAACAAACCATCGCTAAATTTGAATGCCCGCATGAAGACATCTTAGCTTGGTTTTGGACCGGCTATTGGCCCAACAGCCTTCCAAGTGGGACAAGAGGTTATCGATCAATTTGTTGCGCAAGATCCCCAAGCAGCATCCGCCTTCATCGCTGATCCTGTAGCCGAAGGCAAATTCCTCGGCGATCTTTTACCAAATCGCCACTCAACGTCTCAACGCCCTTGGCATCACCCAAATCAGCGGTGGCGAACACTGCACCTATCTTGAAACGGAAAACTTCTTTTCTTATCGAAGAGATAATGCAACAGGAAGAATGGCGTCAGTGATTTGGATTGAGGAATAAAATCCTCATTTTTGATCAGGGTGATGAGTTAGCTCGGATTAAGTCATCATTCTCCCTTAGAAAATTGAAAACAGCCCCAAAGGGGCTGAGCCATGCGTAACCGTGGGTAATAAATTACCCACGGCAATTTCAAAATCCATCGTGAATTTCAACCGCACTTTTCATTTCAAAATTAGCGCTTGCTTTCCGCCTGTTTAATTTCCGGCGTTGTGTATAAGCGGTGCTTATACAAATAGCTACCCAACAGCGCGTGAGCCAAGGCTTCTTTGACCATGCTTTGCGGCACTTCCGCTTCCGTTAAGGTTTCAGTGGCTTTGTCGTAGCGGTAGGTTTTGGCGCCCACTTTCGGAAATTGAATCACCACATCATTGCCGCGCATAAGTGCCTGTACTTGGTCGTACTGCATAATGGCGCGGTTTGGATTGTTTGGTTTAGTGAGGTCATAACCGATCATCGGGTAATCGCCACTAATCCCTGCCAAGGAAAGCAAAGTAGTCGGCATATCAAATTGGCTAACCAAACGGTTATCACGACGTGGTTCGATGCCTTCGCCCAAAATCAATGCCGGAATGTGGAAATGCTTAATCGGCATCAAGCTGGCGCCGGCAACACGGGAGTCGTGGTCGGCAATCACTAAGAAAATAGTGTCTTGCCAATAATTGGATGCCTTCGCCAATTTGAAGAAATGTCCAATCGCATAATCCGCATATTTTTGCCGCATTGTTACGAGTGGCTTTTAGGGCTGTTCGTACAGATCGACTTTGCCGTCCGGAAACTCAAATGGATCATGGTTGCTGGAGCTGAATACCAAGCTGAAGAATGGTTTGCCTTCTTTGTGTAATTGGGTAAAGGTCTCATTGGCTTTTAGTGAACAAGTCTTCGTCACTCACCCCCCAAGTCCCAGTAAAAGCTCGGGTTTTGATAATCCATTTGGTCGATAATACGTTTAAAGCCATTACCGTAGAAAAAAAGCCTGCCATATTATCAAAATGCTTTTTCCCCACCATAAATAAAGGACGTATCGTAACCCCGTTGACTTAATAATTGCGCCAAGGTGAAGAAACCGCGTTGGCTGTTGTTAAGTTTAACCACAGCACGTGCCGGCGTTGGAGTGAAACCAGCGGTAACCGCTTCAATACCGCGTACGGAACGGGTGCCGGTGGCGTATAAATTATCAAACAACCAACCTTGCTGTGCCAACTTGTCAAATTCTGGTGACAGCGGCAAACCACCTAAGGTACCGATAAATTGCGCACCGAGACTTTCTTCCAAAAATAATCACGATATTTTTCGGTTTGCCTTGGTAGGTAGCCTGGTTACAGGGTCAAGGTTGGAATTTCCTTGAAACATAGGCCTCCGCCGGACGGCTTCCGCTATTTTTCACAATGGAGAACATTTCTTCCACATCCATCTTACCGTAGGCTTCAGACGAGGTACCTTCGTCTTTAAATTGTTGCGCCGCATAAATCACAGAATAACCTGAGTTCAGCACCAAAGAGTTCACCATGGCATCAGAGGAAAATGCCACCATGGCCGGGTTGATTCCGCGGTGTTGAAAACTAGAACGCGCACCGAGAAAACTCAAGGCAATCACCAATAACGCCACCACAGGGCGCCACGTCCAACGCATTGGCGTGATATTGCGTACCGCCCAACCGGCCAGTTTCAATACACCACCACAGCAATGAACGTAAAAACGAGGCTAAAAATGACCGCACTTAAATGCCCTTCCATCAGCATGGAGAACACTTCTTTAGGGTAAATCAAATATTCAATGAACAGGCGGTTCGGGCGATAATCATAGGTTTCAATAAACGCCGGAGTGGCCAGTTCCATAAACAAAATGAATACACTGCCAGCGGTCAACCAGAAGCGTAAAATGCTCTGCCAAATGCGCCCCTAACGCGTTTTGATGATAAAAAGCAATACAGTCAATAATGCCGGTACACCAAATAAATAACACAGGGACACCACATCCATGCGCAAGCCTTGTAAGAATAACTGGCTCCAGCCCTCGACCGCATTGACACGTTCCAGTTGCCATAAAGACAGACCAAGACGGGACAAGGTAAACACAATAAGGTTAATCAAGGAAAAGAAAAATCGGGAACAGTAGCGAACGAGGTTTTACCTGTCGTAAATAAATGTCGTGACATTTCAGTCTCCAAAATGTAAAAAATCCGCTCTTTTAGGCTATTAAAGTGACGAGCAGATTTGATGAAAGATTATTCGATCCAATGAACGATTTCGTTAAGCGGCTTACGGCCTTTCGGACGAATATCCTTAGCGCGATAGCCAAATGTCACGGCCACAGATACTGCGTATTTGTCGGCATCGTAAGCACCGGTTTGCGCCAAAATACGGTTGACTTCCGCATAATTAAAGCCTTCGATTGGGCAGCTATCAATGCCGATCAAGGCAGCCCCCGTCATCATGTTGGCAAGTGCGATATAGGTTTGTTTGCTTGCCCAATCAAATAAAAAGTGCGGTCGTTTTTCTAAAAACGTTTATGTGTTCTGTTTGGAAGCGTTGATAAATGGCCATATTGGCTTGAATTTGTTCTTCAGTTAAACCGCGACGTACAAGGTTGGCACGAAAAATCCTCGGAATCATAACGCATATTTTTTTATTCGCCAAAAATCACCACCACATGGCTGGCATCGTCCAACTGCGTTGCCATGCCCCAACAGAAAGGCTTTAAGGCTTGGCGTAATTCAGGATTTTGTACCACTAAAAATTGCCATGGCTCCGGACCCTACAGAGCTTGGCGACAGGCGACCAAGTTCTAAAATATAGTCAAAAATCTTCTTTGCTGATTTTTACGGGCAGGGTCGTAATACCTTGTGGCACAACGAAAATGGAAGGCATCTAATACTTGTTGCTTGGTGACGCTCATTGAATTCTCCTTGTAATGAATTATAGGACTAAAAATAAACGGCTAGATTGTCCGCTTATTTATTATTTTTGTCCAGTAAAAAAACACCCTCATTGTTCACTACGCTTTATGATCTCAAGATAGGATTCAATTTGGGACGGAATGATCTTAGGGGCTAGGGATTAGAATCTGTTTATGGCGATTAAGTTCGCCTTTTTCCAACACAATGCTACTTTTCGGCACTTTGAAGAGTTTACTTAAAAATTTGAGAAGATGGGCGTTGGCCTGCCCATCAATAGGCGGGGCGGTAATGCTGATTTTTAATTCGTCATCATGCAAACCGACAATATGATCTTTGGCGGCTTTGGGTTGTAAAAATTCTCAGGCGCAAATCCGCACCGATTTGTTCTACGGCCACCATCATGTGTCCTTAAAAAGCAGCGGCGGCCCAAAGGTCGCCAAAAATGTCATATAACACGCGGTTGAGCAAATACAGCACGAAGACAACAACCATCGGCGAGAAATCGATCATGCCGGTGTTTTGGCAAAAATTTTACGAACGGGACCCTAATACGGGTTCGCTCAGTTGATACAAAATATATTGCGCCTGGCCTGCGCCACGGTTAAACCAGCTTAAAATCGCCCCCACCAACAACACATAAAAAAATTGCTTCGCCGATGCTATGCACCACGCTTAATGCGCCGATAATGGCATATTCAAACAAGGACGCGCCGAGAAGGGTGCCAAACAAATTTAACAGAGGGAATTTCACCACGCCTAAAAATAAAACACGCCAATAACGCGGCGGTATTAATGCCTTTTATGGTCGGAGCAAATTTACTTAACGGGCTAATCGCCGGTTGGGTGGCTTTCACTAAAGTTTGCGATAACGGATTGTAGAAATCCACTTTAGCCACTTGAAACCACACACGTAAAATTAAAATAAAGCTATACACGCTAATTGCGGTAGAAATCAGAAATTGGATTGAATTCATTATGTTTCCTTAAATTATAACCAACCTTTACGTTTGAAATACCAGTACGGCGCAAACGCCGCCAGCGCCATTAACCCCAACGCCATTGGATAGCCGAATTTTAACCCAAGTTCAGGCATATCGGTAAAGTTCATGCCGTAGTTAGAGGCAACCAACGTCGGTGGTAGGAAAATGACCGACACAACGGAGAAGATTTTGATAATGCGGTTCTGTTCAATATTAATAAAACCCATGGCCGCTTGGAGCAAGAAGTTCACTTTTTGGAACAGGGATTCATTATGCGGCTGCAAAGATTCAATATCTCGTAAAATTTCACGTGCCTGTTCTAACTGATTTGCCGGCAAACGGGTTTTTACGCACCAAGAAACTGAGCGCTCGCTGCGTATCCATCAAACACAAACGCACTTTGGAACTGGTGTCTTCTTGTTCTGTTAAAGTCGCCAAGGCTTCATCAAAGGCTTCCCCTTGGGTTCCGTTTAACACCACGCGGCTTAATTTTTCCAAATCCGCATACACGTTTTCAATTACATCCGCCAGCTGCTCAATTTTGGTTTCAAATAAATCCAGCAATAGTTCGTATGAATTACATTCGATTAAACGCTGATTACGGGAACGCATCCGATACAAACGGAACGCTGGTAATTCGCGATCACGCAAAGTGAACAAACGTCCGTCACGAATGGTGAACGCTACGCTGGCCAAATCCGCATAATCGTTTTCATCTTCACAATAAAAGAAAGAGTGCAAGTGCAAACCGTCTTCGTCTTCAAAAAAACGCGCGGATGCTTCGATATCTTCTAACTCCAAGAAAGAGGCCAAACTTTGGCCTAAACTTTCCTGCAAGGTTTCCCGTTCTTCTACGGTCGGTTCAATTAAATCAAGCCAAATGGCGGTATTTAATGGCTCAGCAGATTCATCGATGCGAACTAAGCGTGCATCTTCAAGGGCAAAGGCATTTATCATTTTGTCATACTCCCGATTGGACTACGCACAACGCAATGAACAAACAATCAAACGAATAAATCATTACCAAGTTTGGCGATCAAAAGTGCGGTCGTTTTTACGCGTGTTTTTCAACGACTAAAAAAAGAAAGCGGTAATGATAAAGGTATTGCAAATTTTCGTCTGACGGAAAAAGATGCCGAAAAAGAGAAAGGTAAACGAAACTTACCAACGAAACCATCGCCGATAAGTGAGACGGGCGATAGTTACAGTGAAAAACTCTATTCGGTATCGACTGTGACTGTCCAAAGTGTGTGTCCTCTTGTTACTAAATCGCGCGCAATGTTACGCCTGAAAGGCTACTTCGTCAAGGCGAAGGAGAAAAAAATCACCTTCGCCGAATAACACGTTCAGGTTCAAAAAAATACCGCAAAATCTCACCGCACTTTTTAATCGATATTCCACCAAATCAACGCCCATTTGCGCTGGCCGTGTTTAATAGGTTCGTTATTTTTGTTGTTTTTGGCGATAAAATGCCGTTAAGCCCTGCTTTTTCTTTTTTTCATTTAACGGGCCAAGAGAAAATTCTACGGAACCGAGCAAATCCTCATAGGTTTCTCCCATAAAGCGACCGGATTCCGTTTCAATGAAGCTCAGGTTCGCTTGAATGCCTTTTTGATAAAGTCGATTCAGCAAATAAATATAGGTCGGAAAACCGATGTCTTCGCGTCCGATCGCGGCAAATACGCCCTCATCCAAAAAAATGACGTTGCGTCACGGAAGTGAGATACACCCGTTTTTTTGCTTTGGCACAGAGTTTTCTCGATCATGTCGTCTAAATCGTCCACCAAGGTGGAACGCGACGCTAAAATCACATCCACTTGCGGCACATCGTTCCAATCCTCGGCCCAAGAACGACGAATCAGATTTAAATTCGCCAGTTGCAGTTTTTGTTTATATTCCGCCAATACATCCAACATCCCCGTGCTATAATCCAAGGCATATACTTGGCTGCCTTGCTGTGCCAAAGGAATGGTGAACGTGCCTGGTCCACAACCGATATCAAGCACGGTTTCGTCAGGTTGCACCTGCATAGTTTCCAATAGTTGTTGATTATAACGGCTGGCTTTCCCCACCAGATTTTTCCGCCATCTTGGCTGCTTTCTTGTCCCATTTTTTTCAGGTGGCAAATTGTAATGGTTGCAGGCAATGAGATGTTGTTTGTAAAGCTGGTTGAAATCAATGTCGTAAATGGTCATGGCATATCCTAAAAAAATGTGGTTGATTTTGGTGATAGATTTTACTGCAATGTTATATGCTTTTGAAATATAACGTTAAAAAGATTTAACGCAGAAAAAAACCGCACTTTGATTGCTCAAAAGTGCGGTAAGTTCTACAAACATTCGGGATTAATGGTTAATTTCACCTTCAATCGGTTTAATGTTTTCATCAAATTCCGGTAGCGGTTTGTGTTCGCTTGCAACATAGGAATAAATGACCGGCAACACAAACAGGGTAAACAACGTACCAACCGCCAGGCCTGAAACAATCACGATACCGATACTGAAACGGGACACCGCGCCTGCGCCTGTGGCATAAAGCAACGGAATCAGACCGGCAATCATCGCTGCAGTCGTCATTAGAATCGGACGTAAACGCACTTTGGCCGCTTCGGTAATGGCTTCAATACGGCTTTTGCCGTGATTGAGCTGCTCTTCTTTTGCCACTTCACACATTAAAATACCGTGCTTGGTGATTAAGCCGACCAGTGTGATCAAGCCTACTTGAGAGTAAATATTCAGTGTAGCACCGGCTTTGCCGACAAAAACCGAATGCGTTTAACGCCAATAATGCGCCACTGATCGCCAACGGCACGGAAATCATAATTACCATCGGGTCACGAATGGATTCAAACTGAATCGCCAACACCAAGAAGATGATAACCACCGCCAACACGAAAGTCACCGCTAACGCGTTGCCTTCTTGTACCAACTGACGCGCTTCACCTTTGAAGTCGTAGTTATAGCCTTGTGGTAACAATTCTTTTGAATTGTCTTGTAGCCATTGAATCGCATCCCCGATGGAAGCACCCGGCATTGGTACGGCACTAATCACCGCAGAGTTCAACTGACTGAAACGCGGCAAAGAGCTTGGTTGTGGCTCTAACGTCATGCTCACTAAGCTGCTGAGCGGCACAGAAGTTCCATTCGAAGCGGAAACATAGTAACTATTCCAGCTTTCCGGCGATAAACGGTTTTCGCGTTTCACCTGTGAAATAATTTTATACGCACGACCGTCAATATCTACACGTTCGACCGTGGCGGCAGATAAGAAGCTCCCTAACGTAGCACTAATTTGTTGCATAGTAATGCCGTAAGTCCCTGCTTTTTCACGATCAATTTTGATGTGCATTTGTGCTGTATCAAATTTCAAATCCAAATCCGTATAAACGAATTTGCCTGACTTTTTGCATAGCATCTAAAAAAACTTGCCAGCAACATTGGCCAAATCTTCATAGCCTTTTGAGGTGCTAATCACAAAAACCAATCGGCGGGCCCTGTTCCCCGGTATCAATTTCCGGGAAAGCGAAACCACTGACGGACACTTCCGGAATGGCTTTTAGCTTTTGGTGTTTAACTCTTTCAACACGTCTGTTTGGCTTCTGGAACGCTCACTCCAATCTTTCAACGTCACCACGTTTAAGGACTGGTTAGTGCTTGGCACCCCTGAAATGGTCATCGCAAATTGTACTTCTTCCGTATCCGTTAAGATTTTTTTGATACGGTGCCATGGCCGCTTGTACATAATCAACGTTCACGTTAGACGGTGCAGAACCGATAGCTAAGAAGGCGCCTTTGTCTTCCGTCGGCGTAAGTTCGGTAGAGAGCGAATTAAACAACACCGGCAATGTGGCAAAAATAACACCCGCAAATGCCAACATACACTTACGATTCGCCATCACCAAATCCAAGACATAAGAATATGCGTTGTTGACTTTTGGTTAATGTGTTGTTAACACGTTCTTCCAATTTACTTGGTTTATCGTGATCTTTCAGCAACTTACTGGTCATCATCGGAGAAAGGGTTAACGCCACAATACCGGAAATAAATACCGCACCGGCGAGCGTTAGCGCAAATTCTTTAAATAACGTACCGGTAATTCCCCCATTAATGCCATCGGAGAATATACTGCAATCAAGGCGATGGTCATGGAAATAACCGGAACGGCAATTTCGCGGGTACCGATAATCGCTGCTCGGAATGGCGTTTCACCCAGCTTAATATGGCGGTCAACGTTTTCCAACACCACAATGGCATCATCCACCACCAACCCAATCGCCAAAATCAAGGCCAACAAGGTCATTAAATTGATGGAGAAATCCAAGGACTGCAACATCATGATTACCCCGATAAGGGAAATCGGAATGGTAATCACCGGAATCAAAAATCGCACGGAAGGAACCGATAAACATAGTGATCACGACCAATACGATCAGGGTTGCTTCCATAATCGTTTTCACCACTTCATTAATGGAGTTATTAATGGCGATGGTACTGTTATATAAAATATCTGTTTGAATAGCATCCGGTAAGTTATTTTTGATGCTTTCATATAACGGAAGGATTTTTTTCCGCCACGGTTAACGGGTTAGCTGAAGAGGTCGGATTAATACCCAACACCACCGAATCGGAACCATTGGCTACTGCACGGGCAGTATCGCTTGATTTATTTAGCTCGACATCCGCAACATCGCGTAAACGTACGAGTTTATCGCCATCGGAAGAAACAATCAGATTGCCGAGTTCATTTTACCGATTTTGTGGTGGTATCCACTTTGTTTTTTATATACCACATAAAAACCATTGTCGTTACCCGCCGCCGTTTGCACGTTATTGGCGGATAAGGCAGACCCTAACAGTGGCGGCAGATAAGTTTTTGTGCTGCCATCTTTTTCGGATCCAACCAAATGCGTAAGGCATATTCGGACGCACCGAAAATATCCACGCTTGCCACCCCTTCAACGGTAAAGAATTGCGGTTTCACCACACGTTGAATATAGTCGGTCACCTGGCTGGCATCCAATTTATTGGAACGGAAACTAATGTACATAATCCCCGAACCGCCGGTTGAAGAGGTCACCGATGGATCTTCAATTCCGCTCGGTAACTCGGAACGCACAGAGTTCACTTTCGCCAACACGTCGGCAAGTGCCGCATTCGGGTCGGTATTTAATTTCATTTTTACCGTAATAGTTGAACTACTTGGGCTACTGCTGGAAGACATATAGTCCACGTTGTCCGCTTGAGCCACCGCTTCCTCGATTTTTGGACGTCACGAACGCCTGAATCAAGTTTGCATCGGCACCGGGATAGACGGTTGAAACCTGAATTACGGTAGTGGTCATTTTAGGATATTCACGCACTGCCAGTTTCGAAATTGCCTGTAATCCCTAAAAATAATGATTAACAAGCTAATCGAAACTGCGAGAACAGGACGTCGAATAAATATATCGGTAAATTTCATTCGCTGTTCCTAATTAGAGATTGGTTTTACTTGCCGGTTGCGTGGTGCCAACGCCCTCTTCATCACTCACAATAACGAGTGCGCCATTACTTAAGTTTTTGCTGACCGCCGGTGATGATTTTTATCGCCGATTTTTCACTTCATCGCCTTTTTAACTGGGCGTAAATACCTTGGCGGTCTTTCGTAAATACAGTAATTTGTTTGGCGCGATACATTTTGTTCACATCGCCTTGTTTAGCAAATTTCTCTTTTTCCTCATCAGAAAGTGCGGTCAAAAATATAAAGTGATTCACCATACATGTTATAGCTCACCGCCACTTGCGGCACGACGATTTGGTCATATTCCGTCGACAATGCCACATTCAAACGGGTAAACATACCGGACAATAATTTTGCACCGTCCTCCGGCTCAAACGTCGCTTGAACATCCACCAACCCCGTTGAAGAGCTGATAGCAGGCTCAATGGCTGTGACTTTTGCCGCAAAGGTTTCCCCTAAACGGGCATCTGCGGTCGCAGTAACTTTTTTTGACCAATACGCAACTCATCCAATAAATTCTGCGCAATAGAAAAAAATCTACTTTCATGGAGCTACGATCTTCATACGTACAATTTCCGTGCCGTTTGACACATACTGACCGACATTAACTTTTCACAATACCGGCTTTACCATCAAAGGGCGCAACAATTTGACGACGTTCAATGGTAGCCTTTAAAGGATTCCACGTTAGCCGCTTGCGCATCATAGGCCGCTTTCGCATTGTCTAACTCTTGACGGGAAACACCGCCGCTTTTCGCCAGATTGGCATAACGTTGGTAAGTTTGGCGCAATGAAATCACTTGCGATTCGGCAGCTTGTAAACTGGCACGTTCTACGGAACTATCCAACTCAACCAACAAATCGCCTTTTTCACATTTTGGCCATTTGTCACCAAAACTTTTGAAATCGTACCCGCACTTTGCGCACTTAACATCGCACCTTGATTAGGACGAACCAAACCGGTGGTTTCAATCACAGGCGTCCATTGTTGGGTGGTAATGGTCATTGCCGTTACCGGTGAGGGAGTTTCACCTTGATTTGCCAAGAAATCCGCAATGCCTTTTGATTTCATATAATTCATCACAATCATTGCGATAAAAATGAGTACAAATATACCTAAAGTCAGTTTCAACAAAAAAACGTGAGAACGCTTTGGTCTATTGGTTTGAGTTTGACTCATAAAAAACTCCGTGAATATTATCTGTAACTAAAGTTATTATTTTTGAATGGCACGCCAAGTACGTTCGATAATCGACTCCAGCATATCCATTGAAACCCGTTGAGCAAATTGTTTGCACTTAAATGCAATATTGAGCGAGCTTTCCAACGAGATGGCAAACAGTAAGTGAGGCGGCAAATCGCAGACCTCATCTACCTCTGCGGCTTTTTGTACAAAAAAATCATGCCAAATGCCTTGGCTTTCCCATTCTCTGCAAATTTCGTGAAAGCCGGGTGGGGATTGATATTGTCCCATGTTGGCAACAATCGTCGGATCTTGTTCCAAAAATGCCAAATATTCCACCACATTCGCCGATAGCGATGGAAAAACGATTGGCTTTCATCGTAATCTTTTTCCCAAGGTTTCTTGGAAAGATTTAAAAAAATATACCGTGCGAACTGTGCCAATAATTCATCTTTATTCTTGAAATAAATATAAATTGTTCCCGGCGAAATCTTGGCTTCTTTGGCAATCTTGTGCATGGACAAGTTTGGCAAGCCAACTGTCGCCATCAAGTCATTCGTAGCAGTAAAAAAATCCGCTTGATCATATCGGTTTCTGACTGATTCATATAAGTTACTAATAAAACTGGGTTAATTGTTAGAAGTGCGGTTAAAATTTCTTTTTAATTTGCACATTTAGGTAGGTCACATACAGTAAATACAATACCACTGAATGAACGTTCGTTCATTTTTATTGTTTTTTATCTTTTTGGCAAGTTAGAAAATAAAAAGTGCGGTGATTTTTTTCACCGCACTTTTTATAGCAATCCCATTCATTACATTCCAATGACAACGCAGTTAATCACGCTTTTTGGCTTTTTCCCTGCATTTTCACTGCCGCATTTCGATCACCTGCAGGACCGACTATCACGCGATTCCAATCAGCACTTGCATTAACTCGAGCATTTAAACCGAGAGCACTTAATTTAGCCTGTAATGTATCGGCTTGTGCTTTATTTTTTTGAATGCACCGCATTGCAAGCCATAACGTCGTTCCCCATTATTCGTGGTTTGTTGTGACACCGGTTGTGGAGCCTGTTGCTGCGGCTGAGGTTGTGGTACCGGCTCAGGTTTCTTCTGAGGCTCGACTTTTACGGTTTGCTCCGCTTTCTTCTCTTCTTTTGGCGGTGTCGTTTTTTTGGCCTCTACCACTTGCGGTTTTTGCTTTGTGGTTGAACCGCCTGCTGTGTGACTTGCTGAGTCGGCTGCTGTGCGGGTTGTTGCGCGGTTGCTTGAGCTTCGGCTGCTTTGCTACGCGCCAATTCCGCTTGTTTTTTTGTTCTTCTTCCATGAGCGATAAAATCTTGCGTTGTTCTTCTGTCAGACGCATATTTTTTTATCTAACGACTTCGGATTATCATCAATCGGCACAGTGCGGGTTTCTAAGGCTTTAATATAGCTCCACACTTCTTCCGGACGATTTGGCAACACGCTTTTTCGGTTGCGTTTTTTTCTGTCGTTTCAACAGGCTGAACCACAGGATCCGGCGCTTTTTCTTTTAATAAATAAAGCCCAAGACCAAAAGCTGCTACCACAACGGCCGCAATAATAAATAGCAAGGATTTGTTATTTTTTCTGTTTCTTCTTTTTCTTTGCACCGCCACGGGCGGCGTAATCACGTTGAGCCACAATAAAACCCTGTTTAATCTAACTAAAATAATTAACTATATGACAATAAAAAAATTCCGCTAATTCTACTGAAAAATTGCTTTATTGACTACAGCAAAGCCAAAACTAGCCTAAATCTAGCGGATCTCACGTCTAAAAACCCACCGCACTTGAACGGGCTTATTTTAAAACCACTTGTCTGAAATTCGTTTAACACTTGTTGCAAGATGAGGCGGGAAGGATGTTGCAACAATAATTGCCAACGATATTGCCCCGCTTTTTTTGCTGAACGGCGCAGTGATAGGACCGAGAATTTGTAACTCGGGCGCAGTATGTTGCTTAACGCCATAAAAAAATACTCGGCAAACTGCGCCAATAGCTGTTCCGCCTCCTCGCTATGGCGACTTTGGGCTTTAAATAATGCTTGCGAACTAAAAGGCGGCAATCCCATTTTATGACGCAACGACAATGCCTGTTGGGCAAAATTATCATAGCCATGCTTCAATAAACTTTGTAATAGCGGATGCTCGGGATAATGGGTTTGCAATAACACTTCCCCCTGCTGCGCCCCTCGCCCCGCACGGCCTGCCACCTGCATATAAAGTTGAGCCAGCCGTTCTTCCGCACGAAAATCCAATGAAAACAACGCACTATCCACATTTACCAATGCAACTAAGGTGACATTCGGGAAATGGTGTCCTTTCGCCAACATTTGCGTCCCGATGAGAATTTGGCTTTTGCCCCGTTGAATATCCGCTAAATAACCTTCCAATTTGCCTTTGCGCGACGTCGTGTCACGGTCAATACGGGCAATGCCGTAATTTGGGAAAATTGCTTTTAAGGAATCTTCTAGCTGTTCCGTGCCTAAGCCCGTGGTGATTAATTGGGCTGGAACCACAATTGCCGCATTGGCGCGGAATTGGCTTTTGTGCACTACAATGATGACAACGCAAGACATTATGTTGTTGATGATACGTGTAAGGTTTATCACAATGGCGACATTCCGCCATCCAACCGCATTCATGGCACAGCAAAACCGGTGCAAAACCGCGTCGATTCAGAAACAACAACACCTGATTGCCTTTTTCTAAATGCGCCTGCATGCGTTTTATCAGGATTTCCGATAAACCGTTACGCATTGACTGATGTTTTAAATCAATGACGTGTTGTTGAAGTGCGGTGGACTGATTGGCTTTTTCTGATAGGCACAAGCGCTGATATTTTCCCTGTTGCACGTTATTCAAACTTTCCAAACAAGGCGTTGCCGATCCCATTAAAATAGGAATATTGAGTTGTTTTGCATACACCACCGCCAAATCGCGGGCATGATAACGCCAACCGTCTTGTTGCTTAAAAGACGCGTCATGTTCTTCATCAATAATAATCGCGCCTAAATCGGCAAATTGCGTAAACAGCGCTGATCGCGTACCAATAATGACCGCACTTTGTCCACTACGCGCACGTTGCCACACTTGTAATCGTTGCGTGTCATTTAAATTGGAATGCAACACATCAATCACCACGTTAAAACGGGCTTGGAAACGACTTACCGTTTGTGGCGTTAGCCCGATTTCCGGCACCAAGAGCAACACTTGTTTGCCTTGATTTAAAAATTTCTTCAATAAATTGCAAATAAATTTCCGTTTTGCCGGAACCCGTCACGCCGTCCAACAACCACGCGACAAAACCCTTGGGTAAAATTTCAATTGGCTGAATACCAACGCTTGTTGTTTTATTGAGTGTTAATCGATCAGCTTTATTGACGATAGGTTTATCAACCAATTGCTGTTGCCAGGTTTGAATTTCCGGTTCTTGAGCGATTTCGGTAATGTATTCTTTAGCTTTCAACGCCGACCAAATGCCGCTACCAAATGGGTTGTTGCCTTTTTCCATCCCATCATTTGCCGCCTGTAATGCTTCAAGCTGTTTCTTCGAGCGTTTTAACAAGCCTTGCTCCAACGCTTTGCTCACCAAGTGCAGTCGGTTTCCAAAAAATTTTTTGTTTCTCCACCGCACTTTCACCTTGACGTAGCTTCACCGGCAATGCTTGGGACAACACTTCTCCCAAAGGCGCATGATAATAATTCGCCGCCCAACTTAAGAACTGCCAACTTTCCGCTGAAAACAATGAAGTATCATCAAGACAAGCTAACACAGGCTTCAACTGTTCTTCAGGCACTTCCGTCTGTTCCACTACGTCAACTACAACGCCAACTCGCTTCTGCGTCCCAAACGGCACAAGCACCCGCCCCCAACAACAACCTTCATTGACGCAGGGAAGACATAGTCAAAATAGCGATGTAGCGGCACCGGAAGTGCGATTCGGGCAAATGGCATAAGATCAAGAATTGTTAGGATGAAAATTATTGGCGTTCATTATATATGTAGCTGAGACACAAATCATTATTGATTGGCCTAGAGAATAAAATCGCTACTTTATATTACGAGAAAACTGAAAAACTTTATAATTACTCCAATTTATTAGCCTGAGTAATTCCCAATGACCACATCCAGTAACAATGATCTTATTACCATCGTAACGGCATTTTTTTCGATATAGGTAGAGGAAATCTTCAATCAAAAGAAGAATTACCTGACTATATGACTAGAACAAATGACACCTATTTTGAGTATTTCTCTAATTTAGCAACACTAGATAACCCAATGGTTATTTTTTTCTGATAATGAACATATTGAAAGAATAAAAGAATATCAGAGGAAATAAGCCCACTATGATTATTCCGTTTAATATTAAAAAAATTTGAGAAAAACATTAAAACGAATTCAGGAAATTCAAAATAGTGAAGAATTCATTTCTAAAAGTAAGGCCAGATCTATTAAAAAAATATCGAATATTGGCATCCCTCATATGTTTTAGTAAATAATCTAAAAGTCTTTTTTTGTTTATAAAGCTAAATAAGGTTAGGATTGGTGAATACTCAATTTGTATCATGGGTTGATTTTTGGATATGTAAGAAAAATGGAAACATTAAATCATGTAAAAACATGGAGATATTACTTCAACCCCAATAAAATTCATCTATTTACAATAAGAAGGAAATATAAGATAAACTCTAAATATGATGTTTACCACGCTATTTTTTTAATAATAGTACTTTTTATTATTGGTGGTGTAATAGTAGGCACTAAAGAAAATTGGAAAACATTCTTTAAGAATATTCTATCCACACAAAAACCACCTATTTAGAGAAAAATATGATTGACGATGATCAAGGAGTATATTTACTAAAGCTTTATTTAATCATAAAAATCTCTACGAACTTCATTATTTAGGAAAAGAAAGATGGTTTCATCTATTTAAGAAATTTGATAAAACCAGTAAAAATATCATTAAAAAGAAAAAAATAAAAGACTTTTTATCTAAAAATATACTAACGATATTTTTTTCTTTTTAAGTAATCATAGAAACTATTCGGCAAGCAATCTTTAACATAGGTTAGCTTGTGTTGGTTACATTGAGCTAAAATTTCGTCTAACTTATCTTTATCAAAAGGATTATTTAACTCGGCAAATAGCAAATGCGGTAAGGTGTCATCGATGATCTCAAATTCATAAATCAACCCTTCTCTCTTTAATTCATCAAATAAAATTTGAAAGAAGAAATAGTGTGGGATGCATTCTTGGGTTTTCCAAAAGAATAACATTAATTGGAGTAATTTATTTACGGTATTGTTTTCTCTTTTTGAAAAACATAATGCTACTTAAGAAATTTACTCTATGATTTTTCTTTCCAAGAAAAATAATTACCATTTAATTTCTGCCATTTTTTTCTTTATATTTAGTTTGTATAGAACGTTGGAATACAAAAAAATTCCATTGTACTAAAATGAGCAGAAATAGGAGCTGTAAATAAAATGTAGCATCAACCCACACCCCGCCATAAACTTTTAGTAAAGCTAATCTAAGTAAATCAGAGAAAAAAACATGACGAAACTCAGGGTTCTTTTCTCTTTTGATTAATAAAAATTAGGGAAACTCAATATATTCACTTACATTTTGATCATCCAAATAAATAACCTCATAATCACCTTTTATTCATCTGAACCGAACGGCTACAGATTTTAACAACGTCAGGCAGTGACTCACTATTCCAACCTTGTCCCCAATATTGCCAAATAATCTTTTTTTATCCTTTAAGTCCTTTTTAGGTGTAATAATTATTTCATCCAATTCATCATTAATATAAAGAGAAATAATTTTCTTCCAACAATTAGCAACATGATTTTGTTGAGATAAATCTGCTTTTTCTTGCAAGCCATTTACGAATAGGCTTTGGGAATTAAACCTGTATAAAATATTTTATAAGGCTTACTACTTATCCTAGTAATAAAATTAAAAAAATGTTGAGTTAGTTGAAAATAAATTTGAGAGTGAGGAATATTTTTTTCTTTCATAAGATCATCTACATAAAACGAACGATTTCTTTACCCAGATTTTCATTAACATTTTGTTTTTTTCTTCCCATTTTTCTTTATTTATTGCCCGTATGATATTATCTTTTATTCGAATAAAGCGTTGTTTTAACGTTTTTCTTTGTGTGGCTGATCTGTATTCTTTTTGCGCTCTTTCTGAAGCCCGCTCTAATACACTATTTTTTCTTGATTTAACTGCAATTCTTGCACACAAATTGCCGGATTTAGTTGATATACCCGATATCTAGGAACATCAATCAGCTGATTAAATATAATTTCATCAATGGGTTTAATCTCTTCTGAGAAAAAAATTTTTTCAAACACTTCCATTAGATACTTAGCTGCACCATGAGAAATCACATATCCCGCCGTACCAAAATGTTTTGATTTTCAAAATATCAATTTCTCTCTGTTGAAAAGGTAAAAATTCCTTGCTGTTTTTCAATCTTAACGGGCATCAAAAAGGTTTCTAAACGCAAGACAAAAAAATCTCTTGAAAATTGAACCGCACTTTTAGCCATTCATCTTCAGCAAGAAACTGTTCGGCATTCTCACCAAGCAAAATGTCATCCTCAAAAAGCGTGATGAAATCTAAATCATCATCAACACACTTTTTCCACAACATGAAATGACTCATCAAACAGCCTTTTTCTCCCATGGTGAGCTTGGATGTTCCAGCAACATTGGGAAGATAACGCTGTAAATGATCATTGAGTCGCTCAGAAGGTGTAAACGCGTCAAAAAATTCAAATGGAATTTTCTTCTGGCCAAATTGTTGGATGATGTGATTTCGACGTTTATCCGCAGTGGGAATGCTAATAACAAAATTTTTTTATTTTCAATGAAATGCATACGGAGATATTAAGTTAGTCTTAAGTTACGGGTTATCTTACTATTTTGAGGCAATGAAATGAATCTTAATATGCACAAAAAATCAAAGTGGCAGACCGGCTCACAGCTTGAACTACGCTAATTTTTTCTGTAAAATTTGCAACCTTACACACAAGCGTGCCATTTTGTAATGGCGTAATATTAATCTCATGCGGTGTCAGGGATTGCTTCTGCGATTGGCTTGATAGCGGCATGGCTTCAAATTTGAGGTTTTCTATGAAACAAGGTATTCATCCTGAATATAAAGAAGTTACTGCAACTTGTTCTTGCGGTAACGTGATCAAAACTCGCTCTACCTTAGGTAAAGACATCAACCTTGATGTATGCGGTAACTGCCACCCGTTCTACACAGGTAAACAACGTGTTGTTGATACCGGTGGTCGTGTTGAACGCTTTAACAGCCGTTTCAAAATTCCAGGTACAAAGTAATCTGAATCTTAGCCCTCGCAATTGCGGGGGTTACTTCTATTCAACTTAAGGTAATGTGTTATGAATAGCGCATACAATCTCCCACCAATCTTCGTTATCAGCTTAAAAAAACTCTTCCCGTCGTGAATTCATAGCAAAGCGCTTAAATGGGCTTGATTGCAATTTGAATTTTTTTGATGCGGTTTATGGAAAAGAGCTCTCTGAGGTTGAATTAGCTAAAGTAGATTATCAATATTACCAGGATTTTTGATAACAAACGCTTAACTCTTGGTGAGATAGGCTGTTCTTTAAGCCACATTCGAGTATATGAACATATCAAAAATCATATTCCCTGAAGCAATTATCTTGGAAGACGATGCAATTGTTTCTACCCATTTCAAAGCTATTTTACAATCAACACTTGAAAAATTACCTTCCCGCTATGAGATTCTATTTTTCGATCATGGCAAAGCTAAGTCTTATCCGTTAATTAAAAACTTACCTGAAGGCTATAAATTAGTACGTTATCGCTATCCATCCCCAAATTCTCGCCGTTCAATTATGAAAGCAACAGCATATATGGTGAATTTAGCCGAGTAGAAAAATTACTCAATTATGCTTACCCTGTGCGAATGCCGGCAGATTTTGTCACGGGATTTATACAAAAACTCGTATTCATGCTTACGGCATTGAGCCATCTTGCGTTTTTTTGAGGGATTGGCCACTGAAAGCGAAATTAACTCCATCGAAGATAGATACAAAAAGCATAAATGAAAGCGCTACTGAGAAAAATCCGTTTAACATTAGGTAAGTTAATCTTAGATAAAAAGATTCCAGGTAAACCATTACCTACAAACCCTAAAATTATTGTGTTACAGCAAGATGGGAAAAATTGGGGATTATATTATCAGTTCATTTATTTTTAGAGAGTTAAAAACATAATCCGCTAGCTCAAGTAGATGTCATTTGCTCACCTAAAAATGAAAATTTATTTAAGACAAATCATTTTTATTGACCACTTTTTGTTCTTGATAAAAAGCACCATGTGCTTATACAAAGATGGGGGAAAAACTAGCAAAAGAAAATTATGATGTATTAATCAATTTGCCCATACAACTAAGAAATCGTGATTTATGGCTAACACGTTTAATTAATGCCAAGAATAATATTGGCTATCAAAAACAACACTATAAAAATATTTAACCTCGATATCCTAGGGTGGACAACTTCATTTCTCACAGATTTATGCTGATTCTATTAAAAAGTGTGGTGTTATGAATATTAATTCAGAATATGATATTCCTGATAATAGCCAGCAGAAAGAAGAAATCAGAAATTTCATCAAAGATAACCAACTTGAAAAACCATATTGCTATTAATTTCTTTGGGGCTGCAGGATCACGTAAGTTTACAGAGAAGAATATCAGAAAAATTTATAGAAAGATTTAAGGTTTTTAATAAAAAAAGTTTTTGTTACTCACCTACCCTGAAATGACACCGTTATTAAAAAGATATTGTTGTAGATTTTTTTCTAATGCATTTATTTATGAAAAATACGCAAGATATTTTTGATACAATTGAATTGCTACGTTATGCAAATGTTGTTATATCTCCTGATACATCAATCATTCATATAGCTTCAGGATTAAAACAAAAAAATTATTGGATTTTATAAATTAGAAGATAAGGAAAACTTTATACACTGGCATCCTAACTCTAAAAAATGAAACACATATACTAAGTTTCATTGAAAGTGTAAATGAAATATCTGCTGATGATATCGAATTAGAATGGATTACTCACTAACTATGTCAATCATAAAAATCATTGCAAAACTGGCAGGTAAGCGTTCTGCACAGACAATAGATTTAATGGCTATTAAATCTGTTTTTATTAAAAACCTATTGGGGACGCTATTGGTGATGCTATTGCACATACCGCCCATTTAAATCAACTAAAAATCAGCAAATCCAGATCTGGTGATTGGTGTCATTGTAACAGAGAGAAATAGAGATATTTTTGCTTATTCCGGTTTAGTGGATCAACTGCTTGAAGATAAACCTTCTACTTATATTACTCAATATAATAAATGGGATTTATATTTAGATTTTTCAGCCAACATATACAACTAAATCTGTTATTTTAGAGAAGTTACTGTCACCTAAATATATTGTTATCTTCAATAAAAAAAGACAAAAAAACACTATAATATCGAAACAGTAAAAACTACAATTTTGCTTTGCCCGCAAAATGATACGACACATATCTCTGATTACTTAAATAATACTATTCTTTCTAATTATTTAGATCCTAAAAAAAGCTGAATATGTATTAGAAAATCAGGAAAGCATAAGATTTGATGTTCTGTGGGGGAGATAAACCCCGAATTTTACTGGCCCCACAGGGAAGTACTAGACAAATTCCGGCAAAAAGAACTTGCTGAGCTACTTAATCAACTGGCTCCGGATCTCATTAGAACGAGCTATTTTTTGTATTAACCAATACCATTGACAGTAATATTTATTTTTGAAGAATTAATATCCCATTGTTCAGATAAGATTAAAAATTCAGCTATCACCTAAGACATCAATTCAAGAATATATTCAACTCGCGTCATCCGCAGATTTAATTATCGGAGTTGATGGAGGAAGCATTCATATTGCAACAGCGTTGCAGAAAAAAAGTATTAGCATTTTATGCACGAAACATGCAGAATTTTTCCGTTGGCAAACTAAGAGGAAATAGCCATATTCCTTACAAAGCCATTCTAAGCAACACAGAAAGTAATTCAAATAATCACACCTGTGATTTTCCCATGGATAAAGCAGCAGAATGGGTAAATGGCTTATTCTAAAAATATGGAAAATAATATCCCCTAACTTTTTTTGACACATCGGACAATAAAAGCTATTTCGTTGTCCGATGATTAAACTTTCAATTTTTGTCCCGCACGTTGGACAAGGTTTGTCTTTATTGCCGTAAACCAACAATTCTTGGGCGAAATAACCTGGTCTGCCATCAGGTTGTAGAAAAATCTTTGAGTGTGGTTCCACCCTGTTCTATGGCTTTGGCTAACACGGATTTTATGGTATCTACCAAGCGTTCACATTGCCTGCGCGTTAGATTGGCGGCAAGTTTCATAGGATGCAGTCCACATAAAAATAAACTTTCATTGGCGTAAATATTGCCAACTCCAACCACCACGGCATTATCCATTAAAAAGGTTTTTAAGTGCGGTCGTTTTTGCGTGATTTTTTTGAAAAAGATAGTCTGCGTTAAATTCATCAGATAATGGCTCAGGGCCGAGCTTTTAGGAATAAAATGAAATTCGTTCAATTTCTTCGTCCACAACCAAGCCCCCAAAACGGCGCGGATCGTTATAACGTAATAATCTGCCGTTGTTCATCACAATATCCAAATGATCGTGTTTATCAATAGGGCTGTCATGCGGTACGATTCTCACCGTCCCCGACATCCCTAAGTGCCCGATAATATAGCCTTGTTCGCTATGAATAATCAGGTATTTGGCGCGACGAGTGAGATCTAAAAATTTTTACATGATGAAATTCCGTTAATTCCGGTGACACCGCCCAACGAAGTTTCGGCTGACGCACCACAATTTTTTTCAATAACATAATCTTTTAAATAAGGGCTCACACCACGCAGCGCGGTTTCGACTTCGGGTAGTTCCGGCATTATCTTCCTCCAGCATTCGCAGAATACAAAAACCCGAACAATGTCGGGTTTTTCAATTCGTGCAAAAATTATTTGATTTTTGCTTCTTTATAAACAACGTGTTTACGCACAACCGGATCAAAATTTTTTTGATTTCCATTTTTTTCAGGCATATTACGTTTGTTTTTTTGTTGTTGTGTAGAAATGACCCTGTTTCTGCGGTAGAAACTAAACGGATTTTTCTCACGAGCACCTTTTTGCTGCCATTTGTTAGCTCCTTTAGATTTTTCTCGCCACGAGCACGGATTTCAGCTAAAACTGCATCAATGCCTTTTTTTATCGATAATACGCATACCTTTTGCGGTTAAGCGTAATGTTACAAAACGGTTCTCACCTCAACCCAGAAACGGTGAGTGTGAAGGTTAGGAAGAAAACGACGACGAGTCGCATTCATTGCGTGTGAGCGGTTGTTACCCACTGCCGGACGCTTGCCTGTTACTTGACAGACTCTAGACATATTAATCTCCAATAATGAAATATAAGCTCGAGCTTACGGTTCGGAATACTTCAAAAATAAACTTTTTGAATGACCTCGTCAGGTCGCATAACCCTGACCCGCATACTATATTAAAGGTCGTGCATTATACTCACTTTATCTTGTATTCTCAAGCCTAAATACTGAATTTGCTTGCATTAAATCCAAAAATTTATCCAAAAGTGCGGTCGGTTTTTAGAGAAGATTTTTGTTCCGCAAAAGGAAAAAAATAACAGCCGCGACCAATCACAAAATGATCCAATACCCGAATTTCCATTAACTCAGCCGCCTGCTTGATTTTCTGTGTAATATTTCGATCGGAAAAAGCTCGGTTCAGCCACGCCCGAGGGATGATTATGTGCCAAAATAAGCGCCGCCGCATTACAGGCTAAGGCTTCTTTAATGATCTCCCGCGGATACACCATGGCCTGATTGATGGTGCCGAGGAAAAGGTTTTTCCTGCTTGATTAAACGATGTTGCGTATCCAAAAATAACACTAAAAAGACCTCTCGTTCCAAGCCTTCCATCTCGGTTTGTAGATACATTTTCACCGCATCGCTTGAAGTGAAACAATGTTCTTCCTTTAATTCCGCCAGCAAATAACGCCTAGTCATTTCGGTACAAGCCTGTAACTGAATAAACTGGGTAACACTCAATGCCTTTTACGGCACAAAATTGCTTTTTGACTTGCCGTAATTAAGCCGCGTAAAGAGCCAAAAATATTGCAACACATTGCGGGACAATTGCATGACGGGGCAATCCTTAATGCCCGTACGTAAAAATGGCCAATAGCTCCTCATCGCTTAACGCCGCCGCGCCGTATTGCAATAATTTTTTCTCTTGGCATTAATGGTTCATTCATCTTTTTATTTCGTCTCATAACCTATGGATTGACAATTAATTCATAATGTTAAACCTCATGGTGAAATAACACGCTAAAGTTGGAAGACGGATCGCAAAATAAGATTTTTTTATTAAATAATAATTCAAGTAAAAATAGCCCGGTTCATCTCCGACTTGGCCAAATCATGGGATTTCATTATGTTTAACCTAGAAAATAAGCGTATTGTAGTAGGCATTACAGGTGGTATTGCCGCTTATAAAACAATCGAATTAATCCGTTTATTACGCAAAGCCCAGGCGCAAGTCAGAGTGGTTCTCACCCCCTGCCGCAGCGGGAATTTGTCACACCGCTCAGCTTGCAAGCCATTTCCGGCAATGCGGTGGCGCAATCCCTGTTAGATCCGCAAGCCGAACTCGCGATGGGGCATATTGAATTGGCGAAATGGGCGGATGCGGTGCTTATTGCCCCTGCAAGTGCAGATTTTTATTGCCCGTTTAACTGTCGGCATGGCGAACGATTTACTTTCTACGATTTGCCTTGCCACCAACGCGCCGATTTTGCTGGCACCGGCGATGAACCAACAAATGTATCGCCAAACCATAACACAGCAAAAATCTGACCGCACTTTTATCCCGTGGTATTCAAACCATCGGGCCAAATAGCGGCGAACAGGCGTGTGGCGATGTGGGCGCCGGACGAATGTCCGAACCATCGGAAATTTTCACCGCACTTTGTCACCATTTTGCTACGCAACAAGATTTAGCCGGCCTGAATGTCGCTATCACGGCAGGCCCGACCCGCGAAGCCATTGACCCGGTGCGCTACATCTCCAATCACAGCTCCGGCAAAATGGGCTTTGCCATTGCGGATGCCTTCGCAAAACGCGGGGCGAATGTCACCTTGATTGCCGGTCCGGTAAACCTTGCCACACCTAACAATGTCAACCGCGTTGATGTCACTTCCGCGCAAGAAATGTGGCAAACCGCCTTAGAAAGTGCGGTTAAAAATCATATTTTTTTATTGGTTGTGCCGCTGTGGCAGATTACCGTGTAGCGGAAGTCGCCGAGCAAAAAAATCAAAAATCCGGCGAGGAAATGACGTTAACACTCATTAAAAAAATCCCGACATTATTGCCGATGTCGGTCATTTAACCGAAAAATCGCCCATTCACCGTTGGTTTTGCCGCCGAAACGCAGAATGTTGCCGATTACGCCAAGGACAAACTTAAACGCAAAAATTTGGATATGATTTGCGCCAATGATGTCTCCGGCGGGCAGGTGTTCGGCCAGGATCACAAATGCGTTACAACTCTTTTGGGAAAATGGTGAGAAGACCTTACCGCTTGCAGAAAAAAACACATTAGCGGATGCATTGGTGAGTGAAATTGTTGCGCGTTATCGCCAATAAAAAAATGCACCAAAAATTACCCACAATCGAATCAAGCTCGATTATTCGCCCAATGGGATCGTTGGCACAGCCAACGTTCAAAATCCGTTGGATTTTTTTGACCGCACTTAAATAGCAAAAAATGACAGATTTCTTTAAAGGAAAACATGACACATGAAAAAAATTGACGTAAAAATTTTAGATAACCGTATCGGCACAGAATTTCCGCTTCCAACTTACGCCACCGAAGGCTCTGCAGGTTTGGATTTACGCGCGTTACTTGATGAAGGAGTTGAAATTCAACCAGGGCGAAACGAAATTAATTCCAACGGGGCTTTCATTTATATTGCCGATCCGAATTTAGCGGCCGTAATTTTGCCACGTTCCGGTTTAGGGCATAAACACGGTATTGTGTTGGGCAATTTGGTGGGATTAATCGACTCCGATTATCAAGGCCCGCTCATGGTTTCCGTGTGGAATCGTGGTAGCGAACCGTTCAAAATTGAAGTGGGTGATCGCATTGCTCAACTGGTTTTCGTGCCGGTGGTGCAAGCAGAATTCAATATCGTTAGCGAGTTTAACGCTACCGATCGTGGCGAGGGTGGTTTTGGCCATTCAGGTAAACACTCAATGGAACAGGCAAACAAACGCAGTATCAAAGAACGTCGCCAACAAGTGTTGACGGTACTCACGCATATGTTGCATTCCGAACGCGGTATGGAGCGTATGACCACTGCACGGCTGGCAGCGGAAGTGGGTGTGTCGGAAGCGGCACTATACCGTTATTACCCTAGCAAAACCAAGATCTTTGAAGCCTTAATCGACAACATTGAAAGCACTCTACTTAATCGTATTTCACAATCCATGAAAAACGAAACCAACACCATGCAACGGGTGAAAGATATTCTGCAAATGATCTTGGATTTTGCCCGTAAAAACCCCGGCTTAACCCGCGTATTAACCGGTCACGCCTTAATGTTTGAAGATGCACAACTGCAGGCGCGCGTAGCAAAATTTTTCGACCGTTTGGAATTACAATTCGTAAATATTTTGCAAATGCGAAAATTGCGTGAAGGACGCGGGTTTTTCACATTGACGAACGTATTATTGCCGCCCATTTGGTAACCTTATGCGAAGGGCAATTTATGCGTTATGTACGATCCAATTTCCGACACTCACCAAATCAAGGATTTAATCAACAATGGCAGCTTATTGAAAGCTTATTTGCATAATTTATTTATTTAGGTAAGATGACATGATTATTCCCTGGCAAGAATTGGAAGAACAAACTTTAATCAATATTATAGAGAGTGTTATCTTGCGCGAAGGAACCGATTACGGTTTACATGAACAGACTTTCGAACAAAAAAGAAAGCGTTACTCAACAGAATCCGCCAAGGAAGCGCGGTGATCGTTTGGTCAGAACTACACGAATCTATTGATATAAAAGATAAAACGGACTTTTTCAGATAAGCTTTTTGGTTTTTCCCTATTTAGATGGAGGTTTCACGTGCAGGAACAAAACGCACAAGCTACACAACCCACAGATCCAACGTTGGACTGGTTTTTATCACATTGCCATATTCATAAATATCCATCTAAAAAGCACATTAATCAACGCCGGCGAAAAAGCCGAAACGCTTTATTATTTAATTCAAGGTTCCGTCTCCGTTATGGTGAAAGACGAGGATGGAAAAGAGATGATTCTCACTTATTTAGGCCAAGGGGATTTCTTTGGTGAAGCAGGCTTATTTGAAGAAGGTCAGCTCCGTTCCGCATGGATCAAAGCTAAAAGCGCCTGTGAAGTGGCCGAAATCTCTTATCGCAAATTCCGCCAACTCATTCAGGCTAACCCTGAAATTTTTAATGTATTTAACTGCGCAACTTGCCCGACGCTTGCAAAATACCTCGCGCCAAGTGAGTAATTTGGCTTTTCTTAGATGTTACCGGCCGTATCGCGCAAACCTTATTAAATTTAGCCAAAATGCCGGAAGCTATGACACACCCGGATGGGATGCAAATTAAAATCACCCGTCAGGAAATTGGCCAAATGGTAGGTTGCTCCCGCGAAACCGTTGGCCGAATTTTTAAAAATGTTGGAAGATCAACATCTCATATCCGCTCACGGCAAGACTATTGTCGTTTACGGCACCCGTTAAAAAAATGTGGTGAGAAATGACCGCACTTTAGCTGAATCGCTGAAGTTTGCATTAAAAAAATATCAAATTAAGAATACAAAAAAAGGTCTGAAAAATTCAGACCTTTTTATTTAATAAGCATCAATTAACGCATTGTGACGAATTCTTCCGAACTGGTCGGGTGGATGGCAACGGTGTTGTCGAAATCAGCTTTTGTCGCGCCCATTTTTAATAGCAACAGCAAAACCTTGGATCATTTCGTCCACGCCAAAAACCGATACCATGTAAGCCTACGATTTTTTTCCTCTTTGCCAACGCATACTAATTTCATGCGACAAGCTTTGACGATGTTGGGTAACCGCAGTGTACATCGAGGTAAAGGAGGATTTATACACTTTCACGTTTTTCCGCACCATATTGCGCGATGGCTTGCGGTTCAGTTAATCCGACGGTGCCGATTGGCGGGTGGCTGAACACCACGGATGGCACCAAACGATAATCCAAATGTTCGTTCGGTTTATTGTTAAACAGGCGTTCGGATAAACGACGTCCCTGCTGCGACCGCCACCGGAGTGAGTTCAATACCGCCTTCAATAATATCGCCTACAGCGTAAAATGCCCGGCACATTGGTGTTTTGGTATTTATCCACTTTAATAAAACCGCGCTCATTGGTTTCTACACCAACCGCTTGTAAATTAATTTTATCGGTAGCCGGTTCACGTCCAATGGCCCAAATCAGGCAATCTACCCTTTGCTCACGACCATCCTCTAAATTAATCGTCACCGAGCCATCCTCATTTTTTTCACCACCTCTTTTTGGAATCGCATGGGTGTGTAACGTAATGCCGTCTTGTTGCATGGATTCAATCAAAGTTTCGCCATCATTGGATCAAAATTACGCAACGGCGCATGTTTACGCACAAATAAATGGGTTTCCACACCGAGGCTGTTCAAGACGCCTGCCAACTCCACGGCAATATAACCTGCGCCGACAACAGCTGCACGTTTTGGAAGTTCGGTTAAAGCAAAAACGCCGTTAGAATCAATACCGTATTCCGCGCCTTGTACTGCAGGAATACTTGGACGTCCGCCCTGTGGCAATCAAGATATGATCTGCCGTTACCTGTTCGGTGGTGCCATCAGCGAAAGTCACTTCAAGGGTATTTTTATTGACAAATTTGGCAAACCCACGAATCACATCTACGTTATTTTTTTGCCAACACGTTATCGTATGAAGTATGAATGCGGGAAATATAGGCTTGTCGGCTTTCCACCAACTTGGCGAAATCAAATTTTTCACATCCACATCAAAGCCATAATCCGGCGCATAATGATTGATAGCTTCAGCAATTTGCGCGCCATAAAACATCACTTTTTTTCGGTACGCAACCCACGTTGACACAGGTTCCACCTAAATGTTTTGCTTCAATAATGGCACATTTTTTTGCCATAATTTGCGGCACGATTAACAGAAGCGATACCACCGCTGCCACCACCGATGGCAATATAGTCATAATGTTTTGTCATAGTCTGTCCTTAATCAATAAAAATGCGGCTTATTCTCTAATAAACCGCGTTTTTTTCACGCAAACTGAATAAATAAATCGGTTTAATCGGTATTATCTCAGTCAACGGAATTATTCCGGAGTAATCCAATTCACCGACCAACTGCCCGTGCCTTGAGGGGCAAGTGCGGTGGATAAATAAGGCAAAATGGATTTCATTTGTTTTTCCAACGTCCACGGCGGGTTAATCACAATCATGCCGCTCGCTGTCATACCACGTTGTTCAGAATCAGGACGCACCGCCAGTTCAATTTGCAAAATCTTACGAATACCGGTGGCTTCCAAACCCCTTAATCATTCGTTTAGTTTGTTGTCGTAGCACCACCGGATACCAAATGGCATAAACGCCCGTAGCAAATCGCTTATAGCCTTCTTCAATGGCCTTCACGACCAAATCATAGTCTTCTTTCAATTCATAAGGCGGATCAATCAGCACCAAGCCACGACGCTCTTTCGGTGGCAATGTAGCTTTTAACTTGCTGAAAACCATCACCGATTTTCACGGTAACATTCTCAAATTCTTTGAAATTATTGCGTAACAAAGGAAAATCGCTTGGGTGCAATTCCATCATCAACGCTCGATCCTGTGGGCGCAACAAATTGGCGGCCAATAACGGTGAGCCTGCATAATAGCGCAATTCTTTCCCACCATAATTAAGCTTTCGAATCAGCTTAACATAACGGTCAACTTCTGTCGGCAAATCATCGCGCTGCCATAAACGCCCAATGCCTTCCGCATATTCGGCGGTCTTCTCCGCCTCTTGACTAAACAAGCGATAAAGCCCTGCACCGGCGTGCGTATCCAAATAATAAAAGCCTTTTTCTTTTTGTTGTAAACTTTCAATAATCAGCATTAACACGATATGTTTCAACACATCCGCATGGTTGCCGGCATGAAAACTATGACGATAACTTAGCATAAATCCTACTTATAATAGTCTTAAAAAAACGTTGGTAAAAAGCACCGCACTTTTTAGCGGAAAAGACTAAGCCCGACGCTTGCCGGGCCTAGTGGTAATGAATCGGACTAGAATAATTCTTCCGGTTGTCCGCCTGTTGAACCGTCCAATAACTCACTTGGCACATAATAGCCGCGTTCTTCTACATAAGCACGGGTCGGTTCGGTGCCCTTGATAAAGTATTCCACCCGTCCGCCGTTGGCCAATAGACCGGAACGCAAGTCAATATGTTTTTTTCAACGATATTCGCCGGCGTTGGCAATTCACGTTCAGGCGTATCTTTTAAGATGGTTTTTCGCGTAGCTAATCCACGCTGGCATTGCACTTTTTTGCACCGGCTTCACCACTACCTAAACTGAATTTATTATCATCGAAACCAATATAAACGGCTGTGGTTAAATTCGCGCCAAAGCCGGCATACCACGCCACCTTGAGTTATTGGTTGTACCGGTTTTACCGCCAATGTCTTTACGCTTGATCCTCATTTGCCATACGCCAACTGGTTCCCTTCCAACCAAGGCCTTGTTCACCATAAATAGCGGTGTTTAATGCGCTACGGATCAAGAACGCCAACTCACCACTAATTACACGAGGTGCATATTGAGTTTCGGAAGAATTGGTTTTCGCATCTGCCATAAGATTTGGATTATCTTCTTTTACGGCATCCACTCCGGCTGTAATTCCGGAATATCCGGCACGCTTTCGCCTTGGTCGGTTTCTTCACCGTTGGTAGAATCATCGGTTTTGGCAAACTCGTCAGCCGGCGTTAAATCGGTATTTTTTTAAAGCCGTCTAATTTTTTTCTGTTTCGCCGTAAATTACCGGAACGTTATCACAACTTGGGCAAGCCAGTTTTGGGTTTGCCACAAAAAAATTTCTTTCCCGGCATTATCTAAGATCTTATTGATAATATAAGGATCGATTAAATAACCGCCGTTATCAAACACCGCATAGGCACGCGCCATTTCAAGCGGTGTGAAAGAGGCGGCGCCAAGCGCCAAGGCCTCACTGGCAAAATATTGATCCCGTTTGAAGCCGAAACGTTGTAGGAAATCCGCTACGAAATCCACACCGGCCATTTGCATGGAACGAATCGCAATCATATTTTTGATTGACCTAATCCCACGCGTAAACGTAACGGACCATCGTAACGATCTGGCGAGTTTTTTTCGGACGCCATTCTTTTTGTCCCGGTTTTTTTCAATATGATCGGCGTATCTTGTAGCACGCTGGATAGGGTTAAGCTTTTTCTAAGGCTGCCGCATAAATAAACGGTTTAATGGAGGAGCCGACTTGCACCAAAGATTGAGTGGCTCGATTAAATTTACTTTGTTCAAAAACTAAAACCGCCTACAATCGCTTCAATGGCACCGTTATCACTATTTAATGACACCAAAGCGGAGTTGGCTTGAGGGATCTGTCCTAAAAACCCATTCGCCTTTGTCATTTTTTACGAATCCAAATTTGCTCACCCACTTTCACCGGATTGGCTTGTCCCGTCCAACGCATAGCGCTGCTTGGCAATGTCATTTTTTCGCCGGAGGCTAATAATAACTCTACCCCACTTTTTACTCACCGCTACAGCACCCGCCGGAATAAAAAGGTTCGGAATTCGGTAATTTTTTTCAAGAAACCAATAATAGTTTCGTTATCCCAAGGAGCTTCATCTTTTTTTCCATAATGGCGCACCACCGCGATAACCATGGCGCATATCGTAAGCGATTAAATTGTCACGCACCGCTTTTTGTGCGGTTTCCTGATCTTTAGAAAGCACGGTGGTATACACTTTATAGCCTTTGGTATAGGCATTTTCCTCACCAAAGCGTTTCACCATCTCCTGACGTACCATTTCCGTAACATAATCTGCGCGGAAATCCATTTGCGCACCGTGATAACTGGCGACAATAGGCTCTTTTAAGCGCTGCATCATATTCTTCTTTGGTAATGTATTTCTGATCCAACATACGGGCTAATACGACATTACGACGTTCTAATGCACGTTTTGGTGAGAATAGCGGGTTCATCGTGGAAGGCGCTTTTTGGCAAGCCGGCAATGACGGCTATCTCAGATAAGGTTAATTGGTTTAATTCTTTGCCAAAATAGGTTTTTGCCGCTGCGGCCACGCCGTAAGAACGGTAGCCAAGATAAATTTTTATTTAAATACAGCTCTAAAATTTCTTGTTTGTTTAACGCGTTTTTCAATTTCAATCGCCAAAATGGCTTCTTTTCGCTTTACGAATCAACGTTTTTTTCCGGCGTTAAAAAGAAATTACGTGCCAATTGTTGCGTAATGGTACTCGCCCCTTGGGATGCACCACCTTTGTTAATCGTCACCATCAATGCACGGGCGATCCCAATCGGGTCGAGACCATGGTGCTCATAAAAACGGCTATCTTCCGTTGCCAACACGGCTTGAATCAATTTCTTAGGAATATTTTCCAACTTCACCGGGATACGACGCTGTTCGCCCACTTCACCAATTAATTTGCCATCTGACGTATAAATTTGCATTGGCTGCTGTAATTCTACGGTTTTCAAACTTTCCACATCGGGCAGGTCGGATTTGAGTTGGATATACACTACCCCCATGGCAATGCACCCCAAAATAAATAAGGTTAACAGGGTACTTAATATTAATTTTGCGATCCGCATCGAAAATTTCTCACTTACTTAAAGGTAATTAAGGGAATTAAAAAAATAGAGTTAGCTTGTAAGTATAAAGATTACTCAATCAAATCAAAAAGCGAAAACTATCGGAAATATTGTAAATTAGGATAAAAATTATGTTCATAAAACATACACCTTCTATTCAAATCGGCTTGTGGTATCACAACCAAAATGTGGATATCGTGTGGTTCGATAAACAAAACCAAGCACAATGTTTACATCTCGATGACGTGGACCTGTTGGATTTACCCGGCGCCTTAACTCGCCACTCAAATTATTTACGCAGAAGTGCGTCGTATAAATACATAACGTCCATCATGCCGCACCAAATTTGGCAGAAAACGTTAATTCTGCCGCACAATCTCACGCCGGCGGAATGTGAACAACAATGTCATTTCACCTTAACCAACGAGCTACCGATTCCCATTAATGAAATTTGGTATGACTACGCCGCCACGCCGTTAAAACAAGGTTTTTCGGCTAGAGATTTTTGCCATTAGACAACAAATCGCGAAAGATTATTTGCATCAATTTGCGCCTTTACAAATTGACGTGTTGGACAACACCGCCAAGGCGATATTGCGTGCAACGGAATATGTACTGGGCAAACCGTTCCCGGCAAATGCTGTGTTGTTATATCAGGACGCACTAGGTGCATTGGCGGTGCAACATAAATTGCAGCAAACCCAAACCCTATTCCAAACGGATAAAAAAATTTGACCGCACTTTTAGCGCAATATTGCCAACGTTATGACGAACAGCCGGAACAGCTTTTCTATTATCAAATGGTCCGAAATGATTCTGTGGTCCCAAAACATTGGCGCCCGGTGGAAACCCATTTGCCGCTAATTGCGCTCGGCAATGCCTTATGGCAACAAGAAATACATAAAGAAGATGATGAACTTTTTCGTTCGTTTTCTTAGTGCGGACTTACGAATGAAAAAAGACATTAATTTACTGCCGTGGCGGGTTCAACAACGCCGCCAACAAACCAAGGCGTTATTCACAACACTTGCCGTAGGGGCGGTAATTTGCACCGGCGGGTGGCTGGCACTACATCATGTCGCCGAACAGCATGCAGAACAAGCGGAAAAATTGCAACTGGAACACCGTGCGTTGCAACGTGAGCTACAACTTACACAGCAACACATTCAGCAGGGCAAGAGATCATCAAAAACAGCGACAAGGAATCTCAACCCATTGCTAAGGAAATCGTTTTTCACTGTTAAATCAATTAGCTGAGTTACCACTCACACAAGGTGAATTATCTGCATTATCCCTCTCGGAACAGCATTTAACGCTTACCGGTCACAGCGTCAACCAAGAGGAATTTTCCCGGCTTAACCGCTTTCTCAGTGACCAAGCCTTGTTTCGAGAGGTGAAACTCACAGAATTTAAACCGCAACAACAAGAAATGCGGTTTCAGTTTGATCTCACATTGCAGGCACAGCCATGAAATTGATTGATAAAACCGCACTAGCCAATGCGTTAAACCATTGGTACCAACTTTCGTCCCGACAGCAAATGGCGTTGCTATGCGCTCTAGGTGCATTGTTGCTCTATCTTCCCGCGAAACATTATTGGCAACAGCGCTCACAATTAGAACATCTCATGACACAACAGCAAACACAGCAGGCAACGTTAAGTCATCAACAAAAAATCTTAGCGGCGCTGAAAGAAAAAGCAGCTAAGCAGTTACTCACGCCGCAATTGGCGGGCAAACTCCCCCCCATAAACCAACAAATACAACAACTTGCCCAACAATTACATATTGAACATAGCCAATGGGACTTTCGTCAAAAGCCCTTGCTGACACTACACCCTAGAAGGACATTTTAACGATTTACGCCAATTTTTGACCGCACTTTTAAACGCTAACGACGAACTGGAATTGGTGGAATGGCAAATTCAAAAACTCAGCGGACAAAACAACGGCAACACCATTTCCAGCGAACTGTTATTGCAATTAAATACCAAGGAAAACTAATGTTAAGACGAATTTTATGGTTACTGATGGGACTGATATTAAGTCATACGGGCATCGCCAATGATCCCTTTGATAAAGCCCGCCGTCAGGCTATCCCCCAAACATCTGCGGAAAAAAACAAGACCGCGCGCCAAGCCAAGCGTGTCACCCCACACATTCAACGATTTTTTTCCGCAAACCGCATTTGCACAAATTCAAGTCATCGGCGTGCTAGCAACATAAAAACCGATTGGCAGCTCATGTTATTTTCCGAGAATCAAGTCAGCCTCGCCAAAGCGGGGATGTTATCGCGGCAGAACACATTCAAATTGAAAAAAATCGGCAAACAACACATCGATTTTTTTACGTTGGGACAATGATCCCCCATTGCAAAGCGACCACCCCATTTCAGCTTAAGTTTTTAAGGAATCCTTATGAAATTACCTCTGCTCTACCGCGTAAAGTGCGGTCTGTTTTTTTCAGTTGTTTTTTTGAGTTTTGCCATGAGCCTTTCCGTTCATGCGGAACAAAAATCAGGTATTTTCCATTCGGCTGAAACAAGCGCCCTTGGTACTCACTCTGCAACAATTGGCGTTGGCGCAAAATGTCAATTTGATTATTGATGATGAATTGCAAGGCACGGTTTCGCTCCAACTGGAAAATGTGGATTTAGATCAGCTGTTTCGCTCCGTTGCTAAAAATTAAGCAGTTGGATTTGTGGCAGGAAAATGGGATTTATTATTTAAGCAAACTCGATACTTCCGCTAAATTTGCCACCAAAATGGACGAATCCTTTATCCTTCCTGCCGTGATGACGGAAGAACCGACGCGACTCACCACCGCTACCATTAAATTGAATTTTGCTAAAAGCCTCGGAAGTGATGAAATCACTCACCGGCGGTAGCGGTTCGTTACTTTCCCCAAACGGTAGCCTCACTTTTGATGATCGCAGTAACTTGTTGTTAATTCAAGACGAACCGAAATCCATCGCTAACCTGAAAAAAAGCTGATTAAAAGAATTAGATAAGCCCATTGAACAAATCGCCATTGAAGCCAGAATTGTCACCATGAACGGCGAAAGTCTAAAAGAATTGGGCGTACGCTGGGGCATTTTTAACCCCACCGAAAAATGCACATCGTATCGGCGGAAGTTTGGCGGGTAACGGCTTTGACAATATCACCAACCAATTAAACGTCAACTTTCCTACAGCCACCACCCCTGCCGGATCCGTCGCACTGCAGGTGGCGAAAAATCAACGGACGACTTTTTGGACTTAGAATTGACCGCACTTGAACGGGAAAAATAATGTAGAAATTATTGCCAGCCCGCGATTGCTCACAACCAATAAAAAAAGCCGCCAGCATCAAGCAAGGAACGGAATTGCCGTATATTTTGGTGAATGAAAAAGCGGCTCACAAAGCGTGGAATTTCGTGAGGCCGTGTTAGGCTTGGAAGTGACACCGCATATTTCACAAGATAAACAAATTCTGTTGGATTTAGTGGTCAGTCAAAATGCACCCGGTAGCCGGGTAGCACATGGTTTGGGCGAAGTCGTCTCCATTGATAAACAGGAAATCAACACCCAAGTCTTTGCTAAAGACGGAGAAACCATCGTGTTGGGCGGTGTATTTCACGATACCATCACTAAAAAAACGTGGACAAAGTGCCCTTGTTGGGAGACATTCCGGGCGTAAAATACTTGTTTAGCAAAGAAAGCGAACGTCATCAAAAACGGGAATTGGTGATTTTCGTCACACCGCATATTTTACGCCAAGGAGAAACCTTAGAATCCTTTAAACAAGAACAGGGCATAACACAGCAAACTAAAATGCTCCCCACACAAAACACGCATAAAAATCCAACAAAATCGTAGTTAATTTGGCATTTCCTATTAATAGGCGAAATAAATATCCTGTTTAGGTTGAAAAAGAGGGGCGTTTATTGAGATAATCTCGACAATTTTGGGGTGATCTTTTCAACTCTATTCAAAAACTCTCATGCGGCCACATTGTATTATTTGCGGTCGTTTCTTATTTTTATAAAAGATCACATTCTTTCCGACCATATAAGTTTAAGACGATAACAATGGCAGAAAAACGTAATATTTTTTTGGTGGGACCAATGGGCGCAGGAAAAAAAGCACTATAGGTCGCCAGTTAGCACAATTATTAAGCATGGATTTCGTTGATACCGACGCCGAAATTGAAGAACGCGCCGGTGCGGATATCGGCTGGATTTTCGATGTTGAAGGCGAGGCCGGTTTCCGTAAAAGAGAAGAACGTATCATCAACGAATTGACCCAGCGTCAAGGTATTGTGCTATCCACCGGCGGTGGCGCAATTTTATCTAAGGAAAGCCGCAATCACCTCTCCGCACGCGGCATTGTCGTGTATTTGGAAACCACAGTAGAAAAACAATATCAACGCACCCAACGGGACAAAAAAACGCCCGTTATTGCAAGATGCCGAAGATCCGCGTCAAGTGTTGGAAGACTTGGCAAAAATCCGCAACCCACTCTACGAAGAAGTGGCCGACATTACTCTCCCGACAGATGAACAAAGCGCTAAAGTGATGGCAACCCAAATTATTGATCTTATCGATAACTACAACGGTTAAATAACGTAAAAGGCCTATCAAATGCTGTGTGTAAATGTTGAACTGAAAGAACGTCGCTACCCGATTTATATCGGCGCAGGTTTATTAACAAATACCGATTGTTATCCACTAAAACAAGGCAATAAGGTAATGATCGTCAGCAATCCAACCGTTGCACACTACTATTTGGCTACCGTTACCGAAACATTGGAAAAATCGGTTGTATCGTTGAATATGTTCTCTTACCCGATGGCGAGCAATACAAAACCCTCGACTCTTTAAATCTCATTTTTACCGCACTTTTAAAAAGCGAATCACGGCCGCGATACCACTATTGTCGCCCCTAGGCGGTGGCGTGATCGGTGACGTTGCCGGATTTGCGGCGGCAAGCTATCAACGCGGTGTACGCTTCATTCAAATCCCAACGACCTTATTGGCGCAGGTGGATTCCTCCGTCGGCGGCAAAACTGCGGTAAACCATGAACTCGGCAAAAAATATGATCGGTGCGTTTTATCAACCAACGGCCGTCATCATCGATACGCTAACCCTAAACACATTGCCGAAACGGGAAGTCAATGCCGGGTTGGCGGAAGTGATTAAATACGGCGCAATTTTTAGATTTACCTTTTCTTTGACTGGCTGGAACAACACATTGATGAACTGGTAGCGTTAGACCAAACAGCCTTGAAACAATGTATTGCCCGTTGTTGCCAACTAAAAGCCGATATTGTCGCCCGAGATGAAACGGAAAAAGGCGATCGCGCCTTACTAAATCTCGGCCACACTTTCGGCCATGCCATTGAAACCCACCTAGGTTATGGAAACTGGTTACACGGTGAAGCGGTAGCAGCAGGTTGCATGATGGCCGCAGTGTTATCGGAAAAATTAGGTGATTTAACACCGGCTGATGTGGCGCGTTTAGAAAAGCTCTTAGCACGCGCCAATTTACCTACTGTTTCACCGGATGGCATGACCGCACAGGATTATTTGCCACTTATGATGCGCGATAAAAAAGTATTGAACGGCAAACTCCGTTTTGTCTTACTAAAAGCCCTTGGACAGGCCTACGTTGCCACCGAAATAGACCAAGATCTTGTGGTTGACGCCATTCATTGTTGTTCCCAATTTGACTAATCAACATGCCTGAACCCGCCAAACCCGTTGTGAAAACCAAAAGCCGCCCTTTCCTAAAATGGGCGGGGGAAAAATTTCGGCTCACCGATGAGATCAACCGATTATTGCCCAAAAGAAAACAATGCTTGGTAGAACCTTTTGTAGGAGCCGGTGCGGTATTTCTCAACAGCAATTTCAAACGTTATATTCTGGCGGATATCAACCCCGATTTAATCAATTTGTTTAACATCGTAAAACAAGACGTTGATGCCTACATTTTGGCAGCCAAACCGATTTTTCTTTCACCCTGAAGCCAACACGGAAAAACTACTACTACACCAAACGGGATGAATTTAATCAAAGCACGGATATTTTTCCAACGCTCCGTCTTGTTTCTGTATTTAAACCGTTTTCGGCTTTAACGGCTTATGTCGCTACAACTCTAAAAACGAATTTAACGTGCCTTTCGGTGATTACAAAACCCATTATTTCCCGGAAGAAGAATTACGTTTCTTTGCCGCTAAAGCGCAAAGTGCGGTCTTTATTTGCGCCGATTTTTCAACAAACCTTTCAAATGGCAGATGAAAAATTCCGTCATCTACTGCGACCCACCCTATGCCCCACTCTCACAAGACAGCAACTTTACCAATTATTCCGGCAAGCTATTTTCCATCAATCACCAACAGGAACTTGCCGCGCTTGCCAAACACACCACGGAACAGCGCAACATTCAAGTGCTGATCTCCAACCACGACACCCCTTTCACCCGCGAAATCTACCAAGGCGCCAAAATCCGTCGCCTAAAAAGTGCAACGCTCTATCAGCCAATCGCCGCATAAGCGAATTAAGGTGAAAGAATTAATTGCGTTGTTTAAAAACAAAAATAATCCGAAAATCGACCGCACTTTACCCCGTTTAAAAGTGGCAAACGCAATCAGTTTGAGCATAGAGAATGATATGTTGCTAAAAGTAGCGTGCATTTCCTCACGCGCGCTTGTATCTGACTAAAGAAAACATAAAATAACGACAAATTGAAGCGGTGTTTTTCATCGGAATTCAAAAACAACTTAAAAAAATGCACCGCACTTTATTAACTCTTAAGGAGAACTCTTCGTGTTATTAAAAAAATTATTCGGCATGATCCAATTTAGCGGCTATAAAAAGTTTTTTTCAAGTTTGTATGATCACTATGCGATTCTTGGGTTTGAAAAACAGCTTAATTTTGCCGAACAGGTGGAAAATTTAGATTGGAACGTGGATTTGAAAGCAGGAAAAATCACCTTCGGCGAGCAATACACTTACCCGGTTCAGGTGCTGGGGTCTTTCTCTTTCGAAAAACAAAACCTGGCTTTGAGTTGGGCGAATAAAGCCGCCAATATTCCTGCGAAGTTGTTGGAACTGGCAAAGGAATTTCGCGCTTACGGCAAAAAAATACAAAAATTGACGAACTCACAAAAAGCAAGTCGAGAATTAGCCTTGAATGATGTGCATAGTTTTGGCTTAGTCGCATTGGGCATGTTTGAGGCCGACGGGTATTATGTAGGAAACTTCGGCGCAGGCGCATTGTTGGTGACAGTGAAAGATCGCAGTTTGCGCCAAGCTTCATCTTTGGAAGAGGCGCATTTGAAAATCTTGTCTGTTTATCCGCAATTCATTTCATTATTTGAAATTAAAAGCACAGAAAAAAAGTGCTCCAAAAATTATGTAACAGCAAAGGAATATCGCATTATCGAAAAATACGGAAACCCATTTAATCGCCCGCCGTGGAGAAAAAGGAAATTATCGGCATTTTTGACGAAGAAGACCGATTAACTCAGTTAAAAAGGATAATTCCACATTTAAAGTGCGGTCAAATTTTACGATATTTAAAGCGAAAAAAACGCACGAAAAAAATGACCGCACTTTTTACGTTAAAAATACACTGACCTTATATTACCAAAAAAACTAAGAGCTGATATTACATCAGCCCCTTTCTTATTTATTTTTATATTCGTTAGAACGTTTGGTTCCATATAACTATATTTACATTCCAACACAAGATTTTCATTCATATTTTTCATCGATAGAAAAACCCAAAGCATTAGCCTGCTTTATCAATAAAATTTTTGCACATAAGATGTATTTAGCCTTACCTTACCCATTATAAATACACTTATTTACAACAACTTAAACCGAGCACAGCCAAAATCCGCTTAAATCAAAAAAACATTTTTAAATGTGTATCTTTGATAGATAAATAGTTTGACACGGCCCTTCATTTAGATATTTGAATAAGGTCAATCAATTACGGATACCTTGTAGTGATATAAAGAATAGCATTTTTTTAGAAAATCGTTCATAAATGTTGTCATAAATATTGATTTTTTTAGTTTATTTTGTTAATGATATATCCCTCAATTTCAAATAACACATTGTGTAGTATAGAACTTTTATTTTTATGAAACATCTATTTTCTTTATTGACCTTTTGGGTTTAGCCTAAGCCTCCCATTATCGCTTTATGCAAACCCTAACTATGAACCTAGTGCGACAGAAAAAAACAAATTACCACTCGTCAGCAACAACAGCAATCCGAATTAAATTCCGCTATTCAATCTCAACAAGTACAAGCCCCCGAATGTGCGTCTTGAAGCGGAAAAAAACCCAATCGACCGCTTTCCCGCAAATGAAGCGCAATGCTTTCCCATTCATCAGCTTGTTCTAACCGATTATCAACATACAGTTTCAGAATCCATACCATTTTCCCCAAGCCAATTTTTCCTGGGCAAAAAGTGCGGTCTATTCTGAGGGCGATTTTGCTTTGCCTGCTTGTGTTGGTGCGCAAGGAATTAACGTGCTATTACGCCGAATTCAAAAATCGCTTGATTGAGCAGGGTTATGTGACTACACGTGTGGTTGCCGAACCACAGGATTTGCGTACGGGCATACTGAAACTGACGGTAATTCCCGGTAAAGTTGGACACATCCAATTACGAGATCAAAGTGTCACTCCATTTGCAACGAGAGGTATGCTCTGGTTTTCTATGCCGATGGCGCAAGGAGATTTATTGAATATACGCGACATTGAGCAAGGATTAGAAAACCCTCAAACGAGTACCAACGGCGGATGCTAATATTGAACTTCAGCCAGGGCGAAGCCATGGGAGAAAACGGATGTAGTGGTAACATATAAACAACAAATACCCTTTTCATTTAACCTTAGGGGTGGATGATTCGGGTTCCAGTGCCACTGGTCGCATGCAGGGCTCCGCGACTTTTTCTTTTGGATAATCCGTTTCATTTAAACGATATGTTTTATATTAGTGGCACCCGTAGTTTTAAACGCCATAGCGATGCAGCCGACGGTGATTATGGTAGCCAAAATCTGAGTTTGTATTATTCAATTCCGTGGAAAAACTATTTACTGACGCTTTCCGGCTCCCGTTATACCTATCACCAAACCGTTGCCGGTGCCTTTGAATCCTATGAGTATTCCGGTGAAAGCCAACAAATGAAAGCGAATTTAAGTCGCTTATTATCTCGTGGAAGTCTTCATAAAACCTATGTTAATGCAGCGTTATGGACGAAAAAATCACATAACTATATTAATGACACAGAGGTAGAAGTACAACGTCGTCGTACAGCGGGTTGGGAAGTGGGACTTAATCACACCCAATACATTGGTGAAACAGTGTTACAACTGTTTGCGAACTATAAACGTGGTACGGGGTAATAATGCCTTACCAGCTCCAGAAGAAGAGTTTGGCGAAGGAACTTCCCTGTATGCAAATTTTTACTGCAGGTGTTGATTTTTACCTATCCTTTTCACTATTGGCAATCAACCTTTCCGTTTTTAATACAGCGTTGAATGGACAATGGAATGGTACACCTTTAACACAACAAGATAAATTTAGTATTGGTGGTCGTTATACCGTACGTGGATTTGATGGCGAGCTATCACTTTCCGGTGAAAAAGGTTGGTTATGGCGAAATGAGCTCGGTTGGAATATCGCCAATAAGGGACATGAGCTTTATTTAGGGATTGACCAAGGTAGAGTTAATTCCAGTCAAAAAGAAAATGAATATTAGTAATACATTGATAGGTGGTGTTGTTGGGCTTCGCGGTAATTTATGGGGATTAAATTATGATTATTTTTGTGGGTACTCCGATTAAAAAAAGCCGGAAGGATTTAAAAACCAGTCATGTGACAACCGGATTTAATGTGAGCTACCGTTTTTAATGCTCACGCTTTTTAGATGAATAAATTGATTAAACCCAAAACCGAATTTAAAATTTAAAGGAAATTAAAAAAATGAATAAACGTCACTATAAAGTTATTTTTAGCCGTGTATTAAACCAGCTTGTCGTAGTATCTGAGCTGGCAAAATCTCAAGGTAAAGCACAAAGTGAAAAATGTGAGCGCAGAACAAGAAAAAAACAGGGCTATTTTTCAACCGCACTTTCACTTAATCCTATTCATTTTAGCTTAATGTTAGCATTAGGCTTTGTCTTCTTATCGCCTTCTGCTCATGCAGAAGATATGGCAATTAGAGCCGATAAATCTGCGCCGAATAATCAACAACCAACTGTACTCCAAACAGCGAATGGTTTACCGCAAGTAAATATTCAAACACCAAGTGCAGGTGGGGTATCACGTAACCAGTATTCACAATTTGATGTGGCTGAAAAAGGGCGATTCTTAACAACGCACGCCAAGCTACACAAACGCAAATGGCGGGTTGGGTGCAAGGTAACCCGAATCTTGCTCACGGTGAAGCAAAAGTGATTCTGAATGAAGTAAACTCAACTAACCCAAGCCATTTAAAAAGGTTATCTAGAAGTTGCAGGCCAAAAAAAGCAGATGTCGTAATTGCCAACCCAAATGGTATTCAATGTGATGGCTGTGGTGTGATTAATGCTGGACGTACAACGCTGACAACCGGTAAAGCGGAAGTGGAAAATGGTGAGTTGAAAGGCTATCGCGTAAGAGGCGGAAAAAGTGACTGTTGGTCAAAAAAAGGTATGGATACCTCTAAAGCTGATTATACTGACATCATTGCGGAAAAAAAGCAGAAATCAAAGGTGGCGTATGGGCTAAACAAGTAAAAGTGACTACTGGAAAAACAACGTTGACCGCACCAATGATTCAGTGGTTTATGTTGGCGATAAAAAAATACAGATAAAACTGACCACACTTCTGACGCGCAAGACGAAAAACCAAAGCTACAGTGTCGATGTGAGCCAATTGGGTGGGATGTATGCTGAAAAATCCATTTAGTGGATAATGGCCAAGGTCTTGGTGTACGCAATGCGGGCCATATTGGTGCATCTGCGGGCAGTGTGAAGATTGATAGTCAAGGTAAGATTGTCAATGAGGGCGTGATTAATGGGGTTGATAATATTCATCTCCATACAGCTGTTGCGACTAATACAGGCAAAATTGAATCTAAACAAGGCCAGATTGATTTAAATGCTAAGAGCATTACACAAGATGGTTCAGTGATTGCCCGTAAAGGGAATGTTTCTTTAAAAAGGCGATGTTGTTCGTCAAAAAGGTGAAACTGTTGCAAAAAGGTCGGGTAGACTATGATGCAAAAATCAATTGTCGCAGATAAAACGGCATTTATTGCTGCTGGTGTGAATATTACAGAAGATAAAGGTAAAGTTGTTCGTACTTTAGATGCCGCTCATGTTGAAGGAAGTGGTATTACCTTAAAAGGCCATAATAGTGTCACGATGCATGGGAAACAGGTTGCATCAGGTCATATTGCAGTACAAGGTGGCGTGTTAAATTTAGATGGAAGCCAAGCAACGGGATATAATGTTTCCTTTATCTTCAGATCAACGAGATATTCAACTTAATCAAGCGAATGTTTATGCGACAAATGGACTTTCTCTTTCATCGTCAGGATTACTTTCTACACAAGGTAGTGAGTTAAGCGCTGAGACTATTAAGACATCTCAATCTGAACTTGATAATAAAGGTGGGCATTGGACGCAACGTGGTAGTGATGATTTGACGATTCATACTAATACGTTAAATAATCAAGATGGCGGAATAAGTACTAAAGGTCGCATGCTTATTGAAGCGAATAATGTGAATAATAGCAAAGGAACGCTGTTAAGTGGAAAAGCACTTCAATTAGATACTAAACAACTTGATTCTACAGATGGTGTAATCGCTTCGGACGAGAACGTGACACTTTCAAGCCAGAACATCGTTAATCGTAATGGCTTAATTCAAAGTGGTAAGAGTGCGATTATTAACACTGGTCTTTTGGATAATCAAAAAGGAAAAAGTGCTGAGTCGTGGTGAGCAGCAAATTTCAAGTACTACATTAATAAATCAAGATGGGAATATTGTTTCAGGTGAGAAACAATCTATCCAAGCAACTCAATTAAACAATCACAATGGGATTGTTTCTTCTCAAACACATCAAAAAGTTAGTGTTCAGAAAGATATTGATAATCGTCAAGGTCGTATTAGCGGAGTAGATAGCCAGATCCGCGCTAACCAAATTGATAATAGTGGGCAAGGTGAGCTACTTTCTGCAGAAAGTTTGTCATTGAATGTGGCTTCAATGCTTAATAATACCTCAGGGCATTATTAAAGGTACCAAAACTTTTTATTAAAGCAGAAGATATCAATAATAATTCAGGGTACTTTATGCTCAAAAACCTTGGCCAGATTCAAGTCAGTAACCAATTAGATAATCAAAATAATGGAAAAAGTAATTAGCTTAGGGGATATGACGCTCCAGGCGGAAAAAAATTAGATAATCGTGGTGGAGTTACTCAAGTTGCACAACAGTTGGCTTTAACTGTTCCAACAATTCTGAATAATAAAACAGGTAAAGATGGTTCATTTATTCAGGCTAATAAACTGACGATTGACGCGAAGAAGATTGATAATCAAGGTACAGTTGATAAATCAAATGGAGCGATTCAACAAGGAATTGCAGCGAAAACATTACTTTTAAATGCCCAAGATATTGATAACGTAGAAGGGGGGATTTATGTAGAAGATAAAGCGAAACTCCATATTAACGGTACTTTAAACAATCAAAAAAAGGTGAAGTTTTAAGTTGGAAGGATACAGAGATTTCTGGCTCTAATTTGTCAATTGATAATGACTTTGGACGATTACAAGCAAGCCATGCATTAGATATTCATACGCACTCGTTATCATTAACAGGAAAGGGACATCTAGAAGCTGATAAATTACATTTAGGTCTACAAAGTGATTTTCACTCTACGAATGATATCAATGCGGCTACTGAATTGAATATTGAGACTTCAGGTAGTGTAATTAATAGCAATAAACTCTCAGCCGGTAAACGTCTCACTATTTCAGCTCAAAATGTAGATAACCAAGAAGCTGGACGATTAAGCAGTGCAGAAACTCGCATTACTGCAAGTGGAAAGATTACTAACCAAGGGCTAATAAATTCTTTTACAGAAAATAACGACAGTAAAACGGTATTAAAAAGCAACCCATATTGATAATGTAGGGAAGTGGGCGTATTTATGGTGACCATGTGGCACTTCAAGCCGATAAAATTGAAAAATCATGATGGGAAAAATATAGCCGGTGAAGTGAAGTCGGCAACTATTGCTGCTCGTCATCGCCTTTCTCTTACTGGAAAAGAAATCGTTAATAGTACCGCTTTTATGAGAAAGACAAAAAGGTGGTTCAACTCTTTACAGTGGGGGAATATTGAATTTGGCGAACGTTTAAATACCCAGGATCAAGCTGAAGGGAAAGCTGACGTTTTACGTAATAAGAGCGGTATCATTGAAGCTGAGGGCGGAATTGGTCTAAGTGGTGTTAAGAAAACTTTTAACACAAATGAACATTTTGTCACTGAAAAGATTGAGGTTCCTGAAGAAGGGAAAAAACAGAATATTCAATATGTCATGATCGGGACGAATGGTATTGATTTTAATACCGGTGGACAAGTCAAAAGCGATCGTTTCGAACAGCGAGTTCTCTCAGATAAAAATGAGCCGGGCGTATATGATCTCGTCTGGAAAAACATTACTTCATCGTAAATTAGACAATGATGAGTTGAAAGTTGGTTATATTCCTTTAGCAAATCAAAAGGTATGTTCAACTGTAGATCCATCGCTTTGTTATATTTATCCAACAACTCTCTATGGTACGGATTATGGCGTGTGGGAACGTTTTTGGTCTTAAAGCGCCTCAAAAACGCACCATCTCTTGAAAATTTACCAACGATAAGAAAAGAGCCTAGTAAACCAGGAAAACTGCCGATGCGATACTCTGAGTTTCCAGGGCTTAAAGCCCGACATGAAGAAGCTTTGCGTCAGTATGATATAGAGATTGAGGCTTATAAACAAGATGTTGCTAATTATAATAAAAGCAATTAAGGAATATACTGACTGGGCGAACAAGCATGCTGATTCTTTTACAGAATTAAACCAACGTATTAAGGCGAACAACGACTTGTTACCAGGACATTATCGTGAACGCTGGGTTATGAATGTAACAGAAGAAAAAGTGGCAAAAAGTGTCGTGACTAAATCATTGCCAGGACAAATTCTTGCTGGCACTGATATTGATCTAGGTAATAGCTATTTAGAAAATGATAAGAGCACCATAATATCTGGTGGGCTTATTCATAAAGCACAGGGTGAACTGAAAAATTTAGATGAGAAAGGTACGGTGTCTCATCAAATTTACGGTACTGCTAGTTGGGTAGAACCAAGATGGCGTGGTCACAGAAAAAGGTTGGCGTTGGTACGGTGAAAGTTTTAATGACGTAATCAAACGCCGTGAGACAAATACAACCTTTGATATGAATATTTTTACAGAATTATCTCAGGCAAATAAAACAGTAGATAATCCATTTTACCAAGATCAAAGTGCCCATAAAGTTAAACTAGGAAATGGAGTAGAAAGTAGTGTATTAGGCACAATTGATACTCGTAAAATAGATACGCAGGCGATCCGTAAATCACCGACTTTGCAAAACAATTGAAAGTCAGTTTAATAATCAGTTGGAAGTTCGTACTATACAACCGGATACCCGTTTACCAACACAAAGTTTATATAAAATTAATCCGACGGCAGAAAGTCATGTATTAGTTGAAACAGATTCTGATTTTTACAAATAAAAATCGCTGGTTAAGTTCGGATTATATCCTCAATTCTTTACATATAAATCCGCAAGCTACCATGAAGCGTTTGGGAGATGGGTACTATGAGCAACGTCTTGTACGTGAGCAAATGAATCGTCTTACTGGACATCATTTTACTGGGAATAACCAGACCTTTGAAGAGCAATATAAATCTTTAATGGATGCGGGACTAACCTTTTGCGAAAAAAATTTAATCTCACTGTAGGGGTAAGCTTAACACCTGAACAGGTAGCTCAGCTGACCTCTGATATTGTATGGATAGAAAAACAAAAAGGTAACACTACCAAGTGGTAAAGTGGTGGAGGCATTAGTTCCACGAGTATATGCCGTGGTGAAAAAAAGGTGATTTAAACGGGACTGGCACATTGATTTCAGGTGAGAAATTGTATGTAAAAGGTAGTGAGTTTGAGAACCAGGGAACTCTTTCTGGTAGACAAATTGCCAAAAATTGATGTGGATAACCTAAAAAAATAGCGGTACTCTAAGTAGTGAGATATTGAGTGCGAATGTATCTGGTAATGCCAATAATATCGGTGGTGTACTTGAAGCAGATAAGGCTTTTGTTATTGAAGGTGGCAGGCGATTTTAATCATCGTTCTACCACTCAAACAAGCGATATTAAAGCTAATGGCTTAACTCGTCATGAAACTAATCTTGATCGCAAAAGCACTTTTACATGTTAAAGGTGAGAATGGCCTATTGAGCGTAAGTGCTAATAACATGACGCTTGAAGGCTCAGAAGTGCGTAATGATGGTAAAGGGCTTACCTTACTTGATGCTAAAAATAACTTAAATTTGACCGCACTTTCTGTGGGGTATGATGAGAAATTAGGGAACTCTAATGCTTATCGTAATGCAAATTTACAGGATGTGGTCGCTTCAACGGTAAAAAGGTGGTGGCGATGTACAATTACAAGCCAAAGATATTCATGCTAATGGCGGTAAGCTTTGAATCTGAAAAACGTTTAGCATTAGTCGCAGAAAATGATTTGGTATTAGATGCAGCGGGTAAAACAGCAAGTCTAGAGGAATATGCAAAAACCAAAAAAACGTAATCTCATATCTTCCCGTTCTTCTGAGCGTTATTCATATGACAAACTTAATGCTCATGAAGTGGCTCAGCTAAAAAGGTGAGCAAATAGAGGTGACAGCTGGACGCAATGTGAGTATGAAGGCAACCCAGGCTAATGCGACACAGACAATAACAGCTTTAGCCGGTGGTGAACTTGATGTAGGAACAGTGACAAATAGTCACGAACAAATTAAGTGGAATAAGCATAAAAGATCTGGTTTAAGTGCTTCTTTCTCTCATGGAACTGCACAAATTGGTTATCAACGCAATAAATCAAATCGAGACATGACAGGTTATGACGAGAACGTAATAGGTAGTCAACTCGTGGCAGAGAACGGTGCCTTAGTGCTTAATGCGAAGGATAATATCAATGTGAATGGCTCCCTGTTTGGCCTCGGGTGGCGATATGGTGCTTGAGGGTAAAAATGTGAACTTGAATGCGGTGAATGAGCAGCATAATAGTGAACGTCATCAGAGCCAAAAATCAACCGGTATTGGAATGGGTTTTGTATACGATCCTGTAGCGAGAGCAAAAGAAAAATTATCGTCAGAAAGAAGCCCAAGGAGGAACAAAAATCCATTATTGGTAAATCTACGGCCGCATCAGATGCTGTTGTAGATTCAGCAGAATCAATGATGCGCGGTCTTCAGCCTTATGCTAATCACAATCGGAGTGAATCACATAAATACAATCAAAAATCACTGGCAAAAACAACCGCACTTGAGTCTGGAGGAAAGCTTAATATTCAAGCTCGAGAAGGAGATATTCGTGCACAAGGTAGTCGTATCAGCGCTGAAGGTGATGCGCAATTTATTGCGGCTCAAAAATGTTGATTTCGGAGTAGCTGTACACGAACAATCTCAGCAAGCATCCTCTAGACAAAGAGGATGGGCATTGATGGATTAGCAAAAATATGTCGTCGGAGGACACACGCAGCGAGAAAATGGAGATACTCGTCTTAGCCAAGAGGTTGGAAGCCAAATTTCTATTGCTGGTAACAGTACAACCATCGCAGAGAAAGGTGATGTTACTTTAAAAGGTACAACGTTTGTTTCTGGGAGGTAAAAACAGACTTCAAGCTAATGAAGGTAATGTTAAGTTGATGACTGCCGAAACGACAGATAATAGCCTGCAAGTTCGTAAAGGTCATGGTGTAGGAGAGGCTGTCATCTCTGATACGAGAGATTCTTTGGCTATAATCGTACACGTATGAATCAAGATGGGACTAAAGTAAGTCATGACGGAAGCCAACTAGCCAGCCTTAATAACAAAGTTGAGGTATATGCAGGTAAAGATTACCAACAAAACAGCAAGTGAAGTGTTGGCGAAAGAGAAAGTGGATATTAATGCACAAAATATCACTATTAATAATGCACTTAATCATCAAGAGAATAGTTATAGTGAAAGCGATTTAAAAATTGGACAATTTAGCCGAATTAAATCACCGATAATCGACTTAATTAATACTATTGAAGGCGCCGTAAAATGATAAAGCATCTGATCGCTTGAAAGCGGCAAATGCTATGAGTATTGCTGCGCAGGGCTATAATTTATATAACTCTATTAGCAAACTAAAAGATCCAAAATCGGGTACATATCTCTTTAGAGCGGAATCTGGTAGCGGTATTGCTCATAGCCGTCAAAGCCAAGAAGGGTTATCAGATATTAGTCAAGGTAGCCGAATCAATGCGAAAGAGATTAACCTTGTCGCACGTGGCGACGGTAGTTTGAATGAAAAAGGTGAGCGTAAGTTAGGTAATATCAACTTAACACATGCCGAGCTTACATCTCGAGATGAAACAGGCAAACGCCTTGAAGATAGCCGAATTACGTTAACTGGCAATGAGTTGAATATTAAAGCTGGTGAGAATCATACCCAGTTTAAAGGTCGAAAACTCTAGTATGGGGGTTGAGGTTGGTGTTGCTGCAACAGTTGGGGCGCAAACTGGCGTAGGCATTTACGCAAGAGTTGGTGGAAGCTCGGGCAAAGAAGATGGGGAAAGTAAGACTTATCAGAGTAGCCAACTAAATGCAGAAACTGTGACTCTTAATAGCCAAGGTGATACTAATATTATTGGCAGTCAAGTTAAAGGTAAAAACAGTGAATGCCAATGTTGGTGGTAATCTCAATATTGAAAGTTTACAAGATGAAGAGCACTTCAAAAACTAAATCTTCAGGCGGTGGTCTTGAAGTCGAATTTGGTTTTGGTAATAACTGGAGTGTAGGTGGTTATGGCAATAGTGAAAAAGGTGAAAGTCATCGTAAACAAGTAAATGAACAAGCAGGGATTTTTGCCGAAGAAGGCGGTTATCACGTTGATGCTAAAAATGTTCACTTAAATGGTGGTGCCATTACCGGTACTAATTCACAAGCAAAATGAACTTAAAACCAATAGCTTTACTTTTGCAGATATTCAAAACGAAAGTAGTAGTAACGCTATGAGTGGTTCAGTTAGTGCTAATGCAAAAAGGAAAAGGGTCTAAGGTTAATTCTACAAGCTTTGGTGGTGGATTGCCGATAAATGAATCTGATTCAGATAATTCAGTTACTCGAGCAACCTTAAGTGAAGGAAAAATTACCTTAAATAAAGATAGTGAACCAACTCAAACCACAGCACAAGCTTTGGGCATTAATACAGATATTAATCAAGCTAATAGTCAAGTGAATGCACCAAAAGATGTGAAACAGCAATTGAGCGAACAACGCCAAATTTCCTGCCGCTGCAGACCATATTCGTGATGCAGTAAATACATACATGGCAAATCAACAGAACGCAGCAATAAAAGAAATGGCGGCATTACAAGCAGAAAGAGAGGAATTGGTTAAACGCAATGATGAAGTTGCATTAGCTAAAGTTGATGAGAAATTAATAACGCTTCTTAAAGAATCTGAAGAATGGGGTAATGAAGGTAAATATCGTCGTGCTCTGGATGCAATTACATCAGCTGGCGTAGCCGCATTAACTGGGCAATCAGCACAAGGTATTGCGGTGACTGCAGCTTCACCTTACGTTAACCAAGCAATTAAAAATGCAACAACAGATGAACAGACAGGTAAAGTGAATAAAGTCACTAACATTGCTGCCCATGCACCATGGGGTGCAGTGGAAAGTAATGCGCTTGGGGAAGCGGTACAGCAGGTGCTTTATCTGCAAGTGGCGCTGAATTAGTGGCACCACAGATTGCTAAAGTGCTTTATGACAAAGCGCCAAATGAGTTAACTTCATCTGAAAAGCAGCGTGTTATTGCATTAAGTGGTGTAATTGGCAAGGCTATAGGTGGTATTACATCCGCAGCTAAAGGCGGAGATACTTACGCTATATCTAAAAAAATAGTGATATTAGCGGAAATATTGCGAAAAATGCTGTGGAGAATAATGCGGTCTTTAAAGCAAGAGGAGAGCATTATTTAGCGCAATTACAAAAATTAAAAAGTATCCAGAAGCTAAAAACCGCTTACTTCGAGAAATGGGTGCAGAAAGTACTAGACATAGTCTTGCGATTAGAGATGCTTGTAAAGTAAGTGCTGAGCAATGTAAGTTCTATATTGGAATGCTGAAAGAAGCAAGATATTACTACATTGAAGAACAAACTAAACATCCAGAATGGACTTATTCTGAAGAAGGTAAGATGTTACAAACACTACGAGGTTTGGCTGAACATGATCTTAAAATGGCACAAGGTATCTTGGCTGAAAAACCGCAAGTTACAGTGTCTCGAGGCGTCCCTAAAGGAAAAATATATGATACTAACTATCCTGAACGTAACGATTTTGCTAATTATCGTTCGGTAGTGGATATTGATAGAAAGCATCACATCACTGTGACAGGTTATACATCTGCGGAGAAAGATCGTGATGACAGAAAACTTAGACCTGCAATTCAGGTGATTTCTGGAGGAACAGAAGTTACTGGTGGTGTAATTGAATGTTTTGCCTCTGCAGGTTTAGGATGTGGGCTTGGAATTGCAGCAGCAGCAAAAGGTCTAGACAATGTAGTAACTGGATTTACCAATTACGGTAAACATCCCTCTGAGCAAAATGATACCTATACTGTTAAGGGGTTACAAAAATTAGGGATGTCTCCAGAAACAGCTAGAATAGCAGATTCTCTTCTGATGCAGCTTTAGGTGGGGCGGCAATATTTAGTAAAACTATTCAACGTAGTTCCTCTGGTATAAATGTAGCTAAAGCCACAAATAAAATAGGTAATGCAACAAATATTACAGACCTATCAAATAGAGCCGTTGCTGATGTTTCAGTTAATAGTGTTAAAGCTACGAATAAGGTAGGTAATGCAACAGATGTTGTCCAATCAGTAAATAATACGCAAAAGTAAAGCAAAATGCCGTAAGATTATCAAATAAATCAGGTAGTATTTTAGCCAATAATACTAAAGCCAGTGGTACTAAAGTCAACAATACGGTTGATAATGTTATAGTGGCATCAAAAAAACGTAGAAAAATCAAGACGTACTCATCCAGGTGTTAACCTTAATCATAATAATGTTGATTATCCATCAACAGGCATGGATAACTATCAACGTGGAAAGATTGGTGATTCTGATTATCCTGAGGTCGTGCATAGAGGTACTAATAAACGACCTGAAGATGCTTTTGACAAAGGGTTCAACTCTAGGGGAAAGGGGGAAGATATTTATAAGCATGCAGTAGATAACACTTCTCCTCCAAGCAAATATGTGTGTACATCAACTTCATGTGATGTTGCCGCTAATTATGCGACAAATATAATGGGTGATGGGCATGCTTATATCATTAGAAGACCTGAAAATGGCGTTGATGTAAATAAAGTATTAGGAGCTAAATCACCGTATCCTTCAGATAAAGAAATTGCTATTCCTGGTCCTGTTCCAGGAAACCAAGTTTTAGGCGCTATTCCAGTTGATAAAGATGGGAATTTAGCTAACTACAGTATTCCTAATCCAAATCGAGTGCGAGGTGGGGGAGATGCAGCTAAAGCAACAGAACATTTTAAAACTTGTTCTTTCCGTGGAGATATGGAGGTAAAAACCGAGCAAGGTTATAAGCCAATTCAGTCTATTAAAGTTGGTGATAAAGTTTATGCAAAAAATGAACAGACAGGACGGATGAGTTATCAGCGTGTGCAGGCGCATTATAATAATCTATACGATTCTACCGTGTATGTTGAGGTAATGAATGAGCAAGGAAAACAGCAAACGATTATTTTCAAACAAAATTCACCCATTCTTTACACAAGTAAGTCAAGGTGAATTAGTGCCAAGTTCGGAAGGGCATTTCTATAAAGGTGAAATTCAAAATGCTCAGTGGGTAGATGCACAAAATCTGAAATCTGGTTATAAGCTATTGTCAGAAAATAATCATTGGCAGACAGTCAAAGGAGTGAGCATCAAAGCTGAGAAGTTGAGTGCATATAACTTGACGGTTGAAAATGATCATACTTACTTTATTAAAGGAACTAATAGTGATTCTGATGGGGTTTGGGTGCATAATGAATGCTATATTGGTATTCCTAAAGAGGCAAAGGAAGCTGGTAAAATAAATGGGTATAAAGCCTATACATTTACAGAAAATGGAGAAACAAAAAAACAGTTATTCAAACAGGAGAACGTCGTTTTGAAACGTTAGATCAACCAAAAAGCACTCAGATCCAACATTAAATGGTTCTCAAACAAAGACTATTAAAGTTGATTTTTGATGAAACTAGAATAAAAAAATAGTGAGGCACATAAAATAGTAAATAATTTAGATGTAAATACACGTTATGAATTAAGTAACGGTACAAAATTTAAAAACTAATGATTACGGTTATGTTGAAGAAATTTCCTTTAAGCCAATAGATGAAAAAGATGCCAAGAACATCACAGCAAACAGCGATAGGCTACTTGGGGGAAATTGGTGATGTTGGAGGGCATATTCAAGCTTGTAGATATGGTGGAACATGTGACCGCTATAATTTATTTCCACAAAATGGAAACTTTAATAATTCAGCTTATAAAGTATATTTTTGAAAAATATCGTAAAAAGCTGTAGATAAAGGTAAAGCAGTTGATGTTGTAATTAAATTCGAGCGTTCAGCACCTAACTCACCAAGACCAGATAAACTGAGAGTTACGATTGGGGTAGAAGGCAGTAAGTATAGATATGTTAATGTATTTAAAAAAACCAGTATGGTGGAGGTAAATAAATGCAAAAAGCAATTTGATTTATTAAATGAAATCTGTTCAATATTTTTCAGTACCTGAAAAAGTTTGATTCGTTAGAATATGAATATAAATTTAATCCTGAAGAGGATTGGGTTGGAACAAAACTAGGAACTACGCTCCAAGGGAAAAGTTGTATATATAACATTAGCTGAACAGGATGAAGATAGAATCATGGATTTATGTCAGCAATTACATGATGAAATGCAAAAATCATACAGGTGGTGATTGGCGAAAGTTTATTTTTAACGCTCAATGAGAAAGGAGAAGCAAAAACACAATTTATCTATGATATTCAGTCTTGTATGGATGATATTTTAAAAGATGAAATTTCATAACTAGTAAAGTCGGGAGAAACCTCGCAAGTTTTTATATTTTTGTTTATTCAAGTGTGAACCTTTAGTTCCACCTAAATACTAATTTATGAAATATCTGTGTGACACATAATTTGAAATATCTAGGTCTCAAGTGCGGTCAATTTTTAGTGAATTTAAAAACCCCTAGATAGCGCGCGTTTCTTAACGCGTGCTTATATCTAACTAAAAATCAACAAACTGAAGTTATTCATGAAAAATAGTAAAAATCTGAATTAAACGAAATTGATGTTTTAGGCTCGCGTTAGGAGACGCGCGCCATCGTTGGGAGACTTCGAGAATTTAAAGGATTTCTCACTTTTTGCTTAATTTACAGTTTATTATCTTCATGTTTATGAGTAATATAACCACTCATCGAATACAACCCTCAAACTCATTACTATCTAATAGGAATTTAAATAATGAAAAATTATTAACTGCTGTCCTTTCCGTTGCTGCCATTACGGCGCCCTTAGCTGTCTCTGCGGACTCCACGCCCTAAGGCTGAACAAAGTGCAGTTCAAGCGCAAAAAGCAAAAGGCATTTGGATTGATGTACGTTCTGCCGAAGAATTTAACGATGGCCATTTACAAGATTCAATCAATATTCCGCACGACCAAATTGTTGAACGTATCAAAGCGGTTAGCCCGGACAAAGATGCTCCGATCAACCTTTATTGCCGTAGCGGTCGCCGTGCAGAAGTTGCTCTGACCGAGCTGAAAAAGCAGGCTACACTAATGTCACCAACCATGGCGGTTATGAAGACTTGCTCAAAAAGGGTTAAAATAAACATTACCTAATCTAAAAACTCTAGATTCTTTGTAAAACTCCCCTAAATCTCCAATCGGAATATTTAGGGATTTTTCATATATACTTTCTTTCAATAAACCGCTAAATACCGGGTAAACACAATATTTTCATACTGATGCGGAAGACTATAATCCCCAAAACTGCACACTCATAGCCATGAAAAAGTCAGATAGCCTTTTATATCAAATTCCCTAGGCCTTTTTGAACAATAAAGTGCGGTCAGATTCGAAAAGCATTTTTGAATCACTGTGATTTTGCCTTTTTATCCTACTAAAATTGAAGTCATACTCAATGAGCCTGCAATCAAATTATCATTGAAAAACTCCACCTTTTCATCAGGCTTCGTAGTGCCGCCACATACAAAAGCGGCAACAATGATCAGGCGTTGGTACAGAAAGTGCCGCATTTTCACCAAATTGCTCATAATGCACCAATTCCTCGTCATTTTGCGTGGTCATTGCGTGATTAATTTGATCACGGAACGCATACGCCCAATCATAACCCGCACCGATTTGATCTATATGTTCCCAGCTTATCACCTTAGATTATGCACAATGTTGCCGCTGCCGATAATCAACACGCCTTGTTCGCGTAAAGCAGACAACTTTTTCGCTAAATTGAAATGCCACTCCGCCGATTGCAAACGGTTAAGACTGAGTTGCACTACCGGAATATCCGCATCGGGATACAGAAACTTCAACACCGCCCATGCGCCATGATCAAAACCACGCGTCGGATTCAGCTCGACATTTTCCGGTTGTAATAACGACCACACTTGTTCTGGCTAACTCAGGCGAACCGGGTGCCGGATATTGCACTTGGCTGAGTTCTTCAGGAAAACCGTAGAAATCGTAAATTATTTCAGGATGCTCACCCTGATGTCACCTGCAAACGGTTACTGTACCAATGCGCCGAAATCATCAAGATCGCTTTTGGCTTGGCAAATTTTTGTGTGATTAGGCTAAGATTTTGGTTGAAAGGATTTTTCCTTATCCAACACATTCATCGGGCTACCATGCCCAACAAACAATACAGGCATTTTTCATCATTTTCTCCTCAATATCTAATGAGGCGGATTGTACGGATAAATTATTCAGCAATAAATCTCACTTCATGAACAACATATTTTTCCAAATAGGGAAACAATGAAATATTCTTTTGGATTTACTACAAAAATTAAAAAGAGGTCGTCTGAAAATGGTTTCAAAACGACCTTTGCTTATTTAATTGGTATTTTTTTAGTTCCGATGGCGCAAGCGTCCACGCTTGTGCCAGTTTTTCCTAAGGATTAATCAATGAGCAAACGCCTTACCAAAACCCTCTTACGTTGGAAATGTCGTAGTATCCAGTAATTGCGTCCTAAAATGCCCTATTTTTCTTATTATGATAAAAAGTGCGGTCAAAATTTGCGATATTCAAGTTGGAAAAACGCACAGAAAAATGACCGCACTTTTGCGCAAGAAGATATCCTCATTCTTCATAACAAAAATAAAGGGTCTGACATCACATCAGACCCTTTTATCATTTTTGTGCTTTATTCGTTAGAACGGAATATCATCATCAAAATTATCCATCGGTGCTTCGGCTACCGGTTTGCTTGCCGGTGTTGCACGTGGCGCACTTGGTGCTTGGCTTGATAAGTTGGTTGAGCGGCTGGTGCATAACCACCAGATTGACGATCAGAGCGGCTGTCTAACATTTGTAAAACGTCGCCTTGAATTTCCGTGGTGTAGCGATCTTGGCCGTTTTGATCTTGCCATTTGCGGGTTTTTAAACGCCCTTCAACATAAACTTTAGAACCTTTGCGCAGGTATTCGCCCGCCACTTCCGCCTGACGACGATAGAACACAATGCGGTGCCATTCGGTCACTTCACGACGTTCTCCGGTGTTTTTTTATCATTCCAGCTTTCACTGGTGGCAACGGTAATGTTGGCAACCGCTTCGCCGTTCGGCATGGTACGAATTTCAGGATCGTTACCTAAGTTACCAACAATAATGACTTTATTTACTCCAGCCATAATATCCTCTTCTTTATTCAATTTTGCTGTAAAAAAATTTGCTCTATTCTGCCTGAAAATTCGGAATAAATCCACGCCTTCAACAAAATTAACTGGATATTTGCACAGTTATTTAGGAATATGCGATAATTATCGCAAATTTATACTTCTTTCATTTATAAAATCTATTATGGATACCATCGATATTCGTGGGGCGCGAACCCACAATCTGAAAAATATTAACTTAACCATTCCACGCGATAAACTGATTGTAATCACCGGCTTATCCGGCTCTGGCAAATCTTCTTTGGCTTTTGACACACTGTATGCGGAAGGGCAACGCCGTTATGTGGAATCCTTGTCCGCCCTATGCGCGTCAATTTTTGTCATTAATGGAAAAACCCGATGTAGACCATATTGAAGCGGCTTTCACCAGCCATTTCTATTGAGCAAAAATCCACCTCGCACAACCCCCGTTCAACGGTGGGTACCATTACCGAAATTCACGATTACCTGCGCTTGTTGTTTGCTCGCGTGGGCGAGCCGCGCTGTCCTCATCACAATGTGCCACTCACAGCGCAAACGATCAGCCAAATGGTGGATAAAGTGCTTTCTCTGCCTGAAGAAAGCAAAATGATGTTGTTGGCGCCGGTGGTAAAAGAGCGCAAAGGTGAGCACGTTAAATTATTGCAACAAATTGCCGCGCAAGGTTACATTCGCGCCCGTATTGATGGTGAGATTTGTGATTTATCCGATCCGCCAAAACTGGAATTACAGAAAAACATACCATTGAAGTGGTGGTGGATCGCTTTTAAAGTGCGGTCGGATTTAGCCACAAGATTGGCGGAATCCTTTTGAAACCACGCTCGAGCTTTCCGGCGGCACGGCGGTCGTCGCGTATATGGATGATCCGAAAGCGGAAGAATTGGTGTTCTCTGCCAACTTTGCCTGTCCGCACTGTGGCTATTCCATACCGGAACTGGAACCTCGTCTCTTCTCCTTTAATAACCCCTGCCGGTGCGTGCCCGACTTGTGACGGTTTGGGCGTACAACAATATTTCGATGAAAAACGCGTAGTACAAAATCCGAGTATTTCCCTCGCCAATGGCGCAATTAAAGGCTGGGATCGTCGCAATTTCTATTATTACCAAATGCTCACGTCATTGGCGAAACACTACCATTTCGATATTGAAACGCCTTTTGAAGAACTGCCGAAAAAAACTCAACAGATTATTTTGCACGGTTCCGGCAAGGAAGAAATCGAATTCCAATACATGAACGATCGCGGTGATGTGGTGTTGCGTCGCCATGTATTCGAAGGCATTTTTGAACAACATGACGCGCCGTTATAAAGAAACGGAATCCATGTCAGTACGGGAAGAACTTGCGAAACATATCAGCAATCGCCCTTGTGCCGATTGTGGTGGTTCGCGTCTGCGCCCAGAAGCACGCAACGTTTATATTGAGCAAACCAATCTGCCTGATGTATCGGAGAAAAGCATCGGGGAAGCTTTGAGCTTTTTTTGGAGAGCTACAACTGAGTGGGCAAAAAGCACAAATCGCCGAGAAGATTCTGAAAGAAATTAAAGAGCGGTTACAATTTTTTTGGTGAATGTAGGCTTGAATTATCTTTCCCTTTCCCGCTCCGCTGAAACTCTTTCAGGCGGTGAAGCGCAACGCATTCGCCTTGCCAGCCAAATCGGCGCAGGCTTGGTCGGTGTGATGTATGTATTAGACGAACCGTCCATTGGTTTGCATCAACGGGATAACGAACGCTTGCTCAATACCTTGATTCACTTACGAAATCTCGGCAACACCGTAATTGTGGTAGAACACGATGAAGATGCCATTTTAAGCGCCGACCACATTATCGACATTGGCCCAGGCGCGGGTGTGCATGGTGGCAACGTCATTGCCGAAGGTACAGCGCAACAAATCATGCAAAATCCAAACTCGCTTACAGGTAAGTTTTTATCCGGCGCAGAAAAATCGAAATACCGAAAAAAACGCACCGCACTTGATAAGAAAAACACTCAAGTTATTTTGGCGCATCAGGTAACAATTTGAAAAACGTTAACCCTAGAAATTCCGGTGGGCTTGTTCACCTGTATCACTCGGCGTCCCGGTTCGGGTAAATCTACGTTGATTAACGATACCTTGTTCCCGATTGCCCAAAAACGCGTTAAACCGTGCGGAAAAATGCCGAAGCAGCGCCGTATAAATCTATCGAAGGTTTAGAATTTTTTCGACAAAGTTATTGATATTGACCAAAGCCCGATTGGCCGTACACCGCGCTCTAACCCTGCAACCTACACGGGCGTGTTCACCCCGATTCGTGAGCTGTTCGCCGGCGTACCCGAAGCCCGAGCACGTGGCTACAAACCCAGGACGCTTCAGTTTTTAACGTACGCGGTGGACGTTGCGAAGCCTGTCAGGGCGACGGCGTAATCAAAGTGGAAATGCACTTCCTGCCGGATGTGTACGTGCCTTGCGACCAATGTAAGGGCAAACGCTACAACCGCGAAACCTTAGAAATTCGCTACAAAGGCAAAACCATTCATCAAGTGTTGGATATGACCGTGGAAGAAGCGCGGGAATTTTTCGATGCGATTCCGATGATCGCACGCAAACTGCAAACCCTAATGGACGTAGGCTTGTCTTACATTCGCTTGGGCCAATCCTCCACCACCCTCTCCGGTGGTGAGGCGCAACGGGTAAAATTGGCGACGGAACTCTCCAAACGGGATACGGGAAAAACCCTGTATATTCTGGATGAACCCACCACCGGGCTACATTTTGTCGACATCAAACAACTGCTTTCCGTGCTGCACCGCTTGCGCGATCAGGGTAATACCATCGTGGTCATTGAGCACAATTTAGACGTGATTAAAACCGCCGATTGGATTGTGGATCTCGGCCCGGAAGGCGGTAGCGGCGGCGGACAAATTATCGCCACCGGTACGCCGGAGCAGGTCGCTAAACTGGAAGGCTCGCATACCGCGCGATTCCTGAAAGGTATTTTGGCAAAAAGGCTAAAAGCTACAAGGAAAACACCGAGAAAAATCACCGCACTTTAAACCTGAATCTAAAGTGCGGTGTTTTTTACGACGTTTTTATCGGTCTGAATTTGGCATGGCTGCGTTGCAAAATTTGGAACAAACTTTGTTGCGGGTTGATTTCACCGCAGTGCTGTTTCAATTGCAACAGATTCATGCGCAAATGCTGTAAATGGTGGATTCGCTTGGCGATATCTTGAATATGACGATCAATAAGAGCATTAATTTCGATTTTTTTGTTGAACGCCCGCACTTTCCAAACTTAACAGTAATTTAATTTCCTCAAGGGACATATCCAACGATCGGCAATAACAAATGAAAGATAAGCGTTGCAAGTGGTCATCGTTATATAAGCGAAAGCCCCCAAGGGAACGTGACGGTCGAGGCATCAGTCCTTTTTGCTCGTAAAACCGAATGGCTTCTACGCTACACCCCTACTGCGTCAGCTAACTTCCCTATTTTCATGTGTTCTCCCTAAACGCCCCAAAAAAATGACCGCACTTTTAACGTTTTTGCGCTAAATTCCGGGTTAACGTAAATCTTTAATTGTGTCACTTGCGGCAGTTGTCGTTGAACTAATTTAAGCAATTCCTGCTGTTTGAAAAAGTAGCCCTTGGCGTACAGCTGAATTGGCGACTTCAATGCTCAAGGTAGTTTGGTCGATATTCGCAATGCCATACAATCCCTCAAATTGCGACGGGAAAAAGACGCTTGAATTGCTGATTTAATTCATTCAACCAAATGCCTTTTTTTGCATGACTTTTCGCGAGTGCCGAATCTTGTAACAATTCGCTGATATTCACTGTCCGATTGTATTGCATCGCCTTGTTTTTCCGCCTTTTTCGCCCTAATATTTATGACATTGTAGCGAATTTCCGCTACAATACCGACAATTTTTAGATTCAATTCCGTTATGATGATTTCAAATAAAAGCAAACACAGTTTCTGGTCGCAACTCTTACTCAGTATGATTGCGATTTTTGCTTTACCTGCCCTCACAGGAATGGCAATACCAAGCAAACGTGGCTAACGAAAAATTATCAAAACACCCAACAACAAAATGTGCCGCAGATTTTTAACCGCGGTCTCCTTACTCAAACAAACCCAACAGCAGCAATTCCAACCGCAAAATGCGCCGATTGAGGCTGAAATTCTTGCGAAAACGAACCGCACTTTGTGCGTTCGTATTTCATCATTAACGCGCCAATCCGCGCAGGCCCTGAGCTCATTTAATTTCACAACCTTATAGCTATCGTCGTTTAATGAATATTAAACGATTCCCTTTATCCGTTTTTAAAAAAAGAAGAAATTATGCTTAGAACTATTGCAACCAAAATTTTTTGGTAGTCGTAATGATCGTATCTTACGTCGTTTTAAATAAAACCGTCTCAAAAAAATCAATAAATTAGAACCGACCTTTGAAGCTTTGAGTGATGATGAATTAAAAGCAAAAACCGCAGAATTCCGTGCGCGTTTGGCGCAAGGCGAAACCTTAGAAAGCCTAATTCCGGAAGCCTTTTGCCACGGTACGTGAGGCCAGTAAGCGTGTACTTTGGTATGCGCCACTTTGACGTACAGTTAGTCGGCGGGATGGTATTAAACAGTCGTTGTATTGCGGAGATGCGTACCGGTGAAGGGAAAAACCTTAACCGCCACCTTGCCATGTTACTTAAACGCTCTACCGAGTAAAGCGGTGCACGTGGTTACCGTGAATGACTATCTTGCCCGCCGCGATGCGGAAACCAATCGTCCGTTATTTGAATTTTTTTAGGCATGACTGTCGGTGTCAATGTGCCGGGCATGTCACCGGAAGAAAAAACGCGCAGCTTACGCAGCAGACATTACTTATGCCACCAACAGTGAGTTGGGTTTCGACTATTTGCGTGACAACTTGGCACACGCACCGCAAGAACGTTTCCAAAAAGATCTTTACTATGCGTTGGTGGATGAGGTGGACTCCATCTTAATCGACGAAGCGCGTACGCCGTTAATTATTTCCGGTCAGGCGGAAGACAGTTCCGAGCTTTATATTGCCATTGATAAGCTCATTCCGAATCTGATTAAGCAAGATAAGGAAGACACCGAAGAATATCAGGGCACCGGCGATTACACTTTAGATCTCAAAACCAAACAAGCGCACTTAACCGAACGTGGTCAGGGAAAAATGCGAGCAATGGTTGATTCAACACGGTTTCATGAAAGACACCGAATCCCTTTTATTCACCGTCTAAAATTACCTTGTTACACCACGTGATGGCGGCATTGCGCGCCCATACCTTATTTGAACGTGATGTGGATTACATTGTAAAAGACGGCGAAATCGTCATTGTGGACGAACACACCGGCCGTACGATGGCCGGTCGTCGCTGGTCCGACGGCTTACACCAAGCTATCGAAGCCAAAGAAGGCGTGCGTATTCAAAGCGAAAACCAAAACCGTGGCATCCATTACTTACCAAAACTATTTCCGTTTATACGAAAAAAATTAGCGGGAATGACCGGTACAGCGGATACGGAGGCCTTTGAATTCCAAAAAAATCTACGGATTAGAAACCGTAGTAATTCCAACCAACCGTCCGATGATTCGTGATGATCGTACCGATGTGATGTTTGAAACGGAAGAATACAAATTCAACGCCATTATTGACGACATCAAAGATTGCGTGGCACGGAACCAACCTGTTTTGGTCGGGACAATCTCCATTGAAAAAAATCCGAGCTACTCTCTAAAGCCTTAGAGCGCGCCGGTATCAAGCACAACGTGTTGAACGCTAAATTCCACGCACAGGAAGCGGAAATTGTGGCCAACGCAGGCTACCCTGGGCGTCGTTACCATCGCCACCAACATGGCAGGCCGTGGTACCGACATTGTGTTGGGCGGCAACTGGAAAGCGGAAATAGATAAATTAGAAAATCCGACACAGGAACAAATTGATGCCATCAAAGCGGCATGGCAAGAACGTCATGATATTGTGAAACAAGCCGGTGGCTTGCACATTATCGGTACCGAACGCCACGAGTCCCGTCGTATCGATAACCAATTGCGCGGTCGTTCCGGCCGTCAAGGTGACCCGGGTTCGTCCCGCTTCTATTTGTCTTTAGACGATGCTTTTAATGCGTATTTACCTCAACGAAGGCAAATTAAATATGATGCGCAAAGCCTTCAGCCAACCCGGTGAGGCCATGGAATCCAAAATTATTGGCCAAAGTGATTGCCTCCGCCCAAGCGAAAGTGGAAGCCCATAACTTTGATGGTCGTAAGAGCTTGCTTTGAATTCGATGATGTGGCGAATGATCAACGTCATGCCATTTACGAACAACGTAATGAATTATTGGAAAACGATGATATTTCAGACACTATCGAAGTCATTCGTCAAGACGTATTCAACAGCATTATCGATCAATATATTCCGCCGCAATCTCTTGAAGAACAATGGGATGTACCGGGATTAGAACAACGCTTAAGACAAGATTTTGCGTTAGATTTGCCAATTACCAAATGGTTGGATGAAGACAATCATCTGCATGAAGAAACCTTACGTGAACGCATTATTCAATCGGCAACTGATGAATATAAACGTAAAGAAGAACTGGCCGGTGCGCAAACCATGCGTAATTTCGAAAAAGGCGTGATGTTGCAAAACCTTGGACGAACTCTGAAAGAACATTTATCCGCAATGGATCACTGACGTCGTGGTATTCATTTACGCGGTTATGCACAAAAAGATCCGAAACAGGAATACAAAAAAGAATCCTTCCAAATGTTCACAGAAATGTTGGATGCCTTGAAATTAAGCGTGATTACCACCTTAAGCCGTGTTCAAGTCCGCACCCAAGAGGAAATGGAAGAAGCGGAAAGAATCCGTCAGGAGTTGGCGCAACGGGAAGCCGCTACCATGCAATATAATAATGAGGAATCTCAGGGCAATCAAAGCAATACGGAAGGGCATCATAAGATCGGCCGTAACGAGCCTTGTCCATGCGGTTCAGGCAAGAAATATAAACATTGCCACGGCAGTCGTGCCAAACACTAATCCGAGAGTAACCTAAGTGCGGTCAGAAAATAATTCGTTTTTTTCGACCGCACTTTTGCTATTCAACGTCGCTAAAAAGGACACAAAATGAAGAAACCGCTTGTACAGGTCGCAGCAGGGATTATTCGTAATGAATTCGGACAACTTTACTTTAACCCAACGTTTGGAAGGGCAAGATTTCGCGCAATCCTTAGAATTTCCGGGCGGTAAAGTCGATAAACATGAAACGCCCTGAACAGGCGCTAAAACGCGAATTGGAAGAAGAAATCGGCATTATGGTATTACAGGCAAGTTTATTTGAACGCTTTGAATTTGAATACCCGACAAAAGTGATTTCATTCTATTTTTTTATTTGGTTAACGAATGGGTGGGCGAACCCTTTGGGCGGGAAGGTCAGGCAGGTTTTTGGCTACCGCAAAAATGAATTGGATGCGGGACAATTTCCACCGGCAAATGCCAAACTCATTCAACGTTTATTAGCCGAATCCTAACTCTCGCTCCATAAAAAGACCCAACACATGTCGGGTCTTTGAAAAACAAAAAGCTGGATTATTTGCCCATTGCCGCTTTAACTTGTTTTTAATTGTTCAGTTGCTTGGGAGCAAGCTTGCTCTTTGTGCAGCTTCTGGCAAAGCAGATAATTGTTGTTTGCTTGCGTCATATTGTTGTTTCAACATCGCTTGTTGTGCTGCAGGTGCTGCACTCACAAAAAGAATCGATTTCAGCAAAATATGCTTCGCAGCTTTTTAGATAAGCCTGCAGATGCGGACATTGCAAAAACCGGATAATAATACTGCAACTAATAGTTTTTTTCATTTTTCTCCATAATGGTTTGAAAATATCGCCTCAAGTCAGGCGACGGTCTATTATACGAATTTTTAGCGATAAAAGAGAAAAAAATAATAACCATTAGGCATTATGAGGTAGCACAAAACTCAATAGTCAACGCTTCCAGTTGTTGCCAAATATCATCGTTAAATTCCTGCTTGGCGCAGCGTTCTACATCGGCGAGTTCCTGAAAAAAGATAGAGTTTACGATAGGTTAAACGTTGTATGATTTGGCTAAATAACGGACGGCGATTTTGCCACACTTTAAGACGATCAAAGTGTTCGCGCAGTTGTGCGGTCGGCAATGGTTCATCAAGTTTGGTAGATTGCTCCGGTTTGCTAAGCTCCAATAATGTCATTAAATCCCGCTGCAAAGTGCGTAATAAAACAATCGGCTGAACATCTTCCTCTTTTAAACCATTTAAAATCCGACAAGCACGACTTGCTTTCCCTGCCAGTATGGCATCCACCCATTGAAACGGGGTAAACACCGAAGACTGCTCCACCACACTATTAACACGAGCAAAGGTCAATTTACGATCAGGATATAATAAATCCAGTAATTGCAGCGTTTGTTTGAGTGCCAACAGATTATTTTTCATAACTATAACAAAGCAACTGCACCGCTTCCTGCTCAATACTTAACCCCAACAATTTTGCCCGATTAACCACCCAGCGAGGCAGTTGTTCCGCACTTTGGTATTTGGCAATTAATGACGACAGCTTGCGGTTCATATTGATTAGCCGCCACAAACCATGCTTGTTTTTTTCCATGGCTTTTGGTCAACTTAGCAAAACGAAACACCGGCAACACATCAGGCGTCAGTAAAGAGATAAACTCTGATAGTTTGTTTTGTAAAAGTGCGGTCAAATTTTTCAGGTAAATCTAATACGATAATCTGCTTATTGAAAAAAATAAGCCCATAGATTGCACCCGCTCGAACAAGTCATTCCAATCAGTGGAGGCGTTAATCTCCAGCCCTATTTTTTTCATCAAATAGCGCTTTCATTGCCGCTTGTTGAATGGCATCCAGACTTTCTTCAATTAATAAAGGATCTTCCCCACTAAAAAAATAGAGCGCAGCTAATTTGCGCTCTAACGAATGGGTAAGCTGCTCAGGAAATAAACGATTCATTATTTCGCTTGGATTTGGTGCTGTAAGGCAACCATTTTGTTAATTAACTGACGCGCAGCCTGCTCACGCATATCTTGCCAAATCACGTCTTTTTTTCTGCTGATTTTTGACAATGCCGCACGGGAGTTGTCGAAGAATGTGCGACTGACTTTGGTACTGATAGGGAAACTGTCTTTATTTGGTAATTTCACGCTGGCTTCCACCTCCAAAATCAGTTGTTTTTCCGCCTCACGGCCTTGTTTAAAAATCGATACCACTTGATCTCTGCTCGAAATTTTATTTAAACGCAACACCGGAACATCGGCCTTGTCTTCCACTAAATTCACGTTATTGAGCTGTAACTGACGACGCATGGATAACGTCATATCGCTATAAGGATCGCTACTTTCCAATTTTAACGTTTGTAATTCTTGAGGAATCAGTTCGCCGTTTTGGAAATGAAATCCACACGCGAAAGCGCCAACACACCGGCGGTCAACAATAAGGTTTTGATGGGTTTTAGCATAAAATTCACCTTTAAAAACCGACCGCACTTTTTACACCAAAGTGCGGTCATTTTCTTCATTAAATTACTGTGGTTTCACCACAACATTGAGCAATTTACCAGCTACATAAATCACTTTCACCACTTGCATACCGTCGAGGAAGCGTTTTACATTCTCATCGGCGAAGGCCATGGTTTTCACCGTATCTTCATCAGCATCTGCCGCCACGGTGACCTTGCCACGCACTTTGCCGTTGACTTGCACCACAATCAGTTTTTTCATCGTCCACCATGGCCTGCTCATCGGCTTCTACCCATGGGGCAAAATCAATGACATCTTGATTGCCCTAATTCGTGCCACAAACGGAAACAAATATGCGGCGTAATTGGATATAACATTCTGACTACCGCGCTCAGCGCTTCCGCCATAATGGCGCGATCTTGCTCGTCATCCAACGGCGCACGGGTCAATTTGTTCATTAATTCCATGACCGCAGCGATGGCGGTATTGAACGTTTGGCGACGACCGATGTCATCGCTTACTTTCGCAATAGTTTTGTGCACATCGCGGCGCAAGGCTTTTTGTGAGTCTGAAAGTGCGGTCGGATTTACAGCTGTTTTTGTCGGATTTTTGTTGTATTCAAACACCAAATTCCACACCCGAGCCAAGAAACGTTTTGCCCTTCAACACCGGACTCCTGCCATTCCAACGTCATTTCTGCAGGGAGGCGAACATCATAAATAAACGTACGGTGTCCGCGCCGTATTTTTCCACCATTTCTTGCGGGTCAATACCGTTGTTTTTGGATTTTGACATTTTAGTCATGCCGGTGTGTACCAATTCATGGCCTTCATCATCCACAGCTTTCACGATACGACCTTTTTTTCATCACGTTCCAATGTGACTTTAGTCGGAGAGACCCAAATACGTTCATTAGTCGGGCTGGTGTAATAGAAAGCATCCGCTAACACCATGCCTTGACACAATAATTTATTGGCCGGTTCATCGCTATTTACCAAGCCTGCATCACGCAATAATTTATGGAAGAAGCGGAAATACAATAAGTGCATGGTCGCATGCTCGATACCGCCGATATATTGATCCACCGGTAGCCAATAGTTCGCCTCTTCGCTGTTTAACATGCCTTGTTGATATTGCGGGCAAGTATAGCGGGCGTAGTACCAAGAAGATTCCATGAAAGTATCGAAGGTATCGGTTTCTTTTGATGCCGGTTTGCCTTGATATGTGGTTTTCGCCCATTCAGGATCCGCTTTAATCGGGCTGTTCACACCGTTCATCACCACGTCTTCCGGCAGAATAATCGGCAAATCTTCCATTGGCACCGGCACCACATCGCCGTTTTTCCAAGGTTAGCATAGGAATTGGTGCACCCCAATAACGTTGACGGGAAACACCCCAGTCGCGTAAGCGATAATTTACTTTGGCGTTTGCCTTTGTCCATGGACTCCAATTTATTGGCAATGCCATTAAACGCGGCGTCAAATGCCAAGCCATCAAATTCGCCGGAATGAACCAGTTTGCCATGTTCGGTAAAAAGCTGTTTGGTTAAATCGATCGCTTCGCCGTTAATCGGTTCGATAACCTGTTTAATCGGTAAATGATATTTTTGCGCGAATTCAAAATCACGTTGATCGTGCGCCGGTACTGCCATCACCGCGCCGGTACCATAGTGCATTAACACAAAGTTCGCCACCCACACCGGTACTTGTTCACCGGTTAACGGATGAATGGGCATAAAGCCCCGTCGGCATGCCTTTTTTCTCCATGGTGGCAATGTCCGCTTCCGCAACTTTAGTGTTTTTCGCTTCTTGAATGAACTCTGCTAATTCAGGATTATTTTGCGCCGCAAGTGTTGCCAGTGGATGAGCAGCCGCCACCGCTACATAACTCACGCCGTAGAACGTGTCCGGACGGGTGGTATAAACCGCTAATTTTTCATTGGTATCTTTAATATCAAAAGTGATTTCTACCCCTTCGGAACGGCCGATCCAGTTGCGTTGCATAGTTTTTTTACTTGATCCGGCCATTGTGGTAAATCATCTAAGCAATTTAGCAACTGCTCAGCGTAATCAGTGATTTTAATAAACCATTGCGGAATTTCTTTTTGTTCCACTGGGGTATCACAACGCCAGCAGCAACCTTCGTGCACCTGTTCGTTCGCCAACACCGTTTCATCATTTGGACACCAGTTCACAGTAGAGGTTTTTATAGACTAAGCCTTTTTATAAAGCTCCGTGAAAAACCATTGTTCCCATTTATAATATTCCGGTTTACACGTAGCGATTTCACGATCCCAGTCGAAACCAAAGCCTAAAAGTTGAAGTTGTTTCTTCATATAGGCAATATTTTCATACGTCCACTTAGCCGGAGCGGTGTTATTTTTCACTGCCGCCCCTTCTGCCGGCAAACCGAAAGCATCCCAACCAAAAGGTTGCAACACATTTTTTCCTTTCATTCGTTGATAACGGGAAACCACATCGCCGATGGTGTAATTACGCACATGTCCCATATGCAAACGGCCTGATGGATAAGGGAACATTGAAAGACAATAGTATTTTTCTTTGTTGTTATCTTGTACTGCTTTTAAAAGTTTTATTGTCCTGCCAGAATTTTTGCACTTCCGGTTCAAGTAAATCAGGACGATATTGTTCTTGCATAAAAAAATCACCTTAAAAATAGACCGCACTTTATAGCGGGTTTTAGCTTAGAAAATACGGCATAGAATAGCGTAAAAATAGGGAAAAATAACAGAAAGTGCGGTGGGAATTTCGGATATTTTTACGGCTTAACCTGATGGCAAGTCTCATATAACGGCAATAAGCCACGAATACTCTCCGCAATAAATTGGGTGGCATCCAGCTTATCCAACTCCGGTTTTTCCGCGTTTCGTCCAATACACCAAAAATCGTCGTCCGAACGCAACGTTAAATCCTGTTGCGTGAGTTCACTGACTTTACGGAAATCATCGTATTCACTTTCATCACCTCGCCAAATATCCAGCTCGGCAAAACGCGCAAAATCAAAATTTTCCAACCATTGGTTATATTGTTGCACGTTAATTTGCGACCGATCGGCACGATAACAATGCCAATCCAAACTTACGGATAAACGACGGCGATTTAACAACACCGACAAAATCGCCGCGGAATTGAGGTTATATTCATATTTGAAATAGGCAAAGAAATGCCCGCGCACTTGCCAACCGTTCGTCCAACTTTCAATATGCGGCTTTGGCAAATGGCGCACCTAACTCGGCGGCAACCTGTAAAATCGTGGCTTTCACGTATCCCAATGGGCCTTGTAATCGGCCTTAATACGAGGAATGTCCTGCGGGCAAAAATTTCTTCATTTGGGCGAATTGAAAAAAGGGAATGTTGAAGAGATCGCACGTATCGGCGTTAATTAAATTCATTGGTATTCCTAAAAATCACTGTAATTTTTGACCGCACTTTGGGTGAAATAGCGCTTATCTTCCCAGCGCAGCATAGTGAGACGGTTGTTCCAAACGCAACCTGTGTCGAGGGCATAAATATTCGATGGGGTGGTTTCATCTACTAAACTTGCCCAATGGCCAAAAACGAGATTTTTTTGTTTGATACAGCGGATTATCCAAGGAGAACCAGGGTGCAAGGTTCTTCGGCGCATCCTGAGAGTCAGTTTACACGCAAAAATCTAAACGATGATCCCAATAGCAAAAAAACGCATACGGGTAAAGACGTTAATAATATAGCGTAGACGATCGAGCCCTTGTAAATTTGGCGACCAACGATCGGGCTGCTCTGAATACATATTTTTCAATGAGATAGCGATAATTGCCATGGCGCAAACACATTTTCCACTTCATTAGCACAGGCTTTGGCGGTTGCTAAATCCCAATCGGGCGAGATACCGGCGTGCGTCATGACGAAATTCAGCTGTTCATTATGGATAAGTAAAGGCTGTTCACGTAACCAATTAATTAATTCAAAAATCGGGCGCGGAAAAATCGGTGCAACCCGATCACAGGATTTAATTTTTAATGCCAAGTGCGGTAGAAATTAAATGTAAATCATGATTGCCCAACACAGTATAAGCCGAACTCCCCAAAGATTTTTACGAAGCGAAGGCATTCCAACGATTTATCGCCGCGCGCCACCAAATCACCGGTTAAATAAAAGCGTATCCTGCGCCGGGTCGAAGTTCACTCGATCCAATAATATTTGTAATTCGTCATAACAACCTTTGTAGGTCGCCCACTAAATATGTCGCCATTTTTGACCGCTCTTTTATGCTTCCGAATCCATCACATCATCTTTGTTCACATCCGCCGGCGGGTTATCTGCCAACCAATTCGCCAAACGGGCATAATCGGCGATGCTGAGATTTTCCGCTCGCGCGTTTAAATCGATGCTAAGTGCGGTCAGATTTTCCGGTAAAAATAAACCCGACAATGCATTACGTAGCGTTTTGCGACGCTGATTAAAATGCCTGCGAACAGACGCGATTCAGCCAATATAAATCTTTCACCGGATGTGGCAATGTGGTGTGCGGAATTAACCGAACTACAGCAGAATCCACTTTCGGTGCAGGTTTAAAAGCACTCGGCGGCACTTCCAACACCGGCATCACTTGGCAGAAATATTGCGCCATAATGGTCAATCTTCCGTATGCCTTGCTGTTCGGGGCTGCACATAGCGTTTCACCACTTCTTTTTGCAACATGAAGTGCATGTCTTGAATAATGTGGTGATATTTAAACAAGTGGAACATTAACGGCGTGGAAATATTATACGGCAAGTTACCGAACACACGCATTTTTGGCCTTTCTCGGCCAGATGTTCTTGTTCATAAAGGCCGGAAAAAAATCAAACCGCATAGCATCGGTTTCAATGACATTTAATTTTTGATGCAAAAACGGGTGGTGGCGTAAAACGCTCCGCCAAATCACGGTCAAGCTCTAATACGGTCAGGCGCTCCACCTGCTCCGCCACCGGTTCGGTCAACGCGCCCAAAACCCGGGCCGATTTCCACTAAAAATTGGTTAGACTGCGGGTAAATTGCCGCCACGATATTTTTGAATCACATTGTTGTCGTGCAAGAAATTTTTGCCCGAACCGTTTACGCGCCGTATGGCCCAAGTGTTTTTTGAATTCATTGATGCTGTCTTATAAAAAAATAAAAAGTGCGGTCATATTATAAAGCAAAAATCCCGACCATTGGGCCGGGATGATGATTAATTTAAGTATTTAATGTCTGCTCGTTTACGCAACGCTTGCACCCAATCGCGGGCAGAATCTTGCAATTGTTGGTTCACGATTTGCTCATAAGCTTTTTTTGGCGATAAGCATCTTCCGTACGATCCCCTTTGGCGGGTATTGGTGACCTCTAAAATATGCCAACCGAATTCTGTTTTTAAACGGAACGCTAATAACGCCCGGTTTGGTAGTACGAATGGCTTGATTAAACGGGCCGACATACATTTCCGGGAAGGCATAACCTAAATTACCGCCATTGGCGCCGGACAAATAGTCTTTGGAATATTTCAATGCAGCATCGGCGAAGGTCGTTTTACCGTCGATAATATCTGCACGAATTTGCTGAAGTTGTGCTTTTAGCTTGCGAATCATTCAATAATGGATTTAATTTCAATAAGATATGACGAACTTCATATTGTGTATCAGAGACTTTCGCCACAGAGCCTTTCGCTTTAGCCTCATCTAACATTTTTCTTGGCGAGCGCTTCCACTTGCTCGCGGGAAACATCCACACTTTGGCTAATCGCATGATTACGTACTTCAGACATCATTACTTGCTGTGCAATTTGTTGGCGATAAGCACGATAACTAATGCCTTGATAATCGAGAGCATCTAATAACTGACCGAAGGTTAAGCCATTTTGCGCGGCAATACCTTCGATGATTTGATCCACTTGGGCGTTGTTAACTTTCACACCGGATTCTTTCACAGCCTGATCAACCAAAATATCATCAATGACTTTATTTAATGCCGCTTGGCGATCGTTGGTTTTTCTTATTTAATGCCCTCTCACTTGGCTTTCCAACACAGGAATGCCATTCACTGTCGCAACGACTTTTTCCTCGGCTTGCACATTCGCAACAAGCGCCAAAACACCGACTACGGCAAAGAAAACTGACTTCAGATTCATATTCGCTAATATTCCGTTATAAGATTGAAATTACTGGTTAGATTATCAATTTTTGACGAAGGTTCACAAACTTTATTTAGACAACAAAGCCACTTCATAGCATTGGTCAAACTTCATTGTACGCACTTGAATGCTCTCGCTACGACTGGTTGGCACATTTTTACCCACATAATCGGCTCGAATGGGAAGCTCTCGATGCCCACGATCAACAAAAAAATCACCAACTCCACTTTTTGCCGCCCGTCCGAAAATCCACTAGCGCATCCAATGCTGCCCGAATTGTACGGCCGGTAAACAATACATCATCCACCAAAATAACATCTTTTATGCTGAATGTTGATAAAATCGGAAGCACCGCGATAAACCGGTGTTTGTGCCGCCTGTGCAGGTTGCAAATCATCACGATAAAACGTAATGTCCAAATCAAAGGCCGGAATATCCGTTTGCGTTAGGGCTTTAATTTTTATTTTTTAATCAGCTCAGCAATTTCTGCGCCACGACGCTTAATACCAACGATGACTAAATTATCCAAAGTTTGGTGTTTTTTTCAATAATTTCATGAGAAATGCGGGAAATTGTTCTTAAAAACTGATTCTCGTCAATAATGATTTTTCCATACGTTGTTGTTCTCGAGTTAAGGAAATGTAGGACTAAAAATAGCACAAATGCCTTATTGTTGTTACTGTTCTCTGCTAAGGAATGCTATTTCCGTTTCTCTTGCAACGCTTTTAACACCACCGGCGGGACGAGTTGACTCATGTCGCCGTTGTGTAGATAAATTTCACGGATCATGGTTGAAGAAACGTAAGACCATTGTTCCACCGGCAGGGAAAAACAAACTTTCTACACCGTAAGTGAGGAGCCGGTTAAGATGAGCTAACTGTACTTCATATTCAAAATCCGTCGTGCTACGCACACCACGAATAATCGCTTTGACCTCATATTCGGCAATGGTATGGGCAAGCAAATTATTAAACCCGATAACCTCAACATTCGGTAAATGTGTCACGGCTTGACGCGCCAACGCGACCCGTTCGTCTAAAGAAAATAAAGGCTTTTTACTTGGGCTTTTCGGCCACCGCCACCAAAACGTTTGAAAAAGCACCGCACTTCGTTCAATAATATTCAAATGCCCGTTCGTTAGCGGGTCAAATGTACCGGGATAGATTACCGTTGTCATTGTTTTATCCTAGTTCAAATAAGGTTTTAATAAATCCATCACGCGTTGCAACGCGCCACGATTTTCATTTAACACGACATAACCGGCCTGGCCATAACGTTCACCAAGTTCGGCTGACTGCAAAAAGGTTGTCACCGCTTTAGCCAAGGCCTGTGGAGTGTCTTCCGTTATTAACACGCCTTGCCGTTCAATTAATTTAGCGAAAATCTCAGGAAAGTTAAACGTATGCTTCCCCACTGATAACCGGCAATTTGAACGCCAAAGGTTCTAATGGATTATGCCCGCCATGCGCCACTAAACTGCCGCCGACCAACGCTACATGGGCCATACCGTATAACAACATAAGTTCACCCATCGTATCACCAAGCAAGACTTGTGTTTCTTCTGCAGGTATCTCATGGCTGCTACGCCGGATAAAACAAAAGCCTTCTTGTTCAATCAGTTGAGCCACCGAATTGAAACGTTCCGGATGACGCGGCACCAAAATCAGCAATAAATCAGGATATTGCTGCAATAAAGTGCGGTGACTTTTTAAAAATGATTTCATCTTCGCCTTCGTGTGTGCTGGCGGCAATCCAGATAGATCGTTGTGTATTCCATTGTGCTTTTAATGTTGCAATGTTATGAAGTAATCCATCACTCACATTTTAAGTCATATTTAATATTACCGGTTAATATTAATCGTTCGGGCGCAATGCCTAATTGCGCATAACGTTGCCAACTGACCTCATCTTGTGGGGCAATTAACGTAATGTTATCCAATACCGGTTTTAACTGATCTTTTAAACCAACCATAACGTGTAGCAGAACGTGCAGATAAGCGGGCATTTACAATAATAAAGGGGATGTTTCGCAGTGCAAATTGGTGAATCAGGTTAAACCAAATTTCCGTTTCGATGACAATGATTAAGCGTGGTCTTACAAATCCAATAAAAACGGGAAACGGCATCAGGCAAATCATAAGGCAAATACACATGTGTCACACTGTCGCCGAAAAACAGCTTTTTACGCGATCGGAACCGGTAGGCGTCATCGTCGTTACGGTAATAGCCAGTTGCGGATAATCTTGCTGAATCCGCTTAATTAAAGGAACGGCGGCAATCACCCTCACCAACAGAGGCGGCATGAATTAAGACACCATTGGGCTGCGGAGGTCGGATATTGCCATAAAAGCCATAGCGCTCAGCCAGACGCTTACGATAATTTGGTGCTTTAAAGCCACGCAAAAACACTGAAAAGCCATAGCATTGGCTGAACAAAATACATCAAACAGGTATAGAAAAACGTAACATAGAAAAATGTGTCGGCTTATGCTAGAATTGCAAAAATTAATAAAGACAAACAAGCGCCTAGTATAAGCGTTTGTCACTGATTCACAAAGGATAAAAATATGCCGACTCTCAGCGTTGCAATGATTGTTAAAAATGAGGCGCACCACCTTGCACAATGCTTTGGATACTATAAAAGATTGGGTGGATGAAATTGTTATTTTTAGATTCCGGTAGCACCGATGCAACCCAACAAATTGCCGAACAATACGGCGCAAAATTCTACCCAAAATACCGATTGGCCTGGATTTGGCAAACAGCGGCAATTAGCACAGCAGTATGTGACCTCTGACTATGTTTTTATGGCTAGATGCGGACGAACGGGTAACGCCTAAGCTACGTCAATCCATTCTGACAGCAATTTCTCAAAGATACGCCCAATACCGTCTACAAAATTCCGCGATTAAGTGAAATTTTTGGAAGTAAAATTCGCTACTCCGGTTGGTATCCCCGATTATGTTATTCGTTTATATCGTAAGGACTTTACTCAGTATGGCGAGCAACTGGTTCATGAGAAAAGTAGAACTGCCTATAAACACCAATATTCAAAAACTGAATGGTGATTTATTACATTATACTTACCAAAATATTCATCATTACCTAGTTAAATCTGCCGGATATGCCAAAGCGTGGGCGGACCAACGAGAAAAAGCAGGTAAAAAGCGACATTATGGCAAGGAATCAGCCATGCTATAGGCTGTTTTTGTAAAAATGTATTTTTATTCGTCTGGGATTCTTAGATGGTAAAAGCAGGCTTATTACTGGCTATACTTTCAGCACATTCTACTTTTTATAAAATATGCTGACTTATGGGTCAGAACAAGAAATAGATAATTTTTATTTACTAAGAATTCTCCTTAGTATTGATATACAAAAAGGCTGAATATGAAAATATTCAGCCTTTTTTAAGTTTAACTAAATTAACGATTATTCCGCTGTTGCTTCTTCAGAAGAAACTTCCGGACGATCAACTAATTCAATGTAAAGCCATTGGTGCATTGTCGCCCTGCACGGAAACCACATTTAAGGATGCGGGTGTAACCACCAGCACGCTGTGCAAAAACGTGGACCTAATTCATTAAATAATTTAGCAACAGTTTCAGTGTTGCGTACGAGCAAAAAGCTAGGCGGCGATTTGCCACACTATCAACTTTTTGCTAAAGTAATTAACGGTTCAACTACTCGACGTAATTCTTTTGCTTTTGGCAAAGTTGTTTTAATGATCTCGTGACCAATCAAAGAACTTGCCATATTACGGAACATCGCTTGACGATGACTGCTATTACGGTTGAGTTGACGACCACTCTTACGATGGCGCATAACCTTATCCTTCTCAGAAAAATCTTAAACCTACGACCAAACTAGTCTTCAGCAATACTTGCTGGTGACAATTTTCAAGGCGCATACCTAGTGATAAGCCTCTTGAAGCGAGTACATCCTTAATTTCAGTAAGTGATTTCTTACCTAGATTAGGCGTTTTTAATAACTCAACTTCTGTACGTTGTACTAAATCACCGATATAGTGAATTGTTTCTGCTTTCAAACAGTTAGCAGAACGAACTGTCAACTCTAAATCATCAACAGGACGAAGCAGAATCGGATCGAATTCTGGTTTTTCTTCCTTAATTTCAGGTTGACGAACATCTCGCAAAATCAACGAATGCATCTAGTTGTTCTGCTAAAATTGTTGCTGCACGACGAATCGCGTCTTCAGGATCAATAGTCCCGTTTGTCTCTAGTTCAATAACCAATTTATCTAAATCGGTGCGTTGTTCAACACGTGCCGCTTCAACATTGTAAGCAATACGGTCAACAGGACTATAACAAGCGTCTACTAATAAACGACCAATCGGACGATCTTCATCTTGATTTTGAGTACGAGCTGATGCAGGCACATATCCTCTACCACGCTGTACACGAATACGCATATTAATGGATGCATTTTCGTCAGTTAAGTGGCAAAATTACATGCTCCGGATTTACAATTTCAACATCACCATCGTGGGTAATATCTGCAGCAACAACAGGGCCAATTCCAGATTTGTTAAGCGTTAGAAGAACATCATCTTTATTTTGCACTTTTACAGCTAAACCTTTTAGATTTAAAAGCACTTCAAGAATATCTTCTTGTACACCTTCTTTACTACTATATTCATGCAACACACCATCAATTTCCACTTCAGTTACAGCACAACCTGGCATTGAAGATAGAAGAATACGGCGCAATGCATTTCCTAGAGTATGACCGAAACCACGCTCTAATGGTTCTAAGACTACCTTAGCTTGTGTAGAACTAATTTGTTCAATATCAACTAAGCGTGGTTTTTAAAAATTCTGTAACAGAACCCCTGCATTTTATCCTCTCTTTGCTTCTAAGCTCTATTATTTAGAATAAAGCTCAACGATCAGATGTTCATTAATGTCTGCTGATAAATCAGAACGTTCAGGAACACGTTTGAATACACCTTCCATTTTTAGCAGTATCAACTTCTAAACCAAGTTGGTTTTCTCTTTTGTTCTGCTAATTCTAATGATGCTTTAATACGTGCTTGTTTTTTAGATTTTTCACGAACAGCAACTACATCATCAACTGAAACTTGGAAAGATGGGATATTTACAACACGACCATTTACAACAATTGCTTTATGGCTCACTAACTGACGAGCTTCAGCACGAGTTGCTGCAAATCCCATACGATAAACAACATTATCCAATCGACCTTCTAATAATACCAATAAGTTCACCGGTATTCCCTTTTAGGCGGTTCGCTTCTTTGTAATAGTTACGGAATTGACGCTCTAAAATACCGTACATACGGGCGAACTTTTTGTTTCTCACGTAACTGACTACCATAGTCAGATAAACGTGGTTTACGAGCACCGTGTTGACCTGGTGCTGTATCAATTTTACATTTTGAATCAATCGCACGCACACCTGATTTAAGGAATAAATCAGTGCCTTCACGACGGCTGAGCTTGAGTTTAGGGCCCAAATATCTTGCCATTTTCTTTCTCCAACTATCCTATGACGTCATCAAACACGACGTTTTTCGGTGGACGACAACCGTTATGAGGAATCGGAGTCACATCGGTAATATTCGTGATACGGAAACCAGCCGCATTTAATGCGCGGATAGTTGACTCACGGCCCGGACCCGGTCCTTTTACCATAACTTCCAAGTTCTTTAAGCCGAATTCTTTTACAACTTTCAGCACAACGTTCTGCAGCAACTTGTGCAGCAAACGGAGTAGATTTACGAGAACCACGGAAACCTGAACCACCGGCAGTTGCCCATGCTAAGGCATTACCTTGACGGTCAGTAATAGTAACGATTGTATTATTGAAAGATGCGTGAATGTGTGCAACGCCATCTACAACTTGTTTTTTTACACGTTTACGTGCACGAACTGGTGTTTTTGCCATCTTAATTTACCCCGACTATTTTTTGATCGGCTTACGAGGACCCTTACGGGTACGCGCATTAGTTTTTAGTACGTTGACCACGTACCGGTAAACCACGACGATGACGCAAACCACGATAACAACCCAAGTCTAATAGACGTTTGATGTTAAGTGTTACTTCACGACGTAAGTCACCTTCAACAGTAAATTTACCAACTTCGTCACGCAGTTTATCAATCTGCTCTTCAGACAATTCGCTGATCTTAACATCTTCAGCAATACCCGCAGAAGCACAAATGCTTTTTGAACGAGTCTTACCAACACCATAAATTGCAGTTAAAGCAATTACAGCATGTTTATGATCAGGAATGTTAATGCCTGCAATACGGGCCACTATGCACTCCTATTGTTAACTAGTTTGACACTCTGATCTTGAAAAGCCCGTTTTCAGGATACTCAAACAGAGTGTCAAGGAAATAAATGAGCTGAGTAGTATAATTACCCAACCGGTTCTTTGCAAGAAAAATATCAATTAACCTTGACGTTGTTTATGCTTAGGGATCGCTACAAAGTACACGAACAACACCTTCGCGTTTTACAATTTTACAGTTACGACATAATTTCTTAACGGACGCACGAACTTTCATTGCTTTATCCTTTTTATAAATGGGCTATTGCCCAAACCCCTTAAGGTTTGCTTTTTTCAGCGCAGACTCATATTTTGTCGACATTAAATGACTCTGAATCTGAACGATGAAATCCATAATTACCACTACAACAATCAGTAAAAGATGTGCCACCAAAATAAAACTGCACATTCCAAGCTGATGTCATAACATAAGGAACCAAACATACAAATGTGACATAAAGACCACCAATTAACGTAAGTCTAGTCATGATTTTATCAATATATCGAGATGTTTGCTCCCCTGGTCTAATTCCAGGTATAAAATGCACTCAGATTTTTCAAATTATCCGCAGTATCTCGAGGATTATATTGCATGGCAGTATAAAAGAAAACTAAAGAAGATAATTGCTGCAGCATATACAACCAAGTACAAAGGCTGCCCCGGATGTAATAGCATTGATAAATCAGTTAACCATTCCAAGCTGAGAACCTTGCCCAACCCATTGAGTCAACGTTGCAGGAAAAGAATTATACTAGACGCAAAAATTGCCGGTATAACGCCTGCCATATTGACTTTTTAATGGTAGATGAGTTGAATGGCCACCTAAAATTTGTCTACCTTGCTGACGCTTTGCATATTCAACTTTAATTCTTCTCTGCCCTCTCAACGAAGATGACAAAAGTAAGTTACCGCAAAAATACAATAACAGCGATTAAAAAGAAGAACTAGAACATGCATTTGACCAAGACGCGCTTGCTCAATTGTTTGACTAATTGCGGCAGGTAAACCCTGCTACAATACCTGCAAAAATAATTAAAGATATACCGTTACCTATACCTCGTTCAGTAATTTGCTCGCCTAACCACATTAAGAACATCGTTCCCGTCACTAAGCTAACCACTGCCGTAAAATAGAACCCGAATCCTAAATTTGGAACAAGATCAGGTAACATGTTAGGTAACCCAGTTGAAATCCCTACGGCCTGTAATGTAGCAAGTAAAACCGTTGAATAACGTGTATACTTACTTATCTTACGACGACCAGACTCACCTTCTTTTCTTAATTCTGCAAGCGCCGGATGAACCGTTGCTAATAATTGGATAATAATTGACGCCGAAATATAAGGCATAATCCCCAATGCAAAAATTGAGGCTCGGCTCAACGCACCACCAGAAAACATATTAAACATGTCAATGATGGTGCCTTTTTGCTGTTCAATTAATTGAGCTAATACAGCGGCATCTATACCAGGAACCGGAATGAATGACCCAATTCGGAAAACTATAAGTGCACCTAAAACAAATAACAATCTGCGCTTAAGTTCACCTGTACCGCTCTGAGTACTTCTAGCTTGATAACCTGGTTGTTTAGCCATTAACTATTCCTCGATTGAACCACCAGCGGCCTCAATTGCTGCGCGCGCACCTTTAGTTACACGTAAAACCGCGAATAACTAATTTAGTTTTAACTTCACCTGCTAAAATAACTTTAACAAACTGAATATCCTTAGTTAGAAGATTCGCTTCTTTTAATGCTTCTAAAGTTACAATGCCATTCTCAATTTTATTCAAATCGTCTAAACGAACTTCCGCTGTAACTGCCGCTTTCATTGAGGTAAAACCAAATTTTGGCAAACGACGATATAAAGGCATTTGACCACCCTCAAAACCACGGCGAACACCGCCACCAGTACGAGATTTTTGCCCTTTATGACCACGTCCACCAGTTTTACCTAAACCTGAACCAATACCACGACCAAGACGTTTAGCACTATGCTTAGCACCTTCAGCCGGAGATAGAGTATTTAAACGCATCTATTACTCCTCCACTTTAACCATATATAAAATCTGGTTAATCATTCCACGTACTGCTGGAGTATCAATTAACTCCACAGTATGATGCATATGGCGAAGACCAAGACCACGTAGCGTAGCTTTTTATGCTTTGCAAACGAGCAATAGAACTACGAACTTGTGTTACTTTTAATAGTTTTTAGCCATTATTAATTACCCCAAAATTTCATCAACAGATTTACCACGTTTAGCAGCAACCATTTCTGGTGACTTCATATTCGCTAAAAGCATCAATCGTAGCACGAACAACGTTGATTGGATTAGTTGAACCATACGCTTTTGATAATACATTGCGGACGCCTGCTACTTCTAACACTGCACGCATTGCACCACCGGCGATGATACCGGTACCCTCACTAGCTGGCTGCATGAAAACACGTGAACCAGTATGAGCACCTTTAATAGGATGTTGTAATGTACCTTCGGTTAAAGCCACATTAATCATGTTACGACGTGCTTTTTCCATTGCTTTTTGAATAGCCGCTGGAACTTCACGTGCTTTACCATATCCAAAACCCACACGACCATTACCATCGCCTACTACAGTTAATGCAGTAAAACTCATGATACGACCACCTTTTACAGTTTTAGATACGCGGTTTACCGCAATTAGCTTTTCTTGCAGTTCACCAGTTTGTTTTTCGATGTTTGCCATCTCAAATTACCTCAATTAGAACTGTAGACCAGCTTCACGAGCAGCATCCGCTAAAGACTGGATACGGCCATGATATTTAAAAACCCGGAACGGTCAAAAGCGACATCTTTAACGCCTTTTGCCAATGCTCTTTCTGCTACACTTACCTACAACAGCCGCAGCATCTTTATTACCGGTATATTTCACTTGCTCACTAATTGCCTTTTCAACAGTTGAAGCAGCAGCAAGCACTTCTGAACCGTTTGGTGCGATTACTTGTGCATAAATATGACGTGGAGTACGGTGAACAACCAAACGAGTTACACCTTGCTCTCTCATCATGTGACGCGCACGAGCTGCACGACGGATACGAGCTGATTTCTTATCCATAGTGTTACCTTAATTATTTCTTCTTAGCTTCTTTCATACGTACCACTTCATCAGCGTAACGTACCCCTTTACCCTTATATGGTTCATGGGCGACGATAAGCGCGAATATCTGCAGCAACTTGACCGATTAACTGTTTATCTGAACCTTTCAAAACAATTTCAGTTTGAGAAGGGCACTCAGCAGTAATCCCTGCAGGTAAAACATGCTCAACGGGGTGAGAAAATCCAAGACTTAAAGCAACAGCATTTCCTTTAATTTGAGCTCTATAACCTACACCTACTAACTGTAGTTTTCTTGTAAATCCTTCAGTAACACCAATAACCATAGAATTAACTAGTGCTCTAGCAGTACCTGACTGTGCATTACCACCTTCAACACCTTCACGTGGTGAAAATGTTAATTCATTGTTTTCATGTTTAACTTCTACTGAATGATGAATAGAGCGAGATAACTCACCATTTTTTCCTTTAATTGTTAGTAACTGTCCGTTAAGTTTTACCTCAACGCCGGCAGGAATACTAACAGGTGCTTTTGCAACACGAGACATTTTCCTACCTCTCTATTAAGCTACATAACAAATGATCTCACCGCCTAAACCAGCCTGGCGAGCTGCGCGGTCAGTCATTACACCTTTGGATGTAGATACAATAGCAATACCCAAACCACCCATTACTTTTTGGTAATTCGTCTTTTACGTTTTATAAATACGTAAACCAGGGCGGCTGATACGCTGAATGCTTTCTACAACCGGTTTTCCTTGAAATATTTTTAATGTAATTTCCAGTTCAGGTTTTACACCTTCAACTACTTTAACGCTCTCGATATAACCTTCGTCAGCTAATACATTGGCAATTGCCACTTTTAGCTTGGATGAAGGCATACTGATCGCAACTTTATTCGCAGCTTGACCGTTACGAATACGAGTCAACATATCTGCGATAGGATCTTGCATACTCATTGTGCTTTTTACTCCGATTCCAAATTAAAGTGGTAAATTACCAACTTGCTTTCTTAAGACCCGGGATTTCACCGCGCATAGCAGCTTCACGAACCTTAATACGGCTTAAACCAAACTTACGAAGAACGCCATGAGGACGTCCAGTTTGACGACAACGGTTACGTTGACGACTAGGGCTAGAATCACGTGGTAAAGTTTGCAACTTTAACACTGCATTCCAACGTTCTTCGTCAGAGGCATTAACGTCAGAAATAATCTTTTTCAACTCCACACGTTTAGCATAGAATTTTTTCAGCCAATTTCACGCGCTTCACATCGCGTGCTTTCATTGATTGTTTAGCCATTTGTAACCTGCCTTACTTACGGAATGGGAAATTAAAGGCAGCCAATAGTGCTCGACCTTCTTCATCATTCTTAGCTGTAGTGGTAATAGTAATATCTAAACCACGTACACGATCTACTTTATCATAGTCGATTTCAGGGAAGATGATTTGCTCACGTACACCCATACTGTAATTTCCACGACCATCAAAATGATTTCGCACTTAAAACCGCGGAAGTCACGAATACGTGGAACAGCAATTGTAATTAAACGTTCTAAAAACTCCCACATACGTTCGCCACGTAGTGTCACTTTACAACCGATTGGATATCCCTGACGGATTTTAAAGCCGGCAACAGATTTACGAGCTTTAGTAATTAAAGGTTTTTGACCACTAATCGCTGCCAGATCAGCAACCGCATTATCTAGCAATTTTTTTGTCAGTCAATGCTTCACCCACACCCATATTTAGGGTTATCTTTTCGATTCGTGGGACTTGCATGACAGATGAGTAGTTGAATTTAGTTTTCAATTCATTTACTACTTGATCTCTGTAGTAATCATGCAGTTTCGCCATCGCATTACTCCAGTTTATTATTAAATATTTCATTATTAGATTTGAAGAAACGTACTTTTTTACCATCTTCAAATCTAAAACCTACACGGTCAGCTTTATTTGTTGTCGGGTTAAAGATCGCAACGTTTGAAACATCAATCGCAGCTTCTTTTTTCACTAAACCACCTTCTTTACCTAAAGCAGGTACCGGTTTTTTCATGTTTAGTGATGATATTCACACCTTCAACAATCACTTTACCATTAGATAACACTTTTGTTACCTTACCGCGCTTACCTTTGCTTTTGCCGGTAAGCACAATTACTTCATCATTTTGACGGATTTTTGCAGCCATTACATTCTCCTTACAGTACTTCTGGAGCTAAAAGAAATGATCTTCATGAATTTCTCAGAACGAAGTTCACGAGTCACTGGTCCAAAAATACGAGTACCGATTGGTTGCTCGGTATTATTGTTTAAAAATTACACAAGCGTTACCATCGAAACGAATAACTGATCCATCTGGGCGACGAACACCCTTCTTGGTGCGCACAACAACTGCCTTTAATACATCACCTTTTTAACTTTACCGTGGAATTGCTTCTTTTACAGTAACTTTGATGATGTCGCCAATAGCAGCATAACGACGGTGCGATCCACCCTAGAACCTTGATACATTACGCTGCGAGCGCCTGAATTATCAGCAACATCCAGCATAGTCTGTTCTTGGATCATATTAGTGCTCCGTTAAATTAAAAAAACCACCCTTACGGGACGAACTCTATCCGTAACACATAAAGTGTATGACGGAGAGGTGGCGGAGTTTAGCAAAATTATAAATGAAAAGCAATGAAATTTTTGCTTATAACAAGGGAGTTTATCTTAATAAGATTAAAAATTCTTATGAATGATTTGATAACAACTTCCTTAGAGGGAAGTGCGGTCAAAATTTAAATTATTTTAGAAAACAAAAAGCCAACAGTTTGCACTGTTGGCTTTTAATTTATTCTTTGTAATTAATTAAGCAATTACTGCTTTTTCAACTACACGAACTAAAGTCCATGACTTAGTTTTTAGAAATTGAGCGACATTCGCGAACTTCTACTAAATCACCTAATTTAGCCTCGTTATTTTCATCGTGCACATGTAACTTGGTTGTACGACGGATAAACTTACCATAAAAGTGGGTGTTTAACCTTACGTTCAATCGCAACAACGAAAGATTTTTTTCCATCTTGTCGCTTACTACACGACCTTGCACGCTACGAATTTTATCAGTCATTACTCACCCGCCTTTTCGGTTAGAACAGTTTTTACTAGTGCAATGCTACGACGCACTTGTTTTAACTGATGGGTTTGTTGAAGCTGACCGGTGGCTGCTTGCATACGCAACTTGAATTGTTCACCTAAAAAGTTAACCAATTCAGCATTCAGCTCTTCAACACTTTTTGTACGTAGTTCTTGAGCTTTCATTACATCACCGTCTTAGTTACGAAAGTGGTCTTAACTGGCAATTTAGCAGCTGCTAATGCAAACGCTTCTCTCGCGATCTCTTCAGACACACCATCCATTTCATAGAGAACTTTACCCGGTTGGATTAAGGCTACCCAGTACTCAACGTTACCTTTACCTTTACCCATACGGACTTCTAATGGTTTTTCAGTAATTGGTTTATCTGGGAATACACGAATCCAGATTTTACCTTGACGTTTTACTGCACGAGTCATCGCACGACGAGCGGCTTCAATTTGACGCGCAGTTAAACGACCACGACCAACTGCTTTTAAACCGAAAGTACCGAAGCTAACTTCTGTACCGCCCGCGATACCACGGTTACGGCCTTTGTGAACTTTACGGAATTTTTGTACGTTTTGGTTGCAACATTTAGCGATTCTCCTTACTTACGACCTTTACCGCGCGGAGCCTTTTTAGGCTTGTCGGCAGGTTGTTGTTCCGGTTGCGCTAGCGCAGCCATTCCACCAAGAATCTCACCTTTGAAGATCCATACTTTAACGCCAATTACGCCGTATGTAGTATGAGCTTCTGCAGTGTTATAGTCGATGTCCGCACGCAATGTATGTAGAGGCACACGACCTTCACGATACCATTCAGAACGAGCAATTTCAGCACCGCCTAAACGACCGCTAACTTCAACTTTGATACCTTTAGCGCCTAAACGCATTGCATTCTGTACCGCTTTCTTCATAGCACGACGGAACATTACACGACGTTCTAATTGTGAAGCGATGCTATCTGCAACTAATTTTGCATCTAATTCAGGTTTTTTTCACTCAGCGATGTTGATTTGAGCAGGAACACCGGCAATTTTTGCCACTGCATTACGCAATTTCTCAACATCTTCACCTTTCTTACCAATTACGATACCCGGGCGAGCTGTGTGAATAGTAACACGAATACTTTTTGCAGGACGCTCAATAGTGATACGTGAAACTGAAGCATTCGCTAATTCTTTATTTAAGAACTGACGTACTTTGAAATCGCCTTCAAGATTGTTGGCGAAATCTTGTGTATTCGCAAACCAAGTAGAGCTCCAAGGTTTTTACAATACCTAGGCGAATACCATGTGGATGTACTTTTGACCCATTGTTATTCCTCTACGATTAACGATCTGACACAACCACAGTAATGTGGCTTGTACGTTTTAAAATACGATCTGCACGACCTTTAGCACGTGGCATAACACGTTTCATGCTTGGACCTTCATCTACGAAAATCTTCGCAACTTTAAGATCATCGATATCTGCACCGTCATTGTGCTCAGCATTGGCAATAGCGGATTCAAGAACCTTCTTCACTAAAGCTGCTGCTTTTTTATTAGTATAAGTAAGAATTTCTAGTGCTTGAGCAACTTTCTTACCACGGATTAAGTCCGCAACTAAACGAGCTTTTTGCGCTGAAGTGCGAGCGTAACGATGTTTTGCTATAGTTTCCATCTTTTACCCCTTACTTCTTAGCTTTCTTATCCGCAGCGTGACCGCGGTAAGTACGAGTCGGTGCAAATTCACCTAATTTATGACCAATCATTTCATCAGATACATAAATAGGAACATGCTGACGACCATTATGGACTGCGATGGTCAATCCGATCATTGAAGGAATGATCATTGAACGACGGGACCAAGTTTTAATTGGTTTTTTATCCCCGCTTTCCACCGCCTTCTCTACCTTCTTCAACAAGTGTAGGTCAAGGAAAGGACCTTTCTTGAGAGAACGTGGCATGGCTTATCCTCTTATTTAATTAAAATTATTTACCACGACGACGTACGATAAATTTATCGGTACGTTTGTTATGGCGAGTTTTCTTACCTTTGGTTTGAACGCCCCAAGGTGTTACTGGGTGTTTACCAAAGTTACGACCTTCACCACCACCGTGTGGGTGATCTACCGGGTTCATTGCTGTACCACGAACTGTAGGGCGTACGCCTCTCAACGACTAGCACCAGCTTTTACCCAATACGCGAAGCATATGTTCAGAGTTGCCTACTTCACCGATGGTTGCAGAACACTCAGCTAATACTTTACGCATCTCACCAGAACGAAGACGTAAAGTCACATAGTTACCTTCACGGGCAATGATCTGTACATAAGCACCGGCAGAACGGGCAATTTGACCGCCTTTGCCAGGTTTTAATTCAACGTTATGTACGGTAGAACCAACCGGGATATTACGCATTGGTAATGAGTTACCAACTTTAATTGGCGCATGTGCACCCGCTTGGATTTGATCACCTGCAGACAAACCTTTAGGGTGCTAAGATATAACGACGTTCACCATCTTTATAAAGCACTAAAGCAATATTTGCAGAACGATTCGGATCGTATTCTAAAACGCTCAACAACACCAGGAACATCTAATTTATTACGTTTAAAATCAACTAAACGATAGTGTTGTTTATGACCGCCACCAATGTGGCGAGTAGTAATACGACCATAGTTGTTACGACCACCGGTTTTAGATTTAGTATCTAAAAGTGCAGCGAAAGGTTTACCTTTGTGCAATTCAGGGTTAACAACTTTAACAACATGACGACGACCAGCGGAGGTCGGCTTACATTTAACGATAGCCATTATCTTCTACTCCTCCGTAATTACTCTGCTGCGCCTTCAACAAAGTCCAAAGATTGTCCTTCTTGAAGTGTAACATAAGCTTTTTTCCAGTCACTGCGACGTCCAATCTTAGCACCACGGCGTTTAGTTTTACCTTTCACCACAACGGTACGAACAGAATCCACTTTCACTTCAAAAAGTTGCTCTATTGCATTAGCAATTTCTACTTTATTTGCATCTAAAGCGACTTTGAAAACGATTGTGTTTGACTTCTCAGCGTTATTTGTTGCTTTCTCAGAGACATGTGGTGCTTTAAGCACTTTTAGCAAACGTTCTTGACTCATGCTAACATCTCCTCAATTTGCTTCACAGCATCCACAGTTACAACTACTTTATTGAAAGCAATTAAACTTACCGGATCGATACCTTGAGCATCACGAACGTCTACTTTGTATAAGTTGCGTGCTGCCAAGAATAGGTTTTCATCTAAACTTGCTGTGATAATTAACACATCTTCAAGTGCTAATTCTTTTAATTTTTGTACTAAAACTTTAGTTTTTGGTGCATCAATTTCGAATTTCTCAACAACCACTAAACGATCTTGACGAACTAATTCGGAAAGAATGCTCTGAGATTGCACCACGGTACATTTTCTTGTTCACTTTCTGACTGTGATCTTGTGGTTTCGCTGCAAAAGTGACACCACCCTGAACGCCAGATTGGTGACTTAATATCACCTGAACGAGCGCGACCTGTACCTTTTTGACGCCAAGGTTTTTTACCTGAACCGGACACTTCAGCACGAGTTTTTTGTGCACGAGAACCTTGACGGGCACCTGCTGCATAAGCAACAACAACTTGGTGAATCAACGCTTCGTTAAACTCACGTCCGAAGGTAGTTTCAGAAACAGTGAGTGCATTAGCACCTACAACTTGTAATTCCATCTCTATCTCCCAGACTATGCTTTAACTGCCGGCTTAACGATAACATCACTACCGGTAGCGCCAGGAACAGCACCTTTAACAAGTAGTAATTTACGCTCAGCATCTACACGAACAACTTCAAGTGATTGAACGGTTACACGTTCATTACCTAAGTGTCCTGCCATTTTTTTACCTTTAAACACACGACCCGGAGTTTGGTTTTGACCAATAGAACCAAGGACACGATGTGATAAAGAGTTACCATGGGTAGCATCTTGAGTACGGAAGTTCCAACGTTTAACACCACCTTGGAAACCTTTACCTTTAGAAGTACCGGTAACATCGACTTTTTTAACATCTGCGAAGATGTCAACATTGATTTCTTGACCTAAAGTGAATTCTTCACCTTCGGTACGAAATTCCCATAAACCGCGACCGGCTTCAACACCGGCTTTCACGAAATGACCAGCTTCAGGCTTAGTTACACGGCTGGCTTTTTTAGAACCAGTAGTAACTTGAACTGCAGTATAGCCATCGTTTTCAAGAGTTTTAACTTGAGTTACGCGGTTGGCTTCGATTTCGATAACAGTAACCGGTACAGACACGCCATCTTCATTGAAGATACGGGTCATACCGACTTTACGACCGACTAAACCAATCATTGTAATAACCTCTTAATTAACCTAGGCTGATCTGCACGTCAACGCCGGCAGCCAAGTCTAAACGCATTAATGCATCAACAGTTTTTTCTGTTGGCTCAACAATATCAACTAAACGTTTGTGAGTACGGATTTCATATTGGTCACGCGCATCTTTATTTACGTGTGGAGAAATCAATACTGTGAAACGCTCTTTACGGGTTGGTAAAGGAATTGGGCCACGAACTGTGCACCAGTACGTTTAGCTGTTTCAACGATCTCCGCTGTAGATTGATCGATCAAACGATGATCAAATGCTTTAAGACGGATTCGGATTCTTTGGTTCTGCATGAGACCAGAGCTCCAATAAATTTAGCTAATAAAAAAACTAACACCATCACAATTCTTACATCAGAACAACAAGAAAAGGAGGTGCAAGCTACCTGTTATATAGTCCCCAAATCGGGAACATTGTTAGTGTTACCTATCGCAACACCCGTTTAATAAATGATTACACTAAACGGCTTCTATAAAAAAAGCCTGCAAATTCTACCGAAACCCATTAGGCTTTTGCAGTATTTTTCTATATTTATCATCACCCTAAAAAGGTGCGGTCAGTTTGCTCAATAAAAACGCGCCCCAAAACAACCGCACTTTTAGCGTCTTATAAGGGTAACTCGGTGGTGTTTTTGATGGTTTTTAGGGAAACTTCGGATTTGAGGGTTTTGATGCCGATATTTTTGGTGAGGTAGGTGTTTTTGATGGTATTAAATTGGTCTAAATCGGCAACGCACATTTTTAACAGAAAATCATAGCTCCCTGCCATTAAATGGCATTCCAATACTTGCGGGATTAATTTTATCTCAAAAATGAACCGCTCTTTTAGTTCGGATCCTCTTCAAAAAAATGTTCCTTGAACATAAACGGTTAAATTGCAATTCACTTTCTTCGGATTTAATAAAGCAACATAGCCATCAATCACGCCATTTTTCTTCTAAACTATTCACACGGCGCAAAACAGGCGGAGTTAGAAAGGCCAACTTCTTTTGCTAATTCGTTATTTTTGTAACTGCCCATTACGCTGCAGAGCTTTCAAGATGCGCGTATCAATGTTATCAAATAGTTTCTTTAGCATAAAAATCCTTTTTAGAAAGAACAAAAAAACGTGGCAATTATAACAAGACCACCTATAAAAAGTCTGTGTTATAAGTGGTCTTTATGACAGAGGTATTTAAACGCTATATAAAGAAACTTGAATAACCAATAGGATTGATCCAATCACTAGCAAGCAACCAATCATCGGCATAACGAATTTCACCCACTTGTTAAACGGAATATGTAACATTTGCAAGGTAACCAATACCAAACCTGTCGGCGCCAAGAATAACATGGCGTATTGTCTCAGTTATAGGCGGAAACCACAATGTCACGCGGAATGCCTACAGCATCGGCAAGCGGAGCCATAATCGGCATGGAAAGCACTGCCAAACCGGAGGAAGACGGCACGATAAGACCTAAGAATATAAAGACTACCAATTGACCGAGAATAAAGACGCTACCCGGCATGCCACTGACCAAGTTAGACATATAGTCCAAAATGGTGTCGGAAATCATGCCTTGTTCAAGTACTAAGTTAACACCACGTGCCAAACCGATAATTAAGGATACGCCAACTAATTCAGAAGCCCCTTCGGTAAAGGATTCCACAATGTCTTTTTCTTTTCAACCCACTGATAAACATGATGATAATGGTGATGGACAAGAATGAAGCCGCCATTTGCGGGAACCACCAGCCACCTGCCATTACCCCCCAAATCATGATTGGGAAGGCAATACAGAAGAGAATTAAGATAAGTTTTTCTTCTAAAGGTAAACTCAAGTACCGTATTTGGATCAAAGTTTTTTTCATATAACGATGATAAAACTCTTCTCTATCCTCATAAGTATAGGAAAAAAACTCGGATCCGCTTTCACTTTCTTAGCATACCAATATAAATAAGCAATAACGCAAGTTGCCCTAATACTAACCCAATGGCACGGAACCCAATCCCTTCGGTAAATTGAATACCGGCAGCATTGGAAGCGATAACCACAGAGAATGGATTAATGGTGGAAAACGCCGTTCCCATGGAGGAAGCCAAGAAGATGGCCCCAACACAAATAATGGCATCATACCCCAAGGCTAAAAATACCGGGACCAGAATAGGGTAAAATGCAACCGCTTCTTCTTCGATACCACAAGTGGTACCCCTCTAACACCATCAACACGGAAACACTGAATACAATCATAAATTCATTTGCCTTTCGTGCGCCGCGCTAAAGCCATTAACCCCGCGTTAAACGAGCCCGTTCTATTAATGACCCCTATCATACCGCCCAGCACGAAAATGAACACCATCACATCCACGGCTTCTATGGTTCCTTCCACCATGCTGATAGGAATATCTTTGATACCTTTGTAATGTTGTTCAATACGTTGATAAGTACCCGGAATAGCGATAGGTTTTTTGATTACACCCTCGGTGAAATTCGTCAGTTTAATTTTGATATTGAGATTATTGAGGGTTTCTTCAGTGGCCGGATAAGTTTTGTCTTGCTCGCCGTAGGTTTTTACCACAAATACTTTATCGGTCATATTATAAGTCAATTTAGAATATGAACCTGATGGGATGACCCATGTTAATCCCACAGCAAGGATTAAAATAAGGAATAAAATGCTAAACGCTGATGGGAAATTAAAGGTCTTTTTTTGATTAGACGCTTCCATAACAGACTCCTTTTCGATACAACAGTTTTTGTTTGGCAAGTCGGCATAACACATTATGCCGTTATACCGACCGCGCATTCTACTTTGAACTGCTGACATTCTCAAAGTATTTTACTTATTGTGTACATCGTTATGAATAGTAGGAAATTTCCGTCGCCTTCTGCGTAATACGGGTACCCGCCTTGCCTTTCACAATGTCCACAATATCGGAAAGCGAACCGATCACAGCATCTTTTGCCCGTGTTGCGTGCAAAGTTAACCGCTGCTTGCACCTTCGGTCCCCATAGAACCGGCCACAAAGCCCATCTTTTTCAATCTCATCCGGTGGTGCTAATGCAATGGCTTTTTGTGTCGGTTTCCCCAGTCCACGAAGGTGGCAGACACATCGGTGGCGATAATGAATAAATCCGCATCCAAGTTTTCGGCTAATAGCGCGGAACATAAATCCTTATCGATAACCGCCTCTACGCCTTGCAGATTATGTTGTTCATCATAATAAGTCGGAATACCGCCACCACCGGCGCAGATAACAATACTGCCTTTTTCCAACAACCATTTAACCGGACGAATCTCAAAAATCCGTTTTGGCAATGGACTTGGCACAACGCGACGATACTTGTCGCCGTCTTGTGCTATGCTCCAGTTTTTCTCTTTTGCCAACCGTTCTGCCTCTTCTTTGGAATATACCGGGCCTATCGGTTTGGTTGGATTTTTAAAGGCCGGATCATTAATATCTACTTCTACTTGTGAAAGCAAAGTCGCAAATGGCACTTCAAAAGGAACTAGATTTCCCAGTTCTTGTTGAATCATATAACCAATCATGCCCACAGACTCCGCCCCTAACACGTCTAACGGATAAGTCGGAACATCTTTATAAGCTGCCCCTTGTAGCGCTAACAGACCTACTTGCGGGCCGTTGCCGTGTGCAATGACCAATTCATTATTAGGATAAATTTTTGGCGATTTGTTCACACGCAATACGCACATTTAATCGCTGGTTTTCAGCAGTCAGCGGCTCGCCGCGACGCAATAAGGCATTTCCGCCTAATGCAATAACAATTCTCATATGCCACCTCTTAAATTAAGCTGGAATAAAGCACGGCTTTAATGGTGTGCATGCGGTTTTCCGCTTGTTCAAACGCCACATTCATCGGAGATTCAAAGACATCTTCGATGACTTCAATACCGTTTGCCAACTCAGGGTATTTTTCCGCAATTTGACGACCCACTTTGGTTTCGCTGTTATGGAATGCCGGCAAACAGTGCATAAATTTTACTTTTGGATTACCCGTACGTTTCATCAATTCAGGGGTAACTTGATATGGCAATAATAATTTAATACGTTCGCCCCACGTTTCTAGCGGTTCACCCATGGAAACCCATACGTCGGTGTGCACGAAATCTACACCTTTCACTGCTTTATCAATATCATCGGTGACGGTAATACGTGCGCCACTTTGTTTTGCAAAGCCTTCTACATGTCTACAAGTTCCGCATCCGGCAATAAGGCTTTTGGTCCACAAATGCGGACATCCATGCCTAATTTAGCGCCGATTAATAATAAGGAATTCCCCATGTTATTACGCGCATCACCGATATACACATATTTGATTTCACTTAATGGTTTATCGCAGTTTTTCAATCATGGTTAACACGTCTGCCAACATTTGGGTCGGGTGGAATTCGTCAGTTAAGCCATTAAATACCGGCACGCCGGCATATTCGGCCAATTCGTCCACAATTTCTTGTTTGAAACCGCGATATTCAATGGCGTCGTACATTCTGCCTAACACTCGGGCAGTGTCTTTCATACTTTCTTTATGGCCGATTTGAGAAGAGTTTGGATCGATGTAGGTCACTTGCGCGCCTTGGTCATAAGCAGCAACTTCAAAAGCGCAGCGGGTTCTCGTGGAAGTTTTTCAAAAATTAACGCAATATTTTTTTACCTTTTAATTTTTTGTTGTTCAGTGCCGGCATATTTCGCCCGTTTTAAATCACGGGATAAATCTAACAAATATTTGATTTCACGTTCTGAGTGATTGACAAGACTTAATAAGTGTCTATTTTTAAGATTGAAAGCCATAATAATCTCCTTGAATGTGATGAATTTATTGATGTTTATTCGACATACGACCTACAGCATTGCGAATGCCATTATTTTTAAGAGAAGCCCCAAGAAATATAGTTGCTAATTTTTCTACTCAAGTGTAAAGATTTTTGAATTTATAGCTAACAACTCCCTTTTTATTGGTATAAAATTCTGCTTTAGCAATTTATAAGCAACAAAAATCCTCAATGAGGAAAGATCGAACGTAATGGACGCTTTCATCACCTTTTTACGCCATACAACCGCCAAAGTGCGGTATGTTTTACACAAGAAATTACGCCAAAGTTACCGAATCTCTCACAAAACCGTTGAATTTTCCTGCCTACTAATCGGCGCGGCGCTCGTCTCCTTATTTTTCCTTAGGTTTTGCCAAATTGGCTGATTTAGGATTGGCATGGAACGTCTATTGGACACAGCGCTACCCGCTTGCTGTGTGGTTCGTTTTGCCAAGCGGCTTGGCATTGTTGACATGGTTTATAGCGAAGTACACACCCTATGTAGGAGGCAGCGGTATCCCGCAAGTCATCGCCTCTATCAGCTTGCCCAATCATGCCGATAAACATCGCTTAGTCGCCTTCGGACAAACCCTGTGGAAAATTCCCCTAACTTTTTCTTGCCATGCTCATTGGTGCGTCTGTTGGGCGGGAAGGGCCGTCCGTACAAGTGGGTGCGGCAGTAATGTTATGGTGGGGTAATATTTGTCGTCGATACGGTATCGCATTTAACGGATTAACGGCCAACGAGCTCATGGCAACGGGAGCTGCCGGCGGTTTTGGCTGCTGCATTTAACGCGCCCCTGGCCGGTGTCATTTTTGCAATTGAAGAACTGGGACGTGGTGTATTACTACGCTGGGAACGGCGCGTATTATTAGGCGTGCTGGCGGCGGGCTTTATTTTTAGTAGCCATCGACGGCAACAACCCTTACTTTTCCGAAATATCACGGTGCCACCGATATTCCTTACCTATATTTATGGGTCTTGCTGTGCGGCTTAGTCGGCGGTGTTTCCGGCGGTATCTTCGCCCGTTTATTGGCAAAAAGGCATTGCCGGTACATTGCCTGCTATTTTTCCGTCATGGCGTTCATCGCCACCCAATTATTACCGCTTTTATTTTAGGTCTGATTTTTGACCGCACTTGGTGTTTACACTCAAGGACAAACCTACGGCACAGGCTATCATGTTGTTACCCAAGCTTTGGACGGAGAAGCGCTACAACCAGATATCGGTATCATGAAATTATTCGCCACGGTAGGCTCTTATTGGACGGGTATCGCAGGGGGATTTTCACCCCTTCCTTAACCATCGGTGCAGGCTTAGGGCGTACAAGTGGCCTCCTTCAGCGACGGCTTAATAGACCAACGGTTACTCGTGTTGCTTTGCATGGCAGCTTTTTTTAGCCGGTGCTACCCAATCACCGGTCACCGCCAGCGTCATCGTGATGGAAATGACGGGCTGCCAACCGGTGCTTATTTGGCTATTGATTTGCTGTCTGATTTCCTCCATTATTTCACGCCAATTTAGTCCAAAGCCGTTCTACCATTTTGCGGCGGGGCGTTTTTCGCCATCGGATTCAAGAAGAAATGCAAAAAGACAGGAAGGAAAGTTCATAAAAATGCCCCAAAATCAACCGCACTTTTTATCGCGGCCGCTTTGCCGTCGCCCCTATGTTGGATTGGACAACGCGCCATTGCCGTTATTTTTCATCGCCAATTTTTCCCGCCACGCCTTGCTTTTACACGGAAATGGTGACTGCACAGGCCATCATTCACGCCAAATATGATCACCTTGACTTTTGATGCGGCAGAACATCCCGTGGCATTACAGCTCGGCGGTAGCGACCCTGCACAACTGAAACATTGCGCCCAATTGGCGGAACAGCGCGGCTATCAAGAAATCAACCTCAACGTTGGTTGTCCTTCCGACCGTGTGCAAAACGGCATGTTCGGCGCTTGCTTAATGGCAAAACCGAATTTAGTTGCCGAATGCGTCCAACAAATGCAAAGTGCGGTGCAAATTCCCGTCACCGTGAAAACCCGTATCGGTATTGATGATTTTGACAGCTTATGATTTTCTTTTATAATTTTGTACAAACCGTCAAACAGGTCGGTTGCCGAGAATTCATCGTCCATGCGCGTAAAGCCTGGCTTTCCGGCCTAAGCCCAAAACAAAATCGCGAAATTCCACCGTTGGATTACGAACGGGTATATCAACTAAAACGGGATTTCCCCGATTTGCTTATCAGCATTAACGGGGGAATCAAAACGATTGAGGAAATACAACAGCACTTGCAGCACGTGGACGGTGTTATGGTGGGACGCGAGGTCTATCAAAATCCATCGCTACTCGGCCATATCGATCAGGGCACTGTTTGATCCTAACGCGCCGATAATTACGCCGCGCCAAGCCGTAGCAAGGATGTTGCCTTACATTGAAAGCCAACTCAGCCAGGGCGTCTATCTCAACCACATCGTCCGTCACATGCTCGGGGCTTTCCAAAACTGCAAAGGCGCCCGTCAATGGCGTCGGTATTTAAGTGAAAATGCTTATAAGGAAGGTGCGGGAATTGAGGTGGTGGAAACCGCATTAGGCTTTGTGGAAGAGTAAAAAGTGCGGTAGGTTTTTAAAAACGTTTCTAAAACCCACCGCACTTGTTTATTTTAGATTAAAGAATGTTTTGGTATTGTTCCAACATTTCTTTCGGCCAGACACTGGATTGCACTTCGCCGATATGTTTTTTTGCGTAATAACAACATCGCCATACGAGATTGACCGATACCGCCGCCGATACTTAACGGCAATTTGCCTTGCAACAATTCTTGGTGCCAGTCCATTTTTAAACGATCTTCATCGCCGGTTAAGCTAACTTTGTAAACGTAATGCGGCTTCATCAACGCGAATACCCATAGAAGAAAGCTCAAAGGCTTTTACCGAGTTGGTCGTTCCAAACCAAGATATCACCGTTCAAGCCTTTGTAGCCGTTTTTCCGACTCGGTTGTCCAGTCATCGTAATCCGGCGCACGACCATCATGTGGTTTGCCGTCAGACAACTTGCCGCCGATACCGATTAAAAATACCGCGCCGTATTCTTTACAAATGGCGTTTTCACGCTCTTTGCTGCTTAAATCAGGATAGCGTTTTACCAAATCCTCACTGTGTACGAAGGTGATTTGTTTCGGCAGAACAGACGGAATATCAAAAACGCGCTTCTACCGCCAATTCGGTTAAACGGATTGCACGATAAATCGCATTAACGGTTTCCTTTAAATAAGCAAAGTTGCGACGACCTTCCGGAATCACTTTTTCCCAGTCCCATTGATCCACATACACGGAGTGGGTTGGGTCAAGAGAATCTTCATCAGGGCGTAAGGCTTTCATGTGTACAAACAAGCCTTCGCCTTCTTTAAAATGAAAACGCGCCAAGGTGTGACGTTTCCATTTGGCTAAAGAATGCACCACTTCAAACACGGCATTTGGAATTTGTTTTACATGAACTTGTACCGCTTTTTCGATACCCGATAAGTTATCTTGCATACCATTGCCTACTTGACTTAAGATTGGACCTTGAACTTCAATGATGCCAAGTTGTTCGATGAGGTTTTGGGTAAATGTGTTTTTTTACAAAGCTAATCTCTTGTTGTTGCAAAAATAAATGACTTTTTCATTGTTTTAATCCTATATTATTTAATACGTTGGCTTGAATGCGGCAAATTCTGCATATTTTTAAATTTAGCGCAACATTATTCGATACAATTCAAATAAAACTCGATATAATTTACAAAAATACAAAAACCAATCGCATTTATTGGAAAAATTTTTCAAGCAAGGAGCATGTTATGCATAATATTGATAATTTAGACCAGCAGATATTGCGTGTACTCACCAAGGATGCCCGTACACCTTATGCTGAAATGGCGAAGAACTTCGGCGTTAGCCCCGGTACCATTCATGTTCGCGTGGAAAAAATGCGTCAATCGGGCGTTATTGAAGGGACAAAAGTTAAAATTAACGAACGTAAGCTGGGTTATGATGTATGTGGTTTTTATCGGCATTATTTTGAAATCCGCCAAAGATTACGAGAAAGTCATTAAGAAACTGGAAGCCATTGATGAAGTTGTAGAAGCCTATTACACTACGGGTAATTATTCAATTTTCATTAAAGTCATGACGCATACCATTGCAGAATTGCATTTGGTGCTTTCAGCCAAGATTCAATTGATTGATGAGATTCAATCCACCGAAACCTTAATTTCCATGCAAAATCCGATTTTGCGTGATATTAAACCCTAAATAAAAAGGAGAATAGTATGTCTGAAGTATTTCACCTTGGCCTAACCAAAGCTATGTTAGATGGAGCCAAACTGGCCATCGTTCCCGGTGCGCCTGAACGGGTTGAACGCATCGCACGCTTGTTGGATCGTCCGAAATTCCTTGCCTCTACCCGTGAATTTACCTCTTGGCTCGGTTATATTGATGAACAGGCCGTCGTTGTTTGTTCCACCGGTATCGGTGGTCCGTCCGTGTCTATTGCGGTAGAAGAATTGGCACAGCTCGGTGTGCACACGTTTTTACGCATCGGCACCACCGGCGCCATTCAACCGCACATTAATGTGGGCGATTTACTGATTACCACCGCTGCAGTGCGCTTAGATGGGGCAAGCCGCCATTTTGCACCGTTGGAATATCCGGCAGTGGCTAACTTCGAATGTACCAATGCGCTCTATAAGGTGGCCTCAGAAGACGCAAGCAATAAAGTCCATGTGGGCATCACCGCCTCATCCGACACCTTCTATCCGGGGCAAGAGCGCTACGACACATTCACCGGTAAAATCTATCGCCACTTCCAAGGCTCGCTCAAACAATGGCAAGAACTCCATGTAATGAACTATGAAATGGAATCCGCCACGTTATTTACCATGTGTTCCGCCCTTGGTTTGCGTGCGGGTATGATTGCGGGCGCGATCGTTAACCGCACCCAACAGGAAATTCCGAATGAAGAAACTATTAAGTCAACGGAAGAAAAAGCCATTCATGCGGTGGTGAAAGCGGCAGGATTGTTGGTTTAACAAAGAAAAAATGCCTAAAAAAATAACCGCACTTTGAGTTCATCATTCAAAGTGCGGTTATTTTCTATAATGTTTTTTCATCCGTTGGTTTCATTCGAAGGCCATGCGTTAACAACCGCCTTAACTAACGTTGCCAACGGAATGGCGAAGAACACGCCCCAAAACCCCCACAAACCGCCAAAGATGAGTACGGCAATAATAATCACTAAAGGGTGTAAGTTTACCGCCTCAGAGAACAAAAACGGCACGAGTAAATTTCCGTCTAATAATTGACTCACCACAAAGGCAATGACGATATACCAAAATGTGGAGGTATCACCGAATTGGAAAATCGCCACCAACACCACAGGAATAGCGACCAACACGGCACCGATGTAAGGCACCAACACGGAAATCCCGACCGCAACGGCCAATAATAACGGATAATTCAAGCCAAAAATCAAGAAAAATCACATAAGTCACTGCCGTCACAACAAAAATTTCCACCAACTTACCTCGAATATAGTTGGCAATTTGTTGTTGCATTTCCACCCAAACTGCCGATGCCAAGGTGCGATTACGCGGCAGGAAGCGACTTACCCCATCCATTAATTGACGTTTATCTTTCAACAGGAAAAACACCATCAAAGGCACCAAGAACGCGTAAATTCCTAGCGTTACCAAGTTCATGAGAGAGGCCAAAGACAGCTTCAAGGCAGACTCGCCGAGCCCTAGAATTTTCTCTTTCACCGTGCCGAAAATCGATTCTACGGTTTTTTTGTGTCAATGAGATCAGGATAGCGTTGTGGCAAGGATAACAGCCATTCGTTAAACTTATTAAACATGTGTGGCAAATCACTTAATAAATTGACCATCTGCGTCCATAAGTTTGGAATCAGCACCAACACCACCAAAAACACCAAACCGGTAAACGTGCCGATGACTAAGGTCGTTGCCAATAAACGCGGGCATTTCAGCTTTTTCATTTAATAAACGCACCGGCCATTCCAATAAATATGCCAACACGATCGCCACCAATAAGGGAGCAATTAGGTTGCTAAAAAAAGTAAATGGCAATAAACCCGAATAGCAAAATCGCCGCCAACCCCATGGCTTTGCGGATCGCTAAAGCGTCGGTTATACCAATTTTTTTAACATTTCAATCATAGTGAATACCTCTATAAAAACTTGGCTGATTATAAGGTAAAAATCAGGTTAAATCACACACCAAGAGGAATTTGTATGTCTGTTATTATCTATCACAACCCACGCTGTTCCAAAAAGCCGTGAAACCTTGGCATTATTGGAAAGTCACCATATTCAACCGCAAGTTGAGCTTTATTTACAACAGCGTTATAGCGTAGAGAAATTACAAGAAATTGCCGATAAATTAGGCATTACCGATATTCGCCAAATGATGCGCACCAAAGACGAGTTATACCAATCGCTTGGCTTAGACAATCCGACACTTAGCACAAAAAGATTTACTACTAGCCATTTCCCAGCATTCTGCGTTGTTGGAGCGTCCGATTGTCATTCATGGCAACAAGGCCAAAATCGGGCGCCCACCGGAATCCGTGTTGACGATTTTATAAAAATATCCGAAAAAACGACCGCACTTTTACCACCTCAAAGCAAAAAAGAAACCCGACATCATGTCGGGTTTCATCTTTATAGGTTGTTGTAAATTACCATTGATAGCCTACACCAATACCACCACCCACATCACCTTGGGTATTGGCGTTACCTTGTAGTTTCAAGATCAATTTACCATTATCACTTGAACGGGAATATCCCACCGCAAATGCATTTTGTCCTTTAAAGGTACCGCCGGCTGCCGCCACCATGGATTTACCCGGAATGTATACTTGCGGTAAGCTTGCCGCGGCGTTAGCACCGGCAACCCCGGCACGAGCTTCACGATTGACCTTACCAAGGCGATTATTCATATTATGAATATCATTTTTCAACCCGCCCAATTGGCTTACATTCACAGCATCTGTTGGATTCACACCGGCAGCGACGTTAGTAATGCGGGTTGCAGAACCATCCGCTTTCGCCACCTTCATACCATCTGCCGAAGAGGTGATTTGCGTTGCATTATTGCCCTCACCAACCGTTAACGTATTACCCACATTAGCATTGGTAAAGGTTGCATTTTCTGTGGTAGAAATCGTAAAGGTTGTACCTTCTTGTTTAATAGCAATATTTTTTACCGGATGCATAAGTAACGACATCGCCCGGTTTCACTCTCGTTTTTGCTGTTTGCTGCAGTATTAGTCACAAACTGATCAACATGTTCACCGGTGGTCACCTCAAAATTGGTAAGGTTGTTCATGACATCATCGCTAACCGTTAATGCACCGTCATTATTGACCGTAACGGTTTTACCGTCAGTTTTAGCCTCAATCACATTACCCTTAACAGTAACACCATTTTGACCGACGTAATTACCGGCAATTTGTTTAATTTTCTTATTCGGGTTGTTTGGATCGGTAACTTCTTTCATCACTACCGTGCTACCATCAACATTGACATCATAAGAAACGTTGGTTTGTCCGTTTTTCAACCGCTACATTTGCCGTAGTACCATTACCATTGACAAAATTCACCTGATTACCGGCACCGATCTTGCCTTGTACTACACCGGCATTATCACCAACTTTCCAATAAGTGGCATTAATCGCATTTGCTACATCAGAAGCTGTCACTAAACCACCTTCAGTCGGCACCGCCAATTTACCGTCCTCAGCCGGCTTATTAGCATCTGTCACCGTTGCAGGTAACGCTGTAGTATTTACATTTACGGTGTAAATTTCTTGCTTATTGTCTCCAATTGAAGACGTTACATTAACCTGATTTCCTGCAACAACTTTCGTTTTCGCTGCTTTAAGCTGAGAAACATTGACAGCATCGGTTGGATTCTCACCGGCAGCGATGTTAGTAATGCGGGCTGCAGAGCCATCCGCTTTAGCCACCTTCATGCCATCTGCCGAAGACGTAATTTGCGTTGCGTTATTGCCCTCACCAACAGTTAATGCGCTATTCACATTAGCATTAGTAAACGTTACATTCTCTGTAGTAGAAACAGTGAAATTTGCACCGTTTTTGTTTTTAATTTAATATTTTTTTACCGGCGATATAATTAACGGTCTCACCTGGTTTAACTAATTGCTCGGATGTACCTTCAACTTCACCACCATCTTTCGTTGCAGTAGCTTTCCAGCCTGCAGAATTAATCGCCTCCGCAACATTGTCTACTGTTGCCACTTTGCCTTTTTCGGCAGCATCTACGCTGACTTTACCCGCTTCGTTACCGGTTGTTGGCGCTGCCGTAATGTTACCGGTATTGACTGAAACGCCTTCATCCGTCACGTTAATGGTTGCATCTTTTTGGTTTCACATTAAAGGTCACAGTGGAATCACCTGTTGCCGCATCGGTTTTAACTTCAGATGTAGTGCCCATTCCGTTAATAAAGTTCACTTTTATTGGAAGGTTTCACCAAACTGCCTTCAGCAGTCTTATCGTTGCCACCTAATTTCCAACCGGAATTATTAATAGCATTGGTCACGGTTGTTGCATTGACTAATTTATCGCCATCTGTCGGAGTGTTAACCTTACCATCAGTATTGCTTAATTCCGTGGTATTCACTTTAACGCCAAAGCCATTGGCGGTTGGTGCCACAGTAATGGTGTTATCCGTATTTTCCACTTTCACGGAAGGCAATGCAGACTTGTTCACCGATAATTTACCGTTGGCATCTTTCACAATCGTATCGTTATCGTAAGCTACATCATAGGCAACCTTCGTCACACCGCCTTCAGATTTAACAGTTGCAGTGGTTGCATCACCATTTATGAAAATTCACCTGATTGCCCGCACCAACATTGGCTTTTTACCGTTCCTCGTTATCGCCGACTTTCCAGAATACTGAATTAATCGCCTTCGCAACATTGTCTACTGTTGCCACTTTGCCCTGTTTCAGCAGCAGCTACAGTCACTTTACCTGCTTCGTTACCGGTTGTTGGCGCGGCCGTAATGTTACCGGTATTCACAGAAATGCCATCATTCGTCACATTAATGCTTGTGCCATTTGGCTTCACATTAAAGGTTACGGTGGAATCACCTGTTGTCGCATCATGAACGACTGCAGATTCAGTGCCCTTTCCGTTAATAAAATTCACGTTATTGGAAGGTTTCACTAAATTTCCGGCTATAGCCTTATCGTTGCCACCCAATTTCCAACCGGAATTATTAACTGTGTTTTGCAACTGTCGTAGCATTGACAAATTTACTGCCATTTGTGTTATCCGGAGTAACCACTTTGCCATCAGTTACCGTTAGGTCAGTGTGTTTTACTTTGAAATCAAGCGTACTGGCTGAACCATCTGTGGTTGGTGTAATTTCAACCGTGCCATCTGCGCTAGCAAAATTCACCTTATCATAAGGTTTTTACAAAATCCACCGCACTTCCATTTGCTTGCAAATTCCAACCGGCATTTAAAACATCACCAAGGGTCGCAGCATGATTATATTGATTTGCGGTTAAGAGTGGCGCAGGTTGAGCCGTGGTGATCGTTGCTGCAGTACCATCTTTCGGATTGATTGTAGTATTGAATGTATCCGGCAACGTACTTTTTAATATTCGCCAATGTCATAGGAGAAGTCACAGAATTGCTTCCATCATTCATGGACGCAATCACATCTCCATTTGGCACAACGGTTGAAGTAACATTACCCTTATCATCCAACTCATAGAATTTGCCATCCGGTTTTTTCACCGCTTTTTTGCCATTTACTGTGGTATACACCACCGGCATTTGATCACGCAAACCGCTTGCAACTAAGTGTAATTGGCTACCATTGATAGCATCAGTAGAGGTTGCGCTAATTTGACCGGCAGCAACATTTACTAACTGACGCTCTTTTCCTGCATCGCCTAAACTGACCACGCTAGCCGCATTATTCGCAGCAAAGCCGGAATAATAAACGCCGTTGACGGTGGCTTCATTGCTGGCAACCGCCTCTTTTGTCGAAGAGTTTGAGCCTAAAAGCAACAGCATTAATATGACTTGCGGTAGCATTTGCCCCTCAAAGCAACGGCATTAATCTGGCTTGCAGTGGTGTTTGCACCAAGGAAATAGCCGCTTCGGCAGAAGCATTAGCAGTATGACCGCTTGCCATTGTATAATTTGCGCTCGCTTTAGCCGAAGATCCACTTGCTAAGGAATACCATGCATCACTGGCGGTACTTGCATTGACACCCTAATGCGGTTGAATGAGGCCCCCGCTGCATTGGCAAAAGCACCTAACGCGGTTGAATTGGTATTTGTTGAGGTAGAATTCATACCAATAGAAATTGCACCTGAGCCATTCGCATTGGCTCTTGCACCACCGGCAAAGGAACCACTTCCGGCGGATTGGCTTAAATAACCGACAGACGTGGATAACCAACCAGATGCTCCGGTTAATCCACCAATTGCGGTTGCACCATTACCACTCGCATTCGCTGACACACCAAACGCCGCATCTTGTCCATTTGATGCTTTTGCACCATCACCCACGGCTAAATCAGATTGTTTCTTTGCGGAAGCCCCGTTACCAATGGCAATCGCATTATTTGCTTCGGTTTTCGCCGAACTACCCATAGCAACCGCATTCTTGCCAGAAGACTTGGCTTCAACACCAATGGCAATAGAACTAAAATTTGTTGAGGCATTCATACCAATAGAAATAGCATGAGCTTCTGCATTTGCTCCAACACCTAATGCAGTAGCGCCTTTACCCGCAGCAACCGTATCACGACCAATGGCGATCGCGGCTTCAGAAGCAGGATCTTCCACCGGTGTGCAATCGGTACAAATCTTACCTTTTAATTTAACCGTTGCATTTTGACCGATGGCAATCGCTTCACGAGCACCATAACCCACACCATTCTCATCTTGGAAGGCCACTGAAGCGCCTGTTCCAATAGCAACGGAACCCGGCGCTTTGGCTGCATCATTATTATAATTTGCTTCTCCGCTAATATTGGTATCACTATGCGTTGCTGCAACACTAACGAAATGCTCATTACTTGGTTTAATATCGCTTGCTTTAGATGGTGCTGCCATCACAGTACCTGGCATAGCCGAACCTAACACCAACAAAGCGGTAGCCACTGTAGAGGCTAGAATACCTTTTGAAGAAATATCTGCTCGCTCATCCGCACTTGCAGCAGTTTTGCCTTTTTGACGGGATAATTCTGATACAGCGATCCAAGATTGTGTTGCATGATGCCAAACTACGCGAAAAAAACTTTATTCATATTGATTACCTTCTAAGGAATAAAAAAACAAGATTAGTACAGCCACGATAATCTAAACTTGATGTGACTTAATGAAAGGGATTTACAGCATTTCCCCATAGAAAAACAGATGGATTTTTAATACAAAAAGAAAATCGGAAGGAAGGCTACAGGGATAAAAATTTACATAACTTGAAGATTATTTATATATTCTTGAATCAAAGGAGCTAATTCGATTCAATCGATGAAACCCCAAATTCCCCTAAAAAGAGGAATTTTAAAAGATAAAAACAATACGTGGATATTTTTTTGACCGCACTTTCTACTCTTTGGCAAGGCCCAAATTGCCGATTTTTAATGCCTAAATGTCCCAGTGCCAAAGGGAAATCTGTTCGCTAAGATAAATGAATAATTCGTCTAACTCGATGAAGATTTTTTGATTTTTAATTTGATCTTCCACTTTTGCGGGTAAATTCATATTGCACGTCATCGCCATCGATATGCGCTTCCAAGGTAATGTAAATGGTTTCAAAGAAATGACTTTTTGCCCCTTCTTCACCCGGATCGCTGATTCTGACGTTCCATGTATTGTTAAATAAGACTTCTGTTTTTACTGTCATAATAACCTCATTAATATCAATATATTCCACAAACTAAACGAATAGAAAAAGCCCGATAATAAAATCTCTTATCACAGAAATCTTATTATCGGGCTTTTTCGCACCAACGACTGATATGTTTTTGCTTTACGTTGATAACTGCCTTTGCCTTTTTTTGTTGCGCTCTACGCGCTGGCGGAATAGCTTATCGTGCAATAACGCATGAATGGCGTTATCTTTAATGACACCGCGTTGATGCTGATGAGATCAGCGTCCCCTGCACATGTTGAGACGGTGTTTGCAAAGGCGCTTTTGTGTTTTGCCATGTTTTTTTCCTCTTGTGAATGAAAATATTGCTTTTTAAGGGCTAAAAACGGCACACATTATAGCGGATTTCGCTAAAATGAAAAGTCGTTGTACCAAAACGCAGGATTCAACGCAGGATTTTATTGGCATTTCACTGTCGCCTTTTTATACAAAAAAAGGTAGAATTAGCCCCTTTTTATTACCCGTAATAGACTTTTTTTGAGAAAATTTATGAGTTCTACCCCAAACATCGGCTTTGTCAGCCTTGGTTGCCCAAAAAAATTTAGTAGATTCAGAGCGTATTCTGACCGAATTACGTTCCAATGGTTATAACATTATTCCAAGCTACGAAAACGCCGATTTGGTTATTGTTAATACATGCGGCTTTATTGATAGCGCCGTACAAGAATCCTTAGAGGCTATTGGTGAAGCCTTGGAAGAAAACGGCAAAGTCATTGTCACTGGTTGCCTTGGCGCCAAAGAAGATCAAATTCGCCAAGTACACCCTAAAGTGTTGGAAGTCTCCGGCCCGCATAGCTACGAAACCGTGATGACGCAAGTGCATAAATATGTGCCAAAACCGGCTTATAATCCGTATGAAAGTTTAATGCCGGCGCAAGGTGTGAAACTCACGCCAAAACATTATGCCTATTTAAAAATTTCCGAAGGGTGCGATCATCGTTGCACTTTCTGCATTATTCCGTCTATGCGCGGTGATTTGGATAGCCGTCCGATTACCCAAGTGTTAGACGAAGCCAAACGTCTTGTAGATGCCGGCGTGAAAGAGCTGTTAATCGTATCGCAAGACACTTCCGCTTACGCCTTAGATCAAACGAAAGAAAACCAAAATAAAACCGTGTTCTGGAACGGTATGCCGATTAAAAATAATTTAATCAGCCTGTGCCAACAATTAGGTAATCTGGGTGTTTGGGTACGTTTACATTATGTTTATCCGTATCCGCATGTGGATGAACTCATTCCACTTATGGCGGCAGGCAAATTGTTACCTTATTTAGACATTCCACTGCAACACGCCAGCCCGAAAATCCTTAAGGCCATGAAAAGACCCGGCAAAATCGACCGCACTTTAGAGCGTATTAAACAATGGCGTGAGATTTGCCCTGAATTGACATTGCGTTCCACCTTTATCGTTGGTTTCCCGGGCGAAACGGAAGAAGATTTCCAAATGTTGTTGGATTTCTTAGAAGAAGCGCAATTGGATCGCGTGGGTTGTTTCAAATTCAGCCCGGTGGAAGGCGCACCGGCGACAGATATGCCGGATCAAGTGCCGGAAGAGGTGAAAGAAGAACGGTACCACCGCTTCATGCAAGTGCAACAAGAAATCTCTGCCGCCCGTTTACAACAAAAAATCGGCAAAACCCTTAGAGTGATTGTGGATGAAGTCAATGAGCAAGGCATTGTGCCCGCTCCATGGCAGATGCGCCGGAAATCGACGGCCTAGTGTATGTGGACAATCAAAGCCAAAGTGCGGTCAATATTGGCGACATTATTTCCGTCACCATCACTGAAGCAGACGAATACGACTTGTGGGGAACCTGTTAAAGCAAGAGGAGAGGACTTATGTCCGAAAAGAAAAAAATCAAGCGTAATACAATTTGAAAAAAAAGCCGTTGCGGAAAAAAAGATTACGAAGCGGCCTGCACCGAATTATTAGATATTCTACATAAAATCGATATCAACTTCGGTGGCATCGAGGGCATTGACTTTGATTATCCGCAACAATTGGAAACGCTAACGCAAGACCTCATTGTGTATTTTTTTGCACCCGCATGGCCAATGCTGTTACGCAACTCTTTTGCGACCCGCAATTTTCTTTATCGGAATCCGGCGCCAATCGTTTCTTCGTCGCACAACGTTGGTTAAACTTAATTTTCGCCAGCTCGCCTTACATTAACGCCGACCATATTTTGCAAACCTATAATTGCAACCCGGAACGTGATTCCATTTATGATATTTACTTGGAACCGAATAAAAATGCGCTAATGAAATTCGCCGTGCTTTATCTCCCGGAGGCCAATGTAAACCTTAACTTAGATGCCATGTGGGAAGCCGATAAAGACATTTGTGGCTCCTTATGCTTTGCTTTGCAAGCACCTCGTTTTATCGGTACTCCGGCGGCATTTTCCAAGCGTAGTGCGATTCTGCAATGGTTCCCTGCAAAACTTGAGCAATTTGAAACGTTAGATAACCTACCGAGTAGTATTTCACACGATGTGTATATGCATTGCAGCTATGACACGGCAGAAAACAAACACAACGTGAAGAAAGCGCTCAATCAAGTTATTCGTGGCCACCTCTTAAAAATGCGGTTGGCAGGACAGACAAATTTCTCACATCGGCACGCGCAACGGCAAACCGGTAATGGTGGTTGTTTTAGAGCATTTCCACTCCTCTCACTCCATCTATCGTACGCACTCCACATCCATGATCGCCGCACGTGAACAATTCTATTTAATTGGCTTCGGCAATAGTGTTGTAGATCAAGCCGGACGGGATGTATTTGATGAATTCCACGAATTTGACGGTACCAATATTTTAGAAAAATTAGAGTTATTAAAAACGATTTGTGAAAAAAATGGTGCGGCCATTTTATATATGCCAAGCATTGGTATGGATTTGCTGAATATTTTCGTAAGTAACGCCCGCTTTGCGCCAATTCAAGTCGTCGCTTTAGGTCATCCTGCCACCACCCATTCAGAATTTATTGAATATGTGATTGTGGAAGATGATTATGTGGGTTTGGAGTCTTGCTTTAGCGAAACCTTACTCCGTTTACCAAAAGATGCCTTGCCTTATGTGCCGTCTTCACTAGCGCCAACCGATGTGCAATATGTCTTACGGGAAAACCCCTGAAGTTGTGAATATTGGTATTGCCGCCACCACCATGAAATTGAATCCGTATTTCTTGGAAGCACTCAAAGTTATTCGTGATCGCGCCAAGGTGAAAATCCATTTCCACTTCGCGCTTGGTCAATCCAGCGGCATCACGCATCCTTATATAGAGCGTTTTTATCCGCACCTATTTGGGCGATGATGCAACGGCACATCCGCATTCACCTTACAACCGGTATTTAGACATTCTGCACAACTGCGACATGATGCTCAATCCGTTCCCATTCGGCAACACCAATGGCATTATCGACATGGTCACGCTCGGCTTGGTAGGCGTATGTAAAACCGGGCCGGAAGTACATGAGCACATTGATGAAGGTCTGTTCAAGCGCTTAGGATTGCCGGAATGGCTCATCGCCGGCAGCGTGGAGGATTATATCGAACGCGCCATTCGCTTGGCAGAAAATCACCAAGAACGCCTGGCATTACGTCGTCATATTATTGAAAATAACGGGTTAAAAACCTTATTCAGCGGCGATCCAAGCCCAATGGGCAAAACGCTCTTTGCCAAATTAACCGAATGGCGACAAGCTAACGGAATTTTAAACGAAAATCCTCGTTATGAGGATTTTTTCATTTCACGTGAGGAAAAAAATCATGCAATCTATTAACATCCTTTTTTTGTTTGTTTAGGCAATATCTGTCGCTCCCCGATGGCAGAATATTTAATGCGGGAAAAAAATCAAACTGGCAGGCTTACAAAAACCGCATACGCACCGACAGCGCAGGCACGTCAGGCTGGCATGATGGCGAAGGAATGCACTGTGGCACGGCCGATATGTTAGACCAACACCGTATCGCCTCTAACGATTTTTGTTAGCCGAAAAGTGCGGTCAAAAAGATTGGACGGATTTTGATTATATCATCGCCATGGACAACGAAAAACTTACGGGATTTAGAACAGCTGTTTGGCCAACATCGGAAAAAGTTATTTCAAATCACCGCACTTTGTCCCGATTTAGGGCGTCGATCATATTCCTGACCCGTGGTACACCAAAGACTTCAATCAAACTTACGCGTTATTGGATAAATGCTGTGATGCATTATTAAACAAAATCAAACAAGAACACAGCCTGTAACATCAATGTTAAATTTTATGCATAATGCATTTTGTGATCTCTCGCACATTTCTGCGGACGTAAATTCGATAAGATAACGGCAGTGTGACTTTCGTTATACTTTATTCACTTATTATGAGGTATTTCCATGTTTCCAGAATTTAGAGACCTAATTACTAAACTTAAAACCGAAGATGCTTATTTCGTCAATTTATTTGATAAAACATAACGAGCTGGACCAACGTATCAAAAACATTGAAGCCAATATTGAATTGGGAACACCCAGTGAAGTGGAAGTGTTAAAAAAGGAAAAATTACGTTTAAAAGATGCGATGTATGATGTACTAAAAAAAGGCAGAGTGCAAAATAAATAAAGTGACATAAAAACAAAAGACCGCATTGAAGTGCGGTCTTTTTTTATTGATGTTTTTAGTGTTTGCCGCCACAACCGCAACCACCTCCGTGGTGATGGTCGTGCTCGTGATCGCGATCATGACCGCCACAGCAACCTTCATGGTGATGATCGTGGTCGTGATGATGGTGATGGTGGTGACCGCCACAGCAAGAGTGTCCTGCTTCATCGCTATCATGATCACGACCGCCACAACAGCCGCCTTCTTGGTGCAAATGACCGTGTGCAATTTCTTCCAGCGTTGCTTCGCGGGTATCGACCACTTCCACAATGAAGTGTAATTCTTGGCCGGCCAACATATGGTTACCGTCAACCACCACATCATTGTCACCCACTTCGGTAATCACCACAGGTAACGGTCCCATATCGGTGTCGGCGATAAAACGCATCCCCACCGTTAATTCATCTACGCCGACAAACACATCTTTTGGCACGCGTTGTACCATATTTTCGTTGTATTCGCCGTAACCCTCTTCCGGTTTTTACACGGACTTCAAATTTGTCGCCCACAGATTTGCCTTCTAAGGCATTTTCTAAAGCCGATCACAAGGTTATTATGACCTTGTAAATATTGTAACAGTTGATTTGCCGGTGCTTCATCTACCAACACGCCATCTTCGGTACGAACTTGATAAGCGATGCTTACCACCACATTTTTTTGCAACTTTCATTGTTTACCCTCATTTGTTCAAAAGGAGAATTTCTGCGTCAATCTTAACCGCAGAAAAGCGTTGTCATTTTATAAAAAAATCTCATTCGGGGAAAAAGTGATTAGTTTAATAAGTGAATTTGTGCACTCACCGAGGCTTTTAATTCCACTTTACCGTTATTATCCAGATTCACTTCATCAGCCACCACTGAAGAAAAAGATTTCATTTTAGGAACCGATTTCATACCTTCATACAAATACGGTATCTCATTTTTGCTATCCAGATTCAAATTTACCACTTCATAACCTTTCGCATTCAGGGAAGTTTGGATCAACTGCGCTTTATGTTGGAATTGAGCCAAGACGTCTTTAATCATTTCATCTTCAAATTTTGCTGTGGCTTCTTTAGATAGCTTATGAACCACATCGGCAATCGCGAAAGTGTCATTTAAAGTCGGAAATCACTTGAGATAGCGCCACAAAATCCTTGCTCTCCAACACTAAATCGGCACGCTCAATCCATCCGGATTGCTTTACCTTTACTATCATAACGCACTTGTGTGCTACGTGTATTTTTTTCTTAATTTCCACCGCACTTTGTTTTTTAATCACCTCTAGCGCGGCATTCGCTTTCTGATTAATGATTTGGTTTAATTCTTTTAAATTTTTATTTTCATCTTTGATGAAAAGCGTCACTTCCATGACATCATAATCTACTTCTTTAGTCACTTCCGTACTAAAAGAGATCACCGTTTTTCCGGATCAGCAGCGGGTTTTGTTTCCGCATTGGCAGTCAAAGGCCATACTTAAAGGCAAAAGTAATAAAAGCAAAATGTTTTAATTTCATAAGTATCTCCTACAAATAAAAGTGCGGTCGATTTTCAGATCGTTTTTTTAATGTTTAACGATATCCTCGTCATCATCTAAGCCATCGTCTAAGTCATCGTCTTCATCAAAAATTCACCGTCATCACCATATTCATCGTCATCCGCATTCGGATCTTCAAAATAGGTTCCCCAACCGTCATAGCTGCCTTTGATATTTTTTTCCACTAACGGCAGTAATTCTTTTTTGTTGGGCATCAATGATTTCCGGTTTTAAGCTCCACTTCGCTGATAATATCGCAGCAGAACAATACATTGCCGTTTTCCTCTTCAAATTCTTCCGCCTCAGAAACCTCATAGCCGGCTTTAAATGCATCCATGGCAATTTTTTCTAACTTATCGAAATTACGATGAGAAATGTGATGTTCAATAATATACAACGCATTCGGATCGCTACCGTCATTTAACAAATCAGCAATAATTTCGCGGGTTTCGGCTTTTAACTCGTCTAAATGACTCATAATGTTTCCTTGCTAAAAAGTGAGAGGGACAGATGCGGATATGATACAGGAATAAAAAGAAAAATCTTCTCACAAGGAGAAGATTTTTTGCTTAATCGATATTATTTTTTTCAACAAATCACGAATTTCAGTTAATAATTTTTCTTCTACTGAAGGTTCTGCCGGCGCTTCTTCTACCGGTTTTTTCAATTTGTTTTAACGCTTTAATCATCATGAAAATCGCAAAAGCAATAATGATGAAATCAAATACGTTTTGGATAAATACACCATAATTTAAGGTCACCGCTGGTGTTTTCGCCTACGGCTTGAGCTAACGTGATTTTCAAATCTTTGAAATCAACACCGCCGGTTAAAATACCTAATACCGGCATGAAAACGTCTGCTACCAATGAGCTAACAATTTTACCGAATGCACCACCGATGATCACACCGACTGCCATGTCAACAACATTGCCACGCATCGCAAATTCGCGAAATTCTTTAATGAAACTCATAAAGCTCTCCTAATTAAAAGTTAAGATTGACTTGTTAGATAATGCATAAAAACTGCATTTCTGCTTAAAAAGACCGCATATTATAGACAGTTTATGCAAGCAGCACAATTTTTCTTGCTTAAATAAAGAATGCACTTGGTTGAAATAAACTTCTCTAAATCAGAAATGTATTTCTTATCACTTAAATAAACCACAACATGATCGCCTTCTTGAATAGTCATTTTGGTTATTGCCGATAAGCACATCGTTACCACGTAAAACAGCCCCGATTAACGCGCCGGTAGGTGAATTTCAATTCGCCAATTTCGCGACCGATCACATTGGAGGTGTTTTTCATCACCATGGACAATAATCTCTAAGGCTTCTGCTAAGCCATGACGTAAAGACACCACATTGGCCACATCACCTTTACGCACATGTCCAAGTAACGCAGAAATCGTTGCTTGCTGCGGCGAAATGCAATATCAATAGTGCCGCCTTGAATTAGGTTGATATACGCCATGCGTTGAATCAACACCATCGCTTTCTTCGCCCCTAAACGCTTGGCTAACAAGGCGGACATAATATTGGCTTCGTCATCACTGGACAGAGACAAAAACACATCAATATTTTTCAATATGTTCTTCAAATAATAAACCTTGATCGGACGCATCACCGTGAAACACTAAGGTCTTTTGACAATTTTCTCTGCTAATGTCGCTGCACGCTCGGCATTTGCGCTCGATTAATTTACCGTGCAATGCTCTTCCAAATGCTTTGCCACGCCGGCGCCGATATTCCCGCCACTGACAATCATTACGCGTTTATATGGTTTTTCTAAACGCTGAAGCTCGCTCATCACCGCTTTAATATGCACCGTGGCACAAATAAAGGTAATTTCATCGCCGGCTTCAATAATCGTAGAGACCTTGCGGACGAATCACTTTATCTTGTCGCAAAATAGACACAATACGACAATCAACATGCGGAAGGTGTTCCTTCAAGGTTGAAATTGAATACCCCACTAATGGCCCACCATAGTAGGCTTTCACCACGACCAAACTGATTTTATCTTTAGCTAAATGGGCCACTTGTAACGCGCCGGGATACTCGACCAAACGCACAATATCTTGCGTAACCAAATTTTCCGGCGAAATAATATGATCAATAGGAATCACATCCTGATTAAATAACTTATCTTTCTCTTTCAAATATTCGCTAGTGCGAATCCGCGCAATTTTTGTGGGGGTGTTAAACAACGTATAACTAATCTGGCAAGCCACCATGTTAATTTCATCAGAACTGGTAACTGCAATTAATAAATCTGCGTCCGATGCGCCCGCATCACGCAATACGTTCGGCGACGAAGCAGACCCCTTCATGACGCGCAAATCATGCTTATCCTGCAAATGTTCCAAACGGACGGACTCATTGATCCACCAAAAGTAATATCGTTATCTTCGCTTACCAAATTTGCCGCAAGCGTCGAACCCACTTGTCCTGCACCCAAAATAATTATTTTCATTCGATTCTCTCCATAGCGAAAAGTTAACTTTGACGCTTAACCAATTTCGCATAATAAAAACCGTCACCGCCGTCTGCTTGCGGAATAAACTGAAAACCCACCGCACTTTGATTTTGCGCTAACACCTCTGCAGGTAAGGCCAACTCGACCAATTCCGCATCCGCTGTTTGTTGCAAGAAACGGCTAATTTGCTGGCTATTTTCTTCCGCTAACACAGAACAAGTGGCATATAACAACACACCGTTAGGTTTTAAATATTGCCATAATCCGTGCAGAATCTGCTCTTGTAACGCCACTAACTGATCGATATCCGTTTCTTTTCGCAACCATTTAATGTCAGGATGACGGCGAATGACCCCGGTGGCAGAACAAGGCGCATCTAATAAAATACGGTCAAAAACGCACCGCACTTTTTGCCTAATTTCGCTAACCATTCCTGCGGTTGCGTAGCATCACCACAAATCACGGTCGCTTGTTGTTGCATACGGGCTAAATTCTCTTTCACTCGTTGTAAACAGCTTTTCTTCCCACATCTAAAAGCGATCACCTCAGCCTGTGGTGCCAGTTCTAAAATATGCGTGGTTTTGCCCCCGGTGCAGCGCAAGCATCTAAAATCAACTCACCATTTTGCGGTTGTAACAATAAAAGCGGCCCATTGCGCATGCAAATCCTGTACCGTTACACCGCCATCAGCGAAAACAAGGCAAATGTTGCACCGCTGTAGGTTGAGCCAATCCCAGTGCTTGCGGATGAGATGTGGCTTGCAGAGTCAATTTGTTGCTCCGTCAATAAAGTACGGTAAGTTTCCAACGTGTTTTTGTAAATTCACGCGTAACCACATGGGTGGCTTTTTGGTTATTGGCGTCGATAATGTCACGCCAGTTTGCATACACTTTCTTTAATTTATTCACCAACCAATCGGGGTGGAGCGTCTGCCAATGTTTGTCGACTTTGGCCAAAATGCCATCTTGTTCACGCAAGAAACGACGTAGCACAGCATTCACCAGGCCTTGAAAACTTTGTAATTGAAGAGATTTGGCAGTACTTACCACTTCATCCACGGCCGCATAAGCCGGAATGCGTGTATATAGAATCTGATACAAAGCCGACCAATAACAAACAATGCACAATGCGTTTTTACCACGCAACAGCTTGTCCACTAACTGCGCCACAATCTGTTTCAAACGCGGCAACACACGACACACACCGAAACAGATTTCCTGCAATAAAGGCAAGTCTTGCGCTTTCAAAAGAAGATTGGGCTTCAGGCAATAAAACAGATAAAGGATTTACCTTGCTCCAAGACCTGAAAAAAATAATCTGTGCAGCAACGGTTCTCTCAGAAAGTGCGGTATTTTTTTGCGATGTTTTTACGCCCTTATTCATTACGCCAACACCTTACCCACTGCAAACCAATCGGCGCGACCGTTCAATAAATCTTGTGCCGACATAGGTTTCTTGCCTGCCGGTTGCAGCTGTAATAAATTCAATACGCCGTCTGCTGTGGCAATTTTGAATACCGTTTTTATCGGCGCTGATAATCGTCCCCGGTGTTTGAGAGACCGATGGCAACACGGTAGCTTGATATACTTTTAATGTTTGCGGATTACCTTGCTCATCAGTTAACTGCAAATATGCCATCGGCCAAGGGTTAAAGGCGCGAATATTGCGTTCCAACTGTGCTGCCGATAATTGCCAATCCAGTTTTGCTTCCTCTTTTGATAATTTCTCGGCGTAATTACTTTGCATATCATCCTGAGGTTCGGCAATGAAAGTGCCATCGGTTAAATGATTCAGCACCTCAATCAACGCATTTGGCGCGATTTCAGCTAATTTATGGTACAAATCGGCCGATGTGTCTTGCAAGTCAATATCACAAAAGACTTTATGTAGCATATCGCCGGTATCAATCCGGCATCCATTTGCATAATAGTGACGCCGGTTTGTTTATCTCCCGCCCAAATCGCCCGTTGAACCGGCGCCGCACCACGCCAACGTGGCAGTAGCGAACCATGCACATTCAAACAACCATAGGTCGGCGCATCTAACACGGCTTGTGGCAAGATTAAGCCATAAGCGACTACAACCATGACATCGGCATGAAGTGCGGTCAATTCTGCTTGTGTTTCAGGCTTGCGTAAAGGATTTCGGTTGATAGACGGGAATCTGATATTGCTCAACCAATTGTTTCACGGGACTGGCTTGTAATTTCTTACCACGACCGGCGGGTTTATCCGGTTGGGTGTACACGGCAATCACATTATGCGGAGAGTCAATTAAAAGCCTGTAAATGCTGTGCAGCAAAGTCCGGCGTGCCGGCGAAGATGATATTTAATGGTTTTCATAATGTTCTACGTTATGGATAAATAAACAAAAGTGCGGTCAAAAATTACCGCACTTTTTCATGGATTCACAATTATTTTTGCTTTTCTCGCTGCTTTTTCACTTTAATTAACTTTTCTTTAATACGTTGACGTTTCAATGGAGAAAGATAATCAACAAAAAGAATACCGTTTAAATGATCAATTTCATGTTGAATACAAATCGCCAATAAGCCGTCTGCTCTTTAACGTAAATTCCTTGCCATCACGATCAAGCGCTCTTACCGTGACTTTTTCCTTACGCGGAACCAAGGCTCGAAAACCCGGAATTGATAAACAACCTTCTTCAATACCGGTTTCGCCCTCAGACTCTAAAATTTCCGGATTAATCAATACTAACTGGTTTTGTTTGTCGCCCTCAATATCAATTGTGATAATACGTTGTAAAAATATCCACTTGTGGTGCAGCTAAACCAATGCCTTCTTCTTGATACATAGTATCGAACATATCATCAATAATTTTTCGCGTATCGTCATTAACTTCAGCAACCGGATCGCAAACAACTTTAAGATGATCTTCAGGATAAATTAATACATTAAGTGCAGTCATAGTTTCTCTTTTAATCTTAAATAAGTGCGCTATTGTAGCTTTTTTTCATAGAAATTCATACGAGCAAAATAAACAAAAACCCCCGATGCATGCACATCAGGGGTCTATATTCAGCGGCGGTGACCTACTCTCACATGGGAATATCCCACACTACCATCGGCATTACGGCGTTTCACTTCTGAGTTCGGTATGGATTCAGGTGGGCCCACCGCATTATCGCCGCCAAAAATTCGGTCGATGACTTTACTTCCGTCTTCTCGTATTCTCTATCCTTCAAACCAAAACAAGCTGACTCTCAACTTTCTCTTAGTATCATCACCTCTATTCCCGGTGAATCACCTACAGTCTCTCTTTATTCTCTCTTAACTGCTACCCACCCAATTCCGCTCTCATGCCTCAGGTCTCCCCAAAAAAACACTTGAGCGTTGTATGGCTAAGCCTCTCGGGCAATTAGTACATGTTAGCTCAATGGCTCGCACCACTCACACACCATGCCTATCTACGTCTTAGTCTTAAACAACCCTTACAGATTTATAATCTGGGAGAACTCATCTCTTGGCAAGTTTCGTGCTTAGATGCTTTCAGCACTTATCTCTTCCGCATAGCTACCCGGCAATGCGTCTGGCGACACAACCGGAACACCAGCGGTGCGTCACTCCGGTCCTCTCGTACTAGGAGCAGCCCCAACCAATTCTCCAACGCCCACGGCAGAATAGGGACCGAACTGTCTCACGACGTTCTAAACCCAGCTCGCGTACCACTTTAAATGGCGAACAGCCATACCCTTGGGACCTACTTCAGCCCCAGGATGTGATGAGCCGACATCGAGGTGCCAAACACCGCCGTCGATATGAACTCTTGGGCGGTATCAGCCTATTATCCCCGGAGTACCTTTTATCCGTTGAGCGATGGCCCTTCCATTCAGAACCACCGGATCACTATGACCTACTTTCGTACCTGCTCGACTTGTCTGTCTCGCAGTTAAGCTTGCTTATACCATTGCACTAACCTGACGATGTCCGACCGTCATTAGCAAACCTTCGTGCTCCTCCGTTACTCTTTGGGAGGAGACCGCCCCAGTCAAACTACCCACCAGACACTGTCCGAGACCACGTTTCGTAATCTTCGTTAGAACATCAAACGTTAAAGGGTGGTATTTCAAGGACGACTCCAACAATACTGGCGTGACTGCTTCAAAGTCTCCCACCTATCCTACACATCAAAATTCAATGTTCAGTGTCAAGCTATAGTAAAGGTTCACGGGGTCTTTCCGTCTAGCCGCGGGTACACCGCATCTTCACGGCGATTTCAATTTCACTGAGTCTCGGGTGGAGACAGCCTGGCCATCATTATGCCATTCGTGCAGGTCGGAACTTACCCGACAAGGAATTTCGCTACCTTAGGACCGTTATAGTTACGGCCGCCGTTTACTGGGGCTTCGATCAAAGTGCTTCTCTTGCGATAACACCATCAATTAACCTTCCAGCACCGGGCAGGGCATCACACCCTATACGTCCACTTTCGTGTTTGCAGAGTGCTGTGTTTTTTTAATAAACAGTTGCAGCCAGCTGGTATCTTCGACCGGTTCAACCTTCAGGGGCAAGCCCTTACAATCTACGCCGGCGCACCTTCTCCCGAAGTTACGGTGCTATTTTGCCTAGTTCCTTCACCCGAGTTCTCTCAAGCGCCTGAGTATTCTCTACCTGACCACCTGTGTCGGTTTTTTCAGTACGGTTTAGATAAACCTGAAGCTTAGTGGCTTTTCCTGGAAGTGTGGTATCGGTTACTTCAGCTCCGTAGAGCCTCGTCATCATCTCTCAGTGTTAAGGGAAGTCCGGATTTTGCCTAAACTCCCCACCTACCAACTTAAACGACCATATCCAACAGGTCGATAACCTAACCTTCTCCGTCCCCACATCGCAGTTTATCCAAGTACGGGAATATTAACCCGTTTCCCATCGACTACGCTTTTCAGCCTCGCCTTGGGGCCGACTCACCCCTGCCCCGATTAACGTTGGACAGGAACCCTTGGTCTTCCGGCGAACGGGTTTTTCACCCGTTTTATCGTTACTTATGTCAGCATTCGCACTTGTGATACGTCCAGCAAACCTCTCGATTCACCTTCTTCCGCTTACACAACGCTCCCCCTACCCAACAGTATTGCTACTGATGCCGCAGCTTCGGTGCTATATTTGAGCCCCGTTACATCTTCCGCGCAGGCCGACTCGACTAGTGAGCTATTACGCTTTCTTTAAATGATGGCTGCTTCTAAGCCAACATCCTAGCTATCTAAGCCTTCCCACTTCGTTTCCCATAATATAGACTTTGGGACCTTAGCTGGCGGTCTGGGTTGTTTCCCTCTCACGACGGACGTTAGCACCCGCCGTGTGTCTCCTGAGTATCACTCTTCGGTATTCGCAGTTTTGCATCGGGTTGGTAATCCGGGATGGACCCCTAGCCGAAACAGTGCTCTACCCCCGAAGGTGTCCGCTCAAGGCTCTACCTAAATAGATTTCAGGGAGAACCAGCTATCTCCCGGTTTGATTGGCCTTTCACCCCCAGCCACAAGTCATCCGCTAATTTTTTTCAACATTAGTCGGTTCGGTCCTCCAGTTAGTGTTACCCAACCTTCAACCTGCCCATGGCTGAATCACCGGGTTTCGGGTCTATACCTTGCAACTAATCGCTTAGTTAAGACTCGGTTTCCTTCGGCTCCCCTATTCGGTTAACCTCGCTACAAAATATAAGTCGCTGACCCATTATACAAAAGGTACGCAGTCACCCTTGCAGGGCTCCCCACTGCTTGTACGTACAAGGTTTCAGGTTCTATTTCACTCCCCTCACCGGGGTTCTTTTCGCCTTTCCTTCACAGTACTGGTTCACTATCGGTCAATCAGGAGTATTTAGCCTTGGAGGATGGTCCCCCATCTTCAAACAGGATATCACGTGTCCCGCCTTACTTGTCGTTAGCTTAGTACCATAACCTGGACTTCGAGTACGGGGCTATCACCCTGTGTCGCTGTGCTTTCCCGCACATTCCTCTGTCTCTGTCATTATCACTAACAGGCTCCTTCGCGTTCGCTCGCCGCTACTAACGAAATCTCGGTTGATTTCTTTTCCTCAGGGTACTAGATGTTTCAGTTCTCCCGGTTCGCCTCATTATCCTATGGATTCAGATAATGATAGTGGGTTCTTCACCCACTGGGTTTCCCCATTCGGACATCTTGGATTAAACGCCTCTTATCGACTCATCCAAGCTTTTCGCAGATTAGCACGTCCTTCGTCGCCTCTGATTGCCAAGGCATCCACCTTGTACGCTTTGTCCTTAACCATACAACCTCAAGTATTCTTATAATTAATTCAATTTCATAAACTTAAAAAGTTAATTTAAATCTAAAATCACTTAAAAATCACAACATTGAATCGAAAAACACTTAACGTCGCTAAGCAGTAACAGTTAATTTATTAAGAGCAATCGCCTTTTTATCAATTACTCTCACTCAGACTTTCTTGAAAGTCTCGTTTTTCAGCTTGTTTCCGGTTTGTTAAAGAACAGGTTTTTATAAAGAAGATGAATAATCATCTTTTATATGGCGTCCCCACGGGGATTCGAACCCCGGTTACCGCCGTGAAAGGGCGATGTCCTGAGCCTCTAGACGATGGGGACAACATATAAAGATGCTCTCTTTCTTCCTTTGCTTTGCTCTTCTCTTGTCTACAATCATCAGCCAAACTGTGTGGACACTTAAGTTCGTCTTTTCGGTAAGGAGGTGATCAACCGCAGGTTCCCCTACGGTTACCTTGTTACGACTTCACCCAGTCATGAATCATACCGTGGTAAACGCCCTCCCGAAGGTTAAGCTATCTACTTCTGGTACAACCCACTCCCATGGTGTGACGGGCGGTGTGTACAAGGCCCGGGAACGTATTCACCGCGACATTCTGATTCGCGATTACTAGCGATTCCGACTTCATGGAGTCGAGTTGCGAGACTCAATCCGGACTTAGACGTACTTTGTGAGATTCACTCCACCTCGCGGCTTCGTCGCCCTCTGTATACGCCATTGTAGCACGTGTAGCCCTACTCGTAAGGGCCATGATGACTTGACGTCATCCCCACCTTCCTCCGGTTTATCACCGGCAGTCTCCTTTGAGTTCCCGACCTAATCGCTGGCAACAAAGGATAAGGGGTTGCGCTCGTTGCGGGACTTAACCCAACATTTCACAACACGAGCTGACGACAGCCATGCAGCACCTGTCTCATGGTTCCCGAAGGCACTCTCATATCTCTACAAGATTCCATGGATGTCAAGAGTAGGTAAGGTTCTTCGCGTTGCATCGAATTAAACCACATGCTCCACCGCTTGTGCGGGCCCCCGTCAATTCATTTGAGTTTTAACCTTGCGGCCGTACTCCCCAGGCGGTCGATTTATCACGTTAGCTACGGGCGCAAGCTCAAAAGCCCAATCCCCAAATCGACAGCGTTTACAGCGTGGACTACCAGGGGTATCTAATCCTGTTTGCTCCCCACGCTTTCGCACATGAGCGTCAGTACATTCCCAAGGGGCTGCCTTCGCCTTCGGTATTCCTCCACATCTCTACGCATTTTCACCGCTACACGTGGAATTCTACCCCTCCCTAAAGTACTCTAGACCCCCAGTCTGAAATGCAATTCCCAGGTTAAGCCCGGGGGTTTCACACCTCACTTAAAAAGTCCGCCTGCGTGCCCTTTTACGCCCAGTTATTCCGATTAACGCTCGCACCCTCCGTATTACCGCGGCTGCTGGCACGGAGTTAGCCGGTGCTTCTTCTGTGATTAACGTCAATCGTGATGCCTATTAAACATCACGCCTTCCTCGTCACCGAAAGAACTTTACAACCCGAAGGCCTTCTTCATTCACGCGGCATGGCTGCGTCAGGGTTGCCCCATTGCGCAATATTCCCCACTGCTGCCTCCCGTAGGAGTCGGGCCGTGTCTCAGTCCCGGTGTGGCTGGTCATCCTCTCAGACCAGCTAGGGATCGTCGGCTAGTGACCATTACCCTACCAACTACCTAATCCCACTTGGGTTCATCCTGTGGCATGTGGCCCGAAGGTCCCACACTTTCATCTCTCGATTCTACGCGGTATTAGCGACAGTTTTCCCGTCGTTATCCCCTCCGTCAGCGAGATCCCCTAAGCATTACTCACCCGTCCGCCACTCGTCAGCATAAGTACAAGTGCTTACCTGCTACCGTTCGACTTGCATGTGTTAAGCCTGCCGCCAGCGTTCAATCTGAGCCATGATCAAACTCTTCAATTCAAAAAGTTTAATCGCTCAATACTGCTAGCTAATTAATCTATCTATAAATAAACGATTGTTTCGTAGCACTATTCAGTTCAATTTTTAAAATTCTTTTTAAAAAACGAATCTTCAAGTGCCCACACAGTTTGTCTGATTGATTGTTAAAGAACAAAAAAACGACGCGCTGTTTAGTGCTTTTACAACGGCGCGTCGTTGTGGGAAAGCGTATTATAGGTTTTTATCACAACCTTGCAGCCCTTTTTTGCAATTTTTGCAAAAATATTTTTCAATTGATTATTTTTGAGATCTTTTGACTAAAAATTAAACTTGGCAGTTCCGCAATAGAATCTAAAACATGGTCTGCTTCATCTTCCTCCTTTGCGGTAACCTCTTTGCCCGTTCTCACTAAAATATTCGTTCTGATCTTTGCGCCTTGGCCTGCAAATATATCCTCGACTTTATCACCGATCATAATCGACCTTGCCGGATCAATATTCAATTCTTCAATCGCCTGCAACAACATCCCCGATTTAGGGCTTGCGACAGTCACAATCCTGTTTAAATTCCGCAAGTTTTTGCCTCCGGATGATGCGGGCGGTAATAGATGCCGTCCAAATCCACACCACGATCTGCCAATGACCAATCCATCCACTCCGTTAATTGCAAAAAAATTCCTGTTCGGTAAAATAACCTCAGGGCAATACCTGATTGATTTGTCACTAATACTAATAAATATCCCATTTCCTTTAATTTTTAAGTGCTTCAATACTTCCTTCAATAAAGTGAAAATCATCGATTTTTATGTACATATCCATAATCAATATTTAATATTGCCATCACGATCTAAAAACACTGCTTTGTTCATTTTATTCTTCCTATAGTTGAGTTCCTTAACGATTATCTTCTTTATTTTCGCACCATGCAAACACCTGCTATTTTATTCTAGCTAAGAACAAACAATTATAATAATATGGCGGATAAAAATGTTGACACGGCATTCTAGACGTCTAGAATACAAACTTAATTTTTCATAAATAAGTAAAAGAATCAAAGGGCTTATATGATTAAGCTAAAAAAATGTAAGCAAAATTTTCAACGTTTCAGGCAAAAACTGACCGCACTTGATAATGTTTCCTTAGAGATTCCGAAAGGCCATATCTGTGGTGTTATCGGCGCGTCCGGTGCAGGCAAAAAGCACCCTAATTCGTTGTGTAAACCTATTGGAAAAAAACCCTCTGAGGGCTCGGTCATCATTGATGGCAATGATCTTACCAATTAAGTGATGCCGAATTAGTATTAGAACGTCGTAATATCGGCATGATTTTTCAACATTTTAATTTGCTAAGCTCACGCACCGTTTTCGGTAATGTGGCACTCCCCTTAGAATTAGAAGGCGTACCCCAAAGGACATCGAAGCCAAAGTAAATGAATTACTGTCATTAGTCGGTCTAAGTGATAAAAATGTTTATCCTGCTAATTTATCCGGCGGACAAAAACAGCGCGTTGCCATTGCACGTGCACTAGCAAAGCGATCCTAAAGTGTTATTATGTGACGAAGCCACCAGTGCCTTGGATCCGGCCACCACACATTCCATCTTAAAATTATTAAAAAGAAATCAACCGCACTTTAGGCATCACCATTCTCTTAATTACCCACGAAATGGATGTTGTCAAACGCATTTGTGATTTAGTCGCCATTATCGATCACGGCAAACTGGTGGAGCAAGGTTCGGTGAGCGACATTTTCTCTAATCCGAAAACCGAACTGGCGCAACAATTTATTCGTTCTACCTTTAATGTCAATTTGCCGGATGAATATCTCGATAATCTGTTACAAACGCCGAAACACGCTAAGTCCTACCCAATTATCAAATTTGAATTTACCGGACGCTCCGTGGATGCACCATTGTTATCCCAAGCTTCCAAAAAAATTCGGTGTGGAATTAAAGCATCTTAACCTCGCAAATTGAATATGCCGGCGGTGTAAAATTTGGGTTCACGGTGGCTGAAGTAGAAGGTGATGAAGACGCCATCACACAAACTAAAAATTTATTTAATGGAAAACAATGTACGCGTTGAGGTATTAGGCTATGTGGAATGATTTTTTTAACGCAACTTACGCCTCAAATGTGGCAAGCGGTGTGGGTTTCCACCTATGAAACCGTGTATATCAGTTTCGCCTCAACCCTTCTAGCAGTGGTCGTCGGTTTACCTTTTTGGCGTGCTGACCTTTTTAACCAGCAAAGGTGAAATTCTGCAGAATTCACGTCTCAATCTGATGCTAAATATCATCATTAACATCGGACGTTCAATCCCGTTTATTATTTTGTTAATTATCTTATTGCCGTTCACCCGTTTTGTGTTAAATACTACGTTGGGGACAACTGCAGCAATTATCCCGTTAAGCATTTGCGCCATGCCGTTTGTCGCAAGGCTCACCGCGAGATGCATTAGTTGAAATTCAAAAGGTTTAACGGAAGCGGCAAAAGCCATGGGAGCAACCAACTGGCAAATTATTCGAAAATTCTATTTACCGGAAGCGCTACCAACCTTAATTAACGGAATTACCTTAACGTTAGTCACCTTGGTGGGTTACTCCGCTATGGCGGGCATTGTCGGCGGCGGCGGTTTAGGGCAGTCTTGCCATCAACTACGGTGAATATCGCAATATGGTTTACGTCAAGTGGATAACCACGATCATCATCGTGGTATTCGTTATGATTTCACAAAAACTGGGCGATGATTTAGCAAAACGCGTGAGATCATCGTTAATCAACCAAGCAAACATAGCATCATAAATAAGAGGATTCTTTATGAACTTAAAAAAATTATTAGGCGTAGCAACATTAGCCTCTGTTTTTCGCCCTAACAGCATGTAACGAAGAGAAAAAGCAGAAGCCGCACCGGCAGGCAAACCGGCAGCAGAGGCGCCGGCAAAAATCAAAGTCGGCGTAATGGCGGGTCCTGAGCACGAAGTGGCCGAAATCGCTGCCAGAGTCGCAAAAGAAAAATATAACTTAGACGTAGAGTATGTTTTTTATTCAACGACTATGCCTTACCAAACACGGCCGTTTCCAAAAGGCGATTTAGATGCTAACGCCATGCAACACAAACCGTATTTAGACAAAGATTCCCCAAGCGAAAAGGCTTAAACAACCTCGTTATCGTGGGCAATACTTTTTGTTTATCCGTTGGCGGGCTATTCAAAAATCAAAAGTGTAAATGATTTGCAAGATGGCGCAGTGATTGCCGTACCAAATGACCCAAGCAACCTTGCCCGTGCGTTGATTTTATTGGAAAAACAAGGACTCATTAAATTAAAAGATTCAACCAATCTGTTCTCTACTTCCATGGATATCGTTGAAAATCCAAAACATTTACAAGTGAAAGAAGTGGATACCTCCGTTGCGGCACGCGCCTTGAACGATGTTGATTTGGCTGTGGTGAATAACAACTATGCCGGTCAGGTTGGCTTGAATGCGCAAGATCACGGCGTGTTCGTGGAAGATAAAGATTCCCCGTATGTAAACATTATCGTATCGCGCACTGATAACAAAGATAGCAAAAGCGGTACAAGATTTTTGTGAAAGCCTACCAAACTCCGGAAGTGGAACAAGAAGCGAAAAAAACACTTTAAAGACGGCGTGGTTAAAGGTTGGTAATTTGAAGCCACTGTAAAAACACCGTAAAATGAGACCGCACTTTCAGCCAATATGAGGTAAAAAGTGCGGTCATTTTTTTACACGTTTTTTTACGGAGGAAATTAAAATGAAAGTCACCAGTTCAGCCATTGAAAATGGACATTTCGCCGACAAATACGGCAAACGGGGGATCAATTTAGCCCAAACGGCATGCCAACGTACTCCATTCCTTTTTGAGATCACCGACGCACCCGCCGGCACCAAATCCTTCGCGGTAGTGCTAGAGGATAAAGACGCCATCACCGCCTCAGGGTTTTTGTTTTGGATCCACTGGCTGATTGCCGACTTGGAGCGCACCTCCATTAAGGAAAACGAAAGCCAAAGCGCCACGGATTTCGTGCAAAGGTGCAAACAGTTGGGCAAGTGTATTAGGCAAGTTTGATATCAAAGAAGCCTCCGCTTACGGCGGCATGGCGCCACCGAATTCAAACCATCGCTATGAACTTTATGTTTATGCACTAGATACCAAACTCAACTTGCCACAAGGTTTTCCGTTTTAATGACCTGCATTATGCCATGCAAGGCCATATTTTAGACCAAGCCTATTTAGTGGGTTGGTATAACGTTTAATGAATCGTTTAAGAAAAATCCTCGCGACATTGACGAGGATTTTTATGAGCGCTTTTAGATGCCATTTTTTTGCGCCTATAATAAGCCGTTTATTTTTACCATCAGGAACATCATGTTAGATATTGTTTTATACGAACCGGAAATTCCCCAAAACACCGGAAATATCATTCGCTTATGCGCCAACACCGGCTTTCGGTTACATTTAATCGAACCATTGGGTTTTACGTGGGATGACAAGAAATTGCGTCGCTCCGGCTTGGATTACCACGAATTTGCCGACATCAAAAAGCACAAAACCTTTGAGGCATTTTTGCAAAGTGAACAACCGAAGCGCTTATTTGCCTTAACGACAAAAGGCACACCGGCACATAGCGAAGTAACATTTGAATTGGGCGACTATTTAATGTTCGGCCCGGAAACCCGCGGCATTCCGATGGACATTTTAAACAACATGCCGGCGGAACAAAAATCCGCATTCCAATGACGGCTAATAGCCGCAGCATGAATCTCTCCAATTCCGTTGCCGTCACGATATATGAAGCCTGGCGCCAACTGGGGTATCAAGGCGCAGTAAATTTAAACCGATAACCAAAAAGCCCATCGTTTGATGGGCTTATTTCGCTAAAAGTGCGGTCGTTTTTCCTCGCGTTTTTACGACAAATTCCTACCGCACTTTTAACGCTGTCGCCATATTTTTCCCGTAGCTGTTCCAACATAGCATAACGTTTGCGATACATAGAACGTTTGTTACTTGGAATATCATCCATGTTCTTGGTTTCAAAATGTAGCGGTAACTCCCAATATTCACCAAGTTTTCCCCGCGGATTCGGCAAAGATCGCATCATAGTCCACCACATACCGCTTGCTTTTGCACGAAACAGGGATTTGTTTTGATATTTATGTGGAATGCCCCAAAGCGCGGAATACCCCAAGGTGACAGTTAAAAGCTTTCATTGCCTCCACCATTAAATAGGCCGGACGCAAACCGTGGCATTTTTTTAGTGAGCAATTTTACCATCTCTTTTGAACCTTCAAAGTTCGGACCTTGAATCACGGCGATCAAGAGCGCATGCTGCACTTTCTCGAAGGTTAATAAATAAATCAATTCCCCTGTTGGCACATGGGTTAATTCCAATGTCCAAAATCCCTCCATTGGCTGATGCTCGCTCAGTTTCAAGGTCAACTCAAACTCCGGAATCACCTCGCCAAAAGGAAATCGGCTGTTGCCAAAGTGGCGGCAAACCAAGTGCGGTCAATTTTTTCGGTAAAAACGTCAGGTTGTCGCACATTTCATCAAAGCGTTGTTTCGTGTTAAAACGCTTATCCAAAAAAACGATGTACCAACGGATAACTAAAAATTCGGGTGAGCATTGAGTAAAGTGGCTAATGACGGATCTTGATTCACAAAACGCTCGAATTTTTTTGATGATTCGCCAATGTAAAAGCGAACGCAAATGATAGCGAAAACGCTTCATACGATAAGATTTTTCCCTGATCCGGATATAAAAAAACAGCGGATTAGGCCATTGATAAAGGCTCTGTTCGGTCATTGGTATTATTTAAGTTTAAAAATGAATAAAAATTAGCGCGTATTTTCGCATAATCGATACTTTTTTTGCATTTTTTTATCGTTTTTGAAAGCTTGATAAAGTATGCTAGCCGCCAATTTCATCGACCAATCACCTATGAGACGGAAAAAAATGTCGGATATCAAACTGAATTATCATAAAACCCATTTTTCTTACCAGTGCGCCAAATCTAAAAAGCTTACCTGAAGACAGTGGCATTGAAATCGCCTTTTGCCGGACGCTCCAACGCAGGAAAATCCACTGCACTAAATGCGCTCACTAACCAAAAAAACTTAGCCAGAACCTCCAAAACGCCGGGACGCACTCAATTAATTAATCTTTTTGAAGTGGAACCGCAATGTAAATTGGTGGATTTACCCGGCTATGGCTATGCTGCCGTGCCGGAACAAATGAAACAGCAATGGCAACACGCCTTGGGTGAATATTTGCAAAAACGCGAATGCCTTGCGGGTATCATCGTTTTAATGGATATCCGTCATCCGTTAAAAGATTTGGATCAGCAAATGATTGAATGGGCGGTATCTGCCGACCTGCCGATTTTATTGCTCCTCACCAAGGCCGATAAACTCAGCCAAAGCGAACGTAGCAAACAAGTCAAAATGGTACGCGAAGCTATTTTTGCCGTTTCAAGGCGATATTCAAGTGGAAGCCTTCTCTGCCCTAAAACGCACGGGCATCGACCGCCTCGCCGCTAAATTAGATAGTTGGTTTTGCTCCGAATTTTGCATAATTAAATCCCTGTTTTACGATCCATCTCCCAAAAAGTGTGTTTGAAGTAGCCTTCACAACACGCTTTTTTTATGTTGTCACTCCTATTATTTACGGAGGACAAAATGTCTTTAGCCATCGTTTACAGTCGTGCTTCAATGGGCGTGCAGGCGCCTTTTAGTGACGATTGAAGTGCATTTAAGTAACGGCAAGCCTAACTTTACGTTGGTTGGATTGCCGGAAAAACTGTTAAAGAAGCACAAGATCGGGTTCGTAGTGCATTGCTGAATGCCGAATTCAAATATCCCGCCAAACGCATTACCGTCAATCTCGCACCGGCTGATTTACCCAAAGAAGGCGGACGTTTTTGACTTACCTATTGCTATCGGTATGCTTGCGGCTTCAGGCTATATTGATGCGGAAAAAAATTAAAACAATTTGAATTTATCGGTGAGTTGGCATTAACCGGTCAACTCCGCGCGGTACATGGCGTAATTCCTGCCATTTTGGCTGCCAAAAAGCAAAACGAAAATGTATTATCGCTTATGGCAATGCCAATGAGGCCTCATTGGTCTCCGATCAAGAAACGTATTTTGCCCATTCATTGCTTGAAGTTGTGCAATTTCTCAATAATCAAGGGGAACTGCCTTTAGCAAAGGACATGACGGCTCAAAGTGCGGTGGATTTTAGCGGCGAAAATCAAAAAGATCTCACGGATATTATCGGTCAACAACACGCCAAGCGGGCGCTGATTATTGCCGCAGCCGGGCAACATAACTTGTTATTTCTGGGCCCACCCGGCACCGGTAAAACCATGCTTGCCAGTCGTTTAACGGGGCTGTTACCGGAAATGACCGACCAAGAGGCCATCGAAACCGCCTCCGTTGCCAGTCTCGTGCAAAATGAACTGAATTTTCATAATTGGAAACAACGCCCTTTCCGCGCCCCACATCACAGCGCGTCCACGCCGGCTTTAGTGGGAGGCGGCTGTTAAAATGACAAATAACTGTCAAAAGATACAAATAATTGTCACCTTATAATCCAAATCATTTATAATCTACTTGTCTATTTAACTGACTGAAAAGGAAGTGGATTATGTCATATTTCGGCAAGAATAATTTAGAGAGAGTTCGCTGGCGTTGTTCACTTAATTTAGAAAAGTATTTTTGAAAAAAACCTCTTCGCGGTTTTTACAATAAAGAACATGAGTACGTTGCCACTTGGTATGAAAACCGTCTTTCACTAGATAAATCTAAAAACACTCGTTGAAGTCACTTTTTATCAATTTAACCAATCCTACCTATACAAACAAGAAAAACAGGTGAAGAATGCCAAAGTTTCTTTAAGATTGCTTTTACCTATCAACTACCTGCATAAAATTCCATTCGGCAGTATTTGGAAGAATGGTGAGTCGGAATATAAGTTTAAACTTAAAGAGTTTAAAGTTACCTTTTTCAAAGAGTGAGGGATTAACCTATGAGCCACTTTGGGTAAATAAGGAATCTCATCCATTTGAAGCAGATAAATACGTTCATTCAGCTTATTTGAAAATATTTAAAAGCGATGGAAATCAGTTACTTGTTATTAAGCCTGAAGGTGATAGTAAGTCTTATATTGTTCATCCGTTACACTTCTTTATGGCTCACTATGGTTATTCGAGCGAGTTAAAACGCATCTTGATTACAGACAACTGGAGTAAGGTTGAGAAGAAATTACACCTGAATGAATTTTTTTCAAAGAAAAAGGCGTGTTCGTACCGAATAACCTTTCCACGAAAGACGCGGTGTTTCTTTATCACTTGAAATATGACGCTTACACAAAAAAACAGTCGTAAAAGATATAACGACTAAAATCATCTTTTCTAAAGGTCAAGAAAGACCGCACTATCGCATTCCTTGCTGGCACGACAAACCAATCATGCTTTCATTCTATGGTATTGAGTTAGGAAATTCAGTGCTTTGCTGCCAAATTACAGGGATTAGCCAACCACAAGGCGAGCCAATTAACCTTTATTACCATTCTGCAATAAAAAAACAAATAAAGGTGGTAAAGGACAAAAAGACGGAGAACCTCAATACAGAACTCGAAAAACAAGAGCGAGAACATGAACTTGAAAAGCTCGATATTGCATTAGATAACGTGAATAACCTTGTAACGGCTGATGTTATTGAACATCTGAAATTACTTGGTGAAGAGCGAACAATTAACCGTATTCAGCTTGTTCAAGAAACTGAAAAAGGTGGCAAAGTTAAATTCTTAAATTACGATGAACCAGAAAATTACGGTGTAGGTGAGAAACAAGGAAAAAAACAGGTCTTACAGGCATTGCCAACTGTTTCTATGATATTCCAAATACGGATGAAATCAAAGGAAAATCACGCCTTGATACCGTTTGGGAACATGCTAAACGTCTACGCAATGAACAAGGTGCTAAGGTCTATTGGTACACACCTAAACTAGGATTTAACGAAAACGATAAGTTTACGTTAGTCTCATTAGAAGAAATCCTTGATTCTCTGGAACAATACTATCCCATCGCAACGTTAATATTGCGAGTAGATGTGCAACAAAAGAACATTCTTTGTACTAAGTTTTTCCTGCGAGAAACGAAAAAGAAAACTCAGGCTTTAGTAGCGTGCTCTACGAACCGCAGAATATACAACAGTTCTTATCAAGCGAAGTAGATATTGAGAGTCGAAGTGAGAACTTATTTAAATTGTTTATTGAAATTATATCAAGTGAAGGCGTAAGTAGCGATTATGTGGATTCTAAGGACGGAAAAATGTCGTTATTTAGACACAAGGAGGCTAAAAAGACAAATAATAATTGGGTTTGGAACGGGGTTAGAAAAATTACTTTAGACATTATTGAGCATAACGCATGGGTACAACCAACACAGGGCTTTCGAAAAATTATCAGGAATTGAAATGGAAATGAGTGCAGTTTATGCTAGTGCAAAAAGTTCTTTATCTAAACCAAAATTTTTTTGGCGCTAAAGCTGTTGTTGATCTAGGAGATTCACAGAAAAATGATGATTATCATAAGACTGGATGTATATTGTCTGCTAGATTTGTTGTAAGTTATTTAAAAGGAATATTTGTAATGTAATATTTTTAAATATCCTTTTTTTAACATAGAATTACGCTCTTTATCTGCCACTCCAAGAAATGCCTTTCACAATATTGTTTGGAAAGGCTTTTGCAGACAGTGTCACTTAGTATTGGATGTTGAACCAAGTTCTGGCTATTACCCTAAATTACTTAGAGCTATTTTTTCTAATTTAGAAAAGGTATTTGGGAATTTTTCATGATATTCATCAATTTGAACATGAGAAAGATTTTTCTGAGCTTTTTACACCCAATTTATCTTTAACATTATCAATAATTCCAATTAATTGTGCTCAGTTATTTTCTGTTTCTCGATATCCATGCTTACTTAAAAAGTGATTTAATTCCCAATCTTCAGACGTATTTATGTATTTTCCTCTAGGCTTAGACATGATGATTTCCTCTATAAAAAAACTAGCACCTAAAAAAATGTTTTAGTTTCATTAAAGCTAGCTAGTGTGTATATTGGGGCTAATAGATAAATATCAAGTTATACTTGACCTAAGTGGAGTTTTAGTTGTCATCTAGGGCAGCCTCTAATTTTTATATCCGAAAAATTCTCTATCTATACGGAATGCTTCACGCCACTCACGCAGGTAACGTTTTTCAAGATGATTCCCTTTGATGATTGCGAGTCGGCGATCAAACCGTCTTAAAATATGTGGAATCGTTGCAAAGGCAATCATTTCATCCTCTTTTTGCTCTTGTTCAAGCCATAGTTTGAATTGTTGTTTAAGAGACAAAGTAGATTCGTTGTTTGTACTGTTCATATAAGCTCCAGTTAGTTTGGTTGACAACTGGGCACTACTTTTAGCAGTCGAGCGATTTCTGCCGAGAAATCCATTTCAATTTTTTTCGAGCGAGATCGCAAAAATAACAAATTTTTACATAAAAACCGTATTTTTTTATGTACAGAGGAATGCCTTTTAGAGTAAAAATCCCAGTACAATAAATTAACATTCAAGCCATTGACTATGTCGTTATACGCCAACTCTAGGATTACTTTTATGACTTTACCAACCAAACTTAAAGCAGAGCCATTAATCGATGCTATTTTTCGAATGTCGTTTAGCTACAGAGAAAACATCCCTTTATCTGGGATTTTTTTCCAGGTATCTTGTTTTCAAGTATAAAGGATGAAGAAAAAAATTTTTAGAGAGATTACCACAGTATGATATACCAGAGTTTATTCGAAAAAAATGAACCTAACATGAAGTATCTCCCACTAATTAGGGTTAAGTTATCAGATTACCATGTACTGATTGGTGATAATAGCATTTCCATCTCTTGTATTTTACCATATAAAGGCTGGGGAAGTTTTAAAGAAAAAAATAAAATCAATATTATCAATACTTATTGATAATAATTTAATTGAAAAGCATTGAAAGATTTTTCAATTAAATATATTGATTTAATTGAAGCTGATAGTATTGAAGAGCAAGTCAACTTGGTTGATATATCCCTATCTATAGGAGATGAGAAGTTAGAAAAATCAACCATACCAAATTAGAATGGATATTATAAAAAAATGGTTTAATGAATATAATTCAAATTATATCTAATGCAACATATGAAGATTTAAACAAAACAAAGAATGGTGTAATAATTGATATTGATTCGATAAAGATAATTAACAGCACTATTGAACAATTAAAAGATAACTTGGAAAAATGATTTAGAGGAAATACATCAAACAAGTAAATCTATATTTTTTTAGCTGTCTTAAAGAAGAAACAATTAAAAAAAGACATTAGGAGCTGAATATGATTAATTACAACTCAAAAAAACGAGCAGCACAAACTCAATTCTTCTTAATATGATTTTTGTCTATTTTGATATTAAATAGCACTATTGATTCTAGTTATGTAGAAAAAGCAAATTCACATTATCAAAGCAAACATAATATATCATCTAGCCCATATTCATCTAAAAAGTATAGATGAAACATTTTCAATTAACTCTAAATATAAAAATAGACCATAATGAAAATGAAATCTTAAAAAAATTTGAATGTATTTTTTTGGCAAGTTTACTTTCTGAGCAAGAATCTCTTGGAGAGGAGTTCTCCAAAGTGCTATTTGATGATATTTTTGATTTATACCAAAGTTAATTGATTTTATGGATGCAAATATTTTTAGATAATATTGTTGAACATATACCGTTTTATTTGACGCAAGATAAAAGATGCTAAAGAGGGATTTGTAAAGAACTTAGAAAATTTCCCAAACAATATTAATTATTACACGTCATATTACCCAAATGATGAATTACAAGGTGATGGATGGGAAGGGTTGGATATTGTTGATGTAGTAACTTCAAGAAAGCGCTCTATAAAAGGGATAATACTAAGCAATAGCTGTGATATTTCAACAGAAAATAAAAGAGAACTACCTCCAAATATTCTTTTTGCTCCTATTGTAGAGCTAGAAGTATATAGGAATAGATTAATAAAAAGCAGGAATTGCAGAAAACCAAATAAACTCAAAAAAATTGAGGCAATTAAAAAGCAAAAAAAGTAACATCTTTTGTTTTTATCTTCCTACAATGGGAAACTTTCCTGAATCAATAGTTATTTTTTTGATGATGTACGTTCTCTTCCAATGCATTATTTTTCAAGGTAAGAAATCATCGCAAATAATTAAAAAGGTGTTTACCCTAAGCCAGTTTGGGTTTTATTTGTTTCTATTTAAAATCTCTATTCATTTTTTTGTCGTTTCCATGAAAAAGTATTAAGGGACACCCCTCCAGTACAATCATAATAAAAGAAAATGTGATATTCGATAATGTCACATTTCTTTTTATCATTTTAATTTACATATAATATCTTGCGGTAGGAAATAATCCTTATTTCCACTATGGTAGTAGGCTACACCATTAACCAGTAAGATACTGTCTCGTTTAGGTTTTTTTGACCTCTATACTATGCAGACTATATAGCACCACATAAATCAGCTCCATTTGTTCGTTATCGGTAAGCTTGGACTTTTTGTAGAGTTCAACTAACCGTCGAGCACAATGTTTTTTTAAGCTGTTTAGCCTTAATTTGCTGAATCAATTTACAGTCGATTTCAAGTTCTCGGTGATACTCCGATTTCAAGTGGTTGATAAAACCTGTTATTGCCGCCGTTTGACCTGACTTTTTCCACAAGATACTGGTTTAATTGGTCTTGTGTCGGGTAATCCGTAATCTCGTTAGCGCTGATTAGGGTCTATCGCAGGCTGCAAGGCTAATCGTACTGATTTAAGTGAAGTTTTTACCCTCATCACATCGCCGTTGTAATTTCTGATAATAGCTTGCGATACAATGTACTGACTTTTTGAGTTTATTAAAGAGTGCTTGTATGCGTTCTAATTCCGCTAAATCGTCTTTCAAGGCTTCATCAATGACAACTTGATTCGTATCAAGTAACCAACGCAATATCGTTAAATTGGCACGTAACCCATTTGGTTTTAAAGTGTGTTACCAATTCCGCATAATCAGGAATTTTTCTGCCAAATATCATCACAATCAATGAAGAAGCGCATAAAATCTGAGCTTTTACGCAAAAGCAACGCCGATACCACACTTTCGCATATACCAGAAAATGAATTTCTTATAGGCGGTTTTTATTGCTTTATTGCGAAAGATATGAACATTCAACCGAATCATGTTGAATAACAGGGTTCGTCTTGCACAATCAGGGCAAACATTACCGTAACCCGATGGCATTTCACCTTTGCATTTCGGGCAAATTGAAAGTAACTTTTCGTCACATTTCTTGCACAACTGTTTCTCTTGGTTATAAACCTTACGATAACGACGGCAATTCTTACAAGTTGCAAAGGTATATCGACGATAGCACTGCAAACAGATAGATTCGTTCGTTACTGGTGAACGGTATCTGTCGCGTGTCATTTTACAACATTCTGAACATTCTATTTCCTCTCGAAAATAACGAATACAAGAACTACATACTGCACCGTAGCGACTTACCATTCCAATTTCAAATGTACCCGCTTCTTTACCGCAGCGCACGCAATCCGTTAATTTTTCGCATTCAAGACAAAGTTCACCCTCGCGGTGAATACGCTTGAGTTGTCCGCACCGCTTACAAGTATTTTTTTCTTAAACCATTGAGCGTAGCAATTTGCGCAATAATATTCCTCTTGGAATTTTGCGTGTGACTTGAGCTTTGCCACAAATAGAGCAACTATTTCTCTTTTGAGAGCGAATCTTGGTGATTTTCATGCTACGATTTTTTTAACTGTCGTTTTAAGCGTTCCCATTGACGGTTTAGACTTAAAACAGAATCGGTTTTAGGTTTATTGGTTACTGTTTTACGGTTTACGGTTTTGCCTTCTGGTGCATATTTAAAGAGTGTATCAAGCTCCGTAGGGTAGTTTTTCAAAAGGCAAACGCCTTTTTGTGTTATACCGCTTTGTTGAATAGCCTGAATGAAATCCTTTACTTGATAAATTTAGGATTTTAATCGCGTTTACCAGTAAATTTTTTACGTTCTTCAACAGGAAGTTGTTCAAACGCAAGGGCGGTTTTGGTTTGGCATATTTCTGCTTGGAAAATGCCACATTCTTCCACAAATCTTGCAAAAGCGTGAGTAGATTTTTTGCAGGTGCTACACCGAACAAAAATTGATGAAGGAACGCAATATAGCAAAAGTATATTTGTGCATCCACACGTTTTCCAAAAACATTCACCTGAATTAGTCATAAACACGTTATCAAGCGTTTCCATTGTTGCGATTTCTATTTCATTAAGTGCTGTTGTAGCAACCTGTAATTTCTCACCACATTGATGACAGTAATTTAAGTGTCGTTTTTCTGCGGAAAGCAAATGAGGTTGATACAGTTCGCCACAACAAGGGCATTTAGATTCAAGTAAAACTTGATGTTTCGAACAACCAAAATGCCACGCAAAAACGCCATTCATTACGCAAATAAGGTGTTTCCTCTAAGCAACAAGGACAATAAGATTGACCGACACGAAAAGTGCGATTACGCGAACCTCTTTGAAATCACCCACTTCGCTTGACCTTTAATAAGGGTGCTTTCGCCATTAATCGGTCTCAATACGGAATAAAAGCGAATGGTTGGCTAAGTTTACCTGCTGATTAAACGATAACGCCCTAATATCTTCATAAATCTTCGGTGCAATCGGTTCAAACCCTCTATCTAAATCATATATCCATAGTCGCCACTTATCCCAATAAAAGCCAGTAAAAATGATAGGCTCTGTGCCACAATCTAATGCAGCACGAATAAGCCATGAACTAATGCTTTCACTTGGGTAAAGCGATGTTCGGATAACACCTGATTTTACCTGATAATTTTTTTCGAAAGCCCCTGTGTTGGTTGTACCCATGAGTTATGCTCAATAATGTCTAAAAGTAATTTGCTCTGTACCTGTATTGATAGCTTCAACAGCACAGGCAGTTAATAAGCGATGTACGTTCCCTAAGTTACCACCTGAAATCGTATGGATTTTGGTTGCTAACTCTGGCGATTGAAGATTAGAACATTTCTTCAATGGCAAAATACCTTGAAATTGGAAGAGTAATTTTTGAAAATCCTTATCCAATTTCCACGTTGGCAACTCCGCTACATCAAAACGACTGGCGTGCTGCGGATCGGTGTGTAAAACACGGATTGCATCTTTTGTACCTACGCCTACAATCGGAATCTGCAACTCATTACATAGCATCTTAATCGCATTCATCACTTGGCGTTGTAAACGCGGTGTACCTACAAGCAATGAATGAAATTCGTCAATAATCAGCATTTTCACCTTGTACTCACGGAATAAGTGAATCGTCTGATAACGCAATTTAGCTACGCTATCCGTTGGTCGATATGGAACATAAAAACGCTCCAGTAACGAGATATAAAGCTCTTTTTCATTTGCACTCGGCGGTGCTTCTGCCAAAATAATGGGGCGTATCCCGTCCGACTGGCTGTCCACGAAAGGTATGCCGTACAAATCATAAAAGTGTCGAATAAGCGTAGTTTTCCCATTGTTAGAATCACCGACTACCAACAAATTGAACATACGAGGGCGTTTCGGCTTATTCATTAAGGAAACTAAATTCTCAATAATTCGATTCGCAACAGCATAACCTACCCAACGTGGTTTTATCTAAAAAAACTCAATCCGTTCCTGATTGCTTGCAGTCACTAAATGACGGAATTTTTCGTGAACATACTCATATTGTTTTTTTCCATTATTCAATATCTCCAAACGTGAACTCATTATCTAAAAAGCAAGTTAGAAGCAGGTGTTTTGACTGTTTCTGTTGGTTTGCTTTCGGGTAAACTTGTTGGGATCACTACCTTACTTTTCGCGTGGACTTTCTGCCGTTGAGCCAGTCTCCGAGCTTTCTTCGTCCGCAGTGCAGACTGTTCAACCAATTCACGCATTTCAGTTAATGCATCGTGGATCTGCTGCGAGTGAATGAGTTTTTCATCTTTATCTTTCAAGAACTGACGAACCTGTTTGTATTCCCAAATACTCATATCAGGTAAAGACTGGTCGGCAAACGGAATCGGGAAATAACATTTCAACTTCGGATCATAGAACCAAATCCTGCCGATATTACGAGGATCTCGACGGAATAAAAATTCCTTGCTCTTACCGCTTTCATCGGAATCGTTAATGTACATATTAAGTGCCACATCATAGTAACGTAAACCATCAATCGTTACGCCATTATGCTGAATAGTCCGTTTTTCACTTGGCAAGAAATCAAGTAACACTGTTTGTTCATCAACAGGCAGTTGCGGATAACCACAACCAACGTGATCTTTATCACCCAAAATCCCTAATTTCCATTTTTGAACAGGCGACATACCTAAAGCAGAGTGAGTCCGTTTGTGATACACGTTTACAATGTAGTTAACCAGCCATGTTTCAAATTCATCTAAGGTCATCACGGCTTCAGCTTCCGATTGATAAGTATCTTTCTCTTTCGTGTTCGAGAATGTTGTACCACTCAAACCGTGAACTTCTTTCATAAACGTACCGATCACACGCTCAATGTGTCCGCCAAATTCAGGACGGCCAACAGGACGGAACTCAAGGGCTATGCCGTGTGCCTCACAAGATTTTTGATAAATCAAGCGAGCGGAAATCTGCACCGTTATCAACATGGATTTTTATTTGGATAACCAAACACCCCCCATTCACCTTTCACATTATGATCTAGTAATAGGCGTTCTTTCGGCAAAATGCTGCGAGCAATACACATTGCAACCGATGTTACCGACGGTGCATCAAGTGATAGATAGTATCCAGTAATCATTCGGCTATATACATCCATTGCCAATGTTAGGTAAGGTCTGCCAATCGGCTTACGATACTGGTTATCTACAATAATTAAATCAACAGGCGTATGGTCGATTTGAATAACACTTAAAGGAAAATCTACGTTCGGGAAGCTATTTGGCTTCGGCGTAAATTTATTTTTTTCGCTTTCTCTTTCTGCCCGCGTTTACGCAATCTTTCTTCTTCTGAAATACGCAAAATACGTTGTCGGATTGTGCGGCGACTTGGGCTATCAAGCCCTTTTTGACTGGCGACACGCTGCACTTCACGGATCGTCTGTTCAATCGTTGGGCGTTGTTTATGTAGATAAAACTCATTGATAACCACTGTCACCAACTCATCTTGTTCTTTGCTTAAACGCGAATTACCTTCCGCCCAGCCACGCTTGCGACTTACTAAACCAGCGATAGAGCCGAGAGAGTTGTACGCTTGGATCCAACGATATAAACTTCGATCACTCACCCCCACTTCTTTTGCACGTTCTTTTACAGAAGCAGGACAATGTTGTTCATAATTAAGCAACGGCTTAATCATTTCGTATTTTTCTAACGCTTTTTCCCAGTATTCGTCGCTGATGGCACTTAAATCAACAGAAACATCTTCGCGTTCATTCACTTTCAAATTTTCAAGCTGATGAATACTGGCAATCTTACTTTGGCGAGTATGAAGGTTTCGGATCATCACTTGTGCATCTTCATCTAAATACTCAATCAACTCATATTGTTCGCCATCTTCGCAGTTTACATAAACGTTGCCTTTTTGCAGAATTAGGCGACCACGCTCTAATCGACCGTGATAGCGAGGATGAATAAATCCTTTAGTCATTTGAATACCCCCAAACTTCGGTAAATTCAGATAATGGTTCAAACCAGTTGCAAGTCAGTTGCTTGGTTACTAATAAGTGATAGATAATTTTGCAATCCTTTGGTTCGATAAAGTGAACCTGTAAATAATCGAGAGAGTAGAAAATCTATCGTGGTACTGCCGTGTAACTTAACTTGAGTAAGTATTGCTTCAATATCTTCAGGATCACACTGTAATCGTTTGTAACGTTGAACCGCGTTAATGTTGAATAACGCAAGGTGACGAACTCTATCTTCATCATAAATATGGAAGATGCACTCGTTCTTTTTTTGCTGAATGCCATTGCCGCTTTCCATTTTTCTTTCCAATCACGCCAATGTTCCTGCCATTTTTGATTTCGGTTTTACTTCAATCAAAAGCGATGGTCGTCCATCATTGAAAACGAATAAAAATCAGGCGTGTAAGGATAAGTCATTCTATTTTTCACAAACAGAATGCGAACAGGTTGAGAAATGATTTCCTCTACCGCAGGCATATAAGTAAAAATAAAGCAAGAGATCTCGCTCAAGCGTAGATTCGTAAGGAATGCTTACTCCATCTTTTAAAAAGGGAGTAAACCTGATACGCTAAGGCGTGTTGGTTTGATCTTACGAACCTGTTGGAAAGTGGATTCTGTTTTTCATGAATAATTTGACCTTTATTGGTATCTTTTTAATATTTTTGACAGCTATTTATAGCTTTTTATGTCATTAAATAGTATCTTCTAAGGGTAAAAAAATAGGCTAAAGCCTTATTCTATCGTTCTAAGTTTTGCCGATTATGCCACTTATTTGTAACTTTGACAGCGGCACAATTCCAAAACCCGGCGAAATTTCTCTCGCACATAATGGTGTGCTTTTTTTAGACGAACTGCCTGAATTTGAACGTAAGGTGCTGGATGCTTTACGCCAACCGTTAGAAAGTGGCGAAATCATTATTTCGCGTGCCAATGCCAAAATTCAGTTTCCGGCAAGGTTTCAGCTTATTGCGGCGATGAACCCAAGCCCAACGGGGCATTATCAAGGGACACACAATCGTACGTCGCCGCAACAAATCATGCGGTATTTAAATCGTCTCTCCGGCCCATTTCTGGATCGTTTTTGATTTATCCATTGAAGTGCCTTTGTTGCCACAAGGCAGTTTGCAAAATAATACGGAGCGTGGCGAACCTAGCGCAATCGTCCGTGAAAAAGTGTTAAAAACCCGCAACATCCAATTAGAACGTGCAGGCAAAATAAACGCCCATTTAACCGGTAAAGAAATTGAACGGGATTGTAAACTGGAAAGCAAAGACGCATTATTTCTCGAAAATGCCCTGACCAAACTAGGGCTTTCCGTACGCGCATATCACCGCATACTTAAAGTCTCCCGCACCATCGCGGATTTGGAGGAGGAGCCGCAAATCACCCAACGACATTTAGCGGAAGCATTGGGATATCGGGCAATGGATCGATTGTTGCAGAGGTTATCGAAAGAATCCGGTTAAATCAAAGCCAATTCACTATATAAAAATGCGGTATTATATAGCAACATTTAAGGCACGCCACGTAGCGATGGCACATTTTCATAAGGTGGCGCCGAGGTTGGGGCGGGTGTGGCGCTAAAGAGGAAAATAAACGGTTTCGGCGGTACCACTTTTTCATTCCGCCAAAGACTGCCCATAGAAACCAACTGCACATCTGACGGCAAATTGGCAATGCCGGCCTGCAACACTGCAATGGTATTTTTACGCGGATGACCAATAGCAATGGCAGTACCATGTTTTTGGGCATACTGCACAGCAGCCTGAAATTGGCGTTGAACATCGGCAAAAGCATCGCTATCGTCTAAAAATATGTGCCGATCTAACGCGCGTACGCCCTGCTCTTTTGCCATTTTCCCCGCTACGCTACGCCCAATGGTACGGCTATCGAGAAAAAAATAAATGATGTTCACGAAGTGCGGTCATTAATTTCGTCATTAATGGCACATCAGCGGTGGCGGCACTCCCCATGTGATTGTTCATCCCAATGGCATTAGATACGATATGTTTGGCCGTTTGTACGCGTTGATTCACTTCATCTTGCGTCATGCCTAAATGTAGCCCGCCACCTTCAATCTTGGTTTTAGACAGGGTTTCCATAGGCATGTGGATCAGAATATCGCGTCCTTGTTGATGTGCCTGTTGGTTGCGCGCTTTAGCGTGTGGTGCGGCGGGAATAATCGCCACGGAAACCGCTTGAGGTAACGCGAGAATTTGTGCATCTTCCTTGGGGTGATAGCCTAAATCATCAATAACAATGGCAAGTTTGGCAGAATACACCGAAGGCGACAGCAAAAGTGCGGTCAAAAAAAATAACGTTTTTCAACGTTGGCTTTTGCCAACGACCCTTTTCAGGGTGAATAAGCGAACGAGTGAGCTTATGAATAAAAAAAACAACGTTTTTCTTGTCACGTTCATCGTAACCAACCTACCGGATTCACCGCCACGCCTTTACGACGAATTTCAAAATACAACCCGCTTTTGGATTGTCCTCCGCTGTTACCAACTTCACCGATTTTTCTGCCCGGCTTTCACTAGTTGACCTTCTTTCACTGCAACGGATTGGTTATAACCATATAAACTTAAATCATTTTCGCCATGTTTGACGATCACCATCAAACCATAGCCTTGTAACCAGTTAGCGAGAATCACCCGCCCATCGGCAATGGCTTTGACCGACGTACCGCTTCCGGCAGCAATCACAATTCCCTTCCAGCGCAATTCGCCCATTTGTGTAGAACCAAAACTATTCACAATTTTTCCGCTCACCGGAAAGGCATATTGTTTAGCCGGTTTGCCTAAGCCGGACGAACTGCTTAACAACTGACGCTCCTGTGCAGTGGGCTGATAAGGTTTCTGCGTTTTTGGTTTCTTCCGCCTGTTTTTTTCTGCGCCAAGGCGTCCCGCTCACGTTGTTCCTGTTGACGTGCCGCTTGCTCTGCCCTGTTGAATTTCCTGACGAAGGGCATTTTCATTGGCTTTCAGCGCTTCTAATTTACTTTCGTCACGGCTTAAACTTTGATTCAGCTGATTCAAGGTGGATTGACGCTCCTTCTGCACCTTTTGCAACTCTTGCTGCTGCTTCTTCTGATCGGCAAGTTGTGTCTGTTGTTCTTTATGTTGTTCGGCAATCACATCTTTTTGTTTTGCCAACTGCGTTTGTGTATTCTGCAAATCCTCAATGAGTTTCATGCGCGCTTGATTCAAATGGGCATAATACGCTTTTCATGCGATCGGCGTTTTGCCCTTTCTCCGACAACATTCGCTGCGCAACCGAAGCATTCGCGCCGGAACGATACGCCGAATCTAACTGCTTCGCCAGTTTCGCTTTTTGTTCTTTTTCCTGTTTTTTTGTAACTGTTTGATTTGCTTATCGGTATCGCTAATGCTTTTGCGAATTTCTTTCAAATCAGATTCCGTTTGACGTAATTTGCCAATCACATTGTTAATCTGATTTTTCTTGATTTTTTTAAGTGTGGATTGCAACTTTTTGCTGCTCGGCTTTTTTTGACCCGCAATTTTTTGTTCTTGTTGTTTAATTTGCTGATGAATTTTCGATAAGTCATCGCCTTGAGCAGCAAAAGAAAAAGGAGGTAAAAAGGAAAAGTGCGGTCAAAAATTGAACATGTTTTTCAATTGAATAAAACTGCGACTTACGGCACGAATATTTTTCGCCCCGCCGATAAGAGATTGCTCATGCTTAATTTTACTCAATTGTTGCCACATAACCTACTTATTCCCTTTTAATAAAACGCGCTAAATATACCATTAATTGCCGGCAGACCTAAGCAAATATTCACAACTCAAAAACTCAACGAAAACCCACCGCACTTTCCTGCCTAAAATTCCCGTTGACGGATGCTCAGCATCATCCCCACAATACACGCTTATTTTGATTATTTTTAACACAAGGAAAGAAAATGGCTTTTAGCTCCTTATTTACTTTATTAGACGATATTGCCTCATTGTTGGATGATGTCTCGGTGATGACCAAAGTCGCCGCCAAAAAGACTGTCGGCGTCGTAGGCGATGATTTGGCATTGAACGCCAACCAAGTCACCGGCGCTACCGCAGAACGGGAATTGCCTATTGTGTGGGCGGTAACTAAAGGCTCATTAGTCAACAAAATCATTTTAATCCCGATAGCGCTTTTGTTATCCGCCTTTCTGCCCGCGTTAATTGTCCCTCTATTAATGATCGGTGGGGCATATTTATGTTTCGAAGGTGTGGAAAAATTCTGCACAAATTCTTTTTTTGCTCACCACGACGACCCCCATGAAGACAACAAACCTTTTGATGAAAAAAAGCCAAAAATTAAAAGGTGCCATTCGTACCGATTTCATTCTTTCTGCCGAAATCATTATTATTGCTTTTAGGCGAACTTTTCCGACGCGGACATCCTCACACAAATTATCTCGCTTATCATTATCGGGCTAGGCATTACCCTTGTGGTTTATGGCATTGTGGCCTTAATCGTGAAAAGCAGATGATTTCGGTGTATTTCTTATAAAAAAAGGCGGCGTAGCCGAAAACGATAGGCAAAGGCATTTTTATTTATCATGCCTAAATTTATGCGTTCCCTAAGTTTTATCGGCACCGTTGCCATGTTCCTTGTAGGTGGCGGGATTTTTGTACATAACGTTGAAACATTGCATCATTTGCTGGCAGATTACCAAATCGCTGAAGGTGGGTTGGGAATACTATCCACAATTGCCGTTGGTATAACCGTGGGGGCGCTATGCTGTTTGGTTGTATTACCAATGATTAAGTTATTTGAAAAGAAAACCGCTTAATTACGCGATAAAAACAATGATTTCTCTGCAAAAATATTGAATTGTTTTTATATGGTTTGATATTTCTAGGCTGTAGTACAAAAACGGTAGGCAATTCACCTACCGTTTTTTATTTCACGGAATTAATCTATTAACAATCCTGTTTCCCATAAGCCTCTTGACGAAGAAGGAACGGACGGCGCTGTCAAAATTAGCCAAGACTTGTTCTGCATCTTTAGCATCAGTACCGCGGGAATCAAGGTAGAACTTGATTTTTCGGTTCGGTACCGGATGGACGGGCAATAAGACGGCTACCGTTTTCTAAAAATAAAGACGAGAATGTCATTTTTGGCGTTCGGTTTTTGGTGTGGTCAATAAATTGTGCCACGTTGAAACCGCCGATTTCGCTTGGTGGGTCGTTACGAAGTGCGGTCATTAATTTGCCGATTTCAGCAAGATCGCTAACGCGGATAGAAATTTGTCCGCTTACATAAGCGCCGAATTCTTTCGTGAATTCATCAGCGTAATCAGCCAATGTTTTGCCTTGTTTTTTTCAAGTTACGGACCAAATCCAAGAACACGATGGCAGCGGAAATACCGTCTTTGTCGCGCACTTTGTCCGGGTCAACCAAATAACCCAAAGGCTTCTTCAAAGCCGAATAACAAGCCTTACACTTTTACCAATATATTTGAAGCCGGTTAAGGTTTCTTCAGACTCAAATCCATAACGTTTGGCAATTTCGCCAAGGCCGGAGAAGACACTAAAGAGCAGGCTAATACTCCTTTTTTACCTTGTGCTTGATATTGTTTGGCTAAATACCAACCCAAGAAACAACCAACTACGTTGCCGTGTAATGATTTCCAATTGCCTTGTGCATCAGGCACGGCAACCGCTAAACGGTCGGCATCCGGGTCATTGGCAATGATGAATTCGGCATTCTTTTTCTTTTGCCACTTGAATTGCCAAATCTAATGCGCCTTTTTCCTCCGGATTCGGGAAGTTCACGGTTGGGAAGGTGCCGTCCGGCCAAACTTGCTCAGCTACGATATGCGGTTGTGGCAAACCTGCTTTGGTTAACGTTTTGCTTAATACTTCATAGCCCACGCCGTGCATGGCAGTATAAACGTAGTTAATGTCAGTTTGCGGCTCTTTGGCGAGTGAAGCTGTTTTTGCAATGTAAGCATCAACGATGGTGTCGTCCAATACGGTGTAATCTTGGCTACGCGGTAGGTTGTTAATGCCGCCGGCGGCCACCTTGTCGATTAATGCGGCAATGTCTTTATCCGCAGGGGAAACGATTTGTCCGCCACCGTTGGCTTTGCCTAAATAGACTTTATAACCGTTATCTTCCGGCGGGTTATGGCTGGCGGTAACCATGACACCTGCCGTGGTGTCAAAATATTGAATGGCATAAGCCAATACCGGAGTCGGCAGTTTGCGAGGCAATAAATAGGCTTTAATACCGGCACCTGCCATGATTTCAGCGGTGTCGCGAGCGAAAATATCGGAATTTTTTTACGACCGTCGTAACCAATCACAATAGAAGGTTGTTTGTCATAATCTTTTAAATAATCAGCCAAACCACCCGCCGCTTGTGCGACCAACACGCGATTCATGCCCATGGAGCCCGCTTGCAGAGGACCACGTAAACCGGCGGTACCGAATTGCAAACGTCCGTCAAAACGCGCAGCAAGTTCGGCTTCAGCTTTTGCATCTCCACCTTTCGCCGCCGTTAAAAGTGCGGTCAATTCTGCGTGTGTTTCGGCATCCGGATCTTGGTTTAACCAATTTTGTGCAATATCAAAAAGTGTTGTCATCATGTCCTCCTTCTAGAAAATAAAACACCAAAAACTCTGCCTAGCCTATCTAAAAAAACACTAAAAATTAAAATGTTTATTTCAGATTAATTTTGCAACAATTTGATTCTATTTTCATAGTTCTCTCAAAGGCAATCGATTGCCCGTAAAAACCGTCCATTGCCAAACAATGACAAATATCAATCGAATTAGCCATTTTTAAGCCCAAGTGCGGTGGAAATTAAAAGAGTTTTCCCTTTCAAAAAACGTTTTTTTGCTATAAATGACGTAGTTTTTTAATCAATCTTAGGAGATCTATCATGGAATTAGTTTTTATTCGTCACGGCTTCAGTGAATGGAATGCAAAAACTTATTTACCGGTTGGCGTGATGTAAATTTAACCGAACGCGGTGTGGAAGAAGCGAAAGCGGCAGGCAAAAATTATTGGATGCCGGCTTTGAATTCGACATTGCTTTCACTTCCGTTTTAACCCGCGCGATCAAAAACCTGTAACATCGTATTGGAAGAATCCCACCAACTATGGATTCCGCAAGTGAAAAACTGGCGTTTGAACGAACGTCACTACGGTGAATTACAAGGCTTAGAACAAAAAGCCACCGCCGAAAAAAATACGGTGATGAGCAAGTTCATATTTGGCGCCGTTCTTATGACACCTTACCACCATTATTAGATCCGAAAGACCCGAATTCCGCCCACAATGACCGCCGTTACGCACACTTGCCGGATGATGTGATTCCGGATGGCGAAAACTTAAAAGTGACCTTAGAACGTGTACTTCCGTTCTGGGAAGACCAAATCGCACCGGCATTATTAAGCGGAAAACATGTTTTAGTGGTCGCGCACGGTAACTCTCTACGTGCCTTGGCAAAACACATTGAAGGCATTTCCGATGCAGATATCATGGATTTAGAAATCCCAACCGGTCAGCCGTTGGTTTACAAATTAGACGACAACCTAAAAAGTAGTTGAGAAATTCTATTTGTAATCGTTACCCATTCACTATAAAAAAACACCGCACTTTGAAACCGAAAGTGCGGTGATTTTTTTTAACGTTTTCTTAAGCGTTCAGGATATTTTGAATTTCTGCCATACTTAAATGATATTCATGTGGGCAGGCTTTCCAGGCTTCCAACATACGGGAATATTTATCCCACATTGGGGTTTGGGAATCACAACCGTGTTCGCACCGCATGAATTCTTGATATTGTCCCTCCACGCCGGTGATAAAGCGAAGATAGCTAAGGAATTTTTTCTCACGCACGGCGCAATAACCCACAAACTGTAAGCGATGCTCGCTTAAGTCGGATTTATCGGCCAAATTGTTGTAAGAAATTTGCAACGCTTTGTACATTTCCAATGTGTTTAAGACGGTGCGGCACTCTTCTTCCGAAATGGCGGAAAATTCTTTATCCAGTTCGCGCAATTCTAATGCAAAGCCACCTTTAACGATGGTTTCCAAACGTTGATATTTAGCCGCATTATCCGGGTCCAATAACCCCATTAATTTGTATTGGTTGGCTAAAATTAAACGTTGTGTGGATGACATTTCCATAATCTATCTCCTGTTAATCAATTTGATTGAGTATATCGTCTGATAACGCCGGATCCGCTTTTTTCTGTTTATTGCCGTTAATGCGTTGTTCCAAGTTTTGGAAATAGGCTTCGCGGAAGGTGACATACGGATCTTGTGCCTGATCAAGCAGTGCTTCTTTGTCCATTAATTTGGCGCGAGTGTCGATGCCTTGCAAGCCGGATTTTAAGAAACCCCAAGGGCCTAACAGGGAAAGCATCGGATAGGTGGTGTCGGCTAAATTGCCAATGTCCTGACGCGGCGTAGCGGCGCCGTATAACGGAAGCATCACATAAGGTCCGGTACCAACGCCATAGCTGCCCAATGTATCGCCGAAACGATTATCACCCTGTTTTTTCAACGGATCGCTATAACTTGCCACATCAATTAAAACCACCCAAACCGAAGATGGTATTAATCCAAAAGCGGTTAAAGTGAACTAAGGCCAGTTTAAATTCGCCTTGCACCAAACGGTTGGCAAAACTGGCGGGTTCGTCCAAATTGTCCGCCACATTAATGACCCCGGTACGTACCGGGCTTGGCACGTATTCTTTCCAACCTTTGGCCAACGGTTTCAATATGTAAGGATCAGCAACCTTATAGTTGAAATCCCACATTTTACGGTTAAACCCTTCCAAGGCGTCTTTGCGCTCACCGGTTTCCGGATCGATGGTTGACGAACAACCGGTTAACACCACGGAACCCAACAATAATGCGGCTAATAGTTTCTGTGTCTGCATAATTACACTCAAGCTGATGAAAGATGAGGCCATTTTAAACAACTTAACCTCTAACTACAAAAATTTTTCTAAAAACCGACCGCACTTAACCAAGGTTTAGCATAGTCGGCGTAAAGAACAGGACTTTTCTCATTATTTTGACGAGAAAGACATCCGCTCAAAAGGAATCTCATATTGTGATTGATTAAACCCGACCCCCTTTAATTCATTGGAAAACACCGCTTTGGTACGGGCATAAGTCAACGGAATATACACTGCCTGCTCCGCCAAGGTTTTCCACAAATTTACATAGAGTTTTTTACGTAAGGTTTCATCAGGCGTCACCAATAATTCACCGATAATCAAATTGATTTCCGGTTTATTTTTTTCAGACCTTTTTGAGCTTGATAATCTGCATGCGTCGGAACACGGAAAGACGAAACATAAGATGCAGGCTCATAAGGCTTGCCCCAAGAAAGTGCATACTGCAAGTCAAAAATCCCCGCTCTTCTGGCGATCCGAATAGGCCTGTTTTTCTTCGCCTAAAATACGCAATTCTATGCCGATCTCTTTCAAATCCGCCTGCAACTGGTCGGCAATTTCTTTTTCTCCCGCATTGTGAATATTATAAGAAAGCAACAAAGACAACGGTTTACCTTGTTTTTTTCCCGAATGGCTTTTGCCGGCAGTTAATTTCCAACCGGCAAGGTCTAACAATTGACGGGCTTTTTGCCACATCATAATCATATACCTTCACTTCCACATCACTATAAGGCACATTTTTGCCATCAGGGTTGGGGCGACGCTTTCCGAATTGGCAAATATGCCTTGCGCAATACTTTGTTTATTCACCGCCGATTGCAATGCCTCACGCACTGCCAATTCACCGGTAATTTCACGTCCGCTGTTCAATACAATGGAACGGGTAGCGGTAGGTTCGCTCAATAAAGTAGAAACGGTTTTGGACGATTTTAATTTATCAAAAGCATCCATATTTACCATATCGCCATCGGCGCCGAAAATCAGTTGAATATCGCCTTTTTGTAAAGCTAACAACATCGCCTGACGATCCGGAATCACATTCCATACCACAGCATTTAGCTGCGGCTTTTTGCCCCAATAATGTGGATTAACCTTGAAACGGGCATATTGATTAGGTTTATGCTCCGCCAATACCCACGGGCCGGTGCCCGCATAATTCCGTACGCCGTCTTTGGTTTTACCGGCAATGAAAGCGCGTGGAGAAATAAAACGGAACGGACGGGTGAAACTGAGTTCGGTTAGTGTCGGGTAATAGGCATTTTTTCAATTTTAGTTCAATCGTGTAATCATCAATCAAGCGTACACTGTCAATTTGTTGCACCAACTCAAGCCAACCATGGCGGGTATAATTGTCCAACACCGCATCAATATTCAGTTTTACCGCCTGCGCGTTAAAGGCTTCGCCATCGCTGAAAAGTCACATCTTTGCGCAACTTAAAAATGTAGGTTTTACCATCGGGGAAATACTCCAACTCTCCGCCAAATAAGGCTGCGGACCAAACTCGGTATTTAACACCAACGGCTCAAACACCATATTTTTGTGCCGCCATTTCTCCGCCGTACAAGTGTGGGTTAATGTCACGAATATCTTTCGTGCTGGCATAGTCCAACTCGTTATTTTGCATATTCGCCCAAGCGGGACACGCGGTCAAAAGTGCGGTCAAAAATAAAGTGTTTTTCATAAATTTCTCCTGTACGCGCAACGCTTGTTTGTGTGCCACCAACATAAACATAGGGGTGGAGTAATAATTGATTTTTTCTTTATCGTTCCAGCATCGTTCGCCGAGCAGACAAACCGACTCACACAAGGTTTGCCCATCCTGTTGTCATGCTTGTTGCGATATATTCTATGTTGCCTCAATAGCCGTCACCTGATACAAGGCAAAGGCATAATAGCAAAAACCCGGTCCCGTGCCGAATCTAAGACCTTGAGTTTCTCTAGATGGTTCGGCGCACGAGATAAAATTACCTCTTTGGATAAACAAAAGGGCACGACATTTGTCGTACCCTAAATAAAACCGGAAGATTAAAGAATAAAGCGACTCAAATCTTCATTTTTCAACCACATCGCCTAACGCTTCGCTTACATAAGCGGCATCAATATTAACGGTTTGTCCGTCCATGTCGCTGGCGTTGAAGGAGATTTTATCCATTAAACGCTCCATCACCGTATGTAAACGACGGGCGCCGATGTTTTCGGTTTTTTCGTTTACACGAAATGCCGCTTCGGCGATTTTCTTAATAGCGTCTTGAGTGAAGTCAATATTCACACCTTCCGTTGCCATTAAGGCTTTGTATTGCTCAGTCAAAGAGGCGTTCGGCTCGGTTAGAATACGCTCGAAATCTTCAGCCGTCAGTGCAGACAATTCTACACGAATCGGCAAACGACCTTGTAATTCCGGGATTAAATCTGATGGGCGAGCCACTTGGAACGCACCGGAAGCGATAAACAAAATGTGATCGGTTTTGACCATACCGTGTTTGGTGTTAACGGTTGAACCTTCCACCAACGGTAATAAGTCGCGTTGCACGCCCTCACGGGAGACATCCGCGCCGCTGTATTCACCTTTTTTTACAAATTTTTGTCGATTTCGTCGATAAACACAATGCCGTTTTGTTCCACGGCATCAATGGCTTTTTGTTTCAACTCTTCCGGGTTAACCAATTTCGCCGCTTCATCGTCAATTAAGGTTTTCAACGCCTCTTTGATTTTTCATTTTGCGTTTTTTTGGTTTGTCCGCTAGACAGATTTTTGGAACATGGATTGCAACTGACTGGTCATGTCCTCCATGCCCGGAGGTGCCATAATTTTCCACCCCCATAGACACGCCGGCGACATCGATTTCCACTTCTTTATCATCTAGCTGGCCTTCACGCAATTTCTTACGGAAAATTTGGCGTGTGTTGCTTTGACTATCACGGTTTTCCACTTCGCCCCATTGGTTTTTCGCCGCAGGCAATAAGGCATCTAAAATTCGCTCTTCTGCCGCTTCTTCCGCTTTGGCGCGATTTTTCACGATTTCACGTTGACGCACCAATTTCATGGCACTGTCGGTTAAATCACGAATAATGGAATCCACTTCTTTGCCCACATAGCCCACCTCGGTAAATTTGGTAGCTTCCACTTTAATGAACGGCGCATTGGCTAATTTTGCCAAACGGCGGGCAATTTCGGTTTTTCCCTACACCGGTCGGACCAATCATGAGAATATTTTTTTCGGGGTCACTTCATGGCGCATCGGCTCTTGCAATTGCATTCTGCGCCAACGGTTTCTCAGGGCAATCGCCACTGCACGTTTGGCCTCGCTTTGACCGATAATATATTGATCTAATTCAGAAACTATTTCACGAGAGTCATTTCAGACATAATTTTTTTCCTTATTATAACTAGGCTGCCATTTTTAAGACGACAACGCCACTAACAATTAATAATGCACCCATGACCCGCCAAAAGGTAAGCGGATCTTGATAGAACAGCACTCCGACAATAAAGGCTCCCGCCGCACCAATCCCTGTCCATACACCATAAGCGGTCCCTATCGGGATAGTACGTTGCGCCAACCACAATAATACACCGCTACCGAACATAAATATCACGGCAATCACAATACCGGAAATTCGAGTCTCCGGGCTATCTGCCATTTTCAACCCAATCGGCCAACCAATTTCCAGCAAACCGGCAAGAATCAAGCAAAAGCCAAAGCCATTAGGGTAATTCTTCAATGGTGAAATTGGTATTCGTAAATCACAAATATCACCGGCAATTTTTGAGAGATTTTTCCACAATTTCACGCGCCGACAACTCGGTGTTTTCCACTAACGCACGGGCAGCAGATAAAGCGTAGTTGCCGCCGGAACCGATAGCAAGAATTTGATCTTCTTCCGGTTGTACCACATCACCGATACCGGTAATGATCAGGCTTTCTTTTTCATCCGCCACAATTAACATCGCTTCCAATTTACGCAACGCACGGTCGGTGCGCCAATCTTTCGCCAATTCCACCGCACTTTTTCAGCAAATGCCCTTGGTGCATTTCCAATTTACGTTCAAATAACTCAAATAACGTAAAGGCATCCGCCGTGCCGCCCGCAAAACCTGCCAACACTTTGCTGTTATACAAACGACGCACTTTTGCGCGCGTTACCTTTCATCACCGTATTGCCAAGGGAAACCTGCCCGTCACCGCCGACAACCACCTTGCCGTTGCGACGTACACTTACAATCGTAGTCATAATGCTATCCTTTAAAAATGGAAAATGTGGAGGTTATATTGAGGTAATTTAGTGGGAATTCAAGGGGAAAAAAATAATATTGGTCATTTATTCACCAATCACATAATAAAAATGTGATCACGGTCAGAATTTTGTATAGCAAACGATTGCTTGAAATTGCATAATAGAACAAAAAAGGTAGGATTGCCGCCGATATATTCACAATCTCATCAGGAGTCACAATGAAAAATCTTGTTAAACTTTCTCTTGTCGCCCTTTTAACCGCGGCAGCAATTCCCGCCATGGCGGCCAAAACCGAACCTTACACCAATCAAGGTACCAATGCCCGTGAAATGCTCGTGGAACAACCAATCCACTGGATTTCCGTTGAGCAACTGAAAAAAGAATTGGAAGGTAAAGCACCGATCAATGTAAGTTTTGATATTGACGATACCGTGCTATTCAGTAGTCCTTGTTTTTACCATGGGCAACAAAAAAATATTCCCCAGGCAAACATGATTACTTAAAAAAACCAAGATTTCTGGAATGAAGTGAATGCGGGTTGTGACCAATATTCCATTCCAAAACAAATTGCTGTGGATTTAATTATATGCACCAAGCCCGTGGCGACCAAATTTATTTCATCACCGGACGCACTGCCGGCGATAAAGACGGCGTTACCCCGGTATTACAAAAAGCCTTTAATATTAAAGATATGCACCCGGTAGAATTCATGGGCGGGCGTGAGCTTAGCACCAAATACAACAAAACCCCGGGCATTATCAAACACAAAGTCAGCATTCACTACGGCGATAGCGATGATGATATTCTTGCCGCCAAAGAAGCAGGCATTCGCGGTATCCGCCTCATGCGCGCCGCCAACTCTACTTACCAACCGATGCCAACCCTCGGTGGTTATGACGAAGAAGTGTTAATTAACTCAAGCTATTAATTTTTAAAAACACAAAGAAATTGACCGCACTTTGAAATACTCAAAGTGCGGTCTGTTTTTATAATGAATTTCAGCTTGGGTTAGAAGCGAATTTCGATGGAGGCGGAGAAGTTTCTGCCCGGTTGATAGAAACGTTCGAGACCTGGGTAACCACCATAGGTTGAATTAGGACGAAGCCCAACAGAGTTTACCACACCACCGGTGTTATTTAGTCCACGTAAAGTATCCCAAGTGTGGTATTTACGATTAAAGATATTATAAACACCTGCGCGTAAAGTAACATTGTCTGCTACTTTATAGAAACCAAACATATCAAACACAAAAAGCTTTTTGCATTTAAATGTTTCCATGTATCTAATTCAGTTTTCATGAGAATATTCTACACATGTAGTTTCTGTTGGGCCTGTTCTCCCAATACGGCCAATAAGGATTTGGTCTAGATTCTTGTCTAAGACAGCGCTCTTCCGATGTTCTAATATATTTGGCATCTTTAGCTTTTTTTAGCACCAAAAGTAAGTCAAGCGGGAAAAAAATTCCCCATTTACCATCAGGCTGTTCATAATCTAGCCCAATAATGGCTTTAATCGGTTGAAGCGACATTAAACTTGCGTTATTAGACATACTTCCTTTGCTGTATCCCAATGAACCAAATAATTTCCAACCATTCGGCATTGGGGTAACTTCATTTTAGGTTAAGTTTACCTGTAAATTCAACGCCATAGATTTTTCGCAGAATCAATATTTTTGCATTTGTTGAACCGGACGCCAACGCCACATATTGCCCCAATAATTATAGTATTCCCATGTTTCTTGTTCATATAAGAAATCTTTATAACTGGAATGATGTAAATTCAAAGATAGTTCTCCCAAACGCCCTTTTTCCTAATAAGTTAAGATTTTTGGGTCAAACTTTTTTTCCGCTTTGAGATGAGGATTGGACTTTCAAGCACCGGCAGCATTATCTCGATAATCAAAATACATCTCGGATGCATTTGGCATACGGTAACCAGTACCAATACTGTAACCTAATTTCCAATCATCATTGATTATTTTATCAATTCCCACTGTCCAGCTAATATTATGGAATTTAGCATCATCAGCTTTTTGGCAGGTTCTACACTCTAACCCACCTAAACTGCCTTGCGAATGTTTTGCCCAGTCATAACGAATACCTAAATGCGCTTTCCATTCAGGAGAAAAACTCAATATTATCAAGCAATGAAAGATTGTGATGACGTGTTTTAACTGGATACATCATTGTTGAATCTTTTGAATTCACCCACTCTTTAACACCATCATTGTTATTATCTACATAAACAGAATCCTGATGCAAAAATATCGAATTTTCGTTCAGAAATAGCTGTTCTAAATGAAAAAGTATGGGTACCTATACCTAAATCAATTGGTTGGCTATCTATACGAAAAATTAATACGTTTAAATTTAGTGTTAAAGAAACGAAGATTATTATCGCTAGGCTCTCTTGTCTTCGCTGGACTATAACTGGTTGCAGGTTCTGCTCTATAGCCCCTCATAGTTATAGGCAGCAGTTTGTGTTTTTTGATAATCTACATCAGTTTTCACTAATGCAATGATTTTTTTGAGTCCGGTAAATATTCATAAAAAAACGTTGATGGTATCTCGTTTAGCACGGTCGTCCGCCTCTCGCCATCTGGAATATAATGTTACCGCTGAATCTTCAATAATATAATTTTTTTATTGCGTGAACCACTATAGGAAGCCCCAACTCGGTGGTTATCATTAAAACGATAAGCAAACTTAGCTAGGTAGCTATTATTGTGATGCGTTGAATCATCAGGAGTTTGTTTACTATAGCCGCGAGAACGAGTATAACGTGAATCTTCAGGAATAGTGTAACCACCGGCGCTTTTTCATTTTCATGTCCATGGCGGTTGGAATAAAGTAAAAAGTGCTCCGCTTGTTCTCCTGCATACGCCACGCCTAAAGTATTCACCCATTCGGAATTTCGAGAAGCGTAACCGGTACGATATAACGCACCAAATTTTCGACCGTTTCTTACAATATCAAAAGGTTCAAGGGTACGATAATTAACGCCACCGCCAATGTTGCCACTCCCTTGGTTGAAAGAATCACCACCTTTAGCAATATCAATAGTGCGTGCAAGCTCAGGATCGATACTTTGACGCGAAGTGTTCAAGTTACCATAACGTTTATAAAGTGAGTTTTCTTCCGAATCCGGTAATGCCACACCATCAATACTAATTCCGACACGGTTATCTTCTACACCGCGAATGGCAAAACCTTTCTGGTGACGACCTTGATCAACCACCCCAACATCTGGGCTATAACGCACAAGATCTTTATTATTTTGAATAAGTTCCTGTTGAATTACCGCAGCGGTTTTCTTTTTCAGAATGATTGGCTTTTGGTGGAATCATCTAATTCCGTAGAGACATTAATGGTTTCTAGGTTTTCATCGGCAAGTGCCACATTTACCGTTGATAAACCAATTGTTATCGGCAATAGACCATAGGCTGTCATTAGGAGTTTATTATTTTTCATACTTTACTTCCTTGAAGTTAAAAACTGCGCGGCAAATTATAGAAAAGAAGTAATCGAAAGAACAGATGCTTTTTGAGAATAATTTGTATTTTGTGATCTAACGCAAAAATATCGGGGGAAATAAAGAGAAGTTAGTGAATAAATAAAACCGCAAAAGTATGGCGATAAACACCATCATGCCGAAATAATTGTTATTCAAGAAAAGCCTTGAAACAATCTTCCCGTTTGCGGTCTTTGATTAAGCTGACATTGATATACGAAAAATAGGGGTGGCCACGCCAAGCATAAGGAAATAGCTCACGTGGAAATAATTCAGATTGCCAAGCCAACAAAAGCAGCCCCAAGGTAATAAGCTGTAGCAAGGTAATGATTTTATTATCATATTGGGCGAATAAAATGGCGGTAGATTTCACCCCAATGCGTAAATCATCATCGCGATCCACCATGGCATATTGCGTATCGTAAGCCACCGTCCACGCCAAATTGGCAATAAACAAAATCCAACATTCTAAGGGGTAACTGCCCGATAGTCGCGCCATACGCCATGGGAATCGACCAACCGAATGCCATGCCCAAAAACAGCTGTGGCAAGTGGGTGTAGCGTTTCATGAAAGGGTAAATCAGCGTTAATAAGGCGCCGATGAAAGACAAGGCAATGGCATAAACATTTAGGAATAACACCAAAACCAACGAACAGGCAAGCAATACCATAAACAAGATTTTTTTGCTTCTTTCGGCGTTGCTCGAGCGGTCGCCAGAGGGCGGTTGAGTGTTCGCTTCACCTGTCCGTCAATATTTCGATCGGCGTAATCATTAATCACGCAACCCGCAGCGCGCATAAAAATCACACCGAGGATGAAAATCGTCAGAATCGAAAATGGAGGAATCCCTTCACCGATAAGAACAACGCCCACAATGTCGGCCACAATAACAATAATGTGCCAATAGGGCGGTCTAAACGCATGAGTTGGATATAAGCAATCAGCTTTTTCTTTAGAAAACATAAAAATTAGATAACAAAATCAATGTACTCATTTTACGGTAATTTCGTATTCAGAGTAACATTTTTTTAACAAGCTATTTGGTGTTGTCTAAAATCCGACTGATTAATTTCAGCCATTGCACCGCTAACTCCCGCTGCATAACGCTCGCATTAAACACCGGATCTTCGCCCAATACGCCGCAAGGCAAATCATGTGGAATTTCGCCTTGTTCATAAGCGGCATAATCCTCACGCCAGTCACCGTCAAAATAATAGCATTCCAAAGCTTCCATTTTCGGTAGAAACGTCTGCCATTTTTTTCCAAAAAAATGCTTCGGCTTCCGCTAAAAAAATCATTGGCTTCGTTCAGAATGCCTTCCATTTCTGTGATTTGATCTAAACGGGCTTTCGATAACATTTGACCTCAAAACGTTGAAAATGACCGCACTTTTCACTCAAAGTGCGGTCGATTTACAGCGTATTTTTACGAATTACACATCATACGTGGTGGATGCGGTATTACCGCCGCGCCCCTGTCCAGTTGGTGTGGAAGAATTCGCCGCGTGGTTTGTCGGTGCGTTCGTAAGTATGCGCGCCAAAGTAGTCACGTTGCGCTTGCAACAGATTTGCCGGCAAGCGGGCTGAGGTGTAACCGTCTCAAGAAGGTAATCGCAGATGCCATACATGGCATTGGAATGCCTACTTCGATGGATTTTGCCACCACTTTGCGCCATTCGCCCATGGCGTTTTCTAAAATGCCTTTGAAGTAGCTGTCGGAACCTAAGAAGATTAAATCCGGGTTCGCTTCATACGCATCGCGAATGTTGCCTAAGAAACGGCTGCGAATAATACAGCCTTCGCGCCATAATAAGGCGGTGTTGCCGTAGTTGATGTTCCAGTTGAAGTTTTCAGACGCTTCACGAATCAACATAAAGCCTTGTGCGTAAGAAATGATTTTTGACGCCAATAACGCTTTGCGTACCGCTTCAATCCATACATTTTTATCGCCTTCCACTTTGCCAATGGTTTTACCGAATAATTGGCTTGCGGCAAGGCGTTGATCTTTAAAAGCAGACACGCAGCGGGCGAACACGGACTCGGTGATTAAGGTCAACGGAATACCGAAATCAAGAGCATTGATCCCCGTCCATTTACCAGTGCCTTTTTGCCCTGCGGTGTCTAAAAATTTTTATCCACTAAGCGGTTACCGTCTTCATCTTTATAGCCAAGAATATCGGCGGTAATGTCGATTAAGTAGCTGTCTAATTCGGTGTTGCGCCATGCGTTGAAAGTCGCTTCCAACTCATCATCAGACAAGCCCACGCCTTCTTTTTAAGAATTGGTAGGCTTCGCAAATTAATTGCATGTCGCCGTATTCGATGCCGTTATGCACCATTTTTACGAAATGGCCTGCGCCATCTTTGCCCACCCAATCACAGCACGCTTCGCCTTTGTCGGTTTTAGCGGAAATCGCTTGCAATACCGGTTTTACGAATGGCCATGCTTCTTCGTTACCGCCCGGCATAATGGATGGCCCGTGGCGCGCGCCCTCTTCACCACCGGAAACGCCCGTGCCGATAAAGCGAATGCCTTTTTCACGCAACGCCGCCACACGACGGTTGGTGTCCGGATAGTTTGAGTTACCGCCATCAATAATGATGTCGCCTTCTTCTAAGTGCGGTAGCAATGCATCAATAAATTGATCCACCACCTCACCCGCGCGCACCATTAACATCACTTTGCGCGGTTTTTCTAATTTGCTCGCTAAATCTTCCAAAGAATAAGCACCGATAATGTTCGTGCCTTTTTGCCGCACCTTGTAAAAAATTCATCCACTTTTGGATGTGGTACGGTTATACGCCACCACTTTAAACCCGTGGTCGTTCATATTTAAAATGAGGTTCTGCCCCATCACGGCTAAGCCGATAACACCGATGTCGCCTTTTACTGACATTGTTTTCTCCTGTTGTAGGGTACAAGTTGTTGTACCGATTTAAATACTTTGGTGCAATAAGTTGCACCACATGACCACACGCAAAAAAGTGCGGTTGTTTTTTTCAATTGTTTTTTTATTGATGCTGGCGCGCGTCTCCCCGACGCGTGCCTTACAAATTTAGAAGTTATCAGCACGCGTCGGGAGACGCGCGCTATCTAAGGAAAACCAGATCTGAACCATTTTGATAACCTGCCATATTGCAAGTGCCGGTATTATCGCAAATCAAATCCCCAGTCTTGATAAGTCTTTTCAAACCCTTTTTAACGATGGCGCAGCCATTGCAGTAAGTGGTAGTAATGCGAGAAGAAGCGCTTTTTTTCATGTTATCAATTCCTAAAAGAAGATTTGCAAAAATAGAAGAAATCTGCCCGCTTACAAGTGGGCAGTAATTTTTATTTAACGTTAAGCTCGCTCACAAAAATCGGTAATCCGCCCCAAGCTCCACCCTGTAAATCCTTTGCAAGAGCCAGATGTATGTTCTTCAGTACGGATAAAGATTTTTGCCATTCCAAACAGCTTCTTGCCCAGACCAACAATCTCCAAGACCACGCGCTTTTAAAATGATCCTTTTACCTTTAAAATGTGGGTGTTTTTTTATCATAATCAGCATAGTTATACTTATTTGCCAGCACTTGTTCAACTTTGCTTAATTTTTCGTCTAATACGGCATAGTAATCAGTGTATTGATACGAGCCACCTATGCAAACGAGTTTCAGCTAGCACTTTTACCTTTCGTTAGTGGGTAAAGTGTAATTTGTTTATTCGATATATTATCTTCATGAAGGTCATAACAGTAATTTTCTGAGTTTTCATTCGTCTTATTACTTTTTTACGCAATAACGCTAATACAGAATCAAACTGTTTTTCCCCGTGCTTTAACTCTGTTATTTGGCGATTGTTTACACTGACAACATCAATTTTTGGTGCGGCCTGTGGCGCTAATACCGCATGTTTTTTTCTTTTGCCTTGGCGAATGAGTGCGAAGGCGTATTTAAACGTTGTTGAAATTCATCCATTTTTGAGCATCGCGGCAGCTGCACCTTTATCAGATACTTTTTCCTTAAACCCACCAAACACCACTTCAATACTTGCGTTTCCTTTTAACGCCGTGAGTAATTCTGTTGTTTGTTTTTCACTTAATTTTGCGTTCCCATCTTCTGAGATATTTGGAACAATACCGAGTGATTGACCATTTAAGATAATTTCAGCCGTTTTATTACCAACATCTTCACGTAATAATGCCAACTGTGCGGTCACAGGTGCTTGCTCACCCGCACTTCGGGTAAATAAAATCGAAACAGGATGTTCAGAACCATCGCCCTCTTGATAACCCGCCATATTGCAAGTGCCGGTATTATCACAAATTAAATCCCAGTCTTGATAAGTCTTTTCAAACCCTTTTTAACGATGGCGCAGCCATTGCAGTGAGTGGTAATAGTGAGAGAAGAATAATTTTTCATGTTATAAATGCCCAAAAGAAAATTTGTAAAAAAATTCGTCAAATCTAACCGCCCTATGATAGCGCACGTTTCCCAACGTGTGCCTTTACCTACAAGCACACTCTATGACGCGTGCGCTATCAGTGAGCTGCTATCAAACCGATTACTTTTGGTTAATAAAAATAATGTAATTTAATATTTTTTTCTGTTTGCGGCTTTTTTTCTAAATCGGCTTTATCGCTTTCACTGCCGCCCTCATGATGGCGCGCGTCTCCTGACGCGTGCCTTACAAATTTAATATGTTATCAGCACGCGTCAGGAGACGCGCGCTATCAAAGTGGTCATTTTTTTCTAAATGTTTTTATACCTAAAAACAAAAATCAGCAGCCATTTGAGAATGCAATTTAGCCGTGTCGAAAAATGGCAATGGCGAATCGCTTTGATTAACCAACAATCCGATTTCCGTACACCCTAAAAATTACGCCTTCTGCCCCCTGATTTTTTTCAATTCATCAATGATTTTTAAATAAAATGCTTTTTGATGTCGGTAAAAATTTACCCACACAAAGCTCATCAAAAAAATAATTCGATGGATTTCGTTTTTGAGTTTCATCAATTGGCACAATTGGCATAATGCCTCTCTGCTGTAAAACCATCACGATAAAAATTATCGCTCATAGTAAATTTTGTACCCAGCAAAGCCACTTTATTTAAAACCTCGCGATTTAATAGCATCTGCTGTAGCATCTAAAATATGTAAAAACGGAATAGAAAGCACCCACTCAATTTGAGGTGCTACTTTGTGCATGGTATTAGTTGCAAGCACAATACCTTCTGCACCAATCATCTCTAATTTTTTCCTGCTTCAGCGAGAATCTCTCCGGCTCGTTGCCATTCACTTTGTTTCTGGCATTGCACAATTTCTTCAAATTCTACACTCACCATGACAATAGGCGCAGAAATATTCCCGCCTTTTTTTCTGATTCACTAAACGATTGATCCTCAGTGTAATAAGTTGCCGTACTTTTCCGGGCTCATTCCACCGATAATACCTAATATTTTCATATCACCTTCCCTATGATGGCGCACGTTTCCCAACGTGTGCCTTTATCTACAAGCACAGGCTATGAAGCGCACACTATCAGAAATCTATCTTCTTGCTACGCAAAAAGTGCGGTCATTTTTTTCAATTATTTTTTTATTTACGCTGGCGCGTCTCCCGACGCGTGCCTCACTAAATTTAGTAAAGTTATCAGCACGCGTCAGGAGACGCGCGCTATCTAAGGGTATAAGAAGCTTTGTTTCAGATATCCCTATAGCAAAAACTTCTTTTAAATTTCTCTAATTAAAGAGCTACCTTGCTCTAACGTATCTAGCGACTGCCATTTTTCATGACCGATGAGTTTACTTTTCTTCTAAAGAAAATGTTGTATAGCAACGCCCCAAACGATTTTTCTAGAGATTGATTTTAAATGTTGATACGTAAATTCAATTTGAGTATCGTCAACCCATTTCCCAATTAAAAAGCCTTTTAAAATTTCACCGCCACCATATTCGGCCCAAATCATTTTACCTTGTTGATGGTAATGAAATTCTGTTTGGCTACTCACCTCACCATTTACGGTGTTTTCAACAGCAACAAATTTTTTATTATCTAAATTCAACATTAAAGTCACTCTGCATCTAATTCATCTGTATCTTATTTTTGGATAATGTAATGCATTTCTACATTTTTCGCTTTTGCGGCTTTTTCTAGATCTGCTTTATCACTTTGACTATCTCCAACAAGGTATAAAGATACATCTTTGCCGACCTTTTCTGCATTATTTAGTCCATACATAGCAACTGCTTTTATTCACAGATTGACTGTTCCTGCAATTCCGATGTGTAAATTATCTGTAGCTAAAAGAGATACGAGTCGTTTTTCCTGAAGTACCACCTGCGGTTCTAATCGTTGCTACAAGCATTCCATTTGAAACTGGGTTTCCTGCTTCTGGAACTTGAAGCATTACTGAGCGATTATCTTTTTGGCATTTGTGCCGCTAACTGATCTCAAAGATGGACCAGATGAACAAGCAAATAACAAAGTTGAAGTAAGTAGTACAAAACAATTTTTTTCATTTTTGTCTCCATACCATTCTAATAAATTAACTCTTCGTCCATGCACTCATGTGCTGTGTAAACCCAATATGCGGATAGTAATCCACCGCTTGCGGAGCGGATAAAAGTACAATTTTGGCTTGTGGATGTAACGCCTGTTTGGTGTGTTCAATTAACTGCACGCCGATACCTTGTTTTTGATATTGCTCGTCCACCGCCAAATCAGACAAATAACAACAATAAGCAAAATCCGTTACCGAACGAGCGACACCCACTAATCGCTCACCATCCCAAGCTGTCACCAATAAATCGGCATGATGTAACATCGCCGCCACACGTCTTTCATCTTCTAATGGACGACGCGTGCCTAACGAGGTTTTATTGAGTAGTTCAATAAATTGTTCTACTGAAATGGGAAAGTTGGTTTTGTATTCGATCATATTGTGAAACCCGCTATGTTTGATATACCATCCTTTATAGCAATTTTGCCGCCGCTTTATCCAAATACCATTCCGTCACGCCATTTTTTTGCTTTAATTTTTTTGCAGCGGGATAAGGCAAGTTTTTCTGCTGGCGTGGATTGAATTTCTTTCAAAATGTCCGCTTTGCCTTCGCCTGTCACCAAATAGGTAATGCGTTTGGCTTGTTCAATCAGTTTGGCTGTTTTAGAAATACGAATTTGACCACTTTCAGGGTGTTTTTGCAATGACCGCAAGGTTTTTCATCATCAAAATTAGTTTGATGTGGGAAGAGAGAGGCGGTATGACCATCTGTTCCCATGCCTAAAATGATCCAATCAAAAAAATACTGTTTGGAATGACCGCACTTAATTCTTCTTCGAAGCGTTTTTAGTTCAAAGTGCGGTTCATTTTTCGCCACGAATTCTGTGGATGTTTTCCGTTGGAATTTGAATGTGATCGAACAAGAGTTTTTGCACTTCGCCGTAATTACTTTTCAGGGTCTGTCGGGCTCACCATGCGATCATCGCCCCACCAGAAATGGAGGTTTTTCCAGTTAATGGCGTCCGCGTAAGGGGCTTGCGCCAAGGTTTTAAACAATAATTTCGGCGTGGAACCGCCGGACAGGGAAATGTGTACGGGGTGGTTTACGTGGCTATAAATCACAAATTCTTGGGCGATTTTTTTCCACCGCACTTTGCGCGGTGGGGAAGGTGATGTAGTTCATGTTTTCTCTTCCTAAAATGATGGTGAGCGTTTTTCTCACGCGAGCCTTAGTTCACTAACGCACGCGATAACGCGTGCGCCATCAAATGATTACACTTTTTTCTTCATCGCACCCGACGGTTTGCGCCAGACACGGCCTGCTTTGGCAATCAGTTTATCCGCCTCTGTCGGCCCCCAAGTGCCTGCTTCATATTCATACACTCTGCCGCGTTCGGCCTTGTAATCCAAAAATAGGTTGTACAAATTTCCAGCAGGCATGAACCGCATCGGTACGGGCGAACAAGGTCGCGTCGCCTTTCATTGCATCCAATAACAAACGCTCATAGGCGGTTAACAGGCTCGGGGAGGCTAAATCCGCATAACGGAAATCCATCGAAACTTCCTTGGATTCAAATCCGGCACCCGGTTTTTTCAAGCCGAAACGCATAGAAATGCCTTCATCCGGTTGAATACGGATGATCAGTTTATTCTCCGGCGCGCTTTTACTGAACACAGGGTGCGGCGTGGTTTTTAAAATGAATCACCACTTCTGTAACCCGCACCGGCAAGCGTTTTCCGGTACGCACATAAAATGGCACGCCCGCCCAGCGCCAGTTGTCAATCTCACAGCGTAATGCCATATAAGTTTCCGTATTGGAATCTTCAGGCACACCTTTTTCCTGTAAATAACCCGCTACTGTTTCGCCGTTGATTTCAGCTTTAACATATTGACCCAATACGAGATTATTTTTTAAATCTTCCTGAGTTAACGGGTGCAAACAGTGCAATACTTTCGCCACTTCGTCACGCATGGAATTGGCATTGATAATTGCCGGCGGTTCCATGGCCACCATTGCCAATACTTGTAATAAGTGATTTTGGAACATATCACGCATCGCGCCGGAACCATCGTAATAACCGCCGCGATCTTCTACACCGATAGATTCCGCACCGGTAATTTCCACATATTCAATGTAGTTACGATTCCACAACGGCTCAAATAGTCCGTTAGAGAAGCGCAAGACCAACAAATTTTGCACGGTTTCTTTGCCGAGATAATGGTCTATACGGTAAATTTGATGTTCTTCAAAGAAACGGTGAATTTGAATATCCAAGGCATGCGCGGTTTTTAAATCATAACCGAAAGGTTTTTCTACGATAATCCGCTTCCAACCGTATTCTTCGGTGTTCAAACCGTGTGTGGCGAGGCATTCGGGAATCACACCATACAAACTCGGCGGCGTGGACATATAGTATAAGGTGTTGCCGCAGGTTTGATATTTGTCATGCAACTCATCAATACGCGGCACTAATTTGCCATAATCCTGCGCATCAGAAGTGTTAATCGGTTGATAATAAAGATGAGAACAAAATTTCTCCAGCATATCGCCGTTGGCTTTTTCATGTTTAATGAGTGCCTGACGCATCTTTTCACGAAATGTTTCATCATTTAACTCGCTACGAGCCACGCCTAATACAGAGAAATTCTCCGTTAAACGTCCGATTTTATACAGGTTATACAGCGCCGGAATCAGTTTGCGGTGAGTCAAAATCACCGGAGGCCCCAAAAATTACAATACAATTATTTTTCTGCTTTCATTTGTTAAACCACATTTGTTTTAATAATTCGTGTTTATGATAGATAAGATGATGTTTTTATTTCCAATCGCTCTTATGAATCGGAGCGAAAGATTTTTCCCACGCAAAATCCTGCGTCGCCGCCATAATAAAAATTCGGATTCACAAAAGATTCGCGTTGGTTATAGGTTAAGGCTTGATAATTCAAATCGAAAACCACGCCGCCCATTTCCGACAATAAAATTTCTGCCGCCGCGGTGTCCCATTCGCCGGTTAAACCGAGACGAATGTAGCAATCACATTGCCCATCGGCCACCATGGTGCTTTTTCAGTCCACTGGAGCCGAAAATATGAAATTCATAGTCAAAATTCTTGTTCAAAATCGACCGCACTTTTTCCGCTGCGGAGGAAGAGCCTACGGCAATGCGTAAGGCACGATTCGGTTCGATGTCGCGAAATGTCAGTTTAATGTGCTGTTTCGCCGTTTTTTTATACGCACCAAAACCTTGCATAGCGTAGTATGTGCACTCCAATATTGGCGCATAAATAACGCCTAGCACCGGTTGGCCGTTCTTTACTAAGCTAATTAAGACAGAGAATTGATCGGTATGATTAATAAATTGCTGCGTGCCATCAAGGGGATCAATAAGCCAATAATATTGCCACCGACTGCGTTCTTCTAGCGGAATTTGACAATTTTCTTCGAGACAAAATAGGAATATCGGGCGTAAGTGCGGTCAGTTTTTTTCCGTTAAAAACTGACTAACAAACATATCCGCTTCTGTCACCGGGGTGTTATCTTCTTTCAGATGAACGGCAACGGAATCTTGATAAAAAGCGACGTAAATGCTCCCCTGCCTGTTGTGCGATATCTACTACATCCTGCAATAAATGAGTTGTGAGTATAGGCATAGCATCCCCTCCTTGTATTTGCTGAATTATCTCTCCTTCGGTAACAACAAGGGTAATGTCAGTACGGAATATAACGCCATACCGCAACTGAATAGTAGCGCAACATCCAAAAGCACCGCTACGCAACCAAATACCGAAAGTCATTGTTTTTTTCAAACAACGTCATATAAACAAAAACCTGCTACATTGCTATAACAAAACGCGATAATCGCCGAAATCAGAACAATGGCAAATACATTGTAACGAATATAACGATATGCTTTTTGCCCACAATGCAATCAGAAATGCCGGAATGGTAGCGACAAAAAAAGTGACATACATATGGAATAGCACCAAATCCACAACACCAAACATCTCGTCAGTATTGTCGCTAATACAAACCGCAATGATGGTTCCCAGAATTTGCATGATTAAAGGAAATATAATTAATGCTTTTAGATAAGGGTAATTAGACTGCATAATTTTTCCAAAGTAAAAATAGGCTATCAAAAGATAGCCTATTTTTAGATGAAATTACGAGATTAAGCAGATTTTTTTGCTCTCAACACGCGAGAGGTGAAAATCAGTACGCCAACAATGAAGACGACCAAACCAAGCACTTCACCAATCGTGCCCCAGTTTTCCAAATTCAAGGCTAACGGTGCTTCAGAACCGCCTGAGGTAACAGAGGCGGCGATAATAAAGGCTAAAATAACCCCCATTAAGCTCTCACCGACAATTAACCCCGCGGAGAATAGTGTTCCGAAGCGTTCTGCCCGTTTGCTAACGCCATGATCTCCGGTGCGGGCGGCGTATTTGGCAATATGGCGATTAACCAACCAAGCCAAGAATGCCCCGGTCACTACCGGCATATTAATGGACGGCGGTAAGTAGATACCAATCCCTACGGCAAGCACCGGTAAAGCGAAACTTTTGTTACTCACTTTTTTTCAAGAAGCTGTCGATGATAATTAACACGGCCCCCAAACCTACGCCGGTTAAGATGTAAGTCCATTCCAATTTATTGGAGAAAATCCCTTTGTGAAATAGTGGTCATCAACGTCGCTTGCGGTGCGGACAACGCTTGTGACGGATCCATATCCGGGCGCGGTAACGCACCGGTGAAGCCGTATGCGTGGTAAAGGATTTCCAATACCGGCGCAATCACTAACGCCCCCCACGAAACAACCGATAATCAATGCAACCTGTTGACGCCAAGGAGTAGCTTCCACCAATAAACCGGTTTTTAAGTCTTGCAGGTTATCGTTAGAAATCGTTGCCGTAGTTAACACGATAGATGCGGTAAACAAGGTAAGTGCGGTCAAAAATTTCTGTCCATCGGCGGTTTCAAATAACCCGGAAGCATTCCCGATAGAAACCAACACCAAGGAAATTACGATGACGGAAATAATCCCTGATTCCGGAAATCGGACTGGAGGAAGAACCTACAAGTCCCGCCATATAACCGGAAGCTGCCGCCACGAAGAAACCGATAAACACCGCTAAGAAAGTACAAAACCACGACCAACAATAACGCCAATTCAGGAGAAACCGGAGCAGCGGCAATAAAGTGATGTAACGAAATGACGATTAACGCCACGGTGGCAATTAAAAATGTAAATCATGGTTTTTGGTGAAAGGTCAATATCAATACGATGTTCCGAAGCCTCTTGTGTACCTTTTCAACATACGGAAGGAATGCACCATGCCTTGTACCATTGGTTTCATCAAAATCAATAAGGTCCAAATTGCTGCAATCCCGATCGTTCCTACGCCGATAAAACGCACTTTCGTTTTCCACATACTCATGGCATAGCTGACGATAGTCGCATCGGTCGGTATATCACCGGACATGGTAAAGAACGGCACAGCTAAGCCCCAAGCGAAAAAGGTACCCAACAACATCGCAATACCGCCCACGATACCGATTAAGTAACCGGCACCTAATAATGCTAAAGAAAAGCCCATCGGAATTTGGAAGACCGCTTTTGCCGCCGATGCCGGTAAACCACGCGCTAGCGCCATCTGCCATAACGCGTAAACCATTAGTTAAGAAAAGCCACCGAACCGGCCAATACGCCACCATAAGCAATATCTTTGACGCCACTGTCGCCATCGGTATGATTACCGGCTTTTTAAAAATTTCCGCAGCTGCAACGCCCTCCGGATAAGGCAAATCGTTGTTTACCACCATTGCTCGACGCAACGGAATGGTAAATAACACGCCCAACGTACCGCCCGCGGCACAAATCAACATGGTTTGCCAGAATGGGAAATCTTGCCAATAGCCCATCATCAATAAACCCGGTAAGACAAAAAAATCACTGAAGATAGCGTCCCCGCAGAAGAAGCCTGCGTTTGCACCATGTTATTTTCAAGAATATTGGAACCATGGAAAAATTTGAGAATCGCCATTGAAATCACAGCGGCAGGGAATGGAAGACGCAAAGGTCATACCGACTTTTTAGACCTAAATAAACGTTAGATGCGGTAAACAACACCGTAATCAACGCCCCTGAGCAACATCCCCCGAAAGGTCAATTCTTTTTAAGTTTGTGGATTGCATAACATTACCTATATTTTTCATTAAAACTGCGCTACCATGGCAAAAATCGCTGAATAATCAAGATTCATTCGGTTTATTTTTGCTTTAAATTGGATTTTATTTAAATATCAATCGTATTTTTTTAAACCGTTTACAATGCTAATCCGCTTTATTACAGACTATTGAATAGCAAAGCTATCTTCCTAACGTCGTTATAATCTCAAATTTATCTGATTTAGTCTCAATCATAAAAAAATAGCGAATCCTATCAAATTATTTATTTTTAATATCCGATATAGTTCGCCGACCTATCCATTTAGGTAAATAACCACTCAAGGTTTTTGTATCATCTGCTTAATTATGAAGTTCTATGAGGCTAAGAAATGAACGCATTAGTTGAATTACTCGCAAAAATTGTTGCCCCAATGCAACGCCAATTTATTAACTTTATACGCATCGCCATTTGTATCGTTATGGTATGGATTGGCGGGTTAAAAAGTCTGTCAATATGAAGCAGACGGTATTGCTCATTTTTGTTTCGAATAATCCATTTTTTAAGTTTCCTCTATAAAAAAACGGACCGAATTTAGTACAAAATGATAAAGGCGAATTAGTAAAAAGAATATACCCTTTATAAAAATCCCGAAGGTAAAATGGTGGCGAAAAATATTGAGTGGCATAAAGCTAACGGCACCTATACTGCATCTTATATTATCGGCGCTATGATTGTGACCATCGGGTTATTAACATTGGCAGGGATCTGGTCTCCAACCTTAGGGCTATTCGGCGGTTTGCTAACGTTCGGTATGTCCATCGTGACCTTGTCGTTCCTCATTTTCACGCCGGAAACTTGGGTGCCTAATTTAGGCGGCGATTTGCCCTACACCAAATTACGGCTTTCCATATTTATCCGCTGCGGGACGGCTGATTATTAAAGATATTATTATGATGGCGGGGGATTAGTTGCCGCTGCCGAATGTGCGAATCGCTACTTAAAATATAAAAACATCCGTCTAATTGAAAAGCCTATATGAAGCTTATCACTCTGTGATAGGCTTCTAGCTTGTTATTTTAATCAGGAGAAAAATAGAACATGGATTATTTAGATCAGCTTGTCCGACAGTCAGGTATTGAGGGAAAAAAATCAATATCCTCTGTCGTTTTCAAGGTGACTGGCTAATCCATCATAAACAGGAACCGAATTTAATCGGCAGATTTCATATTGTGTCACAAGGTACATGTCAAATTCGGCTGAAAGATCAAACCTACCATCTCAAACCGGGCGATGTCGTCTTCCTGCCCTACGGAGAAGAACATATTATTTATCATGGTGCCGACACAGAAACACAAATTACAGAAACCACACAAGGTGTTTTCACATTGCATCGCAATAGTTCAAACGAATCCGGTGATTTTGAAATGTTTTGCGGTTATTTCCGTTATTTAAACGTTGCGCAAAGTTTACTGTTTAATTTACCGCACTGGCATCTTGCCGGAAATAACGACTCCATCATGGCCTTACTGAAGTTATTGCGCAAAGAAACAGAAGATAACCTCGGCAATGAAGTTGTCGTCGATGCTTTATGCAACATTCTTTTCACTTATTTGATCAGAGATTACCTTCAACACCATCAGGTTAATCAAGGCATTCTCGGCGCATTACAGGACAAGCGCTTAAAAAAATGCCGTGAACGCCATCATAGCCAATCCTGAAGAAAGCTGGAGCATGGAAGTCTTAGCAGAAAGTTGCGCCATGTCCCGCGCCAATTTTATTCGTGCGTTTAAACAAAAAACCGGGATTTTGCCCGGTAAATTTCTGACTATAATGCGAATGAACATGGCAGGAATGTTGCTAAAAACACGAAAAACCGATTAGCGTGATTGCCTCGGAGGTAGGCTACCAATCAGACACTCACTTTACCAAAGTCTTCAAATCGTATTACGGCATTTCCCCAGGAAATACCGATTAATATAACCACCGATTTATTTGTTAACTCACGCTTTTCGTTGCAAATAATCTCTGAGGCAATAAAGTGCGGTCAGATTTCTCGCTTCATTAAACGTGGAGTCGGCAATTAATTCGTCTATTTTCGCTACAGGGAAACGCACTAATTGCAAGGGTTCCGGCTCATCACCCTCCAATTTGCTCGGATAAAAAAATCCGTGGCAAGTAAAATATGCATCGGGTTATTCATAAAACTGACAGACGTATTAATAGTACGTAAATGCACCCATTTTCTTGCGCCCAACCCAATTTCTTCCTGCAATTCCCGATTGGCGCTTTGCTCCGGCGTTTCGCCCGCATCCATTCTCCCTTTTACAAAACCCAGTTCATAATTTTTCCGTCCCTACGGCATATTCACGTACCAGCAATAAATCGTCACCATCAATGGCAACCACCATCACTGCCGCGTACTTACCGGGACGAAATCGTTCATAAAGTACGACACTCGCCATTGGCGAATTTTAAATCTACCGATTGAATCTCAAAAATAGTTGATTTTGCTATGGTTTTTATATTTAAAAAGCTGCGGTTTTATTAAGTCGCTCATACTACATTCCTGATTTTACAAACGTCTAAAATGGCGATACCATACCCCACTATTTGCACAAAAGAAAAGGAACGGCACGAATGAATCGAAAAATTAAATTGGCAGGCAATTGATACCGTAATTTTGGACTTAGACGGTACGCTAATTGATCTTTATTTCGACCATCGTTTTTTTGGAAAAAAACGTGGTGCCACAGGCCCTATGCACAAAAATTTAATCTCTCGGTGGAACAAAGTCGCGAACTAATTCACCATCGTTATCAACAAGTGGAATTCAGCATGCAATGGTATTGCATTGATTTTTTGGGAAGAAAGCCTGAATTTACCCTTGCGGGAATTGATGCAACAACAGCGTGAATACATCAAAGTGCGGTCGGATGTTTATCCGTTTTTACAAGCCGCCCGCGAGCGCCGCAAAAATTAATTCTGCTGACCGACAGTCACCCGTTCAGTTTAGAAGAAAAATTAAAAACACTGCGATTTAGCACCACACTTTGACTTGTTGCTTTCCAGCCATCAGTTTAACGCGCCGAAAGTGGAGCAATCCCTGTGGCACAGCTTGCAACAATTCTCGCCGTTTGATCCGCAACGCACCTTATTTATTGACGATACGGAACCCGTGTTGGACAGCGCCAAACAATTCGGCATCGCTTATACCATCGGCGTAGAAAACCCCGACAGCACATTATCAGATAAAACCTTCGCCCGTCATTTCTCGGTAAAAACTACCGCACTTTGATTTAACGGAACGGCATACATGGCAAAACATCAACCCACTGAAGAAAAAAAGACCCGGTTCGTCTAGACAAATGGCTCTGGGCGGCGCGTTTTTACAAAACCCGTACGCTCGCTAAAGAGATGATTGACGGCGGCAAAGTGCATTACAACGGGCAACGTACCAAACCGAACAAAATAGTGGAAGTAGGTGCCACCCTCAAATTACGCCAAGGCAACGAGGAAAAAGAAGTGGTGATTTTAGCCTTATCCGCCCAACGTCGTGGCGCACCTGAAGCCCAGTTGCTTTATCGCGAAACGGAACAAAAGCCTTACCAATCGTGAAAAAAACTTGCAATGGCGCGTAAAATGAACGCCCTTTCGATGCCGCATCCCGATCGTCGCCCCGACAAAAAGAACGTCGCGATTTACTCAAATTTAAACATCAACAGCAAGATTAACCGCACGCCTTGTAATGGCCGCAAACGCCCTTATATTTGAGCGAACAATATTCATTAGGAACAACATGATGACAAATTACACACAAGACAATGACCAACTTTATCGTTATCTCTTTAAAGGTCGCGCCGTGCGCGGTGAATGGGTTCGCCTGAACCAGGCCTTCAACGACACGTTAAACACCCATCATTATCCACAAGCCGTACGCAATTTATTGGGCGAAATGATGGTCGCCACCAGCCTACTCACTGCCACCTTAAAATTTAACGGCAACATTACCGTGCAAATTCAAGGCGATGGCCCGTTAAAACTCGCTCTCGTCAACGGCGACGACCAACAACGCATACGCGCCCTTGCCCGTCTGCAAGGTGATATCCAAGACGGCATGAGCCTACATGAAATGATCGGCAAAGGTGTTTTAGTCATAACCATCGCCCCACAAGAAGGCGAGCGTTATCAAGGAGTTGTGCCTTTAGATAAACCGACCATTACCGAATGTTTGGAAGAGTATTTTATCCGCTCCGAACAACTACAAACCCAACTTATCATTCGCACCGGCGAATACCAAGGCCAACCGGTAGCGGCAGGCATGCTATTACAAATCGTACTGGATGGTTCCGGCTCACCGGAAGATTTTTGAGCATTTGGCAACCTTAACTGCCACGATCAAAGACGAAGAAATTTTTGGCTTAACCGCCGAAGAACTGCTTTATCGCTTATACCACGAAGAAATCGTCGAACTCTTCCCGGCACAAGCAGTTCATTTCTATTGCGGTTGCTCCCAAGACCGTTCCGGCGCAGCGTTATTGCTCATTTCCGACGAAGAAATCGAACAAATCCTTGCAGAACACAATGGCAGCATCGATATGCAATGCGAATGCTGCGGCACCCATTATTTATTCAATAAAGAAGCGATTGCGAAGTTGAAAGAATCCGCTTCCGGAATTTAAAAAGAAAGCGACCTGATAAGGTCGCTTTTTGGTTTATGTCATAAACCAATTAATGGCTTAATAAGCGTTGCATCATGCCGACATAAATATTTACCCCGGTAAGTAATTGTTTCTCGTCAAAATCAAATTCTGCCTGATGATGTCCCGCAGTACGATCAGCACCAAGGATAAAATAAATAGCTTTGCCTCCATGCTCCTGTACTCGACGACCTAACACCGTTGCATCTTCACTTGCATTGAATGGGTAATCATCTTTCACTTCGTGTACCTGTGGCTGTTGTAACGCAATCTCCTCAACCAATTTCACTAATTCAAGATCATTTACCATATCCACGGCCTCACCCGTGATTTCCGTTTCATACGCTACATCAAAACCGATGGCTATCCCCTTAGCAATTTGTATAACCTGTTGGGTCATATACTCATTAATCGCTTTATTTTTCACCGCGTACTTCCAATTGAAGTCGGGCAAAACTTGGAATCACATTCCGCCCTTCACCGGCTTGTAATACACCTACGTTAATACGGGACATCCCATCTCCATGGCGGGCGATACCATGTAATTGCGTCACCGCATGCGCTGCAGCCAAAAGTGCGTTACGACCAAGATGGGGCGCAGCACCGGCATGAGCCGGTTTACCTTGATAGCGAATGTCGATTTTTTTGACGTAGAAAGAAAATTGCGCGGATTAGAAACAACGGTTCCGCTATCAGCACAAAAACCAATATGTGAACTAAGGAAATAATCCGCATCATCTACTATGCCACTGGCAGCGATAGCCGCGGCACCCCGCACACCTTCTTCCGCAGGCTGAAAGACGATTTTAATTTTACCGTTCAGTTTATCTTTATTCTGTGCAGCCCATAAGGCGACACCTAAACCGATAGTAATATGACTGTCGTGTCCGCAGGCGTGCATGAGGCCTTCATTTAACGATGCGAATCCCTCTTTATTCGGAAGATGATCAGGCGATTTGCTTTCGTCTACATTAACGCAGTCAATATCAAAGCGTAATGCCACGGTTTTGCCCGGTCGTCCTGTATCAAGAAGGGCAACACAACCGGTGTACTGCTCCATTTTATCCAACCATTTTTTTGATTGGCACCATATTCTATGGCGCGCACCAGTGCCTTTTCTACCAAAAATGTTATTGCGTCCGCGCACAAAGTCCCGATGAATAATTTGACTCCCCAATAAAATCTCAAATCCCATGCTTTCAAGATAATCTGCAATACGGGTGGTGGTCCAAAATTCAGTCCAACCTTCCTCCGGGAAACGATGGAACTCACGACGCCATTTCACTAACTGAGCATAATCCAATATCATGATGAACTCCTTCATTAAGAAAAAACAGTCTGAAAACCCACCGCACTTTTATACAAACAATCAGAAAAAGTGCGGTCCCTTTTGATAACGTTTTACAACATAAACAAGGCAAGAAATAAGAGAGCGAAAATCATACCCGGTGCGGTGCGTTTAACAATTTCTACCGGACTGACCATTGTCAAACCCGCACAGACAATAGCTACGCCGGCAATCGGAGAAGCTGTTCTGCCCAACGCACCGGCAATCGCGGCGCCCATGCCTAAATTCACTTGGGTATAACCGAGTTCTGCCGCATGCGGAGTCACTGCCGTATTAAAGGCTATTGCCGCCGCATCGCCCGAACCGGTAATAACCCTCCCATTAAGAACGGACCGATAGTGGCTCCCCAGCGTACATATTCATTAGAATGTTTAAGAAATTCAATGGCGGAATTGACTGCTCCCGTGGCATTTAAACCCGCCACAAAAACACTGGCGGCAATAATAATACCGAGCACATTGGCATACGAATTTCCCATTCCATTAAAAACTCTTCCGTGATTTTCACGGGAGAGACTCTGGTGACAATAATGCTGTAAATTGCACCAATTAACATAGCTTGGGGAACACCCATTTTTGTCCATTCCAAGCCTGCCGTTTTTTGCAAAGATGTGCCTCCGATAATCAAGATAATCAGCGGAATTAACGGCGCTAATGCATACAATACATTTACATTCGTTTTTCCCTCAGCCGTACTTTGTTCGGCTAAATAAAGCTTGTCGATGTTCTTCCCCATAATCTTTCAGAAAAAAAGCGCCAACAACGTCAAAAATAACAACACCGATTGAGGCGGCGGTCATGGTGTAAAGGCGCATGCATAAAAGTTAATTTTCGGTCACGGTTAAACCGGACATTTCACTGATCATCGCAGGGATGGGATGAACCCGGGCTCATTAAGGAACCGAAAGTACCGGCTAAAATTGCTGCCCCCGCCATTGCCGGACGAACACCCGCACCGCGTAAAACAGGTATTAATGTTGCGCCCACGGCAGCGGCACAACCGGCCGCCGAAGGAATGGCAATATTAATAAAAAAAGTCAAAATGGTAGCGATAGGGATGAGCAGAAATTTTAAGCCACTCATAGGCTTGGTCAGTAAGTGAACTAAATGAGAATCGCATTTGGTGAATTTCATCACGTAGGCAAACCCCATACTGGAACAGATTGCCATAATCAAACCACCTGTAGTCATACTTTTTAGCAAATGCATCCAATGCCCCCATTGATTTAACGTCAGTATTGCCATCAGCAACCCCATCCCAATCAGCACGGTTCGGGTTTCATATTTTTTTAATTAATAGATAAATTGTTGCTACCAACCCTCACAATGGCAACAAGGTATTTTCAGATCTTCCATAGTAACTCCTCTATTTTTACTTGATTCAACTAACAACTCGCGATGAAGAATGTTTGGAAAAAAATAAAAAGTCAGGCAACATCATATCTGCTTTTTATCGGCTAAAATGACTACACTGTTTAGAAAGTATACGGGTAACTATTTAAAAGTAAAAAGGTAATAAGACCTCTTATCGAATCTTTTAAGCGGCACGGCAAGTTTTAGTTAAGTATAAAAAGTGCGGTCACAAAATCTGAAGGATTTTTGAAAGTCTGCTTGCCAACAGCGCCGAAGACGCCAATAAATCCAATGAATTTTTAACATTCCCATTATTTACCCAATTCCCTCAAGAAAGCTTGCGCTTTTTTTGCTATGCTAGGTCTTATTTTTAACTTACCCGAGCCGACCATGACCGAACACATCTCCGATTCACAACCTTCAGAAAAAAACACGCTGAAAATCAACCGCACTTTAACCCAGCCGATCAGCAGGAAACGACCCACTTCGGGTTCAAAAACCGTGAGCGAAAGAAGACAAGCAAAAACTGGTGGCGAATGTGTTTCATTCGGTGGCCGGCAAATACGATTTAATGAATGACTTGCTTTCTTTCGGCATTCATCGCCTGTGGAAACGCTTTACTATTGATTGTAGCGGTGTGCGCAAAGGACAAAAAGTGTTGGATTTGGCAGGTGGTACAGAGGGATTTTTACGGCGAAATTTTTTCCCGTTTAGTGGGCCCAAGCGGTGAAGTGGTGTTGGCAGACATTAACGACTCCATGTTGCAGGTAGGGCGTGAGAAATTGCGCAATCTCGGTGTGGTAGGCAATGTGAATTATGTGCAAGCCAATGCGGAAGCTCTGCCGTTTCCGACAATACTTTCGATTGTGTCATTATCAGCTTTGGCTTACGCAACGTGACGGATAAAGACAAAGCCCTGCGCTCCATGTATCGCGTGTTAAAACCGGGCGGTCGCTTGTTAGTTTTGGAATTTTTCCAAGCCGATTTTTAGACCCGCTCAGCAAAGCCTACAATTTTTACTCTTTTCAATATTCTGCCGAAAATCGGCGAAATGGTAGTGAATGACGGCGAAAGTTATCGCTATTTGGCGGAATCTATTCGTATGCATCCCGCACAAGAACCGCTAAAAGAGATGATGCTTCAAAGCAGGTTTTTGAGAAGTCAGCTATTACAACCTCACCGCCGGCATTGTGGCGTTACATCGCGGTTATAAATTCTAAGGAAAAGCTATGAATTTAGACATTGCGGGACTAAAACAACAATGGATGTTGCCCCAATTACTCAATAGCGGTTTTGGAGTCGGTGTTAAATTATCTCATCGGTCGAACCGCCTATTGTGCACCATATTTACGTAAACTGTCAGGTAAAAGTTTACAAGTTAACGTAAAAAAACATGGATATCACGCTGTTCTTTCTATTTTTCTGAAAGCCGCGTCGATATATTACAGCAATACGAAGCCACGCCAGATTGCGCCGTTACCGTCAGTTTGAAGTTGTTATTTACGCCATTAAAAATCGCAAATCAGCCAATGGATTAATGATAAATCTATTGTTTTGGAAGGCGATTTGCAGGTATTGCAGGATTTTGCCGCGTTGGTGGAATTTTTGGAAAAAGATCCCTGCCGAACTGTTATCTCCTTATGTGGGCGACATTGCGGCGCAAAGTGCGGTCAATTTTTTTACGCAAAATTACCGCTATCGGTCGGCAGAAATTGAGCCAAAGCCAACGCTATTGGGGCGAACGCCTAACAGAAGAATGGCAGCTGATTTCTCCCGCCTTAGCCCTTGCGGACTTTGCCGATGAAGTAAAAACGTTGGAAAAACAGACCGCACTTTTTAGAACAAAAAAATAAATCAATTAACGGAATCCAAATGAATTTGGCAAAATCTGAAAACGATTGTACAAAAATTATTCATACCTTTCTCGTCTATGGTCTTGACGAGGTGTTGCCACATAATGGTTACACCCGCCCGTTGCGCTGTTGGCGTAAAACGCTATTTTGGCTACGCAATCAACACAAGGGCTTGCCTTTGGTGTACGTTTGCGTTTGGCTCTGCAGGAACTTGGGCCTGTGTGGATTAAGCTGGGGCAAATGCTCTCCACCCGACGGGATTTGTTCCCGCCGGAAATCGCAGATGAACTGGCATTATTGCAAGATCAGGTGAGATCCCTTTGATGGCAAACTGGCACGCGCCGAAATTGAATGGGCGTTAGGCGGTCAATTAGAAACTTGGTTTGATGACTTTGACGAGAACGCCCTGGCATCCGCCTCTATTGCCCAAGTACACACGGCAAAAATTCAATGCTTCACAGCCGTTGGCGGGGCAAGAAGTGGTGTTGAAGGTCATTCGCCCGAATATTCAACAGGTGATTGATGCGGATTTGGCGCTGATGTATCGCCTTGCCGGTTGGATTCCCCGTTTATCGGCGGAAGGCCACCGCCTGCGCCCGGTGGAAGTGGTGCGTGAATACGAAAAACCTTACGGGACGAACTGGATTTGCGTCGTGAAATGGCTAACGCTATACAGTTACGCGCCAATTTTGAAAACAGCCCGATGTTATACGTTCCGCAAATGTATTCGGATTTTTGCCATAAAAAAATGTCATTGTGATGGAGCGCATTTACGGCATTCCGGTATCCGATGTTGCCACCTTAGAACAAAAACGGCACGAATATGAAATTGTTGGCGGAGCGTGGCGTGCAGGTGTTTTTTCACACAGGTGTTTCGTGACAGTTTTTTTCCATGCCGACATGCATCCCGGCAATATTTTTGTCAATCCGCAACACCCTGAGGATCCGCAATACATCGGCATCGACTGCGGCATTGTGGGACGTATGAACGATCACGATAAACGCTATTTGGCGGAAAGTTTCGTGGCGTTTTTTAACCGCGATTATCGCCGCGTGGCGCAAATGCACGTGGAATCCGGTTGGACGCCCGCTGACACCAATATTGACGAATTTGAACAGGCATTCCGCGAAGTATGCGAACCGATTTTCGCCAAACCCCTGTCGGAAATTTCTTTCGGTCATGTGTTGTTAAATCTCTTTAATGTGGCACGCGAATTTAATATGCAGGTGCAGCCACAATTAGTGTTGTTGCAAAAAAACGCTGCTCTACATTGAAGGGCTGGGGCGCCAACTTTATCCGCAGCTCGATTTATGGGACACCGCGAAGCCATTTTTTACAAAATTGGTTGGATGAACAAATGGGTGTGAAAGCCGTATTGAAAACCGTCAAACAAAAACTGCCTTACTGGCGTGAGCATTTTGCCGAATTACCGGAAAATGTTATGGATGCGTTGCAACAACAACGGGTTAGTGCACATCAGCTGATTGAATTAAATCGTAAAATACAGAAAAAACAACATACCGTAAGCAAATACTACGCTCTGTTGATCGGCACATTGGTTTTCATTTCCACCCTGTTGCAATTTCAGCAATTGCCGGGGTGGTTAAGTGCGGTGTTTTTTTACGCTCAGTTTTTATCATTTGGTTGTTGGGCCTATTGGTGCGTTAACGCGTGTCACCACGGGCTTCTACACAATACGAACTAAATCAATAAATCCAAAAAAATAATCAGGCTTAGCTATTGTTCAACGAGGGCAAAAACGGGTATAGTCAGACACGTTTTTAACTTACAAAATTTCATCTATTAACGAGGTTTTTATGGGCGGTATTAGCATTTGGCAATTAGCGATTTTAGTCTTAATCATTGTATTGCTATTCGGTACGAAAAAAATTACGTACTTTAGGCACAGATTTAGGCGAATCGGTAAAAGGCTTCAAAAAAAGCAATGAACGAAGAAAAATAAAGCGGAAGATGCGGGTTTTAATCAAGTAGAACAAAAACAAAAACGCGCAGCCGGAACAACAAAAAAACAAAGACAAAAGAACAGGCTTAATTCGTGTTTGATATTGGTTTTTCCGAAATTCTATTAGTTTGCATTGTGGGCTTAGTGGTACTAGGCCCACAACGTTTACCAGTGGCAATTCGCAGCGTAATGTCTTGGGTGCGTACCATTCGTGGTTTGGCTGCGAATGTACAAAAACGAGTTGAAAACAAGAATTAAAATTGCAGGAATTACAAGAAAGCATTAAAAAGCGGAAAGTTTAAATCTCAAAGCCCTATCGCCGGAATTAGGCAAAACGGTTGAAGAGTTGAAAGCTTCTGCCGATAAATTACGTGCTGATCTAGAACAAAAGGCAAGCGACAGCAACACCACCTTGCAAGATCAAATCAAGAAAATGAAAAGTGCGGTGGAAAATCCGGATGAAAACAACGACATCCATCCCGGCTCAAATGACCACAACCCGATGGCCAACTACGACATTCTCGATGTCGAAGATTTTTCGAGCAAAACACGGAAGCTCTGGCTGTCGCAGAAATGTCGCGTAATTCAACCGCACTTTCCCCGGCAGAACAAGCGGAGCAAGAAGAAATCGAGCTGGATGAAAAACTGGCTTATTACATCAATCAATACGATCCGGATAATCCTTTGCCGGCCAATTCAGAAGATGCCCATTCGGAGAAAACCGAACAATCCTCAAATAAAAGCTAGGGCGTAACCCTCAATTAGGACAATTTATGACCAGCGTTGACGACACTCAACCCCTCATCACTCATCTGGTAGAACTGCGCAACCGTTTATTACGCAGCATTATTTTTCGTTGCCGTGATATTTGTGGCACTCGTTTACTTTTTTCCAATGAAATTTATAACTTTGTGGCAGCACCTTTAACGGCTAACCTACCGAACGGTTCGAGCATGATTGCCACTAACATCGCCACGCCGTTTTTCACCCCAATCAAACTGACCGGCGTTGTCGCGATTTTTATTTCCGTACCTTATTTGCTCTACCAAATCTGGGCATTTGTAGCACCTGCGTTATATCAGCATGAAAAACGCCCTGATTTATCCGTTGTTATTTTCCAGCACGTTGTTGTTTTATTTAGGCGTGGCCTTTGCTTACTATGTGGTATTCCCGCTAGTGTTTGGCTTTTTAACCAAAACTGCACCGGAAGGCGTGGCTATCGCCACCGACATCAGTAGCTACTTAGATTTTTGTTCTCACCCTTTTCTTGGCTTTTGGTATCTGCTTTGAAGTGCCTGTCGCCATCATTCTGCTGTGCTGGACAGGTGTCACCACGCCGGAGGATTTAAGAGCTAAGCGTCCTTATATTATTGTCGGTGCATTCTTTATCGGCATGCTTTTAACCCCGCCGGATGTATTCTCACAAACCTTGCTCGCCATTCCGATGTGTTTGTTGTTTTGAAGTGGGTGTATTCTGCGCACGCTTTTACCGCCCGCGTGAGGAAGACGAGAGCACTCAAGAAGAAAAAAACACATCTAATCACTAATTAAATTTTGGAAATAATATGACACAACAAATTTTTACCGGTTTTCCAACCCGCCGTTTACGCCGTATGCGTAAACAGGATTTTAGTCGCCGCTTAATGGCGGAACATAAACTGACTGTTGATGATCTGATTTATCCCGTATTTATTATTGAAGGCGAAAATCATCGTGAAGCCGTGCCTTCCATGCCAAACGTAGAACGTTTAACCATCGACCAACTGTTAATTGAAGCGGGTTTATTGGTGAAATACGGCGTACCGGTGATTGCACTGTTTCCTGTGGTAGAACAGGCGAAAAAATCCTTAATGGCGGAAGAAGCCTATAACCCGAACGGCTTGGTGCAACGCGCAGTGAAAGCGCTGAAATCCGCCTACCCGGAACTTGGTGTATTAACCGATGTGGCGCTTGACCCTTACACCGTGCACGGACAAGACGGCATTATCGACGAAGAGGGCTACGTGCTGAACGACATCACCACCGAGGTATTAATCAAACAAGCCCTGTCCCACGCAGAAGCCGGCGCAGACGTGGTGGCACCAAGCGATATGATGGACGGCCGCATCGGCAGAATCCGCAAGGCCTTGGAAGAAAAAGGCTTTATCAACACCCTCATTATGGCTTACTCCGCCAAAATATGCCTCCAACTATTACGGCCCGTTCCGTGACGCTGTGGGCTCTTCCGGTAACTTAAAAGGTGGCGATAAAAAGACCTATCAATTAGATCCGGCCAACAGCGACGAAGGCTTGCAAGAAGTGGCATTAGACTTGGAGGAAGGTGCCGATATGGTGATGGTGAAACCGGGTATGCCGTATTTAGATTTGGTCTATCGCGTAAAACAACAATTCGGCGTACCAACCTTTGCCTACCAAGTTTCCGGTGAATACGCCATGCACATGGCCGCCATTCAAAACGGCTGGTTGAAAGAAAAAGAATGTATCATGGAATCCTTGCTTTGCTTCAAACGTGCCGGCGCTGACGGTATTTTGACTTACTTCGCCAAACAAGTGGCAGAGTGGTTGTATTTGGAAGGAAAGAATAAATAATTTCTTGATAGAAGATCTAAAGAAAAAGCCGAATAATCCTATTCGACTTTTTTTATACGGAAATTGCGGTGGAAAAAAACACATGATTTTGTGACCGCACTTTTTATCTTTTATTGCAACAACGAAATATCCGCCACCTGTAAGAATAACCCTTGCAACGTGTTCAAAATGGCTGAGGCGGTTTTGACGCAATTTTTGCATCCTCCGCATTCACCATCACATTGTCAAAGAGTTATCCACCGGTTGACGCAAGCCGGCGAGTTTATCCAACACTGCCGTGTATTCGCCTTTGTGCGATTAACGGCTGAACCTCTTTGCCAAACTTAACACGCTTTTGGGCAAGCACTTGTTCTGCCGGCTCAACGCATAACGCCACATCAATTGCGCCAATGTCGCCTTCCGCTTTCGCCAAAATATTCGCCACACGTTTATTGGCTGCCGCTAACGCTTCTGCTGAATCTAAAAGTACGGAAGTGTGAAACCGCACGCACGCGCGCATCAAAATCAGCCGGGCGAGTTGGACGACGAGCCAATACCGATTGAATCACATCCACCGCAATGCCTTCATCTTGATACCATGCACGGAAACGACCAAGCATAAAGTCCACGACATCGGCAACCACGTTTTGATTAGTGAGTTTATCACCGAAAAGTGCGGTGGACTTTTTTCACTAAATCTTCTAAATCCAGTGGTAAGTTTTTCTCAACGATAATACGTAACGCACCTAATGCCGCACGACGCAATGCAAATGGGTCTGCACTGCCTTTTGGTGCTTGTCCAATGCCGAAGATCCCCGTTAAAGTGTCAAATTTATCCGCTAATGCGACCGCACTTGCAACCAATGATTTTAGGTAATTCATCGCCGGCAAAGCGTGGCATATATTGTTCGTTTAACGCCACCGCCACTTCTTCGTCCTCACCGTCATGACGGGCATAGTGCATGCCCATTACACCTTGCGTATCGGTGAATTCAAATACCATGTTGGTCATCAAGTCACATTTTGACAGTAAACCTGCACGTTTTGCTTTTGCTTCGTCTGCGCCAATTTGTTTTGCAATTTCGCCTGCAAGTTGCTCAATGCGGTCAGTTTTATCTTTCAATGTACCAAGTTGTTGTTGGAACAACACGGTTTCTAAGCGTGGTAAACGCTCAACCAGTTTTTGTTTTAAGTCGGTTTTGAAGAAGAATTCCGCATCGGTTAAACGTGGGCGAACCACTTTTTCGTTCCCTTCGATAATTGCCGTTGGATCTTCCGGGTTGATGTTCGATACAAAAATAAAGTGCGGTAATAATTTGCCGTCTTTGTCATAAATTGGGAAATATTTTTGGTCGCCTTTCATGGTGTAAACCAAAGCTTCAGCAGGCACCGCTAGAAGCGTTCTTCAAATTTTGCCGCTAAGACGTTTGGATATTCCACCAAGAAGTGACTTCTTCAAGCAAGCTTTCTTCAATGTCCGCTACGCCGCCAAGTGCGGTCGCTTTTGCTTGAGATTTTGCAAGAATTTCTGCTTTACGCTCGTTGAAATCGGCTACTACAGAACCTTTTTCACGTAATAATTGTGGATATTGGTCTGCATGTTGAATTTCAAATTCTTTTTTCACCTAAGAAACGGTGACCGCGAATAGTGCGCGCACTTGCCACACCTAAAATTTCGCCTTCAATTAACTCATCGCCCAATAACAAAGTTACCGTGTGAACCGGACGGATAAATTGCACGGTTTTTGTCTGCTCAACGCATTGGTTTTGGAATTAGCAATTTCGCCAACGCATTTGCCACAATGCCGTTAAGCAAGTTTTTTTAGTCGGTTGACCTTCAATTTTTCGCACGGTGAACGAGCCATTCGCCTTTATCGGTTGCAATGCGTTCTGCTTGCTCAACGGTAATACCACAACCACGCGCCCAGCCTTCAGCTGCTTTTCGTCGGTTTTCCTTCAGCATCAAAGGCTGCAGACACTGCAGGCCCTCGTTTTTCGATTTCTTTACTCGGTTGTTGTGTCGCCAAGTTCAACACTTTCACCGCCAAACGACGCGGCGCCGCAAAACCATTCGATTTTGTCGAAGGTTAAACCCGCTTGGTTTAATTCCGCTTCAACGTTATCCGCAAAAGGGTTGCTAATGTTTTGAGAGCTTTTGGTGGCAGCTCTTCTGTGCCGATTTCTACTAGGAAGTTTTTGAGTTGTCATTTTGTTTCTCTTATTTAAAAAAATTCTGTAGGTTTTAAATCCTTATTTTCTTCGTTGTCACTTCTGCAAATCTCCCCTCCCCTCTTTGCTAAAGAGGGATTGGATCTTGCAGAGTTAAATATCTATGTTCTACTTTAATGTTTTTTTGAAAGCAGATAATTTAATCTATATTGAAATTAAAAATATAAATAGCCAGTTAATATTAATTTACTCAAGAACTTCCCCTCTTTAGCAAAGAGGGGAGGGAGATTACTCGCTTCGCTCGCACTTCGTGCCGTTGCTAAAAGCAACGTTCAAACGCAAGCGTTTGTGGCAGACGTTAATCCAACCTAATACTCAACAATCCCTCATATTCTAAAAATATAAATAGCCCACTACTATCAATTTACTCAAGAAATCCCCCTCTTTAGCAAAGAGGGGTAGGGGAGATTTACTCGCTTCGCTCGTACTTCGTGCCATTGCTAAAGCAACGTTCAAACTCAAGCGTTTGTGGCAGAAGTTAATTCAACCTCACACTCAATCCGCCCTTACATTCTCCAAAAACAAATAAATCTGCTCTACCACCGCTTCAACTTCACGCATTACTTCATCATTACTAAATCGCATCACCGTAAAAACCAAGTGAATTTAATTCTGCATCTCGCAATGCGTCTTTTTCCTGATGATCGGGCTCATAGTGCTGACTACCGTCTAATTCGATAATCAGCTTTGCTTTCGCACAATAAAAATCAACGATATAACTTAAAAGTGGCTTTTGTCGATTAAACCGAAAGCCTAATAACTGATCCCTGATTAATCCGCTGCCAAAGTTTATTTTTCTGCATCGGTTTGATTATTGCGAAGTTTTTGTGAATTTTCTTTTAAGTATTTTTTTCATAGGGTTGCATGAAAGCTACTTCTTTCCATTCTCAATCCCTTCACTCAACACCTTTTGAAACTGCTCATAATCACAGAAACCACTTTCATCTTTTTGTACAAGCATCGATCGTTAATGCCGTTTGTTTTGGTGGTGTAGCAAGGCTTAACGGCGTTAGTTTAACGAGTTGTTCAGTGCTTTGATACACATAATCTAACTTAAATTTCAATTTGCCACTTGGTTTGTGCTTCCACACTTCAAATAGCAACTTGCCGCCAATTGGGATATTTTTCTAATGAATCATCTAACTCATAAGGCTCAACACCTAGTGCCGCAAGCAGAGCGACAATATTAGAATCATATCCAACCAATAAGTTAATTTTATTTTTACTATTTAGCTGTTGCTGAATAAATACTAACAACGGATATGAGGCGTTTTGTGCCAACGCTTCGTTGTTTTTAAATAACGTGCGGTAATATTCGTTTTTAATTTCGTTAATTGCACGCCATTTTTCTTGGCTATCCACGCGGCCGTTGGCGATCTCTGCATCAGGTTTGCCTACATAATGGGCGAGCAACAATGCACTAACTATTTTTCTTTCCTGTGCTGATAGCACCAGTAATTTTAACCGACTTGCCGTCTTTAATACTGTATTCACCAACTTTTCCACCTAAATCACATTCGCCTTTTTGTAAGCAGTTTGGTGAATTTTTGTAATCGATGATTTCACTTAATAGCGCATAATTTGGCGCTAATTTTTGCTGTAAAGCGGTTAAATCAACGTTATTTTTTGCCGATTCAATCAAGGCTTGACTTGGATTGTGCGCTTGCGTGTTAAAAATCGGATCTTTTTCTGAACCAATTTTACCATGATGTTGCAGTTGAACATTACAGCCCGCAAATGCGCCAGAAACAATCGCCTGACCCGTTGCAATAGTCCGTTGCACACCATTCGCATAAGCGAAAATGCCTTCGCCCGATGCACAACGTTCTGTTGTTAATAACCTTTTATCCGCAAGCCATTGCCCTAAATACTGTCCGAAATAGGTTTCTAGCACGGTACCTTTTGCCGTGAGATAACCTGATGGTACATCCCATTTTGCCCACGCGTACGGGGAATATTTTGCCATTTCCTGTGGATCTTTTTCCACCGGTGAGCGCAATCCATGACGACTAAAAATTAATACTTTCTCGAGTTCATAATCTGCACTTGCTGCATTTTTGATGATTTTTCTGTTGCAAATACACTGCTTACAATGATTGAGCTGAGTAAAAAGTGCGGTTAAAGTTTGGGATACTTTCTTCATTTAACATGTCTCCTTTTTCAACTGACTACCCCGTATATCTCATACCGGAATTGATGCTTTGTAGTTTCCTACACTATCACAAAACCCTGTTCAAAAATATTCATGTTTAATGAAATGAATACGCATATTTACCTCATTTATGACGTTTTTACCAACGATATCCCACTTTCAAACCAATCTGATGTTGTTTATCCAGTTGTTTACCACGGCTTTTGCCCTGCATAAGTCGCAATCTGCCAATTGGCAAAATCGGTCGTGAACCCGATTTCTTGTTGCCAGTAACGATCAAAACGTTGTGTTAACTGTGATTGATTAACATGCACTGCCACCTGGGAATCGGATGCATCGACGTAATTCAACGTCAATGCCGGTCGTATAGTAACGCCTGCCCACGGCATAAAGGCATAATTCACAGTTACACCGGCATGATAAGCGTTAAAGCTCATTTTCGGAGAATGCACATTCACTCCGGCATAAGTGTAACTATCAGCAGAAATATAATAACGATGAATGCCAACATGTGGTCGGATGGACAGTTTATCTAAATTCAGTTGATAACCCAAGCCTATGCCAATTGTTGCGATGCGACGTTTTATTTTTGGCATTTTGAGATTCACCACGAATTTCACCCGCACTTAAACCATATCCTGCATCGGCAGAGAGGTTTAAGCCATTTTCAAAATCATATTTAGCAAAAGCAGACAGCATATTTAAGCGGCCTTTGCTACTAATGTTGTCATCAAAAGCATTGCTTGCTCGAGAATGAGAGAACAACAAGCCTAAGCGGTGATTTGTATCAATATGTTGCACACCAACTTGTGTCAAACGTGCTTTTTGTTGATACGCACGGAACTCATCAGCATCATAATTGCGGGAAGAATATAACGTATTTGCCCAAACATTGGTGTTGTTCTCAGACACTAAATGTTTGTTTAATTCATCTTGCGCCAATAACACACTATTCACGCTCGCCGATAATTCGGATAACGCGCTGTTAGCATAACGGCTAATCAATTCTTTCTGTTTTTTAACCGCACTTTCTTGTTCCAACGCTTTACGCTGTGCATCTAAACGAGCCTGTTCTTCTGCCTTGCGTTTTTCTTCGGCTAAACGAGCTGCTTCATCCGCTTTTACGTTTTTCTTCCGCCAAACGAGCCGCTTCTTCCGCCTTGCGTTTTTCTTCGGCTAAGCGAGCGGCTTCTTCCGCTTTACGTTTTTTCTTCGGCTAAACGTGCCGCTTCGTCCGCTTTACGTTTTTCTTCCGCTAAACGAGCCGCTTCTTCCGCTTTGCGTTTTTCTTCGGCGAGACGTGCTAATTCTTCCGCTTTGCGTTTTTCTTCGGCGAGACGAGCCGCTTCATCTGCTTTACGTTTCTCTTCCGCTAAACGAGCCGCTTCATCTGCTTTACGTTTTTCTTCCGCTAAGCGAGCCGCTTCTTCCGCCTTACGTTTTTCTTCCGCTAGACGAATCGCTTCTTCCGCTTTACGTTTCTCTTCGGCTAAACGTGCTGCTTCTTCCGCTTTACGTTTCTCTTCGGCGAGACGTGCTGCTTCTTCCGCTTTGCGTTTTTCTTCCGCTAAACGTGCCGCTTCATCTGCTTTACGTTTCTCTTCCGCTAGACGTACTGCTTCGTCTGCTTTGCGTTTTTCTTCCGCTAAACGAGCCGCTTCATCTGCTTTACGTTTTTCTTCCGCTAAGCGAGCCGCTTCTTCCGCCTTGCGTTTATCTTCCGCTAAACGAGCTGCTTCTTCCGCTTTACGTTTTTCTTCGGCGAGACGTGCCGCTTCATCTGCTTTACGTTTCTCTTCGGCGAGACGTGCTACTTCTTCCGCCTTGCGTTTTTCTTCCGCTAAACGTGCCGCTTCTTCCGCTTTACGTTTTTTTCTTCCGCTAAACGAGCCGCTTCTTCCGCTTTGCGTTTTTCTTCGGCGAGACGAGCCGCTTCATCTGCTTTTACGTTTTTCTTCCGCTAAGCGAGCCGCTTCTTCCGCCTTGCGTTTTTCTTCCGCTAGACGAGCTAATTCTTCCGCCTTGCGTTTATCTTCCGCTAAACGAGCAGCTTCTTCGGCTTTACGTTTTTCCTCAGCTAAACGTGCTAATTCTTCTGCTTTACGTTTTTCTTCCGCTAAACGAGCCAATTCTTCCGCCTTACGTTTTTCTTCGGCGAGACGTGCGGCTTCGTCTGCTTTACGTTTTTCTTCCGCTAAACGAGCCAATTCTTCCGCCTTGCGTTTCTCTTCCGCTAAACGCGCAGCTTCTTCAGCTTTACGTTTTTCTTCCACTAAACGAGCCGCTTCGTCGGCTTTACGTTTTTCCTCTGCTAAGCGAGCGGCTTCGTCCGCTTTACGTTTTTCTTCTGCCAAACGTGCCTGATCCGCAAGTTCTTGCTCTTTTCTTGGGTTGTATAAGCGGTAATCGTGATTATCATTTTTTCAACTCATAGCGGTAGGTCCCTACATCCACTGTGCCATTCGCCAAAAGCAACATTGACGTTGTCAGTCTGAGCGGTGTTTTTAAGGGTCAACAGGCTGAGTTGTTGCAAGGTTTGTGGTTCGGCGCCGGTGTTGCGTACATTTAATACAAAAATTCCCTGTTGCCAAACCATGTACTGCCACATGATCGCCTTTGTTTTCCTGCAAATAAGTGCGGTAATTAAAAGGTACCGTTTCCGCTCAAAATCGCCCTAGCACGGTGAGTTGATTAAATGTTTTGATTATTCGTTTGAGTCGCAAAATCCGGATTTAGCGTAATTTGACTGTTATTCAGGCTTAAATTGCCAATTGTTGTGCTATTCGGTAACGTCCAGTTTGCATTGTCTGATAATGAAACCTGAGTGTCTTTGGCACCCAGAATTTGGTGCTCAAAACGGGCGTTAACGAAATTTAATTTTGCCTGATCAGAAAGCGTCGCATCGCCCGCCAAAGTAGCATTTTCAACCGTTGCCATAGTTTGGTTATCCAGCACAAGTGTGCCAGTTTGAGTTGCGTTATGCGCTAAGCGATATTGGCTTTGTCCTTGTAATGCCACATTGCCCGCAACATCAGCAAGTCCCAGCACCGATAATTTGGCATTGTCATTCAGGGTAAAATTACCATTGATTTTGCTGCGTTCAATGCTCGCAAAGACTTTATCAGATAAGGTTTGGTTAGCGCATTTGGTCAGCCCCGTCCAGTCAGAACGGGCACAAATGAAATTCGCCTGTTTGTCGGTAACCCCCAATGTGGCATTGGCGTTTTTACTAATTGCCAATCGCCGTTTATCACAGAAACATTTCGAGAAACGACCGCACTTCCACCGTTAATGATGTATTTTTTTCTGCTTTTAAAGGTACGGCTTAGCCAGTCATCATCCATCACCACTTCGCCTTGTGGACGACCGATTAATGCCGGTCGGTTTTGGTGGTTATAGGCATGAGGCGTTGGGCGACCGCTAAAGACCAACGTACCGTTTGTCTGCGTAACATTGCCGTTTAAATTAGTGCCGCCCGACAATAAAAAGACACTGTCTGCGTGCGTAGGTTGATAGTCGATATTTAATCGACCGTTGTGAAGTGCGGCATTGGTTTCACCAAACCAGCCGTTAAACGCCGTGGCTTTGGATTGATTAATGCTGTTTTTCATTATTGATTTGTGCATTGCCAAGAAGCGTAACGGTTGCTGCTGTGTCTTTGTTATGGTTGACAATTTGTGCACCTTCATCGGTATTTTGAATGCGATTAAAGGTAAGTGAATGTCCGTTAAGATCTAAACGACCGCCACGGAAGCCGAAATAAATATTGTTTGGATTGACTTGGTCGGCACTTTCCAATTTCACCGTTGGACGACCGCTCACAATACCCTAATTGATTAAAAGGCTTGTTTTTGCCTTGCTCGTCTGCTTGTTGATTTAAAACGACAACACCGTCCCCCACGCTGATATCACCAAGGTTTTTCGCCTTTACCGTTGACCAATAACGTGCCTTGCCCAATTTTTAGACAAGCGATCACCTGCCGGGTTTTTAACTTTCCACGTCACCGTACTGCCTTCACTTACTGAAACACCTGCGCCTTTCCAAGTTTCATCGGTGCTAGGCTGTACCACAAAAATCCCTTCAAAGGTCAGCCCGCCGGCACCCTGATCAATATTATTCTTCAAGGTTATCGTGCCGTTTTCCATATTCCCAAAGTAAATATTCTTACCGTGATGAAGTGCCGGCATATAAGGGTTTGGGCCACCATATCCAAAAAATTCATCTCTGCCGGAAGAAGGCAGGCTGTAATTGGCAAGCGGAGTGTTTGTAACAACTCTGCCACCTTTGGTTAATTTACCGCTGCCATTGCCGTCTGCCGTCCAGTCATAAGAAGCTGCTGTAAAGTCAAATAAGCTCAGCAAATCACCGGCAATGATCTCATCCAAATAATTCTTACGTGCAATTTGATAGGTATTTTCTTTTCCTTGATAAGGGTGTCCGCTACGCAATACGCCGTTTATCAGCCATTTTTCCTGCCGTTTTATCATAAATAAACATCGGTGAACCACTGTCACCGCTAGAACCTGAAATCGGTAACGGGCCATATTGATTCGGATGACGCACATCACCGCTTAAACTGACCTCACCATTGTTCGCCCAACCTTGCATAAAGGTATTGCCTGCGGTGAGGTAGTTATACGCCATGGCAATATGATTGCCATTGTCATTATCATCACGCAAAAATTGCCAACCGCTACCAATTCGCACCCGCATTGGATACTTTTCTAAATCACCATAGGTACTACCCTGCATATTTGACACCATTTCTATCGGTGCAGCTTCTGTGACGAATTTAGCTAATCGAGGGTTATGGTAGTCCGTCATGTAAGGGGTGAGTGCGGTCGTTTTTATAATTATTTCGTTTAACGATGTTATAACCGAATCGGTGCTGATCGGGGTTATTGCCTTCCATGCCAAAATCAACATTTCGATAGCCCACGTTATGCGCCACGCTGACGATATATTGATCGCCCACCAGCGCTGCTACGCCATTGCGACTAACCACCGAAAAATCCATCATCGGCACATTTTGCATCATGGTGCCGATAGATTCGCCCTTTTATTCACTACCGCAATATTTTTGCGCACCGGGCGTAAACTTACCTTTATTCTCAGCAAAATCACGGAAATATTGATAATCCACGCCGGAATAGACATGTCCGGCAAAGGCCATTGGGCTTAGGTTCAACGCCACAAATGTAGCAATCAACTTAGGTTTGAAAAATTGTTTTTTTGCATAAAATTGGTTCAAATAAAATTAAATGGTATTAGTTAAAAACTAACCGGCGATGGTGAGTACATCAAATCATCATCGCCGATTAGAAAAATGTTTAGCTTATACAACAAGCAATAAGTGACGAATCGTCCTAGCGATTCTAGTTTTTAATTCACCGCACTTAATTCAGCACACTTAGGTGTTGTTTTATATTAGGCAAAAAAATCGATTTTAATTGGTTTTCATCCAGAATCACCCGACCGTCTTCCAACAACAACGCCGGAAAACCCGCGTAGCCTTTGGCTTTCACCGCATCGAACTCCGCATGATTGTCACGTAGACGTAGAAATTGTTTTAAGTTCGGTATGGAAGACAGCACTTCCACTTCCTCATATTCCACGCCCAAACGTTTTAACTCCGCCACAAACGGTGCCGTATCAGGGCATTGCTCAGCATAATAAAGAATTGGTTTCATCACGGCTCCTTATTCTTTATTTACCACAGCAAGTGCGGTCGGATTTAATGTCGGTTCACCGATTTTCGTTAAACGGTTACGATCGCGATGCTCAAACGGTTTGTCGTAATTCGGGATAATCATTGTGGTGGTTTGATCGTAAGACCATGTGCCATCCTCATGAATTTTCACCGTAATTTCATAGCTTTCTGTGGTGAAAGATTGCTCTAAAAACGGATTAGAAATAATGCCATTTGTTAAAGAGCCTCGCACGGCTTTTTAGCGTAAATTCTTTGGCATCTGCCGCCGCATTACCGGTGGCAATGAGGCTTTGTCCACGTGGAATACTTAACGACAAGGAAATATTGCCTGTTGCCGGCTCCCATAACCAATAGCCTACTTGATCGTGAAAGGTTTCCACTTCATCAGGCTGCACAATATGCGTGTGATAGCGCAAACCGTAAAAACAATTGCGGCCCATTGGTTTGCGCATCAATCGGTTGTAATTCGTAATATTCGATATAGGATCTTTCTCCGGCCCTTCTGCCTTTGGATTGATATCCAAACCGCGCTTGCCCTCCCAAATTCCCGCCATCGGCGCTAAAGGCCCTAAATTTGCCAGCGTGTTTACATCCGGTTCCGCTTCGGTGTAAATATCGTCCGGGTATTGAAAATCTTTCATGATGTTCTCCTTATATCGTCGTGTTGAAACATAAAGTGCGGTGACTTTTCGCTTTATTTTTTTACAGCCTGGGAAGCCCTAAGGCTTCACGGCTGGCATAATAAGCTTCCGCCACGCCTTTGGTTAATGCACGAATACGTAAAATGTAGCGTTGACGTTCAGTAACGGAAATTGCTTTACGCGCGTCTAACAAGTTAAAGCTGTGTGCCGCTTTTAAAATGCGCTCATAAGCCGGCAACGGTAACGGACGTTCTAATTCCAATAAACTTTTGGCTTCTTTTTCATATTGATCGAAGCAATGGAATAAGAAATCGGTGTCGGCATATTCAAAGTTGTAGGTGGATTGTTCCACTTCGTTTTGATGGAACACATCGCCATAAGTGGTTTTACCCAGCGGGCCGTCAGACCAAACTAAGTCATACACGCTGTCCACGCCTTGAATGTACATTGCCAAACGCTCTAAACCGTAAGTCACCTCGCCGGTAACCGGTTTACATTCTAAGCCGCCCACTTGTTGGAAATAGGTAAATTGAGTCACTTCCATGCCGTTTAGCCACACTTCCCAGCCCAAGCCCCAAGCACCTAAGGTTGGGTTTTCCCAGTTATCTTCCACAAAACGAATGTCGTTTTTTGGTCGGGTCAAAACCAAGCATTTCAAGGGAACCTAAATACAATTCTTGAATATTGTCCGGAGAGGGTTTAATCACCACTTGGAATTGGTAGTAATGCTGTAAACGGTTTGGGTTTTTCACCATAGCGACCATCGGTCGGACGGCGGGAAGGTTGCACATAAGCAAACGCCATCGGCTCCGGGCCTAACGCGCGTAACGCGGTCATTGGGTGAGAGGTCCCCGCGCCCACTTCCATATCAAAGGGTTGCACAATGGTACAGCCTTGGTTCGCCCAGTATTCTTGTAAGGCAAGAATCATGCCTTGGAAAGTTTTTACATTAAATTTTGTCATAATATGTTCTGTCTATTTAGGTGGATAAAATGTGTGTCATTATACTGAAAACACAAGGCGGGATAAAGGAAAGGCAGAAAAAAAGTGCGGTGGAAAAACTCGAGGATTTTTTAACCGCACTTTAGGAGTCATCGTGTAGTAAATCCTACGGATTAGCTGCCTGCTTCCTGTTCTTGTAGCGTTTTTTTGTCAGAAGACCAAAACCCTTGAGAAATTGCTGAGATCGCCCAACTGCGGGACTGGATGTAGCAGTGAACCAGGCGCTTTAATCGACTGCTTGATCCGTGGGTATAAATACCCACGGTTACGCATAATTCAACCCCGTTGGGGTATTTGTAACGCCCACCACAAACGGGATTGAATTATGCCTAACCTAAAGGTAACTTGTTACCCTAGTTCTTTAGTTATAAAAGAAAAAAAAGTGCGGTCAAAATTTACCGTGAATTTTGACCGCACTTGGCGTGATGCGATTAATGGGTTTTTAACTTGCTCCAATATTTTTTTCATAAATATCTATCGCTTCGCCCACATCACTTTGGATAATGCCTTTCTCCACTTCCGCCGCAGGAGGGAATATGGTTAGATTTTTCGACCATTGTAGGGATCCAACAAGGCTTTCACGCCATTATTCGGCATAGAATAACCCAATCGTTCCAACACCACTTTGGCGTTTTTCCGGACGCAATAGGAAGTCAATGAATTTATAGGCATTTTCAACATTTTTTTGCACCTTTTTGGAATAGCGTAATTATCCATCCAGAAAATCGCACCTTCTTTTCGGATAAACGAAGACAATTTTGTCGTTCTCTTTATGTGCCAAGTAGCCGGAACCATTCCAAATCATCCCCAACGCCACTTCGCCCTGCACATAAGGCACTTCCGGCGAATCGGAGTTAAACACCGCCACATTCGGCAAAAGTTTAACTAAGCGCTCATAAGCCGCTTTGATGTCATCTTCACTGGTGGTGTTTGGGGATTTGCCGTCTAACAACAACGCAATATGAAACACTTCGCGCGCGTCACTGGTCAACAACACTTTGCCTTTGTATTCCGGGTTCCACAAATCTGCCCAACTGGTGATTTTGCTCGGGTCAATATCTTCGGAATTCACCGCCAATCCCGTTAGGCCATAAACATAAGGCAAGGAATAATCATTGTTCGGGTCAAACTCTTTATGCAATAAATTGTCCGGAATTTGTTTGAAATTGCTTAACTTACTATGATCGAGCTTTTTGCAACATGCCGTCTTTCGCCATTTTGTTCACATAATAGCTGGACGGAAACACCAAGTCATAACCGGCGTTATCGGAAATCAGTTTGAGTTTGGCATACATTTCTTCGTTGCTTTCAAACGTGGAATAAATCACTTCAATACCGGTTTCTTTGGTAAATTCAGCAACAAGACTGGAAGGGACGTAATCGGTCCAGTTATAAACGTACAGTTTTTTTCTTGCGCAAAGGCAGTGGTGGAAAGGAGAGTCAGCGTCAAGCCGAGGGATTTAAGCGTTTTTTGCAAACAAATTTTTTTCAATTTATTGTCCTCCAAAGCTAATCAATAGCGGGTAGTTAATTTTTCATAAAAGAATTGAGTAAAAAAACTCGGCGGGCAGTATAGCAGATTTTTAACCGCTTGTCCCCTAGTTTTGCGGAGAACATGCGTTTTCTTCCACAAAGTGCGGTGGAAGTTGAAACTGTTTTTTTATCTAAAAACGCGTTCAACCCCACCGCACTTTTAGCGCAGGTTAACTGCCCCGCACTACAATTTGAATAAATTTATCACCAAAGAAATAAAACACCAAACCGAGTGCCACAACAGCCAACCCGATTAATTTGATGCCATTAAGCTCCCGCACAGGCATACCGATTAAACCAAAATGATCGATAGTTGCCGCGCTGAGCAGCTGGCCGATAATGATAAAAAACAACATGGCCGTAATGCCTAATTTCGGCGCAAAGTAAAAACAGTGGTGAACACGAAACCGGCACCTAATATTCCTCCCAACAATTTCCACCAAGGCTGCTCAGGCAGGGGTGCTTAAATTGCCCCACAAATCCGTTTTTATTCCGGCAATAATCAACAGAAGAAGCGTCCCGACAGCAAAGGAAATCAATGCCGCCAAAATCGGTTCACCACTCATGGCTTTAGCCAGTTGGGTATTAATGGCAGACTGAATGGCCAGCGCAATGCCTGCCGTCAGTGCAATAATGATATAAATAAAAAACATAGACACTCCGAATAATGATTTTTTTCGTATTATAAAAAGCTATTAATGGTCAGGAGCAAAAGACGTAGAAAGACAATCAAGTGCGGTCACAACATCCAACGGATTTTTGAACATTGACTTTGAACGGCCCCATTGGCGCGAATAATCGAACTTGATTCGATTGTAAGTAATGTTCGCCATGTTTTTGGCTCCCGCACATTGAGATTAAATTTGCTTATAAATCTTATCGAACGGCAAACGGGTGCGCTCGTCCCAGATGCCGCGTCCGTCTTTGCGGATGCCACAGGCAACGATCATATTGATTTCTGCGCCCCGTGGCAGTTTCAGGATATTTTTCACCCGTAAACTGTCCAGTCCTTCCATTGGGCAGGTGTCATAACCGTTTTCCGCCATGGCTAACATAAATGTTTGCGCCGCCAAGCCGCAACTTTTATGGCTAACAATGCGCATATCGGCTTCCGATACATCCACTTGCATCGGACGGAAGTAGTGCACAAGCAACGCAATTGTTCTACGAAAGACACCCAACAAAACCACAACAACGGGCATAAATAAACGGCATTAACCAACCGTAATAACGCTCTTTGGCTTTTTAGCCGGGATGCCTGTTTCTCCGGTGGGCTGGTACGTTTCACATTTTCTTGTTCCATCGCCATCACCTCGGCTGCCCGCTGACGGTATAAATCCTGACGAACAACGAAAACCACCATTTTGCTGTGCAGTTGTGGCAGGTTGCTGGTTGAAACAGGCGTGGGCGAGTTGTTGTAATGTAGATTTGTCAGTGATGTGATAGAACTCGTAGAGTTGCATATTGGAACTGCTTGGCGACAAAGCAGCCTGTTGTAAGCAATGACGGACTTTTTCGCTGTCGAGCGGTTTATCGGGATCGTAATAACGCACGGAACGTCGGTATTGTAATAAATCTAAAAAGTGACATGATGTCTCCTCTTTTCCGATTCAAATTCACTGTTACCGACGCCCGCTTCAAACAGGATTCAGTACTATTTCGCCGCTTGTTTCAGCGGTTTTTCCTTGCTATTTTCCCCGGCGGCAGCTTTGGTTTTTTCATCCATTTTTACGCTGATATTATGATCCACCACCACGTTCATATTAATGGTAATGCCTTCTTTTGGGGTGTCCAGTTGAATGGTGGAGTGCAACCGGCAAGCATGAGGGAAGCGGCGGCCAAACAAAAAAAGTGCGGTGGTTTTTTCAGATGTTTTTTCATTGTTCTAACTGTCGGTAAAGTCGATATTGTAAATTCTGTTCAAATTGAGAGCCGTAGTCAATCATATTCCATAGCTCAAACATATTCTCTTGGTGTGTGTAATTCAAGGTAATCGGATTGTGGGTGCGCTTAGTCGGATTAAAGCCCGCAATCGTCGCTTTTAACGCCATTTTTCCATCCGGCGTCAAATTGACATTCGCGTGGAATTTTTTTCTAATTCCATTTCTTTCATCAAATCCACCAAAGTGCTTTTCGGTCCAACCGCCTTTTTTTCAAGCCGTCCACCACACTATCATTAAGTTTAATATTCAATTTGCCGACTTGTTCAAGACGTCCGTTACAAATTAAGCATTCTTTATGCCCTAACCAAAACGGCAATGTCGCGTTGACCCGTCCGTTCAGCACCAGTTGATTATATTGCGCCAACTCCATCACTTGCGCCAAATCGATATTATTAAAGCTCAACTCCGCCATTTTTTTCGTTGTGGAAAAACTCAAACTCGGCACGCTCAGCGAGCCATCAAACACGCCGACTTTCACCTTTTTGCAAGGTGAGCGGTTGCTTTAGCCGGAGTGGGATAAGTGCCGAACATATCAAAAGACGCATCGCTCACGGCAAGTGCCCCCATGCGAATATTTTTTTCGCCGATACCCGCACCGGTTTGGTTCGCGCAGTTTGTAGCGCAAGATTTTTGATAATTCAACGGAAAAACGAATATTCAGCGCTTGAATTTCGCCATCGGGGAAAGTGATTTCGGCACCGCGCAAATTAAACTCACCGTTCAATGCCACGCCCTCGCCGTCAATCTCAAAATCACTGGCGCCTTGAATGCTACCATGGCGAATAATCCATTCCCATTGTTGCGGAAATAAGGATTGGAACACTTTGGCGGATTGTTCTTTCCAACTAATTTTGCCCTTTAGCGCTTGATTTTTCATAACGGGCGGTCACATCAATCGGGCCGAGCGAACCCGCTTTTAAATCGCCCGCCAAATTGAAATCACCGATGCTTTTTGCCATCAATGCCCACACAAACACCGGGCGTACAAAACGTCCGCCATAATCGAATTCAATCCACTCGGTTTGCGCTTGTAACAGCCCGCGAATATGCTCCGCTTCATAATCCCAACGCAAACGGTCTTTCAACTCCAGCGCCAAAGGCGCCATTTTCACACCGCCAGTATGTACATTACCGGAACGGGCGGAAAGTTGGTTCAGTTCAATATGATCCGCTTCCCAAAAACCGACTCCTGTCATGTTCACCGGTGTATTTAAGGATTTCCACAGCGCATCACCTTCAATCGTCCAATCCCAACGGTTTGCCGCACGCATTTCCGCCGCACGCAGATTTTTTCGTTCATCACGCAAATCAAACACGGTTTTAATTCCGGCAATAAATTCATGCGCTTGCCCGTTGAGTTTTAAATTTAACTTATCAAATTGTGGTGTGAAGCCTTGCAGGGTGGCTTGCAGGCGTCCTTCCAAGCCATAACGTCCAATCTGCACATTATCCAACGGCAGACGCACATGGATTTTGGAAGTGGGCTGCACGTTATCCATTTTAAAAATTGATCCGGTTCGGAAACGCAAAATCGGATCATCAAAGGCACCGCCGATATGATATTCCAAGTTGGTTTGCGCCACAGTGGTGTTATAACGCAAGTCACCACGGGTTTTCAGGTCAAAAATACAGTTGTTTTTTTGTCATCACCGCCACCAATTTCGCCATTTTTTTACCTGACACAACAATTTCGCCTTTGCCCAGCTCGCCGAAAGTTTGCACGATAACATCCACATCGGCACCCAACGGTAGCCAACCTTCTTGCGGCTTACGTAACGCCAAACCGAAGAAGCCTTTTGATTGGTTGGTAGCCGTCAAAGGTCCAATAAAATGTTCCCCCAGTTAATCGCCAAACCGTCCGAGGTGAACGTAAAAGGCACATCCAACAACGGCTTATCACGGCTTAAATCTTGTGCGTTGATTTGCCCTTTCTCACCATTCCAATTGAATTGAAGCGTCCCTTTGCTCACGCTGAAATCAGTATTCTGCCAATCAAAACGCAGTTCGCCTTGATGCGGCAATTGCGGCATCTCATCTTTCAATTGAGTGGAAAAAAATGCAGGTGATAGGTTTGTCCATCAAGCGGTTGGTAATCCGTCTTCCCCTGCCATCGAAACGTATCGTTTTCTCGGGCAAGAGTGGATTGATGGTGCAAAATTAAGTTATCATCCTCCGCCTTGGCATTGGCCGTCAATTGCAGACGGTTGCCGTCATAATGGGCTGTCGCCGCAACATTGGCATCTAACAGCTGGCGTACGCTGGGCGACACGTTTAATTCCTTGCTGTTCACCAGTTGTAAATGCTGAATACTCACTTCAGAGGATGGGATGGCAGAAAAAAGTGCGGTCAAATTTAGTGATGTTTTTACATCGTCATTGGAAGGCAAGCTATTTAGACATTCATAATCCAAGCTGGCGTTCGCTACCTCTAGCCGACGGGGTTCCCACCAGTTTACGTGGACATCGGCTAACGTAGCGATAGTACATTGAGCAGTCCAAACTTCTAACTCGGGCAGTTGCAGGCCGGTGGTTTTGTAAATGCCAGCGCTCGGGCAGTTGCAACGCATAATCAGGCGCTAAAAACCGATTGGCAAGGTTTTCCACCTGTTTAGGCGTGATCCACCATGGCAGCAAGCAAACTATCGCCACCAACAATACAATCAACCCTAATAAGGCGTACAGCCACCGTTTCATATTATTCTACCGTTACGATTAAAGACGGTTTTAAGACCGTCAAAAGGACAAAAAATTTCTTTACGTAGACAACATTGTAGCGAAATAACGACAATTTAAAAATGATATAAAAACAGACCGTTTGAATAGGTTCATTCGGTCTTTGTGGAAAAAAGGGGAAACAATTTATCCGCTCATGCAAATAAACTCGAAATTTATTTTTGAATAACTCCATGATATTTAGGGGGATTTTGTAGAAAAAAACAGGCTAAAAAGTGCGGTCAGAAAAAAATGATATTTTTTTGGCATATTGCGTAGAACGAAAAGGCATTCGTCGGATAATGCTATCCGACGAAGAGGCTAATAAACATCGCGTTGTAAACGGCCGGCGGCGACCAGTTCGGCGACAATATTGTCGAAGGCATCGACATAAGGGCGATGACCAACGGTGGAGGCAATGTTGATAAGAGCGTCGTCAATGGCTTTGCTCATAGACTTGCTACCACAAATGTAGAAATATGCCCCTTGTTGGATAAGCGACCAAATCAATTCTGCTTGTTCGGCTAAGGCGTCCTGCACGTAGTATTTTTTTCCGCTTGATCACGGGAAAAAAAGCGGTGAATAAACCGGTTAAGGTGCCGTTGGCAAGGTAGTTTTCAGTTCGGTTTGATAAAGGAAATCTTTGGCCCGATAACGCTCGCCGAAGAATAAATAGCTTTCCACCGTCGGTTTTTGGCTTTCCAAATGTTGCAAGAAGCCAATATAAGGCGCAATACCGGTGCCGGAGCCAATCATGACCAATGGCGCGTCAAGGCTTTCCGGCAAATGGAAGGTGGAGTTGGATTTGACGAATACGGCGACTTTTTGTCCCACCTTGAGCTGCGCCAGTTGATTACTGGCAGTGCCTTGATAATGACGCTCTCCGAGACTATAGTAAACGTGGCGAATACATAAATCCGTGTAATCGGGGTGCGTTTTGCCGCAGGAACTGATGGAATAAGCCCGTGCGGTGAGGTTGGCAAGGATCGTCGTTAAATCTGCAAGACTCACTTTTTTTCTCAGGGTCAAAATCGCGCAGAACATCAAGCAAATCATGACCGTATAAATAACTTTCCAAGGCTTTTTTTATTGGAGATTTTAGTAAGATCTTTTTAAGGCCGCGTTGCCGGTAATTTTACCTACGTCACGCAATACGTTTTTACTTAGCAGACGAAGCTCTTTTTTTACGCAAAATTTCCACCGCACTTTGATCATCAAACCAGTTTACATAATGCGCCAACACCTCATCCGGCTGTTCAATTTGCACATACAGCAAATCGCCTGCTTGATAAAAAAATACCGCTGTCTTTCAGGGATAAGCGCAAGTGATAAACCGCCGGATCCGACTGTGCGAGATGCTGAATATCCAACACCTCGGCGTGATAAACAGTGTTTTCGTTATATACCTGCACCGATAGTTGGTGGCTCAGCGGTTGTTGCGGGAGGTCGTTTAACGCTTGCTGTAAAAGAGGCAACCATTGTTTGAAAATTTCACGGTAATTGAGATCGGCATCCACACGTTCGATCAACGGCTGCGCCTGTTTTGCTTTGCAAGGCTTCATCCACCTTTTGGCTAAAAGCCGCAAAAATGTTCATACGTCACATCTCCCAAACCAAATACGCAATAACAGCAGGAAAGTGCGGTCAGATTTTCTAACGTTTCTAAGAAATCATCGGCGTTAGCCGGCGGCTCACCGTCACCAAACGAACTGGTGATGACCAATAACAACGTTTGGCTATCCAGCATGGACGGATGGGTTTCATTTAAACTGCTTACCGAAACGGTATAAGCCTGCAAGAACGGCTGATTGGCCAGTTCAGTAGCCAAAGCTTGGGCGTTGCCGGACTCCGAGCCGTACGCGATATGAACGCGTGAAAGAGGATTATTGCTCATAGCATTACCTTTGAAGATGTGAGAAAAAGCTGCAGAAAAAGAAAGCGTGCCGGTGACGACACGCTTGGAGACCTGATTTGTCGTAGTAGTCGTCGAATACTTCTTTGGAAAATTCAACGGCATCGAAGTTTTCCATTAAATCATTAATAACGCGACGTACGCTGATGTAGCCGGTAATTTTTCCTGCGTCATCAAAAATCGGTTGCACCGTGGTATCAACCACATAAATCACCCCGCCTTTACCCACGTTCGGAATAACGCCGGTCCAGATTTTTACCTGCTTGGATAGTGTCCCACATGTCTTTGTACACTTCTTTTTGGCACAGACGGGTGACGCACCAAATTATGCGGTTTGCCCACCAATTCTTCACGAGAATAGCCGGTTAATTTGCAGAAAAAGGTCATTTGCGTAGGTGATCACGCCTTGTAAATCGGTGGTGGAAATCACGAGGGTGTCGTGGACGGCTTTAAGAATTACATCATCGGAAGGAATGATTTGCTCTGTCATGGTTAAGCTCCTAGCTATTAATTAATCTCATATTTTTGTAAGGGTTTTCTTACATACCTAAACTTTCTTTCCTGAAAGGACGTCTAAAAATACAGCACCATTCGACATATGTAAATAATTATCATTTTATATTTAAGCTGATAGGATGTCTTTGTATCCACACATGCCGTTGCCGTCGATTCAACAGCGTGGCAAATTTGACATATAATGTGGTCTTCATCGTAATATCATAAAAATTTTAATTCACCATGAGACACAAGAAGAAACTGTTTACTTTGGCAGGTATGGCGATGGTAGGTTATTGGTTGTCCCCGACCGTTATCCTGTTTATCCGGAAAGCGATCACTATGATCCCCAAAACGCAAACTTTTTTTAATGCCGAACCACAACAACCCGTATCCGACATTATACGCGCCATGTGGACGCTGGTATTTGATGAACAATCATTGCACCCGCCCAAACCATTGCCTATGCTAAAACCGGATTGGGCAAAATTTCTGCCCCGGCGGAAAAAAAGTCGTTTTATGTGGTTCGGGCATTCCACGTTGATGATGCGGGTGGGCGCGCAAACCATTATTACCGACCCGCTGTTCGGCAAAAGCGCCTCGCCTGTGCCGTTAATGATGACTCGCTTTCAAGACCCACCGGCCTGGTTGGAAGAGCTACCGCCCATTGATGTGGTGCTGATTTCCCATAATCATTACGATCATTTGGAACAGGCGAGCATTGAGAAACTCGCGAAAACGCAAAGTCATTTTGTGGTGTCGCTTGGCTTGGGTGTAATTTTGCAAAAATGGGGCGTACCGGCAGAACGCATTACCGAGCTGGATTGGTGGCAATCCACTGAACGCCATGGCGTCCGTTACACCGCGTTGCCGGCACGGCACGATTCGGGGCGTAGTTTGTTGGATCATAACAAAAGCCTGTGGTCGGGCTTTGTGATTCAACATCAGGACGAAAGTTTCTATTTTCATGGCGATTCGTCTTACGGCAAACATTTCGATGCCATCGCCGAGCGTTTTAACGGATTTGATATTGCGTTTATCGAGAATGGCCAATATAACGAACGCTGGCCTAATAACCACTTGTTCCCACACCAAACCGCCGAGTTGGCCGCTAAGCTAAAACCAAAACGTTTCATGCCAATTCACTGGGCAGCTTATCCGTTGGCGTTGCACAAATGGAACGAACCGGTATTACAAAGCCTGCCTATTGCCCGCAAGCTGGGCGTTAACCCACTGACGCCGTTAATGGGACAAGTATTTGATGCGGAAACCTTAACTGCAGATTGGTTTGCAGAGGATTAAGAAAGGATTAAAGCACGTGAAGAAAGCGTCGATTACAACGCAATCTGCGGAGAATATTGCTCGCTGATTGCCACAAAATCCGCTAAAAGAAATCGACCGCACTTTTTGCGTTTTTCAGGTAAAAAGTGCGGTTAAATTTCTGGCCAAAAGATCATTTTCCAACACAAAACAAGGCGCCTGACAACGCGCCAATACATCCGCCTGTTTTATCGCCAATAACACGCCATCTTGCCATAACACAATAGCATCTGTAGCGTTGGCGTTACGCACATAAATTTCCAGCGTTTGTTGATCGTAATCGGCTTGTGAGAAGGTATAAAGCATAATCAAAAAGTCAGAATTTTTTTCACTTTGTTGCAACATCGCCAACAGTTGCGCGCGTGGCAACGGTCGGCAGTCTAATAAGAGATCTTGCGGGGTGAGGCTAAAACGTTGTAATGAATCGGCACACACATAACGCTGCTCGATGTCGTATAAATCTAATAGCTTGAAAGCACTGGCGGTGTCTTTTTGCAGAATTTGCTCAGGCTGTTGTTCATGAAGCAGATTTAACAGGCCGTCATCGAAGAAAAAAATACGGCGATTTCCTCTTCTTCACAAAATGCCGTGGCCGCCAATAACGCATCCAATCCCTCGCGGGCGGAAGCACTGCCATAAGGCGGATGGCGAAAAAAATAAATGCCAGTTTACTCATAGGGGTAATTACTCGATCGGCACGGAGCAAGGCTTGGCTAAATTCGCCCAAACCGGCCAGCTGAAAAACGTTCGCTAAATTGACCGCACTTTTTATCGGCAGCAGAGGCTTCGTCCACCACACCACGTCGTTGCGCGGCAGCAACGCATAAATGCAACGGCACATTGTGTCGGCAGGCAAAAATCCTGCCATGCGTTTACCAAATTAAATTCATCGTTGGCAGGATACACCAAAGCGTTGCCGTTACTGATTCCTTCTTGATAAAAAGATTTGGCAAATTCGGTGTTTTTGCACCAGTTCTTGCGCCAATTGATACGCCAGAAACGCCCCTTGGCTGCCATACACCGGCTGTTTTACCACCAACACATAATCCATGAGGCTACTCGTCTTGATCTTGTTTAATTTGGCGAATGTATAAATACACGGTATGGCGTGAAATATCCAAACGCTCCGCCACCAAATTAATCGCGTCTTTAATGTCAAAAATGCCTTTTTTTCATATAAAGACATCACGATTTGGCGATTTTTGTTATTGTTCGCCACCATGCGATCAGAGGTGATTTCCTCAATGGTTTTTTCTACCGTTTTGCACCACCAGTTCTTCCACCGAACTGGCAAAATTCACCGCAGAGGTTTCGCTATAATCGGTGGCCGGCATAAAATTTTGCAAGAATTGCGATACCGGCACGTCTAAATTAATGTTAATACAAAGCAGGCCGATAATGCGTTGAGTGCTGTTACGAATGGCGATCGTCACCGACTTCATCAAGCCGCTGCTTTTTTTGCACGGGTAAAAATAAGGTTTTGCTAACGCTTTCCGATTTCATATTGTGTAATGAACGTAAAGCGAAAATCCGTCATAGGCGAGCCCACTTGACGATTGGTATTGTGTCCGTTGGCAATATAAATGGCGGAATGCTCTAAATCTTCAAAGGAATGCAGAACAATCTCGCAATGTTGACCGATAAGCGCACTGACGCCGTCAACCACGGCAATATACGAATTTAAAAATCGTGCGATCTTCATCGGTAAAAGGTCGTTTATCCGTTAACATGAAAGAGCGTATTTATTTTTTTATTCATATAAATGACCGCACTTTTTCCACAGAAGTCATAAAGTGCGGTCGTTTTTTTCTATTATTTTTTTCGCCGGAACCACGTCTAATACTTCAACATCGAAGTACAACGTAGAGTGAGGAGGGATTTTGTCGCCTGCGCCGTCTTCACCGTAAGCTAAATCTGCCGGCAGAACCAATTCAATTTTGCCGCCTTTTTTTCACCAATTGCAGACCTTCGGTCCAACCTTTAATCACTTGATTCAATGGGAATTCGGCCGGTGTGCCGCGCTCACGTGAGCTATCAAACACCGTGCCATCCGGCAATTTACCGGTGTAATGCACTTTCACCGTATCGGTAGCTTTAATCGGGTCACCGGAACCAGCTTTCTCAACACGATACAATAAACCTGATGCGGTTTTCTTCACGCCATCTTTTTTTAGCGAATTCAGCGGAAAAATTTACTGCCTTCTTCTTCCGCTTTTTTTCACTGCGGCGGCGGCTCTTTTCTCACTTTCCGCTCTTAATTTATTGTCGATGCCCTGTAGTGCAGCGGCGATTTCCTTATTATCCTCCAATTGCACTTTGCCGTTTAGCACATCGGAAATCCCAGCAATAACTTTGGCATTGTCATAATCAATCACGCCTTTTTTTGTGCTTTTAATTAGGCCTTGTAAATCCGTACCGAATAACACGCCCACCGCATAAGAAGAATCTTCATTGAATTTTTGCATCGGTTTTCTCTTCTGCAAAAAAACGTTGGTAGAAACAACCGCACTTAACATCAGTGCGACAGTAGAAATTTTTCTGAATTTTTTTAACATTGTGTTCGATCCTTTATAATGAGTAAAACAAGCGTTGGATAGGGTAAAACGGATTCAACAAATTCACAACAATTATTTAGGAATTATTATGTCAATTCAACAAAATTTAGAGCAACGAATTGCCGAATTGGAAATGAAATCCGCCTTTCAGGAAACAGCGATAGAAGAATTAAATCAATCACTTATAGAACAACAATTTTTTTGATCGATAAAATGCAGGGTGCAGCTACGCTATTTGGTCAACAAGCTCAAAGATATGCAACCTTCCAACATCGCCAGCCAAGCCGAAGAAACCCCACCACCGCATTACTAATCAAAAAGTGCGGTCAAAATTAGGAATAAAATTAGGCTTTTTCCTATGAATGGAGAGAAAAAAATCGGCTTTAGCCTCGATATCCGTTACGGCCCCCGTGTTTTTTGGCGACGAGCATTTTTTTATTCCCGCTCATCCGCAAAGATAAAGAAAAACAAATGACGTTTAAACTTTGGTCCCCCATGCTCCAATGGCAAGGCATTATGCCGAAATTAAGTTATCAACGACTTAACATCGACAGTAATATTCCGGCGTTTTATCAACGTAAAAAAATAACCAAGTTTCCTTGGAAATCGAAAAACGATTTTAAAAAAATAGACCGCACTTTTTTTAATCAATCCTCTTAACATAAAGCAAAGTGCGATCATTTTTTTGATGACATTTTTCTACGTTTAAGCCACGGAAAATTCACCGTTCTCTTTTGTCATTCGTTCAAATATTGACTTCTCCCCTTGCGTAGTAATATGCACCCACTTTTCATTACAGGCGTTTATTTATGCTAGCGTTTTTCACATCAAGAACATATTGAATCCTATTATTCCGTCACCCGTAACCAACATTTTGAGTTACCGCCCTTAAATCAAAAAGAATCTGCTGACGTGTGCGTTGTCGGTGCAGGCTTTTTCGGTTTGTCCACGGCATTAGAACTTGCCGAACAGGGCAAAAACGTGATCGTACTGGAAGGCGCACGGGTAGGCTTTGGCGCATCAGGGCGTAGTGGCGGTCAAGCCATTAACGGTTTTGAAGACGGCATCGATGAATATATCGAACAAGTAGGCTTGGAAACTGCCCGTAAGTTATGGCAAATGTCCTTAGAAGCCATTGATATTATTGATGAACGCATTGCGAAATACGATATTCAGTGCGATTGGAAGAAAGGCTATGCCACGTTGGCGCTCAACGAGCGTCGCATGGAAGATTTAATCGCGGTTGAAAAAAAGCCAGCCACGAGATTTTTTTGGCTATCAAAATATGCAGCTTTGGGACAAAGCCAAACTGGAACAACATCTCGGCAGTAAAATTTATTGTGGTGCGTTGTATGACAGCAATTCTGGTCATTTGCATCCGCTTAATTATTGCTTAGGTTTGGCAAAAAGCTTGTTTGGATTTGGGCGTGCGTATTTATGAACAATCGCCTGTGGTGGATTTACGTGAAAAAAAGCAACAGACATTGAAGTCATAACAGATAAAAAGCCTCGTTGTCGCCAAAGATGTGGTGTTGGCGACTAACGCCTACATTGATGTGCTACCAAAAAGTATTCACCGTGGCATTGCCCGCAAAATTCTACCGGTAGAAAGTTTTATCATCGCTACCGAACCGCTTGATCAAGCCACGGCTGATTCCGTAATCAATAACGGCATGTCTGTGTGCGACAGCAATTATTTGCTGGATTATTACCGTTTAAGTGCCGATAACCGTTTATTATTCGGGGAGTGATTCCAGTTCCGAGAAAAAAACATGGTTGAGGTCATGCGCCACAATATGTTGCGCGTTTTTCCGCAGTTGGAAAACGTTAAAATTGATTATGGCTGGGGCGGCCCTATCGACATGACCATCAATTCCAATCCACATTTTGGACGCATTTCGCCACATATTTATTTCGCCCATGGCTATTCCGGACACGGCGTGGCGCTCACCGGTTTGGCCGGGCGCATTGTGGCGGAAGCCATTTTTGAGCAACGACGAACGCTTGACAATCTTTGGTAAATTAAAAAGTGCCTTCGGTGTTTGGCGGTAAATTAGTGAAGAATTTAGCATTAAAAATCGGCGTGAATTATTACCGTTTTTTTAGATAAATATCGTTGATCAAGAAATCATCAGGTTTTATTTCTTTTAGTTATAAACTAGAGGAAACAATTATTTTGTTTCCTAAAAATTTACTGCAATAATCCACCGCACTTTTAACCTTGTTAAACAAAAGGAAACTTTATGAAAAAAATCTCTTTTGGCGAAAATCGTATTATTATCCGGCTTAGCGTTGGGTATTGCCACCCAAGCCATAGCAGGTGAAATTTCTGACCGCGTAGAAAAAAACCAAAAACCTTATTAGTGGGGACTGAAGGCACTTATGCACCGTTCACTTTCCATGATGACAGCGGCAAACTAACCGGCTTTGACGTGGAAGTGATCGAAGCGGTGGCACAACGTTTAGGCTTAACAATTCAATTTAACGAAACCCAGTGGGATTCCATGTACGCGGGTTTAAACGCCAAACGTTTCGACTTAATCGCTAACCAAACCAACCCAAGCCCGGAACGTTTGAAAAAAATACCTTTATACCGCGCCATATAACTATTCCACTGCCGTTATCGTGACCAAAGAAGGCGACGACAGCATTAAAACCTTTGAAGATTTAAAAAGGCAAAAAGCGGCACAATCCTTAACCAGTAACTACGGCAAAATCGCCAAAGCCAATGGTGCAGAATTAATCGTGGTGGACGGTTTAGCACAAGCCTTAAAATTAATTACGCAAGATCGCGCCGAAACGACAGTAAACGACCAACTTGCGGTGTTAGATTATTTCAAAAAACAACCAAATTCCGGTTTGAAAATTGCCGTAAAACGTGAGGAAAAAAAGTGCCTTCCGGCTTTGCAGTATTAAAAGGTGAAGAACCTTTGGTAGAAAAAAATTAACCAAGCGTTGGAAGAATTAAGAAAAGACGGTACCTTAAAACAAATTTCAATCAAATGGTTTTGGCGATGACATTACTCAATAATTTCCTTGCCTCCCTTCCTTTTTATGAATGCAGAAAGAGCTGATGAAATCATCAGCTCTTTTTGGCCCTATGATGGAAGCCGCAATTGATAAAACTATTCCGCTGGCGGTGATTTCTTTCTTTGCCGGGGTGTTTATCGCGTTAATAGTAGCCTTGATTCGCATTGTGGAAAAAGCCAAATATCGGTATTCGCTTATTGCAAATTCTTTTGCCGCATTTATGTTTCCACCATTCGTGGCACGCCGATGTTGGTACAGATTTTTCATTATTTTTCTACGGGTTACCGGAAGTGGGCATTAAACTCGATCCCTTCCCAACGGCGATTATCGCCTTTTCCATTAACATCGGCGCTTATGCTTCGGAAACCATTCGTGCGGCGATTTTATCCATTCAAAAGGACAGTGGGAAGCCTCCTATTCCATCGGCATGAATTATTATCAAACCTTCACCCGCACCATCATACCACAGGCCTTGCGCGTATCCGTGCCACCGTTGGCAAATACCTTTATCAGCAACGTAAAAAGACACCTCTTTGGCGTCGTTGGTATTGGTGACGGAAATGTTTCGCGTAGCGCAAAAACATCACAGCGGAAAACTATGAATTTATTATGATTTATAGTGAAGCAGCACTAATTTATTGGTGTATTTGTTTGGTTTTTATCCTTCGCCCAAGACCGTTTGGAAAAAAACGGCTTTCCCGTCACTTATAAACAGGAGGTAGCATGTTAGAAGTGCGTAATCTTCACAAAACCTTCAATGGCAATCCTGTGTTGAAGGGCGTGGATTTCAATATTCAAAAAGGCGAAGTGGTCGCCATTCTCGGTCCCTCCGGCTCGGGCAAAACCACCTTTTTGCGTTGCTTAAACTTATTGGAGCGACCAGAGCTTGGTACGTTACGTTTTTGTGATGGCAGCTTAGCGTTAGATTTTTTCTCACAAAATCAGCAAAGCCGACGAATTAGCATTGCGTCGCCGCTCTTCTATGGTGTTCCAGCAATACAATTTGTTCCCCCATCGCACCGCACTTGAAAATGTAATGGAAGGCATGGTTGTAGTGCAAAAAGAAAAGCAAGGCGGAGGCGGAACAACGCGCCGTGGCATTACTAACCAAAGTGGGATTGAAAGACAAAAATGCACTTGTATCCGTCGCAACTCTCCGGCGGCCAGCAACAACGGGTGGGTATCGCCCGCGCGTTGGCGGTGCAACCGGATATTATTTTTGTTAGATGAACCTACTTCGGCATTGAGATCCGGAGTTGGTGGGTGAAGTATTGCAAACCTTAAAAATTACTGGCACAGGAAGGTTGGACGATGATTATCGTGACCCATGAAATGCAATTCGCCTGCGATGTGGCGGATCGTGTGATTTTTGATGGCGGACGGCAACGTGGTCGAACAAAACAGCGCCCGTGAATTTTTTTGAAAATCCACAACATGAACGCACTAAACAATTCTTGTTACAGGCTAAAAATACCGGTGTGTGTGGAGTATCAGATTTAGTCGATTCACCTCTACAGAAAATGGGGAGAGTCTAACGTTTCGGATGTGGAGCGATGAAAATAAAGGCAACATTACCCTATAAAGTGCGGTCAATTTTTTTGGATATTTTTTTACATAAAAAAACAGTTAAAAAAATGTTACCGCACTTTGCATAGCCATTCTTTCTTCTGTTATTTCTAAATTCCAACCAAACAAAAAGGCGTATCATTCGATACGCCTTTTCAATAGGGTTTCTTATCAATTATTTGATAATTTTAGCTACCACACCGGCGCCTACTGTACGGCCACCTTCACGGATAGCGAAACGTAAACCTTGGTCCATCGCGATTGGGTGGATTAAGGATACGGTCATTTTGATGTTATCGCCAGGCATAACCATTTCCACACCTTCCGGTAACTCGATAGTACCGGTTACGTCAGTTGTACGGAAATAGAATTGTGGACGGTAACCTTTGAAGAATGGAGTATGACGACCACCTTCTTCTTTGGATAATACGTACACTTCAGATTCGAAATCAGTGTGTGGAGTAATTGAACCCGGTTTAGCCAATACTTGACCACGTTCGATTTCTTCACGTTTTGTACCACGTAATAATGCACCGATGTTTTCACCCTGCACGACCTTCGTCAAGTAATTTACGGAACATTTCAACACCGGTTACGGTTGTTTTCGCAGTTGGTTTGATACCTACGATTTCAACTTCATCACCAGTACGGATGATACCACGCTCTACACGACCGGTTACTACTGTACCACGACCGGAAATAGAGAACACGTCTTCAATTGGAAGAAGGAACGGTTGGTCGATTGCACGCTCAGGTTCAGGAATGTAAGTATCTAATGCTTGAGCTAATTCAAGGATTTTTTCTTCCCATTCTGCTACGCCGTTTAACGCTTGTAATGCAGAACCACGAATGATTGGTGTATCGTCACCCGGGAAGTCATATTGAGAAAGAAGTTCACGAACTTCCATTTCTACTAATTCTAATAACTCTTCGTCATCTACCATGTCGCATTTGTTTAAGAATACGATGATGTAAGGTACACCTACTTGGCGACCTAATAAGATGTGCTCACGAGTTTGTGGCATAGGACCATCAGTTGCTGCTACAACTAAGATAGCACCATCCATTTGTGCCGCACCGGTAATCATGTTTTTTAACATAGTCGGCGTGTCCCCGGACAGTCAACGTGTGCGTAGTGACGTGTTGGCGTGTCATATTCAACGTGGGAAGTATTGATGGTGATACCACGCGCTTTTTCTTCCGGCGCATTATCGATTTGGTCGAATGCACGAGCCGCACCACCGTAATGTTTTGCTAATACGGTTGTGATAGCTGCTGTTAAAGTGGTTTTACCATGGTCAACGTGGCCGATTGTACCCACGTTAACGTGCGGTTTTGTACGTTCAAATTTTTCTTTAGACATTGAGAGTCCCTCTAAACAAACACGGTTATCGATGGTTCAACTTACCAGATTAACCAAAGTATTAAAATTTGTAATGGAGAGATTGATTAGAAGTGGTGCTGATAGGCAGATTCGAACTGCCGACCTCACCCTTACCAAGGGTGCGCTCTACCAACTGAGCTATATCAGCGCTTGGAGCGGGCAGCGGGAATCGAACCCGCGTCATTAGCTTGGAAGGCTAAGGTAATAGCCATTATACGATGCCCGCCGTTCTTAATTCATCTGTCCCATCGGTCGCTTAGAAATGGTGGAGGGAGAAGGATTCGAACCTTCGAAGGCTGAGCCGGCAGATTTACAGTCTGCTCCCTTTGGCCGCTCGGGAATCCCTCCACTCTAAGTTTGAACTTGTACACGAGAAATGGTGCCGACTATCGGAATCGAGACTGATGACCTACTGATTACAAGTCAGTTGCTCTACCTACTGAGCTAAGTCGGCGTCGTAAACAAGTGACGCGTATTATAGGGATTTTTTTATGCCTGACAAGTTTTTTTAGTAAAAAAACTTTTTTTCCACTATTCGTTTAATTATCAAGCAAAAAAATAAAAACTAATTCGTTTAATTTATACGCTTATTTAAAAATTTTTACTGCTCAATCGCCTATTTATAAGGTATATTTCGCAACTAATTTTAGTCAAATAAGTGTAATTTAATCGTGGAATTTCCTATTTCTGATGCAATTTCAGCCCAACTAACGCCATTTTTTGTCTTTTAAACGGCAACATTGGGCGGAATTACGTAAATCCGTGCCGTTAAAATTAACCGAACAAGATCTCAAACCATTATTAGGATTTAATGAGGAATTGTCGCTTGATGAAGTGCGCACGATTTATCTGCCGCTCACCCGTTTAATTAACTACTATATAGATGAAAAACATTCGTCGGCAGGGATGTACTCCACCGTTTCCTTGGTGGCGAAAGCCCCTAAAGTGCCATATATTATTAGCATCGCGGGCGGTGTCGCAGTGGGTAAAAGCACCTCAGCGCGTATTTTTGCAATCACTGCTTAGCCATTGGCCGATCGAGCGAAAAAGTGGATTTAATTACCACTGATGGTTTTTACATCCGCTCTCTTATTTACAAAAGCATCAGTTATTACAAAAGAAAGGTTTCCCGATTTCCTATGATACGCCAAAATTAATTCGTTTTTTGGCCGATATAAAATCCGGTAAACATCATGTAAAAGCGCCGATTTATTCTCATTTGACTTACGACATTATTCCCGATCAATTTAATGTTATTGATCAGCCGGATATTTTTGATATTAGAAGGGCTCAATGTCCTCCAACCGAATGACAATCACGCCAACCAAATTTTCGTGTCGGATTTTGTGGATTTTTCCATTTATGTGGATGCAGATGAAGCTTTACTGAAAGAATGGTATATCCGTCGGTTTTTGAAATTCCGCCAAAGTGCGTTTTCTAACCCGAATTCCTATTTTTAAACATTATGCAAATCTTTCCGAACAAGAAGCGATTGCTACCGCTAGCTCAGATTTGGGATGAAATTAATGGACGAAATTTAAAGGAAAATATTTTGCCGACCCGTGAACGCGCCAATTTGATCCTAAAGAAAGGCGCTAATCATGAAGTTGAATTAGTGAAACTGAGAAAATAAATAAAAAAAGACCGCACTTTAAATAGAGAAACCAAAGTGCGGTCGTTTTTTTATGATGAATTTTAAATATCCAAATTCGCTCTTAATGCGTTGCTTTCGATGAAGTCACGACGTGGCTCAACTTCATCACCCATCAAAGTGGTAAACAATTGATCGGCTGCCACGGCATCTTTAATCGAGACTTTCAACATACGGCGGGAATTCGGATCCATAGTGGTTTCCCAAAGTTGTTCCGGATTCATTTCACCCAACCCTTTATAACGTTGAATCATCAAGCCGCGACGAGATTCTTTCATCCACCAGTCAATAGCCTGCTCAAATGAGGTGACCGCTTGTTTGCGCTCACCGCGCATAACATAAGCATTGGTTTCCAATAAACCGACTAATTTCTCACCCAGGGCGGTTAAGCGTGCGTACTCGTTGCCGGTAATGAATGAGAAGTTTAAGAAATAATCGGTATCAACGCCGTGCGTTCTTACTGTCAACACCACTTCGTGAATATGGCGCTCTCCATTAAACTGCAGACGATAGCTATAATGTTTGCCGTCGATTTCTTTGGCAGTTAAAGAGGCAACTAAAGAATCGGCCCAAGAATTGACCGCACTTTCATCTTGCATGAATTGCACGTCTAATGCCGGTTGATAAATTAATTCCTTCAACAGGCTTTCCGGGTAATAACGGCTAAGGCGGGCAATTAATTTTTGAATGCCAAGATACTCGGAGGCCAGATTTTCTAATGGTAAACCCTGCATTGCCGGCGCGTGCTCACTGACGTATAACGCGGCATTTTTCTAAAGGCGATTGCCAATTCAAATTCCGCCATCGCTTCATCGTCTTTTAATATATTGTTCTTGTTTGCCTTTTTCACTTTATACAACGGCGGTTGGGCAATATACACATAGCCGCGTTCAATCAGTTCCGGCATTTGACGATAGAAGAAAGTCAACAATAAAAGTACGAATGTGCGAGCCGTCCACGTCCGCATCGGTCATGATAATAATGCTGTGATAACGCAATTTATCCGGGTTATATTCGTCACGACCGATACCGCAACCTAGCGCAGTAATCAATGTGCCGACTTCCGCGGAAGACAACATTTTTGTCAAAAACGGGCTTTTTCTACATTCAGAATTTTCCCTTTTAACGGCAAAATCGCTTGGTTTTTACGATTACGCCCTTGTTTTGCCGAACCGCCCGCAGAGTCACCCTCCACGATATAAAGTTCGGATAACGCCGGGTCTCGCTCCTGACAATCCGCCAATTTACCCGGCAAGCCGCCCAAGTCTAATGCGCCTTTACGACGAGTCATTTCACGGGCTTTGCGTGCCGCTTCACGAGCGCGCGCCGCGTCAATAATTTTGCTCACGATGATTTTTTTACATCGTTTGGATTTTTCCAATAAATAGGTTTGCAAATACTCGTTCATCAAAGATTCCACCGCACTTTTTACTTCGGAGGAAACCAGCTTGTCTTTAGTTTGAGAAGAGAATTTCGGATCCGGTACTTTCACGGAAATCACGGCGACTAAGCCTTCACGGGCATCATCACCGGAGGTCACCACTTTAGATTTTTTTGGTGTAACCTTCATTTTCCATATAGCTATTCAAGGTACGGGTCATCGCGCCACGGAAACCCGCCAAGTGCGTACCACCATCGCGTTGTGGAATGTTATTGGTAAAGCAGTAAATGTTTTCTGCATAACCATCGTTCCATTGCAACGCAATTTCCACACCAATGCCGTCTTTTTCGGCAGAAAAATAGAATGGTTTCGGATGAATCGGGGTTTTTGCCACGGTTAATATATTCAACGAATGCCTGAATACCGCCTTCGTAATGGAAGTGATCTTCTTTGCCATTACGTTCATCCACTAAACGAATGGATACGCCAGAATTTAAGAAAGATAATTCTCTTAAACGTTTAGCTAAAATATCGTATTCAAATTCAATGTTCGTAAAAATTGTCGGGCTTGGCCAAAAAGCGCACCGTAGTACCGGTTTGTGAAGTTTCTCCGATAACGGCTAAAAGGCGCTTTAGGGTCACCAAGGCTATAAAATTGCTCATGCACTTTGCCCTGGCGGCGAATAGTGAGTTGTAATTTATCGGACAACGCATTTACCACGGACACACCCACGCCATGCAAACCGCCGGACACTTTATAGGAATTGTCGTCAAATTTACCGCCGGCATGCAAGACGGTCGACGATCACTTCGGCGGCGGAAACGCCTTCTTCCGGGTGAATATCTACCGGAATACCACGCCCGTCATCTTGCACAGAAACGGAATTGTCGGAGTGAATAGTCACCACGATGTCATCACAATACCCGGCCAAGGCTTCATCAATGGCGTTATCCACGACCTCGAAAACCATATGGTGTAAACCGGTTCCATCGTCTGTATCACCGATATACATACCGGGACGTTTACGCACCGCATCAAGACCTTTAAGTACTTTAATACTGTTCGCACCATAATTTTCAGGGGTATTTGTTGACATAATCTTTCTCTGTTTTATTCATAAAAAAATTGGGCGGGATTATAGCAAAATTTTGCGTCATTAGCTAAAAATAAGTGAGATAACGCGCATAAAAAGGGGCAAAATCAATCACAACAACGTGTTTTATCATTCTGCTTTACGGGCATTTTTGTGTTCACGAATTAATGCCATAAAGGGTTGACCAAAACGTTCCAGTTTAATGCTTCCCACACCGTTAATTTGCAACATTTCAATGTTACTGACGGGTTGATACTGCGCCATTTCCTGCAAGGTCGCATCGTTAAATACGATATACGGTGGAATGTTTTTCTTTATCGGCAATTTGTTTGCGTAAAAAAACGCAGACGGGCAAACAGATCTTTGTCGTAAAAACTGACCGCACTTTTCTGTGTCATTGCTGTGGTGACTATGGAAGACAAGCGTGGTGTTGCCAATTCCAACGGGGTTTCGCCACGCAAAATCGGCTTGGCATTTTCCGTCAGCTGTAAAGTGTTGCCATATTCACCGATAATTTGGCGTACCAAGCCTAAATGAATTAACTGGCGTAATACTGACTGCCAATATTCCGTGCTGTGTTCTTTGCCGATACCGTACACGCTAAGCTGATCGTGCTGCTGATCGCGAATCTTCTGGTTATTCATGCCGCGCAATACAGCAATGACATAATGGGCGCCATAACATTGGCCGGTGCGATAAATCGCCGACATGATTTTTTTGTGCGTCCAGTAAACCGTCATATTTTTTTCGGTGGATCGAGACAAATATCGCAATTTTGGCAGGGTATTTGACGATGTTCGCCGAAATAATTCAATAAGACCAAACGGCGACAGGTTTGACTCTCGGCAAATTCGCCAATGGCTTGCAATTTATGCTGTTCGATTTGGCGTTGTGGAGTTTCCGGCTTTTCCATAAGCATTTTGTTCAACCACACATAATCCGCCGGATCGTAAAACAACACCGCCTCAGCCGGCAAATCGTCACGCCCTGCACGGCCGGTTTCTTGATAGTAGGATTCAATGCTACGCGGCAAATCAAAATGCGCAACAAAGCGCACGTTGGATTTATTAATCCCCATGCCGAAGGCAATAGTCGCCACCACCACTTGAATGTTATCCCGCTGAAAATCCCGTTGTACCTTTTCCCGCAAGGTATTTTCCATGCCCGCATGATATGCCGCCGCCCGCACACCTTTGTTACACAGCGTTTCCGCAATGCGTTCCACCTTATTGCGGCTGTTGCAATAAACAATACCGCTTTTTGCCTTTTTGGGCGAGTACGAAACGACAAAGCTGTTCCATCGGCTTAAATTTTTTCCACTAAGGTGTAGCGAATGTTCGGGCGATCAAAAACTGCCCACGTGAAAGTGCGGTCGATTTAGCCGGAGATTTTGCAGAATATCTTGTTGCGTCGTCTGATCTGCCGTGGCGGTAAGCGCCATAATTGGCACCTTCGGGAAACAACCTTTTAGCCCGCCCAGTTGGGTATATTCGGGACGAAAAATCATGGCCCCATTGGGAAATGCAATGTGCCCTCGTCGATAGCAATAAAGCTGACGTTGCAATGAGAAATAAATTGGAAAAAAAGCTGTTCGTCATGACTTTTTTCCGGAGACAAATCTAATAATTTTTAGTTGCCCGCAAATCGCCCTATTTTTGCACCTGTTGCTGTTCTTCAAAAGTTTGTGTGGAATTAAGATAATCCGCTTCAATGCCGTTGGTGCGAAGCTGATCCACCTGGTCTTTCATTAAAAGAAATCAATGGCGAAACCACTAACGTCATGCCCTCAAAAACACAACGCAGGGATTTGATAACACAGCGATTTGCCCGTGCCGGTGGCCATAATCACCAGACAATCCTGTCCGCTTAGGGCTGCATGAATAATCTCTTGTTGACCTTTGCGGAAAGATTGATAACCGAAAACGGAATGTAAAAACATCCAATGCGGCGGAAGAAAGTGCGGTGAGATTTTCCGGCGATTTATCGGAAAAATCCACCGCACTTTGTTGAAAGGGATGAAGATGGGGCTGAAACGGACATTAAGCGAAATGTACTTGTTCACCATGTCTGGCACAGGCTTCGGTTAAAGCTTGCCAGAAATCCAAGCCCTCATGATTCACCCAACGCCCATCTTTGTAAGCAAAATGGAAACCGCCATTCTGGCTTGCCAACCACAATTCCAATAACGGCTCCTGTTTATTAATTACCACCTGGCTGCGATTTTTCAAAGGTAATGGTGAACACGGAACCTTGGCGATCACAATCCACATCACAATCTTGCGCTTCTAATTGTTCCTCGATTTGATTCCAAATTTGTTCAATATTTTGATGAAATTCCACAACATTCATAAAAACCACTCCTCGTAAATCCTGTTAGAATGGCGATTATAAAGATTTTCTGTGCTTTGTGATAGCGAAAAGCCGGATTTAATGGTAAAAAGAGCAGTCGAATTTGAGCACAAGGAGCAACCAATGAAAAAACTTATTTCCTTATTTTTACTCGTTACATTGTGTGCGCTAAGTAGTGGCTGTGGCGTAAAAGGCCCATTGTATTTTCCTGAACAAGACACCGCTCAGCAAGCAACTAAATAATTTTTGTAGGCGACCTTATGGATTTTTTCCAATATCAACACCATCAACTTATGGCGGAAAAATCTGCCGGTGAAACAACTTGCCGAACAATTCGGCACACCTTTATACATTTATTCCAAAGCAACACTTGAACGCCACTGGCATGCCTTTGATAAAAGCCTTTGGTGAGCATCCTCACCTGGTTTGCTACGCCGTGAAATCTAACCCGAATATTGCTATTTTTGAACGTGATGGCAAAGCTCGGTTCGGGATTTGATATTGTGTCGCAAGGGGAGTTGGAACGCGTATTGGCCGCCGGCGGCGATCCGGCGAAAGTGGTCTTTTCCGGTGTGGCGAAATCCGAGCCGGAAATCACCCGTGCGCTAGAGGTTGGTATTCGGTGTTTCAACGTGGAATCGGAGGCGGAGCTACTCCGCATTAACGAAGTCGCCGGTCGATTAGGCAAAACCGCACCGATTTCGCTACGCGTTAACCCCGACGTTGACGCCCACACCCACCCTTATATCTCCACCGGTTTGAAAGAAAATAAATTCGGCGTGAGCGTAGAACAGGCGCGGGAAGTCTATAAATTAGACGCCATCTTACCGAATATTGAAATCGTCGGTATGGATTGCCACATCGGCTCTCAACTCACGGAATTACAAACCGTTTTTTTAGATGCGGTAGATCGGTTAATTGTGCTCATGGAACAATTAAAACAAGACGGCATTGCTTTAAAACATTTAGATTTAGGCGGAGGCTTGGGCGTGACTTACACCGATGAAACGCCGCCACACCCAACGGAATATGCCAAAGCGCTGTGGGAAAAAAATTAAATGCTTTTAGCGAGTTGGAAATCATCGTCGAACCGGGGCGTGCTATTACCGCCAATGCAGGGATTTTAGTTACCAAAGTGGAATACTTAAAATCCAACGAAAGCCGCAATTTTTGCCATTGTAGATGCCGGTATGAACGACATGATTCGCCCGGCGCTGTATCAGGCTTACATGAATATTTTTGGAAATCGACCGCACTTTAGCGCGCGAAGAAAAAAATGTACGATGTGGTCGGCCCCATTTGCGAAACCTCCGACTTCCTCGGCAAACAACGTAAACTGGCTATTGCACAAGGCGATTACCTGGCACAACGCTCTGCCGGAGCTTATGGCGCAAGCATGTCCTCCAACTACAATTCCCGCCCGAGAACAGCCGAAGTCATGGTGGACGGCGATAAGGCATATCTGATTCGCCGCCGAGAAGCCTTAAATGAATTATGGCAACTGGAAAGTTTGTTGCCATGATGAAACGTTAAATATAAAAAAATCCCGCAAGTCGATTTGCGGGATTTTTTTGATTAACGATACTGACCTAACGGCACTTCAGGGTCCGGCTCGTGCGTAATACGGTTACGTAAATCACGACGAATAAGCTCAATGGTCCAGAACCAGAAAATGTGGCCGACTAATTCGGAAATATGTTCATACCAAGGCCACTCAGCAACCGGCGGAGTTAAACCGAGTAATGGGAAAGTAATGTAATGCACGCCGATATTACAAATAATACCGAATAGCACACCTTGCCATAATTTAATTTTTCGGGAAACGTTCTGCCACAACACAGTAGAACACGGCGAACACAATGGAGAAGGTAATATGGGTAACACCAATCCAGTTGAACCCATGATCGGCAAACGTAAACACTGCTTCAGTCGGGTCAATACCGATATAATCACGTAGAAAAAAACGTGTGGCGGATTTAAAAACGCACGGGAACACACCTCAAGAGCTTGGCTTGGATCTTTACAGGCTGCAGTGAATAAATCTAATGGGCTACGCGGTGGGAAAGGATGCTCAGCTCCCCATTTCACAAAAGCGGAAATAAGACCTGCGATAATACTAACGAAGGCCGCGACACCACAACGACGACGGGATGGATCAGTTAGTTCAAATAATCCTGACATAATACGCTCTCCAATTTAAAAATAAATGAATAAAGTGCGGTCACAAAAAAATAACGTTTTTTTGACTTTATCAACAACGCTATAAAGGTGAATAAATCGCCTTTTTGTGAGCTGTGAACAATCTTTCAGCATTTTTTTATGTCAGTCAAGTTCCATTACTCCCAAAGAGGTATTACCATTTATTTTTCATTAAGTTAGCCACATTTTGTGACAAATAGGCAATTATTCTGTCAAAAAAATATTACCCAATAAAAATGAAGCGAAAAGGAATAACAATGACAAGGCGCTGTGCGTGGGCGGAAAGCTCACAATTGTATCGGGATTATCATGATAACGAATGGGGTAAGCCACAATTCGATAGTCATAAATTATTTGAAAAACTCTGTTTGGAAGGACAACAGGCCGGGTTGTCGTGGATTACCGTATTACAAAAACGGGAAAAATTATCGGCAGGCGTTTTGCCATTTTGATCCGCAAAAAATCGCGCAAATGACCGATGAGGACATTGACCAATGTATGCAAAATCCGGGGCTGATTCGCCATCGGGCAAAATTGGAAGCGATTGTAAAAATGCCAAAAGCATATTTAGCCATGGAAAAGTGCGGTGAAAATTTCAGTCGTTTTATTTGGTCATTTGTAAATCACCAACCACAGGTCAATGATGTGTCCGACTTAACTATGGTTCCGGCACAAACGGCAGTTTCCACGGCACTATCAAAGGCGTTAAAAAAGCGCGGTTTTGTGTTCGTCGGCCCAACCACCTGTTACGCCTTTATGCAATCCATGGGGTTGGTCAACGATCACTGGAATCAATGCCACAGTAAAACAGCAAATAACGCCGATTAACTCATGCGATTTAGCACGTTTTTACAGTATAATCACGCCATCTTTGGCTAGAAAAATGGTTGTCTAATCTAATGAAGAATACTTACACATTAATTTCGTTGTCAATTTTGACCGCACTTTACAGCGCTGAGAGCGCCGCCGATTTGGCAAAACAGTGCTTATACGGCGTTCCGCATTTTTACCGGTGAAGTCGTTACCGAAAATCCAAAATGACCTTCCCGTTTATATTGAAGCGGATCGAGTCGAAGTGACACAACCCAACAGCGGTATTTACAAAGGCAATGTGGATGTAAAAACAAGGCAATCGTCATTTGCAATCTGCCGAAGTGGAAGTGCAACAACAGGGTGACGGCAATAACGTGCAGCGTTATGCCTTTGCCCGTGGTGGATTTGATTATCGAGACAACCAAATCAATCTATTGGGTGATGATGCCAAAATTCATTTAAACACCAAAGACACCGATATTCACAACGCCAATTATCAATTGGTGAATCGCCAAGGGCGCGGCTCGGCAGAAAGCGTGGAATTACGCGATAATTATCGTTTAATGAAAAATGCCAGCTTCACCTCCTGCTTGCCGGATGATAATTCGTGGTCAATTTATGCCAGCGAAATGCGTCAACACATTAAAGAAGAATATGCGGAAATGTGGCACGCCCGTTTGAAAGTGCATGGTGTGCCGATATTCTACACACCGTATTTGCAACTACCGATTGGCGATCGTCGTCGTTCCGGTTTGCTCGTGCCGTCAGCTGGGCATTCCAGCCGTGACGGTTATTTCTACGCCCAACCGGTATATTGGAACATTGCACCGAATCTTGACGCCACTATTACGCCCAAATATATGTCCCATCGCGGTTGGCAACTCAATGGTGAGTTTCGTTATTTAACCCACTTAGGAGAAGGACAAATTGGCGGTGAATATTTAGGCAATGACCGTTTGGAAGATTACACCAGCGAGAACCGTAAACGCCATTTATTACATTGGAAACATAACGCCGCCTTTGCCCAAGATTGGCGCTTAGATGTGGATTACACCAAAGTCAGCGATAAACGTTATTTTTACCGATTTTGATTCCGAATACGGTAGCAGTACCGATGGCTACGCCGACCAGAAAGCCCGCTTGGCCTACTATCAACCAAACTACAATTTGGCAATTTCCGTCAAACAATTCCAAAATTTTTGATGAAGTAGCAATCGGTCCATACCGCGCTTTGCCGCAAATTGATTTTTAATTATTACAAAAAAACAATTTATGGAATAACCTTGATTTCAAACTCTTTTTCGCAAGCGGTGCGATTTGATAACGACAGCAGCCAAATGCCGAAAGCCTGGCGTTTCCATTTGGAACCGAGCTTGAACAAAACCTTGTCCAATCGTTACGGCAGTATCAACTTTGAAACCAAACTCTACGCAACCCATTATCAGCAAAAGAAAGGTCGTGCCGCCGATGCGGAGGATGTGGAACGTAGCGTCACCCGTGTGTTGCCGCAGTTTAAAAGTGGAACTGCAAACGGTATTGGCATCCAATAAAAACCCTGTTCGACGGTTATACCCAAACCCTCGAGCCGCGCGTGCAATATTTATACCGCCCGTACAAAAACCAAAGTAATATCGGTTCTAAACGGAATTCGGAATACCTCGGTTTCGGCTACGATTCTTCCCTGTTACAACAAGATTATTTCTCGTTATTCCGCGACCGTCGCTATAGCGGGCTAGACCGTATTGCTTCCGCCAACCAAGTTACTCTGGGCGGCACCATGCGTTTCTTTGATGGAACCAAAGAAGAGCGCTTTAACATCGCTGCCGGCCAAACCTATTATTTGGAACCGTCACGCATTGATAATGACCCGCGCAACAAAACGTCCGGTTTATCTTCTTCTTGGGCCCTCGAATCGAACTGGAAAATCAGCGAACAATGGCGTTGGCGCGCAAGTTTTCAATATGATCCGCAAATTAAACAAGCGTCTTTGGGGAATACCGGGTTGGAGTTTAACCCAACCAAAAAAAATAATATTGTTCAATTGAATTACCGCTACGTCAGCAAGGAATATATTAATCAAAAACTTAACCTCCAACGCCAACCGTTATAATCAGGACATCAATCAACTTGGTGTTCAATTAGGGTTGGGAATTAACCGATAACTGGGCGGTAGTCAGTCGCTATTATCAAGACCTCGCCCTCAAAAAAACCGGTGGAACAATATCTTGGTGTGCAATATAACACCTGCTGTTGGAGCGTTGGTGTCGGCGCAAGACGTTATGTCACCAACCGTCAAAATCAACGAAATGACGAGATTTTTTTACGACAACAGCGTAGGTGTGACTCTTGAATTACGTGGTTTCGGTAACGATCATAAGAGCGGTATTGAAAAAATGATGAGACAAGGTAAATTGCCTTATTTACAAGCATTTAGTTTGTATTAAAGAAGTTAAAGTGCGGTGATTTTTTTCCATTGTTTTTTTCAGCAAGCCGCACGCCGATGCAAATTTCTTCATAAGCAAAAAAACGTGAGCCAAATGACTCACGTTTTTTTATACCTGAACGTTACATTAGGCTTTGTTAGAACTCACTAATGCATCGGCAGTAATATCGGAAATATCCTTCGTGCTGGTTAAGGTTAACGCCACACGCATTTTCTTTCTTAAAGATATCGAGCAAGTTTTCAACGCCACGTTGGCCGTCAGCGCCCAAGGCATACACAAACGGGCGACCAATCATCGTTGCATCGGCACCTAAAGCCATCATACGCACCACATCCAAACCGTTGCGAATGCCACCATCCACTAAAAATTTTTGATATCGCCTTTTTACAGCGTCGGCAATCGGCGGTAAAAGCACGGGCACTTGATAACACACCGTCCAACTGGCGACCACCATGGTTAGACACCACAATACCGTCAGCGCCGAAACGTACGGCATCTTTGGCATCTTCCGGATCCAAAATGCCTTTAATCACCATTGGGCCATCCCAGAAATCACGAATCCACTCCAAATCTTTCCAAGAAATAGACGGGTCAAAAGTTTTTCTGTAAGCCAGCCGATATAATCATCCAATCCTACCGGTTTACCCATGTATTTTTGACACATTACCCAAGGTAAACGGACGGCCTTTTGTCATCATATCGTATGACCAGAACGGATGAGTTACTCCTTGAATCACACGACGTAACCATTTGTAATCGCCGCTCATACCGGAATGCATATCACGATAACGAGCCCCCGGAGTCGGCATATCAACGGTGAACACGAGGGTTGAACAACCGGCGGCTTTTGCGCGCTCAAGGGCGTTTTTTTCATAAAACCGCGATCTTTGAGCACATATAACTGGAACCACATTGGGCGATTAATTGCCGGAGCAACTTCTTCAATAGGACAAATGGACACGGTTGACAACGTAAACGGTAACCCTTTTGCCGCTGCCGCTTTTGCCGCCTGCACTTCACCACGGCTGGCACATTCCGCATGCGCCCACCGGTGCCAAAATAACCGGCATTGATAATTTCTCACCGAATAATTCAATTTCGGTGTTTAGTTGTGACATATCGTTTAACACACGCTGTCTTAATGCAATTTCGGATAAATCACTCACATTGCGCGCTAAAGTATATTCAGTGTAGGAGCCACCGTCCGCATAATGAAACATAAACGGGGAACGCGACGACGGGCCGCTGCGCGATAGTCATTAGCTGATGAAATGATCATTTGTACCTCTTTTTAACTTGACTAATAATAACAACAATTATCATTTCTATAATTGTAATTAAAAATTTTAAAAAGAAATGTACAAAATGTTTCAAGTTTGTTCAAAAATGTGGAAGAGATCACAAAAATCCTTTTTAGCGAAAGGCAAAAAGAGAAGCTTATCCTAACGAGAAAAGAGGTGGGATTTATTAAAAAAATTAAGCCCTATAAATAGGGCTTAATCTTCTCATAAAAGAACCGACGTTCATTTTATTATCAAAAAGTGCGGTCGTTTTTTTCTATTATTTTTCTGGATAATGGCGGAACAAAACAAATTCCCATATCCCAAGGCTGTTCAATCCAAGTATTTTGCGGAATATCTACCACATAATCATCCACTAACTCAGCACCGGCAGGTTTTGGCAAAAACCGTCACAAAACGTGCTTTCGGATACATTTTGCGAATAGCGCGGGCAGTATTGCCGGTATCCACCAAATCATCCACCACGATAAAACCTTCACCGCCATTCGGCACATCCGCAGCATGAAGGACTTGTAGCTCTCCTTGGGCATCGTGGTTATAGCTCGCGATACATACGGTTTCCACATGACGAAGGCCCAATTCACGGGCAATCACTGCTGATGGAAATAACCCGCCACGGCTTACAGCAATAACACCTTTCCATTGAGAAGCGGGAAGCAAACGCTCAGATAATTTACGTGCGTGCATATGAAACATATCCCACGTCACAACATATTTTTCACTCATAATGTCACCTTTCAGGAATTTTTGTGGCGCGTAGCCCAAGAAATAAAATTGCGTTAGGATAACCCGAAATGGCATTTTATGCTATTATTTTCCCCAATTTTTTTAAGGAGGAACTATGTCAGAAATACAACAATTAAACCCGAATTTACTATGGAAATGGTTTGATCAAATATGTGCAATTCCACATCCGTCCTATCAAGAAAACGAACTTGCGGAATTCATAGTCAACTGGGCAAAAAGTAAAGGGTTCTACGCAGAACGCGACGAAGTAGGAAACGTATTAATTCGTAAACCGGCCACCAAAGGCATGGAAAACCGCAAAAAAGTTGCCTTACAGGCACATTTGGATATGGTGCCACAAGCCAACGAAGGCAGTAGCCATAACTTCGCTAACGACCCGATTTTTGCCCCTACATTGATGGCGAATGGGTTCGTGCCACCAACACCACATTAGGTGCCGATAACGGCATCGGCATGGCCTCTGCCTTAGCCATTTTTAGACAGTGACGATATTGCTCATCCGGATTTGGAAATATTGCTCACCATGACCGAAGAGCGTGGCATGGAAGGCGCCATTGGTTTACGTCCAAATTGGTTACAAAGTGAAATCATGATTAACACCGATACGGAAGAAAATGGCGAAATTTATGTAGGCTGTGCCGGTGGTGAAAACGCTAATATCATTTTCCCGATTCAATATGAAAAACAATGCCTTTGCACACAGTTATCAACTGGTATTAAAAAGGCTTGCGTGGTGGTCATTCCGGTTGTGACATCCACACAGGACGCGCCAATGCGATTAAAGTATTAGCCCGTTTCTTAGCAGAATTTTCACAAAATCAACCGCACTTTGTCTTTGCCTTGAGCGATATTCGTGGCGGCTCCGTGCGCAATGCCATTCCCCGTGAAGCGTTTGCCACGTTGGCCTTTGACGGTGATGTGACCACGTTAAAAAGTGCGGCAGAAAAATTTCAACGTTTTTGTTAAAAACCGAATTGGCATTAATTGAGCCCAACTTCACGTTTACATTACAACCCGCCGAAAAAAAGCACCGCAAACCTTCTCCGTTGCCACCGGTCAACGTCTTATTCATTTGCTTAATGTGTTGCCGAACGGCGTGATTCGTAATAGCGACGTATTAGACAATGTGGTGGAAACCTCGCTAAGCGTGGGCGTGCTAAAAACCGAAGACTCGCAAGTGAAAGCGACGATTTTAATGCGTTCATTAATTGAAAGCAGTAAAGAATATGTGGCCGGAATGTTGAAATCATTAGCGGCATTAAGCGGCGCAAAAGCTGAATTTTCCGGTAATTACCCGGGCTGGGAGCCGCAAGCACATTCCGAAATCGTCGATTTAACTCATAAAATCTATGCGGACATCTTGGGTTATGAGCCGATAATCAAAGTGATTCACGCCGGCCTGGAATGTGGCTTGCTGAAAAATCTATCCCTAATATGGATATGGTGTCCATCGGGCCAACAATTAAAAACGCGCACTCACCGGATGAAAAAGTTCATATCCCGGCAGTGCAAATTTATTGGTCGTTAATCACGAAATTGTTGGCGGAAATTCCGGCAAAATAAACTGTTTTTTTAGGAAACAAAAACCCGCTCTCAATGGAGCGGGTTTCTTTTATCAAACTTCAAAAACACATTAAAAACTGACCGCACTTTTTTTAATTTTTTTCAGTGCGTTGGTTTCTAATTGACGTACGCGTTCGGCAGAAATGTTGTATTTTTTTCCGCCAAGTCTTGCAAGGTGGCTTTTGGTTTCATCCAACCAACGGGCTTTGATAATGTCTTGGCTACGGGCATCCAAATTATCCAACGCAACAGCGAGTCGGTCGGTGGCTTGCGCTTCGTAGTTTTCATTTTTCTAACTCGGCGGCAAAATTGGAACCTTTATCTTCCAAGTATAATGCCGGCGCATAGGTTTCTTCATCGTGATCATCTGTTGGTAAATCAAAAGGCAACATCTGCCCCGGTCATGCGAGACTCCATTTCCACCACGTCTTGCGGAGAAAACACCTAACTCATTGGCCACCATGTCCACTTCATTTTCGTTAAACCAACCCAAACGTTGTTTCGTTTTACGTAGGTTAAAGAATAACTTACGTTGTGCTTTTGGTTGTGGCGACTTTCACAATACGCCAGTTACGCAAAAACGTATTCGTGAATTTCCGCTTTAATCCAATGCACCGCAAAAGATACCAAGCGAACGCCTACTTCCGGATTAAAACGCTTAACCGCTTTCATTAAGCCAATATTGCCTTCTTGAATTAAATCCGCTTGTGGCAAACCATAACCGGAATAACCACGGGCAACATGGATCACAAAGCGCAAGTGAGATAACACGAGTTTTTTTGCCGCTTCAATATCTTCTTGGTAATACAAACGTTCCGCCAATTCCTTTTTCTTCTTCCGCCGTTAACATCGGGTATTCATTTGCCGCGCGAATATAGGCTTCTAAACTTCCTTGGGGAACCAGCATCATTGTTTGAGTTTCTTTATCCATCATCTTCCTTCTTACTAAAGTCACCAGACTTGATTAAGTCTAGTTATAACACAATCTATGAGAAATTCAATCGGTTTTTAGCAATTGAAATCCCTTTTTCCATAGTTTATATGACCAAGTTTTTACCCTAAAAGTTCTTTTACTTCACAAAAACGTCCGCACATAATGAGGTAAAGCGTCCCTAAAATCAATAGTCCAATCATCATTGAAGCAAACCAAAACAGGGATAAACCGACAACACCTAGAATAATATCTACAGTACCTTGGTATAAATGCAATCCCACGTTTGCCATAGACGCCAGTCCAAAAGAGAACGCCCAAAATGAAACCGTGAAACCATTTTGGAAAATCCAAGGTAGCAAGCGAATTAAGAACAATAATTGCAATACGCCATAACCGATAAGTAGCTTTCACCAGTAAATCCACTTCGCCACCATTTAACGCCAAGTAAGTGGAACAACCCACAAAGGCCGGAGCAAGTTGAATGCCAATCGCCGGACGAACGACAGGCGCAACAGGGTTCTAAATTGCGTAAGCGATGCAAAATTGCCGGCTCAAGACTGAGCCATGAAAACACGCCGGCGCCCAAAAAGAGCATGCCGACCTCGCTGTAGCCTAAATAGCCTAATGCGGTGCCGCTGACAAAATTGGTTGCCACCGTCGGCAAGTACATAATCGGTGTTGTGGCTTCCGCTTTATGAATACCACGCCACAACCCGGCAGCACGGTAAGCCGCAAAAACCAACTGCCCGATGATACCTAATGTAATTAACCCAACAGACAATGAGAACCCATACGGCAATGCTGCCAAGCCAATTAAAATGGTGGTAATCGGAATCAAGCTGATAAAACAGCACTGAATTAAATTCTGCAATTCTTCTTTGGCCTGATGTCGGAAACGCAACCATTTCACGCCATAAGCGACAATAAATATCACCCAAATGACGGTTGCCAAACCAAGTAACGTTTCACCAACCATCGCCGGCAGGGCCACCGCATGTGCGCCATAACGCCAAGCCAAGCCTAATGCGGATAAACCTAAAACGATACTGAAATAACTGACCGGAATAGGAAAAAGGTTTTTGCTGTTCCATTAATTTGCCTCAATTTGATAACACAAGTCTTGTTCAATAACGCGCAACAACAAATCAATATTTGGGTGTTTTTCCTGTATTTTTCGCAGGCATCTTGCGTGTGTTCGGCGAAGAGTTGCAATCCTTTTCTGTGCCGAAGTGCGGTCTAATTTTTCCGTTAAATTCTTGGGCTAAGGCATTGTACACCCGTAGCGAACCCAACTTACCCGCGACGGCAGGAATATGATGAACCATCGTTCCGTTGTCCAAAACGGTTAATCCGGAAAGATGATCAATAGAAGGTAATGTAGCTAATATTGTTTTTAAAATCCATAAGGTTTCCTTCGGTAAGAGGTTGAAAAACTAACGAATAGTTTGTTGGCTATCAACTTCGCCCCGTTTTCCGATAAAGCGCACTTCCGGTTGCAGGCGAACATCAAAACGCAATGCCACAAGCTGATAAATATGATGGGCAAGCTCTACAACATCAGAAGCCGTGGCATTGCCTTTATTAATCAAAACTAACGCCTGTTGCTGATGCACTGCTGCGCCGCCGATTTGGAAGCCTTTCAAGCCACATTGATCGATAAGCCAACCTGCGGCTAATTTTATGCTGCCATCAGGTTGCGGAAAATGTGGGATCGTCGCATATTCTTGTTGTAATCGCTCAAATTGTTGTGCAGGAATCACCGGGTTCTTAAAGAAAACTCCCTGCGTTGCCAAATTCTTTTCGGATCCGGCAATTTACTTTGACGCACGGCACAAATTTCGGCAAAAAAACGTCCGCAGAAGTGACCGCACTTTTTATCCAGATTGGCTAAATTGCCGTATTTCAACACCGGTTTCCATGCCTTCGCTAACTTCAACCCAACGGCAGTCACCACATAACCTTGAGCATATTTATGCTTAAATACGCTTTCCCGATAACCAAATTCACATTCGGCATTGGTTAGGCGAAACAGCTCGCCGGACTGAAGGTTAATCACTTCCACATAATCACATACATCTTTAAATTCCACGCCATAAGCGCCGATATTTTGAATCGGCGCAGACCCCGCACAGCCGGGAATGAGCGCTAGATTTTCCAAACCATAATAACCCTGCTCGATGCTCCATCTCACCAAGTCATGCCACACTCCCCACCATTAACGTGTAAATAATGAAAATCCGCATCTTCCCGATGTTCAATGCCAAGCATACGATTAAGTAAGACAGCGCCGTCAAAGTCCTCTACAAATAGCACATTGCTGCCTTGCCCTAAAAAAAGCACCGGCAACTGCTCCACTAAGCAGTCTTGCCAAGCCTGTTGCAATTCCGGAATAGAGTGAATCTCAATGATCTTTTTGGCTTTCGCGGGAAGAGAAAACGTATGAAAAGGTTGTAAATTTTGCATGTATCCGTCCTTTTAAGATAACACGTGAGCCAAAGTGACTTTCACTTCCGTGCCGCCACTTACTCGAGGAGAAATTGTTAATTTGGCATTAAGTTGCGCACTGCGCTCTTGCATGATGTTTAAGCCGTAATGTCCGTCAGGTTCTTCCAAACTTGGAATCCCCACACCGTTATCGCGCACAATGAGTTCGTATTCGCCATCTTCGTTTGTGTGCGCAATCACCTCAATTAAGGTGCCCTGCGAGTGTTTAATGGCATTTAATACCGCTTCACGCACAATTTGCAACGCATTCACCAACTGTGGCGCATTAAAGCTTTGCGATGGCAACGTACAATCCACGCTCATTTGCATGTCGGTTTGATTGCGTAAGGAATCAATCACTTGCTCCAATGCCAGTTTTAAATTTGCTTCCTGAATGGTTAAACGGAAGGTCGCCAGCAGCTCGCGCAATTGGCTATAACCATCACTCAGGGCTTGTTCAAATTGCTGAATAATCGACAAGCTTTTCTTTTTGGAATCCGGTTCGTCTTTGTGCAAATTGTGTTTTAACAGAGTTAATTGAATTTGTAAAAAAGCCAACACCTGCGCCAAAGAATCATGTAGCTCACGTGCAATAATAGAACGTTCTTCCATTAACAACAATTGCTCTTGCTGACGTTGGGTTTTATGGAAATAGAGAGAACGACTAAGCATTTGCGCCAAGTTGTTCATGGTGCGAAATCCGGGCAAGGCAACCCCGCCTGCCAGTGTAAAATAGCCAAGGTTTCGCCTTCCATGCTCACTTCGGTTTGCTGACATTCGATTAACGGTTGTTTTCGTACCAAGGCAAATGTTCCAATGCTCCGCATCCAACACTTTTAATTCTAAATAACGCAAGTGTTCGCTGCTCATAATATTTTTGCATCACCATTTGTAAAAATCTTGCCGTTAATATTATTGGTGGTAACCAGTTGTGAGCAATGGTACAACGTGGTTAAAGAGCGATTGGTTTGTTGTAACTTTTTGTGTTTTTTTCATTCACTGTCGCTTCTAGGCTGGAATATAACTTACCCAATTCGGAAGACATTTTTGGTAAACGTACGCGCAAATTGCCAATTTCATCTTCTTTATTTACATCTAACGGGATATGTTTAAATTGCCCCATTTGCACTTGAATACTGGCCTTAGTCAGTTGTTCCAACGGACGCACCACTGCCTTGCGGGTGTACCAGTTCACATACGAAACCATCACAAAAATCAACAATAATGACAAGGCGATCACCCACACCGCCAAAATCCAACGCTGTTCGGCAGAATATTGCAACGCTGACACAAATTGATCTACTTGCGCCACATAGTTGGCAATATGATGTTTATATTCAACAAGATTTTTTTGCTTCGCTAATGATTCCATCTTCTCCCAACGCTTAATGAGATTGTTGTAAGAGGATTTCACGTCTTCAGAAACAAAAAATTGATGATGAATATCTAACAGTGATTGTGAATGCAGACTTTCACGATATTGTCGCAAACTTTTTTCTACTGATTCCGGTTCATGTTCCATTTCATACAGCAAGCGATAACTCTGCATACGCAACGAGCCGGACACATTAATGGCTTCCGCATACGATTTATTGCCCGCCATTAAAGCGAAACTTAAAGATGCAATCACACCAACAAAGATAATAATAACAATAAGATAGTTGGCAATACGGGTAGAAACGGAATGTTTAATTTTAACCATAGAAAACCTTTCTAATATAGATTGGGTTAGTGTAGCAAAAAAGTGCGGTGGATTTTAGCGGAATATTTTTGGTAGCCCCTGAAAATAAAAAGATGGAAAGCAAATTTGATCTAAAAGCAAAACGGATACATATTTAAACCAAAAATACCCCTTTATAGTGATATTAATTGCCAGCAACCAATTAATATGCAAGGCCTAAAAAATAGGTTACCAATAACATCATTTATTGAAACGCCTGTTGCAGTGATTACATTCAGTGTTGCCTAATTGGCACAGTGGAAACAACCAATTCAAATAAAAAAATGAATAAAACAGATATTTTAACCATGGAAGAAGCGAAAGATTGGCACGTAGTCGGTTTGGTGGTGCAAGGAAACCCCAAAAATAGCCGCAATTCGTACCGCACTTTTTAGCTATTCCGCACACAGAAGTTCCGACCTTTGATGAAAAAATAGGAAAGATTGTTGCTGTTATGCAATCTCACGATCAGCATATCTTGCTTAAAAACATGGAATCTGTGAAAGATATTGACGGTGTTATTACCGTTTCGCTGATTTATCATCAACAAGATGAACAGCCTGAATAACTCAAAAAAATCATATAGTGGGGGGAAAACACTATGAATTTAAGTCGTAGAGACTTTATGAAAGCTAATGCCGCCATGGCTGCAGCAACGGCTGCCGGATTAGCGATTCCGGTGAAAAATGTAGAAGCTACCGAATCCGAAATTAAATGGGATAAGGCGGTTTGTCGTTTCTGCGGTACCGGTTGTGCCGTATTAGTGGGAACCAAAGATGGTCGTGTCGTGGCATCACAAGGCGACCCGGATGCAGAAGTAAACCGTGGTTTAAACTGTATCAAAGGTTACTTCTTACCGAAAATTATGTACGGTAAAGACCGCTTAACCCAGCCAATGTTACGTATGAAAGACGGTAAATACGATAAGAATGGCGATTTCACACCAGTTAGTTGGGATGTAGCGTTTAAAACCATGGCAGAAAAATTCAAAGCTGCCGTAAAAGAATTAGGTCCAAACGGTGTGGAGAATGTTCAGTTCCGGTCAAACCACCATCTTTGAAGGTTATGCCAAAGCCAAACTTTGGAAAGCCGGTTTCCGTTCTAACAATATCGACCCAAATGCCCGTCACTGTATGGCATCTGCGGCGGTCGCATTCATGCGTACTTTCGGTATGGATGAACCGATGGGTTGTTATAACGACATCGAAAAATGCCGAAGCTTTTTGTGCTTTGGGGTTCCAACATGGCTGAAATGCACCCGATCTTATGGTCCCGTATTACTGACCGTCGATTATCCAATCCGGATGTTAAAGTGGCGGTACTTTCCACCTATGAACACCGTAGTTTCGAATTAGCCGATTATGGTTTAATCTTCAAACCGCAAACGGACTTGGTTATTTTTAAACTACATTATCAATTACTTAATTCAAAACGATGCCATTAACTGGGATTTCGTTAATAAACATACCAAATTTAAACGTGGTGAAACCGATATCGGTTATGGTTTACGTGATAATCACCCATTACAAAAAGCCGCTAAAAATCCAAACAGCGGTAAGATGTATGACAGTAACTTCGAAGAATTAAAAGCTTTAGTTTCTGAATACACCTTAGATAAAGCTCACGAAATGTCAGGCGTGCCTAAAGATGTATTGGAAGAGCTTGCGAGTGTATGCGGATCCAAAACGTAAAGTGGTGTCTTATTGGACCATGGGCTTTAACCAACATACACGTGGTGTGTGGGCAAACCAGTTAATCTATAACATCCATCTATTAACCGGAAAAATTTCTATTCCGGGTTGTGGACCATTCTCCTTAACCGGTCAACCATCTGCTTGTGGTACAGCGCGTGAAGTGGGTACATTTATCCATCGTTTACCGGCCGACTTAGTGGTGACCAATCCAAAACACCGTGAAATTGCAGAAAAAATTTGGAAATTGCCTGCAGGATTAATTACAGACGTGTTAGGTTTCCATGCCGTTGCGCAAAGCCGTGCATTAAAAGACGGCAAAATGCGTGTGTTATGGCAAATGTGTACCAATAATATGCAAGGCGGTCCAAATATCAACGAGAAACCTTCCCGGGCTGGCGTAATCCGGATAACTTTATCGTGGTTTCCGACCCATACCCAACTGTTTCCTGCTAGCGGCTGATTTAATGCTTCCAACAGCAATGTGGGTAGAAAAAGAAGGCGCTTATGGTAACGCAGAGCGTCGTACCCAATTCTGGCGTCAACAAGTGAAAGCGCCGGGTGAAGCAAAATCTGACGTATGGCAGTTAGTGGAATTCTCTAAATATTTCACTACCGATGAAATGTGGCCGGCAGAAATTTTTAGAAAAAAATCCGGAATATAAAGGTAAAACCTTATATGAAGTATTGTATCGCAACGGTCAAGTAGATAAATTCCCACTAAGCGATCTTGCTGAAGGTCAATTAAACGATGAATCTCATTATTTTGGTTTCTATTTACATAAAGGATTGTTTGAAGAATACGCATCATTCGGTCGTGGTCATGGTCATGACTTAGCGCCGTTCGATATGTATCACAAGGCACGTGGTTTGCGTTGGCCGGTTGTGGACGGTAAAGAAACCTTATGGCGTTACCGTGAAGGTTATGACCCGTACGTTAAAGAAGGTGAAGGTGTGGCGTTCTACGGTTACCCGGATAAAAAAGCGATTATTCTTGCTGTGCCTTATGAACCACCAGCAGAATCACCGGATGCTGAATACGATTTATGGTTATGTACCGGCCGTGTATTAGAGCACTGGCACACAGGTACAATGACCCGTCGTGTACCGGAATTGCACCGTTCCTTCCCGAATAATGTTGTTTGGATGCACCCGAACGATGCGCAAAAACGCGGATTACGCCATGGCGATAAGATTAAAATCGCCTCACGTCGCGGTGAAATGATTTCTTACTTAGATACCCGTGGTCGTAATAAAGTACCGGAAGGCTTGGTTTACACCACCTTCTTTGACGCAGGACAGTTAGCCAATAAGTTAACATTGGATGCAACTGACCCAATTTCCAAAGAAACCGACTTTAAGAAATGTGCGGTAAAAGTGGAAAAAGCTTAAAAAAACGGTGAGAAAACAGACCGCACTTTATGGTGCGGTCATTAAGACAATGAAAAAATCAACTGTAACACCTGAGCGCCGAAAATTCCTCAAAGAAGCAACCCGTACTGCGGGTGGTTTAGTTGGGCTCGGCTTCTTATTAGGTTTACAACAAAAACAAAGTTTAGCCCGTGAAGGGGTGGCATTGCGTCCGCCGTTTGCCATTGAGGATGACGAGAAGTTTGCTGCCGCCTGCATTCGTTGCGGTCAATGTGTGCAAGCTTGCCCGTACGACATGTTGCATTTGGCGTCGTTGCTTTCACCTATGGAAGCCGGCACACCGTATTTTATTGCGCGGGATAAACCTTGCGAAATGTGTCCGGACATTCCTTGTGCGCATGCCTGCCCAAGCGGCGCGTTAGATCGTGATGCGCAGGATATTAATGAATCCCGTATGGGGCTTTCCGTATTACTGGATCATGAAACCTGTCTTAACTGGCAAGGCTTACGTTGTGATGTATGTTATCGGGTTTTGTCCGTTAATTGACAAAGCCATCACGTTAGAACGCCACCGTAATGAACGTACCGGTAAGCACGCCGTGTTTATTCCGACAGTACATTCTGACGCTTGTACCGGTTGCGGTAAATGTGAACAGGCTTGTGTATTGGAAGAAGCGGCAATCAAAGTATTACCAATGTCTCTAGCTAAAGGTATGTTGGGTAAACATTATCGTTTGGGTTGGGAAGAAAAAAATCGAAAAGCAGGACATTCTCTTGCTCCGGACGATTTGATTTCCATGCCGACCCGATTGCCGGATGGTATAGCGCCACCAGCCGGAGCCATTCCGGCAACAGGCGTGGAAGAAATCCCAGAGCCAATTTTGGCGCCGGTATTAGGAGGTAAGTAATGGCTAATGCACCGAAACTTGCCGGGCGGGAAGCCAGAGAAAAACTAGGTTGGTGGTACGCCAATCGCTTCTTATTTTGGCGACGTGTAAGCCAACTAAGCATTTTGTTGATGTTTTTTAAGTGGGCCTTATTTTTGGCGTTTGGATTTTTAAAGGGCAATTATGGCGGAAGTATGCTTTTCGACATAATTCCGTTAAAGCGATCCGTTGATTACCTTGGAAAGCCTGGCTGGCGGTCATTTACCGGGTATTCTAACCCTCAGTGGTGCATTGATTATCTTTGTAACCTATGCATTGTTGGGCAGTAAGGTTTTCTGCGGTTGGGTTTGTCCGTTAAATGTCGTGACCGATTGCGCCGCTTGGATCCGTCATAAGCTAGGTATTCGCCAAACGGCAAAAAGTCCCTCGCACTTTACGCTATGCCATCTTAGTGATGATTTTTAGTCGGCAGTGCGGTAAGTGGCTTGTTATTGTGGGAATGGGTCAATCCCGTTGCCGCATTAGGAAGAGCCTTAATTTATAGCTTTGGCGCAACAACTTGGTTAATCTTAGTTGTTTTCTTGTTTGATTTATTCATTGTCGAACACGGATGGTGCGGACACCTTTGCCCAATTGGTGCGACGTATGGTGTTATCGGTGCAAAAAGTCTGCTTCGGATTAAAAGTGATTGACCGGGCAAGATGCGATAATTGCATGGATTGCTACAACGTTTGTCCGGAACCTCACGTGTTACGTTCACCATTACACGGAAAAAATAATGAAAGCCTACTTGTGCTTTCGCAAGATTGTATCAGTTGCGGGCGTTGTATTGATGTCTGCGCTGAAAAAGTATTCACCTTTAGCCATAGGTTTAATAACGATATTCCTGTCGTCAATTTAAACCAATAAAAATAAAAAAATTTCCATCATTCGGGGAGTGATTAAAATGACTAGAAAAAAACCTCTTTGCTTTTTAGCAGTGCTGTATTCGTGGCATTGTTTGCGACGTCTGTTATGGCAGAACAATCAAACAAAGGGTGCCGGAGACTTTTTCAATAATTCACCGGAAAGTGTAGCACCGGCATTCCACGATGCACCGAAACAAAGTGAATTACCTGCATTAAATTATGTTAACCAACCACCAATGGTGCCACATAGTGTCAAAAACTATCAGGTCACTAAAAATGTTAACCAATGCTTAAACTGCCACAGTGTTGAAGCATCTCGTATCACCGGTGCAACCCGTATCAGTCCGACCCACTTTGCGGATCGCGATGGTAATATCGGCTCCAGTTCATCACCACGTCGTTACTTCTGCTTACAGTGCCATGTTTCACAGTCAGAAGTCGAGCCAATCGTACCAAATGAATTTAAACCAATGAAAGGCTACGGTAAGTAATTAAGAGGTGACTATGTCAAAGAAAAAACCAAATATTCTAATGCGACTTTGGCGTTGGTTTAGATCGCCTAGCCGTATCGCGGTAGGAACCATTATTGTTCTATCTTTTATCGGCGGAATTTTATCTTGGGTGGGCTTCAACTACGGTTTAGAACAAACTAATACGGAACAATTCTGTTCCGGTTGCCATACAAATGACGCATACCCGGAATACTTACACAGCGTGCACTATCAAACTCGTACAGGCGTAGGCGCTAGCTGCCCGGATTGCCACGTTCCTCATGAGTTTGGTCCAAAAATGTGGCGAAAAAAATGGTCGCAGCTAAAGAGGTTTACGCTCATTATATGGGCTTAACCGATACGCTTGAGAAATTTAACGCACGTCGTCCACACATGGCGGAAAATGAATGGGCGCGTATGAAAGCTAACAATTCTCAAGAATGTCGTAACTGCCATAAAATGGATCGCATGGACTTCTCTCAACAAAAAAACCGTGGCGCAAAAAAATGCATAAATTTGCTCAAGAAAACGGCAAAAACCTGTATTGACTGCCATAAAGGTATTGCACACAACTTACCGGATATGAGTAAAGTTGCTCCGGGTTGGTTGCAAGGTGCTGAGGTTGAGCCGGCTGAGTCAAAAGACAAAAAATAAATCGGTTGAAAAACGTTAAATTTTTTCACCGCACTTTAAAATAAAAATAGGCACCTTGAAGGTGCCTATTTTTGATCTTCTCTAAATCTATTTTTATCTTCTGTGTAAATGCCTTATCACTTAATATACGCAATGGTTGCATATCGCTATTACCGACAATCACACGGGTTGGATCGGAACGTAAACAGCTACCGGCATAATGCCCACCTACGGTGAAAGTGCACACTTGCACATACAGATCTTCAACTTTAGGCAAGCACCATAACTGTTGATAAATGTTCTCTTGTTTACCAAAACGCCCATTTGTACTGTCTAGCACGCTTTTACATTCGCCAATAAGTTTCACATTATCACCGCGTCGACCAGCAATCGGTTTTTGAGCATATCCGTTGGCTATTAGTTCCTGTGTGAGCTCAAATCCTGCTTCTAGCAGATAACGGTGATTCGGGAACAGTGACCACAACACCGGTAAAATGGCTTTGTTACTCGGAATCGCCGTCCACAAGGGCTCATAAACTAACACTTCTGGTCGAAGTAACACGTCAATTAACCGCACTTTATCTTCCGGATAACCAGTACGAATCGGTGGGGCAACCTCACGACCCGTGGTATCTTCGCGTAATTGTTCCAGCACAGTTTCCCACGCCCAGGTTTTTCCATACGCTTTGAACTCGTTGGTTTTCATCGTCTAATAATTGTCCACGCGTATCCCAATGTAGTCCTTCTGTACCGTGAATAATCTTCGTTTTAAAACCAGCTTGAGTTAGCGCATCACGCATAAACAGAGCGTGATACTCTTCTTCTGCATCATGGTCCTGCATAATGTGTACTAGCGGCGTGGCACAGCTATGTTTCCAACTATCCGCTAATGCATTGCGTAAGCCTTCACTCGGATCATGCCCTGCGCTAAGACCTGCTTGTTTTGCCCAACGTGGCAAAATTGCTCCCGCTTCGGCATGACAAGACGCGGAATCGGCATTGTATTCATACACTTTCAAACCCCGCTCATCCAAACAGAAATCCAATCTTCCACTGATGGTCTGATAACGACGATTTTGCCAAGATAACCGCAGGCGAGGCCAAAAGCAGTTTCGGAATATTGAAATATTGTAATAAACTATCGTCTTTGAGCACCTTATCGGTGGCATGCAAATACATTAAATGTAACTCATTGGTGGCACGAATTAGTTCATGTTGTGCGCTTTCAGAAAGCGCAAAATAACGATATTGATCACCATGATTCACAATATGTCCTTGCATTGCGTTAACATAAGCAGCCTCTAACGGTTTTTGTTTCATCAAGCCAGTTTATTGAAAACTGTCCTTGATTTTTCAATGTGTTCCGCATAAATTTTGAGTTTATCCGGTTCCGTCATGGGTTGCGGCAGGCTAAATTCCTCGTTATCCGTTTGAATCATCCAACCAAGGATTTGGGTATCATCAAAAAGTATCCTGTAAGCGATAACCATCTTCTGTAACTGTCATCGGTAATTCACGGGTCCATTGTTGACCGCTTGGTGAGACGGGAATGAATTACATTTTGCTCAGCAATGCGTACCCCTGTCTGTCAGCACTTCAGTAATAATAGCTACATGACCAGTATGTTTGAACTCACCACCTTCCCTGCCAAATTAGCAATGCACCACATTCTGGCACTCGCTTACCGCCATTGGCAAAGGCTTGTAGCGGCAACAAAGCATCATTGACCACTTGCCGCAGAAAACGAAGAGAAAAGATTTCATACGCCATGCCAACATCGGTGAACACCATGCCGTAATTTAGATAAAGATAGCGACGAGCGAATTCCACACATTGCCATTTGTAACCCATATATTCACCACCAAGGTAGCTACGAAAAGCCGCGTCGTCAGGGTATTCCTTCGCATCTACCGTGTTGTAGTCCGAAGAATAAATGGCAACGCCGCCGGGTGCATAACCCAACAGACTACCGAAAGGATCATGTGTTGTGATATTAGGGTGAACGATCCGGCATAACAACTCCGAAAAAAAGTAAATCAGGACAATAGTATAGATCTTTTAAGACATTGCCCCCAAAGGATTTATAAAAAGATTTTGTTAAAATTAATATTTAAACAAAAAGAAAAAGGGCGCTAGATTAGCGCCCAAAAAGAAGAGTTTTTATAGTTATGATTATTGGATTATTTTTGCGAAAATACGCTTCTAAATCATCGCTACCACCGATGTGTTTACCACCGATGAACACTTGTGGTACAGTCGCACGACCGGAAACAGCACGTACGCTTACGATAGTTGCATCATGACCTAACACGATTTCTTCAAAAACTTAAGCCTTTTTTTCATGTAACATTTGTTTTGCTTTTCGCACAGAACGGACAACCAGGTTTAGTGAAGATCGCAATGGATTCTTGAACTTGGTGTTGTGGTGCGATGAATTTCAACATAGTATCTGCATCAGATACTTTGAATGGGTCGCCCGGTTCGTTTGGTTCAATGAACATTTTTTTCTACTACACCGTTTTTCACCAGCATAGAATAACGCCATGAACGTTTGCCGAAACCTAAATCTTCTTTACCTACCAACATACCCATGCCTTCAGTGAATTCACCGTTACCATCCGGAACAAAAGTGATGTTCTCGGCTTTTTCATCTTCTTTCCATGCGTTCATTACGAAAGTATCGTTCACGGAAACAACAAGAATGTCATCAACGCCGTATTTTTTGAATACAGGTGCTAATTCATTATAACGTGGTAAGTGAGAAGAAGAACAAGTTGGTGTGAATGCACCCGGTAATGAGAATACGATGACGGTTTTTGTTATCAAATAATTCAGATGTTGTTACGTCAACCCATTTGTCGCCTTGACGGGTGCGGAATGTAACCTGAGGAACTTTTTCCTTCCATAGTAGACATAGATTTTTTCTCCTATCTATAAGTGTTGCTGTGAATTAGAAACTTCGCTTAAAACTGCAGGCTGTCTCTAAAGATACTGTGAATTATAGGTAAAATTATGATATAGTCACAATCAATTAATTCTATCCTTTTTAATTGTTACTTTCTATAATGAGGACCTATGAATATTCGCGATTTAGAATACCTTGTGGCACTTGCCGAACACAAGCATTTTCGTCGTGCGGCAGACTCTTGTCATGTGAGCCAACCCACATTAAGCGGACAAATTCGTAAGCTGGAAGACGAACTCGGCATTATTTTATTGGAACGCACCAGCCGTAAGGTGTTGTTCACCCAATCGGGTTTATTGTTGGTCAATCAAGCCAAAAACCATATTGCGTGAAGTAAAATTATTAAAAAGAAATGGCGAGTAATCAAGGCAAAGAAATGACCGGCCCACTACATATCGGCGTCATCCCAACGATAGGGCCTTATTTAATGCCCCATATTGTGCCTGCGCTACAACAAGCCTTTCCTGAATTGGAATTATTCCTGTACGAAGCACAAACCCACCAATTATTGGAACAGCTTGAAACCGGTCGCCTAGACTGCGCTATTGTTGCTTCCGTACGTGAAACAGAACCTTTCATCGAGGTGCCGTTATTTACTGAAAAAAATGTTACTGGCCATTTCTGAACAACACCCTTGGGCAACAGAAAGCACTATGTCGATGTCTATGCTAAAAAGATCGTGAAATGTTAATGCTGGATGATGGCCACTGCTTGCGTAACCAAGCCCTTGGTTATTGCTTTACTGCCGGTGCAAAAGAAAATTCCCACTTCCAGGCTACAAGCTTAGAAACCTTGCGTAACATGGTGGCCGCCAATGCAGGCATGACATTAATGCCGCAATTGGCAGTATTAAAGTGAAGGGGCCCGTGGCGGCGTAAAATATTTACCATGCCATTCGCCGGAACCTTCTCGTGATGTCATTTCTAGTCTATCGTCCCGGTTCTCCGCTCCGCGCCCGTTATGAGCGCATTGCAGATGCCGTCGCTAATTCGGTTAAATCTATTTTATCTTAACGGAGCACTCCATGGTCGGTATTCGCGCGCAACAAAAAAAGAAAAAACCCGTCGCGCATTAATTGATGCGGCTTTTTAACCAACTCACGGCGGAAAAAAAGTTTTTCCAATCTAAGTTTAAGGGAAGTCTCCCGTGAAGCCGGTATTGCGCCGACCTCGTTTTATCGGCATTTCCGAGATATGGACGAATTGGGCTTAACGATGGTGGACGAAGCGGGCTTAACTCTTCGGCAGCTCATGCGCCAGGCGCGCAAACGCATTGCCAACGGTGGTAGCGTGATTGTAATTTCAGTGGAAACTTTCTTTGAATTTATTAATAACAGCCCAAACGTATTCCGCCTGTTATTACGGGAAAGTTCCGGTACCTCGCAAGCCTTCCGTACCGCCGCCGCACGGGAAATTAAACATTTTACCGATGAACTTTCGGAATATATTGCACGTAAAAACAATTACTCCCAATACATCGCTTATGTGCAGGCAGAAGGCATGGTGACCATTGTATTTACCGCCGGTGCCAACGCACTAGACATGAGCAAAACAGAACGGGAACAACTAAAAGAGCGGTTAATTTTACAGTTAAGAATGTTAGCCAAAAGGTACCAAACACGAAGCCAGAGATCGACGTGAAATCGATTAATTACAAAAAATTACTAAAAAACGCCGTTTCCTTATTGCTCACCTTTGTGATCATGAGCAGTATTTTGGATTTTATTCGCAAACCGACCGTGCCGGATAACATCAACACCACGGCATTATACGATTTGCAGGGCAATCCGTTTTTTCTGCCGCAACTGGCGCAAGACAAGCCGACCCTCCTTTATTTTTGGGGAACTTGGTGCGGTTATTGCCGCTACACTTCGCCGGCAATAAATGATCTGGCAAAAGAAGGCTATCCTGTCGTTTCCGTTGCATTGCGTTCAGGTTCCACGCAGGAGGTAGCAGATTATCTGGCGGAGCATCAATATGGTTTTACTACGGTCAACGACCCGCAGGGTGAGTTGGCGAATCAATGGGAAGTAGGCGTTACGCCAACCATCATCATCTTGCATAATGGCAAAATGGACTTGGCGACAACGGGGTGGACAAGCTATTGGGGCTTAAAAGTGCGGTTATTTTTGGCAACGTTTTTATAACCAAGAAAACGTCTTTAAAACGCACCGCACATTTTGATTGTCGGCTTTTCCGACAGCCCCAAAGAGGTAAGTAATCAAACCGGGCTTGATTGTGAATACTTTTACCTCGACAGGCAAATCTATTACAATGAATCACAATTTTTTATTTAGTAAAAGGACAGAACTATGATTATCGTAACAGGCGGCGCAGGCTTTATCGGCAGCAACATCGTCAAAGCATTAAATGACATGGGTCGCAAAAGACATTTTAGTGGTAGATAATTTAAAAAGACGGTACAAAAATTCATTAACTTAGTGGATCTTGATATTGCCGATTATTGCGACAAAGAAGATTTCATCGCCTCTATTATCGCCGGTGATGATTTAGGTGACATCGATGCCGTTTTCCATGAAGGTGCATGTTCCGCCACCACCGAATGGGACGGTAAATACATCATGCATAACAACTACGAATATTCTAAAGAGTTGTTGCATTACTGCTTAGATCGCCAAATTCCGTTCCTCTACGCGTCCAGTGCCGCCACTTACGGCGACAAAACCGAATTCCGTGAAGAACGTGAATTTGAAGGTCCGTTGAACGTGTATGGCTACTCCAAATTCTTATTCGACCAATATGTGCGCGCGATTTTACCTGAAGCCCAATCACCGGTGTGCGGCTTCCGTTATTTCAACGTGTACGGCCCACGTGAAGGCCACAAAGGTTCCATGGCAAGCGTAGCCTTCCATTTAAACAACCAAATACTGAAAGGTGAAAATCCAAAAATTATTTGCCGGCAGTGAGAACTTCCGCCGTGATTTCGTCTATGTGGGCGATGTTGCTGCCGTGAACATTTGGTGTTGGCAAAATGGCATTTCCGGTATTTTTCAACTGTGGTACCGGAAACGCGGAATCTTTTGCTGAAGTAGCGAAAGCGGTGATTAAATTCCACGGCAAAGGCGAAGTAGAAACTATCCCATTCCCGGAACATTTAAAATCCCGCTATCAAGAATACACGCAAGCGGATTTAACCAAACTCCGCGCTACCGGCTACGACAAATCGTTTAAAACCGTGGCAGAAGGCGTAGCGGAATATATGGCGTGGTTGAATAAATAATTACACCTTGCTATTCAAAACAAAAATAAAAGTGCGGTTAAAATTCATTACGTTTTTTTAACCGCACTTTTAGCATAAGACAAAAACATGAATATCCTAATTATCGGCCCCTCTTGGGTCGGCGATATGATGATGTCGCACAGTTTATATCAACAACTTAAAAATTCAATATCCAACTTGCCAAATTGATGTGATGGCACCGAATTGGTGTAAGCCGTTGCTGGCACGCATGCCGGAAGTGCGTAACGCTATTGAAATGCCGCTCGGGCACGGCAAATTTGCGCTGTGTGAACGTTATCGTTTAGGCAAAACGTTACGTCATCAGTATGACATGGCGATTGTTTTGCCTAACTCTTTAAAATCCACGTTTATCCCTTTATTTGCGAAAAATTGCCGTGCGTCGTGGTTGGAAAGGGGAGAGTCGTTATTTTTTTACTCAATGACTTACGTAACAACAAACGGGATTACCCGATGATGGTGCAGCGTTATGTGGCATTGGCGTTTGAGAAAGATGCGGTGCCGAAGGCGGCAGATATTCCCGTTTTAAAACCTTACTTAACCGTTGAGCCAACCCAACAGGCAGAAACCTTAAAAACATTTGAAAAACAGACCGCACTTTTTAGGCAATCGCCCGATTATTGGATTTTGTCCGGGCGCAGAATTTGGCCCAGCAAAACGTTGGCCGCATTATCATTACGCCAAACTGGCGGAAATGCTGATTGAAAAAGGCTATGCGGTGGAATTATTTGGTTCGCCGAAAGACGTAGAAGCCGGCGAACAAATTCGTAACGCATTGCCTACCGAGCTACAACCGTTTTGTTTGAATTTAGCGGGACAAACAAATTTAAATCAGGCGGTGGATTTAATTGCTCACTGCACAGCGATCGTGAGTAACGACAGTGGTTTAATGCACATTGCCGCCGCCACCGATCGTCCATTGGTGGCGCTTTACGGCCCAACCAGCCCAACGTATACGCCGCCACTGTCAGATAAAGCCGAAATCATCCGTTTAATTGAAGGCGATTTGATTAAAGTGCGTAAAAGCACCGACAGTGCAGAAGGATATCATCAAAGTTTGATCGATATTACACCGGAAAAAGTATTGGAAAAATTGACCGCACTTTTAAGTGACAACAAAATGGGAATATAAAATGGAAATTACATATCAACCTGTATTAGATAAAAAGTTATTCTAAAGTAGCTAGGAAAGTAAGTCGTGATATTTATAAACATAATAAATTTCGTAAGATAATGCATATTGGTGATTTCCTATTGTATTTATTATTTCTGATTCCAAGCTGTTTTATTGCCTTTGTAATGATGGATTGGGCTGAATATTTTTTTATGGTTATTATGAAAAATATTTTGGCTTTGTTATGTGGGATATATATTACTTGTCATTTCTCTATTAGCATTTATATATGCAGTTTTAATTCGACCTTATTTAAATAATCGAGCAATTCAAAGCCAAGTATTTAATAGAATAGAGCAAGAAAAGACAACCGTACGTATTCAAGACGATGGGCTGTATATTGGAATAAACACCTGCCAAACTTTGTATAATTATCAGTGTATTCATCACATTGAAAAATAAATATGGCTACTTAATAATTCGAATTAGTACCGGTTTATTTTTAGCCATACCAGACCATGTTTTTAGCGATTCTACACAACGTGATGAATTTAAAGCATTATTGGAAAGCAAGATAGCTCATTAACAGAAATAAATTAGGCACCAACCGGTGCCTATTTTTTTATAGAAAGTGGAATATAAAAACCTTCACCTTAATAACCAGAAAGTTTCTGAGATTAAGGTGCAGATTAAAAGTGCGGTCAAAAAAAATTAGCGTTTTGATTTCACTAGTTTTTCTGTAAGTTCGTAAGCACGAAGTTTTGCCAATTCTTTAGAAAGTTTAGACATTAATAATTCATAATCAGCATCATGGTGATGTTGACGAATATTTTCTTCCGCTCGTTTCTTAGCAGCAAGAATTCTCTCGCTATCAAGCTCTTGACCACGAATTGCTACATCAGCAAGAACAGTAACAATCGTTGGTTGAACTTCTAAAAACCACCAGAAACATAGATAACTTGTTCGCTATCATTTTCTAAAAGTAAATTTAACAATACCTGGCTTGATTGCCGTCAATAAAGGGTGTGCCCTGGTAAAACACCGAGTTCACCCTCAATACCTGTTGCTTGAACACTTTTCACATTACCGGAAAAGATTTTTTTGTTCTGCACTTACGACTGTTAAATTAAATGTTGCCATGTTTTTCTCCTTCAAGTTTGATATGCATCAGCTTGAAGTGATTACATATTTTTGGCTTTTTCTAGCGCTTCGTCGATTGAACCAACCATGTAGAACGCTTGTTCCGGAACATGATCGTATTCGCCGTTTAAAATACCTTTAAAAGCCACGAATGGTTTCTTTTTAACGGAACGTATTTACCTGGTGTGCCGTTAAATACTTCAGCAACGAAGAACGGTTGTGATAAGAAACGCTCGATCTTACGCGCACGCGCTACAACCAATTTATCTTCTTCAGATAATTCATCCATACCAAGAATCGCAATAATATCTTTCAATTCTTTATAACGTTGCAAGATACCTTGTACGCCACGAGCAACATCATAATGCTCTTGACCAACAACTAACGGGTCTAATTGACGAGATGTAGAATCTAATGGGTCAACCGCAGGATAAATACCTAAAGACGCAATTTGACGGCTCAATACAACGGTTGAGTCTAAGTGAGCAAAGGTTGTTGCCGGAGATGGGTCAGTCAAGTCATCCGCAGGCACGTAAACCGCTTGTACGGACGTGATAGAACCTGTTTTTAGTTGAAGTAATACGCTCTTGTAATACACCCATTTCCTCAGCAAGGGTCGGTTGGTAACCTACCGCTGATGGCATACGACCTAAAAGCGCAGATACCTCAGTACCAGCAAGAGTATAACGATAGATATTATCCACGAAGAATAATACATCACGACCTTCATCACGGAATTTTTCCGCCATGGTTAAACCGGTTAACGCAACACGTAAACGGTTACCCGGTGGCTCATTCATTTGACCGTAAACCAAAGATACTTTATCCAATACATTGGAATCTTTCATTTCGTGGTAGAAGTCGTTACCTTCACGGGTACGCTCACCTACACCGGCAAATACGGAGTAACCTGAGTGCTCAATCGCAATATTACGGATTAACTCCATCATATTGACGGTTTTACCTACACCTGCACCACCGAATAAACCAACTTTACCACCCTTCGCGAATGGACAAATTAAGTCGATAACTTTGATACCGGTTTCTAATAATTCGGTGCTGTTGGACTGTTCTTCATAACTTGGTGCAGAACGGTGAATAGACCAACGTTCTTCTTCACCAATCGGACCTTGTTCATCAATTGGGTCACCCAACACATTCATAATTCGACCAAGGGTTTTTCGTTCCTACCGGTACTTGAATCGGGTCATTTGTGTTTTCTACTTTCAAACCACGTTTCAAACCGTCAGAAGCACCTAATGCGATACAACGTACCACACCGCCACCTAATTGTTGTTGAACTTCAAGGGTCAAACCTGTTTCAACATTTAATGCATCATAAACTTTTGGTACTGCATCTTGTGGAAATTCGACGTCAATCACCGCACCGATGATTTGTACAATTTTACCTGTCGCCATTACCGTTCCTCTTCTATTAAATCGCAGCCGCACCGGCAACGATTTCATTTAATTCATTTGTGATACTTGCTTGACGAGCTTTGTTATACACCAACCGCAGATCATTAATTAAATTGCCTGCGTTATCTGTTGCTGCTTTCATCGCTACCATTCGAGCCGCTTGTTCTGAAGCTAAATTATCTACAACCGCTTGATAAACTTGAGATTCTAAATAACGAACTAAAAGGCTGTCTAATAACACTTTTGGTTCAGGTTCGTAAATATAATCCCATGCCTGTTGTCTTTCGATTAAGTGATCGTTTTCCATTTCCGGTAAAGGAACTAATTGCTGTACAACCGATTTTTGCGACATCGTATTAATGAATTTATTGTATGCAATATAAATTGCATCAATTTCTCCATTACGATAAGCATCAAACATGGTATTTGCTACACCAATTAATTCTTCTAAAGAAGGGTTATCGCCCAAACCGGAAAGTTGGCTTTTTACTTTAAAAACCAAGGGAACGGAAAAACTAATCCCTTTAGAACCAATCAAGCCAAGCTCAGTCGTCGCATTTTGTGATTTCCAATCTTTAATTTGGTTAAGTGTGGTTTTAAACAAATTCACGTTTAAACCACCACACATTCCACGATCAGTAGAAATAACTAAAATACCAACTTTTTACTTCCCGTTCAACTAAGAACGGGTGTTTATAACTCGATACTTGCTTTAGACACATGACTGATAACACTACGGATAGTTTCAGAATACGGACGAGATGCCGCCATACGGTCCTGCGTTTTACGCATTTTCGAGGTTGCAACCATTTCCATTGCCTTAGTAATTTTCTGCGTACTTTGTACGCTGGCAATTTTGGTTTTTATCTCTTTTGCACCTGCCATCTTATTTCTCCGTTACTACCAAGCACTATTAGCTTTGAAACTATCTAAAAATACCTTTTTAATGTATCTTTGATTTCATCATTATAGTTACCGGTTTTTAGTAAGCTCTTGCATAAACTCGGCATAATTACGATTTGCATAATCTAGAATTGCGGTTTCAAAACTTGCAATTTTAGATAATTCAACATCGTCTAAATAACCAAATTCAACCGCAAATAACACTACTGCTTGTTCAGCAACAGAAAGCGGAGAAAATTGTTTTTTTGTTTCAACAACTCGGTTACTTTTTCACCGTGAGAAAGTTGTTTACGAGTTGCATCATCAAGATCTGAAGCAAACTGAGCAAATGCCGCTAATTCACGATATTGTGCAAGTGCAGTACGAATACCACCCGCAAGTTTCTTAATAACTTTAGTTTGCGCAGAACCACCCACACGAGAAACAGAAATACCTGGGTTCACCGCAGGACGAATACCTGAGTTAAACAAGTTAGATTCTAAGAAAATCTGACCATCGGTAATAGAAATCACGTTGGTTGGAACGAATGCAGAAACGTCACCCGCTTGAGTTTCAATAATTGGAAGAGCAGTTAAAGAACCGGTTTTTTTCCTTTTTACTTCACCTTTGGTGAATTTTTTCTACGTATTCTTCATTTACACGAGAAGCACGTTCAAGCAAACGTGAGTGTAAGTAGAACACGTCACCAGGATATGCTTCACGACCTGGCGGACGACGTAATAATAAGGAAATTTGACGATAAGCAACCGCTTGTTTAGAAAGATCATCGTAAACGATTAATGCATCTTCACCACGATCACGGAAATATTCACCCATTGCACAGCCGGCATAAGGCGCTAAATATTGCAACGCTGCAGATTCAGACGCAGACGCAGCAACCACAATAGTATTAGCTAATGCACCATGTTCTTCTAATTTACGTACCACGTTAGCAATTGTTGATGCTTTTTGACCAATAGCAACATAGATACATTTAATAGCTGAGTTACGTTGGTTAATGATAGCATCAATCGCTAATGCTGTTTTACCGGTTTGACGGTCACCGATAATCAATTCACGTTGACCACGACCGATTGGTACCATGGAGTCAACCGCTTTATAACCGGTTTTGTACAGGTTGATCAACGGATTTACGTTCAATTACACCTGGAGCGATAACTTCAACCGGAGAGAAACCGTCATTTTCAATTTCACCTTTACCATCAATTGGTTGACCAAGCGTGTTTACAACACGACCTAATAAACCTCGACCAACCGGTACTTCAAGAATACGGCCAGTACATTGAACTTCCATTCCTTCAGCAAGATCTGCATAAGGTCCCATTACCACAGCACCAACAGAATCTCTTTCTAAGTTTAATGCCATCGCGTAACGATTACCCGGAAGAGCAATCATCTCCCTTGCATTACTTCGCTTAACCCATGAATACGAATAATACCATCGCTTACAGAAACGATTGTACCCGTATTACGCGCTTCACTTTCTACATTAAACTGGGCAATGCGTTTTTTTATTAATTCACTAATTTCAGTTGAATTTAGTTGCATTTTTCTAATCCTCTTATAATTGCAACTCATTTTGCTAAACGGGCAAGTTGTCCACGACTACTTCCGTCAATCACAAAATCTTCTGTACGAATGATAACGCCGGCAATCAGCGTCTTATCAACGTTGCAATTTAACTTAACTTTCTGAGCTAATCTTTTTTTCCATTGCGGCAGCAATTTTTTTCTTGTTGCGCGACACTTAATGGTTGAGCCGAAGTGACTTGAACTTCCGTAATAGCCTGATGTTCTTCAACATAGCGTTGAAACTCTTTTAAAACTGCCGGAAGCACAGTTAAACGCTTATTTTTCAGCCATTAACCGAACTAAGTTTTTGCCCATATTGATCTAATTGTTCGCCACAAATTGAAATCACCGTGTCTGCTAATTTTTGTGCGGAAAATGATCCTGTTAAGAAAGCCTGCATGGTTTCGTTTTTTACCACTTCAGCAAGAAAACCCAACATTTTATTCCATTTTTCCACCGCACTTTTATCAGATGAACTCTGTTCTACGGCAAAATCAAATGCTGCTTTAGCATAAGGGCGAGCTATGGTAGTTAATTCTGACATAAGCTCAACCTTCTTATAGTTCTGCAACTAGTTTATCTATGATGTCATTGTTGGCTGCTTCATCCACAGTACGCCCAACAATTTTTTTCTGCGCCGGCAATCGCTAAAGAGGCGACTTTCACACGTAATTCTTCTTGAACGCGTTTACGCTCGGCTTCCACTTCGGCATAACCTTGCTCAATAATTTTCGCTTTTAGCTCTTCTGCTTCTATCTTCACTTCGTCTAGCACTTCATTACGACGTCTATTGGCAGCATCTAAAAATTTCTTGTGCTTTAATTTTAGCGTTAGAAATTTCTTGCTCAGCAAGCGCTTTGTTATCCGCTTGCTCTTTTTAGCTTCTTCTGCCGAAGCTAAAGCGTTCGCAATTTGGCTTTGACGTGTTTCAATCGCATTAATAATTGGTGGCCAAACAAATTTCATGCAGAACCACACGAAAATTGCAAATGCAATAAGTTGACCAATCAATGTTGCATTTAAATTCACAACGTCCTCCTTACTATGCTTGTTTTACGTTGATAAGCAAATAAGGCAATTATTGTAATAAGCCGATGAATGGGTTTGCGAAAATGAAAAGTAATGAAATACCAACAGCAATCATTGCAATCGCATCCAATAAACCCGCCACGATAAACATTTTAGTTAGCAAGCTGGATGCAAGTTCCGGTTGACGAGCTGACGATTCTAAGAATTTACCGCCTAAGATAGCAAAGCCGATAGCAGTACCTAATGCAGCAAATGCAAGAAGAATTGATGCACCAATGATAGTTGCTGTAATTACAGTTTCCATAATGTTCTCCAATAGAAGTTAAGTTTAGCCCTAGAGCCGGTTAATAAAAATTAGTGTTCTGCTTTGTTATAAGCAATACTTAAGTAAACCACCGTCAACATCATAAAGATGAATGCTTGTAACGTAATAACCAAAATATGGAAAATAGCCCAAGCGAGGTGTAACGGGATTCCCAATGCCGCAATCGCCATATTGGCAGAATACATCACAGCGATAAGAATAAAGATTAATTCCCCTGCATACATGTTACCGAACAAACGGAAAGCAAGAGAAATCGGTTTTGCCAACAAGGTCACGGTTTCAAGAATAAAGTTTACCGGAATAAACGCCCAATGATTGAAAAGGATGGAGCGTATATTCTTTCACCAAACCACCAAAACCTTTTGATTTAACCGTATAGAAAATAATGAGGAAGAAGACACAGATTGACATACCTAGGGTCGCACTAATATCTGCGGTTGGTACGGCTCTTAAATAATGAATACCAAAGAGACCGGCAAATTGAGGAAGAAAAATCAACTGGGATTAAGTCGATGGCATTCATGATGAACACCCAACAGAAGATGGTTAACGCGATAGGTGCCACCACGTTACGCGGGCCATGAAAGTTTTTCTTTTACAATACCATTTACCCAATCAACCACAATTTCAACAAAACATTGCAGTTTACCCGGTACACCCGGCGTTGCTTTTTTCGCAACACGAGAAAAAACAAAAAGGAAAATAATGGCTGAGAGAATTGAGAAAAAGAGCGTATCAACGTGAATATTCCAGAAACCATCACCTGTTTTAAGAAACGATAAATGGTGACTAATATATTCTGAAGTAGTGAGTTCAGACATAGTTAACCCTTTAAAAAAATAGAAAAATTAAGACCTGTTTAGCAAAAAAATGGAACCAAATTATTCAACACTAATGCCATAAAAAAACCTGTAAAAAAACAAAAAAACTGACTCACGCCTAACCACTTGAAAGATACCACAATAAAAAAAGAATTGTTAGTATAAACTTTATCGCTTCACCACGATAAAGTGCGGTCAGTTTTGTTGATAAATTCTGTTTACGATAAAAAAATAAGGTAAATAAATGCACAAAAAGGCAAAAAGCACTAAAAAAATCCAAGACAAAAAAATCAACCGCACTTTTCCATTGCCAAATGGACATTAACGCACCAAAAATGAGGATAAATCCCATTTCAAGCAATATAGCTTTTTGATAACGTTTTTTAGCTTGCGTTAGAACCTGAGACATTACTTTATTTTTAAAAACACAAAAAAACGTTTTTAATTATACCTTTGCAGAAAACAGTTTCAACTTAAAAACATAAAAAAATGTTAAATAAATTACACTTTTTAAAAATGTTTAACAAAAATGTAAACTTTATTTCAAAATGACCAAATGCCGTTCCCCAACAAGCTCGGGAACATTAAGTTTTATAATCTCTTTTATGGCGAATTTACTGTCTAATTCTTGTACTTCTTCATCACGAAAAAGCCCTTTTTAGCGCATAAAAATAGTCCGTTTTTCCGTAGGCAAATGACTGCACCAATCTGTCATATCTTTTAAGAGAAGCAAAAGCTCGACTTAACACGCCATCAAATTGATGATCGGGTTGATATTCTTCCACCCGCTTAAGTACCGGTTCTACATTAGTTAGTCCTAGCTCACGCACCGCATGTCGAATAAAACTAATGCGCTTACCGAGACTATCTAGCAGTACAAAATGTTTATCCGGATTAATAATGGCTAATGGCAAGCCCGGTAAGCCCGGACCTGTACCCACATCAATAAAAACGATCACCTTGTAAATAAGGGCTAACCACAATACTGTCTAAAAATATGTTTTAACCAACATTTCCTGTGGATCACGCACAGAAGTCAGGTTATATGCTTTATTCCATTTATTGAGCAATGAAACTAACTTAACTAATTGTTGTTGCTGTTGTTCTGTAACAGAAAGTGCGGTCTGTTTTAATAATGTTTTTAGTTTATCTGCCAGCTGCATATCAAGGTTAGCCATTATTCACCCCGCTTTAACATGCCTTGTTTTTTTAAGTTTACTAAAAATAATGGAAATGGCTGCCGGCGTAATACCGGAAATACGACTGGCTTGTCCGATAGATACCGGACGATGTTGTTCCAGTTTGATACGAACTTCGTTAGATAATCCCGCAACTTTGGAATAATCAAAAATGTGGCGGAATTGCCGTATTTTTCATGGCGTTTTTTTGCTTTTCGATTTCTTCTTGCTGATGTTCGATGTAACCTTGATATTTAATGGCAATTTCCACTTGTTCAATAGCTTCTTTATCGGCCATCGGCGGTTGAAACGGCGTGAAGTGCGGTCAAAATTTGATAATTTATTTCCGGACGACGCAATAAATCTTCACCACTGGCTTCACGCACTAACGGACTGCCCAATACTTGGTTGGCTTCTTCTAAATGTTCTGAACGCGGATGTAACCAAATACTGCGCAAACGCTGACGTTCTTGTTCAATATTTTCCATTTTCTGATTGAAACGTGCCCAGCGTGCTTCATCAATTAACCCTAATTCATGGGCAATCGGTGTCAAACGAATGTCGGCATTATCTTCACGCAATAACAAACGATATTCAGCTCGGGACGTGAATACGCGATAAGGTTCTTTGGTGCCAAGCGTGCAAAGATCATCCACCAATACGCCCATGTAAGCCTGATCACGACGTGGGAACCAAGCCTCTTTTTCTTGCACATAAAGACCGGCGTTAATTCCCGCTAACAAACCTTGAGAGGCGGCCTCTTCATAACCAGTAGTACCGTTAATTTGACCGGCAAAGAATAAACCTTGAATGGATTTGGTTTCTAACGTTGGTTTTAAATCGCGCGGATCAAAATAATCATATTCGATAGCGTAGCCCGGTTTGATAATACGGGCATTTTTCCAAACCTTTCATGGAATTAACGATTCCTATTTGCACGTCAAATGGTAGGCTGGTAGAAATTCCATTCGGGTAAATTTCATTTGTGGTTAAGCCTTCCGGTTCCAAATAAATTTGATGAGAATTGCGATCGGCGAAACGCATCACTTTATCTTCAATGGACGGGCAATAACGTGGACCGATCCCTTCGATCACTCCCGTGTACATTGGGCTACGATCTAAATTATTACGGATCACTTCATGGGTTTTTCATTGGTATGCGTAATAAAACAAGGAATTTGACGAGGATGCTGATCAACCGATCCCATGAAAGAAAATACCGGCAACTCTGCATCGCCATGCTGTTCGGCAAGCACGGAAAAAAATCAATAGTGCGTGCATCAATGCGTGGCGGCGTACCGGTTTTTAAGCGATCCACCCGTAAGTTCAAATCGCGTAAACGTTGCGCTAACGTAATGGAAGCAGGATCACCGGCGCGTCCACCGATGTAATTTTCTAAACCAATGTGGATCTTGCCGTCTAAAAATGTACCTGCAGTTAAAATCACCGATTTCGCATGAAATTTCAGCCCCATTTTCGTCACGACACCAGTAGCACGATCCTGCTCAATTAAAATATCGCTGACTTCTTGTTGGAAAATATCTAAATTCGGTTGATTTTCAAGGGCAATGCGAACTGCCTGACGATATAACACACGGTCTGCTTGCGCACGGGTAGCCCGTACGGCCGGGCCTTTGCTACTGTTTAAGGTACGAAATTGAATACCGGCCTGATCCGCAGCTGTCGCCATTAAACCGCCCATGGCATCAATTTCTCTAACCAAATGGCCTTTTTCCTATCCCACCAATTGCAGGATTACAAGACATTTGTCCTAACGTATCCACATTATGTGTAAGTAACAGGGTTTTTAATCCCATACGGGCAGGCGCAAGCGCAGCTTCGGTTCCTGCATGGCCGCCACCAATGACAATGACGTCATAAGTATCCATATAAAACATAATAATATTTATCTCTGATGTACTGATCTAATGCAAAAGAGATCCCTTGATCCCTTTAAAAATTGCTTGCTATTTTACTGAAAAAAACGAAGGGGCTTGAAAGATAAGATTGTGAGAATTGATGGCAAGGATCAATGTGAAGGATCCCTGTTTAATAAGTTATAAGATCTTTATATATAAATAAGTTTATTATTACTATTATTAAGATCCTGTTTTTATTCTGAATAAGATCCTTTTTTATAATGAAATGAAAAGAGATAGATTATAGATCAAACTGTTAAGATCTTACCGATCCTATACCTTAATTCCTGTGTATAACTTCGTTAGTTATCCACATAATAGCAATATATCAAAAGTTGTTATAGTGATAAAAACAGATTTTTAACAGTTTTTATCTAAAGTTATACACAGGAATAAATTGATAAGTTTGATTAAATTTTCATCGTAAAAAAAGGTTTTTTTATTAAGAAGATGGGACTAAATTTTTGTATGAAGGCGGGTAACCAATCTTCTGCACATTGATCATGGTCGGTGTCATTTAACACATCAATGCGTAAAAAGCATCGGCAATTTTTGACCGCACTTTTGGCTTGTAATGTTTCTTCCACGGTATCCACGGCAAAACAGAATGTGTCGTAATCGGAATTTCCTAAACCTATCACGGCAAATCTTAAATCTGAAAGATCCATATTGTTGTCTTTCAGCATTTCAAATAACGGTTTTAAATTATCCGGTAATTCCCCTGCGCCATGGGTGGAGGTGACAACTAACCATAATTTTTTTCGTTGATAACATCGTCTAATGCCGGACCATGATGTAATTCGGTAGAAAAAGCCTTGTTGTTGTAATACGCTTTCTAAGTGTTCGGCAACATATTCGGCACTGCCCTAAGGTGCTACCTGTAATTAGGCAAATTTTTAGGTTGCATTTTTTCTCCTAAAAAGAAGGCTTAGATTAACTAAGCCTTTGTTTAATAATATGTAATTAGATGCTATCGGTGATGCCTAAAAGTGAACGTAAACGCTCCTGGATATTTTGGTGTTCACCTCTTAATTGTTCGTTTTTCACCGCGTAATGCATCATTTTTCTTGTTGTGCTCTGCCGTTTTTATCTCTTAATTCATCCACTTCCAATTGAAGGAGTTGAATGGTCTCAACAGCTTGTTTAATCTTGTGTTCTAACTGATCTAAAACTTCTAATGACATAGTTATTTCCTCTAAAACAAATGGATAAAAAGTGTGGGTTATTCTACATAGTTAATCCGCTTTGTTAAAGTAAAGAATCAAATTATCTGTGAATTCGTGATTGTTGGTTAAAAATTTCTTTGTGTTTTTCTATAGCAAACGTTTGCTTAGTGATAGAATAAGCCGATTTTTACTTCTCATTTTTTTAAGGATTATGCCATGAACAGATCATTAGCCATTGAATTTTCAAGAGTAACCGAAGTTGCTGCCCTTGCCGGGTTTGCTTGGTTGGGACGTGGGGATAAAAATTCGGCTGATGATGCTGCCGTGAAAGCCATGCGTTATATGCTAAATTTGATTCATATGGATGCAGAAATCGTGATTGGCGAAGGCGAAATTGACCAAGCGCCGATGTTATATATTGGCGAAAAACTAGGTTCAGGTATGGGGGAATTAGTATCTATTGCCGTGGATCCCATTGATGGTACGCGTATGACGGCAATGGGACAAGTCAATGCCATTTCCGTATTGGCGGCGGGTGGTAAAAATACCTTTTTGAAAGCGCCGGACATGTATATGGAAAAAAATTGGTGGTTGGTCCGGAGGCAAAAGGTATTGTTGATTTGAATTTGCCACTTGAACAAAATTTGCGCCGCGTCGCCTCGAAGTTAGGCAAACTGTTATCCGATTTAACGGTGATGATTTTAGATAAACCCCGTCATGAAGCGGTGATTGAAAAAATGCACGAGTTAGGCGTGCGGGTGTTTACCATTTCTGATGGTGATATAGCGGCCTCAGTGTTATGTTGCTTGCCGGAAGCGGAAATTGACATGGTTTATGGCATTGGCGGTGCGCCGGAAGGGGTTGTGGCGGCAGCGGCTATTCGTGCCTTAGGTGGTGATATGCAATCCCGTCTATTACTGCGAGATCAGGTAAAAGGCGATACGCCGGAAAATAATGTGTTGGCCGCAGAAGAAATTCGCCGTTGTGCAGACATGGGTGTGGAAGTGAATACCGTATTACAATTAGAACAGTTGGTGCGGGATGACAATTTGGTGTTTGCCGCCACCGGGATTACTAACGGTGATTTATTAAAAGGTGTTCACCGTAAAGGCAATTTTAGCTACCACGGAAACCTTATTAATTCGTGGAAAATCCAGAACCATTCGTCGCATTCAATCTACCCATTATTTAGACCGAAAAAGACACCGCACTTTCCCGTTTAATTAAAGCTTAAGTCCAAAAATAAAGCCGGTTATGTAAACCGGCTTATTTATATATGATTATTCAACGACGTTAATAATAAATCTTTTCTTAAATAATTTTGGCGAATACGACATATTACCGTAAATTCCCCATTGAACATCCACAGAAATATCACCTTTAACCGTAGGTTTTCCGCTAATGATTACCTGATTTTTAGTTTCACCGCGATTTTCGGTTAGCTGATAATCTGCCTTGATTCCACTGTTTGTCGTGTTAATGTTAACCCGCACAGAGGTTTCGATGGCTTTGCCATTGGCTAATTTGTCTAAATCTATCACATAGCCATATTCTTGGTTCAATTTAATTTCACCGAGAGATTCATCAGCTAACTTATTTACGTTATTCCCGCAAGCTGCCAGAAATAATAGACCAATAAGAAAAAAATACCGAGTTTTTTTGATGGTTAGAAATAAATAATTTAATGTGAGTATCATAGTTTATCCGTTTTAAAATTGGTGTTAGGCTGTAAAAATAACAAAAAAACTAACCGCACTTTAAAACAGCAATATAAAGTGCGGTCGGTTTTTATGATGTTTTTTTATTTAATGATAGAGGCTAGATATTTAATTCCATGCCAAGATCAATAAAGTTTTTGGTTCATGTCGAATGCCGGTTTGGCATCTCTGTCTTTACCGATAATGCGTGCAGGCACCCCGGCGGCGGTGGCGTATTCAGGAACCGGTTGTAACACCACCGAATTGGCGCCTATTTTAGCATATTTACCCACCTCAATGTTACCTAAAAATTTTCGCACCGGCACCAATCATGACGCCTTCACGTACTTTAGGGTGGCGATCGCCGCATTCTTTGCCTGTACCGCCGAGAGTAACGCCTTGTAAAAATCGACACATTATTTTTCAATCACCGAGGTTTCACCCACTACAATACCGGTGGCATGGTCAAACATGATGCCGTGCCCAATGTTGGCGGCGGGGTGAATATCGACATCAAAAGCGACGGAAATTTGGTTTTGTAGGTAAATAGCCAAAGCTTTGCGATTTTGTTGCCATAAATAATGGGTGATTCGGTAGCTTTGCAAAGCGTGAAAGCCTTTTTAAATATAGCAATGGTGTGGAGAGTAATTCTACTGCCGGATCCCGTTGACGTACGGCCGAAATATCGTACGCGGCACATTCGATAATACTTGGTTTTGCCAAATAAGTTTCTTCGATAATTTCACGTAAGGCAATGGCCGGCATAATGGTGTTAGCTAATTTATTGGCTAAAATATAGCTTAGTGCACTGCCTAAATCATGATGTTTTTAAAATGGTCGAATGGAAAAAAACTGGCAAAGCATAGGTTCGTTATCTACCAATTTTTTCGCTTCTTGACGAATATTTTTGCCAAACTTCTAACAACATGGATTATTCCTCTTTACGTTCTCTGCCTAATAAATTCACTGCAGCCTCTTTTGCATTTTTACCACAGAACAAGACTTGATAAATTTGTTCCGTAATAGGCATTTCAACACCATAACGCTGAGCTAATAAATGAGCTTCTTTGGTGTTGTAAAAACCTTCCACCACTTGTCCGATATTATCCATGGCAGTTTGGGCGGAAAAACCTTGTCCAAGCATAATACCGAAACGACGGTTACGAGATTGGTTATCAGTACAGGTAAGCACTAAATCGCCTAAACCCGACATGCCCATAAAGGTGTTAGGATTGGCGCCTGCGGCGATACCCAAACGGGATATTTCTGTAATACCACGAGTAATTAATGCTGTTCTGGCATTTGCACCAAATCCCATACCATCGGAAATCCCGGCACCAATAGCAATAACGTTTTTAATCGCTCCTCCCAGCTGCACACCGAGCATATCATCATTAATATAAACCCGAAAATGCTTACTGCAATGAATTCGTGCTTGAAATTCACGTGCAAATTCTTCGTTATCGGAGGCTAACGTAATGGCAGTAGGTAAACCGGAAGCCAATTCTTTGGCAAAGGTTGGGCCGGAAAAGAACGGCCAACGGGTAAGTGTTGCCTAATGTTTCCTTAATCACCTCTTCCAGCAAGCGCCCGGTATTCCGTTCTAGCCCTTTGGTGGCCCAAACAATTCGACTATCGGGGCGTAAGTGCGGTCGAATTTGCGAGAGAATTTCACCGAAACAGTGGCTTGGCACAGCCAATAACAAATCCCGTGAGGCTTGAATTGCATTGCCCAAATCCGCTTCTATGTGTAATGCATCCGGGAAAAATAATATCAGGTAAAAATTCCGCATTTTGTCGTTCGGCATTCAGTTTTTGCATTTTTTGCGGATTATGCCCCCAAAGATAAGTGGGGTGCCCATTGCGCGAAAATGTGATAGCCAAGGCAGTACCAAAAGAACCTGCGCCTAATACGGTGATGGAAGAATGGGTTAAGGTCGTATTCATCATTTACTCCTTGAATGGCGAAAAAAGACGGTAACGAAAGGATAAAACCCGCTTTACGGTTTAATGTAAAGCGGGTTTTTGTGATTAATTAACACTTGGTTGTTCGGCAGATTCTTGCTCTTGTTGTTGGCGTTGTAAATATTCAACAAACAAAGCGTCAAAGTTTACCGGAGAAAGATTTAATGCCGGGAATGTACCGCGATTCACTAAGTTGGACACTAATTCACGTGCATACGGGAACAGCATATTTGGGCATTGTGATGTTAAGCAGTGCGCCATTTGCATATCGTCCAAACCGCTAATGGTGAACACACCCGCTTGTTTTACTTCACAAATGAAGGCCACATCATCGGAATCCTCCAAGGTGGTTTCCACGGAAATATTTAGGCAAACTTCGTATAAATCATCGGCTAATTTAACGGTTTCGGTAGATAAATCGAAAGCCAGTTTTGGTTTCCATTCCTGATTGAAAATATGGGGTAAATTCGGTGCTTCAAAAGAAACATCTTTAACATAGATGCGTTGAATTTGCAGTATCGCTTGAGTTTCTTGCTCTTCGCTAACAACGTCTTTATTTTTCTTCGGTCATGTTTGAGTCCTTATTTATTTTCTAACTAAAGGTAAATTTGCTGCGCGCCAACCGGCAAGGCCTTCTTTTTAAAAGTATAAACGTGGTTGAAGCCTTGTTTTGCCAAAATCTCTGCCGAAGTGCCGGAAGTTGCACCGGTTGCGCAAAACCAAAAATAACGGGCGTTTCTTTGTGTTGTTCAATTTTACCGATATTGTGATTTTTTTAATTTCGGTAGGAAGGAGGTTTAGGCTGTTGATAATATGCCCTTTACCGAATTCATCGATAGAACGTAAGTCAATTACCACAGCATTTTGGTTATTCATTAAGGCAACGGCTTCAGCGTTATCAATAACTTTGGTTTTACTGGTTGCCGCTTTGATAAAGTGATAAATGACCATGATAAACACGGCTACCCAAGCAACGACAATTAGAGTATGATTTTTTTGGCAAACGTGATTGCCATCGGCATAAATTCTTCCATTTTTTTCTCAATGATTAGGTTTTAAAAAAACAAGGCCCCAGTATAACTTTACTTTAGTTATTTATCAAAAAAATAATTGTTCTTGTAAAAATTATCAATTTTGTTTAAATAATAATCAATTATTTCTTTAAAAATATGATATAGATCATAAATCGAACAGAACTTTTAAATCTCTTACATACTCACTGCGACAACATTCCTATATAATTAGGTCGAATTTTTGAATTACTAACCCCTAATTGCCTTGAAAAGGCATTTTTATCAAAAATATCATTTAGTATAATATCTTATACATTACACAGATTTTGTTTTCATTCTCTAAGGAGGCAGTATGTCTGCTATGTTTTTACTTCAATTCGCCATCGTGTTGCTCTGTATTTTGGTAGGTGCACGTGTTGGCGGTATCGGTTTGGGTGTTTTTGGCGGCTTGGGGCTTGCTATCTTGTCTTTCGGTTTTGGTTTAAAACCGGCAGGCCTGCCAATTGACGTTATGTTTATGATTATGGCTGTGGTTTCCGCTGCAGCAGCAATGCAAGCGGCAGGCGGTTTAGATTATATGATCAAAATTGCTACCAATATTTTACGTCGTAATCCAAAACACATTACGTTTATTGCACCTGCAGTCACTTGGACTTTTACACTATTAGCCGGTACAGGCCACGTTGCATATTCTGTATTACCAGTCATTGCCGAAGTGAGCCGCCAAAATGGTGTTCGCCCTGAACGACCAATGTCTATGGCAGTTATTGCCTCTCAATTTGCTATTGTTGCCAGCCCGATTGCTGCAGCTGTAGTTGCAGTTGTGGCGTACCTTGAACCGCAAGGTATTCATTTAGGTGATGTGTTAATCGTCACGATTCCTTCCACTGTTCTTGGTATTTTCTGCGCGTGTTTATTTGTCAATAAAATGGGTAAGGAATTAAAAGATGATCCGGAATACCAACGTCGTTTAAACGATCCTAAATATGCCGAAGCCTTTAATTCAACTATTAGTGGGAAAGAACTTGAGATCAGCAAAACAGCAAAAATTTCTGTTTCTCTTTTCTTGTTTGGTGCATTGCTTGTTGTATTAATGGGAGCAATGCCTTCTCTTCGTCCGGTATTTGATGGCAAACCAATGGGTATGGCACATACCATTGAAATCATCATGCTATCTATCGGTGCGCTAATTATCTTAACCTGTAAACCGGATGGCACTGAAATTACCAAAGGTTCTGTATTCCACGCCGGTATGCGTGCGGTAATCGCTATTTTCGGTATCGCATGGTTAGGAGATACCTTAATGCAAGCTCACATTGAGGAAGTAAAAGGTTTAGTAAAAGGTTTAGTTGAAACTGCACCTTGGACATTTGCCTTCGCCTTGTTCGTGCTTTCTGTACTCGTAAACAGCCAAGGCGCTACCGTAGCGACATTGTTCCCATTGGGTATTGCTCTTGGTATTCCACCGGCTATCTTGATTGGTGTGTTTGTGGCAGTAAACGGTTATTTCTTTATTCCAAACTACGGTCCAATCATTGCATCACTTGACTTTGATACCACCGGTACTACCCGAATCGGTAAATACATTTTCAACCACAGTTTCATGCTACCAGGTTTATTAAGTATGGCATTCTGCTTAGGTTTTGGTCTGTTATTTGCCAATATCTTGCTATAAACCGATTTGAATTTTATATAAATAGCACCTTGAGAAAGGTGCTATTTTTGTTTTAAATTTAAACAGTAAACATAAAACAGTCTCATTTATTGAATAAAATTAATTATCATTTGTTATATAAATGTTATGATATAGCACTTTTTCATTAAAGTAATTCTTAAGGACAAATAAACGTTATGATGATTGATAAACGGCTGATAAACACAGTCGAGGATAGCAAAAAAATGGATTGCTATTAATGTGTTATGGAACTGGGTTGCCTTAATTGGCGGGATTATAAGTGCGGTGGTATTTGCCATTTGTTTGCAATGGGCGTTTGAGCGCACACTTACGCTACAAAGTGCGGTCATTTTTACCGTCGTTTTGGTTGCTTGTCTGGCGTTGCGTGCTTGGGCGGGAAAAATGGCGGTAAAAGCCTCCTATAAAGCGAGTACGCAAGTGAAAACATAAATTGCGTACGCTGATTTATCAAAAATTATCTTCCATGCCGCTGAATCAGGTTAACCAACAATCTACCTCTTCCGTGATCCAAGTGGCATCTGAAGGCGTGGAACAACTGGAAATTTATTTTGGCCGTTATCTTCCACAGTTGTTTTACAGCCTGCTTGCGCCACTCACGCTGTTTGTTTTCCTGGTCTTTTTTAACGCACCGACCTCATTAATTCTTTTAGTTTGCGTGCCGTTAATTCCAATGTCCATCATTGCGGTAAATAAAATTGCGAAACGTTTATTGGCGAAATATTGGTCTATTTATGTGGGTTTAGGTAGTAGCTTTTTGGATAACCTACAAGGCTTGATTACCTTAAAAATCTATCAAGATGACGACTACAAAGCCAAACAAATGGATATCGAAGCGGAGAATTTCCGTACCATCACTATGAAAGTGCTGACCATGCAGCTGAACTCTGTTTCTTTAATGGATTTATTGGCTTACGGCGGTGCGGCACTAGGGATTTTGACGGCGCTTTTACAATATCAAGACGGCAATTTAAGCATTTTTGGTGTTATTTTGTTCATTTTACTTTTCTTCCGAATTTTTCATTCCGTTACGCTTACTCGGTTCTTTCTTCCATGTGGCGATGAACGGCAAGGCGGCTTCAGAAAAAATCTTTACGCTGTTAGATACGCCGGTAGAAGAAAACAAAAGTGCGGTGGATTTTCCGGCTAAAAATGAAGTCAGCGTGCAAATTAAGGATTTACATTTTGCCTATTCTGCGGAAAAAAACCGGCCATTAACGGCTTAAACCTTAGTATTCAACCGAAGCAATTAACGGTTTTTTTGTGGGTAAAAGCGGCTGCGGTAAATCCACATTGGTTTCCTTGCTTATGGGCTTTTACCAAGCACAGCAAGGAGAAATTTTTGTTTAACGGCGTTGATATTAAACAAATTAACCGTCATTCCTTATATCGTCATGTTTCGTTGGTGAGCCACAGCAGTTACATTTTTCAAAGGCAGCCTCAGAGAAAAATATGTTGATGGCATTGTCCGATGCTTCTGATGACGCTATTTATCAATGCTTAGAACAAGTGAATTTAGCAAATTTCGTCCGTGAAAACGGCGGGTTGGACATGATGTTATTAAGTCGCGGAACTAACTTGTCCGGCGGTCAAATTCAGCGTTTAGCGTTGGCGCGTGCCTTGTTGCACAATGCCGACTTATACGTTTTCGATGAAGCCACCAGTAACATCGACGTAGAAAGTGAAGAAATCATTCTGCAATTTATTCAACAGCTTAAACACGAAAAAAACTATTGTCATGATTTCTCACCGTCTGGCGAATGCGGTGAATGCCGATCAAATTTATGTGTTACAAAGCGGTCACTTGGCAGAATCGGGCGATCATGCTTCTTTAATGGCTGAAAACGGAATTTATGCAGAAATGTTTAATCAACAAAAGAACTTAGAAAATATCAGAACGGGGGCAAATCATGCGTAAGAATGGATTTGTCGTTATGTGGCAGCTCATGAAATTGGTGACGCCGTTGGCACATATCATGAGTTTCACCATTATTATGGGTACCCTCGGTTTCCTCAGTGCTATTTTCATTATGGTGCTGGGTGCTATGGGTTTGTCGGAGTTGCTTAATTTCCACACCCACTTAAATTTATCGCAAATTTTGACCGCACTTATTGTGCTGGCGGTAGCGCGTGGCATTTTGCGTTATTTGGAACAAATGTCCGGCCATTACATCGCCTTCAAATTATTGGCGTTGTTGCGTGATAAAGTGTTCAGTGCATTACGTCGTTTGGCGTTTGTAAAATTGCAGGACAAACAATCCGGTCAATTGCTTTCTTTGGTCACCAACGACATTGAATTGTTGGAGGTGTTTTTATGCGCATACCATCGCGCCGATCGCCATTGCCTTTTTTAACTTCCGGGATTTTATTGGCGGTATTCGCGCATATTTCTTGGTGGTTTTGTGTTGGTGGCATTTTTTTAGCGTATGTGGCCATCGGCATTATTTTTGCCTATCGTTACCACCCAAATGGCGCGTGAAGATGGCCGCAAATACCGTGATTTAGTCGGCGAAATGAACGATTTCTTCCTCGACAGCATTCGTGGCATGAAAGAAATTCAACTTTTTCGGCAACGAGGAAAAAAACGCTTACAGGAAATCCATCAACGCAGTGAAAAATCGACCAAGCCTTTTTAAAAATCAAACAACAAGAAGGCAATGTGCGTTCGTTCACGGAAATCGCGGTGTCTTTCTTCAATATCGTGATTTTATTGGTGGGTTTGACGCTATTTGCTTACGATTACATTGATTTTGCCGGTTTGCTCATTGCTGTGATTTTATTGATGTCCAGTTACGGCCCGGTGATTGCTTTAAGTAACCTGTCCAACAACTTATTGCAAACCCTCGCCAGCGGCGAACGTGTGTTAGCGTTATTGGCAGAACAACCGGAATTAAAAGACGTAGAAAATGGCGTGAATATCACTGACGTGCAGCAAATTAACGTAGAAAACGTCAGCTTTGCTTATGCAGACGAACAAATTTTATCTGACGTGTATTTGCAGCTTAATAAAGGTGAAATTCTTGGTATTCATGGTCGTAGTGGTAGCGGAAAAAAAGTACGCTTTTGAAATTAATCATGCGTTTTTACGATCCACAACAAGGCCGTATTTGCATTAACGATACGGACTTAAAAAATATTAATACGGTGAATTTGCGCGACAATATTGCTTACATCACCCAACAAACCTATATTTTCAATGAAACGGTGTATGAAAATATTGTGTTGGCAAACCGCAAAGGCAACGAAAGAGCAAGTGATTGAAGCGGCGAAAAAGCCTCCATTCATGAATTTATCATGAGCTTGCCGGAAGGCTACGACACGAAAAATCACTGAAATGGGGAACAACCTTTCCGACGGTGAAAAACAACGTATCGGCATTGCCCGCGCCTTCTTGCACAATGCGCCGATTATTTTTGTTAGACGAACCGACCAGCAATCTGGACAGCTTAAACGAAGCCATGATTTTTGCAATCCCTGCTAAACGTGAAAGCAGAAAAAAATTGATCATCCTGGTGAGCCATCGCGCCTCTACCATGGCGATTTGTGATCAGGTTATTCCTATCGCCAACGGACGGATGTCATAGTTAAGTCCCGTTGAGTATGAAAGTGCGGTGAGTTTTCCAAGAGTTTTTCGAAATGATGTAGCAGTTGTACAAAGCTGAAATTACGGTCACTGAGCTTGTCGAAGTGTAAGTAATTTCAGCTTCTCCTATATCAAAACGAATGCTTCGACAAGCTCAGCAAGCGTTTTGTGCATTTGCTACATAATACCGCGTATTTTTTAAAACGTTTATAAAATCCACCGCACTTTTTCCCTACAAAAAAATCCCATCAAACATTTGATGGGATTTTTTTGTTTTTGAAAGCTAAATTATTCTTTTGGTAATCTGATCACGGAAACCAATAATCCGCCCCAGATAATGATGAGCGCGATAGCCATCATGATAATTGCATTGGTTGACATCTTATTTTTTTCTCCTTGTGTTTGTGTGAGATTTTTCCACGGTAAACGGGAAAGTAAGAAACTGATGATCACTAAGCCGATCGCCATGCCCCAGCCGAAGGTGTTAACGAACCATTCAGGATAGCCTTCGTAGCCGTTTGCCAATACTTTAGTGGCTTCTTTGTAAAGCATGAACGCTAATACGCCGGTAGTGACTACAATGCAGGATTTCCAGATTACGCCGACTTTGAAAGAGCCGGTTTCGTTTAAGTGTTCACCAAGTTCTTTTTAATCTGCCGGTAACGATAATGGAGAGTAAAGAGAAGAACGCTACGGCAACGATACCGAACATGTTGACGAAGTTGTCCATGGTATCAAGCATCGGCAAGCCGGCTGCCGTACCAAACAATAAGGTGGATGCGACCATCATTGGTAAACCAACCAAGAATGTTGCGTGTGCACGGCGTAAGCGTAATTTATCTTGTACCGCCGCAATGATAACTTCTAATACGGAAATGAAAGAGGTTAACCCGGCGAAAAACTAAAGAACCGAAGAATAACACGCCCAATAATTGACCTAACGGCGCTTGGTTAATGATGGTTGGGAACGCAAAGAACGCTAAGCCGATACCGCCTTTGGCAACCTCGCTGACATCTTGTCCGTTCGCGACAGCGATGAACCCTAAGGCAGAGAATACGCCGATACCCGCTAAAACTTCAAAGCTACTATTAGCAAAGCCAACCACTAAGCCCGCGCCGGTTAAATCCGATTCTTTTTTCAAGTAAGAGGCATAAGTCAACATGATGCCAAAGCAAATGGAAAGCGAGAAGAAGATTTGACCGTATGCGGCAATCCAAACGCTTGGGTCGGCTAATTTTTTTCCCAGTTTGGTGAGAATAAGGCATCAAGACCTTTTTTTCTGCACCCGGTAAGAATAGGGAATACACCACCAAGGTGACGAACATGATCACCAAAATCGGCATAAAAATTATGGAAGAACGTGCTACACCTTTTTGTACACCAAGAGAGAGAATCAACAAGGTGATAATCCATACGGCAAGTAACGGACCGACAACTGTGTCAACGAAATCCAAGCTTAATGCCACCTCGCTTGCCATCTTAATATGTTCGTGCAAGAAGAAATCTACCGGGTTGCTACCCCAAGCAGAACTGAAGGAATAATAAGCATAGCTCGCTGCCCAGCCAAGGATAACGGCATAGTAAAGACCGATAATCACATTGATCATCACTTGCCACCAACCGAAGGTTTCAAAGGCAGTTTTGAGTTTGCGATAAGCTAACGGTGGAGAGGCGCGGAATTTGTGGCCTAAAGCATAATCTAAAAAGACCAAAGGAATACCGGCAGTTAATAATGCCACAATGTAAGGCAGAATAAAGGCGCCGCCGCCGTTTTCATAAGTAACATAAGGGAAACGCCAAATGTTTCCCAAACCGACAGCCGAACCGATTGCCGCAAAAATAAAGGCTCTACGTCCGGAGAATGTTTCACGTTTATGTGTTGTTTGTGTCATCTGAACACCTGTTAAAAGTTAAAAAAATGTTAGGGAGCCAATATAAATCAATAAAAAAATACTAGTCAATAGAGATAAATCACTATTTATATAAAAATTTACGTTATTTTTTTCAATACATAAAACATGTTTTATAGATTTTTTTATTCTGTTTTTAATTGTCTTTTTTTAGAATAAAAAAAGATATATTTTAATAAAAAGCCACTTAAACAAGCGGCAAAGTCAGTAAAATACCGAATAAAACGCTATAAAAATAATTTTTCGCACTAAAAAGTAAAAAGCCATTCAAATATTTCTATCTGAATGGCTTTTTTTATTAAAGTATTAAATCAAATTATTTCCATTGATAGCCAATGCCGGCACCTACGTTGAAATCACCTTGAGTCGTTGCTGCGCCGCTTACTTTGAATAACACTTTATTGTTGTCACTGGATTTTTGAATAACCCACAGCTACGGCACTTTTGTCCATTAAAGTTACCCACGCCGATACCCCAAAAGGTTGGCGCCCGGTTGGGTCACTTGTGGGATGTTGGCCGCTGCAGTTGCTCCGGCAATACCACCGCGTAAGCGTTTGTCGGTTTTATGCAAATCTTTACGAACGCTGTCAACGGATCCTTGCATTTCGTTTAACTGTTTAACGTTTACTGCATCATTTGGATTTTTTTACCATCAGCGACATTGGTTACACGACGTTTAACCTGCTCATTACCTACAGAAACGGTATTTTCTTCTGTTGCCACAGAACCTTGACCTAATGCTACTGAGTTTTCTGCTTTGGCTTCGGCTCCTTGACCGATAGCAGTTGCGCGTTCTGCACTGGCTTTGGCTTTGCCACCAAATGCTGTTGCATTATTGCCCTCAGCTTTTGCTCCGGAACCAATCGCACTTGCATTGCTACCGTTAACACTTGATGCCACTGCATTGACATTACCATTATCATCAGTTGATTGAATAACACGTTTAATGCTATCAGCTTCATCTTTAGCTGTTTTCGCAGCTACCTTAGCTACAACCTCTGATTTTTTAGCATCATTTTTCGCAATAATTGCTTCTTCTTTCGCATTTATTGCACCAAGTTGAGCGCTTTCTGCTTTTGTTTGCGCAGTTTCTGCAGCTTTTTGTGCGACTTCGGAGCCTTTTTGTGCAGTAATGGCATTGTTTTTGGCTTTATCAGCTTCTTTTAGCATTTTCAGCAGAGGCTATTTCAGCTGATTTAGCATTAGTTTCTGATTGTGCAGCTTTATTTTCAGAAGTTTTTGCGGCTTCTTTGGCTTCAATTGCCGTATCACGGGCTACTTCTGCATTGGATTTAGCGGTGACAGCTTCGTCTTTTTGCGTTTAAGGCGTCGGTTTTGGCACTTTCTGCGGTTTTGTGCAGATTGGGCAGCCGCGGTTTGGGCCTCTTTTGCTGCATCACGGGCGTTTTCGGCTTTGGGTTTGTGCCTCAACCGCCCCTTCTTTAGCGCTCTCAGCCCTTGTTTAGCCAGTTCGGCTTTGTCTGCTGCTTGGTTGGCGTTTTTTTGGCAGAAGTCGCGGCGTTTTTGTTCGGATTGCGCTGCTGCCGCGGCAGAAGTTGCAGCGGCGTTTTTCGAGGTTTCCGCATCGTTTTTTTGGCTTGTTGAGCCGCCGTGTTGGCATTAACTGCGTCATTTTTCGCGTTTACTGCGTCAGTTTTGGCACTTTCCGCCGTTTGTGCAGATTGGGCAGCATCACGTTTGGCTTCTGCTGCTCGATCTGCATCGGTATTGGCTGCGGCGGCAGAGGGCTGCTGCGGCATTTTTTCGCAGCTTCAGCATCGGTTTTAGCTTGTTGTGCTGCGGTTTTGGCATTGACTGACCTCATTTTTCGCGTCTACGGCATCGGCTTTGGCATTTTGCGCGGTTTGTGCAGACTGCGCGGCATCAGCTTTGGCTGCTTCGGCATCACGTTTGGCTTGCTCAGCGCGATCTGCATTCGTATTAGCTGCCACGGCAGAGGCTGCTGCGGCATTTTTCGCAGCTTCAGCATCGGTTTTGGCATTTTCCGCCGTTTGTGCAGATTGCGTCGCCTCGGTATTGGCTGCTTCGGCATCACGTTTAGCTTGCTCAGCGCGATCTGCATTCGTATTAGCTGCCACGGCAGAGGCTGCTGCCGCATTTTTCGCATCTAGTGCTTCATTTTTGCATTATTGGCTAACGTTTGAGCCGTTTCGGCACCTTGCTGTGCGGCTTTTGCGGCACCTTCGGCAGTCTTCGCATTCGCTTCAGATTGTGCAGCTTTATTTTCAGAGGCTTTAGCGGCGTCTTTGGCTTCAACAGCCGCTGCTTGTGCAGTCACAGCCCCTTGTTTAGCCAGTTCGGCCTTGTCTGCTGCTTGGTTGGCGTTTTGTGCAGATTGAGCTGCCGCGGTTTGGGCCTCTTTTGCTACATCACGGGCGTTTTTCGGCTTGGGTTTGTGCTGCTTCAGCCTCGGTTTTTGGCTCGTTGCGCCGCGGTATTGGCATTAACTGCCTCATTTTTTTGCGTCTACGGCATCGGCTTTGGCATTTTTGCGCGGTTTGTGCAGACAGAGCGGCCTCGGTTTTGGCTGCTTCGGCATCACGTTTAGCTTGCTCAGCGCGATCTGCATTCGTATTAGCTGCCACGGCAGAGGCTGCGGCTGCATTTTTCGCATCTAGTGCTTCATTTTTTTGCATTATTGGCTAACGTTTGAGCCGTTTCGGCACCTTGCTGTGCGGCTTTTTGCGGCACCTTCGGCAGTCTTCGCATTTGCTTCAGATTGTGCAGCTTTATTTTTCAGAGGCTTTAGCGGCGTCTTTGGCTTCAACAGCCGCTGCTTGTGCAGTCACAGCCCCTTGTTTAGCCAGTTCGGCCTTGTCTGCTGCTTGGTTGGCGTTTTTGTGCAGATTGAGCTGCCGCGGTTTGGGCCTCTTTTGCTACATCACGGGCGTTTTTCGGCTTGGGTTTGTGCTGCTTCAGCCTCGGTTTTTGGCTCGTTGCGCCGCGGTATTGGCATTAACTGCCTCATTTTTTTGCGTCTACGGCATCGGCTTTGGCATTTTGCGCGGTTTTGTGCAGACAGAGCGGCCTCGGTTTTGGCTGCTTCGGCATCACGTTTAGCTTGCTCAGCGCGATCTGCATTCGTATTAGCTGCCACGGCAGAGGCTGCGGCTGCATTTTTCGCATCTAGTGCTTCATTTTTTTGCATTATTGGCTAACGTTTGAGCCGTTTCGGCACCTTGCTGTGCGGCTTTTTGCGGCACCTTCGGCAGTCTTCGCATTTGCTTCAGATTGTGCAGCTTTTATTTTCAGAGGCTTTTAGCGGCGTCTTTGGCTTCAACAGCCGCTGCTTGTGCAGTCACAGCCCCTTGTTTAGCCAGTTCGGCCTTGTCTGCTGCTTGGTTGGCGTTTTGTGCAGATTGAGCTGCCGCGGTTTGGGCCTCTTTTGCTACATCACGGGCGTTTTCGGCTTGGGTTTGTGCTGCTTCAGCCTCGGTTTTGGCTCGTTGCGCCGCGGTATTGGCATTAACTGCCTCATTTTTTGCGTCTACGGCATCGGCTTTGGCATTTTGCGCGTTTTGTGCAGACTGCGCGGCCTCGGTTTTGGCTGCTTCGGCATCACGTTTAGCTTGCTCAGCGCGATCTGCATTCGTATTAGCTGCCACGGCAGAGGCTGCGGCTGCATTTTTCGCATCTAGTGCTTCATTTTTTTGCATTATTGGCTAACGTTTGAGCCGTTTCGGCACCTTGCTGTGCGGCTTTTTGCGGCACCTTCGGCAGTCTTCGCATTTGCTTCAGATTGTGCAGCTTTATTTTCAGAGGCTTTAGCGGCGTCTTTGGCTTCAACAGCCGCTGCTTGTGCAGTCACAGCCCCTTGTTTAGCCAGTTCGGCCTTGTCTGCTGCTTGGTTGGCGTTTTTGTGCAGATTGAGCTGCCGCGGTTTGGGCCTCTTTTGCTACATCACGGGCGTTTTTCGGCTTGGGTTTGTGCTGCTTCAGCCTCGGTTTTTGGCTCGTTGCGCCGCGGTATTGGCATTAACTGCCCTCATTTTTTTGCGTCTACGGCATCGGCTTTTGGCATTTTGCGCGTTTTGTGCAGACTGCGCGGCCTCGGTTTTTGGCTGCTTCGGCATCACGTTTAGCTTGCTCAGCGCGATCTGCATTCGTATTAGCTGCCACGGCAGAGGCTGCGGCTGCATTTTTCGCATCTAGTGCTTCATTTTTTTGCATTATTGGCTAACGTTTGAGCCGTTTCGGCACCTTGCTGTGCGGCTTTTGCGGCACCTTCGGCAGTCTTCGCATTTGCTTCAGATTGTGCAGCTTTATTTTTCAGAGGCTTTAGCGGCGTCTTTGGCTTCAACAGCCGCTGCTTGTGCAGTCACAGCCCCTTGTTTAGCCAGTTCGGCCTTGTCTGCTGCTTGGTTGGCGTTTTGTGCAGATTGAGCTGCCGCGGTTTGGGCCTCTTTTGCTACATCACGGGCGTTTTCGGCTTGGGTTTGTGCTGCTTCAGCCTCGGTTTTGGCTCGTTGCGCCGCGGTATTGGCATTAACTGCCTCATTTTTTTGCGTCTACGGCATCGGCTTTTGGCATTTTTGCGCGTTTTGTGCAGACTGCGCGGCCTCGGTTTTGGCTGCTTCGGCATCACGTTTAGCTTGCTCAGCGCGATCTGCATTCGTATTAGCTGCCACGGCAGAGGCTGCGGCTGCATTTTTCGCATCTAGTGCTTCATTTTTTGCATTATTGGCTAACGTTTGAGCCGTTTCGGCACCTTGCTGTGCGGCTTTTGCGGCACCTTCGGCAGTCTTCGCATTCGCTTCAGATTGTGCAGCTTTTATTTTCAGAGGCTTTAGCGGCGTCTTTGGCTTCAACAGCCGCTGCTTGTGCAGTCACAGCCCCTTGTTTAGCCAGTTCGGCCTTGTCTGCTGCTTGGTTGGCGTTTTGTGCAGATTGAGCTGCCGCGGTTTGGGCCTCTTTGCTACATCACGGGCGTTTTTCGGCTTGGGTTTGTGCTGCTTCAGCCTCGGTTTTGGCTCGTTGCGCCGCGGTATTGGCATTAACTGCCCTCATTTTTTGCGTCTACGGCATCGGCTTTTGGCATTTTGCGCGTTTTTGTGCAGACTGCGCGGCCTCGGTTTTTGGCTGCTTCGGCATCACGTTTAGCTTGCTCAGCGCGATCTGCATTCGTATTAGCTGCCACGGCAGAGGCTGCGGCTGCATTTTTCGCATCTAGTGCTTCATTTTTGCATTATTGGCTAACGTTTGAGCCGTTTCGGCCCCTTGTTGTGCCGCTTTTGCCGCATCACGGGCGGTTTCAGCTGCCGTTTGGGCAACAACAGCGGCAGCTTGAGCTGTTTCAGCACCTTGCTGTGCAGCTTTTTGCGGCACCTTTCGGCAGTCTTCGCATTCGCTTCAGATTGTGCAGCTTTATTTTCAGAGGCTTTAGCGGCGTCTTTGGCTTCAACAGCCGCTGCTTGTGCAGTCACAGCCCCTTGTTTAGCCAGTTCGGCCTTGTCTGCTGCTTGGTTGGCGTTTTGTGCAGATTGAGCTGCCGCGGTTTGGGCCTCTTTTGCTACATCACGGGCGTTTTCGGCTTGGGTTTGTGCTGCTTCAGCCTCGGTTTTTGGCTCGTTGCGCCGCGGTATTGGCATTAACTGCCTCATTTTTTTGCGTCTACGGCATCGGCTTTGGCATTTTGCGCGTTTTGTGCAGACTGCGCGGCCTCGGTTTTGGCCGTTTCGGCACCTTGTTGTGCCGTTTTTGCTGCATCACGGGCGGTTTCAGCTGCCGTGTGGGCAGCTAACAGCGGCTGCTTGTGCGGTTTCGGCACCTTGCTGTGCGGTTTTTGCAGCACCTTCGGCAGTCTTCGCATTGGTTTCGGATTGTGCAGCTTGATTGGCAGAGGTTGCAGCGGCGTTTTTTCGCGGTTTCCGCATCATTTTTGGCTTGTTGTGCCGCGGTATTGGCATTAACTGCGGCATTTTTTGCCGTTTCAGCATTTTGTGCAGATTGAGCAGCTGCCGTTTGGGCCTCTTTTGCTGTATCACGGGCGTTTTCAGCTTGGGTTTGTGCTTCAACAGCCGCTGCTTGTGCAGTCACAGCCCCTTGTTTAGCCAGTTCGGCTTTTGCCTGCTGCTTGGTTGGCGTTTGTGGCAGATGTGGCGGCTGCATTTTTCGCAGCTTCTGCATCGGTTTTTGGCTTGTTGCGCCGCCGTGTTGGCATTGACTGCCCTCATTTTTTTGCGTTTACGGCATCGGCTTTTGCTCTTTCGGCTAGGGTTGGCTGAACCGGCTGCCGCTGAAGCAGCACTTTGTGCATCAGCTACGGATTGATTAATTTGAGTTAAGGCATCGGTTACTGTGTTTGCTGCGCTCGCGGCGTCAGAGATAGCTTTTTAGAACTTTCGGATAAACCATAAATAACATTGCCTTTACCATCGGTGCTAACGGATAAATCATCGGTTGCGCCAAAGGTTAAAGAGTCATTTTTTTGTTAAGTGACCATTGACCTGCTTGGCCATTCGTTGTTGAGCCGACGGTCTTTCCATTTTCCACGGAAAAATGTATAAGTGAGACCTTTTATTTTGGCCACATCGATTTCAGTATTTAATGCTTTGCCGAGAGCATTATCTGCAACTTGTTTAGCGGAATCCGCATTATTCTGGGCTGTTTCCGCTTGTGAAATAGCAGTATTTGCTTTTTCTAATGCTGCTGTTGCATTTGCATCGGCCTTATTTTGCTGTAGTAAACCGCATTGCCGGCATCTGTTTTTGCCTGAGTTGCGGTATCTTTTTGCTTGAGCTGCTACTGAAGTGGCATCATTTGCAAGTGTTCTGGCTTGATCTGCAACGGTATTGGCTGCATCAGCGACATTTTTAGCCTGAGTTGCTGCTGCATTAGCTGCATTAGCGGTATTTTTTGCTTGAGTTGCTGCTGCATTAGCTGTATTGGCCGTATCTTTTGCCTGAGTTGCGGTATCTTTTGCTTGAGCTGCTACTGAAGTGGCATCATTTGCAAGTGTTCTGGCTTGATCTGCAACAGTATTGGCTGCATCAGCGACATTTTTTTAGCCTGAGTTGCTACTGCATTAGCTGTATTGGCCGTATCTTTCGCTTGATTCGCTACAGTTGAGGCATTATTTGCCACTGTTCGGGCTTGATCTGCAGTTGATTTGGCGGTATTCGCTGTGCTTTGAGCTTGCGTAGCAGTTGTTTTTGCTGCTTCAGCAACATTTTTTTGCTTCTGTAGCAGTTGTTAATGCTGTGCTGATGTTGTTTCTGGTTGTTTGATCTAGTCCATAAGTGATACCTGCAGCAGTTCCGGAGACTTCTAAACCATTAGCTGCTTTGAAATCTAAAGTATTATTCGAATTATTTGCTCTAGCATTATCATTGTTTCGCATGGTTTTTGACAGTTGTATTACCAACGGTAAATTTATATTCCGTATTGGCAATCTCATTAGTCGCTGTTGCAATATGATAAAGTTGTGAACCGTTGATGGCATCGGTAGAGTCTGCAGAAATTTTACCTGCTCCAACATTTTGAATTTGACGAATAGCGCCTTCTGTTCCACCACCAAAGGAAACAACCCCTTTGTTATTCTGTTGAACGCCGCTTGTTCCCACTTCGGCTTTACCAATTTTTTAATGCTGTTAATGCATGTGCGGTTCCAGTTACAGAATTAGAACCAATGGCTACATCGTGTTGGTTTGTGGCTTCAGCTTTTACGCCGATGGCAGTACCACTATTTCCCGCCTTTGTGTGCGCACCAAGCGCCGTTCCGTATTCAGCGGACGCTACGGCGTCTGAACCAATAGCGGTTGTTTTGTTTCCGGTCGCGTTAGCATTTGCACCAATAGATACGGCGTTATTGCCTGACGCTCTCGCTGTTCCTCTTCCGACTTTTGCTCCAATCATAATAGCGCCATTACCGTCTGCAATGGTTCCATCACCAATAGCAAGTGCAGATGCTCCAGTTGCTTGTGCTCCTTTAGAGATCGCTAATTCACCACCATTTATGGCCATTGGAACACTACTGGCGCCACCAGGCGTTGCGGTCACCGCATAAGCGTTTCCTCCAACTTGAAGTAAACCCAATAATAAAACAGCAACGTTGAATAGTTTTTTAACAGTTTTGCTTTCTGTAACAGAGGCGTCTGAAGATGATTTTACGTTCGCTTTTGACAGCTCTGAGGTAACAACTAAAGATTGTGTATTACGGTTCCAAATTACTTTAAAAAAATTTTGTTCATTAAGGTGTTCCTGTGGTAGTGCAAGATCTAAATTAAGCACGGGTTTTTTCCTATGCTTATTGCAATATTAAAACGACCGCATTCTACTAGAAAAAAAGTTTCAATTATTGCAATAAGTGTAAATTTTACGCAAAGTTTCTAAGCTGACGCTGATTCAGTGTTACTATTTGGTGATGAAAACGAAGTCTTCTCTTTTTAATCGAAAAACGCGTGCCGGAGTGCCTAAAAGTGCGGTCAATTTTTTTCTCGCGTTTCTAAGCCGTCCAAGCCGAAAAATTCCCTTTTCCGAAACAAAAGTGGTTCTTTTTAATAAACCGTTTGATGTGTTATGCCAGTTCACCGATGAGGCAGGACGCAGCACGTTAAAAGATTTTATTAATGTGGCGGGGGTTTACCCCATAGGCAGGTTGGATCGCGATAGTGAAGGGTTGCTGTTATTAACCAATAACGGCGACATTCAACATCGCTTGGCGGAACCCAAGTTTAAAAATGGAAAAAAACGTATTGGGTGCAAGTGGAAGGTGTGCCGGATGAAATCACTTTGGAACGGTTACGGCGCGGGTAGAATTAAACGATGGCATGACGTTGCCTGCTAAAGTGCGGTTGATTTCCGAGCCGAATTTTTCTGTGGCCGCGGATTCCGCCTATTCGAGAACGTAAAAATATTCCCACCGCGTGGCTGGAAATTAAAATTTATGAAGGACGCAATCGACAAGTTCGCCGCATGACGGCACATATCGGGTTTCCCACATTGCGTTTGATTCGTTATCAACAGGCGGGGTTTTAGCCTGCAACATTTGGCGCCGAAAACTTACCGCACTTTAACACAAGATGAACTAAAACGACTTTTATCAATCACTTGGATTAACCATTTAATATTATGAGTAACCTATCTGTTTTTATTTGAAACCTTGGCGCGTGACAGCCATTTCTTTTATTTTCGTTAAAAATGACGTTTGCTATGGTGCTGGGTGGTATCATCGGCTTTGGAGCGCGAACTAAAAAGCCAAAACCCGTAGGTGTAAAAACCTGCATGATTATTGCGGTGACCACTTGCGTACTCACCATTGTTTCCATTCAATCGGCTGAACATTATGCTCAAGTGTCGGAAAACATCCGCACCGATCCAATGCGTTTGGCGGCGCAAGTCATCAGCGGTATCGGTTTTCTTGGTGCCGGCGTGATTTTACGTAAGCACAACGACGCCATTTCCGGCTTGACCACCGCTGCTATTATTTGGGCGGCCGCCGGTATTGGGATTGCTTCCGGAGCAGGGTTTTTATTTTGATGCCATTATCGCTACCGTCATGATCCTCATCGCTATTCGTCTTAGTCCTTATGTGCATCGTTGGGTTCGTCGCCGTGATAAGAAGAAAAAGACCAAAATTAATGCCACATTGACCTCGGCGGAGGCTGTTGGGCAGTTTGTACAACTGCTACATAGCAACAATCATTTTATTGAAAATATCAATATGAAAGATCAAGCTAACGGCGAAACCAAGCTCAGCATTCGTTGCGCCATCAGTGACAAAGGCACTATTCAGGAATTGTATTTATTGTTAAAAATGACCCGAATGTGGTGAGTTTGGAGTTAGAAAGTTAAAAGCATTTAAACTAAGAAAACTTGGGGGTTTTTGTGTAGGGGCGAATCGATATATCGCCCCTTTTGTTTTGCTGAGAACGGGAGAGACGGTCGCATAATACGACCGTCACCTACGATTTTACTTCTTCACCGGTGGCAAAAATGTCATTTTCTTTCATGTTTAGGGTCCCATAAATAATCCGGGAAGCGGTAGAACGCTTTGCGCTCGGGGTCAAGTGCGGTGGAAATTTCTTGCGTTTTTCCCGATTGAATTAATTCCACAATATTTGGATTTAACAACACCGTTTTGCCCACGGCGATAAACTCCGCCCAACCGGTGGCAAAAGCCTCTTCCATTTGCTCGGCGGTAATTAAATTACCGACGCCGATAAGTGGAAGTTTGCCATTAATGCGCTGGTGGATGAGCTCCATACGTGTTTTTGGGTGTCGGCGCCACGGCAGGCAAGTTTGTAAAAATCCCATAGAGAAACATGCAAATATTGCAATGGCTTTTTGCACCAAGGCGTCAATTAAGGCGAAGGTGTCTGTCATGGTGAGTCCGTCCTCTTCCGGCTCTTCCGGAGAGAAACGATAGCCAAGAATGAAATCGTCACGTTGATATTTTTTTCTTTCACTGCATTTGCCGCATCGATGACGGCGAGTGAAAAACGCAGGCGATTTTTCAATGGAACCACCCCATTGGTCGGTGCGATGGTTGCTGTGACCGGAGACAAATTGTTGAATTAAATAGCCGTTAGCACCGTGAATTTCTACGCCGTCAAAGCCAGCCTGAATGGCTAACTCCGTCGCATTGGCAAAGGCATGAATCAATTTTTCAATTTCCGCTTCGGTTAATGCGCGCGCACCGGTAGCCTCGTCAGCGGATGGCGCCACTTTATCCAAGCCCTCTAACAATTCGCTCATGGCTAATTTGCCACCATGATGAATTTGTAAAATGGCTTTAGCGCCTTGAGATTTAATGTTTTGTGCGACGGATTTTAGACTGTCCAAATAGCGTTCATCTAAGGCGTAAGGCTGTCCGTTAAAAGCCTTGCCTTCCCGCGAAACTAAAGTCGCTGCGCTGATAAACATCGCAAAGCCCTCTGCGCGCCCTTGTAAGAAGGCATTTTCTTGTGCGCTAAAGGTACCATCCGGATTGGATCCAAAATGGGTCATGGGCGCCACAACCAAGCGGTTTTTGAGTTCAACGCCGTTATTTAAACGATAAGATTGAAAAAGTGCGGTCATTTTTTCTCCCGTTTTTGTAGATAGTGATGGTCCGATGGGATCCTCGATTAATTAACATCCATCATATACTGCGTTAAATTTTGAAATTGTGGGCTAAGCAATTTGTTTTCTTTAAGCTCCCACCAATAAACTGTCAGTTCTTTTTCCCCTTCCGCAAAACTGCCAATGGCATAAGGCGGATAAACGAAGGTAATACCGTCGTGCGAGAAGTAAAAGTCTTTTTCTACATAAAACTCTGATTTTGGCGTAAATGTTTCATTGTTGGACGCGTTGCTGTAAGTTTCCCACAAAAGTTCTTTTAATTTATCGTGCTGATCCGGATTGATGACATCATCAATATCCAACAAGGTTTTTTTCGTTAAATCAATGTTGAGGAATTGGGTAGAATACATGCCGTGGGCGCCACCGGAATAGCCGTAATAACCAATGGTGAACGTTGCGATATTTTTCCCGTTGCCCAAGGTATTTCACGTTGAAATTGGTGGTCATGCCAATCAGTTTGTTCTCTTTCACCTCTTTGACGCTATCGGCATAAAGGGTTTTGTAAGTAGTCAACAAGTTGTTGTTTATTCTCAATTTTAATTTGACCTTCTGTCGTGAACTGGCGGATTAACTCATTTATCAGTAAATCTGTCAACCAATCCATATTGGTTTTTATGGTTTTTTTACGCTGACTTTCGCCCTCAGCGCTTTCTGGTGCGTAATCATCGGAGGATTCGGAAGGGGTCTTATCAAACTTGATGGTTTCGGATTTTTCAAACAATACCTCCGGTTCCACCCGAATCGTTTGGTTCTCCGCCAAATCCACCACTTGTTTTTTTGTAGCGTATCCACTTGTGTATTGAGTTGCTCAATCATCTGCGCTTGCTTTTGGGTTTGCTCAATGAGCGCGTTTTTTTCTTTATCGTCACAGGCGGTGAGAGTTAAGCTGCCGGCGATTAACGCGGCGATGAGTAATTTTTTCATGGAAACTCCTATGTGTTAAAAAACGTTGTCAAAAACGACCGCACTTTATAGATCAAACACGTCTGCATCGCGCAATACGTGAATATTGCCTTTGCGACGCAGAAAACCACAGCGGTCAAAAATATTCCACCAGTTGTACGGTCATTTTGCGTCCGAATTGTAAGACGTCTCGCAATTCATTGACCGAAAAACCTTCTTTTTCCGGCGACAAGCTGCTTGATTAAGCGAGCGGTGGCATAAATGTTCTCGGTCAGGAAGAAACGGTCTTTTACCACAGCGGTGAGATAGCCTAATTTACCGGCTTTATAGAGGAAGTTGCGCATGGCGCTTTCTTCCTGTCCTAATAAGCCCGCAAGATCACGCACCCACAATGCCTGTCCGTTATGTTGCTCAAATTGCTCAAGAACTTGCTGCCATAATGCACGTTCTTGTGCATTAAATTGAATTTTATGATCAGCGGTGTGTAGCCAGCCACGGGTTTGCTGTAGCTGATTTTCGGCTAATAATTCATCAATAAAATGATAAATCAGTTTTTCCGGCTGATTCAGTGCTGCAATGCGATACAAACGGGCTTTGCCTAAGCCGAGTTGGTCGGGGTGTTGTTCGTGATATTGCGCAAGTGCGGTCAATAATTTCGACGTTTGTTGCGTGCGATACTCGGCATTAAAGCACCAGCTTTGGAAGCGAATGTCGCCGTTTTTCAAGAATGTTGTTAAGTTGCGTGTCTGTCAGTTGTTCAATCCACATTAACTGTTCAGCTTCCACCGCATGATTTTTGAAGATAAAAAGTGCGGTGCGTTTTTCGGCTGTTTCTGCTTGAATCAGTTGGCGTAAATAATCGAAACGGGCTTCTGTACGCTTATGGCGTTTCGGCGAATGGATTTCAATTACTTTTTGCGCCACCAAGTACGGAGGTCGAGTTGCTGTTACGTAAGATGATTTTGTCACCATGCGCCAAAAACAACGGTTGTTCGAAAAATTAGTTCTGCCAGCGCGTGTTGCTGAGGCGCGAGTTTTGGCTGTTGCAATAATGTCAGCTTGCCCGTGGTGTGTGAGGCGGCGTGATAAATATGCACCGGTTGGCTTTCGTTTAGTGGAATTTGGTTTTCTAGCCAAACGGTGACGCGATCTGTCGCTTTGGCAGGCGGTTGGGAGAACAACCAATCGCCGCGCTCAATTAACGTGCGGTCGAAATCCAAGTTAATATTTAACGCGAGGCGTTGCCCCTGCCAAGCCTTCTGTGCTTTGTTCGTTTTGTGCGTGGATATTTTTCACCCGCACTTTTTGCCCATTGCTTAAATACAATTCGTCGTCAATGGCAACTTTGCCCGCAAATGCGGTGCCTGTCACCACTGTGCCGGCACCTTTAATGGTAAAAAAATACGGTCGATGGCATAACGGAACGGTTTTTTTGGGTGTCGGATAATTCCGGCAACTGCGCCAAATAATCGCGTAACGTTTCAATACCCTGACCGGTGGTGGCAGAGGTCACGAAGAATTTACTGTTCGCCAAGATGGCATATTGTTGGCGTAGCTGTTGTTCTAATGCGTCAATTTGTTGCGCATCGGCGCGGTCAGCTTTGGTGATCACCACCATGATTTCCTGCAATTGCAACAAGCTCAAAATGTTTAAGTGCTCGATGGTTTTGCGCTTGCACGCCTTCGTCTGCGGCAACGATAAGCATGGCGTAATGAATGCCGCCCAAGCCCGCCAACATATTGGCAAGAAAAACGTTCGTGCCCCGGTACGTCGATAAAGCCGAGGATTTGATCTTTTAACGGCAAAATAGGCGTAGCCTAAATCAATGGTCATGCCGCGTTTTTTCTTCAGGTAAATGCGCCGTGTGCGTACCGGTGAGGGCTTGCAATAGCGCGGTTTTGCCGTGGTCAACGTGTCCGGATGTGACAATAATCATAGCGCCTCCAAGGTGTTGAGCAAGCGTTCGAGATTGGCCAAACTGCGTAAATCCAACCAAATTTTTATCCCGTTCAATACGCCCAATGACCGGTTGCGGCAGCGCCAATAAACGGGCGAAAAAGTGCGGTGGTTTTTTTGTCGGTGTTTTTTCTGCTGCCGGCGTAATGGTTACCGCGACTGACGGAATTCGTGCCAACGGTTGGGAGCCACTACCAACCTGCGCTTCGCTTGGTTCGATAGCAACAAGGTAGTCTGCATTTAAACGATTTTTCCAACCGTACTTTCAGTTGTTCTGCTTGTGCTTGTAATTGGGCTACAGGCTGAGTGAGCAGATGAAGTGCGGTCAGTTTTTCGGTAATTTTTTTCCGGTTGCAAATATAAACGTAAAGTGGCTTCCAGTCCGGCAAGGGTGACTTTGTCGCAACGTAGCACGCGTTTGAGCGGATGGGCTTGTAGCTGTTGAATCAATGCTTTTTACCCACGATAATGCCCGCTTGCGGCCCGCCAAGCAGTTTGTCGCCGGAGAAGGAAATCAAATCCAGTCCCTGTTGCAATTTTTTTCTTGCACCGTCGGTTCTTCCGGCAAGTCAAAATTGTTTCAAATCAATTAACGCACCGCTGCCTAAGTCCGTGATGACCGGAATGCTAAACTCTTTGCCTAATTCCGCCAGTTCTTGTTCATCAACAGAATGCGTGAAACCGCAAATTTGGTAGTTACTGCTGTGAACTTTCATTAAAAATGCAGTATTTTTCGTTAATTGCGTTGCGATAATCTTTTAAAATGGGTACGGTTGGTGGTGCCCACTTCCACCAGTTTGCAACCGGCCTGCGCCATAATGTCTGGAATGCGGAAAGCACCGCCGATTTCAATCAATTCACCACGGGAGATGATCACCTCTTTACCCTGCGCAAAAGTCGCCAGTATCAGCAAGACCGCCGCCGCATTGTTATTCACCACGCAGGCGGCTTCCGCGCCCGTCAGTTGCTGCAGTAAGTCGCTGATGTAATTGTCTCGATGACTGCGCTCGCCTGCCGCTAAATCATATTCCAGCGCCACATTGCCCTGCATGGCATCCAACGCTGCCTGCTGTGCCGCGGGTGACCATAAAGCACGCCCGAGATTGGTGTGCAATACCGTACCGGTTAAATTATGTACGCTCTTAATGTTCACCCTGTTGTTGTAGCAATAATTGTTGGCGGATATGTTGAAAGGTGGCATCGGTCGTTTGCAAAAAGTGCGGTAGGTTTTCATGGTGTTTTATGTGTTCGCGTGCTTGTTGCAACAAGTCACGGCAAACATTAACGGTGGCGGTGTGGCCAAATTCTGCGATAAATTGCTCGCCTTGCGGGGTTTTTGAGCAATTTGTCAACGGCGGGAAGGGCTTGATAAAGGGCTGACATGATGATTCCTTTTCTTTAGCTTAAATTGTCCGTGTCAATGCGCTGTTATGGCGTGCAAAAACTGATTTCTTTCTTGCTTTTTGCTTGCGCATTAGATACACTATCGCCAATTTTTCTCAAGTTTCAAATTCTAAGAATTATAGGTAATTCAATGCGTACAAGTAAATATTTATTCTCCACCTTAAAGGAAACCCCGGCGGAAGCGGCGGTTGTCAGCCACCAATTAATGTTGCGTGCCGGCATGATTCGCCCTCTTGCGTCAGGTCTTTATAACTGGCTACCGACCGGTTTGCGCGTGCTGAAAAAAAGTGGAAAATATTATTCGCGATGAAATGAATAAAAGCGGTGCCATCGAAGTAGAAATGCCGGTAGTGCAACCGGCGGAATTGTGGCAGGAATCCGGCCGTTGGGAGCAATATGGTCCGGAATTATTGCGTTTTTGAAGATCGCGGCAACCGTAATTTTGTTTTTAGGCCCGACTCACGAAGAAGTGATTACCGATTTAGTACGTCGTGAAGTGAGTTCTTATCGCCAACTTCCCCTGAATTTATATCAAATTCAAACCAAATTCCGCGATGAAGTGCGTCCGCGTTTCGGCGTGATGCGCGGTCGTGAGTTTTTGATGAAAGATGCCTATTCTTTCCATACATCAAAAAGAAAGTTTGCAAGAAACCCTATGATGTGATGTATCAAACTTATAGCAATATTTTTCAGTCGCTTAGGTTTAGACTTCCGTGCGGTGCAGGCGGATACCGGTTCTATCGGCGGTAGCGCGTCTCATGAGTTCCAAGTATTAGCCAACAGTGGCGAAGATGATGTGATTTTTTTCCACCGAGTCCGATTATGCGGCGAATATCGAACTTGCCGAAGCTGTGGCTGTAGGCGAGCGTGCCGCACCGACCAAAGCGATGGAATTGGTGGATACGCCAAATGCGAAAAACTATCGCAGAATTGGTTGCGCAATTTAATTTGCCGATTGAGAAAACCGTTAAAACGCTGATTGTAAAAAGGTGTAAATGAGGAACAACCATTAGTGGCGTTAATTATTCGCGGCGATCATGAATTAAACGAAGTCAAAGCGGAAAAACTGGCAGAAGTGGCTTCCCCTGCTTGAGTTTGCCGATGAAGCGGCAATTAAAGCCAAAATTGGCGCGGGCGTAGGTTCACTTGGGCCGGTAAATTTAAAACATTCCAGTGATCATTGACCGCAGTGTGGCGATCATGTCTGATTTCAGCGCAGGTGCCAATATAGACGGTAAACACTATTTCAACATTAACTGGGAACGCGATGTGGCATTGCCAAAAAGTGGCTGATATTCGTAACGTTGTTGAAGGTGACCTAAGTCCGGATGGTAAAGGCACGTTATTAATTAAACGTGGTATTGAAGTGGGACACATTTTTCCAATTGGGCGACAAATATTCCAAAGCGATGAACGCTACCGTCCAAGGCGAAGACGGCCGTCCGATGGTGTTGACCATGGGCTGTTACGGCATTGGCGTTACCCGCGTGGTGGCTGCCGCTATTGAACAACATCATGACGAGCGCGGCATCATTTGGCCTTGCGACGAAATGGCGCCGTTCACCGTGGCTATTGTCCCGATGAACATGCACAAATCGGAAAGCGTGCAAGAATTCGCTGAGGATTTATACCGCACTTTATTGGCGCAAGGTGTGGAAGTGATTTTTGATGACCGTAAAGAACGCCCTGGCGTGATGTTTGCCGATATGGAACTTATCGGTGTGCCGCACATGGTGGTGATTGGTGAGAAAAATTTAGCCAACGGCGAAATCGAATATAAAAATCGCCGCACGGGTGAAAAACAAATGATCGCCAAAGATCAGTTATTGGATTTCTTGAAGAGTCAGGTTAAGGCGTAATTGTTATAAAGTGCGGTTGGAATTTTAGTTGGATTTTCGACCGCACTTTTTATGTGTGAACTCATGAACCCTTGGATTCTTCTGGCTTTTTTCCATTGCGTTGGAAATTGTTGCCACTAATTTATTGAAAGTCAGTGACGGTTTTACTAAGGTAATACCGACCGTTGCGTCGTTAACGCTTTATGCAATTTCCTTTTATTGTGTGTCTATCGTATTTCGGACGCTTTCCGTCGGCTTAGTGTATGCTATTTGGTCCGGTGTAGGGATTGTGTTGACGGCGGTGGTGGCTTATTTTGCATTTGGTCAGAAAATCGACACTGCCGGCTTAATTGGTATGGGATTGATTATTTTCGGTGTTTTGGTGATTAATTTATTTTTCGCAAACGGGACACTAACTTATATAATCTGACCGATTTTTTTATTGATTGGAGATCAGAATGAAACATTATGATCCATTGCGTGTTGAGTGGGATTGTCGGCGTGGAATGCTAGAGTTAGATAAGGTGATTATGCCCTTTTACAAACAGCATTTTGAGCAGTTAAACGAGCATAAAAAAGCGATTTTTGTTCGCTTGCTGGCTTGTACCGATTTGCAGTTGTTTTCTTGGTTTTTTAATAACGGCAAAATTGATGATCCGGAACTGGCTGAAATGGTGGCAGAAATTCAACAAAAGTTAAACTTAACTCTTTGATTTTTTAATGTTTGTAAATTTTATTTCATTTTTCCCTTAATTTTATGAACTTTTTCATTCACTTCGTCTAACGCAGTACGAGAGCTTGCTGGCTTCGCAATGAAAGCCTGTTAGACGTGATATATGAGGTTATATGGCTGAACAGCTAACAGATCAGGCTTTGGTAGAGAGAGTGCAGCAAGGGGATAAGAAGGCCTTTAATTTATTAGTAATACGTTATCAAAATAAAGTGGCTGGATTACTTACTCGGTATATTTCACCGAATGATATTCCTGATGTTGTACAAGAATCATTTATAAAAGCATATCGTTCAATAGATTCTTTTCGTGGTGATAGCGCTTTCTACACTTGGCTGTATAGAATCGCGGTTAATACCGCAAAAAATTATTTAACTGCACAGGGGCGTCGCCCTCCAAATGAAGATATTTTGGCTGAAGATGCAGAATCTTATGATGTGGGAACAAATTTACGGGATGTGGATACTCCCGAAAATGAAATGTTATCCAATGAGTTGAAGAAGATAGTGTTTGATACCATCAAAGGTTTACAAGAAGATTTACGTACAGCCATTACACTACGTGAACTTGAAGGATTAAGTTACGAAGAGATCGCAGAGATAATGGATTGTCCGGTAGGTACAGTAAGATCGCGGATTTTTCCGGGCGCGTGAAATAATTGAAAGCAAAGTCAAGCCACTTTTGCAGCGTTAATTGAAAACAGGAATACAACTACGGTTAGTCGGAGTATAAAAATGCAAAAAGAATTACTTTCAGCATACATTGATGGTGAAGAAGTGAGTAGCGAACTCACCGAACAATTATGCCAGGATACGGATTTGCAAGAAAGTTGGGCGAATTTCCACACCATTCGCGTTGTAATGCGTCAAGAAACTGATGTTTTCTTGGGGACGGACTTTGCAGCTAAGATGGAAAGTCTGATTGCTGAAGAAGAAATTCATGTGGCACAGCCAGTGGTTTCTCAGCCGTTGCCACAAGAGGTTGAAAAATCTCCATTTATGCAGAAACTTAAAGCTTGGTTTGTGCCTATGACACAAATCGCTGTGGCAGCAAGTGTGTGTTTAGTTGCGGTTTTAGGGTGTTCAATCCTTTAACGCCAAGTCAGCTTCTCCGGCCTCTACAGATACGCCGGTATTGCAAACATTACCTTTTTAACAATGGTGTACAAGAAGTGAGTTATAACGCACCTAGCAAAGATGTAATGACAGCCGAACAGCTTGAACAAAAAAATAAACGAATTGGTGCTATGTTGCAAAGTTATGAATTACAGCGTCGAGTTTATGCGGATTCCATAAATTTAGGACAAAACCACAATAAATGATATATACTTCGGTATGACTGTTTTTCGTAAAATTCACCACCATCTTTTGGTGGTGAATTTGTTTATTGAGAGTTTGCCAATGTTAAAAAAACATTTCTAAAAAAACACCGCACTTTTTCTTATTGTTGATCTGTTCATTTTCCTCTTTGGCGGAAGAAACACTCTCGCCAAAACAGCTTTTACAGGAGATGAAAAAAGCCTCTGATCAATTAAATTATGAATTTTCTTTCATTCAAACTACGCCTTCTAATATGGATTCTTTGCGTTATCGTCACTTTAAAGCAGATGGAAAAACCTATGCTCAGCTGGTGACGCTTGATGGTGCACAACAAGAAATTGTTCAGCGGGGTAATTTAATCAGCTACTTCCAGGCGAACTATCAGCCTTTTTACCATTAATGGCGAAGGTATTATTGATAATTTGCCGCCATTGTTACTGAGTAATTTCAACGCACTGGAAAAAAATATTACGACTTTTGTGTATATCGGCCGTAATCGTGTGGCAGATCGTGTTGTACAAACTATTCGAATTTTTGCCGAAAGATGACTTTCGTTATCAATATTTAGCTTTTATTGATGAAGAAAACCATTTGTTGCTTCGTAGCGATATGTTGGATAGTGATGGTAATGTGTTAGATCAGTTCCGTGTGGTGAACTTATATATTGGTGATGGTTTGTCCGGTTTAGTTGAATATTTGAACCATGTTAATGTACCGCCATTACTTTTTGGATAAAAAAAGCTAATAAAACGCCTTCATTTAGTTGGCAGCCCGGTTGGTTGCCGAAAGGATTTAAGTTAGTTAATCGCAGCATTGAAACCGATTCAGGAGAAAAATTGAATCACAACTTTATAGTGATGGTTTGTTTTCTTTCACCCTGTATGTTTCTACAAAAATTGCTGACACTGATAAACAAGATAACACTTGGCGTCAGGGTGCTTACACGATTTATAGCGAAAGTGTGGATAGCAAAGAAGTAACAATTATCGGTCAGGTGCCAATTTCCACAGCAAAAACGTATAGTGCAGGATATTAAGTTAAGAAAAATAGTAAGCAGGTTGCCATGTTGACAGAAAGTGCGGTGGTTATTGAATATGAATCCGGTCGGGCAAAAGTAAAATGCCAAGCTCGGAGTGCTTGCGGAACCTGCTCGGCAAAAATCTGCGTGTGGCACGTCTGCTTTTGTCAGAACTTGCAGGCACAGGTGCCCGAGGTGAACATATTTTTACCGTTGAAACCATCACACCGCTGAAAGTGGGACAACGGGTAGAAATCGGATTATCGGAACACTCGTTGATTAAATCTGCGTTGTTAGCGTATTGCGTGCCGTTATTTACCTTGTTGTTTAGCACATGGTTATTTGACGGGATGTTTGAGCACGAGTTAATCAGCGTTATTTTTTTATCTTTTTGGCGACCGCACTTTCATTTTTTTGCGGTGCGTTGGTATGCCAAAAAAACTTAATCATAAATCCACTTATCAACCCGTATTATTACGGGTTTTATAACCTCGGTAGCGGATTCCTTTTCCTGCTCAGGTTGGTATATAATCAGATCCATTCAACCCTCTCTAAGGATCATTTATGCTCCCCATGCTCGGCATTACCGGCCACAGTGGTAGTGGCAAAACCACATTATTAGAAAAGCTCTTACCTGCATTACAACAGCGAAATTTACGCCCTGCGGTCATTAAACATAGCCATCATAACGCACAAATTGACAAAGAAGGCAAGGATAGTTGGCGTATGAAAGAGGCGGGTGCGGCGCAAGTGATTATGACGTGCGATCAACGTTGGGCGTTGATGACAGAAACACCGCAAAAGTGCGTCTCTAGCTTATTTGGCACAACAATTTGATGACTCGTTAACTGATTTTTGTGTTGGTGGAAGGTTTTAAGCAGGAACCGATTGAGAAAATTCTGCTTCACCGCCGAGACATGACGAAGCCATTGCCTGTGATTGATGAGCATGTATTGGCAGTGGCAACCGATTATCCGTTAGACTGCGACAAACCAGTTTTAGATATAAATCATATCGACCAAGTTGCTGAGTTTATCGTGACTTGGTATCAACAAAAGTGCGGTTAAAATTAAGAGTATTTTTATGAGTGAGCGTCAGAATTATCGTAACTTAGCTTGGATTGCCGCCATAGCGTTATTCATGCAATCCCTTGACGCTACTATTCTTAATACAGCCTTGCCTGCCATTTCCGCCAGTCTGAATGAATCGCCGTTAGAAATGCAAATGACGATTATCAGTTATTCTCTCACTGTTGCGTTATTCATTCCGCTCACCGGTTGGGTGGCGGACAAATATGGCTCACTAAATGTCTTTCGTGTTGCCGTTGGCGTTTTTGTATTGGGATCTGTTGCCTGTGCCATGGCTAATTCATTAAATGCCTTAATTTGGTCACGTATTTTTGCAAGGGGTCGGCGGCGCATTAATGATGCCTGTGGCGCGTTTGGTGATTATTCGTCATGTACCGAAAACACAATTGGTTGCTGCATGGAACGCCATGGCAATGGCAGGGCTTATCGGCCCGGTGATGGGACCTATCGTTGGTGGCTGGTTAGTGACACATGCCACTTGGCATTGGATTTTTTTAATTAATATTCCCATTGGTTTACTAGGCATCTGGTTTGCGGGGCGTTATATGCCGAACAGCACAGGAAAAATTAATAAATTGGATTGGTTTGGTTTCGTATTATTTGCCGGCGGATTGGCAGGCGTTACTCTCGGTTTGGATTTACTTTCGGAAGATAGGGTTAGTCAATGGAGCACCGCTCTTATTTTGCTCATTGGGGTTCTCAGTTTTGTTGTTTATTGTTTCTATGCACAACGTGCGCAAACCCCCTTATTACCACTGAATTTATTTGCTGTGCGCTCCTTCCGCATAGGCATTATCGCCAATATTTTTATACGCTTAACCGGCTCCGGCATCCCCTTTCTTATGCCCCTAATGTTACAACTCGTATTCCATTACAGTGCCGAAATTACCGGTTGGTTACTGTTGCCTATTGCGCTTAGCTCCATTATGACCAAATCCTTTGCCGGCAAAAATTCTGTCGCGTTTTGGCTATAAAATAACGCTAATTTCCACCGCACTTTCTATGGCAATCGCCATCGCAGCTATGGGCTTGCTTGATCAACAAACGCCATTGTGGATATTTATCTGTATTTTGGCGTGGTACGGCAGCAGTATGTCCATCATATTCACCGCCGTCAGCACTCTTACGGTGAGTGAGTTAAGTGAGAACAACGCTAGCGCAGGATCCACCTACCTCAGTGTGATCCAACAAGTCGGTATTAGCGTAGGTATTGCTGTCTCTGCCGTGATTCTCGATATTTACCGTCATGTTATCGGCGAACAAGGAGACCAATTACAACAAGCCTTCAACTACACTTTTCTCACTATCGCACTGTTTGGCATCCTATTGTTGTGGATTTTAAGTCATCTTAGAAAGGAAGATGGTGCAGGTAATTTTTATCGAGAATAGGCACAAAAGTGATCGTGGTAGTTAGCAGAAACATAAAGGGTTGGGTAATAGTTACACCTCTAATGCATTGATATTATTTTTCAAACGTTTCTTAAACGAAGCAACGCGCCCCATTGGGGAATATGCTAAATAGTCATCGCTATTTCAAACATCTAAAAACAGAATATCCTGTATAAAATGAATCGATTATTTTGCCGTCTGACTTGAATCGCTCCAGTTTTTTTGCGCTAAAGTTCGCATCAATTTTCAAAAGGAAGATCGTCGTTTCCGGTGAAGCGGCAGGACTTCAAATCCTGTTGAGGCTGCCAGCAGTCTCGGGTAGGTTCAACTCCCTACGATCTTCCGCCAATTCATGTCATCCCGCATAAATCCACATAAACAACCTACCAAACAAAACCCTGTATCTAAAAAGGCTTTTATTGTAATTTATCGTAAATCTACATAAACTACTAGCAACGATTTTTTTAGTACTATTTTTTTAGTACTATATTTTGCCGATAGTACTATTTTTTTCTCATTTACTCCCTGAGAACTCTCTAAACCTCAAAAAAATTATAGTACTAAACCGCAATTTAGTTCTTATAAATCAATCTACTAGAAATCGGCAATTAACAGGCACTCTTCTGTTTTTTTGATGGTACTAAAATTTATGGCGCGCATAATTAAACCCTTAACCGACAAAGAAATTCGCACTGCTAAAGCGGATAAATTCCCACTCAGAGACGGCAACGGATTATCTCTAGAACTTACCACCACCGGCGCGAAAAATATGGCGTTTTAACTACTTTTAAGCCCTTTACCCAAAAAGAACCAATATCAGCCTAGGCAAACTATCTGATATGACATTGACACAAGCACGGGCAAAGCGTGAAGAATATCGGCAACTCTTAGCAAAGAATATCGATCCACTTACCTATGAAATGCAACTCAAACAAGAAAACACGGACAAACAGAACCGCACTTTTGAGCGCATGGCAGAAGAATGGTTTAAGGATAGGCAGCTTAAAGCTAATTTCACTGAGCGCACCGCAAAAGACACATGGGCTTTATTTGAACGACATATTCTCCCCGCTATCGGCAAATATCCAATCGACCAACTGACCGCACTTATCGGCATTAATGCTTTCAAGCCATTAGAGCGCGCAGGAAAAATTAGAGACCGTTAGAAAAAAATATTAAACAACGTAAATCATGTAATGCGTTACGCCTTGCACCGTGGATTAATTGCCACCAACAACTTAGCCGAAATTCAACGGGAATTTGATAAACCGCGTGTAAAAGGTATGAACACCATAGAACCGGACGAGCTGGCGGAATTTTTAGCGAAATTCTATCAAGCAAGAGATGAAGGAAGATTTTTCTCTATTGTCGTTCTGTGCCGTGATGTTGGCAGTGTTAACCGGAAGCAGACCAAGCGAAATAGCACGGGCGCAGTGGGAAGATATAGACACCTCAGCGCAAACATGGAGCTATCGAGTACAGAAAGGCAATAAGAATTTACCGGAGGGGCGATTGCATATCGTCACCCTCTCCCGTCAAGCCGTGGCTATCTTTGAGAAAAATGCGGGAAATTCAGACCGCACTTAGTCTAACTGACAGCCCTTTTGTCTTTGCCAGCACCACCGCCAAGAGTGGACATATCACTATTGAAGCCTTGCGCATGGCAATTATTCGAAGCGTTGGCGAGGGGAGATTAACAACCCACGGTATTAGACATTTATTCAGCACCTCACTTAATGACAAAAACTATAATGCAGATTGGATTGAGAAAGCCCTATCACACAAGGATAAGAACGCCATTAGAGGAACATATAACAAGGCTTACTATATCAATCAGCGGGCGGAAATGTTGCAGGCGTGGGCGGATTATGTGGAATCATTAGCCCCCTCTCCAATAGTCGGGAAATAACAATCAACCCACATTCTTTTTTTACACTCGAACGGTAGTCTTTATAGGCTGCCGTTTTTTATTAATTAATTCTGTTGTGGGAGTTTTTTCAAATCTTAACCACTTTGCCACTTCAACCACTTATTTTCTTATAAGTCATTAAAAAAATAAAGAATAGTTAGAAGTGGTTACACAAGTGGTTAAAGTGGTTACTGAAGGTAAAACAGGGAAAAAGAGGGTATTTTTTTCATGATTTATTGCATTTTATTTTTTTGCGTTTTGCGGATTAAATGTGTATTTGGCGAGAGAAATGAGGTACGGTTATGGTAGCTATACCTTTGGTTAAAGTTGTGATGACTACAACCGGAAAGACGGAAATCCGTCTATTCCAATGTAAAAAGGTTTGATGTAGTGCATGGAGCTTTTTTTATTGAATTTTTCGGAGCAGTACGCACGCGCGAAGCATTTATACCAATGGTGGAGGGGCGTAACAATCTCTACACCAATCAACCGCGAAAACCGCTCATTCAATGCAATTTTTCATAACCGCGAAATTAAGATTTAGCATGGTGGTAGATGATGACAGATAAAAGCAGACTGATTCGCCACTAAGTAAAAGGTACTCCTGAGGAGAATAGCACTCCCACGGGGTTTAGGGCGCGCGGAGATTGCCTATTTTTTTGAATTTCTAGTCATCATCATCTTCCGGCTAAATTGCTTTTTTTATAGCGTTCGAAAACCTTTTTATAGTGTTCCGAAACCTGTTTATTTATACAGATTTTTTTCTTGCGAACAGTATTGAAACGCTACTTACCTTATGAAAGAATAAACCAACGTAAAACGCCGTAAAAGATACGGCAAGATTAATACTAAATATAGTGCGACTAGGTGCGGATTAATTACCCACGCCGAAAGAATGAAACCCTATTTTCATTTTGTCGCACTTCCTTTCATGAATAGGGCAACGCATAGGGGCGTTTTATGTTAGAAAAGATTAAACGTTGATAAGTTTTAAACATAATATTCCAGATAGATCGTTTTATTCGGTATTTGAAATATCCAGGGCATTAAATATTTCTCTTGATGGAATTTTTAGACTATTTAGCGTCTGGGGATCTTAAGGCTCAAATAAATGTAGTTTACATAAATGATGGTATAGTCTCTATCGGCGGAAGATGTACTACACAACAAATTTTCTTAGAAAAAGATAAGTCATTTATATCATTTAATGGCGGTCTAGGATTAAATATTAATTTATCCAAGAAAAATTTATTTTTTGAAGTCAAAGGGAACTTCCAAAAATATCTTATATAAAAATCAACATATGCGATTTCTTTTCGGGAAAATAAATAAAACTATTCACTTGAAAATAGAGATGTTTCATTTAATGCTTATTTTAACATACACAAACATTTCTTTTCTGAGAATCAGTTTTCATTATCACAGGATCTAAAAAGAAGCCAATCTATTCGGAAAGTGTAAGCTTGCTATGAAAGAAGATGGCTTTTCAAATTTAACACTCACCTTTAAAAAAACCTTATACAATTGAACTAGGACAAATAAAAATAAGTCATGCTGATTTAATGTATTTTTGACTAAAGAACAAAAACCTATTGATAGTTATAAAGTGCGAATTTCATACCTATTAAGCCTTATTGATAGTGAACTGGAAGCTATGCAATATTGCTTATAACAAATTCTTTAAACGCAAAGATATAAATAAGCCTTTATCGACGAGCAAAAGCAGAAATTAGTAAATTACAAAAATATCATTGATGAATCAAAAGATAGCTCAATCTTAGAAACAAATTTACTTAGTTATGACACCAGCACTTCTCAAGGTAAGGAAATTTCTAGGGATGTTTTTAGAATATCAAGCTGATTTACCTGAAGGAATAAACTCAGACAAACTAGCAGACTTTATAAGTCTGATTATTGATCCTGAATTACTGGACGAAAACGAGAAATACCGAGTTATAGCCGCTTACATTCAAAACTAGATACAAAACACAAAGGGAAACGATTAATTCCTTCCAAAAAAACACTATTAAAAAAATATCTAAACCAATTATAGCCAGTTCAAAAACTGGCTTTTTATTATTCAATAATCCATAAAATTTAGTTCATTTGTTCATTGAACGAGTTCATTTGTTCAGTTTCATCACAAAACCTTTTCCATATTGCTTTAATAACCCGTAAACGTTTACGACACATTCCACAGATTGAAACTAACGAGGGGTAAACATGACACTTCAAACACATACAGATCCAAATAAACGTTGTTCACTAGCAGAAGTAAAGAATCTTGCCGGCGGCGTATCACATACATTCATTTATCAGCAAGTGAAAAAGGGTTTATTAGCACCACCTGAAAAACTAGGACGTATGAGCCGTTGGAAATATGCCGATGTTATGGCGTGGCTGAATGGCGAAACGGCACAGGCGCACTAATAGGGAGGGAACGAATGAATCAAATGCCTTTTTCTTTCCACCACCAGCACAAGCGAACAACGCCGATTCATCATTCAACGAGTTGAAGAGCGCCCACACAGCACAAACGAACTGCGACAAATGGGCGTTTATTACCCGCCGGCACGCATTAAAGAATTACGCAATCAAGGTTATTTGATTGATACGTTCTTCCGTGATGAAACCGACAACACCAGCTTAATTCACCGTGTAGGTGTTTATGTTTTACATGAAAACGCAGTAAGCCAAAAACACAATCAGACAAGCACAGAGGAAGTTTAATGATGAATAGCACAAACACACCAACTCAACTACAAAAAGCACGGCACAGCAACACTATGGAGCATTGAAGCTCAAATTGCCGAGATTTACGAAATCGCAGACGCAGGATTGAACGGTGCGATTTATCAAGTGAATGAACACGGCGAAAGAATCAGCAAGAGCAAAGAGGAAGTGTTAGATCTAATTTTGGATAGGGTCACATTGGCTTTGATGGATATTGATGATCTAAAACGACAAATTGAAGCCCTAGCCATTCACCACGAAGCCAAAAGCTGAGCGGGATTATTTAACGTTGCCGGTGGTGGACTTAGGGAGGGGCGCAATGATTGAACAAGAAACAAACCAAGCCACCAACGAAGAACAAGAAAAGCCTACGCTGACAATGGCGCGGGCATATATTGCCAAACTGAGAGAAATTAGCGGCAATGGTGGCAGGAAGAAAAACTTAAAGACAACCTGACACCAGCCGATATATGGAATCTTGTTCATGTGCAGTTAGGTAACACAGAACGACTGATTGAAATCGCACAAGAGCAACTAAAGAGGATTTAGACAATGAGCTACGGGCAGGAAATACGAAGCCAATTTGCCAAAGCCTACTCACGTTTAAAGGAGACTACACAATGACAACCAAAAACAAACGGAAATTTAACCGCACTTTTTACCGGTGGAAAAATCCTTTTACCAAGGCATAACCACATACCACGTTAACGCGCGGGCATTGCATGGATTTTTTGGAAAATAAACGCGACTTTTTCTAACTGGATCTCTCAAAGAATTAGCCAATATGGCTTTCTCGAGGGAGTGGATTACACCATTGTTTGCCCAACAAATTTGTTGAGCAAAGAGAGCAATAAAAAAATCTTTAACTCACAAAAATTGTGAAGCAAAAAGACAACTTATGTTACTCAAATTTGAGTAAAACCAAATCTACTTCTCGCCGTGGTGGTCACAACAAAAATTGATTATTTACTTTCGTTAAACATGGCGAAGGAATTGGCAATGGTAGAAAACAATGTTCAAGGCAAAGCCGCCCGCCGGTATTTTTATTTCTTGTGAAGAACAACTAAGCCAAATTGCCCCGGAAATTCACCAACAAGAATTAGCCCGCTGGCAACAAAGCCGAGAGTTAGCCAAGTCACCTTTCAAGTCGATGAATAATGCCCCTTGAACGTATGAGAACACGACAAGGCAAAAGGCACGGCTAAGAATCACTATATCAATGAATCAAACATGCTAACCGGCATTGTATTAGGGCAAAGCGTGTAGCTATACAAAGTCGATAAACCACATTCAAGGCGAAGTACGGGAACACTTAAACGCCGTACAGCTTGAACGATTGGAATATTTAGAGAGGGCAAATGAAATGTTGCTTGATAGCGACATTCAAGACTTTGAGGAGCGCCGTTTTAAGTTAGTGGCGATGTTGGCTAATCGGTTTAAAACAAGCGGCATGAAACAAAACGCCCGAGATAACACTACGGGCGTACTATTTAGGAAGAATAAATCAAATGTACTTAAATTATATTCAAATCAAAGAAATTCACAATAACCACTTTACAAAGTGCGGTCAAATTTGCGAGTATATTCCTGCCTTAGCAAAATCTAAGGTCAGCCGTGAAAGCTGAATATTAAGTTACAGGCGAACGATAGCACGCCTTTTAATCGTGCTTTTTTTGTTCGTAACATTCGCACACCTCAAGAATTTGCGGATTTTGTTTTATTTAATCTAAAAATTCATTCAATGGTAGAGCGTAATAGGCAGTCTTTTGACTGGCTGCCTTCCTGTAACGGCAGTTTTCCACCCTGTTATGCTCTACCGCCCGACCGTGGAAAGTCTAGCGGTAGATTCTGAAAAATCAGTTACAGGAATCTACGCAAATGTATCAATTCATTTTTTGCGGCTATTCGCCGTACCGATCTAACCAATCACATTCAAAAAAATCCGTATCACTGCCAATACAGAACAAGCCGCACGCGCCCAATTCGCCCGTGATTTTGTTCTTGTACTCACCGGCAAAATCAATCTTCAAAACACCGTGAAAAACAACCGCACTTTTTACGGCAATCTCTCGTGATTCTATGGAGGTGGCTCATGCTTAGTTATGACGCAATTAAAAATTGTTCTTCAAGACGTAGTGAATAGTAACGGAGTAAGCAAGGAAACTTTTAGAGAAGATCCGAACTGAAAGTGAATGCCTTTGTGGAACTATCGAATATGGATTGATGGAGTTAGGCGACATGATAAGCCGCTTAGGCTTCTTTGCTGAGAGTGAGCAAAACTTTGATCATCAAGCGATGAGCAATGACAATGTAAAACATATTGGAGCATTAATTCAGGCTAACGCATATTTTCTAAAACACATTGCGTAATGTATCAGCAGAAGCCACCTATCACCTTAACAGTGGAAATAAGGGAAGAAATGATGAGTAACACTAAATTCCCTTATAGCCTTGTTTTTACCTATGACAACGGCGATCAATTCACAGCTGGTCAATATTGTTCACTTAGAGACGTACTACAAGCCAAAAATCAGAGCAAAAAGCTGAGATTGGCGAAACAGATATTAGCGGCAGACGTTTAGAAACTATCACTGTTTTAGCGGAGGGCGAAAATGAAACCAACTAACCCAATGGCACAGCTTCAACAATGGAAAGCGAACAATACTAAGAATTTAGTAAGCGATGGTGGGGTATCAGTCAACGGCGTACACTCTAACACGCTCAAAAATTGAGCCGGTTAAAAGTGAGATAAAAAAACTGCGAAAGAAATTGCGAAACTGCGAAACGAAACAAAACACAGTTAACCCTTGATAATACTGGCTTTATAAAAAGAAACTGCGAAACAGGTTGCGAATTTGCGAAAGCGCAGAATGCAAATTTACATTCTGTTCAAAAAAACGCAACAGGAAGCGCAAGGCGGAGAGAAACGCAAATACCAAGGGAAACTGTTTATCAATCCATTGGTGGCGGAATATAGCCAGCTTACGCGCCAATTTAAGCTAATTCATGATAGTAACCGCAAATGCCTTGAAGTTTATCCGGATGACTTCCATCACAAACTAAAAATGCGTGGGGAATGTGTTGATTTAGTGGAGCGATTAAAAGGTGGTGGAAAGTTATTCAATGACTTAGCCAAAGGCATAAATTTAAACGCGGAACAGACCGCACTTTTGAAATCGTTTAATCAACTGAACGGGTATCTTATTTTCAAATTCGCTGAGGTGGCGAAACAGATTGATGAATTGAATCTTGAGCGTGTGGAAAGTATCAAGTTACAAGGGGAAGTGATGAGTAAAACTGTTTTTTGCGTTAACTGCCCTATTGTCATTTTATGACGATTCAAGCCTTTCTATCGTGGTTGCCGTGCGAGAGACGAAAGAGGAAGTAAAAGCCTTGCACCATGATTATTTGCAGCAGGGGAAGATGACAGGGATAAAAGCAATTAACCTTGAGTATTACACCTTGGCAATCGTGACTGGCAACGCTAATCCGCCAATGATTCTTGCCACCGGTAAGAAACAACGTGAAATCATGGAGGACGCTCGAGAGAATTTTAAAATGCTGCTCCCTTATGCACAAATCATTGTGGCGAAATTTGCTGATATGGCATTGATTCAACAGCGTGGCACGCTTGAGTTTATAGCGGGGTAACTTATGGCAAGATTAAAATATGCACCCAACTTAAAAACTTCAAGATCAAACGGGCAATTCTGAAATTGTTATTTGCGTGGGCGTTCAAGCATGGGACTTTGCCAAATACATTAAAGAGCAAGAAAGCCCGCATATTAGCCCTGTGGTGGTGGATAACGAGATATTGGAAGAAATCGACAAGTACCGAATCGCACCGAAGAAAGCACGGTTTATTCGTCTGATTCGAGCTAATAACGCTAAAGCCATTGGATGAGCTAGTTTTAGGGCAGTTATGCGCGAACATTGCCGGCACAACCAAAAGCAATTATGGTGGAACTGTACGATGAAGCCGGACAATTAATTGATAACCTGAACAGTTATGTTGGCAAAATTCGCAAAGGAGAAAGCGTACTGCCACCAACGACAGAAAGCGAAGATTATGCCACCACCTTTAACACGAAGCCTGATAACAAGCGAGTTAGTGATTTTTGGCATGGTATCGCAGCCTTTACGCCTCGATGAAGTTAGCGACACCCTTTACACCTACACGGGCAAGAAGTGGGAGGCATTGACGGAAAAAGCCGTAGGACGCATTGTGAGGGACTTTTTCAGGAAAAGGGCATATCTTACAGCGCACGCCGTATTGATGGCATGGTTAAGCTCATGATTGATTATGAACTGGAATTAATGGGCAAGCGTAACCCTGATTTATTAGCGTTTTCCAACGGTGTATTGAATAAGAAAACAGGAGAATTTTTACCGCATGATGAGCAGTATTTTTAACCTCGTTCATTGATATTCAATACGCCGAACAGCCACAAAATACACCGCACTTTGATAGATGGTTGCAGTGGGTTAGCGACAACGACCAAAAACAAAGCACGCCGCATTTTGGCAGGGGTTATATATGATTCTTACGAATCGCTATGAATGGCAGTTATTCCTTGAAGTGACGGGCGTTGGTGGTAGTGGTAAATCCATTTTTAACGAACTGGCGAAGATGTTAGCCGGCGAGGGAAACACGGCAGCAATTAGCCTGAAAGAATTAGAAAGCGTTACAGCAAGAGCAAAAACTCATTGATAAAACGTTTTTCTATTCCTCAGATCAAGAATCATATATTGGCGATGGCGCAGAACTGAGAGCAATTACCGGCGGGGATAGTATCAGCGTTAAACTGCTTTATAAAAACCCGTTCGATGTGGTGGTGCGTGCGGTTTACATGATGACAAATAACACCTCAATTATTTTTAAAGAGAATAACGGCGGAATTATGCGCCGTAGAGTGATTTTTCACTCAATGAAAAAGTACCCGATGATATGCGGGATAATCACTTGAAAGAGAAACTGAACGCCGAAGCGTCTGGGATTGTACGCCGTTTACTTGATACTTTTTCAGATCCAAGTGACGCAGAGAAACTATTGCACGAACAACGGGAAAGCATGGAAGCATTAAAAAGTACGGCGACAAACCGATCACATTCTAGACTTTTGCCGACACTTCACCAGTAAGCAGACAATTAACGGGTTATATGTGGGCAGTGCAAGAACGGCAGCAAACGCAGAGAAACGCTATTTATACTCAGCTTATCTTCACTACTGCGAATGCTTAAACATTACTAAACCACTAGGGCGAAGTCGTTTTATTCAAGCCTTTTAAGCAGGCAATGAAAGAAAGCTCAATTTGCTTATGAATTTGAGCAACGTTCAAAAAGATGGTTATTTGATTACTAACGTTTATTTTATTGATTCAGACAGCTCATTGAATGAATGGCGCGGATAGTGAGCGTAATAGAGATGAAAGGCTTGATACTATTAAGTATTGAGCCTTTTTATTGCAGATAATTCACCAAAAACACACTAAAAACGCCCCTAAAAAGTGGTTACTGAGGGTTAAAAGTGGCTAAATAAGTGGTTACCAAGTGGCAACTGAAACAAGTAACCACTTCTATTTTTTTAGGTTTAAAATTCAAATGGTTAAGTCTAAAAATTGCCCTAAGAAGTGGTTGAAGTGGTTACTTTTCACAAAAAAACTTTTTTTCTTTTTTATTTTTAATTTTTATTTGTCGAAATCTCTTTTTATAGTGTAAAAAAACTATCATGCTGAGGTGGTGGAAATGCGAAAGGTCAAAGCGAATAGCAATACAGATAACTATCAGAACAGCCGCTTTTAATGCCGTGAAACATGGTGGATATAGTACGGCTTTTTCTCTTTGAGTAAGGAAGAACGGGAGCAAATTTTTCGACCGGTTAAACCGTGGGAAAAAAAGCGCTTTCATGGGGTTGATTTTAAAAAGCCCTCATGAGCTTAAAAAAATTGTGTGAAAAATAGACAAAATAAACGGTTAAAAAATTTTAGTACTATAAATAGTACCATAATTAGATATGGTAAAAATTAATTCATTTAAAAACAATTAATTAGTATTAAATTCAACTCCTACGATCTCCGCCAAGTTTTCATTCTCAAAAAGCACTTCAAAAACGACCGCACTTTAACTAAAATCAATATCTTTAAGTCAGGTTTACCTTTGTGGCAGTTAACCCAAGATGAGTTAAAAGCGCTTAAGTCATGAATTTATTGTTGATTGATAGTTTATGTTTAAAAAGTGCGCGGTCAGAAAAACACTTAAATTTCTGACCGCACTTTTTTTCTTTTTTGTGGATTAACGACGCGGTAAATAGCGGGTTGGGTCGACGGATTTACCTTTGTAGCGAATTTCAAAGTGAAGTTTTACGCCGTTGGTGCCGGAGCTACCCATTTTGGCGATTTGCTGACCTGCGTTCACTTCTTGTTGGTCTTTCACGAGGATGCTGTCATTGTGGGCGTAAGCACTGAGGGAAGTCATCGTTATGTTTGATGATGATCAGATTACCGTAGCCGCGTAACGCATTACCCGCGTAAACTACACGACCGCCCGCAGCCGCGTTAACCGCTTGTCCGCGTGAGCCGCTGATGTCTATACCTTTGTTGCCGCCATCAGAATTTGAGAAACCTTGATAACATTGCCACTGGTTGGCCAACGCCAAGCGACGTTGGAGACGGCCGGTGCAGTTTCTGTTGTCATTGCTTGGCTTGTAGGTTGTTGCACTTGCGTAGTTAGCGGTGCATTGGACGGAGGCGTTCCGCCTACACTCGGCTTTAATGGACCGGTAATAGTGCCATCTGAGCCATATTGTGTGCCGTTAGCGCCCGGAGTATAGGTAATCGTTGGTTCGGTTGCACCCGGTTGAGTTGTTGCTTGCATTGGTTGTGCAACCGATGTGGTTTTCGCCACTGCTTGTGGGGCGGCAGAGCGTCCATTAGACACTTTTTAAGGTTTTGTCCCACACTTAGGCTATATGGCTCTTTCATGTTATTTAACGCAGCCAATTCTTTTATATCTAAGCCGGAAATATAGGCAATGAGAAACATGGTGTCGCCTTTGCGAACAGTATAAGTTTCCCCTTTATAGAAGCCTTTGTTAATTTGGCTGTAATCCGGCGCGTTAGTGGTTGGGTTACGCGGGATGGTAAAATCCTGTGGCACCTGTTGAGAATGTGTCTGCGCCACAGGCTGTGGTTGCGTCTGTTGAACAGGCTGTTGTGCCGGTTGTTGATAGGTCGGTTGGAAATTCGGTTGCGGTGTAGATTGTGCGTTGGCACCTTGTACATTACCACTTTGTTGCATTGGACCATTCATAGAATTCGGTACATTGCTTTGAGTAATCTAGGTTCCCAAGCAGCACTGCCACCATCAGAGCTCACCGTCAACCGGTTGCATCATGCCTGGAGAGAGTGATGCCGTCAGCATTTTCCACCGGTGCCGGTGAGTTTGAGCTACAAGCTGCAAGTACAGCGATAGTTATTGGTAAAAAGTAAAAAGATTTTTTTCATTTTTGATTCCTTAATTATTTCATATTCGCTGGCATACCATGTTGTTGAATTTCAGGCATCCAGTTACCATCTGCAATTGCACCTGTTCCTTCTACCGGCTGCATAATCCCCGGAGGAAGGTCATTTTCATCTTTTGGCGCATCTTGCGAAGAACAGGCCGTGAGCATTAACATCATAGACAATAACAAAATCAGTTTATTCATTTTATCACCTTGTTTAACGTAGAATTAAATAAGCGATGACGGCTAAAGCAACCACCGCCCATCCAATAAATTCAATGGATTTGCGTAATTTCGCCGCAAATTTTTTTCACCGCCCCAAGCGGCTAATTTTTGAGACTAGGATAAATCTCGCTGCGCGAGAAATAAATGCAGTGAGAACAAACGGCAAAAATGCCATGTGCATAACGCCGGCGCAAATGGTAAACACCTTATAAGGAATAGGTGAAAACCCTGCTACAAACACCACCAAAATGCCCCATTTTTCAAACCAGTGAATCGCCGTTTGCCAATGCTCTTGATAACCCCATTGCGTAATGTATTGTTCTACCAAGTCGAAAGCGTAATAACCTAAGGCATAACCGATCATGCCACCTAAGACAGAGGCAATGGTTGTGAACAGAGCGAATTTCATTGCGCTTTGTGGCTTTGACATGGACATTGGGATTAACATCACGTCGGGGGGAATGGGAAAAAAAATAGCTTCGATAAAACTCACGAAAGATAACCAAAAAGGCGCGAAACGATGTTTCGACCAAATCATGGTTTTATCATACATTGCACCAAACAAATTCATTTCACTTCCCTCATTTCAAAAGTTTGAATTATTCACTTTCTAACCAACGTTGTAAAGCGGTCATTGACTGGTGTGCGGTCATATCTACTTGAATCGGCGTGATGGAAACATAGCCGTTTTTTACCGCATGAAAATCGGTTCCCTCGCTTTCATATTCAGGCAGTCCGCTTAGGCCTATCCAATAAATATCTTCATCACGTGGGCTTTTTTGTTTAATCACTTCAGCGGCAGAAGATCGATAGCCCAAGTGGCAGACTTTGATACCTTTGAGTTCTTCGTAAGGCGCATCCGGCACGTTAATGTTCAAAATTTGGTGTTTGCCCAATAATTGGGAATGCAATTTGGGTACCAAATCGCACACTACACGGGCTGCCGTTTCAAAGTGTTGGCGACCATCAAGCGATATAGCAATAGCCGGCAAGCCTAAATGGCGTCCTTCAAAGGCGGCAGCTACGGTGCCGGAGTATAAAACATCATCGCCTAAATTAGCTCCGGCGTTAATGCCGGAAACTACTAAATCCATGCGCCCGGAAAGAAAACCGTTGAGCGCAATATGCACGCAATCAGCTGGCGTGCCGTTGACGCAATAGTCACCGCTTTCCAACCGTAATGGTTGGAGTGGTTTAATTAAGGTCAGCGAACTGGAAGCAGCGCTGCGATTGCTGTCCGGTGCCACAATGGTGACATTGGCAATATTGCGTAGTGCCTGTGCCATTACACGGATACCCGGCGCGTGAATGCCATCATCGTTACTTAATAAAAATATTCATGTTTTTTTCCTGTTTTTTTCTTTTTTTGTTATTCGTTGGTGATATTTACCAGCTCGCGCACCAAAGCGGTAGCGTAACTGCCCGCCGGTAAATAAAATTTCAAGCGCAAAGCCGTTTGGCTCAAATTGCCATTGGAATTGCTGTGGCTGCATTAATATTGGGCGCCGTGCCGCTTTCATCCGTTCTTGTCGCATTAAAGCAAACAACGCTTGATGTTGGGCAAAATTTCATTTTTCAAAATCGACCGCACTTTTATCTTCTTCGCCGATAAGTGGCGCGGTAAGCAAAATATCCTGCTGTACTAAGCGTTGTTGCAGTTTTGCCAACTCTTCCGATTCGTTAGCAACGAACCAACTGTGCGAGCCGTTAGTTGTAAAATATCATCATGTAAGACCCGCTGCGCCAAGCCAAGTTCAATACGCTTGGCCACAATAAGGTTGAAAACCTCACTGCGTGCAGCAGAAAGATAGAAGCTACGTTTATTGCGATCTTTTACTTTAATCTCGCCGTTTGCCCAGCGTAACGCCTGCGTTAAGTTATTGCCATCACGGCCAAAACGTTGTTCGGTGAAATAATTCGGGAAGCCGTTTTTTGCCAGAAAATCTAACCGCACTTTGAGTTCATCGGTTTCTTCGGCGTTGCGGAGCAAAATCTCAAAATGATTGCCTTGTAGGCTACCGATACGAATTTTTCCGTTGGTGGCGGGTGACTTCAGAATTTCTACCCCTTCGAGGGAAAATTGACTGAAATCCGGCGTTGGCTGTCCAGGCATTTGCAGACCAAACCATTGCTCGGTAACGGCTTTGCGATCTTTCAAACCGGCGTAGCTCATGTTGCGGGCAGAAATACCGGCGAATTTTTGCCAGCTGTTCGCCCTACAAACAAGGTGTTGCAATCGGTTTTGCGCACTTTCACGGCAACAAATTCGCCATCGCCACTCATGTCGTAGCCGAGCTGTTCTTTGACCACAAAAATCTGCACATTCCGCTTTTAAAAAGTGCGGTCTGTTTTGGCGGTGTTTTTTTGCAGATAGGCTAAGTCCATCATGGTTTGCGTACCAACAATGCCACGGCTTTCGCAGGCAATGCCTTCACCGCGACCGGTAAAGCCAAGTTTTTCCGAGGTGGTGGCTTTGACGTTGACTTGTTCGATGTCGACAGACAAATCCTGTGCGATCAGGGCGCGCATGGCGTCAATATGCGGGCGCATTTTCGGTGCTTGCGCAATGATGGTCACATCCACATTGCCTAAAACATAGCCTTTTTCCTGTACTTGGCGGTACGCTTCCCGTAATAACACGCGGCTGTCTGCGCCTTTGTATTGCATATCCGTGTCGGGGAACAGCTTGCCGATGTCACCCAGGGCCACTGCGCCGAGTAAGGCATCGGTCAGCGCATGGAGCGCCACATCGCCGTCGGAATGGGCGATAAAGCCTTTTGTCAAAGGGAATGGTGACGCCGCCGATAATGAGCGGATTGTCGGTGCCGAAAGCGTGAACATCAAAACCATGGCCGATTCGTATCATTTTGTCTTCCTCATTAAATAAAATTCCGCCAACGCCAAATCTTCCGGGCGGGTGACTTTAATATTATCGCTACGTCCCGCCACCAAGTGCGGTTGAAATCCCGCGAGTTCCATGGCAGAGGCTTCGTCAGTCACGGCAAGTTGTTGCTGTTGGGCGTGGATTAACGCGTTTCGTAATAGCTCCGCACGGAAAAATTGTGGTGTTTGCGCTAACCAAAGCTGGCTACGAACTTCGGTGTGGGCAATTTGTTGTGAAGGTAGGGCACGCTTGATGGTATCCGTCGCCGGAATCGCCAAAATCGCGCCGTTGTCATCATTAATTTCAAGTAATTTGTCTAAATCGCCGTGGGTTAAACAAGGACGTGCCGCATCATGCACCATTACCCAAACATCCGTGCCGGTATTTTTGTATCGCTTTTTAATCCGTTTAACACCGAATCAGCACGGGTTTCTCCACCTTCAACCAACGTAATTTTCGGGTTTTGTGCCAGATTAAGTTGTGCAATGTAAGGATCATCGGCAGCCACTGCCAACACGATTTGGCTGATGTGCGGATAAGACAGGAGCACGTTTAAGGTGTGCTGCAAAAATGGGTTGTCCGTGAATATGAAGGTATTGTTTCGGTTTGTCCGCCTGCATCCGACTGCCAACGCCGGCTGCCGGCACAACGGCGATAATCTTGCGATTTGAGGTCATTATTTGTGTTCTTTGACGATGTGATAGAAAGTTTCGTTTGGTTTCACCATTTCATGTTGCGAACGCGCCCGTTCTTCAATGGCATCCACCCTTCTTTGAGATCTTTTGATTTCTGCGGCAATAATTTGATTTCGTTGGGAAAGTTTTTCGTTTTCCTGTTGATGTACGGCAATTTCTTTTGGTGGTGTTTTTTGTAATCCCAATAACCGTTTTTGCCGAACCAAAAATCATATTGGAACAGCAATAACACCGCAATGAGTAAAGAAATAAATAAACGCATAAAAAATAATAAATCGAAAAAAATTGCGCCTAGTTTACCTTTGAATCGCGTCAAAATGCGATATTGCGCCGTTCTGCGCCGAATAATTTCTTAAAAATCGGGCTGTATCGTAGTAAGATAAGGCAATTTTTAATAGCCAGTGAGGTGCCTATGAAACCCTATTTAATTGCTCCTTCCATTCTTTCCTCTGACTTGGCGCGTTTGGGCGAAGATGTGGAAAAATGTCTTAAAGTGCGGTGGTGATGTGATTCATTTTGATGTAATGGATAACCACTATGTGCCGAATCTGACCTTCGGCCCCTGCCGTTTGTAGGGCGTTACGTAATTACGGTATCACTGCGCCGATTGACGTGCATTTAATGGTGAAGCCCGTAGATCGCATTATCCCCGACTTTGCCAAAGCCGGCGCCAACTACATTACTTTTCACCCCGAAGCTTCCGAGCATATTGACCGCACTTTGCAACTTATCCGTGATAACGGCTGTAAATCCGGTTTGGTGTTCAACCCTGCCACGCCGTTAAGTTATTTGGATTATGTGATGGACAAAGTGGATGTCATTTTGCTGATGTCGGTAAATCCGGGTTTTGGCGGGCAATCCTTTATTCCGGCGACCTTGGATAAACTCAAACAGGCAAGAAAACGCATTGATGAGAGCGGATTGGATATTCGCTTAGAAGTGGATGGCGGCGTGAAAGTCAGCAATATTGCAGAAATTGCCCGCGCGGGTGCGGATATGTTCGTTGCCGGATCGGCGATTTTCGATCAACCGGACTACAAAAAAGTCATTGATGAAATGCGTCAACAGTTAGCCGCAGTAGGAAAAATAAGCATGACAGGACAGTTTAAATTAATTGGTTTTTGATTTGGATGGCACCTTGGTGGACAGCTTGCCCTGATTTGGCGCTATCCGTAAATTCAGCGTTAGCAGAATTCGATTTGCCACAAGCGCCTGAAGCGTTGGTGCTCACTTGGATTGGCAATGGCGCGCAGATTTTTAATTGCCCGCGCGTTAGAATGGGCAACGGCACAATCGGGCAAAACCTTGACGGACGCACAAATTGCTACATTAAAAGAGCGTTTTAATGTCTTTTACGGCGAAAATATCTGCAACCGTAGCCGTTTATTCCCTAACGTAAAAGACACCTTGCAGAAACTTAAAGCCAAAGGCTACCGTCTGGCTGTCGTTACTAACAAACCGACCCAACACACCCGCCCGGTGTTGAAGGCTTTCGGCATTGAAGAGTTATTCGATGAAGTGTTAGGCGGACAATCGTTACCGGCCATCAAACCGCACCCGGGCCCATTGTTCTATTTATGCGGCAAATTTGGTTTTATATCCGAAACAAGTGCTGTTTGTCGGCGATTCCCGCAATGATATTATTGCCGCCCATAATGCCGGTTGCCCGGTGGTGGGGTTGACTTACGGTTACAACTACAACATTCCAATCTCTGAATCCCATCCGGATTGGGTGTTTGAGGATTTCGCGGAGTTATTGACGCTTGTTTGATTGATTCTTCTGAATGGATGGCGCAAACGTCCACGTTTGTGCCTTTTATTTAATTTTGGCTACAGCACAAGCGTGGACGCTTGCGCTATCAATAATAAGATTTAAAAAAATTAAGGATGTAAAAATGACCAAACCTATCGTGTTCAGCGGCGTACAGCCATCAGGTGAATTGACTATCGGTAACTACCTCGGTGCGTTGCGTCAGTGGGTGAAAATGCAGGATGACTATGAATGCCTGTTCTGTATCGTGGATCAACACGCCATCACCGTGCGCCAAGATCCGGCGGCATTACGCAAAGCCACCTTGGACGTGTTGGCATTGTATTTAGCCTGTGGCATCGACCCGGCAAAATCCACGATTTTCATTCAATCTCATGTGCCGGAACACGCGCAGTTGGCTTGGGTATTAAATTGCTACACGTATTTTGGCGAAATGGGCCGTATGACCCAGTTTAAAAGACAAATCCGCCCGTTATGCAGAAAATATCAACGTCGGTTTGTTCACTTATCCGGTGTTAATGGCGGCAGACATTTTGCTTTACCAAGCCAACCAAGTGCCGGTAGGCGAAGACCAAAAACAACATTTGGAAATCACTCGTGACATCGCGCAACGTTTTAATGCGTTATACGGACCGCACTTTGCAGTGCCGGAAGTGTTCATCCCGAAAGCAGGTGCACGCGTTATGTCCTTGCTAGAGCCGGAAAAAGAAAAATGTCTAAATCGGACGAAAACCGCAACAACGTTATCGGCTTATTAGAAGACCCGAAAGCGGTCGCGAAGAAAATCAAACGTGCGGTAACCGATTCCGACGAGCCGCCGGTGATTCGTTATGACGTGAAAAAAATAAAGCGGGCGTGTCCAATCTTCTCGACATTCTCTCCGGCGTGAGCGGCAAAACCATCGCAGAACTTGAGCAAGAATTTGAAGGCAAAATGTATGGTCACCTCAAAGGTGCTGTCGCCGACGAAGTTTCTGCCATGTTGACCACGTTGCAAGAACGCTACCATCATTTCCGCAATAACGAGGAATTACCCTTCAAATCGCCAAAGAAGGTGCGGAAAAAGCCAAAGCCCGCGCACAAGAAACATTAGCGAAAGTGTATGACGCCATTGGGTTTATTGGCGCGAAGTAAGCTATTTCACATAAAACAAAAAGCGGCGTTAAAGCCGCTTTTTTTGTTTAAAGGCAAAAGCCGGAGTCAAATAAAAAGTGCGGTGAAAATTCATTTTAAATTTCGACCGCACTTTATAGAAAAACAAATCGATTAATTAACTCATCTGCGTAAAGAAATCACGAATTCCCACCAACATATTATTAATCGCAACGGCTGCCAAAATTAATCCCATGACTCGACTAATCACGGCTGCACCGGTGTTGCCGATCCAGCGTTGAATACGGTTTGCCGCGAGGAATAAGAAATAGGTGATTAACAGGACGGACAACATGATTAGCGTTGTCATGGTTTGGTCGAACAGGCTGAAACGGTGATTGTCGGTGAGCAACACAATCGCCATCATGGCGCCGGGTGAGGCAATGGATGGCACAGCCAACGGGTAAACCGCCAGTTCGTTTAGATTGGACGAGAGTCTCATTTCCTGTTCCGGTTTGCCTTCGCCGAAAATCATGGTTAAGGCAAACAGCACAACACCAATCCGCCGGCGATTTGGAAGGCGGTGAGAGGGATTTGCATGGCTTCTAATAAGGCTTGCCCGGCAAGCAGGAAGAAAATCAAAATGCCGGCGGAAATCATAACGGCTTTACGTGCGATTTTGTGACGATCTTCCACTGATAACCCAACTGTCTTGGTTAAATAGACAGGGATGGAGCCGATTGGGTCAATAACCGCCCATAGCACTACAAATTGAACGACGAGAGAATCAAACATTGGCAACCCGATAAAAAAAGTGGAAAAATAACGCGCATATTTTTTTATGAACTGATATCTTATATTAAATTCGTTATAAACCAATGCTTTTTCACAAATTTAACCTTTAAAAACGGGGCTTGACTACGCTCCTCGAAAAACGCCAATGCCACCATCAATCCGGGTCAGAAAGTCGGCTTAGTCGGCAAAAAAACGGTTGCGGAAAATCTTCCTTATTCGCTTTATTGAAAAATGAAAATGAGCGCCGAAGGCGGTGAGGTGTCTTTTTCCGTCAAATTGGGCGCTGGCGTGGGTGAATCAAGAAACACCTGCGCTAGATTGTCGCGCCATTGATTATGTCATTCAGGGGATCGCGAATATACCCGTTTACAACAGGCGTTACAGCAAGCAAATGCCGAGAATGACGGCAACGCCATTGCCACCTTGCACAGTCGGTTAGAGACCATTGATGCATGGACGATAGAAGCCCGTGCAGGCGAGTTATTACACGGTTTAGGCTTTACTCAAGCAGAATTGGAACAGCCGGTCAAGGCGTTTTCCGGCGGCTGGCGGATGCGCTTGAATTTGGCTCAAGCCTTGATTTGCCGTTCTGATTTGTTATTGCTTTGACGAACCGACCAACCACTTGGATTTAGACGCCGTGATTTGGTTGGAGCGTTGGTTAAAAACAATATCAGGGCACATTAATTCTGATCTCGCACGATCGCGACTTTTTAGACCCGATTGTCGGCAAGATTTTTGCATATTGAACAACAAAAAGCTCAATGAATACACGGGCGATTATTCTTCTTTTGAATTGCAACGGGCAACCAAATTGGCTCAACAGAATGGCATGTATCGCCAGCAACAACTGAAAATCGATCACTTACAGCGTTATATTGACCGTTTCAAAGCCAAAGCCACCAAGGCTAAACAGGCGCAAAAGCCGTATTAAGGCATTGGAACGCATGGAAAAAAATTGCACCAGCGTATGTGGATAATCCGTTTCATTTTGAATTTCGTGAGCCGCTCTCCCTGCCAAGCCCTTTGTTAATGATGGAAAAATGCCTCTGTCGGGTATGGTTTGGGCGAAAGTTCGGTGGAAATTTTAAGTAAAATTAAACTGAATCTGGTGCCTGGTTCACGTATTGGTTTGCTCGGTAAAAAAATGGTGCAGGAAAATCTACCTTAATTAAATTATTGGCAGGCGAAATCCCCCCGACCGGCGGCACGATTCAATTGGCAAAAGGCGTGCAGTTAGGCTATTTCGCACAACATCAATTAGATACCTTACGCGCGGATGAAAGCGCCTTGTGGCATTTGCAAAAAAAATAGCGCCACAGCAAACAGAACAACAGTTACGTGATTATTTAGGTGGATTTGCCTTTCACGGCGACAAAGTCAATCAACCGGTGGCGTCTTTTTCCGGTGGTGAAAAAGCGCGTTTGGTATTGGCGCTCATTGTGTGGCAACGCCCGAACTTACTGTTGCTGGATGAACCGACCAACCACTTGGATTTGGATATGCGTCAGGCGCTAACCGAAGCGTTGGTGGATTATCAAGGTTCTTTGGTATTGGTATCGCACGATCGCCATTTGTTGCGCAATACCGTGGATGAATTCTATTTGGTGCACGATAAACAGGTGGAAGAGTTTAAAGGGATTTGGCGGATTATCAGAAGTGGCTGAACGAGCAGAATGCACAGCCAGCAGTGATAAAAGCACAAAATGAGTTCAGCGAAAATGAAAAATTCTGCCGCTAATCGTAAAGAGCAAAAACGCAAAGAGGCAGAATTGCGGCAACAACTGGCGCCACTGCGTAAACAGGCGACACAGCTGGAAAAATCAAATGGAAAAACTGGGTACGCAATTACAGCAGATTGAAACGGATTTGGCGGATCCGAGTTTGTACGACGTAGAAATGAAAGCAAAATTGACCGCACTTTTAGCCGAACAGGTACAGGTGAAAAAGCAGTTGGAAGAGGTAGAAGTTGACTGGTTGGCATTACAAGAAAGTATAGAAGACATCATGTCTCAAGCAGAATAAAACGCAAAATAATTGTGTTTTTGAAGTGGTGTCACATTATTTTTTAAAAAGATCAAAAATTTCACTTGATACTGTATATTGATACAGTTATCATAAGCGAAAATTTTGATAATGATTTTCCCGAGGTAAAAAATGGCAACTCAAGAAGAAAAACAAAAAGCGCTCGACGCCGCGTTAGGTCAAATCGAAAAACAATTTGGTAAAGGCGCCATCATGAAATTAGGCGACAGCCAAAAAAATTGGATATTGAAGCGATTTCCACCGGTTCATTTGGTCTTGATTTGGCATTAGGCATCGGTGGTTTACCGATGGGACGTATTGTTGAGATCTTCGGGCCGGAATCTTCCGGTAAAACCACCTTAACCCTTTCTGTGATTGCCGAGGCACAAAAAAATGGTAAAACCTGTGCCTTTATTGATGCGGAGCACGCGTTAGATCCGATTTATGCGTCTAAATTAGGTGTAGATGTGAAAGAGTTATTGGTGTCTCAACCGGATAACGGCGAACAAGCCCTAGAAATTTGTGATGCATTAGTACGTTCCGGTGCTGTGGATGTGGTTATCGTTGACTCGGTTGCCGCATTAACCCCGAAAGCCGAAATTGAAGGTGATATGGGGGATTCGCACATGGGCTTGCAAGCGCGTTTAATGTCCCAAGCCTTGCGTAAATTAACCAGCCAAATTAAAAATGCGAATTGCTTGGTGATTTTCATTAACCAAATCCGTATGAAAATCGGCGTGATGTTCGGTAATCCGGAAACTACCACCGGCGGTAACGCACTTAAATTCTATGCGTCCGTACGTTTGGATATTCGCCGTGTGGGGGCTATTAAAGAAGGTGATGAAGTGGTGGGAAATGAAACCCGTGTGAAAGTGGTGAAAAACAAAGTCGCACCGCCGTTCCGTCAAGTGGACTTCCAAATTCTGTATGGCGAAGGTATTTCTAAAGAAAGCGAACTGATTGATTTAGGTGTGAAACACAAGCTGATCAGTAAAGCTGGCGCGTGGTATGCTTATCAGAATGAGAAAATCGGTCAGGGCAAAACCAATGCGATGAAATGGTTAAAAGATAACCCTGAACAAGCGAAAATCATTGAAAGTACGTTGCGTGATGAGTTATTGGCCCACCCGGAATCTGCCATTACGGCTGACTCGGACAACGAAGCGCAAGGCAATATCGAGAGTGATTTTGAATAAATGCGTTATCCTAAAAAGTGCGGTCAAAAATGACCGCACTTTTGTTATCTCCGGATGTAAAAATGCAAGGGGCGGGATATGTCTTCGTTAGCATTAGGTTATGTGATGAATTTACTGTCACGACGGGAATATAGCGAATTTGAATTACGTTGCAAAATGCAAGAAAAGGCATTTACCGAGGAGGAGATTGAACAAGCCATTGCCCACTGCCAACAAAAAAATTGGCAAAATGATCAGCGTTTTTACCGAAAGTTATTTTGCACAGTCGTTCACAGCGTGGCTATGGTTTGCAGCGAATCAAACAGGAATTGCGTCAACTAAAAGGCGTGGAAAGTGCAACCATTGACGTGGCTCTTAGTCAATGTGATATTGATTGGTCTGCGTTGGCGTTAAACCAGTTGCGCAAAAAATTTCCCAATTACATGGAAAAACAACCGCCGAAGATGAAACAGAAAATCTGGCAATATATGTTATCGCATGGGTTTCATTCTGATGAATTCGCCGATTATGTGGGGTCTGAACCTCAGGAATTTAACTAAAATAGCACCCGAGAAAACTGACATTCCCTTATTTCGGCGTAGAATTACCGACAATCAGATAACGTTAAATTAAGGAGAAAAAATGACTAAAGTAATTCATACCGATAAAGCACCCGCAGCCATTGGTCCTTATGTACAAGCTGTTGATTTAGGCAATTTGGTTCTCACGTCCGGACAAATTCCCGTTAATCCGACAACCGGCGAAGTGCCGAAAGAGATCGTTGCACAAGCCCGTCAATCTTTAGAGAATATTAAAGCTATTGTTGAACAAGCGGGATTGAGTGTTGCCCACATTGTAAAAAAACCACGGTTTTTGTAAAAAGATCTCAATGATTTTTGCTGCAGTTAATGCAGAATATGAACGTTTTTTTCAAAGAAAATAATCACCCGAGCTTCCCGGCACGTTCTTGCGTGGAAGTTGCTCGTTTGCCAAAAGACGTTGGTGTGGAAATTGAAGCGATCGCTGTAAGAGCCTAGTTTTCAGCCTGTTTGAACAGAAATAAATAAGCTCCCGAATACGGGAGCTTATTGTTAATGTACGTTGGTGTTTTTAACCTGCAACACACTCACTTAATACCGGTTTATCATCCCCTTCAACTAAATCTGCAGTTTTTGCCTTTTGGTATAAAGTTTATAGGTATAATTTTTGCTGATTGCTTGATAATTTGTGCCAGAAGCCATTTTCATTAGTTCCATAGGAATCATTTCATCCATTTGGTTAATAACGGCATAAGAGCTGTTACCCGCATTGATAAAAAAACAACTTCTAAGTTTTTTTGCTGTCTTTACAGCTATAGGTGATTTTTGTGACTTCGTCTGCACCTTTGCTTTTCGCTAAGACTTGAGGTGAGATTGTTGCTAACGCGCAAGCCAAGGTGGTAATTAAAGTGGTTTTTAATAATTTCATAGTATTCTCCTGTCCATGACAAATGAAATTCAGCTTTTAGACAGAGTTAATTTGCCAAGAGTTCACGGCTGAATAATTTTTTTATTTACGAAATACAAAGAGCCTTACAAATAATAATCTGTAATAAAAAACCATCTCCTATGAGATGGTTTTTTTACGTTAAAGTGCGGTCAGAAATTAGAGAATTTCTTTCGCTTTGGCAACAACGTTATCTACAGTGAAGCCAAAGAGTTTGAACAATTGGTCTGCCGGTGCGGATTCACCGAAACTGTTCATACCAACGATACGACCATTGAAGCCAACGTATTTGTACCAGAAATCGGAAATACCTGCTTCAATCGCAACACGTTTTGTCACTGCCGCAGGTAAAACAGATTCGCGATAAGTTTCATCTTGTTTATCAAACACATTGGTGCTCGGCATAGAAACCACACGAATTTTTTTACCCTCTGCGGTTAATTGCTCTGCTGCTTTCACCGCCAATTCCACTTCAGAACCGGTCGCAATGAAAATCAGATCCGGTGTGCCGGCACAGTCTTTTAACACGTAAGCGCCGCGCGCCACATTAGCTAATTGCTCAGAAGTGCGGTCCATTTGAAGAAGATTTTGACGGGTGAAAATTAATGCGCTTGGGCCATCGGTTCTTTCAATCGCGGCTTTCCAAGCAATTGCAGATTCTACTTGGTCGCAAGGACGCCATGTTTCTAGGTTCGGAATGAGGCGTAGCGTTGCGGTTTGTTCAACCGGTTGGTGGGTTGGACCGTCTTCGCCTAAACCGATGGAATCATGGGTGAATACAAACAAGCTACGTTGTTTCATTAATGCCGCCATACGAATCGCGTTGTGGGCATATTCCATAAACATTAAGAAGGTTGCGCCGTAAGGAATGAAACCACCGTGGAGCGCAATACCGTTCATGATTGCCGCCATACCGAACTCACGTACGCCGTAGTTGAGGTAGTTACCGCCAACGTTTTGAGTCGCGCGAATTGGTTTTGGAGCCGGACCAAAGGGGTGAGGTTGGAGCTTGCCAAGTCGGCGGAACCGCCGAGTAATTCCGGTAACACTTTAGCATAAGCCTCAATGGCATTTTTGTGATGCTTTTACGGCTTGCAATGCTTGCCGGGTTAGCTTGTAAATGGTCAATGAAGGCTTGAGATTCTTTTGCCCAATCAGCCGGCAGTTTTTTTCTCTATGCGACGGGTAAATTCAGCGGCCAATTCCGGATAAGCTTTTCGCATACGCGGCAAATTTCTCATGCCATGCTTTTTCTAACTCCGCACCTTTTTGCTTTCGCATCCCATTGCGCATAGACGTCTGCCGGAATTTCAAACGGTGCGTAATCCCAGTTTAGTGCCTTGCGGGTTAATGCGATTTCTTCATCACCCTAATGGTGCACCGTGGCAATCGTGAGAGTTAGATTTGTTTGGTGAACCGAAACCGATAATCGTTTTACAAATAATTAATGTCGGCTTGCCGGTTTCTGCTTGCGCTTGTTTGATGGCGTCAATAATTTGCGCCGGGTTGTGGCCGTCGATTGCCGGAATTACTTGCCAACCGTAGGCTTCAAAGCGTTTTTGTGTGTCATCGGTAAACCAACCGTCAACATGGCCGTCAATGGAAATGTTATTGTCATCATAGAAAGCGATTAATTTGCCTAAAACCAAGGGTGCCCGCTAAAGAGCAAGCTTCATGAGAAATCCCTTCCATCAAGCAACCGTCACCTAAGAACGCATAAGTATAGTGATCCACAATGTTGTGACCGTCACGGTTAAATTGGCCTGCAAGGGTTTTCTCTGCAATTGCCATACCGACCGCATTAGTAATACCTTGACCTAGTGGGCCTGTGGTGGTTTCAACGCCCGGTGTGTAACCAAATTCAGGGTGTCCCGGTGTTTTGGAATGTAATTGACGGAATTGTTTTAAATCTTCAATGGATACATCGTAACCGCTTAAATGCAACAAGCTATAAATCAGCATGGAACCGTGGCCGTTAGACAATACAAAACGGTCACGGTTGGCCCATTGTGGGTTGGTTGGATTATGGCGTAGGAAGTCACGCCATAACACTTCAGCGATATCCGCCATTCCCATCGGTGCACCCGGGTGACCGGATTTAGCTTTTGTACGGCATCCATGCTTAAAAAAACGGATTGCATTAGCGAGTTGTTGACGATTAGACATTGTGCCTCCTGATTAGATGTCAATATTGCAATAATTTTGATGGGCTCATAAAAAAAGTGCGGTCAGATTTTTTTCAGTGTTTTTAAATACCGAAAATTTCCACCGCACTTTTGCTCAATTCATAGGGTACAAACCTTTACCATTTAGAAAGTAACATATCTTCTAATTTGCCTTGGTCAATGGCAAATTTACGAATACCATCTGCCAGTTTTTTTCCACCGCCATGGCATCACTGTTATGCTGCCAATAGAACTCGGCTTCGGTTAACGGTTGTGGCTTTGGCTTGTACCTCGCCTTGAAATTGAGTTTTCTCTCACGGCGTTTGGTGTTTCGTGTAAGATTTTCAACAATGGCGGCGCAATAGTTAAACGGTCGCAACCGGCTAATTCAATGATTTCACCGACATTGCGGAAACTTGCACCCATGACCACGGTTTTGTAACCGTATTGTTTGTAGTAGTTGTAAATTTTGGTGACGGAAATCACGCCCGGATCTTCTGCCGGTGCGTATTCTTTTTATCGGAGTTGGCTTTATACCAGTCTAAAATACGCCCCACAAACGGCGAGATTAAGTAAACGCCGGCTTCCGCACAAGCACGAGCCTGTGCTTCGGAGAATAGTAAAGTCAGGTTACAGTTAATGCTTTCTTTTTCTAAAATTTCCGCAGCTCGGATACCTTGCCATGTGGATGCAATTTTAATTAGGATACGATTTTTATTGATGCCTGCCGCTTCATAAAGCGCAATAAGTTTTCTGGCTTTCACTACGGTGGCGTTGGTGTCGTAAGAAAGACGGGCATCCACTTCGGTAGAAACACGACCCGGCACTAATTTCAGGATTTCTAAGCCGATATTTACTGCCAATTTATCTTCCGCATCAATCAATTGTTGCGCTTTGTCTTGGCTTTGTTGTTTACCATAAGCGATGGCTTCATCAATTAATGACGCATATTGCGGAAGCGCGGCCGCACTTAAAATTAAAGATGGATTAGTAGTGGCGTCTTCCGGTTTATATTGTCTAATGGCATCAATGTCGCCGGTGTCGGCAACGACAACGGTAAGTTGGCGAAGAGAGTCTAACTGGTTAGTCATAATGTATTCCTTGTTTTGAGATGGAAAAATGAGTTGATTTGTTACGCTGAGCCATTCTGAGATAATGGCAAAAGATCAGTAAAAATATAACTGCACTTTATAGAGAAAGCAACCTTAAAATGCCCTATCGGGCAGTGTTTCACACAATGAGATTGATAGGTTTGTCCTATGGGATTTTAATTATTGATTTGCTTTAGTATAGACTAGGGAATTATCAATCAGTTCAATTTATTAGCAATCAAAAAGATTTTTAAATTTTTTTGTAAAAAAATGCTTGCAAGGGTTGAATAAAAGCCTATAATACGCTTTTCCCACAACGACGCGCCGTTGTAAAGCACTAAACAGCGCGTCGTTTTTTGTTCTTTAACAATCAATCAGACAAACTGTGTGGGCACTTGAAGATTCGTTTTTAAAAAGAATTTTTAAAATTGAACTGAATAGTGCTACGAAACAATCGTTTATTTATAGATAGATTAATTAGCTAGCAGTATTGAGCGATTAAACTTTTTGAATTGAAGAGTTTGATCATGGCTCAGATTGAACGCTGGCGGCAGGCTTAACACATGCAAGTCGAACGGTAGCAGGTAAGTACTTGTACTTATGCTGACGAGTGGCGGACGGGTGAGTAATGCTTGGGGATCTGGCTTATGGAGGGGATAACGACGGGAAACTGTCGCTAATACCGCGTAGAATCGAGAGATGAAAGTGTGGGACCTTCGGGCCACATGCCATAGGATGAACCCAAGTGGGATTAGGTAGTTGGTAGGGTAATGGCCTACCAAGCCGACGATCCCTAGCTGGTCTGAGAGGATGACCAGCCACACCGGGACTGAGACACGGCCCGGACTCCTACGGGAGGCAGCAGTGGGGAATATTGCGCAATGGGGGCAACCCTGACGCAGCCATGCCGCGTGAATGAAGAAGGCCTTCGGGTTGTAAAAGTTCTTTCGGTGACGAGGAAGGCGTGATGTTTAATAGGCATCACGATTGACGTTAATCACAGAAGAAGCACCGGCTAACTCCGTGCCAGCAGCCGCGGTAATACGGAGGGTGCGAGCGTTAATCGGAATAACTGGGCGTAAAGGGCACGCAGGCGGACTTTTAAGTGAGGTGTGAAATCCCCGGGCTTAACCTGGGAATTGCATTTCAGACTGGGGGTCTAGAGTACTTTAGGGAGGGGTAGAATTCCACGTGTAGCGGTGAAATGCGTAGAGATGTGGAGGAATACCGAAGGCGAAGGCAGCCCCTTGGGAATGTACTGACGCTCATGTGCGAAAGCGTGGGGAGCAAACAGGATTAGATACCCTGGTAGTCCACGCTGTAAACGCTGTCGATTTGGGGATTGGGCTTTGAGCTTGGTGCCCGTAGCTAACGTGATAAATCGACCGCCTGGGGAGTACGGCCGCAAGGTTAAAACTCAAATGAATTGACGGGGGCCCGCACAAGCGGTGGAGCATGTGGTTTAATTCGATGCAACGCGAAGAACCTTACCTACTCTTGACATCCATGGAATCTTGTAGAGATATGAGAGTGCCTTCGGGAACCATGAGACAGGTGCTGCATGGCTGTCGTCAGCTCGTGTTGTGAAATGTTGGGTTAAGTCCCGCAACGAGCGCAACCCTTATCCTTTGTTGCCAGCGATTAGGTCGGGAACTCAAAGGAGACTGCCGGTGATAAACCGGAGGAAGGTGGGGATGACGTCAAGTCATCATGGCCCTTACGAGTAGGGCTACACGTGCTACAATGGCGTATACAGAGGGCGACGAAGCCGCGAGGTGGAGTGAATCTCACAAAGTACGTCTAAGTCCGGATTGGAGTCTGCAACTCGACTCCATGAAGTCGGAATCGCTAGTAATCGCGAATCAGAATGTCGCGGTGAATACGTTCCCGGGCCTTGTACACACCGCCCGTCACACCATGGGAGTGGGTTGTACCAGAAGTAGATAGCTTAACCTTCGGGAGGGCGTTTACCACGGTATGATTCATGACTGGGGTGAAGTCGTAACAAGGTAACCGTAGGGGAACCTGCGGTTGGATCACCTCCTTACCGAAAGACGAACTTAAGTGTCCACACAGTTTGGCTGATGATTGTAGACAGAGTCAGAACACTATAGAAGACAAAAAAATCCTGTTGGGTCTGTAGCTCAGGTGGTTAGAGCGCACCCTGATAAGGGGTGAGGTCGGTGGTTCAAGTCCACTCAGACCCACCACTTAGACTGGTGAGTTTGGTAGATTAATTTCATTGTGAGTTAACTTTCAATATATCAAAAGCACTATGTATGAGTGAAAACCAAAGGATATGATTGGGGATATAGCTCAGCTGGGAGAGCGCCTGCCTTGCACGCAGGAGGTCAGCGGTTCGATCCCGCTTATCTCCACCAATATCGTCATAGTTAAGTTTATTGCATACACGTTATTAAGAAATGCCATTCTTATCTTCTTTTTTACTTAAAGTAGATAAGTTATTTGTGGTCCAAATAAGTAGATGTAAGGGTATCAAGTCAATAAATTTAACTATGATGATAAAGAAAGAAAACTTTTTTATAAAACCTGTTCTTTTAACAAACCGGAAACAAGCTGAAAACGAGACTTTCAAGAAAGTCTGAGTGAGAGTAATTGATAAAAGGCGATTGCTCTTAATAAATTAACTGTTACTGCTTAGCGACGTTAAGTGTTTTTCGATTCAATGTTGTGATTTTTAAGTGGATTTTTAGATTTAAATTAACTTTTAAGTTTATGAAATTGAATTAATTATAAGAATACTTGAGGTTGTATGGTTAAGTGACAAAGCGTACAAGGTGGATGCCTTGGCAATCAGAGGCGACGAAGGACGTGCTAATCTGCGAAAAGCTTGGATGAGTCGATAAGAGGCGTTTAATCCAAGATGTCCGAATGGGGAAACCCAGTGGGTGAAGAACCCACTATCATTATCTGAATCCATAGGGATAATGAGGCGAACCGGGAGAACTGAAACATCTAAGTACCCCTGAGGAAAAAGAAATCAACCGAGATTTCGTTAGTAGCGGCGAGCGAACGCGAAGGAGCCTGTTAGTGATAATGACAGAGACAGAGGAATGTGCTGGGAAGCACAGCGACACAGGGTGATAGCCCCGTACTCGAAGTCCAGGTTATGGTACTAAGCTAACGACAAGTAAGGCGGGACACGTGATATCCTGTTTGAAGATGGGGACCATCCTCCAAGGCTAAATACTCCTGATTGACCGATAGTGAACCAGTACTGTGAAGGAAAGGCGAAAAAGAACCCCGGTGAGGGGAGTGAAATAGAACCTGAAACCTTGTACGTACAAGCAGTGGGAGCCCGCAAGGGTGACTGCGTACCTTTTGTATAATGGGTCAGCGACTTATATTTTTGTAGCGAGGTTAACCGAATAGGGGAGCCGAAGGGAAACCGAGTCTTAACTGGGCGATTAGTTGCAAGGTATAGACCCGAAACCCGGTGATCTAGCCATGGGCAGGTTGAAGGTTGGGTAACACTAACTGGAGGACCGAACCGACTAATGTTGAAAAATTAGCGGATGACTTGTGGCTGGGGGTGAAAGGCCAATCAAACCGGGAGATAGCTGGTTCTCCCCGAAATCTATTTAGGTAGAGCCTTGAGCGGACACCTTCGGGGGTAGAGCACTGTTTCGGCTAGGGGTCCATCCCGGATTACCAACCCGATGCAAACTGCGAATACCGAAGAGTGATACTCAGGAGACACACGGCGGGTGCTAACGTCCGTCGTGGAGAGGGAAACAACCCAGACCGCCAGCTAAGGTCCCAAAGTCTATATTAAGTGGGAAACGAAGTGGGAAGGCTTAGACAGCTAGGATGTTGGCTTAGAAGCAGCCATCATTTAAAGAAAGCGTAATAGCTCACTAGTCGAGTCGGCCTGCGCGGAAGATGTAACGGGCTCAAATATAGCACCGAAGCTGCGGCATCAGTAGCAATACTGTTGGGTAGGGGAGCGTTGTGTAAGCGGAAGAAGGTGAATCGAGAGGTTTGCTGGACGTATCACAAGTGCGAATGCTGACATAAGTAACGATAAAACGGGTGAAAAACCCGTTCGCCGGAAGACCAAGGGTTCCTGTCCAACGTTAATCGGGGCAGGGGTGAGTCGGCCCCTAAGGCGAGGCTGAAAAGCGTAGTCGATGGGAAACGGGTTAATATTCCCGTACTTGGATAAACTGCGATGTGGGGACGGAGAAGGTTAGGTTATCGACCTGTTGGATATGGTCGTTTAAGTTGGTAGGTGGGGAGTTTAGGCAAATCCGGACTTCCTTAACACTGAGAGATGATGACGAGGCTCTACGGAGCTGAAGTAACCGATACCACACTTCCAGGAAAAAGCCACTAAGCTTCAGGTTTATCTAAACCGTACTGAAAACCGACACAGGTGGTCAGGTAGAGAATACTCAGGCGCTTGAGAGAACTCGGGTGAAGGAACTAGGCAAAATAGCACCGTAACTTCGGGAGAAGGTGCGCCGGCGTAGATTGTAAGGGCTTGCCCCTGAAGGTTGAACCGGTCGAAGATACCAGCTGGCTGCAACTGTTTATTAAAAACACAGCACTCTGCAAACACGAAAGTGGACGTATAGGGTGTGATGCCTGCCCGGTGCTGGAAGGTTAATTGATGGTGTTATCGCAAGAGAAGCACTTGATCGAAGCCCCAGTAAACGGCGGCCGTAACTATAACGGTCCTAAGGTAGCGAAATTCCTTGTCGGGTAAGTTCCGACCTGCACGAATGGCATAATGATGGCCAGGCTGTCTCCACCCGAGACTCAGTGAAATTGAAATCGCCGTGAAGATGCGGTGTACCCGCGGCTAGACGGAAAGACCCCCGTGAACCTTTACTATAGCTTGACACTGAACATTGAATTTTGATGTGTAGGATAGGTGGGAGACTTTGAAGCAGTCACGCCAGTGATTGTGGAGTCGTCCTTGAAATACCACCCTTTAACGTTTGATGTTCTAACGAAGATTACGAAACGTGGTCTCGGACAGTGTCTGGTGGGTAGTTTGACTGGGGCGGTCTCCTCCCAAAGAGTAACGGAGGAGCACGAAGGTTTGCTAATGACGGTCGGACATCGTCAGGTTAGTGCAATGGTATAAGCAAGCTTAACTGCGAGACAGACAAGTCGAGCAGGTACGAAAAGTAGGTCATAGTGATCCGGTGGTTCTGCATGGAAGGGCCATCGCTCAACGGATAAAAGGTACTCCGGGGATAACAGGCTGATACCGCCCAAGAGTTCATATCGACGGCGGTGTTTGGCACCTCGATGTCGGCTCATCACATCCTGGGGCTGAAGTAGGTCCCAAGGGTATGGCTGTTCGCCATTTAAAGTGGTACGCGAGCTGGGTTTAGAACGTCGTGAGACAGTTCGGTCCCCTATCTGCCGTGGGCGTTGGAGAATTGGTTGGGGCTGCTCCTAGTACGAGAGGACCGGAGTGGACGCACCGCTGGTGTTCCGGTTGTGTCGCCAGACGCATTGCCGGGTAGCTAAGTGCGGAAGAGATAAGTGCTGAAAGCATCTAAGCACGAAACTTGCCAAGAGATGAGTTCTCCCAGATTATAAATCTGTAAGGGTTGTTTAAGACTAAGACGTAGATAGGCATGGTGTGTAAGTGGTGCGAGCCATTGAGCTAACATGTACTAATTGCCCGAGAGGCTTAGCCATACAACGCTCAAGTGTTTTTGGGGAGACCTGAGGCATGAGAGCGGAATTGGGTGGGTAGCAGTTAAGAGAGAATAAAGAGAGACTGTAGGTGATTCACCGGGAATAGAGGTGATGATACTAAGAGAAAGTTGAGAGTCAGCTTGTTTTGGTTTGAAGGATAGAGAATACGAGAAGACGGAAGTAAAGTCATCGACCGAATTTTGGCGGCGATAATGCGGTGGGCCCACCTGAATCCATACCGAACTCAGAAGTGAAACGCCGTAATGCCGATGGTAGTGTGGGATATTCCCATGTGAGAGTAGGTCACCGCCAAGCTGAATATAGACCCCTGATGTGCATGCATCGGGGGTTTTTGTTTATTTTGCTCGTATGAATTTCTATGAAAAAGTTGGTTATGACTAGGATAGTAGGGGGAATAAAGAAGAGGGCTAGGTTGACAGGCGCAAGTCAAAGAGAGCAAGTTAAGCTTAAAAAGGTCAGAGGATGTTTGATGAAAAAGAAAACCGCACAGTGAATGTATTTCAAAGTGCGGTTGATTTTTAGGCATGTTTTAATAGAAGAGGATTATTTTTCCGCTCCATGCTTTGATGACATTTAAACGTGCATCAACTTTGCTTTGAGAGTCACTTTGTAATATTCAGTATGGTGAAATATTGATTTTATAAACAAGTTTATATAATCGTACAATTCTGCTTTGCCTCAAACACTTCCCACCTTTTTCAATCACCAAAATTCGTGCTTCGCCCTGTGGGTGAGCGATGTGTTCTGTGCCGATGCCGGCATAAAAAAATATCGCCGGTTTCTAGCAACACACTTTTTGTCTTCGCCGCGTTCTTTGTAGTGCATTTTCCACCACGCCGTCCATCACAGCAAAGACTTCCTCACCATCATTGATATGCCATTTGTAAGGCTCATCCGTCCAATGTAACCGCACACTGATACCATTCATTTCAGTGATATCTAAACCACCCCACGCACGGGTGGCGGTAAAATCTGCGCTACGAATAATTTTTGTGTGCCATGCTCTCTCCTTAACGTTAGTGAGCTTCGTCCCAGTTCTCGCCCACGCCAACATCCACAATCAGCGGCACCACGAGCTCAGCAGCGGCTTCCATATATTGTTTGATGAGCTCGCTGAAAAACGCGATTTTTTTCTGACCGCACTTCAAACACCAATTCGTCATGCACCTGCATGATCATGTGAATATCCGGATCATCACGCGTGATTTCATCTAGTTTAATCATGGCGCGTTTGATGATATCGGCGGCGGTACCTTGCATCGGCGCGTTAATCGCGACCCGTTCCGCGCCTTTGCGGCGCATGGCGTTGGAGGAATTGATTTCCGGCAAATACAAGCGGCGTCCGAACAAGGTTTCCACATAGCCTTGCGCTTTCGCTTTTTTTCACGAATGTCGTGCATAAAGGTTTGCACGCCCGGGTAACGTTGGAAATACAAATCCATATAGCGTTGCGCATCCGAGCGGGAAATCCCAAGTTGACGGGAAAGTCCGAAAGATGACATGCCATAAATCAGGCCGAAGTTAATGGCCTTAGCGTTGCGACGTTGTTCACTTGTCACCTGTTCCAACGGCAAACCGAAAATTTCAGCGGCGGTGGAGCGGTGAATGTCTTTTGCCTTGCGCAAACGCGTTAATCAAACCGGCATCATTGGACAAATGCGCCATAATGCGCAGCTCTATTTGCGAGTAGTCGGCGGCAATAATTTTATAGCCATCGCGGGCAATAAAGGCTTGCCGAATTCGGCGCCCTTCCTCGTTACGAATCGGAATATTCTGCAAATTCGGATCACTGGAAGAAAGCCGTCCTGTTGCCGTTACGGCTTGATGGTAAGAGGTGTGCACGCGCCCGGTTTGCGGGTTCACCATTTGCGGCAATTTGTCGGTGTAAGTGGATTTGAGTTTGCTCAAACCACGATGTTCCACCAACACTTTCGGCAATTCGTGGCTGTACGCCAGTTCCTCCAAAACTTCTTCATTGGTGGACGGCGCGCCTTTCGGGGTTTTTTGCAGCACCGGCAAGCCGAGTTTATCGAACAGAATTTCTTGCAACTGTTTCGTGGACGCCAAATTGAACGGTTGTCCCTGCCAGTTCGTGCGCTTGCATTTCAAGTGCGGTCAATCTTTCGGTAATTTCGTTGGACTGCAAGAACAGCACATCAGAATCAATCAGCACGCCACAACGCTCCATGCGCGACAATACGCCGAGCAACGGCAATTCGATGGATTCATAGAGTTCCACCAAACTAGGTTGCGACTGAAGTTTTTTTCCCACAACACGTGCTTTAATTTCATGGTAACGTCGGCATCTTCCGCCGCGTATTCGCCTGCTTGTTCCAGTGGGATTTGATTGAACGTCAGCTGATTTTTTTCCCTTTGCCGGCAATGTCTTCAAAACCAATCGTTTGGTGGCCGAGATAACGCTTCGCTAAGTCGTCCATGTTGTGCCGACCGGTGCTGTCCAAGGTGTAAGAAAGCAACATGGTGTCGAATTCAATGCCCCTGTAATTCAATGCCGTTGCGGGCAAAAATAGTCATATCAAACTTGAGATTCTGTCCGATTTTACCGATATTCGGGTTCTCTAAAAATTGGTTTGAGGGCAGCAAGTGCGGTGCTTTTTCGAGCGTTTTTTTGGCGCACCGAGATAATCCAAATACAACGGTAAATACGCCGCTTCGCCATTTTCTAACGCAAAAAGACACGCCTACCAAATTAGCGGACATATAATCCAACCCGTCGGTTTCCGTATCCACCGCAATCAGTTTCTCGGCACTTAATTTTTTTCCACCCAACGAGCTAAATCTGTTTCAGTCAGAATGTTTTCATAGCGGCTGTGGTCAATCTTAAATTTAACGGCATTTTTCAACCGCACTTTCATCGGTTTTGACTGCCGGCGTCGCTTGATAGTGATTAATTTTTCACCGATTGCGCCGGTTGTGTCACGGAACTGGCGCCGTTCATCACTTCGCCCAGCCAGCGTTTAAATTCATACCGTCCGAAATATTCGATTAAGGCGTCATTGTTGCTGTCACCAAGCGCAAGTTCTTGCGGGGAAAATGCCAATGCCACGTCGGTTTTTGATGGTTGCCAACGCGTAGGACAAATCCGCCATGTCTTTTTTCGGCAAGCAATTTTTCACCGAGTTTCTTCGCACCACGAATCGGCAGTTCGGCGACTTTATCCAGATTGGCATAAATTTGTGCCATGCTGCCGATGCCCTTCAAAAAGTCCTATCGCTGTTTTTTTCACCTACGCCTGAGACACCGGGAATGTTGTCAGAGCTGTCACCCATCAACGCCAGATAATCAATAATCAGTTCCGGCGGAATGCCGTATTTTTCAATCACTCCCGCGCGATCCAGCAGGCTGTTGTTCATGGTATTAATCAACATAATGTTGTCATCCACCAGCTGCGCCATGTCTTTGTCACCGGTACTGATAAGTACCTTCTGCCCGTTTTTTGAGGCTTGGCACGCCAGCGTGCCGATCACATCATCCGCTTCTACGCCTTCCACCACCAACAGTGGAATGCCTAATGCACGAATCATGTCATGCAACGGCTGGATTTGTTTACGCAGATCATCCGGCATCGGCGGACGGTGAGATTTATATTGCTCAAACATTTCATCGCGGAAGGTTTTACCTTTGGCATCAAACACCACCGCAATGTGGCTTGGCTGCACTTGAGAAATCAAGCTTTTCAACATATTCAGCACACCATACATGGCGCCTGTTGGTTCACCGTTGGAATTGGTGAGTGGAGGGAAAGCGTGAAAGGCACGGTATAAATAAGAAGAACCGTCCACGAGGACAAGGGGATTTGCAGCAATTTGAGCCATAATCATCTCATGATGTTGATAAAATGTTGTCGCATTATAGCGAAAAATTGGGGGCAGCGCATGAAAAATGGTCAGTGGATAAACAGTTAAAATTGCAGGGAAAAAAACCACCGCACTTTAAGGGGAATGCGCCATAAAAGAAACGAAAGATCTTGATTCATATAAATAAAATGCCTATACTCGAGCCGATTTTTAACTAAAAATCTAATAGAGGACTTTTATGAAAAAATTAACTCTCTTAGCGCTTAGCGCTGCTGTTCTTGTGTCTACCTCTGCGGTAGCATCTGATTTTACCGGTTTTTGGTGTGGGTGTTGACGTGGGTACAACAAAATATAAAGATGCGAAACGCATTTCTAATGTTGATTTAATCGGTGATTACGGTATCGACTATGGTCACAATTTAATGGGTATCGTCGAAGCTAAATTAAAATTAAATAGCTCAACTTTACATGATGATCATTATGGCTATTCTCATCTTAAGATTAAGGAAACTACCCGTTTAGGCGTAAGCTATTTACAGGGGTATCGTGTAACACCAAATGTTTTGCCTTATGCTAAAATTGGTGTACAAACTTCGAAATTCAAAGGTGAATATAGAGAGCCAGGTTATTCTGCCACTTCAAGTGAGACCAAAAACGGTATTGGTTTTGGTGCAGGTGTGAAAGCTAGCTTAACGCCAAACTTTGAATTAGGCTTGGAATACTTTAAGATCTCACACTAAGTTTGATGGCTATAAATTAAAAGGTAATTCCTTCACTACAAATGCCACATATCGTTTCTAATTTGACTTCATTTTAAATATGTTGCGCCATGGGGTAACCTGTGGCGCAATATTTTTATGTATTGGGTTCTCCTCTTTCTGCTTATTTGGTGTAAAATCCGCCCACTTATGAAATTTCCAACATTCAAAATACTGTTTTTTTCGACCGCACTTTTCACTGCAAGCGCGTGTGGCACAGTAGTAAAACTGGTGGATCCGACGGAACCTTATAGTCCTTATGCGGGTACCAAATATGATTTTGAGATGGCGAAACGTTGGGGCTTGCCGATTTTGGATCTGCCGTTGTCCTTCCTGTTAGATACTGCGCTATTGCCTTTATGCGTGGTCGCAAAGCGAATAACTGTCAATTATGAAACTCAATCCTCAACAACAACAGGCGGTGGAATACGTTTCCGGGCCTTGTTTGGTTTTTGGCGGGTGCCGGTTCCGGCAAAACTCGCGTGATCATCAATAAAATCGCCCATTTAATTGGTAAGTGCGGTTATTTACCGAAGCAAATCGCCGCCGTTACCTTTACCAATAAAGCCGCACGCGAAATGAAAGAACGTGTGGCGCATTCTATCGGTAAAGAATCCTCCAAAGGGTTAATTGTATCCACTTTCCACACTCTCGGTTTTGAAATTATTAAACGCGAATACAAGCACTTAGGTTTTAAAGCTAATATGACGCTGTTTGATGAATATGATCAAATGGCGTTGTTAAAAGAGCTCACCGCCGATCTATTGCAAGAAGACAAAGAGTTACTACGCACGCTGATCAATCGCATTTCTAATTGGAAGAATGACTTATGTAGCCCGCAACAAGCAATGGCATTGGCGCGTGATAAGCAAGAACAAACCTTCGCTCATTGTTACGACCGCTATAATAAACAACTGCGTGCCTACAATGCTTTGGATTTTGATGATTTGATTATGTTGCCGACCCTACTGTTCAAACAGAACGCCGAAGTGCGGTCCAAATGGCAGGAGAAAATTCGCTATCTGTTGGTAGATGAATACCAAGACACCAACACCAGTCAATATGAGTTGATTAAGTTGTTAGTGGGGGAGCGTGCGCGTTTCACCGTAGTGGGTGACGACGATCAGTCTATTTATTCTTGGCGTGGCGCACGACCACAGAATATGGTGCGATTACGTGATGATTTTCCGGCGTTACGGGTGATTAAACTGGAACAAAATTACCGTTCTAGCCAACGCATTTTGCATTGCGCCAATATCCTCATCGATAACAATGATCATGTTTTTCGACAAAAAAACTCTTTTTCCAATTTAGGCGAAGGGGAAAAGTTACAAATTATTGAAGCGAAAAAAACGAAGAACATGAGGCGGAGCGTGTCGTGGGCGAACTGATTGCTCACCGTTTTATCGCGAAAACCCATTATCGTGATTATGCTATTTTGTATCGTGGTAACCACCAATCGCGCTTGCTGGAAAAAATTTTGATGCAAAACCGCATTCCATACAAAAATCTCCGGTGGCACATCATTTTTTCTCCCGCGCGGAAATTAAGGACATGATGGCGTATTTGCGTTTGGTGGTGAATCAAGATGATGATGCGGCGTTTTTGCGCATTGTGAACACGCCAAAACGGGAAATCGGTACGGCAACACTGGAAAAAAATTGGGTTCACTGGCACAAGAAAAACATGTCAGCTTATTTGAAGCGATTTTTTTGATTTTGAGCTGATTCAGAGGGTCACCCCGAAAGCCTATGATGCGTTACAAAAATTCGCCCGTTGGATTGTCGAATTGAATGACGAAATACAACGTTCCGAACCTGAACGCGCGGTGCGCTCCATGCTTGCTTCGTTACATTATGAAGAATATTTATACGAATATGCCACCAGCCCGAAAAGCGGCAGAAATGCAGAGTAAAAACGTGGCAACGTTGTTTGATTGGGTTGCTGATATGCTCAAAGGCGATGAATTTAATGAGCCGATGAATCTGAACCAAATCGTCACCCGCTTAACGTTGCGTGATATGTTAGAACGCGGCGAAGAGGAAGATGACAGCGATCAGGTACAATTAATGACGCTCCATGCCTCCAAAGGGCTAGAATTTCCGCATGTGTTTTTAATCGGCATGGAAGAAGGTATTTTGCCGCACCAAACCAGCATTGACGAAGATAACGTGGAAGAAGAACGCCGTTTGGCGTATGTGGGCATTACTCGCGCGCAACAGAATCTGTGGTTTTCTTTGTGCAAAGAACGACGCCAGTTCGGCGAATTGATTCGTCCCTGAGCCAAGCCGATTCTTACTGGAGTTGCCGGAAAACGATTTGCAGTGGGAACGGGATAAACCGCCGTTAACTGCCGAACAGCAACAGGCGAAAAACGCAAAGCCATATTGCTAATTTACGAGCGATTTTACGCGGGAAATAAGGACACAAACATTGTGTAGGAAGTTGTCCAGAAATCAGGCAACCAAGTTGATTTTCAGGCACTTTTTTGGAAAAAAATAATTTGACTTATTGTCATAAACCCGTATCATACCGCCCACAAACACGATTGTGGTGAGATGGCCGAGCAGGCTGAAGGCGCTCCCCTGCTAAGGGAGTATGGGGTCAAAAACTCCATCGAGGGTTCGAATCCCTCTCACCGCCATTTGTTTTAATTTGTCTCGCACCCGTAGCTCAGCTGGATAGAGTACTCGGCTACGAACCGAGCGGTCAGAGGTTCGAATCCTCTCAGGGTGCGCCATTTTTAAATCGACTCTATTGTTTTTAAAATGGTCTGAGCAAATTAAACACCAACTACGCACCCGTAGCTCAGCTGGATAGAGTACTCGGCTACGAACCGAGCGGTCAAAGGTTCGAATCCTTTCGGGTGCGCCATTTTACTTCTTTATAATTTCCAACTCATTTTCTAAAAACAATCAAAAAGTGCGGTCGTTTTTTTCGTGTATTTTTTTAACGAAGCCGTTCTAATACGTGTGGTTGATCCAATACTAATCCGTATACATTTGCCAGAAAATAAGTTTGTTCTTCTTCCGGAATGCTGAGCGGCATTAACTCAAGCACATATTGATGAATAATTAAAACTTGCGGAAAAATCACCGCACTTTGAATTTCAGCCAAAAAATCGGCATATAACGGCGAAGCTCGATGGCCACGTTTAATCCGCCCTAATGCGCTAGCAATATGCACCAACATCATTTTTACCTGCTCGGTTTCCACATCTACCCTGCCAGTATTGTTGCAAATGTTGGCGGACGTTTAGCACGGTATCCATGATATGCTCGTCGATTAATTCGCGCATGTGAAATGCCCAAAGCCGTTGTTGAATATCCATTCGCTTTATCCGTCAAGAAAATCAGTTAAGTATAACCAAATTCACATTAATTAAACGGTGCATTGATCACAAATTTATAGCAAAATAACGTTCTCTTCATTTTTTAAGTCAGACAATTCGGAAGGCGATATGTTAGATAATGATGTTATCAACCAATATGACGGTTTAATTTTTTTGATATGGACGGTACGGTCATTGACACCATGCCAAGCCACGCGAAAAGCATGGGAAATGGTGGGGCAACATTTCGGTTATCCGTTTAATGGCAATTTATTATATGAGATGGGCGGTGCGCCGGTGAAAACCATTGCTTTGGAAATGATGAAACGCCATGCCATGCCGTTAGACCAATTAAATAATGTGATTGAATTAAAACGCGAATATGGCAAAGAATTGATCATGAAACACGCGGCTTTTATTACCTGCGGCGAATGTAGTACGTTCTTTTTATAGTAAAAAAACCGCTTGCTCTCGGCACGGGCTCCCACCGTGCCATGACTGAAAATCCTGTTGGATAAATTTGATTTTGAAAAAAATATTTTTTTCTGCCATCGTAACCGCCGAAGATATTCAGAATCATAAACCGGCACCGGATACCTTTTTTGCGCTGCGCCGAATTGATTAAGGTAAAGCCGCAACGTTGTTTTGGTGTTTGAGGATGGCGATTTAGGCATTCAAGCAGGATTGCGTGCCGGCATGGATGTGTTTGATGTGCGGGTAAATAAATTATTAAGAGATACGTCATGCTAAGCGAAAAAAAGACAAAAATGCTACAGGGGTTGGCTCATCACGCTTATTCTGATGAGTTAGTAGCAATGCGTCTACGCGCTAAAAAGAGTTGCTTTTATGATTTCAATATCACCACCCGCCCAAGTAATAAAGCGGAAAAAGTGCGGTTGATTTTTAGAATTGTTTGGCCAAGCTGACGAAACCGTCCATATTAATTCGCCATTTTTGTTGCGATTATGGGGCGAATATTCGTGTGGGGGAAAAACTTTTTTTCGCAAATTATCACTGCACAATTTTTAGACAATGCTCCAGTGACTATTGGTGATGATGTGATGTTTGCCTCTAATGTGAGCTTATACACCGTCAGTCATCCGCTCGATGCGGATTTACGCCTTGCCGGCTGGGAACAAGCCAAGCCGATTACGATTGGCAATAATGTCTGGGTGGGTGGCAATGTTGTCATTTTTAGGTGGTGTAACCATTGGTGATAATGCTGTCATTGCCTCCGGCTCCTTAGTGACAAAAAGACATTACTGCCAATAGCCTTGCCATGGGATCACCTTGTCGGGTAGTTCGTCAAATTACCTCAGCGGATCGTGAAAGCTATCTGCGCAACTATATGCCACAGCAAGAGCATGTTTGATATTTTTTTAGCTGGGATTGGTGGCAATCTTTATTTGGTGAACATCGTTTATGGATTATGTTTACCAGCGCTTTTCTAAGTTCCACCGTATTACCCAGCAATTCCGAAATTATTTTTTTCTTATCATTGCGACACCATTACTTTGGACGGGTTCTTCTTATTTTTCGACCGATATTCAAAGTTTATTGTGGGTTGCCGTGATCGGTAACAGTTTAGGAAGTCTGACCACTTATTTATTAGGTCGTTGGTTACCTCCTATGCAAAAAATACAAAACCATCGCAAAAATTAATTGGGTGTTAGAGAAAACACAACGCTATGGCAGTCTGATGCTATTTTTTTAGCTGGTTACCTGTAGTGGGTGATTTGTTTTTGTGCAGTGGCAGGTTGGTTGCGTTTAAACTGGGTGGCGTGCCTGGTATTTATTACCCTTGGCAAAAATAGTGCGGTATGTTTTTTTACTGTTTTTAGGGATTAACGTTTTTTTGTAACGCTGTAAAATAGGTAAAAAAATGCCTCTCACGAGGAGAGGCGAATAACCTAAGGAACCAATTTTATTAAAACAACTGCAAGTTGCTTGTTACATAGGACAATAGTATAAAGGAAAAAGTTCAAAAAAATTTACAAAAATTTGAAATTAATTTACGATCGCTTATATTTTTGAGCAAATAATAACAAATTTGAGGAGAAATTATGCCATTACTTGATAGCTTTAAAGTAGATCATACCCGCATGAAAGCCCCGGCAGTGAGAGTTGCCAAAACTATGCGTACACCCAAGGGTGACACTATTACAGTTTTTGACTTACGTTTTACTGTTCCGAATAAGGAAAATTTACCACCCAAAGGCATTCACACTTTAGAACATCTTTTTGCCGGTTTTTATGCGCGATCATTTAAATGATGATCATGTAGAGATCATCGACATTTCCCCAATGGGCTGTCGTACTGGTTTTTATATGTCCTTAATCGGTACGCCAAATGAACAACAAGTGGCAAAGGCGTGGCTCGCTTCCATGCAGGATATTTTAAATGTCAAAGAACAAAGCCAAATTCCTGAATTAAATGAGTACCAATGCGGCACTTATACCGAGCATTCTTTGGCTGAAGCCCATCAAATCGCCCAAAATGTGTTAGCGCGCGGCGTTGGTGTCAATAAAAACGAAGAGTTGACCCTAGATGAGACCTTATTAAATCACTAACTTGGAGAGGAACAAATATGACCACTATCGGCACGCCATTAACCGCCAAAGCGATAAAAGTCATGATGCTTGGCGCCGGTGAGTTAGGCAAAGAAGTTGTGATTGAATTACAACGCCTGGGCGTTGAAGTTATTGCAGTGGATCGTTACGAAAACGCACCCGCACAACAGGTGGCACATCGTGCTTACACCATTTCCATGTTGGATGGTGAAGCCCTACGCGCCTTAGTGGAGCAAGAGCGTCCTGATTATATCGTACCGGAAGTGGAAGCTATCTCCACCGACACGTTGGTTGCGTTGGAACAAGAAGGCTTCACGGTGATTCCTACCGCCAAAGCAACCAAGCTCACGATGAATCGTGAAGGCATTCGTCGCTTGGCGGCCGAGGAGTTAGGTTTACCAACATCGCCTTATCAATTCGTGGATAACTTCGCCGACTTCAAAAGTGCGGTGGAAAAAATCGGCGTTCCTTGTGTTGTCAAACCGATTATGTCCTCTTCCGGCCATGGACAAAGCGTTATTCGTTCGTTAGATCAAATCCAACATGCCTGGGATTATGCCCAACAAGGCGGACGTGCCGGCGCAGGACGGGTTATCGTAGAAGGGTTTGTTAAATTCGATTACGAAATTACTTTATTAACCGTCCGCCATATCAACGGCACCTCCTTTCTGGCACCGGTGGGACACATTCAAGAAGACGGTGACTATCGCGAATCTTGGCAGCCTCAAGCTATGTCAGAAGGCGCATTGCAAAAAGCGCAAAACATTGCGGAGAAAAATCACCGGTGCCCTTGGCGGACGTGGCATTTTCGGCGTAGAAATGTTTATTCGTGGCGATGACGTCATTTTTCAACGAAGTTTCCCCGCGTCCACACGACACCGGCATGGTCACGATGATTTCACAAGAGCTCTCTCAGTTTGCATTACACGCCCGTGCAATTCTTGGTTTGCCAATTCCAACAATTGATTTCATCAGCCCCTCTGCATCTAAGGCCATTGTCGTAGAAGGCAAATCCAACCAAGTACAATTTGCCAATTTAGACAATGTGTTGGCCGAACCGCAAACCAACTTGCGTATTTTTCGGCAAAGGCGAAGTGAACGGACATCGTCGTTTAGGTGTGCTGTTAGCGCGTGACGTCAGTACGGAAAAAAAGCCTTGGAAAAAGTGCGTCGTGCTTATGAAAAAAATTAGAGGTTATTTTGTAGTTTCTCAAATTTAATTAGAAAGTGCGGTCAAATATAACGACATTATTTAGCAGTTGCACAAAGCTGAAATTACGGTCACTGAGCTTGTCGAAGTGTAAGTAATTTCAGCTTCTCTGATACACAAAACGAATGATTCGACAGGTTCAGTAAGCGTTTTTGTGCATTTGCTACATAATACTGAAATATAATCATGTTTTTTTCACCACACTTTTTTTCTGTTCCCTCTCTGATTTTTGCAAGTCACTAACCAAATTCCTCATTGATAATTTTTGATGTAAGAACTGTCAGAAAAAAATGGCCACTTTGAACTAATTTCTTTTCTCCGTAGTCAAAGTGTCGGTAAAAAGCGATGTGGTTAAATCAAATGAATTGATACCTCTCCTTTTACCATGACGGATATTTAATCCCGTTACCCACGTAACGTTAAATTATCCCTACAATAAACTAGGAGTAGATTTATGAAATCTAAATTTATCAAAGGGTTAACTATTGTTGCATTAGTCGTTTCGGTTTCCGCCTGTGAAATGGACAGAACACAACGCAATACTGCGGCAGGCGCGGCAATCGGCGGACTTGCAGGAAATTGGCTTGGTGGAGATATGGGCTCCACATTAGGCGGCGCAGCATTGGGCGGCGTCATCGGCAGCTAAGTGCAAAAAGGAAAACGTTATTACGATGATGATGACGATGATCGTTGGGAAAGACACCATCATCACCACCATCATCATTACCATCACAAAAACATCATCGTTATCATGATGACGATGATTAGTGAAAAAGTAAGGAAAGACACTAGCAATATAAGAAAACATAAAAGCAATGAATATTGATTCATTGCTTTTTTTGTTTCGAAAAACGCAAAGTGCGGTGGAAATTCACTGCGTTTTTTTATTTATTAGCTTACATGCCGTTTATTCTTCCTATTGGTGCCTTATGTAGAAGTATGCTTGAAAAAAACATCACTTTTTTTCCGTATCTCCTTAAAATCCCACCGATGCCGTAAAGGTCATGATTTCCCCGCTGATGGGATGTTGGATTTGCAGGCTTTCGGCGTGTAGGCATAGACGGGGAGACATCGCCTTGGCTTGTGGATGGGCGTAGAATTTATCGCCTAAAAATCGGGTGTCCTAGCGCCAGCATGTGTAAACGTAGTTGATGAGAGCGCCCCGTAATCGGCGTAAGTTTTACGCGCGTGGTGTTATTAGGGTAGCGTTGTAAAACGTCATAAAAAGTGACCGCTCTTTTGCCCTGCGCAAAGCAAATTTTCTGGCGCGGGCGATTTTTCCCAGTCACAAATCAGTGGTAGTTCCACTACACCATGATCTTGTTCCACATGCCCCCAAACCAGTGCCTGATAATATTTTTTTCGGTTCACGTTCACGGAATTGGCGTTTTTAATTCGCGATCCGCCGCTTTGCTCAAAGCAAACAACAAAAATCCCGCTGGTGGCCATGTCCAGCCGATGCACAGGCTCGCAAAAGCCGTATTTTTCTTTCACCCGTGACATAGCGCTGTCGTAATATTGCGGTTGGTTGCCCGGGACCGAAAGCAAGCCGCTCGGTTTATTTACCACGGCGATGTAGTCGTCGCGATACACCAAGTCCAGCCAAGGTTCCTGCGGCGGGTTATATTCAATGAGAGCCATATTTATTCCTTATTGGTCACAATCACGCGTAGGCAATCCAAGCGCCATGTGGCTTGCTGTAAGCATTGTAGCATTTGTTTTCGTTGCATCTGCAAGGTGTCAATTTCATCCTGACGGATATTTTTATTCACTTTTCGTAAGGCGATGAGACGAGTTAATTCTTCGTCAAGGTGTTGCAGTGCCTGTTGTTCGGCATTGGCGATAATCTCCTTGCTTTGCTGTGCCATCACCTTTTCGCCTTGCGTAATGAGTGTTTCGATATTCGGTCGCAACATTTTCGCCACTTTATTCGCCATGTTGCGGTCCATCGGTTTGAGCTTACGTTGTAAATGATCAAACGCCACCTGTTGTGCTAAGTCATTGCCTTTGCTATCTAATAATAAACGTATCGGTGTTGGTGGCAGGAAGCGGGTTAATTGTAACCCTTGCGGTGCTTGTGTTTCCACCACATATACCAGTTCTAATAGCAATGTACCGGCCGGCAGATGTTTATTCGGTAACAACGCGACGGCGCTTTTGCCGATATCGCCGGAGGTGATTAAATCAATGCCGTGGTAAATCATCGGGTGGTCCCACGTGAGAAATTCCAACTCTTCGCGCGCTAACGCCAATTGACGGTCGAACGTGACGGTGACGCCTTCTTCTTTTAAGCCCGGGAATTCCGGTACCAACATTGTGCCTGTTGGGGTAATCACAATGGATTTTTTCCCCTAAATCTTCTTGCTCCACCCCAATGACATCAAACAGATTTAACGCAAAAATCGACCAATTCCGGGCTACCGTCTTGTGCGGCAATCTCTTGTGCCAGCTGTTTCGCAGACTCGCCACCGTTCGAATTCAGTTCCAGCAACAGATCTCGGCCTTGTTCCAATAGCTGTTTTAAATGTAACCGTTCCTGTTGGGTATGTTCGATTAATGCCTTTTGAGCTTCAAGTGCGGTCGGATTTTCCAATGTTTTTTTGTAATGCTTCACCGAACTGCTCGAATAACAACGCGCCCATCGGACAGGTTTCGTTGAAGGCATTTAACCCCAAATGATACCAATCGGCCAACACCGCTTGTGCGCCGTCGGTAAAATACGGCAAATAAATCTGAATATCTTTGGTTTGCCCAATACGATCCAAGCGGCCGATACATTGTTCCAACAGGTCAGGGTTTTTCCGGCAAATTGAATAACACTAAACGGCTGGCAAATTGGAAGTTTCGCCCTTCGGAACCGATATTGGAACTGAGCAACACCTGAGCACCGTTTTCTTGTTGGGTGAAGTAAGCCGCCGCACGATCGCGTTCCACAATAGACATTTTTCATGGAATACGGCGCTGCGAATGCCTTCTTTTTTCACGCAGAATTTGCTCCAACTGAATTGCCGTTCCGGCATAACGACAAATCACAAAACACTTTTTTTCTTGCCGATGTTGTTTTGAAAAATCAATCAGCCATTGCACACGCGGGTCAAATTCCCCACCATGCCGTATTGGCATTGAGTTCGCGCATGACATGTTCGGGGTAAAGGGCGCATTGCACGGGATGTTCACCAAATGCCCTGAGGGTTTTTAATGGCGTTTTTCGTATTGTTTCGGCTGTAGTAGGGCGATCGGATGATAAATTCTTTTTCGGAAAACCTTGTACGCTTTGGCGGGTATTGCGAAATAGTAAACGCCCCGTGCCGTGGCGATCGATAAGTTGTTTAATGAGCGTTTCTTTATTCGTCGCATTGAAATTGGTGTCTTGACCCAACAAGGCAGAAATTTTTATTTTTCCACCGCACTTAAGGGCTTATTCGCCAATAAGGGATTGTGCTGCCTCGGCAATGGGGTGGTAATGCTGTTGTTCTTCCAAAAAGCGTGGTAATCGTGGAAGCGGTGCGGGTCGAGTAAATTCAAACGGGCAAAATGGCTTTTGTTGCCCAAGTTGTTCCGGCGTCGCGGTGAGCAATAACACGGCGGGAATTTGTTGCGTGAGTTGTTGCACGAGTTGATATTCCAAACTCGGATTGATTTCGTCATACACCAAATGATGCACTTCATCGGCAATCAACATATCAAATTCGGCAGCCAATAGTTGTTGCACCCGTTGCGGATGCTGCACTAGCCAGTCTAAGGCGCAAATAATCAGCGATTCGGTAGTAAAGGGATTCACTTCCTCGCGATCTTCCGCCGCGGCAAAATCGGCGCAACGTTCTTCGTCAAACAGCGAAAAATGCAAATTGAAACGACGCAACATTTCCACCAACCATTGGTGTTGTAGCGTTTCCGGTACGATAATCAGCACTCGGCGCACTTTCTCGGCGAAAAGCTGTTGTTGCAAAATCATGCCGGCTTCAATGGTTTTTACCCAAGCCCACTTCATCCGCCAACAGTACGCGCGGTGCCACGCGTTGCCCCGCTTCTTTTGCAATATGTAGCTGATGAGGAATGAGTCCCGCGCGAATGCCGCGTAGGCCACGCAACGGCGATTGAAATTGGGCTTTTTGATATTGCAACGCGTGATAACGCAAGACAAAATGCTCGTTACGATCAATCTGTGCGGAAAATAACCGCTCTTGGGGGCGGCTGAAGGAAATCCGATGGGCTAACTCCATTTCGCTGACCACGCGATCTTGTCCATCTTGTAGTTGCACCAAATAGAATAGCAATCCGTTGTTTTCTGCAACGTTGGTCACTTCGCCATACCAACCTTCAATATGTTGAATATGATCGCCAAGGCGAAATTGCACACGGCTTAACGGTGCGCTTTGCACCGCATAAATACGCTGTTCTTGCGCGGCGGGGAAGTCAATGGTCACCTGCCGAAAATCCAAGGCGCTAATCACGCCTAAGCCTAAATTATTTTCCGTTTCGCTGATCCAACGCTGACCGATTGCAAACGTCATATTCTATTTTCTCCGCCCATAAAAAAGCGGCTATTTTAGCCATCTTACTGTGAAAAAGAAACTGTCCGTCAGCCCGACCACTAAACGAATTTCATCAAAATTTGTGATCTTATCCACAAAAACGTAGCAAAATACTTTTACATGGAAAAATAACTCCTAAGATGACCGCACTTTATGTCATTAGTGAGGTTACGATCATGAATCCGCAAAAAAATTCTTAAATCAACTGGTGCAGGAAATCATTTCCGACTGGAAACCCTTTGAAATTTTCTGGCTATCTTTATTTGTCGCGGCGCAAATAATCGCCTTTGTGCTAGATCCGCAATCGCCGCTCGCCATGATCTCCGGTATTGCAGGGGTGATTTGCGTCGTGTTTGTGAGTAAAGGCAAAAATCAGTAATTATCTGTTCGGGCTCATCTTTGCCTACACCTATTTTTTTATGTGGCGTGGGGCGCAAATTTCATCGGTGAAATGAATACCGTATTATACGTTTATATCCCGGCGCAATTTATCGGTTATTTCATGTGGAAGAGCAATATGCAGCAAGAAAAAGCGGTGGGGAAAGCGTAATTGCCAAATCCCTTACGTTACAAGGCTGGCTTATTCTTGCCACTACAGTGATCGTCGGTACGTTATTATTCGTCCAAGCGCTTAATGCCGCAGGCGGTAGCTCCACGGGATTGGACGGTTTAACCACCATTATTACTGTCTCTGCCCAACTCTTGATGATTTTGCGCTACCGTGAACAATGGCTTTTGTGGATTTTATTAAACATTCTTTCCATTGCCCTATGGGCGGAAACGCCGGCCATGTATTTGATGTATAGCGCCTATTTACTGAACTCGTTATACGGCTATTACAACTGGACGAAATTAATGAAACAGGCTTAAGAAGCAAAGAAAAAAACACCGCATTTTAGAGAAAGTGCGGTGTTTTTTTATGGCGTTTTTAGAAGTTCAAATAAAAAAATCCTGCGTCAATGTGACAAAAATCTTCGTGATATTGATTCTGCGCATCGTAAAATGATCAGCTCGCTGTGTTTCAACGGTTGCGGTTGCATGGCGAAGGTCAGTAGCACTCGTTGTGGTGCTTTGCCTGCTTTTGTCCTCACATCGCAGCGTGCGATGCAATAAAGTGCGGTCGTTTTTAGCAACGTTTCGCCTGCCGCAAAAGGCAAGACAAAACTGATTTTTGCCATTTGGCGCCAAGCAACGTTGCGCCGTTTGTAACCAGTGTAAATGGGATTGTGTGAAATAACGGGCGGTATTGCGTTCGTTATCGCGACAGGCTATGCCCGCTTCAAAATAGGGCGGATTGGCGACAATCAAATCGAAGCGCTGTGCTGTTTGAGTGCAAAAACTATCTATATCCTGCTGATACACCTGAATTTTCTCCTTCCACGGGGAAGCTAACGCGTTTTCACGGGCTTGTTGTGCCGCCGCAGGATCGATTTCCACGGCACAAATTCGGCTTTCGGTAGAACTGCGTTGAGCCAACATTAAGGCGATTAAGCCGCTGCCGCTACCCTAAATCCAATATCTGTTTTGCCTGCGTCACATCCGCCCATGCGCCCAATAAAATACCGTCCGTGCCCACTTTCATGGCACAGCGATCGTGATTTACCTGAAATTGTTTAAAACGAAAACCCGTCTTGCTCATCGAAAAACACCGTCAAAAAGGACCGCACTTTAACGGCAAAGTGCGGTATAATTCGGCGCAATTTTAATGCTAATGAACGACAAATACCAATGACAAACCTCACTCAATTTTGCAGATTTTTGATCTCGCGCCCGAATTACTCAACGCCATTCAGAAAAAAAGGTTATCAACGCCCAACCGCTATTCAGCAAGAAACTCTCCCGGCCGCCATGGACGGAGAGGATGTCCTAGGGTCGGCACCGACCGGCACCGGAAAAAAACCGCCGCGTTTTTTGCTACCGGCGATTCAACATTTGCTAGATTATCCGCGCCGTAAACCGGGCGCGCGCGCGTGTTGATTCTTACGCCAACCCGAGAACTTGCCATGCAGGTAGCGGAACAGGCGGAAGAACTTGCCTGCTTCACCAAACTCAGCATTGCAACCATCACCGGTGGTGTGGCGTATCAAAAATCACGGCGAAATTTTCAATAAAAAAATCAGGACATCGTGGTGGCGACCCCGGGGCGTTTGTTGCAATACATTAAAGAAGAAAATTTTGATTGTCGCGCGGTAGAAATTCTGATTTTTTTGACGAAGCAGACAGAATGTTGCAAATGGGCTTTGGGCAAGATGCGGAGAAAATTTCGGCAGAAACCCGTTGGCGTAAGCAAACGTTGTTGTTCTCGGCGACCCTTGAAGGGGATTTATTGGAAGATTTTGCCGACCGCACGTTAAACGAGCCGGTGAAAATTGATGCGGAACCGAGCCGCCGTGAACGGAAGAAAAATTCAGCAGTGGTATTATCACGCCGACAGTAATGAGCATAAATTCAAATTATTGGCACGTTTCATTGAGCAAGAACAAGTCAGCAAAGGCATTGTGTTCGTACGCCGTCGGGAAGATGTGCGAGAACTGGCGGAAAACCTGCGCAAACGGGGTATTCGCAGCACTTATTTAGAAGGCGAAATGGCGCAAACTCAACGCAACAACGCTATCGATAAACTGAAAAACGGCGTGGTAACGGTGTTGGTTTCCACGGATGTCTCCGCGCGTGGTATCGATATTGATGACGTCAGCCACATTATGAATTTTGATTTACCGTACAGCGCCGATACTTATTTGCACCGCATCGGGCGTACCGCGCGCGCCGGCAAAAAAGGTACTGCAGTGTCTTTTGTGGAAGCACACGATTATCGTCTACTGGGTAAAATTAAGCGTTATACCCAAGAAATTCTAAAAGCCCGCGTGATTGAAGGTTTGGAACCACGCACCAAAGCGCCGAAAGACGGTGAAATCAAAACCGTCAGCAAAAAAACAAAAAAAGCAAAGAAATTAGAAAAACGCGAAGCACAAAAGAAAAACAGATAAAAAAAGCCAAACAACGTCATCAAGATCGTAAAAAAATATCGGTAAACGCCGTAAACCAAGTGCTTCAACAACAGAAACCGCCTAATAATCGCCGGAATAAGATAAACACATGATGTCAAAAGAGAATTTCGAACAGCATACACCAATGATGAAACAATATCTGCAACTCAAAGCGGAGAATCCGGATATTTTGTTGTTTTATCGCATGGGCGATTTTTACGAGCTGTTTTATGACGATGCGAAATGCGCCTCCGCACTGTTAGATATTTCGCTGACTAAACGCGGACAATCTGCGGGGCAACCGATTCCCATGGCAGGCGTGCCTTATCATGCGGTGGAAGGCTATTTAGCGAAGTTGGTGCAGTTAGGGGAGTCTGTCGCCATTTGCGAACAAATTGGTGATCCGAATACGGCGAAAGGCCCCGTTGAACGCCAAATTGTGCGCATTGTCACGCCGGGCACGGTGAGTGATGAAGCGTTGTTACCGGAACGGCAAGACAACCTCATTGCCGCGGTGTATCAGGAAAAAGATCATTTTGGTTTGGCGACCTTAGACATGACGTCCGGTCGTTTTTCAGCTATGCGAACCGCAATCTAAAGCGGATTTGCAAACGGAATTACAACGCATCGCGCCGGTAGAATTGCTTTATTGTGAGGATTTCGCTGATTTTCAGCTAATCGAACACGCTAAAGGTTTGCGTCGTCGTCCTATTTGGGAATTCGAGCTAAAAACCGCAATTCAACAGCTTTGCCATCAATTTAATACCAAAGACTTGTGCGGATTTGGTGTGGAAAAAGCGATTCTGGGCTTATGTGCGGCCGGTTGTTTATTGCAATACGCACGCGAAACGCAACGTACCGCCTTGCCGCATATTCAAAGCATTCATCTCATTCAACACAGCGAAAATATTCAGTTGGACGCCGCAACCCGTCGCAATTTGGAGCTCACTCAAAATCTGGCAGGGGGGACGGAAAACACGTTGGCGGCTGTGTTGGATAAATGCGTCACCCCGATGGGCAGTCGCTTGCTAAAACGTTGGATTCATCAGCCGATTTGCGATGTAGAAAAAAACTCACGCAACGCCAACAAGCCATTGGTGCGATTTTTAGAACAGGATTTAGTGGCGGATTTGCAACCTTATTTGCAACAAGTGGGTGACATGGAACGCATTTTGGCGCGCGTGGCGTTACGCACCGCCCGTCCGCGTGATTTAACCCGCTTGCGTACCGCTTTAGAGCAGATTCCTTATATAAAAAAATCGGTTGGCTGAAAAACATCAGAAAAATGACCGCACTTTACCAACAACTGGGCGATTTTTTTCTGCACAATTTGACCTTTTACAACGGGCGATTATTGACAGCCCCCCGGTGTTAATTCGTGATGGTGGCGTCATTGCGGCGGGCTACAACGCCGAATTGGATGAATGGCGTGAATTAGCCGACGGTGCCACCCGTTATTTGGAAGATCTTGAACAGCGGGAACGGGAAAACACTGGCATTGATACCTTAAAAATCGGCTTCAATGCGGTGCACGGTTATTACATTCAAATTAGCCAAGGACAAGCCCATAAAGCGCCGATTCATTATGTGCGTCGTCAAACCTTAAAAAATGCCGAACGTTATATCATTCCTGAATTGAAAACCTATGAAGACAAGGTGTTGAAAGCAAAAGGTGCTTCCTTGGCGCTAGAAAAACAGTTATATGATGAAATTTTCGACCAATTATTACCGCACTTGGGCGACTTACAGCTCGCCGGTTTGGCATTAGCCGAATTGGATGTGCTCACCAATTTAGCGGAGCGGGCGGAAAGCCTGAATTATGTGGCACCAACCTTCTCGGCACAAACGGGCATTCATATTCAAAATGGCCGTCACCCCGTGGTGGAGCAAGTGTTGAAGGAACCGTTTATTGCCAATCCAACAGAACTTACGGAACAGCAACATTTCCTCATTATCACCGGCCCGAACATGGGCGGTAAAAGTACCTATATGCGCCAAACGGCGCTGATTACCTTAATGGCGTACATGGGCAGTTTTGTGCCGGCAGACAGTGCCGTCATTGGCCCTGTTGATCGCATTTTTACCCGCATTGGAGCCTCTGATGATCTCGCTTCAGGACGCTCAACCTTCATGGTAGAAATGACAGAAATGGCGAATATTCTGCATCAAGCGACAGACAAAAAGTTTGGTGTTGATTGATGAAATCGGCCGTGGAACCTCCACTTACGACGGTTTGTCCCTCGCTTGGGCTTGTGCTGAGTGGTTAGCGAAGAAAATTCGTTCTTTAACCTTATTCGCCACCCACTATTTTGAGCTCACCGTGCTACCGGAACAGGTGCAAGGTATCGGTAATATTCATTTAGATGCCATTGAGCATAATGACACCATTGCTTTCATGCACGCCGTACAAAAAGGTGCAGCCAGTAAAAGCTACGGTCTTGCGGTCGCTGCCTTGGCAGGGTGTGCCACAACAAGTCATCAAGCTCGCTAAACAAAAAAACTGGCGCAATTAGAAAAACTGTCACAGCAAAACGCCAACCAACAGGTACAAAAATTTACGCCTGCTCAATCAGCGCCAAGGCGAACTGGAATTTGCCACGGCAGAAGACGAGAAGAAAGACATGTTGCTCCACATGTTACAAGAGCTAGACCCCTGATGACCTCAGCCCAAAACAAGCGCTGGCATATTTATATCAATTGAAGAAAAATGGTGAAGGAATAATTCATTGATTTGGTGCTGGCGGTGTGTGTTTCTTGGTGTAAATGTGACAGCTTATAATTAAATGCTAAAAGGCCGTCTGAAACTTAATGTTCAGATGGCCTTTTTATTCTTTGTTATTCAAAAAAACGGTTCAACCACTACCCATACAGCCGGGAAATTTACGATAAATACCGGATGAGACGCGTTAGGATAATGGCTAAGTCGGCATGTGGGGTCATACGATAAGCGGTGATGACGGTATCCAATGGTGCATTGGCATCGTCTTCCCCAACTACAAAACAACACGGGCGATTGGATCTCACTAAAAGTCTCTTTGCCAACCTGGGTGTTGTCATAATTTTTTTCTGTGCATTATCGAACCATGCTGCCGTTTGTTGTGGGGTTGGACGGATGGTTTGTTGCATTTGCCAATAGCTTGGATCTAACCGGCGGATTTGTTCATAGCTTGCACGTTTATTTCCACCACCTTGAATAAAAACCACGTTTCCATTCGCCGGCACCTATGGCAATAATTTTGGCTGCCTGTTCGGGATAAGTAGCGGCAAAAGGTGAGGGCGGTGAAGCGCCGTCTGAAAAGCCGAGTAAATCCACTTTACCGTTAATTTGTGCGGCTTTTTAAGACGGCAAGCACATCGGCTGCTTTTTTGTGTAAGTTGGCGCAACACTACCGACTTCAGATTTGCCATGACCGCGTGTACTGATGGCGATGACTTCATGATTTTGGCTTAAACGGTCAATAAATTCGCCCATTTCAGCCGTTGAACCCACTATCCGCCATGCAAAACAATCACAGGTGAGCCTTTGCCATAGCGTTCAAAATAAATTTTTGCCCCATCACTTGCCGTCGCATAACGACCGACTTTTTCATTGTTCCCATAAGGCTCTTGGCTATGGTAGGCAGTTTCACTTTGTCCAAAAATAGCGCAACGGTTCGCCGGCAAAACTGCTCGTTGCAAGGGTGGCGAAAAGTACGCTAAGTGCTAATTTTTTTAAATGCTTTCATGGTGTTCTCCTGAGTAAAGTGCGGTCATTTTTTTAAGGTTTTCGATGAGACGCGCAGGTTACATTTCATATTCGGGCTTACGTAACAGGCTCTCTACATTTGGCTCAATCTCTTTGTCCCAAACCTTTTCTTTCCACTCATCAGCAGGAATTTCAGTGTAAGCAATAGTGATGAATTCCGTAGGCGTGTTTAGGCGTTCGCGGGCAAAAAAACGCGTGCGTGCTGTTGTGTAAACAACTCGACGATTTCTAACATATTAGTCATGTGGTTTGTTATTAAGAATATCTAACCATGCATCCTGTGTGAAGACTATTTCCTCGTAATTAATACCATCATCGATATCGCTGACACCACTGACATAAATTAGAGCATTGTCGTCTTCTAGTATACTTGATTCAAAATTTTTCTAGACTTGGATTATTTTTGAAATGAGCTTATGAAATTTGGGATTTTATTTTCATTGCTCATAATAACTATGGTTGTTAGAGAGGGCCACAATCATATAAAAATATTTTTCAAAAATAATCTTCGTCAATTGGTTTTAAAAATTCAATAATTCCTATACGGCTTGGAATGCATTTTTAACAAAAACCAAAAAAAGCCTTTTTTTAAGGTTACCATGCCATATAATCTTAACATTATGATTTTTTTAGATAGAGATTCAAAAAAATTTTAAATCCAACCCGGTTGCACAGAGAAAGCAGCGGTAATGCGGGCTCTTATTTACTTTTTTCTAAAATATTTTTTTCAAACTAATCTGAGTGTTTTTTTCACTGCTTTCTCTTTTTAATTCTTTTTATACATTTTTCCAGTCCTTTATATTTATTTACCTTTGATATGAAAAAGGTATTTGTTGGAGCATGGGCTTACTGTTAAATTGACTATCAATTTCACATAATGGCATTCCTATTATTTTCCATTTTATTAGCTCAAGCAGAGCGTTTTTGCAGTTTGGTACATTTTTATATACTTAACAGATTACATTTTAAAATGAAGAAAATAGATTGTTTTCAATATAGCAGTTTTCAAAAAGTGCAATTACGTATTACATTATCTTCTATATGCATCGTCCTAAATACACAATCAGTAAAAGGTGCAATTGGTAAATCTTGTATTGCTAAACATTGTTGCGATAAAAGAACAATTAACAAAATTACAATTTGTAAATGAACTCTGAACTATGAAAGCACCACGAAATGAGCTTAAAGAAAATTTAACATTAATGACTTCCCTATGAGATATTTCATATCTATGAAAATCAATATTAGTTACCTGAGTAAACTCACCTGAAATAAAAGGCGTCCAAGTCCTTTACATCAACCTTAGTTAAAGATTTTTGTAATATTTGAAAGTAATTTTTGAATTTCATTTGATATCATTTTACTACCACTAATCTAGAGGTTTGTTGAAAAAGTCGTATAGAAAAAAATCCCCTAATGCTCTGCTTTAGGGGATTTTGCTTTAAATAGTGGGATGTTTATTTCAATCCTTTTTCACCAAATCTTCATAACCGCCGTGGTTAGTTACATTGGTGTAGCCGGCATTTTTTTCCGCTCAGTTAGTGTTGCTTCTGCACGGCGACCACTGCGGCAATAGAGATTAACAGGCGCATTTTTATCCGGCTAACTGCTTGAATACGTGCAAGGATTTTGATCGTGCGGAATGTTCACCGCATCTTGTAAATGACCTGCGTTAAATTCATCTGCAGAACGCATATCAATCCAAACGCCTTTTGCTTTTTTCAGGTTGTGCCATATTTTGTGCCGTTTATGATGTGGTATCTGCCGAAGCAACAAAAAGGCGCGCTAATAGCCACGGCAGAAAGCACCGCTGTGAGCAATTTTTATCATTCAATCTCTAATTAGATAGAAAATAATCGCCTTACTGGTTTTTAAAAACCGTATTAAGTTAATGACCATGTTACTCTCAAGCATGAAGATAATAAACTGTAAATTAAGCAAAAAAATAATTTTCTAAAAAAACACCTGAAAAATTTGACCGCACCTTTTTTTATATCTTTCTCACTCAATACCCGTCATATCGCTCAATATTGCACCCGATTATTTTCTATCAGTAAAAGATGTTGTTCATAAACAGGTATTTTTACATAAAAATCTACTCATACAATTTGCGGCATTAAATAACGAGGAGTAAATAATGAAAAATGCCTGTATTGTTTGTTGGGCATGGTAGTCTGATGAATGTGTTGGATAAAGAAAATCCTTTCAACCAAAATCTCAGCCTAATTACGCAAAAGTTTGCCAAACCGAAAGCGATTTTGATGATTTCGGCGCATTGGTACAGCAGCGCTTTGCAGGTTTCATCGGGCGAACGTCCTGAAATAATTTATGATTTTTACGGATTTCCTGAAGCGCTCAGCCAATTGCAATATCCGGCGCTCGGCTCGCCTGAGTTGGCGGAGCAAGTGCAGTCGTTATTGCAACCGGAAAATGTGGAGTTGAACCCGACGCGCGGTTTTGATCATGGCACTTGGGCGGTGTTGAAATTTCTGTATCCCGATGCCGATATTCCAGTGGTTCAGCTTAGTCTTACTCGTTCGCAACCTGCGGAATGGCATTTCAATTTGGCGAAAAAAATTATCCGCTTTGCGCGAACAGGGTGTGTTGATTATCGGCAGTGGCAATATTATCCATAATCTGGGCGTGATGAGCAGGGCGCATATCAATCAAATCGGCGCGGGTTATGACTGGGCGTTTGCTTTCCGCGAAGCAATCAATCAGGCGATTGTTGAACGGGATGACGACACGTTGATTCATTACGAACGGCTGGGTGAAAAGGCGATGCTCTCCGTGCCGACGCCGGATCACTATCTGCCTTTTCTTTGCATTATGGCATTACGCGAACCGGATGATTCCATTACGTTTTTTTCAACGACAGCCTTGTCGCCGGTTCGCTCAGTATGACTTCGCTTTTGGTGGGCTAAAAGAGGGGGCAAAAGCTCCCCTTTTTCAGGTCGCAGCGATTAAAGTGCGGTCGTTTTTTCTTATGTTTTGTAAATAAAATTTTGATTTTGCTAATTTCATCAAACCCTCACCAACTCCATCATCCCCTCAAATGAATATAATGCCGACTTTCTTCCACTCGCTTCCTCTTTTTAATGACAAAATCCCTTTTTCCAGTAATGCTTTGGTAAAACGGTTTGCTGTTGCCGGCGGAATGTTGGTTAGCTCCGATAGACGACTATTTCGGAAAACAGGATAAGTAAAAACAAAATCCAGTACAGCAAGAGAATGTTTAGAAGAAAGTGTTTCAGTAAAAATAGATTTCATTTCTTCATAAAGTGTATGAATGTTTTTGTGCAATTTTTAAGGTTATGTCCTGCCTGCCAATAGATTGCTTCAAAGAAGAATTGGCACCATTCGTTCCAATTACCTGTTTGAGAAACCTGACGCATCAACTCTGTGTAACGTTCTTTGTGTTCCTCAAAATATCCACTGATATAAAAATGCGGGGCGCTGATGGCCTTAGATTGCCAAAGCATTAAGGTAATCAGCATTCGACCAATCCGCCCATTGCCGTCTTGAAATGGGTGAAGTGCCTCAAATTCGAGATGAGAAACGGCCGTTTTGGCTAAAATTGGCGTAGAATCGTAATTGATATAATTGAATAACTTATCCAAACCTTCTTCCAATTTTTCCGGGCTAATCGGCACAAAGAGAATCGCCCGTTTGCCTTTGTCAGCTAGATAGTTCTGCTCGTGCTTGAATGCGCCGGGCGATTTATTCACGCCACGACCATAAGATAAAAAGCTGTTGGTGCATGGTTTTCAATAAAAAAATTTGTTGAATAGATAGCCATCTTCTATCGCGCCTTGTGCATTTTTTTCAGTGCCCGCTGATACAACACGGTTTCTACAATGTCCGAGCGGACTTCAGTGGAATCATTACCTTCACCGTAATCTGCCTCATATTGCATAATTTCATCCATGGTACTAATTGTGCCTTCCATACGGGAAGAAATAACAGCCTCTTGGTTTCGTAAGGGCGCAAGCAAAAATCTCGCTGTTATGCATATTTTTTTCAACATTTGATCGTAACGGGCTAGCGCATCAGTTGCTTTTAATAGGCTAGGCATAAGTAGGGCGTAATCTAATGATTGAGGAGGAAATTGATTATAGTGATACTGAACGGCATCGTCGAAGTTAAGCGGTTTATACATGTTATTCTCTCTTTGTGAATCAAAAAAATATAATTTTTGCATTGATAAAATGCATTGTCGCTCATTTATGATTAATAAACAAGTTTGTGAATCAAATTTATCAAAAAAACGATTCACAAATAACTTTTGTAACTCGTTTATGATCGACAAAAAAAGTTTGTTAATCAACATTAATAAAAAAATGATTGGTAAAAATTTTTGAGAAAAGATATTTGTAAAAATGTTCTAAAATCTGACCGCACTTTGGTGCCAACATGATTTATTATTCAATACTAAAGGCCGTCTAAAAGTGACATTTCAGATGGCTTTTTTATTCTCTCTAATCGCTTTCTTTAGCATCTACAAACAAAAAAAGTGCGGTCAAAAATTTACGGCATTTTTTTGACCGCACTTTACCCTCGGGATGTGACCAATGCATTACTCGGATTAATCCTGTAATGCCCCGCTATTAAACATTGGCAAGCCCATCGTTTTCAGGCTGTCACGATAAATTCCCAGTAAATCTTTTTCACTCACTTTTTGCAATTCGTCCAATGGCTTATCTAATGCCGCCACGGTTTCAATTTTGATACCTTTCGGGCCCGATTCCAAAGTCGCGATTTCAAACAACGCGCGGCCACGACGCACATGACTGCCGGAGCTGATGAGAACGGCGTGTTTGATGTGGTGTTTGGCTAAGGAATAACGGGAGAATAAGGCATTTTCCACGGTTGAACGGGCATAGTTGTCGGCGTAAATGCGTTTGGCGTCAATGCCTTTGTCAATGAGCCATTGCCTCATTAACGCGCCTTCCGTTTGGTTATTTTGCGGTACGCCTCCGGTGACGATAATTAAGGCATGAGGGTTTTGATTGGCGATTTCTAAGGTTTTTTCCAAGCGTTGAATTAAGATGTCGTGCATGCTGCCATCAGGGTTTAGCGCATAACCCAAGGTGATAATGGCAGACTGTTCCGGCAATTTATGATCTAATTTGTCGCTAATCGGTTGAGTCGCTACGCTGTCGATAATGTTGAACAGGTTTTCAAGCTCTGCGGCTTTTTGGCGGCGCAAGATTTTTTTAACTGTTTGAAGTGATTGTCACTTTCTGCTTTGTTGCCTTTGAAACGATGCCATGCGGTTAAGTAAATATGTGCTTTGACATCGTCCGGTGCAACGTTCAAGACTTTTTGATATAGCTCGATAGCTTTGTCGGTGTTGCCGTTATAAATATTCGCGTTGGCGGCACCAAATAAAAAAATCCACGCGATAAGGTTCTAACTCATAGGCTTCCAACAAAAATCGCGGCAATGCGTTCCATGTTACTTGGCAATTTCGCCGTGAATCCTGCATTGGACACGCGCGCCGGTGAGTTTTGGATTTTCACCGCTTGTGCGATTAAATCATCCACGACTTGTCGCTGGGTTAGTAATTGTTGGTAGTTAATTTGCGGTTCCAGCACCTGCACCGCTTGTGTATTGGCGGTAGCATGGAAAGCAAGTGCGGAAATAATGGCTAATAATGAAACTTTGAAGGGTTATTCATCCTTTTCTCCTTGGATTTCTTATTATTCAACCCCTAGTGTATGAAAATTAAATTTTAAAACTAGGAGCTAGATCACATTTTAGGACTTTTTGTATAGAAAATTGTCATTGAAACAAGTGGGATTAGCCCAAACATGACGTTGGGAATGGTTTCTGACTGATGATCATACTTTCATTTGACGCTGAATTTTGCTATTCTTACGCCACTTTTGGGGCTGATTCTGGATTCGACGGGATTAGCGAAGCCCGAGGTGCACGTCGAGGTGCGGTAGGCCTCGTAAATAAACCGCAAAAAAATAGTCGCAAACGACGAACAATACGCTTTAGCAGCTTAATAACCTGCTCATAGCCTTCGCTCCCCAGCTTCCGCTCGTAAGACGGGGATAAAGCGGAGTCAAACCCAAACGAGATCGTGTGGACGCCGCCGTTTGAGGATCGAAGCATTAAATTAAATCAAACTAGCTTAATTATCGCGTGTCTGTCCGCAGGGTTAAGCGAATCTTAAAGACTGACTAAACGTGTAGTACTAACGGTAGAGGAATTTCGGACGGGGGTTCAACTCCCCAGCTCCACCAAATAACAATCCAAAGCAAACTTATTAAATCCTAAAAGCCCTTGAAAATATTAACCTCAAGGGCTTTTTTATATCCTAAGCGTTCCTATTAAATCCTATTAAATCCTATCAAATCCTTGAATTTTAGTTATACGCTTAGTTATGCTGATAGTTGTATAGCAAAACCGATATAACTAAAACCATACAAAAATCGGTTAGCAAAAAGCGTTAACGATATTTTAGCTATACCCAATTTTTAAAAAGTCTGATTGTCGTCGGAGTCAGAGTTCTTCAGGATAGTTTTTCAACTCTCAGAACTAAGCGATATGGCACGCACAATCACACCGTTAAACAGCACGAAAATAGACAAAGTAAAGCCACAGGAAAAAGAATTCACCCTATCCGATGGCAAGGCGCTTTATCCTACTGATTAAGCCTAATGGGGCTAAGTTATAGCGGTTTAATTATTACAAGCCTTGATTTCTCCTATCATGGCGGCAGCTTCAGCGGTATTACAGACCAGGCCTTGCAAACGATGGGATTACAAAGAAATGTCAGCCTGTCGGTGCAAAAATTTTATCGTTTTGCCCGAATTGCTGGCGCAAAGTGATTTACTGGCTATTGTGCCTGAGCGTTTGATTGCCAACTTGCCCCAATCTCAAGCGCTTTGAGCCGCCCCTTGAAATTCAAGGCTTTACCAAAAACCCTGATTTGGCACGAACGGGCACATAAAAGATCCTGCGTATCGCTGGGTAAGGGAGTTGATTGAAAAGGCTTGTTTGGTTGAAGAGGAATAAAAGAGCGTCTGAAATCTAATTTTTAGGGGGGCTTAACCCGAAACACATCGATAAACAGTTTAAACACATTGGAATGCCCTCGGTGGTATCTAAGTGTGTCGGTAGTACCTGACTTTCCCCTATTCTTCCTGTTTGGACAAATCCGCTATAACTGTTTTCAGATGATGTTTTTAGACAGCAGACAGACAGCTTTATCCGTTTACCACCACCACTTTCCCCAAATCCGTCCGCGCTTTGCAAAAAGCAGTGGGCTTTGGGAACTTGTTCCAATGTAAACACGCGTTCAATTAAGATTTTCACATTAAACTGCCGGATATAGTCAAACATTGCCTCCAGCTTAGCTTGCGACACATTGCCCGAATAAAAGGCGGTGAGATAGCTGTTGTTTTTGAGTTCGACAATCGGATCAAAATCGTTTACGTACCATATGTTACCAAGCTGCCCTGTATTGCAGACGATGCCGTGTTCGTTGATGTGGGAGAAAGAATCACGCAAAGTTGCCGGCCCGACCAATTCCAGAATTTTGTCATAGCGTTGGTCGGTTTGCAGTTTGCCATCGGCTTCAGTAATCACTTCGTCAAATCCAACCGCTTGCAAACGGGCAGCTTTTGGCAGGGATTGCGCGTTGAACCGTGCAGCATGATATGCGGAAACTGCGCTTTGAGCAGCTGTGCAAAGGCTACGCCTACGCCGCTGCCTGCACCACGCACCAGCACACGATCTTGCGGCGCGATACGAAGCTGCTGTAATGAGCCGAATGCGGTGTAGTAGGTTTCGGGAATTGCGGCAAGGGTTGTCCAATCCAAATCGGTATGAACGGGGTAAATTTGTTCGTTGGGCAGCAACACATATTCGGCGTAACTGCCGTCAAAGGCACGCCCCATTTCGCCCATAATAGAGACGACCTTTTGTCCGACCGCTAGCGCGGGCGTGGAACTTTGCGCCACTTCGCCTACACATTCAATTCCCCAAGATGCGCGGAAATTGGACAGACGGCGATTTGCCTTCGCGTGTGAAAAATCTCGGAATGGTTGATGCCGAAGCCTTTGATTTTTCACCAGTGACCAACCCTCTTTGATATCAGGTGTTGGCACGTCTTGATAAATCAATTGTTCCGGGCCACCGGGTTGGTAGATTTTTACGGCTTTCATAATACCTCCCTAAGAATCTGATGCTTTCAGGTAGCCTGCTGCCAATTTTACTTTCCTAACAACCCATTTTTCTCCAAATAATCCCGCGCCACGTTTTCTGCGCTTTCACCTTGCACTTTTACGCGGTAGTTCATCTCGCTCATTTCCTCTTCGCTGATTTTTCCCGCCAGTCGGTTAAGTGCGGTCACAATTTGCGGATTTTTTTCGGCAAATTCCGCTTTCATCAGTGGCGCGCCCTGATAGGCTGGAAACAGAGAAATATCATCTTTCAGTAGGCGCAATTGATATTGTTTCAACTCAGCATCGGTAGAAAAGGCTTCTACTAGGTCGATTTTGTCATTCAGCAGAGCCGTATAGCGCAGGGCAGGTTCTAGGCTAACAATATGTTTTAGCGTGATACCGGCTGCCTGCATGCCTTTGTAGCCGTCCGCTCGGTCGGTAAACTCCAGTGAGAAACCTGCTCGGATATCGGGCGCAGCCTGCTTTAAGTCGCTAATTGTCTTCAGTTGGTGCGCCGCGCCGTAGCTTTCTTTGACCGCCAACGCGTAAGTGTTCTGATAAGACATCGGCGGCAGAAACTCCAGCCGATATTGTTCCGCCAATAATTGTTTGCCCCGTTGATAGGTTTCATCTGGTGACAGATGGCGGTTCTTCTGTTCAGTTGGCGCTTGTACTAAGGCTTCTAGCACCGTACCGGTAAATTCAGGGTAAATGTCGATTTCACCACTATTCAGTGCGTTAAACAGGAAGGTGGTTTTACCAAAATTAGGTTTGACTGTAACTCTGATATTCGGATTTTCACGCTCAATCAAGAATTTATACATGTTAATCAGAATATCAGGCTCGCTACCCATTTTGCCGGCAATCACCACGTTTTTTGTGGCAGGCGTAAATGAAATCTGCGACAGACCGAGTGCACCGAAGCCCACCGCCAATGCAAGAATAATCGGCAATTTGCGTCGCGATTTCTGCAACAGTCCGATAATGCCGCTTACGCCGACCGCCAGTAACGCGGAGAGCAATGCGCCGGTAAACGTCATCGTCATGTTGTTGCGGTCGATGCCGAGCAGAATCAGGTTGCCCAAACCGCCTGCACCGATTAACGCCGCCAGTGTTGCCGTGCCGACAATCAGCACTGCCGCCGTGCGAATGCCCGAAAATCATGGCAGGCAAAGCCATCGGCAGCTCAATCCGCCACAGCGACTGCCAACGCGACAGGCCGAATGCGGTGTACGCATCTTGAATCGATTGGTCGATTTGGGTCAGCCCCAAATAGGTATTTTTGAAAAATCGGCAACAGCGCGTATAGCGTGAGCGCAATCAATACGGGCGGCGAACCGATACCGACAAACGGAATCAGCAAACCCAGCAGCGCCAAAAGATGGGATAGTTTGCAATATATTGGTGAACTGCAATACCGCTTCGGCCGCACGCTGTCTGCGCGCAAACAACACGGCGGCAGGCACGGCAATGGCCACTGCCGCGAGCAAAAGCCAGTCCGGAAAGCCATAAATGCGTAAGCAGCATTTGCCAGAGTTCTTCCGGGGTAACGTTTAGGGATGAGAACATAGTTTTAAATTTTTATGGTTAGTATGTTGAATAATAGATGTTTATGTTTGCTTTACAGCAAGGTGTTAGCGCCTTGAAAGAGGTTTCAGACGGCCTTCACCATCATAACACTGCCCTTCTCACAGCTTCCTGTTCCTGTTTATCCAACCGTAAGAATTGGTGGATGATGCGTTCGGCATCGGGTGTGTCGGCGGTGGAAAACAGCGATTGCACATAATCGTTTGCCGGCTGCTTTTTTTGATTTCTTCAGGTGTGCCGATTTGTACCAGTTTGCCGTTATGCATTACACCGATACGGCAAGCGAGTTTGGCGGCTTCCTGCATATCGTGGGTAACGAAAACGATAGTGGTGCCGAATTTTTTTGGTGAATCATAGCAATTTGGTCTTGCAGCACGGTGCGCACCAGCGGGTCGAGCGCGGAAAACGGTTCGTCCATCAGCAGTACTTGGGGCTTGGCGGCAATGGCGCGCAAAATGCCGATGCGCTGCTGTTCGCCGCCGGAAAGTTCATGCGGATAGCGGTCGCGGTAGTGTGCAGGGTCAAGTTCCACCAACTCCAATAATTCATTCACACGCGTTTTGCGTTCGGCTTTCGGCCAGCCCAGTACGTCTGGCATGAGTTCGATGTTTTCCGCGACGGTCATGGTGGGGAACAGGGCGATTTGCTGCAATACGTAACCAATTTGGTGGCGGAGCTGGCGGATGTCGTAGTCTTTAATTCGTTTGCCGTGCAGATAAACGTTGCCATCGGTCGGTTCAATTAGCGCGTTAATCATGCGTAAAGTGGTGGATTTTCCGCTACCCGAGCCGCCTACCAACACGAAAAATTCACCCTGATAAATGGTCAAATCCAAATCGCGCACGGCATATTTGCCGTCATATTGCTTGCCTACGCCACGAAATTCGATAAATGGGATAAGATTATTTTTGCATATTGTGCCTTTACTACGTCTTCAAAATTAAGCGGCGCGCGTCCCAACAACTGTGGCAGGTCGTCTGAAACGGCAGCAAGTTCGCCTTTGGCAATGGCGGTGTAGGTGGAAACCCATGCCTCAATCTGCCAATCGGGCGTATCAGGGTACGCGGCTTTGCGGCTGGCGAAGGCTTCTTCTAGGGTTTCGTTGTAGTAGCGGTGCGGTTTGCCGGTGATTTCGGTTAAGACGGCGGCTATTTCAGCAAAACTTAATGATTGGGAGCCTGTCAGCGTGTAGGTCTGATTGTCGTGGCGGAGATTGCCGCATGCGATGTCGGCGATAACGTTTGCCGCCGCTTGGGCAACATCGTGCTGAGAAACGCAGGCAACGCGCCCGTTATCGGCTGGGCCTGCGATGATGCCGTCTGTATTGGCAATCGTTGCCATCATCTCGCTGTAAAAATTGTCGCGCAGAAAGGTGTAGCGCATATTTGTTTGCAGAATCGCATTTTCGGTAACCGCATGGGTACGCGCCAGCATGAAGGTGCTATCCAACGCCGCCTGTGCAAAAAGAGATAGACAATATGCTTCACGCCCGCTTCCGAAGCAGCCTGCACCAAAGTCAAATGCTCCTGTTCGCGCGTCGGGCTTTCGGCGGCGGACACCATAAACAGCACGTCCACCCCGTTTAACGCCTGCTTGGCAAGCTCCAAATCGCCATAGGCAAACCGCCGCGCCTCACAGTTCGGCAGAACGGGCGCTTTGGCGGGGTTGCGCAGCGGCAGAATTAGCGGCAGGCCACGTGAGTTGAGGTGTCGGGCGACCATGCCGCCGATGTTGCCGCTGGAACCGGTGATGGCGATGTTCATGAGGAACTCCTTGGGGAACTGTGTAGATATAGGATAAGGGTAGCTGAAAAAGTGGCTTTAGGGTAGTAGGAAGTTTGTATTCAGGCAAAGCAACGCTCAATTGGCCACTTTCATCAATGGCACAGCATCACCGGAACGTAACACCGCCAACCCCGTGTCGGCACAGGCCTATTCTCGCGCCTCCAAAGAGGAATCATGACCACATGGGGCATTTCCTGCCGTTGATTAAAATAAAAAAATATTCGGAATTTATCATGAATTTCATCCCTAGATGAGATCGTGGTAGAACGGTTTTTAAATAACAAATACAAAAGTGCAGTCAGATTTCAAAGCATTTTTGCAAATTCCTTTCAAAATCTGCCCACTTGCCTATCTCTCAAATTCTTTTTTTCAAAAATCCCTTCAAGCATTTCAAATACTTTCAATACCCTTTAGTGGCGTAACGGTTTCGTATGGACGGTATAAAAACAGTTGCCATTTTTTGAATCTCCACTTCAGAAAATAAACGAACAAGCTGCCCGGGTTTTAGATGAGGCTCACACAAGAAATCACTCAACATCCCTGCTGATTTTTCCTTGCAATACTGCCTGTAAATAGCTGAATAAATCTGTACTTAAAAAGTTGATACGGCAAGGGTTCAGCACTTGGTCAGTATTCAGCGGGAAATGCCATGCTCTCCCTGTGCTGAGGTTGATTTGTCCGGCAAAAGGATAGCGTTCTGCCAAATCATCTAATGAAGTAGGTTTTTCCTAGTTGTGCTATGAGATCCTGATAGCGTAAGCGTCTCCTGATGGAGCAAGCGTCCACGCTTGTGCCATTACAATCTATTGTGGTTTGGGAGTTAGCAAAATCCCGAGGCAAGCTCACGAATAAATTTCACCGGAAAATATAGTGATATTTGGCGATAAAGTAATTACCTGTTCAAGTTCTTCATTTTCTTCTAATGACAAAAAGTGCAGTGACAAAATCGAAAGGATTTTTGAACGTTAGTTTTGCCAACGGCTCCCTCAGATACCGCGCCCCTCCTGACGCGTACTTTTATCTATCTAAAAAAATAAGCAAACTGAAGTTATTCATGAAAAATAGTAAAAAAATCTGAATCAAATGAAATTGATGTTTTAGGCACGCGTTAGGAAACGCGTACCATCGTAGGGGTCGTGATCGGCGATGATGAGTTTGCTGACGCCCGAAGCGGCGAGATACGGGAGGGCTGCTGCACCCAGCCCGCCGCAGCCGACGACAAGGACGCGGGCGGCAAGGATTTTTCCTGTCCTTCGATACCGATTTCGTCGGAAAGGATGTGGCGGCTGTAACGGAGCAGTTGGTGGTCGTTCATGATGAGGTCGTCTGAAAACTTTTTGAGCCTGAATTCAGGCGGTAAGTTATCATCTCTAGACTGTATTTTGATTTTGTATGCTCTTTAAATTTAATAGGGGCGTGAAACTAAATATCGAGTTTATACTCATAGTAAACATCACTTAGATTAGTATTAGGTATGAGTTATGAGTAAAGTGTTGAAATATCGTCCTGATTTGGACGGGATACGGGCATTGGCCGTTTTATCGGTCATTGTATTTCATATCGATCCCCAATGGCTACCGGGTGGTTTTTTGGGTGTGGATATGTTTTTCGTGTTGTCGGGATATTTGATAACGACCATTATCAGCCGCGAGATTCATGACGGCAGCTTTTTCGTTTCTCGAGTTTTACAAACGCCGCGCCAAACGCATCTTGCCCGCCTTTGTTTGTGTGCTGCTTTGTACAACGGTCGTTGCCGCTGTCTGCTTTTTATCTTTTGATTTGCGCCAATACGTCAAATCCGCCGTCTTCGCCTTGCTGTTTGCCGCCAACCTGTTCTTTGCCCGTCGTGGCGGTTATTTTGATGCGGACGCGACGGAAAAGCCGTTGCAGCACATCTGGTCGCTGTCGTTGGAGGAGCAGTTTTACTTTATTTTTCCCGCGTTGCTGATTTTTGTTTTTTTCCGTATCAGCAAACGGCGCAATGCGCGGACGTTCATCCTTTTGCTAATTGTCATCAGCCTGTTTTTCCTCGCTGTTGCCGACATTGGGCATGGAGGCGTATTTCCTGCCGCATGTACGCGCTTATGAGCTGTTGGTCGGTTCGCTTTTTTTGCCTTTATTCCGCTCGCCGAACAAAAACGATAAAGCCAGTACACCGCTATTCGGATGGCTGATGATGGCGGTCATCGCCGTCACGTTGGTGCTGCTCACGGCGTCCTGCCAGGCGCAGGAAACATCGAACGGCTGCTTTGCTGTACGGCGGTCGGCGGTTTGATTTATTCGGGCAAATCATTGCAGATGCAGGAAGGTTTCAATACATCCAAATTGTTGAGTCTCAAGCCTGTGGTGTTTATCGGGTTGATTTCGTATTCGCTGTATTTGTGGCACTGGGTGGTGTTGGCGATGATGCGTTACATCTATATGGACGCGCAGCTTCCGCTTGCTACATCGGCACTGGCTGTCATCATCATGCTGCTGTTGTCGGTGTTGTCTTATTATTTTTGTGGAAACACCGGCGCGGAAGGTAAAGAATTTTACGACGGCGGAATTCAAATGGAGCATGGCGGCTTATTTCGCACTACTGATTCCCCGCGACAGCCTACCTGATGACCGGCAAACCCGCCGCGTTTGAAACCACTTTGTACAAGGCTGATGAAAGCAAAATTTGCGCAGACACGCTGACCAAAACCGACTGCGCCGTCGGTACGGCAAACAAAAAGCCTGAAGTTTTGGTCATCGGCGACTCACATGCCGCCCATTTAAGCCCGTTCCTCGACATTGTCGGCAAAAAAGAAGGCTGGTCGGCAGACGTCATTACGTCCAACAGCTGCGCCACCGCGTTCGGATTTACCCTGCCCGACAGCGACCGCCGTGCCGACCGCTGCAATCCGTATAACAGTTTTATCGAACAAAAAACCAAAGACTATCCTGTCATCATCATTTCTCAACGTTGGTTCCTCCATACCGCCAAACCGGAATTTTTAGAACGGTTCAACACAATGCTGGAGGATTTCGTGAAGGCGGGCAAGCAAGTGTACGTTTTGGCCGATACGCCTATGGACGGACAGCTACCGTTGCGGCGTTATTATCTGAAACAAAAGCTTGGCATCGACATCAATTATGTTTCAGAGGATAAAAAGGGAGAAATCCGCGATTCCGCCAAGTCGGAAGATGAAATCGAAAAAATCGTCAAGCAGCACCGCAGCGTACAATGGGTGGACTTTATGCAGTACATCCCCGCGGATAAATTCATAGATGGGCTGCCTGTATACTTCGATACCAACCACCTCAACTCGTTCGGTTCAAGTAAAATTGCCGAAATGTTTATCAACGATAAACGCACCCTGTTGAAATAAGCACAAAGGTCGTCTGAAAACATATTCAGACGACCTCTTTAAAAAGTAAAAAGGATACCGTAGTGACTCAAGAACATTTCCCCGAATTTTTTTCGAGCAAGCCCCGACGCTGACCGTCCAAGACGCGCTCGCCGAATTTCTCGGCGCGGCAGAGGAGGGCATCATGCAGTATCGCTACGCCGATGCCGTCCGCCTGTGCGGACATTCCTGTCCTACCGTCGCAGGCGCGTACCTCATGACGCTCAAAGGCTTGAAAGCACTTTACGGCAGCGACCTGCCGCAGCGCGGTGGAATCGAAGCCACCATGCAGGGCGCGCGCGACGAAGGCACGGTCGGCGTTACCGCATCCGTTGTCCAACTCTTAACCGGCGCCGCTCCCGAAACCGGCTTCGGCGGTATCGGCCCGCAAGGACGCTTCGCCCGCCGCAACCTGTTGAGTTTCGATGCCGACATCGAAGGCACGCTAACCCTACGCCGCAAAGACAACGGCAAAATCGTCACCGTTAGCCTCAACACCGCCATGCAGCCCTTCGCCTCCGAAATGCGCGACATCATGCCCAAAGCCGTCAGCGGCACCGCCACCGCAGAAGAACTCAAACGCTTCGGCGAACTCTGGCAGGCGCGTGTTAAAGCCTTTTTGATTGATTTGGCAGACGATCCCCAATTCCTCATCGTTCGCGAAATCTGAAGCCGCACCGCATTTTTGAACGGCGATACGCCGTTTGAGGTCTTGCAAGCTTATTTTTCTCAACCTGTGGTGTAAACAACGCAACGATTTCCTACAGTGCAACTGCTACATAATTTGGGATTTTTTTCTTTTTAGTAACACTGAAAGTAACATCAAAAAGAATTTGAATTTAACTTTAACTTTCCTATTGCATATCAATAGATATTAAATGCAAATTCAACTGACCCCAGAAATAACAAAGCCTTGAGAATCAAAACTCTCAAGGCTTTTTGTTGTTATTTTTATTTGTAGTTATGGGACATCGCCGAAGGCGGAGGGGAGCGGTTGGTTGGAGATCAGTAAATCAAACTGCGTTAGTTCGCCAATGTAACCTTGTTGGGTTTTATGCACTTTGTGGTGATCAAAAACCAAAATCGTCTGTTGAGTTTTTGCCATGGCTTTTTGTTTCACTTTCACTTCTTCCAAACTAAAACAAGTGACGCCTTGTTTGATGTCCACGCCGGCGGCGGAAATAAAAGGCTTTGGTGGTACAAATGGCGTCCAGCTCGTTGTCAAGCCGTATGGAGGCAAATAAGGAGTTGTGTCGTGAATAATGTCCGCCGCACAAAATGACATCGCAGTAGGGTTTGTCCTGCAATGCCATGAAGCTGTTGATGCTACAGCAAAGTGCGGTGAATTTTATGGACGGATCAATCTGCGAAATAATAAAAGGGATAGTGGAGCCGCAGTCGAAAAATACCACATCACCGTCTTTTACCAAGGAGGCTGCCAGCTTGCCCACCCGCATTTTTTTCGGTGACATGGCGTGTTTGCTGATCGAAAATTTGATAATTATTGCCGACTTTTTGCGGGTTCATAACAATGTAACCGCCTAACAACACCACGTTGCTACCATCATTGCTTAAATCACGGCGTAATGTCATTTCCGACACATCTAACATTTCCGCTGCGTCACGCAAATGAATTTTTATCCATCTGCTTTAATAAGAATTCTAGCTTTTTGTACCCGTGAATGTTGTTTTTTTAACCATGGTAGTGTTCCCAATTTAGGGTAAATTAATAAGTGCTATTGCTGTCCTGCACGCCGTGAATAATCGCAATACCTGCACTGGCACCAATGCGAGTGGCACCGGCTTTAATCATAGCAAGGGCAGTTTGCGTATCTCGGATACCGCCGGAAGCCTTCACGCCAATGTCGCCCACAGTGTGTTTTCATTAATGCTACATCTTCCACTGTTGCACCGCCTTTATTAAACCCAGTCGACGTTTTCACAAAAGCCACCTTCAAGGCTTTTGCAGATTTCGCAGGCTTGTACGATTTCCTCTTTGGTGAGCAAACAGGTTTCTAAAATGACTTTTTAATGGCGTGCCGTTGCAGGCATTTAAAACTGTTTGAATATCTTCTTTTACCGCCGACCATTTGTTCGATTTTTATCCAACCAACATTGATGACCATGTCGATTTCATTGGCGCCGGCGGTAATGGCTTCTGGGTTTCAAAAGGCTTTGACCGAACTTAAATTAGCCCCTAACGGAAAGCCGACGACGGTGCAGATTTTTACATTGGAGCCGGCAAGTTTTTGTTTTGCCAAAGGAATATGACAAGAATTAATACAAACGGAAAAGAATTGATGTTCAATGGCTTCATCACAGAGTTTTTAGAATATCCGCATCGGTTTTTTTCGGCGGTAAGTGCGGTGTGATCAATATAATGGGCGATTTGTTTTGTGTTCATCAGCTGTTCTCCTTCAAGAAAATCATTTGGGAATTATAACGAAAAAAATTTTTGTAGAACGTGATCGGGATAACATTTTTAAGGATTTTTCTCGGCAGCATCGGTTTTTGTGAGATTCTTAACATTGGTAGAAAGCGTTCTTGCCTAAAAAAACACAAGCAAAACTCACCGCACTTTGCCCCTTCGGGTCAAAAGCAGTAGAATGCATTCAGGCCCATTTTACCATTCACACGCTTATGAAACATCGTTTTCCTTTTAATCTCACATGGCTTGTTAGTTGCATTATCGGGCTATCGGCCTGTAATCTGGTGACCCTATCAACCTACTGAAACCATTACCCAAATCGAACCGCAAACAGGTTACCGTTTAAGTACCGCCATGGAGCAGGCGCTACAAAAAGAAAATTTGCTGATCGTAACTTTTTCCGGCGGTGGATCACGCGCGGCCTCATTAGGGTATGGTGTGTTGGAGCAGTTTAAAAACACGCCGGTTCGGCCGACGGAAAAAGGGCGATACGTTGTTGGATAATATTGATGTGGTGTATGGCGTGTCCGGCGGGGCTGTGTTGGCCGGTTATTTTTTTCTTTGGAAGGGCGGGATGTAATCCCCAAATTTAATGAGCATTTTTTTAAACAAAAACCTTCAGAAGGAATTGATTTCGCAAGTCTTTTCGCTTTCCAATATGCCCCGTTTAACCTCCTCGCAATTTGGCCGTAGCGATTTGTTGCAGGAACGGCTGAATTTGACGTTATATAAGAACAAAAAAATTTGCCGATTTAGCTACTCAACGTAAAGGCCCTTTTGCGGTAATCAGCGCAACAGATATGACGGCAGCTCAGAAAGTGAATTTTACGCAAGATTTTTTTCGATGTGCTGTGCCTGAATTTGAATGATTTGCAAATTGCTCGCGCCGTGGCCGCATCAAGTGCGGTGCCTTTGATTTTTCTCGCCAATCACGCTAAATAATCATGGCGGAAATTGTCATTTTTTATCACCCCTTGCGCATGACATCGCAATATCAGCTCAGCTCGTTAGCGCAACAAAATTTGATGGCGATGAAGGCATACGTGACCCGCTATCAAGACACGCAATCACACCCTTATTTACATTTGGTGGACGGTGGTTTGACGGACAATTTAGGTCTGGCCGGCTTGTTGGATATATCCAATGTAATGCAGTTAGAAGAACTTTATGCCATGTTAGAGCAAAGCCAATTACGCAACATTGTGGTGGTTAATGTGAATGCACAAAATGAAATCACCACGGAAATGGATAAATCGGCGGACATTCCCGGCATTACCGATGTGGTGAATACGGTCATTCGTGTGCCGATTAATAAAACCAGTGAATCGACCTTGCAATACTCGCAGAAATTTACCGAACAATGGAATGCATACGCTAAGCGACATAAGGGCAGGAAAATTCAGATTTATTTTGTGAATTTGAGTTTGAAGCAGTTGCCTGACGGCAAGCTGAAAAAAATGAGGGTGCTAAATATCGGCACATCCTTCTATTTGCCGACCTCCGATGTTGAAAAATTGCGTGCCGCCGCCAAGATTTTGTTGGATCAATCAAAAGAATATCAGACGGCGCTGAAGGTGTTGCAGGAAAAATAGCGTAATTGCATTTTAGGACGTGATTATTTTATTAAACTTCTGCCCCTATTCATGATGGCAAGCCCGGCCACGGCGAGCGTGCCGCCAATGAATAATGATGAATCCACCTGTTCATTTAACCAGATGGCAGAAAAATAATGCCAAAAATCGGGATAAGAATAATATAAGCAGAGGCATTTCCCGCACCTAGATGTTTGACGCCGTCAAAATACCAAGCATAAGCCAACACGGTCGATCCTAAAGACAAACCGATTAAACTCATCCAAGTGCTTTGTGAAAGGCTCAGGAGCGTATTCCAATCTTCTACATTTTCTACGCACAATGCAGCAATTAGCAGCAAAATAAAACCAAATACAGACGAAATGGTAGTGGCGGTGAGTGAGTCGATGCCAAATAATACTTTACGTGCCAATAGGGTATAACTTACCCAACAGAATAGGGCACAGATAAGCAAAAACTGTCCAAATCCTAAAGCGTCCAACATCTCGAACGGATGGCCTTTACTGATAGCAATTAATGGACCGCTTATCGCAATGACCATTCCTAACAACACCCAAATATTCCATTTTTCCTTAAATAAGAAAATAGCAAAAATCATCGTGAATACCGGATTGCTCGTGACAATTATCGCTGCCTGCCCCGCCGGCACATATTTTTAGCCCCCAGATGAAAAAAAGGTGGAGTAGGCAAAAAATTCCCTAAGACAGCGGTAAAAAAATAAGCCAATCCACTGACTTCGACGAAGCTGTTTCACATAGCGAAAACGTGTCGCTACATAAAAAGCCAAATCAGCAGGGGAATCACAGCGATAAAAAAGCGGCTTGCCGACGCTGTGAAAGTTGGCATGGTCTGTGCCACTACCCGCCCCCAAGGCCAAGATGCTCCCCACAAAACAGCCATACCGATAAGTTGAAGATGAATGCGGAGGTGGTTCATATGGAAATCCCTTTGAGGTTTATAGACATTGATCAGGATTTTACACATTGTCGTAAATAATGGGAATGATGCCTGATGATAATCTTTTGGTGTTCTTTGTTCCTATCACAGGATATGCCGGTAACGCGAACACTATGTTCTCTTGGTAAGTGCGGTGATTTTTTCATGTGTTTTTTTAGAACCAAAAAAATATCTCCTAGCAAAAAGTTATTGGCATGTTGCTTTGCCTTTTTAGAAAAATGTTTGCCAACATTATTGTGATAAAGGAAAGGTTATGCTTTTTGACTGGGTTACTTTGCGGTATATTACTTGGGTTTGTTATGCAACGTGGACGTTTTTGTATTACCGGTGCGTTTCGCGATCTGTATGTCACTAAAAATAACAAAATGTTTATAGCGCTTTTATTAGCCATTACGGTGCAATCAATAGGTTTCTTTGGGTTAAAAGAGATTGGCGTATTGAACGTTGAACCGGCTGAAAATTTTGCCTTTTTGGCCGTGATTCTGGGGGCATTTGTATTTGGTATCGGTATTGTATTGGCCGGAGGTTGTGCCACCGGAACCTGGTATCGCGCAGCAGAAGGATTAATTGGCAGTTGGGTGGCTTTATTCACGTATATGTTACTGAGCGCGATAATGAGAACGGGGCCATTGGGTGAATTTAATAATGCGTTGCGTCGTATTAATATTGAACAACGAAATATTTATAGCACTTTGGGCATTTCACCTTGGTGGCTGGTTGCGTTGTTGACGTTTGTTACTCTCTATTATGTGTACAAGCATTTAAGCAAGCCCGCACCGAGAATGGCGACCTTAAAACCGAAGAAACATGGTCTTGCGCATTTATTATTTGAAAAGCGCTGGCATCCGTTTTTTTCTGCGGTATTAATTGGCTTAATCGCTTTATTAGCATGGCCTCTCAGTGTTGCAACAGGGCGGGAATTTGGCTTAGGCATTACCGGCCCCTCTGCTAACATCATGCAATATTTAGTGACCGGTGACGATAAATTTATTAACTGGGGCGTCTTTTTAGTGCTTGGTATTTTTGTCGGTTCTTTCATTGGTGCCAAAGGCAGTAATGAGTTTCGAATTCGTGTACCGGATGTGACCACGATTTTACGTAGTGCGTTGGGTGGTATTTTAATGGGGATTGGTGCGACTCTTGCCGGAGGATGTTCTATAGGTAATGGCTTGGTGGAAACTGCCTTTTTTTCTTGGCAAGGTTGGATTTCATTGCCATTAATGATACTGGGGACTTGGGTTGCCGCCTATTTTTACGATTATTCGCCCACAGCGTTTAAAAACAGTTAAAGCATAACGTCTAGGAGTATAAAATGATTGTTAAATTACCTACATTGGGGCTTGTTTGTCCCTTTCCTTTAGTTGAAGCGAAAGAAGCTATGGCAAAACTAAATAAGGGAGATTGCTTAGAAATTGAGTTTGATTGTACTCAAGCTACAGAAGCTATCCCTGCATGGGCTGCCGAGGAAGGCTATGAAGTGACAAATTATGAACAAATTGATGATGCTAAATGGACGATTACCGTAATGAAATAGGCCTCAAAGTGCGGTCAAAAAAAAACAAAATTTATGTAGCCGTAGCACAACGCTGAAATGACAACCTCTGAGCTTGTTGGCGTGTAAGTAATGTTAGTGCCACACAAATAAGCTGGACGGCATCCTGTATTTCTTCTAGTATTACGCCTCTTTATTGATTTTTGTGATGATTTATGACCCGAATTAATCTTGTCCCGCCGAGTGAATTGTGCGATCAACATTTACTTGCCGAACACCGCGAACTTACCCGTATTCCTAACGCTGTTGCCAAAGGGAAATTTCACCTAAAAGGCCAACCGACGGAATATAAATTGGGTGAGGGCCATGTACGGTTCTTCTTTAATAAAATGGCCTTCTTGAAGAAACGTTATGATGCGCTTCATGCCGAATGCAGAGCGCGTGGTTTCAACGTGACATATATTTGGCCGCAAGAACTCAGCACCGATCCCGCATTATGGCTGGATTACATCCCTACCGAACAAGCCCCTAGCTACCAATCGTCAACGGATTGAAGAAAGAATGCCAGCAAAGGCCAGATTTACAGACAGGAAGATTCTCTTGGAAAATGATTCATAAATCACTGACAGTGATTTATTCCTCTAATCAAACGTGGAAATAATGCGGAGTACGAATGGTATAAGCAGAGGTGCTTTCCACTCTCAGAGGTTTAACGTGGCCAACATGTCATAAAAAAATATGATCTGCCCCCAAAAAATTGGAGGCAACCAAATAATTAGGGGGACAGATCAGAAAAGCCGTTTTTTTAGTTACGGATTATTTCTTCTTCGGTCTTTTCCCAACCTTGTATGTGTCTTTGCGGAACACGGGTGGTAACCAGTTCATCGTGTTTGACATCCGTACGAATGGTGGATCCTGCACCGATGGTGGCGCCGCTTTCAATGGTGACCGGCGCAACGAGTTGGCTGTCGGAGCCGATAAATACGTTGTCGCCGATGATGGTTTTTGAATTTATTGGCACCGTCGTAGTTGCAGGTAATCACGCCCGCGCCGATGTTACAATCTTTACCGATTTCCGCGTCGCCTACATAGGTTAAGTGGTTCACTTTGGAGCCTTTACCGATTTGTGCTTTTTATTTCCACAAAGTTGCCCACATGGGTGTTTTCAGCCAGTTCTGTGCCCGGGCGTAAGCGGGAGAATGGGCCGATAGCGGCATTTGCACCCACGGAAGTATCTTCAAGCACGGAATATGGTTTGATTTCTACGTCATCACCGATGTCGCAGTTAGTGAGTACACAACCTGCGCCGATTTTCACCCGATTTCCTAACCGCACTTTTGCCTTTTAAGATCACGTTCATGTCGATTTCTACGTCTTTGCCGTGGGTGAGTTCACCACGCAATTTAAAGCTGTTCGGATCAAGCAACATTACGCCCGGCAAGTAATAATTCACACGCTTGTTTTTGTTGGAAATATTGCTCAAGTGCAACCAGTTGTAGGCGATTGTTGGCGCCTTCCACTTCCATTAAGTCGGCGGCTTGTACGGCAGCCACTTGGCAACCGTCACGATTTGCCAAAGCGATAACATCGGTCATGTAATATTCGCCTTGGGTGTTGTTGTTATCCAACTGTGTCAGCCATTTTTTGAAAGAAGCACCATCAGACACCATCACGCCGGTGTTCACTTCTTGAATTTTGAGTTGTTCGGCATTTGCATCTTTTTGTTCTACGATGCCGACGACATTGCCGTTTTCGCGCAGAATGCGACCATAACCTGTCGGGTTGTCCAACACCACGGTGAGTAGCGCAATGCCTTTGTCAGGGTTTAGCGGCAATGAGTTTTTTTCCAAGGTTGCCTTGGTAATGAGAGGGGCATCACCATAAAGCATTAAAAATATTTTTCATCATCGGCAAAAAAATGGCGCTGCTTGTTGCATAGCATGGCCGGTGCCAAGTTGTTCCGTTTGCAGAACCCAGTTGACAGGCTCGTTTGCTAATCGTTGTTGCATTAAATCGCCGCCATGGCCATAGACCAAATGAATGTTGTGAGCACCCAATTGTTTGGCGGTGTCGATAACATGTTTTACCATCGGTTTGCCCGCAATCGGGTGTAACACTTTCGGTAAATCGGAATACATACGGGTGCCTTTTTCCGGCGGCGAGGATAACTACGCTGAGAGCTTGAGTTGTCATAAATTTTCTCTTTTGTTCGCTAAAAATTGCGCGCTAGTATATCATTCTTGCAATTTTGAGTTAAGTTAAGGACAAGTGCAAAATGCAACAGGAATATTATCTTGGCATCATGTCCGGCACCAGTTTGGACGGTGTGGACATAGCTCTGATGGCATTTGCTGAACAACCGCAATTTATCGTCGGTCAATTTACGCCGATGCCAACGGATTTACGACAAGATTTATTGCAATTAGTTTCTGAGGGCAGCACCACATTGCAACAATTAGGTGAGTTGGATCAACGTTTGGCATTATTGTATGCCGACAGCGTGAATCGCTTCCTCGCCGAACACCACCTTCAACCGCATCGCATCCGCGCTATCGGCTGCCACGGACAAACCGTGTGGCACGCGCCGTCGGGCGATTTTCCGTTCACCATGCAGTTAGGGTGATATGAACCTGCTTGCCGCACGCACGGGCATTGATGTCGTCGGGGATTTTCGGCGTAAAGATATGGCGTTTGGCGGACAAGGGGCGCCGTTGGTGCCCGCCTTCCACCAAGCGTTATTTTATGACGAACAGTGGGCGACGGTGGTGTTGAATATCGGTGGCATTAGTAATATTTCCGTGCTGTTGCCGAATCAACCAATCATCGGCTACGACACCGGCCCGGGCAATGCGCTAATGGATGGTTGGATAGCCCGCCATCTTGGTCATACTTTTGATGCTGACGGGCAATGGGCGCGCGGGGGCAAAGTGCGGTCGGATTTATTAACAAAAATGTTGGATGAACCTTATTTCCAACTGCCGCCGCCGAAAAGCACCGGGCGCGAGTTATTCAATTTAGCGTGGCTTGAAAAAACGCTCGCTAAAACCACCGCACTTGAAGGCGACATCCCGCCACAAGATGTGCAAGCCACCTTGCCCTGAATTCACCGCACAAAGCATTGCTCTTGCCTTGCGCCAAATAGCAATACCGTTGCCACCTCGTTTGTTGGTTTGTGGCGGTGGCGCGAAAAATGGGGCATTGATGACCCGCCTGCAAGCCTTGTTGCCAAACTGGCAGTTGCACAAAACCGATGATGTCGGATTGGATATTGATTATGTAGAAGCCGCCGCGTTTGCCTGGCTTGCTTATCAACGCATTCATAACCTACCTTCCAACCTACCAAGCGTGACCGGCGCCAAAAATGCGGTCAGTTTGGGCGCTATTTTTCCGGCGGAGAAACACGTATGAGCGAACACAATTTATTAAATAGCCTTGAAAAGATGCTAAGCGAACAACGCAACCCAAATACCCTGCACATTGATTCCTTGTCGTCGCTGGATATCGTGACCTTATTAAATAACGAAGACAAATTGGTGGCGTTGGCGGTGGAAAAAAATCTGCCGCAAATCGCGCAGGCGGTAGAACGCATTGTGGCGGCATTTCAGGCAGGCGGCCGTTTGGTGTATATGGGCGCCGGTACCAGCGGTCGCCTTGGCGTGCTGGATGCTTCTGAATGCCCGCCGACGTTTGGTGTACCGTCAAGTATGGTAGTGGGATTAATTGCCGGTGGCGAAACTGCATTGCGCAACGCCGTGGAAGGTGCGGAAGACAATTTGGCGGCGGGCGAACAGGATTTATGCCATATTAATTTTAGTCGCAAGGATGTGCTGGTGGGTATCGCTGCCAGTGGTCGTACGCCTTATGTCATCGGTGGCTTAAACTATGCCAAACAACTTGGCGCCACCACGGTTTCCTTAGTCAGTAACCCGAATGCCGTTATGAGCGACATTGCCGACATCGCCATCACCACCGTTGTTGGCCCCGAGGCGTTGACGGGCTCCAGTCGCTTAAAATCAGGCACGGCACAAAAAAATGGTGCTGAATATGCTACTACTGCCGCCATGATCCGTCTCGGTAAATGCTACCAAAAACCTCATGGTGGACGTGCAAGCTACCAACCAAAAACTTAAAGCCCGCGCCATTCGTATCGTCATGCAAGCCACCAACTGCGACCAAATCACCGCCGAACAAACCTTACACACCACCAACGGCAACGCCAAATTAGCCATCATGATGTTGTTGAGCGGATTAGATAAAGCGCAGGCGGAAACCGTTTTAGCGCAGAATCAGGGGAGATTGCAATCGGCACTAGCTAGCTAAGAAAACGAGCATTAATAACGAAAGTGCGGTCAAAATTTACGATGAATTTTCACCGCACTTTTGCTTAGAAGGTTGCCGTCAAACCCAACTTCACGGTTCTGCCTGGGCCCGGCATGGAGGAGCGGGTCATTGGGTCGAGGTAATAACGATCCGTTAAGTTGGTGACGGAAAGGGTGGCGGCGAAAGTGTCATTGAATTTATAGTTCATATACGCATCAACCAAGAACACTGGCTGCCAACGTGGGTTGTTATTGCTATTGGCAAACCAGCCTGCATCACGTAAAGATTTGTTACGAGTTTCTTTCACATTAGTGTGATATACCATACGGGTGCCAACTTCTAATCGCTCATCTAAGAAACGTACACCAAGATTTGAGGTAATGCTGTATTTCGGCAAAATGGCATTTTTTAAGTAGCCGTTTTCATTACCACCATTAACACATTCGGGATAGGGCTTCAAATGTATGTATATCACCTATACCACCAACATCTCGAATTGCTGAACTTTTTATCGCAGAATTTATTTTTTTGATGTTGTAGCTAATACCGATATCACCGAAGATGCGACCTTGATCATAACGAGCGGATAATTCTATACCTTCTAAAATCCGTTTATCAAACTGCTTCATCTCATAATTAATATCACGGTCAAAAATATTTTTCGTAGTGTTTTTGTACCAATTTAGGCGAATATCCGCACGGCGTAAACTTGGGAAGAAACCACGTAAATCATGTACATAGCCCACTTCAATATTTTTGCTGTGTTCCGGTTTGCGTTTATAAAGTGGCGTGAGAATATCAATGGAATAGCCAATGGTATCTTCAAAAATACTCGGCATACGTTTGGTTTCATCATAGCGCACATAAATTCTGGCGTTATCACTTAAAAAAATGCGGTAGCACTAAAGGAAGGTGCCCAAGCGTGATCTTTACGCTCGGCCTTTTTTCATTTTTTTCCCACTGTTCTTTGGTTATTGGTGTTTTTTTCTGGCGAACCGGAAAAAAATCAGCACTAATGTCATATAAATAATCTTCTTTCCCGGTTTGTGGATGGATTACTTTTTTTTCTAACATTTCTTTTGTAATACGTCCATCCGTAAGCGGAAAATGCTCAACAGAAAAATTACCATATTCATCCCGTTCCCAATAAATAGTCTGCGTTGCTGATTCATCCCATTGACTATTATTACCACTGAGCTGTGACCAACTATCATATTCCTCATCTGTGGTTGGAGTCCAGCCATGTGAAACAACATACTCATCACGATCATCAAGCCATTTTTTTGTAATTCTGGTGAATCATCAGCAGGTATTGGATATAATTTTTCAAATTCTTCCTCAAGTGAAGCTCTTAAATGATTTTTTTCTTCCAAAAATTTATATAGTCTTGTGTTATTTCAGGGGCGACTTGTTTCAATTTTTCTTACTGTAAATGGAATACGTGATTCGGTTAATACTTCTTCTTGTTTTAAATTTGCAATTTTTTTCCTGCAAACCGCGATCTTTAGATTTGTAATGGGTATATTTCATCCCGGCAGTCAGTAATAACCAATCGGTTGGTGAATATTCAAATTTGAAGCCTGCATTAAATTCATTTCAGTTGCCTTTTCGATTTCCTGAACGAGCAGAGTTTGATACTCGGCAAATACCATGTAAATCGCCTTCCACACAGGTAAGTTGTTCCCCTTCTGTTTTTAGCATCAGTCTCGTATTGATTAAATGCAGTAAGTTGATATTTATCCCAAAGCTCATAAACATTGGTACTGTCTAAAGTTTCACGACGATAATTTGTCATGATGCTGAAGCGAAGTTTTTTTGGACTTAGTTCCGTGACATTGCTAAAAGTTATTCCCATATGATTATCACGGGCAAATTGCACTTGCGCGGGTTGAGTATTAAAAAAATTCCATCAATATTTTTTTAAATTTAGGGTTTTTCATATATTCCTTTATTTTTGCTATTAAAAATTTCGTAAAAACGATCTTTTTATACGTTTATATTCAACGGGATCTTTCACTTGATCTAATTCATAGGCTTTTATCACCAAACTCATTTGCGAGATCAATTTGAGATAAAGTACCAATCATTTGAGTATTATAATCACTAAAAAGTACATCGCCCGGTGAGCCGCCCGATGTATTAGTTGCCGTATCATTTTTACTGCCCAGACACCTATTTTTTTAAATCAAGCCATTTGTTATCGGGAGGATTATAGGAAAACTCAACATTACCTGTTTTTTGTTTTACATCTGCTAGTGGCCATTGTGTGACGGTATTACGCGCAGCATAGTTATAGCCAAGTCGGGAAGGCATTATGTCACCATAATTTATTTGCGTGTCTCGGAAGTTCGCAGAAAGTGAAGCATATTTATTAAAGTGGAGTTTCCCCTTTAATAACCAAGATCGGCTTTCATAAGATGTATTTGGTACTTCTTCACCCGGTTTATAAATTCGAGCAATGAGTGGAATATAAGGGTCATCGGAGTTTTTTTATCTAAATCAAGCGGGCCGGTTGTTCCTTCACCGTATTTTTTTCCCTCCCCGTTTACCGGCAAAATAATTTCCTTTGTTACGATAAGCATACGCCCCTAAGACTTCATAACCATCATCTTTTGCGGCTAACGCCAAACGTATGGCATTATCGTGTAAAGGTTTGTTTCTGCCTTTTTTTCTTGGGCTAATCCGATCATCATCTTTAAAATACAACGCCCATTCAGCTAATTCTGCACGCCCGTCTGGTGAAACAAGTCGATAATCCTGACCAATAGGTACACCTTCATAAGGACGAGCTTTAATGGAATTGTTGGCGGTCTCCGTTTTAAGTTCAATACCCCATTTTTTTACCAGGCTTAATGATCTCATCAGGATTTAGCGTCGACATACGAATCGTGCCTGCCGCCCCGGAGCGCAAAAGTGCGGTCTAAATTGGGGCCTTTTTTTCCACATTCACTTCACTCACTAAAAATGGATCAAGATAGTTACGATTGCTTACACCGGAATAACCGCGCCAAATGGTAATCGCCTGTTCAGTATCATCAACTAATACAGGAATCCGACCTTGTCCCCAAGAACTACGAATAATAGGATCAATCGCACCGCCATTACGTGCATCGCCACTGTACACACCGGTCACACCGCTCAACAAATCGGCGACTGACTGACCGTGATAAGTTTCAATTTCCTTTTTACTTTTGTATTCAGTGACATTGTTTTTTTGCTGTAAACCTCGTCTTTTTCCAGCATCTGCTTTAGCCTCCGCCGATGCGTTAACGTTGATGGTATCTAATGTGGTTGAATCGGAATTTTGATCGGCGAGGGTTGAGAAAGGCAATCCCTAACAAAGCGAACATTAAGATTGTGGCAACGGAACCCGTTTTAGTATCAATAAAACATATCATGCTTTCCTCCAAAAAATAAAAATGATAACAAGTTTCATTTTTATTGTATTAAAAAGAAAAACGTTGTAAAGTTTTATGTAAAAAAATGAAGGGTAGATCACAAAGTTTGTATGAAAATTAAACTACCCATGCTTCACATACACATCAAAGCGATGGTTTTTGGTGTCGCGGGAAAAAGTGCGGTGCTTTTTTTGCGCGAGAAAGTCGGCGTAGTCGGGGCGCTTAACTACGACGCGCTGACGGGCGAGTTGGAGTGCGGGCGCAAGCAGTTCGTCCGCATCTAAATCGGCACCGACCAAATGTTGAAACACGCGCATTTCTTTCTTCACCAAGGTGCTTTTTGGCTTTGTGTGGGTACATAGGGTCGAGATACACCACATCAGCGAAATCCGTGTCAGGATTCAGTTGATTGATGTGTTGATAAGGCAACAGTTGCATATTTTTGTTGCATCCAAGGGCCGATTTCTTCATCGGCATAAGCACGTTGCAAAACCGTCTTGTAATAACAAACGAACGACCGGGTGGCGTTCAACGAGTTTCACTTTGGCAACCGAGCGCCGCCAATACAAAGGCATCACGCCCTAAGCCTGCCGTGGCGTCAATGACTGTCGGTAAATTATCTTGTTTAATGCCAACCGCTTTTTGCCACCGCTTCTCCACGCCCGCCGCCAAATTTGCGGCGATGTGCCATAGTGCCGCCGACAAAATCCACAAACACCGCACCCAGTTTCGGTTCGTCTAATTTGCGTAATTCCAAGCGTTCTGTGCCTTCCGCTTCCGTCCATACTAACGCCAACGGGCTGTTCGGATCGTGCGTTAAGCCGGCTTCGGCAAAAAGTGCGGTTGGTTTTTGCGGTGTTTTTGTTTCGCAGAGGAGTTGGATGTTCATGTTTATTCTTTTCTCACCAACCAAACGCCAGCTTCCATGTGTTCCGTGTAGGAAACTGGTCGAACAATGCGGCTTTTTTTCAATACGATGGGTTTGGCTGAGCGTTTGCAGATTGTCGCATAGCGTATGCGGATTGCAGGAAATATACAAAATGCGCTCATATTGTTGCACCAGTGTAACGGTATCCGCATCTAAGCCGGCCCGTGGCGGATCAACGAAAATGGTGTTGCATTCATAGGCTTTCAAATCAATGCCTTTTTAAGCGATTAAATTCGCGCACGCCCTGCATCGCTTGCGTGAATTCTTCCGCTGACATTCGGATGATTTGTAAGTTGTTTATCTGATTCGCCGCGATGTTAAATTGCGCGGCGGCTACCGAAGGTTTGGCAATTTCTGTGGCCAGCACCTTGCGGAAATTTTTGCGCTAATGCGATAGAAAAGTTGCCGTTGCCGCAATAAAGCTCCAATAAATCCCCGTGGCTATTGCGGGTGCAATCTACCGCCCATTCCAACATTTTTGCTATTCACTGTCGCATTCGGTTGCGTGAAGCTGTTTTCCACTTGGCGATAAATGTAGTCTTTACCGTGAACGCGTAGGATTTCATCCACATAATCTTGTTCCAGACAAATTTTTTTGTTTGCTGGCACGCCCGACAATTTGCACGTTAAAACCTTGCTGCTGTAACTGCGAACGCAAGGTTTGCGCAGCAGTTTGCCACTCTTCATCCAAGGCTTTGTGATACAACAAACTGACGATAATGTGTTGGCTTTGGGTGCTTAAATAATCGATTTGGAACAGTCTGTGGTGTAATACCGTTTGCTGTTTTAACAACGGCAACAACGCCGTCATCATGCGATTGATGAGTTCGCTTGCGATAGGAAAAATTATCTACCCGATAACGTTGTTTGCTCTGTTGGTCAAACATAATGTGGTAGAAATCATCGCCTTCGTGCCAAATGCGAAATTCCGCGCGCATACGGAAATGTTGTGTAGGCGAGGCGAACACCTGCAAATCAGGCGCGTTAAATGGCGCCAAAAAGTGCGGTCAGTTTTTTTCTTGTTTTTTTCTGCAAGCAGGGCGGAATAGTGGGTTACGGGTAAATTCTGCATGGTGATAAGTAAAACAAAAGGCTCGGAATTCCAAGCCTTCTGATTGTTATTTAAGTGATTTAGTCTGCCGAGTAGTCGTCCAGATTATCCACGCCAACCACGCCGGATAAGGTGTAAAGGCGTTTGTTGGTGGAAATACGGCTGCGATATTTATTCCAGGTTTTTCTCGAAGAAAGTTTCCGCTGCACGTTCACCGCGACAGAAAGCCACGAAGTCTTTCTCTTCTTTGGTTGCCGGTTTACGTTCGCCCGCATCCAATGCACGGAAGGCTTGTCCGTGTTGTTCTAATACTTGTGCTTCTTTTGATGGTGTAATCACCGTGACGGGCAAAGCCACGCGGATAATTTTTATCGTCGAAAAACGACGGGTTACGCTAAAACTCTCAGCCATATAATCCTCTAAAAATACGTGTAGAAAATAAAATCGGCAGGCATTAAACCAATTTTTTTGTTATTTTTTTGCAATAAACCTTTTTACGGTTTGTACATATTCGTCCACAAAACGATTTTTCATCGTGCGCCAAGCCTTCCATGTTCACACGATATTTACCGTTAACATAAAAATCCGGCACGCCGCGTACTTGGTATTTTTTTCGACCAGGTTTTTGTTGTTTGGTGACCAAACCGTTCACGGCGAAACTGTTGATGCCACCGTCAAATTGTTCGGCAGATACGCCGTTATCAATGACGATTTGGCGGATGTCATCCATGGATTTTTAAGGTGTTGGCTTGTGCGGCTTTAAATAATGGCATTTTGACTTTTTCTTCGGCATTAATGGCAATGGCCAATGCCCAAGCGCGAGTGAGATTTTTCAGATTGGCGGCCTAAGAAATCCACATGATATTGCTTGAATGATGTACCTTCCGGTAAGGATTCGGCAATTTTTTTGTGGAATGTGGTATTGCGCTTCAAAGGAATAACAATGCGGGCAGTAAAAAGAGAAAAATTCAATCACTTCAGGTTGTGCACTGCGTTTTTGCCCTTCCACCACCACATATTCTTTGTTTTTCCGTTAATTCTTGGGCTTGGGCAGAGAAGGAGAAAGCCGCCGCCAGCGCTAAAAAAATAACCATTTTTTCATTTTTGTAATCCTGTCTTATTTAATAATGCCGCGTGCTTTTAATAGCGCGGTTTTGAAATCTTCTTCGTAATCTTTTTTAATACCGGGAATCGGCTCGAATTTATCTTTACCCGCCATTTTCAGGTGGTAAATAATGACTTCATCGGACAATTCCGCGAGGGGCTTATCAAACCCGGCTTCATCGGCGATTTTTTTGTAAAATTTGCATTAATGATAAATCGGAGTCTTTAGACCAGTAAGGCTGCAAAAGTTCCAGTACCTCATTCAGGCGATGACATTTCATACGCTTTTCCTTATTATTGAGAAATAAACGGGCGAGATCATACTTTAATTAACCTCGGAAGAAAAATATGACAATTTCAATTAGTGCCGTCATTTTTAGCCGGTGGACAAGCCAAGCGTATGGGCGGTGCGGACAAAGGGCTACAATTGTTGCACGGCAAACCGCTGTTTCAACATATTTACGAGCGTTTACGTACTCAAGTAGAACAGATTTCCATTAACGCTAATCGTAATCACGCGGAATATTCTGCCGATGGATTAATGGTGTTTGCCGACCGCATAGCCGGATTTCAAGGGCCGTTAAGCGGGATTTTTAACGGCGTTGGAACGATCCGAGACGGATTTTTGTCTTATTCGTACCCTGTGATTGTCCTTTTTCCCGAAAAAAATTTGCTAGAACAGCTCAAAAGTGCGGTCGTTTTTTTCACGGCGTTTCTATTGCTTATGCCCATGATGGCGAGCGTGAGCACCCGACGTTCTGTTTGATGGCGCGTAACCCTAAAAAGACAAGTTGGCGGATTATTTGGCTTCAGGCGAACGACGAATGTTGCAGTTTATGCGCCAAAACGGTGCGGTGAGTGTGGATTTTTTTCCGAAAATAAGCAGGCTTTTACCAATATCAATACATTGGATGATTTAACCCGTTTTGAGAAGCAATAATAACTATTCTTAGCTATTTATTGATAAACAAGGGATAAGCAGTATAATGACTGCCACTTCTTGCGTTGGCTTATTCATTTCGTAACTTTACGTTAAATTCAAGGATTTTTATGTTAAAAAAACTTTCTATTCTTTTTTTATTGCCGCCACGCTCAGTGCGTGTTCTCTTTCGTCTTATGTGCCGTTTATGGGCAGTAAAAAAACAGTGATTAACTTAGACGCAGACAGCATCGATCAAAAATCCTACGCCACCGCTTATGAAGCCACGGTGGAAACCTACCGCGATCGTGTACATGATAATTACAACGTAAATTCCTTCGCTAGCGGCGCCAATGATTGGTATTTGGGTCGAATTCTTATTCCGATTGAACAAATCAAAGAAAAAAACTTTATAGCCCGCAAGGTCAAGATTCCGATGTTTATGCCTATTACAGCGGCGTCATTCATGCCGAGGCGTTACAAACGAACTTCAGCAAACTAAATCCACAATGTTGGAACCACATTAACACACCAAGCCTGACCCAAGGCATTTATGACGCCATGTTGGATTTACAAAGCGGCAAAGTGCGGTCAGAAAATGATGAATATATCGTGCAAGGTTCCGAACAACTACTTAAACTTTGCGCGGGAAATAATAAAAAAACTGTCGGTTTTTGCCGGCAGTTTTTGTATTTTTAACTTTAGCTGAAAGGTTTTTTTGCTTTCTTCAGCACCCCATCTCAACTTCGTTGATAAGGAGAAAGAATGTTTAATTTACCTGAAAGTAACATTCATTTAGCGGCTCAAGCAGACAATAAGCAACAAGCGATTGAGCTGGCCGCCAATGCGCTTGAACAGGCCGGTTATGTTGAACATGGCTATTTGCAAGGTATGTTAGGACGTGAACAACAAACGTCGACTTTTTTAGGCAATGGCATCGCCATTCCGCACGGCACCTTGGAAACCCGTGGCATGGTGAAAGATACCGGCGTGCAGATTTTCCAGTTTCCACAAGGGATTGAGTGGGGCGAAGGCAATATCGCTTATGTGGTGATCGGCATTGCGGCCCGTTCTGACGAACATTTGGCATTATTGCGTCAACTTACTCACGTTCTCGGCGATGAAGACACGGCCGCAAAATTGGCCACACTAACTGACGTAAAAAAATTCCGCGCCATTTTAATGGGCGAAGCGGACGATTTTAGCGTGAATGCCGATAACCTAAGTTTAAACGTGGATACGCAAAGCCTGTTGACCTTAATCGCCATTAACGCCGGCAAATTGGAACAACAAAGTGCGGTCAATAATCAGTACGTTTCGGAAGTCATTGCCAATCCGGCATTGCCATTGGCGCAAGGCTTATGGGTGACTGATGCCGCCGTTGGCAATCAAAAGAATGCGCTGGCTTTCAGCCGTGCAGTTCAACCCTTCCAATTAAATAATAAGGTCGTACATGGCGTAGTGACCGTCGCCTATGTGAACGATCAAATAAATGACACTCTCGCCCGTTTATTGGATCCGCAGGTGCAACAAGTGTTACTCAACGGCGACAGCGCACAGATTGCTGCGGCATTAAACGGCAAGCCGATTCCGCAAGCTACGACACAGACGACTTCAACCGCTTCCGCCGCGCCGTCTGTGGCTGCCGGTAGCGTTGTCGGCACCTTTACCATTCGTAACGAACACGGCTTACACGCCCGTCCAAGCGCCATTTTGGTTAACGAAGTGAAAAAAATTCACCTCTAAGATTACTGTGGAAAATCTCACTCGCGGTGGAGCATCGGTGAACGCCAAGAGCCTAATGAAAAATCGTGGCCTTGGGTGTAACTCAAGGACATCGTTTGCGTTTTGTAGCAGAGGGCGATGATGCACAAGCCGCGATGGAAGCGATCGGCAAAGTGATTGCCGCAGGTCTCGGCGAAGGTGTTTCTGCCGTGCCGCCAAGTGAACCGGATACCATCGAAGTGGCGGGAGACGCTACTCCGACAACTTCCGCGCCAAGCAATGAAAGTGCGGAGGAAAATTCAAGTGAATCTGTGGAAGGCGTTTTTGAAGTAAAAAATGAACACGGATTACACGCTCGTCCGGCGGCAGTGTTAGTGAACGAAGTAAAAAAATATAACGCCAATATCGCCGTACAAAATCTTGATCGCGATACGCCGTTGGTCAGTGCGAAAAGTCTGATGAAAGTAGTGGCGTTAGGTGTAGTGAAAGGTCATCGTTTGCGTTTCGTCGCCAGCGGCGAGCAAGCGCAACAAGCCATTGATGGTATCGGTGCAGTCATTAACGCAGGATTGGGGGAATAATTATGGCAAAAGTCGCAACTATCACTTTAAACGCCGCTTATGACTTGGTTGGGCGTTTAAAACGGATCGAATTGGGCGAAGTCAACACCGTGGAAACCCTCGGGCTTTTCCCTGCGGGCAAAGGCATTAACGTGGCGAAAGTGTTAAAAGATTTGGGCATTGACGTCACTGTGGGCGGTTTTTCTCGGCGAAGACAACCAAAGGGGATTTTTGTTGCCTTATTCGACAAACTGGGATTACAAGATAAATTCCAACGCGTGCCGGGCAAAACCCGTATCAACGTGAAAAATTACCGAAACCGACGCGGATGTTACCGATTTAAACTTTTTAGGCTATGAAATCAGTGAAAGTGCGTGGCAACAATTTGTGGCGGATTCTCTTGCGTATTGCAAATCCTTCGACATCGTTGCCGTGTGCGGTAGTTTACCGCGTGGCGTGACGCCGGACTTGTTCGCCGATTGGTTAAAAACAATTGCATCAGGCAGGCGTAAAAGTGGTGCTGGATAGCAGCCACGCCGCGTTAACCGCAGGTTTAAGCGCACGGCCTTGGTTGGTGAAACCCAACCACCGCGAATTAGAAGCCTGGGTGGGTTATACCTTAAATTCACTGGAAGAAATTGTGTCTGCCGCTAAGAAATTAAAAAGCGCAAGGCATTGCCAATGTGATTATTTCCATGGGCGCTCAAGGTTCCGTTTGGTTAAGTGACGAGGCTGTGATCCAAGCTCAACCGCCAAAAATGCGAAAACGTGGTGAGCACCGTCGGTGCCGGCGATTCTATGGTGGCGGGCTTGATTTACGGCTTAATCAACGGCTTTTCACAGCAAGAAACCTTGGCTTTTTGCCAGTGCGGTTTCCGCTTTTGCCGTGTCGCAAAGTAATGTTGGGATTGCTGACCGCTCGTTGCTCGATCCTATTTTTAAATCACGTCAAAACGACAGTTATTGAGGATAATCTTATGCATATTTATTTAACCCCAACCGCCAATTTTGGTCATGCAAAGGCCTTTTTATTGCGTGAAATGCTAAGCAAAAGCCGCGCAAGCTCAACATCAAATCGTGGACAGTGCCGAGGCGGCGGATCTGATCGTCGTTTTTGGGAATGCTTTGCCGAATAATGCCGGATTTAATGGCAAAAAAAGTGTTTTTGGCAAAAATTGATGAACATTTCAATGCACCCTGAAAACTTGTTAGACACGGCCATTCAACAGGCGCAGGATTATGTTCCGCCTGCTGAAAGTGCGGTCGTTTCTAACAGTAAAATGAAAAAAATATTGTGGCGGTGACTGCTTGTCCGACAGGCGTAGCGCATACGTTCATGTCTGCCGAAGCCATCGAAACCTGCGCCAAACAACAAGGCTGGCAGGGTGAAAGTGGAAACCCGCGGACAAGTGGGTGCGGGCAATGAAATCACGGCAGAAGAAGTGGCGGCAGCCGATTTGGTGTTTGTGGCAGCGGATATTGACGTGCCGTTGGACAAATTCAAAGGCAAATTAATGTATCGCACCTCCACCGGACTTGCGCTGAAGAAAACTGCGCAAGAATTCGATAAAGCCTTTAAAGAAGCCAAAATTTACGAAGGCAGCGCAACGTCCGCGGCGAAAGCCGAAGAGCGCGGCGAGAAGAAAGGCGTCTATAAGCACCTAATGACCGGCGTATCGCACATGTTGCCGTTGGTGGTGGCTGGCGGTTTTGCTTATCGCCATTTCCTTCATGTTCGGTATTGAAGCGTTCAAAGACGAAAACATCGCGGGTGGCTTGCCGAAAGCTTTAATGGATATCGGTGGTGGCGCGGCGTTCCACTTAATGATCGCGGTGTTTGCAGGTTATGTAGCGTTCTCCATCGCCGACCGTCCGGGACTTGCCGTGGGGTTAATCGGCGGGATGTTGGCGACGACCGCAGGCGCGGGGATTTTAGGCGGAATTATCGCCGGCTTCCTTGCAGGTTATGTGGTGAAAGGGCTTAATGATGTGATTAAATTACCACCAAGCCTGATGTCCCTTAAACCGATCTTAATTTTGCCGTTATTGGGGTCTTTCATTGTCGGCTTAGCCATGATTTATCTCATTAACCCGCCTGTTGCGAAAATCATGACGGCGTTGAGTGAATGGCTAAAATCCATGGGCGATGTGAATGCCATGGTGCTTGGCGTGATTATCGGCACCATGATGTGTATCGACATGGGGGCCGGTAAACAAAGCGGCTTATACCTTCTCCGTGGGCATGATCGCCTCTCAGGTTTACACCCCAATGGCAGCGGCAATGGCAGCAGGCATGGTGCCGCCAATCGGCATGGCTATCGCCACTTGGTTAGCGCGCAGTAAATTCACCTCCAATCAACGTGATGCGGGTAAAGCCTCTTTCGTGCTTGGCTTCTGTTTTATCTCCGAAGGGGCATTGCCATTTGTGGCGGCAGATCCACTACGTGTGATTATCAGTAGCATCCTTGGTGGCGCCACTGCGGGGCGATTTCCATGAGTTTAGGCATTACCTTGCAAGCGCCACACGGCGGCTTATTCGTGATTCCGTTCGTCTCCGAACCGCTTATGTACCTTGGCGCCATCGCCATTGGTTCTGTGTTGACCGGCGTAGTTTATGCGGTGATTAAACCAAAGGTGGAAGCCTCAATCATTCCCCGTCGGGGAATTTAAACAGGCCCCCAAGGGGCTGAAGGATGTGTAACCGTGGGTAATTTATTACCCACGGCAGAACTAAAAAAACATTTTCAAAATCCACCGCACTTTTACCTCACAAGGAAGATAATATGCCATTTAGTGAAGCTGAAAAACACGACCTTCTGTCGCAAAAAGGCATTGGTGCAACGATCTTAAAACGTTTGACGGAAATGGGATTGGATGACGTCAAAAATACTGGCAGCTACCAGCCCGGATTTTTATTCTTCAACGCGGTGCGGAAATCACCGGTTCAACCTGTTGGCGTAACAGTCCACAAGCCCGAAACGCTATTGAAACGGCAGTGAATTGGGCAAAAAGCAAGGTTTAGCCCTAAGGTAATAGCTTACTCTGATGGCGCGCGTTTCCTGACGCGTGCCAACTAGGTAATTTATTACTCACGGTCGAGTCTCAAAAACGTTTTCAAAACCCACCGCACTTTTTATCCCTAATCCTGCCAATTCCTGCTATGATTTTTCGCCGTTCATCAATACATTATTTCCTGAGGACTAATATGAAAAAAATACGTTGCTTTAACCGCGCTCTGTTTCGCTTTTTTACCGCACAAGCCAACGACAGCACGGGGTTTGTCTCCACTGGTGGCGTGGAATACATCAAAAATGACAATATTGCCATGCAAAAAGAAAATCTGTTTATTAGCCTTGATAAAATTAAGGGTGGACTACGAATATCAAAAATCTTACCGACAAAGACATTACGGAAACTGTGCTATTCCCATTACCTGAGGTTTCTCTTTATGATTACGGAGACTTTGCGGATACAGCAGGGTTAATTAATACCTTTAAAATCTACGCTAATGGTAAGGAAATTAAACCGCAAGTGCATGTGCGGGCGTTTTTTTATAAAAACAGAAAAAAAGAAGGGACAGAGGAACAAAAAAATTGGTGCCTCATGATGTGACGGCGATTTTTCAGAGATTGTGGTTTAACTGAGGAAGAATTGATGGAACCTTGGTTGCGCAAATCTGCATCGGCAGATAATAAAATTTTTGAAGTGTAAAGATCCTCGTTTAGCCAAATTTGAATTGGAAAAATATGAAGGTGAACTGTTTTGGGGCGGGCAAATGATTTATAGTTGGCAGCAAACCTTTAAAGCTTCCGACACGACTTACATCAGCCATGAATATGCCCCGTTGGTCGGTGGTGGCGTGTCTATCTCGTCTATATTAGAACTCGATGAGGAGACACCGTTTACCGAGCAATATTGTATTGGACCTGAATTTAAGCATGCCATTAGAAAATTAATTCCTGAGGGAGGTGGTTCCTATCGTCAGTTGGGCTATATTTTAAAAACCGGGGCCAACTGGGCAAAACCAATCGCCGATTTCACCTTAACCATCGAGCGACCAAAAGATCAGCTAGTGTCATTTTTGTTGGAAAGGCAAAGGGAAGTGAAGAAAGTCTTGCAAAACGACAAGGTGGTACAATTCCAAGTACAGGAAAAAGATTTCTTGCCACAACAGGATTTAGATGTGTTGTATGCACCGTAACACAGTGAATGCGGAGTAAAAAACTGGGCAAATTCATGTTCATGGGGAAAAATTGTTCCGTTGTACTGTCTGCTTTTTGGTAAATAAAAAGGAGCAATCATGCCTCAACTCAATATAGAAAATGCGCAATTTCGACTGCATGAAAAAAACGTTTGCTAAAGCTACCGCACTTTTTGTGTCAAGACTCGGGATTATTGGGTCGTGGTGGGCAGTAACGGCAGCGGAAAAACGGCGTTTTCATTAACGTTACAAGGGGCATTGCCGCTTGAGGCTGGTGAATATCACTGTGATTTTGAACGCATTGGGTTGTTTTCTTTTGAACGGCAACAGCAAATTCTGGAACAAACTTTTAAAGATCGTAACAACGACACGGTGAGTCCTGACGATTTCGGCAAAACTGCACGTCAGACCATTTTGAACAGTAGTGATAAGGAAACCTTGTGTGACTCTTATGCGGCGCTGTTGCATATTACGTCGCTGTTGGATCGTCCGTTTATGTTGCTTTCTACCGGCGAGAGCCGCAAAGTGTTGTTGGCGCAAGCATTGGTTGCCGAACCGCAATTATTAATTTTAGATGAGCCTTTTGAAGGGCTGGATCAACAGTCTGTGTCGAATTGGCAACAATTGCTGCAACAGCTCAATGAAAAATGGCGTTGGTGTTGATCGTCAATCGCTTTTCCGACATTCCTTCTGCCGCTGATCATGTGGCGTTGTTGAGATCACAACCAGTTAATTTTGCAGGGAGAACGGACGGAGGTTGAGCAACAAAGCCTATTTCAACAGGTACAATATGCGGAGCAAAACGTTGATGTGCCGTTGCCGGAAAGTGCTGTGTCGCCGATTAAATTACCGCCGAATCAATCCCCTTTTGAACTGAAAAAAACGTTACCGTTCAATATGGTGAGAATGTCATTTTAAATCGGCTTGATTGGACAGTGGCGCCTGAGCAAAATTGGTGGATTAAAAGGGCCGAACGGTGCGGGAAAATCTACGCTATTGTCGCTTATTTGCGGCGATCATCCGCAATCTTATGCTAATCATGTGGTTTTATTCGGTAAACAGCGGGGAAGTGGCGAAACCATTTGGGAGATTAAACGCAACATCGGTTATGTCAGCAGTCAGTTACACATGGATTATCGGGTCAACTGTTCTGCATTAGAGGTGATTATTTCGGGCTTTTTTGACAGCATCGGCGTATATCAAAGCGTTCCCGGCGCATTGAGGATCAAGGCGATGCAATGGCTTACGCGCTTGAATATGGAGGCGTTGGCAAATCGTCCGTTTCGTTCCCTTTCTTGGGGACAACAGCGCCTGTTGTTGATTACCCGCGCGATGGTGAAACACCCGCCCATATTGATTTTAGATGAACCGTTGCAAGGCCTCGACGGCATGAATCGCAAACTGGTAAAAGCACTTTATCGAACAACTGGTGAACAATAGTCAAACCCAACTGCTCTTCGTGTCCCACCAAGATCAGGACGCGCCGAATTGCATTACGCATGTGTTTGAATTTATCCCGCAAGGCGATGGATACGTTTATAAACAAAGTGCGGTGTGATTTTTAATTATTTTGACGAAGAACAACTATGGATATCGCATTCATTCTCGGCACGAAAATCGTTGAACTGACCCTTATTGTGTTGATGGGCTATGGGTTGGTGAAAAGCAAATTGCTTAAATCGGAAGACAGCAAGCCACTGTCTATTATCGGGTTATATATCATCAGCCCCGCCGTGATGATCGAAGCCCTTTCAGATTCCTTACACGCCGGAAATTTTTAGACGGATTGCTACTTTCTTTGGGCATGGCCGTCTTTTTTTACATATCATGCTGATTGCCATCGGGGCATTGCTGAAACGGTGGCTTCATCTTGATCCGATTGAACACGCCGCGTCCATTTATTCGAACTCGGGTAATTTGATTATTCCTTTGGTGATGTCCTTGTTTGGCAAGGAATGGGTGATTTATGCCAGCTGTTTTATTATCGTACAGACCTTTTTTTATTTTGGACGCATTGCCGCCTGATTATTGTTGGGAAAGGCAATTTAACGCTAAAAAAACCGTGCTGAAAAACATTAATATTTGGTCAATCATGATTGGGGTGACCATGTTTTTCCTTACAGATTAAATTGCCTAACATGATTAATGGTACGCTGACATCTGTTGGTATGTTTATCGGTCCAAACGCCATGTTAATCGCCGGTATGTTGATTGCCGCCATTCCGTTGCGGGCGATTCTTTCTTCTAAACGCATTTATTTAGTGACTTTTTTGCGCTTGATTATGATTCCATTAATATTATTGGTCATCGTGAAAGTCTGTGGTTTTGCCGATTGGGTTGAAAACGGTGAAACCATTGCGCTCATCAGTTTCCTCGCCACCACCAGCCCTGCGGCCTCTACCGTGACACAAATGGCACTGATTTTTTTGGCAACAATGCTCAAAAAGCCAGTGCCATCTACGATGTCACCACCATGCTTTGTATGTTCACCATGCCATTGATCATTGCGTTGTATCAGTTGTGGTAAAAGTGCGGTAGGTTTTGACCGCACTTTTTAGATGTCGGGTTATTATTCAATTTTGTTATAACTAAAAATTAGTATATATAGTTAACAATTCTTTCGTTTTTGCTGTTCGGTTTGCTACATTTTTCACCGTTTTATTTTTCATTAGAGGTACAACTATGCAGCATCGCGATCTTTATCCCCACGAAATCTTACAGGATGTTATCGACAAAAAGTTATGCCAAGTCGGAAGGGCACTTAAAAACATTGGCAATTTTAAGCTTTTTAGGTGGCGGCTATGTGAGTTTTGGTTATATGGCATATTTAAAAGTGGTGAGCGGCATTCCTCCCGAGTGGGGCGGGCTGGCGACATTACTTGGTGCGGCGGTGTTTCCCTATTTGTTTGATTTGTATTTTTAATCGGCGGTGGTGAATTAGCCACGGGAAACATGATGATGATGGCATTGGGCCGTTTAACCCGAAGAGTGAGCTTTAAAAAAACTGTTTCGTAACTGGATTGTGGTGAGTTCGGGCAACCTGCTCGGCGCGCTATTTATGGCGTATTTCTTAGGGCATTATGTAGGCTTATCAGAAGGTGCTGCTGCCGCTAAAACCATTGCTATCGCCGAGGCTAAAGTGCAAATGGATTTCGGGCGGGCCTTTATTTCTGCCATTGCTTGTAACTGGATGGTCTGCATGGGTATTTGGTTTCTATTTCGGTGCCAAAACAAACCTCCGGTCGTATTCTTGCCATGTGGTTCCCGGTGATGATTTTTTTGTACTTATCGGGTTACAGCACTTTGTCGCCAATATGTTTATTATTCCGGCCGGGATTTTTGCCGGTGCTAACGTCACTTGGAGCCAATTTTTTTCTTCAATATGATTCCGGTCTTTTTAGGCAATGTCACGGGTGGTGCGGCATTTGTCGGCGCATCTTATCTTTACGCCTATCGCCATTTATTAAAAGAAGATTATTGTATTTAGCAAAAGAAAAGTGCGGTGGATTTTGACCGCACTTTATCAAGTTTATTAAATATTGCAATGGCTTACCATTATTGACGAAGTTGTCTTTTATTAAATTAATATTAAAAATACTATCGGGTTAAACTTCTATTGCAGGACAATTTTATGGGTCGGTTTTTATTCTTATCTCTCCTTTGTGTCGTTTCTTCTTCCGCATTTGCCCTTTTCCCCCGTCCAAACCGATTGGCAGGTAAATCATTTACAGGGAAAAGTGAAATCCGTGGTTTATCATGCGGAAGATAACCCGGAAACCGTAGATGGGAAAATGATGACGACCGACACCGCTCATTTTTATAACGAACAAGGCTTTTTAATTAAAACGGAAGTCAACGTCGGAGAATCCAAATCTGCCGATAAAATTACTGCCATATCGATATGATAAGCAGCATCGCTTGCAAGAAGTTGATTATGGTATGGATAAAGATACTTACCGACAACTTTATCACTATGAAGAAAAATGCAGACGGTTCGGGAGCCATTTTGGAGATCTCTTACATCGGTAAAAAAACCGAAAAAAAGCCGAATTTTCAAGAAGAATATGTCAAAAGAACCTATGACAAGGAAGGCAAACTCACCTCTGAAGCGTTCTATTCTGCAAAAGATATGATTGATGAGCATGTGAGAAAATTTCACTACGACAATGGCAAGCTGATCAATGCCTGTGATTTTGACGATGTAGGCAAGGAAAGGAATTGTGACACTTATCGTTATTTAGAAGATGGTACCTTTGAGCATAACACCAACTTTAATGTCGGACGGGCGAATTTTACTTACGACAAAAAAACCATAATGAATTAAAACGCCAAATTTTTTGATGAATATGAGAGATTAAAAGAAACCCTGACGATCCGCCATAAATTCGATAAACATGGCAATGTTGTTGAAAGCATTATGTATGATGAAAAAGGCCAATGGTTAGGCAAAGAAACCTATACTTATGAATATTATGAATAAGGACTTGAAAGGCGTATTGTTAGCTATATTAGGTTAATGCAGTGAAGTTATCGGATAACTCCGAACGTACTTTTTTTCAGCACAAAAAGTCAGCGAGCTTTCAGATTTCATCTACTTTAAGCGAACATCCCAAATATGGAAACAGGATAAAGAAAAAAACTCGGTGCCTGTGATTCGAATGTAACAAATTCTTTTGGAAGATATTCCGCTTGCTTCCATTCTTTTTTTCTATCTGATTCATGATTTCCCCAAAAAAACCGATTTGATAGCCCTTTTTCTTTGCGCTATACTAGGCCCGCATTCTCAGGGCAGGGTGAAAGTCCCTACCGGTGGTGAGCGTGTTAACGTAAGCCCACGAGCGTTTGAGGCAAAAAGTGCGGGTGATTTTTTCCCGTGTTTTTTCTCAAAGTCAGCAGATTTGGTGTGAATCCAAAGCCGACAGTGATAGTCTGGATGAAAGAGAATAAAAAGCAGCACAGGTTTTTGTGAAAGACCTGTGTCATCCTTTTTATCCATTCGCCCTGATTCTGGTATTCATTCATTTTTATAAAAAGGTATTTACTATGAATCAGTCATTATTGGCCCCCTTTCGGTACTGCTGAAGAGCGCGTTAAAAAAACGCACTTGAGGGCGTTCAAACAAAGGCAACGGCGTCCTCGTGTTAGACGATGAAAATCGTGAAAACGAAGGCGACTTAATTTTCCCGCAGAAACCATCACCACCGAACAAATGGCAACGTTGATCCGCCATGGCAGCGGCATTGTGTGTTTGTGTATTAAAGATGAATTATGCAAACAGTTAGATTTGCCACCGATGGTTTCCAACAACACCAGCGTAAACAAAACTGCATTTACTGTTACCATTGAAGCGGCAACAGGCGTATCGACCGGTGTATCCGCTGCCGATCGCGTGACTACCATAAAAACTGCGATTGCTGATGGTGCCAAACCTTCTGATTTGCATCGCCCCGGCCACGTTTTCCCATTACGTGCTGCTGCCAACGGCGTATTGCAACGCAACGGCCACACTGAAGCCGCAGTGGATTTAGCGCGCTTGGCCGGCTATAAAGAAGCGGGTGTGATTTGCGAAATCACCAATGATAACGGCACCATGGCAAGAATACCGGAACTTATTGAATTCGTTAAAGAACATGGTTATCCCATTGTGACCATTGAAGATTTGATTGAGTATCGGAAAAAAATTTAATTGTTAAGTTGCTTTGTGCGGAGTGAGGGAAATTCATGTGGAAAAACCCACCGCACTTTTCTTCGATATTCATTAAAAAAAGTGCCATTTTCATGGCACTTTTGTTTTGAGCGAATTAAAAGGCGTATTTTTAACTGCGAATTAACACCGTTAGATTTTTGTGTCATTGTTGTAAGTGCCTTGATAGCCTAATTTCACGCTAAATGCCGGAGTGAAATTCGGCTTGAATGGCAAGTCCTGCGGTGATGAGGCTGGTGAGCTTGTTGCCATAAAGCGTAGCTTGCGCCTGATCGTTGATGATCATCACTCCTTGTGGCGTTTTGTCATGATAGAAACGATGATAGGCCAGATCCCCTTGAAGGCTGAATGACACCGCACCTAAGCTAAACGGAATGCTTGGGCGTAGGCCGACGGAGGTGGCAAATAGGGTCACGTTTGTTGTCGGCTACGCGGATTTCACCTTGGGTGAAACTCTTGGTGTTGATATGCAGATAACTTACGCCCGCATAAGGCTCAAGCGCGAAGTTGTCGCTTTGTATGCCGCGATAGGCTAATTCGGCGAATAGGTCTTCGGTTTGACTGTGCGTTTTGCCTTTTTTTGGCGATAGCTAGGTGTTTTTCGTCTTTGCTTCGGGTATGAATAAAACCGGCTTTCAGATTGAGATCGGCGGTTAATGCGTAGTTGCCATATACGCCTAAATGCAATGCACGATCTTTGGAAGTGCGGTCATTTTTTATGCGTGTTTTTGTTGCACCGAAAAATGCCCCTACGTTGGATGTATCGTTCACATTGAAATCGGCACCGAGCAATTGATTGTAGCTATGGCTGCTTAAGCCGTGAGTGCTTAGGTGGTTGTAGCTACTGTTACTCAAAGACGGGTATTTTGATTTAACTTAGCGTTTATGGCCGCCGGCCGGGTAAGCTGTTGGCGTAACGTCAAGTTATTGATCAAATTATGTTGTTGCGCCGCTAAATCGGCGTCATAGTTGAGGCCGTCAAATGCCTTATAAGCTTGCGCTTGAGTCGCGAAGAGTAGGCCTTGATACAGGCTACCGGTGCTATTATCAATCGCATTAGCTATAGCGGCCTCATTGGCACTTCTAGCCACGTTGGACATCGCTTGTTTTTGCATTGTGAGTCTAAGGGCGCCGGCATCGCTTTGATTAGTCGCGACAAAGAAGGCGTAAGGGCTGGTTGCCTGCGCTTTCTCGGCATTAACAAAAGTGCCGGAACCTTGTATGTTCACTGTTTGGTGTGGGTTTTGGCGTAGTTGTTGTTGGGTTGCTTCGTCAAATTGCGCTGATTGCAGTTTGGCACCGTCCTCGAAAGTTGCATGAATATTGGCGATTCCGTCATTTAGTACGAAAGTCCCGCCTTTGGCGATGGTTGCTGTGACAGCTTGTGCAGTACTAGCTATTGTGGTGGTTGTGTAACCGTTTGGTCCGGGTTTGGTAACGTTGGCTTTGGTGAGAATTTCTAGAGCAGCGCCATCTTTGACGAATACACCTTTTGATGAGCCAACAGACTGGTTAAGTGCAGATAAGCGTCCTTCTTGGACGTCCACTTGGCCGCTGAAACTGTTTGTGCCGGTTAGTGTTAATATGCCGTTGCCATTTTTTACCAAGGCGCCTTCATAACCTTGAGCTAGCCGTTGGTTACGCGCAATTTCGCGATCTAAGCCGACTTGATATTCCGCTTTTTTTCCTCCGCTGTTGCACTATTCCGATTTTTGCATTAAGGCTTGTAATTCTGCCTTGCGTGTTGCCCAAGTTGCGGCTTCAGCTTGATCTTCTAACTGACGTGCTTTGATGGCTTTATCGCTTTATGTCATTTGACCAAAGGTCGTCTTGATTTAAGGTGACGTTAAATTCTCCTAAGAATTGGCCCGGACCAAACATTGCTTTGCCAAGATCTAAAATACCCCAACCCCAAACGTTACTCGGTACGCCTTGTTCGGTTTCCCAACGTTCTAATGGCTTGCCTTCAAGTCCTTGACGAAGCGTGGTTTGTCTTGCCGTAGTGAGCATCACATCACGTGCTTGATCCGTTGTCATATATGGGTAACGGGCGAAAATCACGCCAAGTGCACCGCTGACATGTGGTGCGGCCATAGAGGTACCGCCAGCCGATTTATAGATAGCATTGCCGTAAGTTTGAGCATTTGCTAATTCTACATAGGCAGAATAGATATTGGCTGATGGCGCAGCAATCGTCCACCATTTTGAATGGCCGGCTAGGTTAAACTCTTGAATATCCGCACCAGCTTTCTCATCGCTCACATCTTCGCTTGAGTCGTTTGGATAACCCTCACCGCCCACTTGTCCGGTAACGTTTACCCAATATTTTTTTCTGCATCAGGTCTGAAGTATGGCAGCATTGCACGGGTGAAAGATTCTGCCATCATGCTTCGGTTACCGGCGGTAAAGACTTGGATTACCTCTTTGTTTTTAGCCACTTCATAGGCTGCATCTATAAAATTCTTTTTCGCCGCCGATGACAAATTGATAGTAGGCTTTTTTTCGCTTCGTCCAAGTCTTTTAAATAAATATGTGCGGACGGATCGCTAATCGGCTTTGGGCGCAGTGACTACGTCGTAATATTCTACGCCATATTCAGGCACGGGACGCCAATTGTAGGAAGGCTTGTATCCCAATGCTCCCGCAAAAGACGAATTCACTCGGCGATTTGAACCCCAACTGTTATTGATCGCTTTGACGCCTGCATCGGCAAGGGCGGTGTAGCCCTTTAAGAAGAAACTATAATCTTGGTTCGGGCCATAGGTCATATTATCGTTACCACCAGTGTTGGCAGAATACAGATTTGCACCAAAAGCCACGCCATGCATTTCATTGCCATCTCTGCTCGCTGCCATTGTGCCGCCAACGTGTGTGCCATGGGCATCATTAGTGTATTTATGCCATGAACCGTCAACGTCAAAGGCTTCTCCTTTGGTAAATTTACCGCTATCGGTTTTATCAAAATTACGTTTGCCGTTTTTTTCACCGGTTCATCTTTGTTAATTGGCCCATTACCATAAGCTGCATCGGGATATCGCATACCATTTGTATGATAAGTACCTACGGTTTTTACCGTATGAATACGCCCGTCTTGAAATTCAGGGTGGTTCAACAGCACACCGGAATCCATTACGCCGATATTGACACCACGGCCGTTAAATCCCATGGCGTACGCGGTGGAAGCGTTCATTGAGGTTAACCCCCAGTCTTTTAAGTATTCCTGAGTTTCCCAACTTGCGGTATTTCCTAATTGACCGACTTCCGTATAAGCCAATACGCTACCGGTATAAATACCAATGAAGAGAGCTAATGCTGTTTTTTTCGAATAGGGAGAATATGTTTCATCTTATGTTTCCTTGTGAGAATTGGTTATTTAACTGCTTGATAAAGCAAGAATCGAGCCACCGCCGAAAAACCAATGTGCTTAATTTTTCATCAGTATTTTATTAACTCGATAGTAGTGGTTCAATAAGGGAGACTTGATGAAATATAAAAATTTTTTTGATTTATATCTATTAATGCTACGTTAGGGTTTTTAAGAGTCGGGTTTTAAAAAAAGAGAAGTTGAGGGAAATGATCACACCTGATGTGCGAATCCCAAATTTAAATTTCTATGATTGTTTAGTGCTGAAAAAAATGATCGAAAAATCTTTTGTGTAATTTTTAATATGAAACTGGAAAATTAGCTGTTATAATTCTGCGTTCGAAAAAGATCCCCGTTTTTTAAAGTTACATAATGGATAAATTTTTATGGCATTAGAAGTTGAGAAAAAAGAAAAAAATGCGCTTGAGGCTTTGGAAGAAAAGTCTAAAAGGGGTAAACATTTTTTTATGGCTGTTGACAGTTGTGATTATTGCGGTAACTGCCTTTCGGTAATATTTATTTCCAAGACCAATATTCTACCCCGATTCGTGTTGTTGCCGTTGTTGTGTTGCTACTGATTTCCTTTAGGCGTGGCAGCAACGACTAATCAAGGTCGAAAAGCCCTTGGTTTCTTTTAAAGATTCACGCACAGAACTGAGAAAAATCGTATGGCCAACCCGTCCGGAAGCAACGCAAACAACGTTTATTGTTGTTGGTGTCACGGTGTTTGTTTCATTGATTCTTTGGGGATTAGACTCAATCATTGTAAGAATTATTACTTTTTTAACCGACTGGAGATTCTAAAATGACAGACACCGCAAATAAAAAAACGTTGGTACGTGTTGCAGGCTTTCTCCGGTTTTTGAAGCCCGTGTAGCAACGACTTTACGCGAATACATTAAACTTCATCAAATGGAAGAACAATTTGGTGAAGTGCTTTGTACCAACCGAAGAGGTGGTTGAAAATGTGGCAGGTAAGCGTCGTAAAAGTGAGCGTAAATATTTCCCGGGCTATGTGCTAGTTCAAATGGAAATGAATGATGACACTTGGCATTTGGTTCGTAGCGTACCACGTGTGATGGGCTTTTATTGGGGGACACCGGATAAACCGGCGCCAATTAGTAACCGTGAAGCAGATATTATTTTTGAATCGTTTGGAACAAAACAGCGACAAGCCAAAACCAAGAACCACTTTCCAACCGGGCGAGGAAGTACGTGTGACCGAAGGACCATTTATGGATTTCAACGGTACGGTGGAAGAAATCGACTACGAAAAAGGGCGTTTGAAAGTGTCCGTTTCTATTTTTGGTCGTGCTACACCGGTTGAACTTGAGTTCAGCCAAGTGGAAAAAAACAGTTAGTTAAAAACGTTTAAAATTTTTTGACCGCACTTTAAATTAACTATGAAAGTGTGGTGACTTTCTCAAGTATTTTTACTTGAAAAACCGGTTGCGTTTTGATTAGAATGCAACCCTTTTTATCAACAGGGAGCTAGCAATAGCGTTATTACCCACTTAGAGGAAACTTAAAAATGGCAAAAAAAGTCCAAGCCTACGTTAAGTTGCAAGTTGCAGCTGGTATGGCAAACCCTTCACCACCGGTTGGTCCTGCATTAGGTCAACAAGGTGTTAACATCATGGAATTCTGTAAAGCATTCAACGCTCGTACCGAGAGCTTAGAAAAAGGTTTACCAATTCCCTGTGGTTATCACTGTTTATGCAGACCGTTCATTCACTTTTATTACTAAAAACTCCACCGGCTGCCGTGTTATTGAAAAAAAGCGGCTGGCGTTAAATCCGGTTCTAATAAACCGAACAAAGATAAAGTAGGTAAAGTGACTTTAGAACAGGTTCGTCAAATCGCTGAAACTAAAGCGGCCGATATGACCGGTGCGACTATCGAAACCAAGATGAAATCAATTGTCGGTACTGCTCGTTCTATGGGCTTAACGGTGGAGGAATAATACAATGGCTAAATTGACTAAAAAAATGAAAAGCAATCAAAGCCGGCGTAGATTCTACCAAGGCGTACGAAATCAATGAAGCAATCGCAGTATTGAAAACAGTTCGCGACTGCTAAATTCGTGGAAAGCGTTGACGTTGCAGTAAACTTGGGTATCGATCCTCGTAAATCTGACCAAAACGTTCGTGGTGCAACTGTATTACCACACGGTACTGGTCGTGAAGTACGTGTAGCTGTGTTCACTCAAGGCGCAAACGCAGAAGCAGCTAAAGCAGCCGGCGCTGACTTAGTGGGTATGGAAGATTTGGCAGAGCAAATCAAAAAAGGCGAAATGAACTTCGACGTTGTTATTGCATCTCCTGATGCAATGCGTGTTGTTGGTCAATTAGGTCAAGTATTAGGCCCACGCGGTTTAATGCCAAACCCTAAAAGTTGGTACTGTAACACCAAACGTTGCTGAAGCCGTGAAAAATGCGAAGTCCGGTCAGGTTCGTTACCGTAACGATAAGAACGGTATCATCCACACCACAATCGGTAAAGCGAACTTCTCTGAAGTTCAATTAAAAGAAAACCTTCAAGCGTTATTGGCCGCTTTAACTAAAAGCGAAAACCAACCACTTCAAAAGGTGTCTTTATTAAGAAAGTAAGTATTTCTACTACAATGGGTGCCGGTGTAGCAGTTGATCAAGCTTCACTATAATCCGTAGAAATACGATGAAATATGACCGCACTTTTAAAAGTGCGGTTATTTTTGTAGTGTTTATTGTATTTGAATTGATGGTTTTTTTATCATCAGCCTTTACAAACACCATTTTGATCGTTATAATTTTTCGTCCTTTTTAGACCGTAATTTACATGCGGTTTAGTATTTCTGGTTGGTGCTTGACCTCATTCAAGCCCCCGTCCAAGACCGTAGGGGAGCAATCTTAATTATCCTACGTAGATGGTGAACAGAATAAGAATTTTTCTTGCTTCTGTGCACCGAATTCGTACTAATATGTTGTTTATATTAGGTATTTAAATTCCGAGCAATCGGAGTGTATTCAGGAGCTAACAGCCAATGGCATTAAATCTTCAAGACAAACAAGCAATTGTTGCCGAAGTAAATGAAGCAGCCAAAAGGTGCCCTTTCTGCTGTGATCGCGGATTCCGTGGTGTGACAGTAGACAAAATGACCGAATTGCGTAAATCTGCACGCGAAGCCGGTGTTTCTATGCGCGTTGTTCGTAATACTTTATTACGTCGTGCAGTAGAAGGCACTGAATTCGAATGTTTGAAAGACACATTTACCGGTCCAACACTTATCGCATTCTCTACCGAACATCCAGGTGCTGCAGCACGTTTGTTCAAAAGAATTTGCAAAAAGCAAACGATAAGTTTGAACTTAAAGGTGCAGCCTTTGAAGGTAAGATCCAAGATGTTGAATTCTTAGCAACATTACCGACTTACGACGAAGCAATTGCACGTTTAATGGGCACAATGAAAGAAGCTGCGGCAGGCAAACTTGTTCGCACTCTTGCGGCATTACGCGACAAATTACAAGAAGCGGCTTAATCAAGCGTTTCTTCATCCAATTAACTTTATTTACTTTAGGAATTGATTGTTATGTCATTAACTAACGAACAAATCATTGAAGCGATTGCTTCTAAATCTGTAACTGAAATCGTTGAATTAATCACAGCGATGGAAGAAAAAAATTTGGTGTTTCAGCAGCGGCAGCAGTAGCAGCAGCTCCGGCAGCAGGCGCAGCAGCAGTTGAAGAAAAAAACTGAATTCGACGTAGTTCTTGCTGAAGCGGGTGCTAACAAAGTAGCAGTAATCAAAGCAGTACGTGGTGCAACCGGTTTAGGCTTGAAAGAAGCTAAAGACTTAGTTGAATCTGCACCGGCTGTATTGAAAGAAGGCATCGCTAAAGCAGAAGCAGAAGCACTTAAGAAAGAATTAGAAGAAGCCGGCGCTAAAGTAGAAATCAAATAATTTTGATACTATTTTTTGTCCTGTTTCTCAGGTTAAATGGCTGGTGGGTAACCATCAGCCATTTTGTGCTATCAAAAACAGAAGTAAATTTGCCGTTTAATTACTTTTGTTTCCTCGAGATTAAACCAAGCATTTTAATTTGAGTCACCCACTCAAGAAGTAAGGTTCATAGTGCGGTCATCTAAAACGGTATCTAATATGTTATCACCAATTTTTGCCCAAATTATTGTGTGTTGATTGTGGGTCACTGAACAGCAAGCAGAGGAACCCTATGGTTTACTCCTATACCGAGAAAAAAACGAATTCGTAAAGACTTCGGCAAACGTCCGCAAGTTTTAAATATTCCTTATTTATTAACAATTCAGATCGATTCTTTTGAAAAATTTATTCAAAGAGATCCTGATGGTCAACAAGGCTTAGAAGCCGCTTTCCGCTCTGTATTCCCGATTGTCAGTACAAACGGAAATACCGAATTACAATATGTCAGCTATCAATTAGGCGAGTCCGTGTTTGACGTGCGTGAATGCCAAATTCGCGGTACCACTTATGCAGCGCCGTTACGCGTAAAACTACGCTTAGTCAGTTATGACAAAGATGCCGCACCGGGCACCATCAAAGATATTAAAGAACAAGAAGTTTATATGGGTGAAATCCCATTGATGACCGATAACGGTACTTTTGTTATTAACGGTACCGAGCGTGTTATCGTGTCTCAATTACACCGCAGTCCGGGTGTGTTCTTTGATAGCGACAAAGGTAAAACTCATTCTTCAGGTAAAGTGCTGTATAACGCACGTATTATTCCTTACCGCGGTTCATGGTTTGGATTTTGAGTTTGATCCGAAAAGATAATTTATATGCACGTATCGACCGTCGTCGTAAATTACCGGCAACTATTATTTTACGTGCGTTAGGCTATACCACCGAACAAATCTTAGATCTTTTCTTTGATAAAATTGCCTTTGAAATCAAAGATAATAAATTATTAATGACCTTAGTGCCGGAGCGTTTACGTGGTGAAACCGCCGCGTTTGATATTGAGGCTAAAGGTAAGGTTTATATTGAACGTGGCCGTCGTATTACTGCACGTCATATTAAAGCCTTAGAAAAAGACAACATCACACAAGTTGAAGTACCGACCGAATATATCGTGGGCAAAGTTGCCGCGAAAGATTACGTGGATTTAGAAACCGGTGAACTGGTTTGCCCGGCAAATATGGAGCTTTCACTTGAGTTATTGGCAAAATTAGCACAAGCCGGTTATACACAAATTGAGACTTTATTTACCAATGATCTTGATTATGGTCCGTATATTTCCGAAACCTTACGTGTAGATCCTTCTAATGATCGTCTAAGTGCGTTAGTGGAAATCTATCGCATGATGCGTCCGGGTGAGCCACCGACAAAAGAAGCCGCAGAAGCATTAGTTGACAACCTGTTCTTCTCTTCCGATCGTTATGATTTGTCTGCTGTAGGTAGAATGAAATTTAACCGCTCTTTAGGGTATTGAAGAAGCTACCGGTAACGGCACGTTAAAGTAATGAAGATATCGTCAGTGTGATGAAAAAAACTGATTGATATTCGTAATGGTCGCGGAGAAGTGGATGATATTGACCACTTAGGTAACCGTCGTATCCGTTCTGTGGGTGAAATGGCAGAGAACCAATTCCGTATTGGCTTGGTGCGCGTTGAACGTGCGGTGAAAGAGCGTTTATCTTTAGGTGATTTAGATGCCATCACACCACAAGATTTAATTAACGCAAAACCAATTTCTGCTGCGGTGAAAAAGAATTCTTTGGTTCATCTCAGTTATCTCAATTTATGGACCAAAACAACCCGTTATCAGAAGTCACACACAAACGTCGTATTTCTGCATTAGGTCCGGGCGGTTTAACTCGTGAGCGTGCAGGTTTTGAGGTGCGTGACGTACATGCCACCCACTATGGTCGCGTGTGTCCGATTGAAACACCTGAAGGTCCGAACATCGGTTTGATTAACTCCCTTTCTGTTTATGCGCGTACTAACGACTACGGCTTCTTAGAAACACCGTATCGTAAAGTGGTAAATGGCCAGGTGACCGAAGAAATTGAATATCTTTCTGCGATTGAAGAAGGTAAATACGTTATTGCACAGGCGAACTCAAGTCTTGATGAAGATTTCCGCTTTACCGATGCGTTTGTTACCTGTCGTGGTGAACATGGTGAATCAGGTCTTTATAAACCTGAAGAAATTCACTATATGGACGTTTCTACCCAACAAGTGGTTTCTGTGGCGGCAGCCTTGATTCCATTCTTAGAGCACGACGATGCGAACCGTGCTTTGATGGGGGCAAACATGCAACGTCAAGCGGTTCCAACCTTGCGTGCAGATAAACCGTTAGTCGGTACCGGTATTGAAAAAGCAGTAGCGCTTGACTCCGGTGTTGCGGTTGTCGCAAGACGCGGTGGTACGATTCAATACGTGGACGCTTCCCGTATTGTGGTGAAAGTCAATGAAGACGAAACCGTTGCGGGCGAAGCCGGTATTGATATTTATAACTTAATCAAATACACACGTTCTAACCAAAATACCTGTATCAACCAAATTCCTTGTGTGAATTTAGGTGACCCGATTGAACGTGGTGAAATTTTGGCAGATGGTCCTTCTACCGATTTAGGTGAATTGGCGCTTGGTCAAAATATTCGCGTAGCGTTCATGCCATGGAACGGTTATAACTTCGAAGACTCCATGTTAGTTTCCGAACGTGTGGTACAACAAGATCGTTTCACAACTATTCACATTCAAGAGCTTTCTTGTGTGGCACGTGATACCAAATTAGGTGCGGAAGAAATTACCGCAGATATTCCTAACGTCGGTGAAGCCGCATTAAGCAAATTGGACGAATCCGGTATCGTGTATATCGGTGCGGAAGTGAAGGGTGGCGATATTCTGGTGGGTAAAGTGACACCAAAAGGTGAAACCCAATTAACCCCGGAAGAAAAATTATTACGCGCGATCTTCGGTGAAAAAGCCTCTGACGTGAAAGATTCTTCTTTACGTGTACCAAACAGCGTTTCCGGTACCGTTATCGACGTACAAGTGTTTACCCGTGATGGCGTAGAAAAAGACAAACGTGCGTTAGAAATTGAAGAAATGCAGTTAAAACAAGCGAAAAAAGACTTGAGCGAAGAGTTTGAGATCTTGGAAGCAGGCTTGTTTATGCGTATCCGCAACCTATTGTTGTCCGGTGGTTTCGATGCGAAATCCTTAGATAAATTAGACCGCACTAAATGGTTGGAACAAACCTTAGATAACGAGGAAAAACAACACCAATTAGAGCAGTTAGCGGAACAACACGAAGAATTGCGCAAAGAATTTGAACGTAAATTGGAAGTTCAACGCAACAAGATTATCCAAGGCGACGATTTAGCACCGGGCGTGTTGAAAGTGGTTAAAAAGTATATCTTGCGGTGAAACGTCAAATTCAACCGGGTGATAAAATGGCGGGTCGTCACGGTAACAAAGGGGTTATCTCAAAAATTAACCCTGTGGAAGACATGCCATACGATGAAAACGGTCAACCTGTTGAAATCGTATTGAACCCGCTGGGCGTTCCGTCCCGTATGAATATCGGTCAAATCTTGGAAACTCACTTAGGTTTGGCGGCGAAAGGTATCGGTGATCAAATTAATGCGATGATTAAGCAACAACAATCTATCGCGAAATTGCGTGAATACATGCAAAAAGCCTATGACCTTGGCGGCGGTTCACAAAAAGTGGATCTCAGCACCTTTACTGATGAAGAAGTGATGCGTTTAGCACAAAACTTGCGTAAAGGTTTGCCGATTGCGACACCGGTATTTGACGGTGCCCATGAAAAAGAAATTAAAGGCTTATTAGAGCTTGGTGGTTTACCTACTTCCGGTCAAATTACCCTTTATGATGGTCGTACAGGTGAGAAATTCGAGCGTCCGGTAACTGTAGGTTACATGTATATGCTCAAATTGAACCACTTGGTTGATGACAAAATGCACGCGCGTTCAACCGGTTCTTATAGTCTTGTTACTCAACAACCATTGGGTGGTAAGGCACAATTCGGTGGTCAACGTTTCGGTGAGATGGAGGTGTGGGCACTTGAAGCTTATGGTGCGGCTTATACCTTACAAGAAATGTTAACCGTGAAATCCGATGACGTGAACGGTCGTACGAAGATGTATAAAAACATCGTCAGCGGCAACCAACAAATGGATCCGGGCACACCGGAATCTTTCAACGTAATTATGAAAGAAATCCGTTCACTTGGTATCAACATCGACTTAGACGAAGAATAAGTCAGGGTATTGACCCCCTATTGAGCCCAAGTGCGGTCGATTTTAAAAACGTTTTGAAAAACGACCGCACTTGAATAAGTTTAACTCCGACAGGAGCAAATCTGTGAAAGACTTAGTTAAGTTTTTAAAAGCACAATCAAAAACCGCTGAAGATTTTGATGTGATTAAAATCGGTTTAGCCTCACCTGACGCGATCCGTTCTTGGTCATACGGTGAAGTTAAAAAGCCTGAAACAATCAACTATCGTACCTTTAAACCAGAACGTGACGGTCTTTTCTGTGCCCGTATCTTCGGACCGGTAAAAGATTACGAATGTTTGTGCGGTAAGTACAAACGCTTAAAACACCGTGGTGTGATTTGTGAAAAATGTGGCGTTGAAGTCACTCAAACTAAAGTTCGTCGTGAACGTATGGGGCATATTGAATTAGCTTCACCGGTGGCGCACATTTGGTTCTTAAAATCCCTGCCGTCCCGTATCGGTTTATTGTTAGATATGCCTTTGCGTGATATTGAACGCGTGCTGTATTTTTGAATCTTACATTGTGATCGAACCGGGTATGACCGATCTTGAGCGCGGTCAGTTGTTAACCGAAGAACAATATCTTGACGCGGAAGACCGTTGGCAAGATGAGTTCGATGCCAAAATGGGGGCAGAAGCCATTCAAGCCTTATTGCGCGGTATCGATTTGGAAGCGGAATGCGAAAATTTACGTGAAGAATTACAAGAAACCAATTCCGAAACCAAACGTAAGAAAATCACTAAACGCTTAAAAATTATTAGAAGCCTTCTTACAGTCCGGCAACAAACCGGAATGGATGGTGATGACCGTATTGCCGGTACTTCCACCGGATTTACGTCCGTTAGTGCCGTTAGACGGTGGTCGTTTTGCGACTTCTGACTTGAACGATTTATACCGTCGTGTAATCAACCGTAACAACCGCTTAAAACGTTTATTAGATTTAATCGCACCGGATATTATCGTGCGTAACGAAAAACGTATGTTACAAGAATCCGTTGATGCGTTGTTGAGACAACGGTCGTCGAGGTCGTGCAATTACCGGTTCTAACCGTCGTCCGTTAAAATCATTGGCGGATATGATTAAAGGTAAACAAGGTCGTTTCCGTCAAAACTTGTTGGGTAAAACGTGTTGACTACTCAGGTCGTTCCGTAATCACAGTAGGCCCATACTTACACTTACATCAATGCGGTTTGCCGAAGAAAATGGCGTTGGAATTATTCCGTCCGTTTATCTATGCAAAATTAGAAAGCCGTGGTTATGCAACGACGATTAAAGCTGCGAAGAAAATGGTGGAGCGTGAAGACGCTATTGTTTGGGATATCTTGGCTGAAGTCATTCGCGAACATCCGATTCTGTTGAACCGTGCGCCAACATTGCACCGTTTGGGTATTCAAGCGTTTGAACCGATCTTAATCGAAGGTAAAGCGATTCAATTACACCCACTTGTTTGTGCGGCGTTCAATGCGGACTTCGACGGTGACCAAATGGCGGTACACGTACCGTTAACGTTGGAAGCGCAATTAGAAGCGCGTGCGTTAATGATGTCTACCAACAACATTCTTTCTCCGGCAAACGGTGATCCGATTATCGTTCCATCACAAGACGTGGTGTTAGGTCTTTACTATATGACTCGCGAAAAAGTGAACGGTAAAGGTGAAGGCATGTTATTGCAAGACCCGCGCGAAGCAGAAAAAAAGCCTATCGTACCGGTCAGGCGGAATTGCATTCTCGCGTGAAAGTGCGTATTACCGAATATGTGAAAAAAACGAAGCGGGTGAGTTTGAATCAAAAAAACCACATTAACAGATACCACTATTGGTCGTGCCATTTTATGGATGATCGCGCCGAAAGGTATGCCGTTTAGCTTGTTTAACCAAACACTTGGCAAAAAGGCGATTTCTAAGTTAATTAATGAAAGCTATCGTCGTTTAGGGTTTAAAAAGCCAGCGTCATGTTTGCTGACCACATTATGTATACCGGTTTTGCTTATGCTGCACGTTCCGGTTCTTCCGTTGGTATCGACGATATGGTCATTCCGGCGAAAAAATACGAAATTATTTCTGCAGCGGAAGAAGAAGTGGCTGAAATCCAGGAACAATTCCAATCCGGTCTTGTGACTGCAGGCGAGCGCTATAATAAAGTGATCGATATTTGGGCTGCAGCCAATGAACGTGTTGCTAAAGCCATGATGGAAAACTTATCGACGGAAGAAGTCATTAACCGTGAAGGTAAACCGGAAAAACAAGCATCTTTCAACAGCATCTTTATGATGGCGGATTCTGGTGCGCGTGGTTCTGCAGCACAGATTCGTCAGTTAGCGGGTATGCGTGGTTTGATGGCACGTCCGGACGGTTCGATTATCGAAACCCCGATTACCGCAAACTTCCGTGAAGGCCTGAACGTTTTACAATACTTTATTTCTACCCACGGTGCGCGTAAAGGTTTGGCGGATACCGCGTTGAAAACAGCGAACTCTGGTTATTTAACCCGTCGTTTAGTTGACGTGGCGCAAGACTTAGTGATTGTAGAAGATGACTGTGGCACACACGAAGGTATCGTGATGACCCCGTTAATTGAGGGTGGCGATGAAAAAGTGCCTCTACGCGAACAAGTTTTAGGTCGTGTCGTCGCTGAAGATATCTTAAAACCGGGTACAGAAGAAGTATTAATTCCACGCAATACATTATTAGATGAAAAAAATTGTGTGACGTATTAGACGAAAACTCTGTAGACAGCGTGAAAGTACGTTCTGTTGTAATCTGTAACACCGATTTCGGAGTGTGTGCGAAATGTTACGGTCGTGACTTAGCACGTGGCCACTTGATCAACCAAGGTGAAGCCGTGGGTGTTATTGCGGCACAATCTATCGGTGAGCCGGGTACACAGTTAACCATGCGTACGTTCCACATTGGTGGTGCGGCATCCGCAGCAGCCAAAGAGTCTAGCGTACAAGTGAAAAACAACGGTACGTTACGTTTAGCTAATGCGAAATTCGTTACCAATAACGAAGGTAAATTAGTATTAACTTCTCGTAACACGGAATTAACCGTTGTGGATGCATTCGGTCGTACCAAAGAACACTATAAAGTACCTTACGGTGCGATTTTAAACAAAGGCGATCAGCAAGATGTGAATGCCGGCGAAACTATCGCTAACTGGGATCCGCATACCATGCCGGTTATTTCTGAAGTGGGCGGTTTCGTGAAATTCGTGGATATCGTGGACGGCCTAACCGTTACCCGTCAAACCGATGAATTAACCGGTCTTTCTTCTATCGTAGTACAAGACGTGGGTGAACGTGCGACAGCAGGTAAAGACTTACGTCCGGCGATTAAACTGGTTGATGACAAAGGTAACGATATTGTTGTTCCGGGCACTGATGTTGTAGCGCAATACTTCTTACCAAGTAAAGCTATCGTGACCCTAGATGACGGCGCAGAAGTGCATATCGGTGATCCGTTAGCACGTATTCCGCAAGAATCCGTGGGAACAAAAGATATTACCGGTGGTCTTCCACGCGTGGCAGACTTTGTTTTGAAGCGCGTAAACCGAAAGAGCCTGCGATTTTAGCGGAAATCTCCGGTATCGTGTCCTTCGGTAAAGAAACCAAAGGTAAACGCCGCTTGTTAATTACGCCGGCGGAAGGCGAAGTGTACGAAGAAATGATTCCGAAATGGCGTCAATTAAACGTATTCGAAGGTGAAATGGTAGAACGCGGTGATTTAATCTCCGACGGTGCGGAAACACCACATGACATCTTACGTTTACGCGGTGTACACGCGGTAACCGAATATATCGTTAATGAAGTCCAAGAAGTTTACCGCTTACAAGGGGTAAAAATTAACGATAAACACATCGAAGTTATCGTCCGTCAAATGTTGCGTAAAGCGATTGTCACCAAAGCCTATGACTCCGAATTCCTTGAAGGGGAACAAGTAGAAGTGGCTCGCGTGAAAATCGTTAACCGTAAACGTGAAGCGGAAGGCAAGCCACCGGTTGAATTTGAACGCGAATTGTTAGGTATCACTAAAGCGTCCTTAGCAACCGAGTCTTTCATCTCTGCGGCCTCCTTCCAAGAAACCACTCGTGTGTTAACGGAAGCTGCAGTAGCAGGAAAACGTGATGAATTACGCGGCTTGAAAGAAAACGTCATCGTGGGTCGTTTGATCCCGGCGGGTACCGGTTTTGCGTATCACCAAAATCGTCATAAAAATCCAACCGTGATTTCTGAAGACGATGTGCCGGTAAGATTATCGGCAGCAGATGAGGAAGAGATTGCTTCCGAATTCGTGGTGACTTCTGATGAAGCGTCAGCAAATTTGGCAGAAATGCTGAATATGGTAGAAGACGACGATCACGCAGAATAATTTATTCTCGTCACTTAAAACCCGGGCTCATGCTCGGGTTTTTGTTTATACGCAATAATCTGATTTTTGCGTAGTGTTTTATTCGCTAAATTGAAAAATACCCTCTATAATGACCGCACTTTTCATGCAATGAGATAACATAGTCAAACACTGCTGAAATTACGATTATGGCGTTTGTCGAAATATAAGTAATTTCAGCGATTAACGACATAAGACTAGAGGTTTGATAAGTTTACTAAGTCTCTTATGTCGTCGCCTAAGAGCAAAAGTGCGGTCGTTTTTTGCAGCGTTTTTCAATTAACTAAGCAGGTGTTCATATGCAACCGATAAAACCTGAAGATACGGGGTTCTGGTTATTTACACAAGGCTCTGCCATTCATTTTAAACCATGGTAAATTACCCTTCGGCAAAGCGGCTGGTTTAGGTTTAAACGGCCTAAATGCGCTAAAAATTGGTGAGTGGCAAGAACAGTCGTTTTTATTTGGTTGAAACCCAAACAGAAGATACTCGCGATTACTTTTTCCTTACGTGACCAGCTAGGCGAACCGCATGACTATTTCAATTTATTGTGCCGAGGCGTGGAACTCAACCATTTCTATCAAAACCCATCAATTTTTGTGGCAAGTGCGGTGGAAAAAAACGAACAAATGTCAGATGAGTGGGCGGTGAAATGTCATGCTTGTGGCTTTCGTACTTATCCTGTGATTTGTCCATCGATCATTGTTGCCGTGCGCCGTGGAAGACAGATTTTATTGGCAAATCATATGCGGCATAAAGGCGGCATATACACCACCCTAGCAGGTTTTGTGGAAGCCGGTGAAACCTTTGAAGAGACGGTGCGGCGGGAGGTTTACGAAGAAACGCATATTCACGTGCAAAATTTGCGTTACCTTGGTAGCCAACCTTGGGCGTTTCCCAATTCACAAATGGTTGGTTTTTTTAGCAGATTACGCAGGCGGTGAGATTCAAATTCAGCCTGAAGAAATTCATGACGCGCAATGGTTTGATTATGACAAGCCTCTGCCCGAGTTGCCACCACATGGCACTATTGCACGTAAACTAATTGAAGCGACACTGGAATTGTGTCAACAACATCATGATAACTAGAGGTTTTATGACCACATTAAAAAAATGAACGCTATTTAAAAAGCCCTTTTACGCCAACCTGTAGATATGACGCCTATTTGGATGATGCGTCAGGCGGGTCGATATTTGCCGGAATACAAAGCCACTCGTGCGCAAGCCGGTGATTTTATGTCTTTATGCCGAAATGCGGATTTGGCCTGTGAGGTGACATTACAACCGTTGCGTCGTTATGATTTGGATGCCGCTATTTTATTTTTCCGATATTTTTAACGATTCCCGATGCCATGGGCTTAGGCTTGAGTTTTTGGTGCAGGTGAAGGACCGAAATTTGAACGGGTCATTGACAGTAAAAGTGCGGTGGAAAATTTGCCCGTTCCAGATCCGGAGCAGGAGCTACAATATGTGATGAACGCGGTCCGTACTATTCGTCGTGAACTAAATGGTGAAGTGCCACTTATCGGCTTTTTCCGGTAGCCCGTGGACATTGGCCACTTATATGGTGGAAGGCGGTTCTTCTAAAGCCTTTACGAAAAATTAAAAATGCTGTATAGCGAACCGCACTTATTACACGCCTTGTTAGATAAACTGGCAGACAGCGTTATTCTTTACTTGAATGCGCAAATTAAAGCTGGCGCCCAGGCGGTCATGGTGTTTGATACGTGGGGCGGCGTGTTGGCGCATCGTGAATATCCGGAGTTTTCCTTGCGTTATATGCACAAAAATCGTGGACGGTTTGATTCGTGAGCATGATGGTTGTCGCGTGCCGGTAACTTTGTTTACCAAAGGCGGTGGGTTATGGTTAGAAGCCATTGCCGATACTGGTTGTGATGCAGTGGGCTTGGATTGGACGGTGGATGTCGCTGAGGCACGTCGCCGTATCGGGCATAAAGTGGCATTGCAAGGCAACATGGATCCGAGCGTGTTATATGCGTCGGCCGGCCGAATTGAAGACGAAGTGCGGTCGATTTTGGCGGCATTTGGTGAAGGTAGCGGGCATGTATTTAATCTTGGTCATGGTATTCATCAGGATGTACCGACGGAAAGTCCGAAAGTGTTGGTGGATGCGGTACACCAGCTATCCAAGCCTTATCATCTCTAAAGTGCGGTAAAAAAATATTATGCGAAATCTGATTCATAAACGTTTAGAAAATCTTGCTACTTGGCAGCATTTGACTTTTTATGGCATGCCTATGTGAGCGGATGTATCCCAATTATCATTTGTTCTGTCAAATTAGCGAACAACCGCAACATGCTAAGGTATATCACAATATTTTTGAATTTGGTGTGGGAATACTTAACTGTGAAAGACACCAAAATCAATTTTGAAAACCAACTGGAAAAAAACTCGAAGATATTATTCCCGATGTTAATGATTATCGGTGTTATGGTGTTATTCCTGCTTTAGATGCGTGTGAAGGGCTTTTCGAAGTGTTACACACCATCATTGCCGGGGGCGTCACTGGAGCAAGCCATAAAAGTCAGCCAACTTTCTTTCAATACGATTGCGGGTTATCTGGAAATGGAACAGGAACGGGAATTATCCGAAGCCGAATTGAAAGAATCGGATTTGATTCAGCAGGAGTTAGATCTGCAATGGCAGTTGTATCGCGTGCTGAAAAGACGCGGAAAAACATGATGTGGCGCTGATTCAGGACTTAAAAAAACGAGTTACGTGAGGAGAAAATCTCAAATATTTGTATAAAAATTGACCAGTAACGCGGTATTTTTCAGCAATTTTTGCAATTCCCTGCTTTGCTTTAATCCAAACTTAGATTAATCTTGGCACTGCACTGATTACAGTGATTATGGTCATTGAATAGATAATTTCACAATTATTTATTCCTCTACTGTTAAATTTTATTAAAAATAGAAGGTACTAATCTATGAACAAAACAGATTTAATTGATGCGATCGCAAGCTCAGCTGAATTAAATAAAAAAACAAGCTAAAGCGGCTTTAGAAGCAACCTTAGACGCTATCACCGGTAGTTTGAAAAAGGTGAAGCTGTGCAATTAATCGGCTTCGGTACATTTAAAAGTGAACGAGCGTAAAGCACGTACCGGTCGTAACCCACAAACCGGCGCAGAAATCAAAATCGCTGCCTCTAAAGTTCCGGCATTCGTTTCCGGTAAAGCATTAAAAAGACGCTGTTAAATAATTAGCCCTTATATTTAATGATATAAACCCTGTTTACAATAAACAGGGTTTTTTTGTTGCCCTGCTTTCTGTTTACATCCCTCTAAATCCCTATAAAATTTCGAACCGAAATTTAATATGAACTATTTATTGGAAAAAATGACTAAAGCGTAATATTCGACCCCGCAATACGCAACAGCGCCGTCATGGCATTATGCAATTATTGTTGGAACGCGGAGAAATTAGCGTAGAACAACTTGTACAGTTGTTTGATACATCAGAAGTCACCATTCGTAAGGACTTATCCGTATTAGAACGGAACGGTTTTTTGTTGCGTCGTTATGGTGGAGCAATCTTAATGCCACAAGAACTGATTGAGGATGAACAAGAAGATTTTCTTTCGGAACGAAAGTTGGCGATTGCAAAACGAGCGGCGGAACGTATTTTGGATCACAACCGTATTATTATCGATAGTGGTACCACAACAGCTGCTTTGATTAAGCAGCTGAATCATAAACAAGGCCTAGTGGTGATGACTAATTCCATGTACGTGGCGAATGAACTTCGTTCCCTAGAAAACGAGCCGACCCTATTAATGACCGGCGGTACATGGGATAAGGCTTCAGAGTCTTTTCAAGGCAAAGTGGCGGAACAAGTATTGCGTTCTTATAACTTTGACCAGTTATTCATTGGTGCCGATGGTATTGATTTTTGAACGTGGAACGACAACGTTTAACGAGTTAGTCGGGCTGAGCCAAGTGATGGCGGATGTGGCGCGTGAAGTGATTGTAATGGTGGAATCACAAAAAAATCGGTCGCAAAATGCCGAATGTGGAATTAACGTGGCAGCAGATTGACGTGTTGATTACCGACAATCTGCTGTCGGAAGAGAATAAACGCCGTATTGAGGCGCATGGCGTGGATGTCATTTGTGCATAAAGTGCGGTGGTTTTTTTCAGTGTTTTTTTAGTCTTATAAAGGAAATATTATGTGTGGAATTGTCGGTGCGGTAGCGCAACGTGATGTAGCAGAAATCTTAATTAACGGATTACATCGTCTTGAATATCGGGGTTATGACTCGGCAGGTTTGGCGGTTGTGGATGCGCAACACGAGTTACAACGTGTGCGTTGTTTAGGGAAAGTGAAAGAATTAGATGATGCGGTGGAAAAATCCCTATTAGTGGCGGTACCGGTATTGCACACACCCGCTGGGCAACCCACGGTGCGCCTTCAGAAGATAACGCGCATCCGCATGTTTCCGGCAATTTCGCGGTGGTGCATAACGGCATTATCGAAAATTACGAAGAATTACGTACCCTGTTAAAAGAACGCGGTTATGTGTTTACCTCTCAAACCGACACCGAGGTGATCGCACATTTGGTGGAATGGGAAATGCGTAGTACCGACAGCCTGTTGGACGCAGTACAAAAAGTAGTGAAACAGCTTATCGGCGCCTATGGTATGGTCGTGATGGATCGTATGCATCCCGAACATTTGGTTGCTGCTCGTTCCGGTAGTCCGCTGGTGATTGGTTTGGGTATCGGTGAGAATTTCCTTGCTTCTGACCAACTTGCGTTATTAAGCGTAACTCGTCGTTTTATTTATTTGGAAGAAGGCGATATTGCAGAAATTACTCGTCGATCCGTGGATATTTACGATCGTGACGGTAATAAAGTAGAGCGTAGCATGCATGATTCAAACGCTGAAAATGATGCTGCGGAGAAAGGAAAATTCCGCCATTACATGCAGAAAGAAATTTACGAACAACCGACTGCACTAGTGAATACCATGCAAGGCCGTTTGACTCACGATAATTTAGTCATTCAATCCATTGGCAACGGTGCAAAAAGACATTTTTAGAGAAAAGTGGAACACATTCAAATTGTCGCTTGTGGAACCTCTTACAATTCCGGCATGGTGTCGCGCTACTGGTTTGAAAGTTTGGCCGGTATCAGTTGTGATGTGGAAATCGCTTCCGAATTCCGTTATCGCAAATTTGTAACCCGCCCGAACAGTTTGTTGATTACGATTTCCCAATCCGGTGAAACCGCCGATACCTTGGCGGCGTTACGCTTGGCAAAACAAAAAGGCTACATGGCGGCCATGACGATTTGTAACGTTGCCAGCTCCTCTTTGGTGCGTGAATCGGATTTAGCCTTCATGACCCGCGCAGGCGTGGAAATCGGCGTGGCATCCACCAAAGCCTTTACCACACAGTTGGCAGCGTTGTTAATGTTAGTGGTTGCCGTAGGCAAAGTGAAAGGCACACTTTCTGCCAAAAAAGAGCAGGAAATCGTGAAAGCCTTAGAAGCCTTGCCGGCAGAAATTGAAAAAGCCTTGGCATTCGATCAGCATATTGAAGATTTAGCGGAAGATTTTGCAGAGAAACATCATGCCTTATTCTTAGGGCGTGGTGAATTCTATCCGATTGCGATGGAAGCCTCATTGAAGTTAAAAGAAATTTCTTACATTCACGCAGAAGCCTATGCTGCCGGTGAATTGAAACACGGCCCGTTAGCATTAATCGATGCCGATATGCCGGTGATTGTGGTGGCGCCAAACAATGAATTGTTGGAAAAAAATCAAATCCAACATTGAAGAAGTACGTGCCCGTGGCGGTCAGTTGTATGTTTTCGCCGATAAAGAAGCCGGATTTACCGAAGCCGATGGCATGAAAAATTATCACCATGCCGACGGTGAGCGAGATCACCGCGCCGATTTATTATACCGTGCCGATGCACTATTGGCCTACCACATTGCCTTAATCAAAGGCACCGATGTGGATCAGCCTCGTAACTTGGCGAAAGCGGTAACAGTGGAATAATCTCTAAAAACGTTTGAAATTCTGACCGTACTTTGAATGAGAAAAGCAAAGTGCGGTCTTTTTTACCTCAAATTTTTAAATAATACGATACCGTAAGAAACGATAAGATTTGCGGACTGTGGGGAATATCCACATGATGGCAGCTTTCAATAAGCCGATACCTTTCCAAGCCGGAAAAATCGAACATATATTTTGCCGAAATCAGTTGCAGATTATTTGCCCAATGCTCCATTTCATGATCGTCATCGCAGCCGTAATCAAATTTTGCCCGCATGTGTTTTTATTACGTCATGATGTTTTTTGCGAATTACGGCTCATCCAAGTGCTACCGATATCAAAAGTGATTTCACCACCGCTAAAACGGGCGGCTAAGTCTTTAAACAGTTTTTTCACTTGCGCTTCATTGAAGTACATCAACACGCCTTCAATCACAAATAAAAACGAAGCGTGTGGGTATTGCGTTTGTAATGTGTCCATCCAATCCGTTTCAAAGGCTGACGCAGGCAATAAAATTTCGTTTTCCGCCGGCGGCATCATTTGCTTGCGTAATGCAATGACATCAGGCAAATCCAGTTCATAGAAAGGAATGTTTTTTTGCCGATATCACCAACACGCTCGTGTCGTGCGTCCAACCCGCAGCCGATCATCACGATAATCGGTTGTTGATGGCGTTGAATAAAGTCTTTAGTCACGTTATCCAAATATGCGGCGCGAATCGCCGAACCTACGGAACTGTGTACGGCGGTATCAAATTTACTGAAATCATAATCGATTTGCGGAATCAGGCGCAGCGCCGATTCATCATGAATAATCGGATTGGGTTTTAATGATTCTCGATAACGCATATATAGCGGAATAAGCAGGGGTTTCGCTGACCGCATCTTGAATTTGAAACATAGTTACTCCTTATGTTTATCCAGCTTGTCTGCAGTGGAATAAAGCTATGGCGGGAAGTACGGCGTAAACTGCCGTCGTAGGAAAGTGATTTCTGTTATTAATAGATGTGATTATAGATGAGAATTATTCTTAATTAAAGGCTGGATAATGAAGAGTTAAAAACATTAAAAAAAATGACCGCACTTTTTAAGAGAATATTGTCAGTGAATATCAAAAAGTGCGGTGCATTTTTCGGAGGAATTTTACTCTTAAATGCGCCTAAAAATTCCCCGCATAATTTGTTTGGTGATTTGGTTGCGGATGTTGCGTCCCACGGATTTTTGCTACGCCACTGACCAATTCTTCCGTCACAGTCAGTTGCTCGCCACGTTTTTTTGGTGCCGAAAATCATGCGGCTGAGACTACCCATAATGCCGTTTTCTTTTTCCTGCTTGGCTTGTTCCGCTTGTTTTTTTGCGCTACAGCGGCTAAATCCGCTTGTTGGTTTAACACCTCAAAAGCAGATTCGTTATCCACATAATCTTTATAGAAAGCGTATAAATCGTCGTCTTTCACCCAAGCGGTGCGTTGTTCGGCAGTAATTGGCGCTAATTGGCTTTTTCGGTGGGAAAATGTAAGCAATTTCCACCGGTGTCGGCATGCCTTTTTCATCTAAGAACGAGACTAATGCCTGACCCTACGCCGAGTGTTGAAATCGTTTCAACCACGTTTATGTTCGGGTTGGAACGGAAGGTTTCCGCGGCTGATTTCACAGCCTTTTGATCGCGTGGCGTAAAGGCGCGCAAGGCGTGTTGCACGCGGTTGCCTAATTGACCGAGCACGGTATCCGGTAAATCCAACGGGTTTTGGGTCACGAAATAAAATGCCCACGCCTTTGGAACGAATCAAACGCACGACCTGCTCCACTTTATCCACCAACACGCTTGGTGCGCCATCAAACAGCAAATGCGCTTCGTCAAAGAACATGACGAATTTCGGTTTGTCGGGGTCGCCCACTTCCGGTAGCTGTTCAAATAATTCCGCCATTAACCAAAGCAAGAATGCACTGTACATGCGTGGGGAGTTAATTAATTTTTTTCCGAATTGAGTACATTAATAACGCCACGACCATCACGGGTTTGTAGCCAATCATCTAAATTTAGTGCAGGCTCGCCGAATAAATTTATTGCACCTTCGTTTTCTAAGGTTAATAAGGCGCGTTGAATGGCTCCTACGCTGGCGGCAGACACGTTGCCATATTCTACTTGGAAGGTCTTGGCATTTTTCCGCCACATATTTCAGCATAGCGCGCAGATCTTTTAGGTCGATAAGCAATAAGCCTTTGTCATCCGCCACACGGAACACGAGGTTGAGCAAGCCTTCTTGCGTCGCGTTGAGATTTAATAAACGGGAGAGCAACAACGGCCCCATTTCGGAAATGGTGGTACGAAGCGGAATGCCTGTTTCGCCGAACACGTCCCAAAAGGAAACAGGATAACCGCTCAAATAGCTTTCGCCGCCTAAATTGAATTGTTCGATACGCTCGGCGATTTTACCTTGCATCACGCCCGGCTGCACTAAGCCGGAAAGGTCACCTTTCACATCCACTAAAAATACCGGTACGCCGTCGTCACTAAAGGCTTCCGCCATTTTGCGTAATGTAACGGTTTTACCCGTGCCGGTGGCGCCGGCAATTAAACCGTGGCGGTTCGCCATTTTCGCGGTAATGCCGAGTTGTTGGTTTTGAGGGGTTTGGGCTAATAAATATTGCATTGTTATTGTTCCTAATGGATTGCGAATGAATTTTTTCCGCATGATATTTAAAAAAATAGAAGTGCGGTCAAAAAAATAAGTTGTTTTTACGGTATAATTCTGCAGATTTCAGATAATAACGAGGAAAAATGATGGCAAATGCGGAAATTTTGATCATTAAGGTTCGGGCAAGTGCAACAGCTGACTTTTGCTGACGGCTCAATATATGAAAGTGCTATTCGCAAGCAACCGGTAGATACGGTGAACATCCATGCGCTAGGGGCGGAAGGCAATGATGTGGGATTAAAAAGCCCATCATGGCGGCGTGGATAAGGCGCTCTTTTTATGTCGGAAGATTCTTTCCCGGCGTTAAATGCGTTATTGAATGAAAAATTTTTCTTATCAGGGCACGGCGGTTTATGGTGAGAATTTTAGGTTTCCGAGTTGAACGAAGATTCCGTATGTGTGGGAGACCGTTTTCAAATTGGTACTAGCGTGGTGGAAGTGTCACAGCCACGTAAGCCTTGTGAACGTTTATCGAAAAATACCGAAAATCAAAACACTCAACAGACCGTATATCGTTCCGGTTGGTCCGGCTGGTATGTGCGGGTGGTACAAGCGGGCGTCATTCATAAAGGCGATCAGCTCGTATTGTTAAGCCGTCCGCATCCTGAATTTACTATTCGTCATTTGAACCGTTTATTGTCGGCACCCAATCATGCAGACGAGCTTTGAACAGGCCCTGGCGCTTGAGGTGTTGGCAGCAGTTCAAGCGTTCGTTAAATGCACAACTGATGAAATTACAAGAAAAACAGAGTTAAAAATGACTGCACTTTTTAGATTCAAATTGCCCTTTGTCAATCGAATAAATCTTATGAGGATTGTTGTGGGCGTTTTCATACACATGCGCAATTCCCTGAAACCGCTGAGCAACTCATGCGTTCCCGCTATGCCGCTTATGTGCTGAAAAATGTGCCTTATATTGTGGAAACTACCGTGCCGAGCCAACAGGCGTTACTAAATGTATAAGCCATCCAAGCTTGGGCAGAAAATACCCAATGGCTTGGTTTGCAGATTTTAAAGACAGAGACGTTGACTAAGCTCCAAAGTGCGGTGGAATTTCACGCCGTTTTTTTCAAGGTGAGGAGGGGGAACAATCTTATCATGAACGTTCGATTTTTTTGTAAAAATTGATGGGCGTTGGTATTTTGTGGATCCAACGGTACCGTTGCCGACGATGAAACAACCTTGTGTGTGCGGTTCCGGCAAAAAAATTTAAGTATTGTTGCGGAGGCTTTTTTATGATTGAGTGGAAAACGTTTTTGTACGATCTTTTGGCAGCGTTTTTAATCAGAATAAATTAACCCAAGCCGCCGGTTATTTAACTTACAGCACCATGCTTGCCATTGTGCCGTTAATTATGGTGGTATTTTCCATTTTCTCGGCATTTCCGGTGTTTAACGAAGTGACCGGTGCGTTGAAAGAGTTCATTTTCACCAATTTTGCCCCCGTCGGCGAGTGATGTAGTGGGGCAATATATCGATGAGTTTGTGAATAATTCCAAGCAAATGAGCGCGGTGGGGATTATCAGTTTGATTGTGGTAGCATTAATGTTGATTAATTCTATTGACCGTACGCTAAAACAGCATTTGGCATGACACTAGCACTCGTCCGATTTTTACTTCTTTCGCCATTTATTGGCTCATTCTTACCTTTAGGGCCTCGCTGTTAGTTGGCGCCAGTATTGCCGCCAGTGCCTATGTAAAACCATGTTTGAAAATGCATCGGGATTTTCTTTTGGCTTGAAATTATTGAGCTTTGTGCCGTTTCTTTCGACGTGGTTTATCTTCACTGTGATTTATATGGTGGTGCCGAATAAAAAAGTCAGTATCAAACATTCTGCTGCCGGTGCGCTTATTGCTGCCGTGTTTTTCACGTTGGGTAAGCAAGCCTTTGCTTGGTATATCGTGACGTTCCCGTCTTATCAGTTAATTTATGGTGCGATGGCGACTCGCCGATTATGTTGCTGTGGATTCAGTTAAGCTGGACGTTCGTGCTACTCGGCGCACAATTAGCAGCAGTGTTGGCGGAAGTGCGGTCGGAAAAAATGATGAATTTAGAACAAATAGAGGAAACAAAATGATCGCATTAATTCAACGTGTCTCCGGTGCGAAAGTAGAAGTTGGTGGTGAGGTTGTCGGACAAATCGGTAAGGGTTTGTTGGTGCTATTAGGTGTGGAAAAAGGATGATGATTGCCAGAAGGCAGATAAGCTTTGCGGAAAAGGTACTCAATTATCGTATTTTCAGCGATGAAGATGACAAAATGAATTTGAATGTGCAACAAATCGGCGGCGAAGTGTTGGTGGTGTCGCAGTTTACCTTAGCTGCGGATACGCAAAAAGGGCTACGTCCGAGTTTTTTTCTAAAGGCGCACCTCCTGCATTGGCCAATGCGCTTTATGATTACTTTGTACAAAAAGTGCGGTGAGAAAAATTAAGGTGGAAACGGGAAGATTTGCTGCAGATATGCAAGTAAGCTTAACCAATGACGGACCTGTCACATTTTGGTTAAATAATTAAGGTTTGACCTGTATTTTTATGTGTTTTTGTAGAAGTGGCTTTTATTTTTCTGCTAAATTGAAAACCTTTCCGTGAATAATAAAAATTTTTTTATTCTTCGCATAAGTTTTTTCCTGGTGCTTTATATTTCAAGTAGTCATGGAAAAATTACCATCAAAAAAGAGGATATTCTATGAATTTTAATACCTATGAAACCCTCGCCCTAGCAGGTTTTGTTTTATTTTTGGGCTATTTCTTGGTTAAACGTATTGCCTTCTTAAAAACTATAATATCCCCTGAGCCGGTTAGGGCGGTTTCTTAGTAGCAATTTTTATTGACCGTTTTATATCAAGGTTAGGGGCGTTTCTTTTACATTCGATGACAATTTGCGTTCTTCTATGATGTTAGTGTTCTTTTCATCTATTGGTTTGAGTGCTAACTTTGCCTCGTTTAGTAAAAAGGTGGCAAACCTCTGATTATTTTTGTTATTGCGGCGGGTATTCTGATTGCCCTGCAAAATGGTGTGGGGATTGGTGGATCCTTGTTGTTAGGTATTGACCCTGCCTATGGTTTAATTGCCGGTTCTGTGACGTTGACCGGTGGTCATGGTACTGGCGCGGCATGGGCTAAAGATTTAACCGAGGTCTTTGGTATTGAAGGCGCAACCGAGCTTGCAATGGCTTGTGCAACTTTCGGTTTGGTGTCCGGTGGTATTATTGGTGGCCCGGTAGCCCGTCATTTATTAAAGAAAATGGGGCGTGGCGAAAACCCGGAAAATGACGATGTGGATGATATACAAGAGGCTTTTGAACATCCTACCTATCAACGTAAGATCACAACCCGCTCTTTACTTGAAACCATTACAATGATGGCGTGCTGTTTACTCATTGGACAATTCTTAGATGCGCAAAACTAAAGGTACCGTGTTTACTTTTACCTACATTTGTATGGTGTTTATTTACCGGTGTAGTGATTCGTAACTCCTTAACTCATCTTTTCAAATTTAATGTTGCCGATTCTGCGATTGACGTGTTGGGTAACGTGGCGTTGTCCCTGTTCTTAGCTATCGCATTAATGTCATTAAAATTATGGCAATTAGCAGGTTTAGCATTGCCGGTGATGGTGATCCTAGCCGTTCAAGTGGCATTAATGGCCGCCTTTGCGATTTAGCGTGACTTATCGCATGATGGGTAGCGATTATGATGCGGTGGTGTTAAGTGCCGGCCACTGCGGTTTCGGTTTAGGGTGCGACACCGACAGCGGTTGCCAATATGCAGGCGATTACCAGCCGTTTCGGACCGTCCCATAAAGCCTTCTTGATTGTACCGATGGTCGGGGGCGTTCTTTATCGACTTAGTCAATGCCGCCTTGCTTAAAGTGTTTATGGAAGTTGTAAAATTCTTACATTAACCTTATAGGATAAGAAGAAACCCTATTGATGATTCAATAGGGTTTTTTTGTTTGTTAGCGTTATTGTAATAGATGGATTATTTGGCAATCCAAAGCGGTAGGCGTAAAGTTACGGCTAATCCGCCTAAACTACTTTTTCCGGCCCATACTGCACCATGATGATCTTTAGCCGTATTTGCAACGATAGATAAACCTAAACCGGTGCCACCGGTTTCTCGAGTACGGGCTTCATCAACACGATAGAATGGTTTGAAGATTTTTCGTATTCTTCTTCCGGTAAGCCGGCACCGTTATCTTCAATGCGTACGAAAAGATCATTTTCATGAATATAAATATGCATAACAATGGCTGATTTTGTATATTTCAACGCATTTCTAATGATATTTTTCCACCGCACTTGCCAACAAACCGTGATTGCCGTTTAAGTAATATGTTTCAGGATGAACAATGGACTGGTCAACGGTAAAGTGAATGCATCGTTGTGCAGCTTCAAATTCCGCGTCATGTAAGATTTCAGTCCATAACACCGGGATTGGGAAAATGTCCTTTTCAAAATGACTGTGTAATTGCTGACGGGAGAGTTGTAATAGGTCATGAATCATTTTATCTAAACGTTGTGCTTCCGTATCAATTCGTTGGATTTCACCACTGTCGCCTAATTTACGGCGTAGCAGTGCCGTGGCTAATTGCAAGCGGGTAAGCGGAGTTCTCAGTTCATGCGAAATAGAGGATAGCAATGATTGCTGATTTAACAACACCTCTTCGAGAGACTGCATCATTCGATTGAAACTTTGCCCTACTTGGCGGAGTTCCAGTAATCCTTTTGTTTCAGATCTTTATTAATCTTCAAGTTCCCAATGGCAACGGCATTTGCCGCCAGCTGTAAATTGCGAATTGGTTGCCCGATACTGCGCGATAGCCACCAGAGCAATGGCGTAGAAATTAAAACTACCAATACAATCAGAAAATAATGGACGATCAAAAAAATATAATTTAAGATTTCTTTTTGAGCATTAATTTGATTAACGAAATATAAACTATAGGATTGATTATGTTCCGGATTTAAATAAAGTGAAAACGGCCCAACAATTTGAATGTTAGAATAGATTTTCTTTAATGGTTGGTCTAAAACCGCATTGTTAAAAAAATAAACTGACGCAACGATTTTTTTCTTCTTCCGGCAAAGCCCCTAGAACTTGCCCATTTGGCGCGATTAAAACCGGATGTGCGCTAAATCGGTCATTTGGGAGTACGGGCACGCCGGCTAAAATGCGTGAGATTTGGTTATTGCGGATAGAGGTAGCGATTTCTTTTTGATATTTTTGCAACTTCATACTCTTTTAGGTTGGAGTAAATATGTGCGTCAAAAATAGGGCAATAGGAAAATAAATATCAATAAAATAGAGAATGTTAACCAGAAGAAGGTGAATATTCGGATGGTTAATGAGTTAAAAATAAATTCTTTTCTGAACATGATTCTTAGGGATAAAAAGGCTATATGGAATAGCCTTTAAGTTGTTAGTTTATTATTTTTCAGCAATTAATAGATAGCCTCGACCACGGAGTGTTTTAAACCATGGTAAGTCATCAGGCCGATTGGGTAATTTTTCCGTAGGTTTTGACATATGCATATCAATCGCACGATCAAATGGTGTTAGTGGTTTGCCCAGTACCTCTTGGCTTTAATTCTTCACGGGTAAGAATTAGGCCCGGGTTTGTAATGAGCTTGAGCAATAAGGTAAAATTCTGTACCGGTTAATTCAAGATCTTTTGAGCCGAATAAGGCTTGTTGGCGTCCCGGATAAAGCAAAATGCCGGCAAACTCAATTTTGTCCAAATCGACAGGATCTTTAACGCTATTTGTTTGTGCGGTACGCCCTCAGAATTGCTTTTATGCGGGCGACTAATTCACGATCATTAAAATGGTTTTTGGCAAGTAATCATCGGCCCCCAATTCCAATCCTAAAATACGGTCAATATCATCACCGCGGGCGGTAAGCATCATAACCGGTGTAGAAAAATTCTTTCTGATTTGTTTTTAAGGTTTCGATACCATTCAATACCGGCATCATGATATCTAACAATATTAGGTCGTAACTATGGTCAAGTAGTGCTAATGCTTCCTTACCATTGTTTGCTACATTAATTTCAAAGCCTTCTAAATCTAATAATTGGGCGAGTAGCTCGGTGAGTTCTGCGTCATCATCAACAAGTAAAATTTTAGCCATAAATTAAACCTTATGTGGGTTACAATCAATGAGATTGAAAACGGAATAGCTATTTCCAGAATTGCCACCAGCTTTTTTGTTGGTGCGTCCGGTGCATTAATAATTGTATTGTTTACTTCAACCTGTTCTTCATTTGGTAACGGTTTATCTAAATCAAAGTTACTCACTGTGCCTTTTTGATCAAAGTTTACAACTAAAGTATGTTGCTCAGGCGCTTCATAGGCTTTTTGTTGTAAGAAAACATAGTACCAAGTGTTGTTACTGTATGGATCAACCAGAACAGGTGTTCCTAGTAGGTATTGGACTTGTTGGGCGGTCATACCGGTTTTTAGTTGTGCCACGGTGGAGGCTTGTAGGGTCATTTCTTGTGGTACATCAATACGATATACCACTTTGTTGATGCTGGAACAAGCGCTCACGCTCAATGCAAAAATTAATGTAGTTACAACAGATTTGAATTGCATTTTTTTGCCTTTTTATCCTCTGTAAATAATTGGAAATGATAATACTGAAAGTTTAATTAATTGCCAAATTAATTCTTTTCTTTTAGTTGGCGTTGTAATTGGTCACGTAGATTTGGTGGCAAGCCTTTGATGGTTAAGGTATCGGCGGCTTCATCCCAAAGAATGCGTTGATTTAGTAATTCAGCGTCAAAACTGATTGTTACCCCTTTACCTGAGCCGGAAAAATTTGGTTAACGACTGAAGTGCGGTGCGAATTGGTGGAATACTATCTTCCAACCCATAGTTTTGCTCTTGTGTAAACGCGACAAAAGGTTGTTGGTTTTAGAGTTGGTAACTCTTCGGAAAGTTCAGCCAGTTCAATTTCCTCACCGCTGCTCATTTGGCCTTTACAGTATTCGAACACTTGTTTTTTTCACTGCTTGAGTTTGTTCCGGATTAAGTTCCCTTGTACGCAGTAATCACTCACCGCTTGTAATAAGCATTGGTTTTGTACTTGTGGATTGAGCCCTTCTTCTGCGCCTAAGAAATCCATAAAAATCGGCGATCTTGCGTCCCACGCGACCTTTAATAAACGTGAGATAACGGTTGGAATTGGCATTGAGTTGTAAATCGGTCAGATTAATGCGGGCGGCCACATCAAATTGGGTAATATCCAAATATTCCGTGCGTTGAATTTCCAACTGATCGTTGACTAACATACTGATACGACTGTCTAACAGCGCAATAAACAAATAATCGGTAGCCAAGAAATTATATTGGCATAACACTAACGTACCGTTGTCGGCGAAGTTATATTTACTCAATTCGGCAATTAATAAGTGAGTTGCTTCGTGGCTGAATGGCAAAAAATCCACTTCATTTTCCAATAAACGGTTGAGATTTTGGGCAAATACAGAAGATTCTTGAAACACGCCATAAGCTTTGGCTTTATTTTTGATAGCCTTGATGTAATTGCAACATCATTTGTTCCACTTCAGGAGTGATGGTTAATAATTGTTCGCGTAGTATGCAGCTTAATTGTGGGGGATTTTCGCCTTCCGGCTCGGCTTTAATAATTTGATGGAGAATAATTTGTTTGACTGTAATGCTCATAAAACCACCTTAAAAAATTTCCGCTATTATAACCGCACTTTTTAACAGAACTAACAAAATATGTTAGGATTAGCCCAATTATCGGTTAATATAGGCGACGTTTTTACATTAGTTGGCTAATCAAACATGGCAATTCAATCAAAATATCAAGATAAACAAATAGATGCAATTCTAAACGACATGATCGCAGTGCTTGAAAAACACCAAGCACCATTGGATTTATCCTTAATCGTTTTTAGGTAATATGACCACCAACTTGCTCACCGGTAATCTAGGTAAACAACAGCAAAAGGTGCTTGCTCAAGCCTTTTCAGAGGCGTTACTCAATTCCATTAATACAGCGAAATAATTGGCAATGTGGAAATTAAACAGCAGACAATATCGTGAAGAAACCTCACAGAAGATTTCGTGGGGGCACTGGTTTGCTTTTTAATATTCTTTGGGCGATTTTTTTATCGGTGCCCGCTATGCGTTTATTATTGACTGGCCGGATACGCTATTTGGCAAAATTTACTTTTTTATCAGCTTATTAGGGCACTTTAGTTTTATTGTATTCGCCTTTTATTTGTTGGTGATATTCCCCCTCAGTTTTATCGTTAAAAACCACCGCACTTTTCGCGGGCTCACTGTCATTCTTGCTACGATTGGTAACACGTTATTATTAGTCGATACGGAAGTTTTTGTGCGCTTTAACCTGCATTTATCTTCTCTCGTTTGGAATTTGTTGGTGAACCCGGAAAACGGTGAATTGTCACGCAACTGGCAAGCATTCTTTACACCGATGCCGTTGATTTTATTAGTGCAAATGTTGTTTTCCCGTTGGTCTTGGCAAAAGTTACGTAGCTTGGAGCGGCAAAAATGGTTAAGAGGGGTTGGTGTCTTTTTTGTTTGCACCTTCATTGCAACGCATTTGATTTACGCATGGGCGGATGCTTATTTATATCGTCCGATTACAATGCAACGTTCTAATTTTCCTCTGTCTCATCCGATGACAGCTCGTTCTTTCTTGGAAAAACATGGTTTCTTAGATAAGGAAGAGTATGCTCAGCGCTTAGCGCAGGAAGGGCGTTTGGATGCGTTAGCCATTGAATACCTGAAAAACCCATTGCTCTTTGAGACGCCAAAAGAAAAGACCAATGTGCTACTTATTACAGTTTCCGGCTTACGTTACGATGCCATTGATATGGAAAAAATGCTGAATTTAGCGGAATTTGCACAACGTTCCACTCAATTTACCAACCATTACAGCAGTGGAAATAATAATAATGCCGGCTTAGTTGGGTTATTTTACGGATTGAATGCCAGCTACACAGATAGCCTGCTCAGCAATAAAACCCCTTCCGTTTTGGTTGAACGTTTTGCACAACAACAATATGTGCAAGGCTTGTTTTCCGCTAAGAAATTTGATAGCGCTATTTTCCGTCGCGCTATTTATCCGAAAAGCGAAATTAAGCGGTGATAATAGCAACCAAGCTGCGGTGCAGTCCTTTAAACGCTGGTTGGATTCCGCTAAAAAAACAGGAAAAACCGTTTTGGGGTTATTTGAGTTTAAATATTGAACCAAATTTGACGCAAGATAAATATCAGCAACAGCTTGCTAAACTAGACGAACTCTTCGGACAACTCTTGCCGGAATTAGATTTGCCGAACACGATTGTGGTGATTACCGCAGAGCATGGGTATAGTTTCAAAAACATTGACGGAAAAAGAAGAAATCAATGATTTCTCCCGTGATGAAGTGCAGGTACCGATGATTGTTCGTTGGCAAGGTTTACCGGCCACAAAAATTACTAAATTAACTGCGCATGTGGATTTATTGCCGGCATTGATGAAATACGTTTTCAACGTAAAAAATCCGATTGGTGATTATGCGCAAGGGCGTGATTTATTCGATTTGAAACAGGCAACGGATTGGGTCTTAGTCTCCAATTATCGTTGGAATGTGATTATTCAGCCGGACGGCACGCAATATCATATTGATACGCGCGGAAACTATCAAAAATATGACCGCACTTATCAGAAGATTTCATCGGAGAGACCGCCGTTAGGCTTATTCTTGGAAGTGTTCAATCAAGAGCGATCATTTTTAGAAAAATGATTAGAAATGTGCCTGACCAATAGTCAAAATCAATTATATTTTTGCATCGGTGAGTTTTATACTAGCGCACAATTTCATTAGGACAAATACGATGTTATTAATTAAAAATCTGCGAATTTTTTTATAACATTATCTGTTATTTCAATGCACAGCCATTGATCGCCCGTCTATTTTTCAATTAATACGAAATCCTCTGTTATGAGGATTTTTTTCTATTTGCTCCCCTGCCTATCCTTTAAATTTACTTATGGAGTCACTATGACGAAAAACTCACGTTCGTAGTTTTAAAACCTTTATTCGAGATGAAATTATTAAAAAAAGGAGGCTGGGTGAATGCGCATGCGCATGCGGATCGAGCCTTTACCATGACGCCGGAAAAAAATCGGCATTTATCAAAACTGTAATTTGCAACAAAAATGGGATTTGGTGGATGAGGTGAAGCGTACTCTTCGGTGGATGACTACTATGCCCGTTTTTGCCAATCTATTGAATTGATGATTTCCCAAAGGGTGACGGCTTTCGGTACGTTTGTGGACATTGACCCGGTGTGTGAAGACCGAGCGATTATCGCCGCCCATAAGGCTCGTGAAGTCTATAAGCATGACATCGTATTGAAATTTGCTAACCAAACCTTAAAAAGGCGTGATTGAGCCAACAGCGCGTAAAATGGTTTGACATTGGTTCCGAGATGGTGGATATGATTGGTGGCTTACCATACCGTGATGAGTTGGATTATGGACGTGGTTTTGGAAGCCATGGATATTTTTATTGGATACCGCCAAATCACGCGGCATTATGTGTCATGTTCACGTGGATCAATTTAATTCACCGACAGAAATCGAAACGGAGCAGTTGTGTGACAAAACCATTGAACACGGTATGCAAGGACGCGTGGTCGCTATTCACGGCATCTCCATTGGATCGCATTCCAAAGAATATCGTTATCGTCTCTATGAAAAAATGCGCCAAGCACAAATGATGATGATTGCTTGCCCGATGGCATGGATTGACAGTAATCGTAAGGAAGAACTCATGCCGTTCCATAATGCGTTAACACCGGCTGATGAAATGATTCCGGAAGGGATTACGGTGGCGATTGGTACGGATAATATTTGTGACTACATGGTGCCGTTGTGCGAAGGGGATATGTGGCAGGAGTTGAGCTTATTGGCCGCCGGTTGTCGTTTCCCGGACTTAGACGCCATGGTGAATATCGCCAGTATCAACGGCCGTAAAGTATTAGGCATTGATTAATCGAATAAAATACCGAGCCATAATGCTCGGTATTTTTGTTTTTAAAGTGCGGTTGTTTTTAAATGTTTTTTTATCTAAAAAGTGCGGTGGATTTTAACGACGTTTTTTCTTCCTGTTTTACTTCATCCCACAATACATCCATTTCCATTAACGATGCTTCCGCAAGCGTACGGTTTTTGTTCGTTAAGTTTGTCTTCAACTTTACGGAAACGTTGTTCAAATTTTTTTGATTGGCTTTGCGTAAACTCTCTTCGGCCTGACATTTTAAATGGCGACTTAAATTGACCATCGCAAACAATGCATCTCCTACTTCTTCTTCAATTTTCGTTTGATCTTGTGGGCAACGTTCCATTTCCTGTTTAACTTCACGCAGTTCTTCTTCCACTTTGGCAAAAGACCGGCGAAATATCCTGCCAATCAAAACCCGATTTTTGGAACAACGTTTTTTGTAGTTTTTTTCCGCGCGCATTAAGGCCGGGAAAGCACGCGGAATATTATGTAAAATAGAGATATGACCTTGATGTTGATGCTCCAATGCCTTCATCGCATTCCAATTTTGCAAGGCTTCCTGTTCATTATTCGCTTGCTTATCACCGAAAACATGAGGATGGCGGCGCACGATTTTTTCTGCAACGTCCTGTACAACCTCATCGAACGTAAATTTATTTTCTTCTGCCGCCAGCTGGCTGAGAAATACCACTTGTAATAATAGGTCACCCAGTTCTTCTTTCAGGTTGTTCACATCGTTTTTGCTCAATGGCATCGATGACTTCATAGGTTTCTTCTTTTAAACAAGGGATCATCGATACATAAGTTTGCTTGATATCCCACGGGCAGCCGTTCACGGGATCTCGTAATTGTGCGATTAATTGTACAAAATCATGGATGGAATAAGTCATATTGCGCTCGATTTTTTTAGAAAAACAGTGAGAGAAAGGAGATAAAATCATAGCACAAAAACGGCTGGGATCTTTTCTAATTAGAAATCAATGTTTTTCTCAAAATGTGATCCAGTCCATATTTTTTTCTTACACACTAGTGCTACTATACTCACGAGGAAAAATTAACCCTGCTCATGGTAAGGAGTCGATTATGTACAAACACGTATTAGTTGCAGTAGATCTTTCAGAAGAAAGTCCATTCCTGTTGAAAAAAGCGGTCGGCGTTGCCAAACGTCATGATGCGAAGTTATCCATCATTCATGTTGACGTTAACTTTTCGGATCTTTATACAGGACTGATTGATGTAAAATATGGTGTCTATGCAAGATCGTATTTCCAGCGAAACGCAACAGGCCTTGTTGCAGTTATCCGAACAAGCCGGCTACCCGATTAGCGAAAAAAACTCAGTGGTAGTGGGGATTTGGGGCAAGTGTTAATAGATGCTATCGAACAATACGATGTGGATTTGTTAGTTACCGGTCATCACCAAGATTTTTTTGGAGTAAATTGATGTCTTCTACCCGTCAAGTGATGAATTCAATTACGATTGATATGTTGGTTATTCCTCTTCGTGATGAATAAAAACGGTAGTCGGCCGTAAAAATAAGACAAAAAAACCAACCGCACTTTCACGAGTTCTGAAATGTAAGTGCGGTTTTTTTATTTTTCTATTGCTCGGGAAATAAAAACATTATAGATAAAAAGGTTTTTCTATAAATGAGAAAAATGTGCAACAATACGGAATTACTCAATTTATTTTGTCATTTTAGATAGTTAAAAAGAAAGCAAGGCTTGTAAATGAAAACAACAGCACAAATTCGACAATCTTATCTTTGATTTTTTTCCATAGTAAGGGACATCAAGTTGTAGCAAGTAGTTCTTTGGTTCCGGAGAATGATCCGACATTATTATTCACCAATGCCGGAATGAACCAGTTTAAAGATGTATTTTTTTAGGGTTGGAAAAACGCCCTTATAGTCGTGCTACCACCGCACAACGTTGTGTGCGTGCAGGCGGAAAGCATAACGATTTGGAAAATGTGGGTTACACGGCCAGACACCACACCTTCTTTTGAAATGTTGGGGAACTTCAGTTTCGGCGATTATTTTTAAACATGATGCCATTCATTATGGTTGGGAGTTTTTGACATCTCCGCAATGGTTAGGGTTACCAAAAGAAAAATTATGGGTAACCGTATATGAAACTGATGATGAAGCCTACAAGATTTGGCACGAGGAAATCGGTATTCCGGCAGAACGTATTATTCGTATCGGTGATAACAAAGGCGCGCCTTATGCTTCCGATAACTTTTGGCAAATGGGTGACACTGGTCCATGTGGACCTTGTACCGAAATTTTTCTACGATCATGGCGATCACATTTGGGGTGGCCCGCCGGGATCACCTGAAGAAGATGGCGATCGTTATATTGAGATCTGGAATATTGTATTCATGCAATTTAATCGCCATGCTGACGGCACAATGGAAAAATTACCAAAACCGTCCGTTGATACAGGCATGGGATTGGAGCGAATTAGCGCAGTGCTACAACACGTTAATTCCAACTATGACATTGATATTTTCAAAGCGTTAATTGTTAAAGCCGCAGAATTAACCGGTGAGAAAGATTTAAACAATAAATCTTTTGCGTGTTATTGCCGACCACATTCGCTCTTGTGCTTATTTAATCGCCGATGGTGTGGTGCCGTCCAATGAAGGTCGTGGCTATGTGCTTCGTCGTATTATTCGTCGTGCAGTACGTCACGGACACTTGCTCAGCGCAACGGAAGCCTTCTTCTATAAATTAGTACCAACGTTAATTGAGGTGATGGCACAGGCCGGCGAAGAGGTGAAAAAAACATCAAGCGACAGTGGAAAAAAATTCTTGCGCTTGGAAGAAGAGCAGTTTGCTCGCACGTTAGAGCGCGGTCTAACCTTTATTAGACGAAGCTTTGGCTAACGTAAAAGACAATGTATTATCCGGTGAGGTTGCGTTCAAGTTGTACGACACTTATGGTTTCCCGCTAGATTTAACCGCCGATGTCTGTCGTGAACGTGACATTGCGATTGATGAGGTCGGGTTTGAACGCGAAATGGCTGCACAACGCGTGCGTGCCCAATCTGCCAGTCAGTTCGGTGTGGACTACAATAATGTGATTCGTGTTGACGGTACGACACGATTTGAAGGTTATACCGAATCCGAATCGTTGGCAAAAAGTGACCGCACTTTTCCATGATGACAAAGCAGTAGAGTCTATTACGGCCGGTCAAAGTGCAGTGGTTATTTTTAGAAAATACGCCATTCTATGCGGAATCCGGTGGTCAAATCGGCGATATTGGACGCTTAGAAGGTAATGGTTTTATTTTTGACGTAAAAAGACACCCAAAAAAATATGGTCAGGTTTTCGGCCACATTGGTGAACTCACACAAGGGAGTTTTATCTGTTGGGCAGTCGGTGAATGCAGTGGTTGACGATGTTCGCCGTCAACAAATTTCTTTAAATCACTCTGCAACCCATTTGTTGCACGCCGCTTTACGTCAGGTATTAGGTGAACATGTCGCACAAAAAGGCTCCCTTGTTTCCGATGCGTTGTTACGTTTTGACTTTTGCCCACCATGAGGCAATTCGCGAAGAACAGTTGGCTGAAGTTGAGCGTATCGTAAACCAACAAGTGCGAGCAAATAATCCGATTCAAACCGAGGTTGTGGCGCTAGATGCAGCAAAAGCAAAAGGCGCGATGGCATTATTCGGAGAGAAATATTCCGAGCAGGTGCGTGTTTTAACAATGGGTGATTTTTTTCCGTTGAGTTATGCGGCGGTATCCATGCGAAACGCACTGGGGATATCGGGTTATTTAAAATTGTTACGGAAACCGCTGTGGCAGCAGGTATTCGTCGAATTGAAGCAATTACCGGCGAAACTGCGATTGAATGGCTACAACACCAACAAACTTTATTAAATCAAAGCGCCGATTTACTGAAATCCGATGTGAATTCCATTACGGATAAGATTTCTCTGTTGCAAGATAAATTTAAGAAAGTTGAAAAAGAGTTACAAACATTAAAAGAAAAAGCCGCATTGCAAGCCGGTAACGACTTGGCGCAAAGTGCGGTGAAAAATTCATGGTGTTTCTGTGATTATGCAACAACTTGACGGTATTGAAGCGAAGTCTTTGCGTTCAATGGTAGATAGCTTGAAAAATCAATTAGGTTCGGCCGTTGTGGTGTTTGCTTTCCCGTGTTAGATGAAAAAGTTAACTTAATTGTTGGCGTAACCGATGATCTAACCGCGAAAGTCAAAGCCGGTGAACTGGTGAATTTGATGGCACAACAAGTTGGCGGTAAAGGCGGTGGCCGTCCGGATATGGCGATGGCGGGCGGTACTCAACCGGAAAAATATAGGCAAGGCATTGTCAGTTTGCTCTGATTGGTTGAAAGCAAACTTATAATCCTGTCTTTTGGTTAAATGTAATGTTTTTGCGCTTGTGGTTCCGTAAGCGCAAAAGTAGAAGGTATTGTTTAATGTTTGATAGGGATGTTGGAAGCAAAATAGGGAAGTTTTATAAATAAACTACAAGGTGAGGAGTTTATATGCTGATCTTAACCCTGTAAAGTTGGCGAAAGCTTGCTCATTGGCGATGATGTTTCTATCACGATTCTGAATATACGAGGCAACCAAGTTAAAAATCGGTGTCCAAGCACCCAAGGATGTTTCTGTTCATAGAGAAGAAATTTACCAACGTATTCATCAAGCAAAGGATGAACAGAAGGCGTAGCAAATTTTATTTTTATGATCATTAGATGGAGAAGTTATGAGTAAATTGACTTTGCTTTTAAAGCTTACGATATCCGTGGCCGTTTAGGGCGAAGAGTTAAACGATGGATATTGTCTATCGTATAGGTCGTGCATTTGGGCAATTTTTGAAGCCCAAAAACAATTGTCGTTGGTGGCGATGTTCGCTTAACGAGTAAAGAACTAAAAAGCGCGGTAACAAATGGACTATTGGATTCCGGTGTTAATGTAATTGATTTAGGAGAAACGGGGACAGAGGAAGTCTATTTTGCTACTTCATTTTTGAAGGCTGATGGTGGTATTGAAGTCACTGCAAGCCATAATCCGATGGACTATAACGGACTGAAGTTGGTTCAGGGAAGATTCCCGCCCGATTAGCGCGGATACCGGATTAGCGGATATTCAACGGTTGGCGGAAGAAAATAATTTTCCGCCGGTCACTCAGCGTGGCGAATATAAACAGCTTTCAGTCTTGGGAGATTATGTAGAGCATTTATTGTCCTATATTAATCTTGAACAACTAAAACCGTTAAAATTGGTGATTAATTCCGGCAATGGCGCGGCAGGGCATGTCATTGATGCCATTGAAGCGCAGTTCAAAAGCAAAACATGTGCTGATTGAATTTATTAAAAGTACATAACAATCCGGATGGTACCTTTCCTCATGGTATTCCTAATCCGTTATTGCATGAGAATCGTCAAGATACTATTGATGCGGTGCTCGCGAATAAAGCGGATATGGGGATTGCCTTTTGATGGTGATTTCGATCGCTGTTTCTTGTTTGATGAACACGCGAATTTCATTGAAGGGTATTATATCGTTGGATTACTAAGCCAAGCCTTCTTGCAAAGAATAAAGGTGCCAAAAATCATTTATGATCCGCGCTTGATCTGGAACACTATTAAATTAGTGGAAGAAAATGGCGGTGAGGCCGTGATGTCGAAATCCGGTCATTCCTTTATTAAAGAAAAATGCGTGCAGTGGACGCCATCTATGGTGGCGAAATGAGTGCGCACCATTATTTCCGTGATTTCTTCTATTGTGATAGCGGCATGATTCCGTGGCTATTGATTGTAGAACTGGTTTCTACCACCGGTAAGTCCTTAGGTGAATTGGTTAACAATAGCGTTAATACTTTCCCATCACCGGGAGAAATTAATAGTAAGTTATCCGATGCTAAGGCTGCCATTGCCCGAGTAAGAGCCGCGTATGAAAAAAAGATGCCGTGAGCGTGGATGAGATTGATGGTATCAGTATTGAATATCCGAATTGGCGTTTTAACTTGCGTTCTTCTAATACCGAGCCGGTAGTGCGTTTAAATTTAGAAACGCGCGGCGATAAAAAAACTCATGACCGAGAAAACCGAAGAAATTTTGGCTTTGCTTCGTCAATAAAAAAACACATCGAAACTAACCGCACTTTTCTTTGTCTGAAAAAGTGCGGTCTTTTTATAAGGAAAAATAAATGAAAGCGATTATTCCTGTTGCGGGCTTAGGTACGCGTATGTTGCCTGCAACTAAAGCAATTCCAAAAGAGATGTTAACGTTAGTGGATAAACCGCTCATTCAATATGTGGTAAATGAATGTGTTGCAGCGGGCATTAAAGAAATTGTGTTGGTGACCCATTCTTCTAAAAATGCCATTGAAAACCATTTTGATACTTCTTTTGAGTTGGAAACCATGTTAGAAAAACGCGTTAAGCGTCAGCTCTTAGAAGAAGTTCGTTCTATTGTGCCGAAAAAAACGTAACGATTATGCATGTTCGCCAAGGCAATGCGAAAGGTTTGGGACACGCAGTATTGTGTGGTCGCCCGTTGGTAGGCAATGAACCTTTTGCCGTAGTATTGCCGGATGTGTTACTGGCCGAATTTTCTGCCAATCAGAAAAAAGAAAATTTATCAGCCATGTTAAAACGCTTTAAGCAGACTCAGGCTAGTCAAATCATGGTGAGTCCGGTTAAACCTGAAGAAGTTAGCAGTTATGGTATTGCCGATTGTGGTGGTGTTGAAATTCCTCCGGGTGAAAGTGCTAAAATTGATAGCATTGTCGAAAAACCAAGTATAGACGAAGCGCCGTCTAATTTGGCAGTGGTTGGTCGTTATGTGTTCTCTGCGGCGATTTGGGATTTATTGGAAAAACCCCGGTTGGTGTGGGCGATGAAATTCAGTTGACTGATGCTATTGATATGCTTATTGACAAGGAAACCGTGGAGGCATTCCACATGACGGGTGTTTCTTACGATTGCGGCGATAAAATCGGTTATATGAAAGCTTTTGTTGAATACGGTTTGCACCATAATAAACTTTCCGGTGAATTCAAATCTTACTTAAAAAGATTTAGTAAAAACGTTTTTAATTCTATTAAATAAAAAGGCATCGATGAGATGCCTTTCTTTTTCCTAATTTTAAGAATAGAAATCTAGCAGTCTTCACGGCTAGATTGTTATTTTTTATTATTTTTATTAGAATATTGAGACAATTAATAAGGTTATTTCAGGGATCAGTTATGGCGAATTGGAACGGACAATACATAAGTCCTTATGCGGAACATGGCAAAAAAAGCGAACAAGTGAAAAAAATTACGGTATCTATTCCGATTAAAGTGCTTGAGATTTTGACCAATGAACGCACCCGTCGTCAAATTCGTAATTTACGCCACGCGACTAACAGTGAATTGCTATGTGAGGCCTTTTTGCATGCATTTACCGGTCAACCTTTGCCGACAGATGAGGATTTGCTAAAAGAGCGCAGTGATGAAATCCCTGAAGAAGCGAAACTGATCATGCGTGAATTAGGTATCGATCCGGCTAAATGGGAATATTAATTGCTCATTTCTCTCTTTGCCCTCTTCTTTTCTGTTATGATAGGACTATGATTTTTAGTTAATGTTCTATTATGCGAGTACCTAGAATTTATCATCCCACTGCGTTGAATCACCTCACTTTTTGCACCTTGTCCGAAGACGGTGCCAACCATGTGGGACGTGTTTTACGTATGCAGCCTGGCGAACACCTTGAACTTTTTGACGGTAGTAACCATATATACCAAGCTGTTATTACTCAGGTAGGTAAAAAATCCGTTGATGTCGAGATTTTAAGCCAACAGTTTGACGATAGAGAAAGCCCGTTGTCAATTCATCTTGGCCAAGTTATTTCTCGCGGCGAGCGCATGGAATTTACCATTCAAAAATCCGTCGAATTAGGGCGTGAATGTAATTACACCGCTGTGGTCGGAACGCTGTGGTGTGAAGTTAGATAGCGATCGCATGGAGAAAAAAATCCAACAATGGCAAAAAATCGCCATTGCCGCTTGTGAGCAATGTGGGCGAAATAAAATTCCGGAAATTCGCCCGTTAATGAAGTTACAACAATGGTGTGCTGAGCAGGATGACACACTAAAATTGAATTTACATCCGAGGGCAACTCATTCCATTCGTACGTTACCGGCTATTCCGGCCGCCGGCGTGCGCTTATTAATTGGTTCTGAAGGTGGTTTATCGCCACAGAAATCGCACAAACCGAGCAACAAGGGTTTTGTGGAAGTCTTATTAGGAAAAACGTGTATTACGAACTGAAACAGCAGCAATGGCGGCAATAACCGCATTACAAGTCTGTTTTGGTGATTTGGGGTAAAAATTATGATGGATTTACAAGATCATCTATTAATTGCCATGCCAAATTTAGATGACGGTTATTTTTTTATCGGACGGTCATTTATATTTGTGAGCATAACGAAAAAGGGTCTATGGGATTGGTCATCAACCAACCAACGGATTTGAGCATTGCGGAGCTGAGGCGCCAAAAATGAATTTTATGATGGTAACCGACCGCACTTATAACGACAAACTGGTGCTTGCCGGTGGGCCGGTGAATATCGATCGCGGTTTTATTTTTGCACACCAACACCCCAAAATACCTTTGATCATAGTTATAAAGTGAATGACAATCTCGTTTTGACAACTTCTGCTGACGTGGTAGATACCTTCGGTACCATGGGGGAACCGGAGAAATATTTGGTTACCTTTAGGTTGTGCTAGTTGGGAGCCGAATCAGTTAGAGCAAGAGATTGTTCACGATTCTTGGCTAGTTAGTGCCGGCGACGGAGCAAATTCTGTTTGATTTGCCATACGATCAGCGTTGGTTCGCAGCCAATCAGTTGCTTGGCATTGATGGGCATAACTTTGTTGGTCAAGTTGGGCATTGTTAATGGGCATTACCGTTTTGGCGTTTGATTTTCGGTACAAAAAGCATTGGCTGTGCGGTTGGTCAAAAGCATCACCGGCACGGCGCAGTCTTTGCCGGCATTTAAAGCGCAAGATGGCATTCCCAATTGGGACGCCATTGGCAAAACCATTAAAGAATGGCAACCGGCTCGAATTGTCGTTGGTTTGCCACTGAATATGGATGGCACCGAACAAGAGCTGACCTTACGCGCCAAAAATTCGCCAATCGCCTACATGGGCGCTTTAACTTGCCGGTGGAGTTACAAGATGAGCGCCTCACGACCACAGAAGCACGCAGTGAAATTTTCAGTCGTGGCGGTTATCGTGCCTTAAATAAAAAGCAAAGTGGACGGCATTTCTGCTTGTTTAATATTGGAAAGTTGGTTTGAGCAATACGGCGAGTAAATTGCTTTTAAAAACACATAAAAATCACCGCACTTTTTATCTTTCAACAAAAAGTGCGGTATTTTTAGCTTGTTTTTAATCACGCGGATGGTTATTAATTAAGCTTGACCTTTAACCGCTTTTAAACCAGGAAATGCAGCTGGGGTGCCGGCGCGTTCTAATGCTTCTTCGATACGGATTAATTGGTTGTATTTCGCAATACGGTCAGAACGGCTCATAGAACCGGTTTTGATTTGACCTGCTGCTGTACCAACCGCTAAATCTGCGATGGTTGCATCTTCGGTTTCACCGGAACGGTGAGAGATTACTGCGGTATAGCCTGCATCTTTCGCCATTTTAATCGCAGCCAAGGGTTTCAGTTAAAGAACCGATTTGGTTGAATTTGATTAAGATAGAGTTTGCGATACCTTTTTCGATACCTTCTTTTTAAAATTTTTAGTGTTAGTTACGAATAAGTCGTCGCCCACTAATTGAACGCGGTCGCCTAACACTTTAGTTTGATATGCAAAACCTTCCCAGTCTGATTCATCTTGACCGTCTTCGATAGACACGATTGGGTATTGTTTGGTTAATTCTTCAAGATAGTGTGTGAATTCTTGAGAAGTGAATGAACGGCCTTCGCCTTTCATTTCGTATTTGCCGGTTTCTTTGTTGTAGAACTCGGAAGATGCGCAGTCCATGGCTAAAGTCACGTCTTTACCTAACACATAACCTGCTTTTTCTACTGCTTCTTTGATACATGCTAAAGCGTCAGCGTTAGAGGCTAAGTTTGGTGCGAAACCACCTTCGTCACCTACAGCTGTGCTCATACCTTTAGATTTTAATACTTTCGCAAGGTTGTGGAACACTTCCGCACCGATACGAAGTGCTTCACGTAATGTTTTCGCACCAACCGGTTGGATCATGAACTCTTGGATATCAACGTTGTTATCGGCGTGCTCACCACCGTTGATGATGTTCATCATTGGTAATGGCATAGAGTAAACGCCTGGCGTGCCGTTAAGTTCAGCGATGTAAGCGTAAAGTGGTAAACTTTTAGATGCTGCTGCAGCTTTTTGCGTTTGCTAAAGATACCGCTAAGATTGCGTTTGCACCGAAGTTAGATTTGTTGTCTGTGCCGTCTAAATCGATCATGATTTGGTCGATTTCAGCTTGGTTAGAGGCATCTTTGCCAAGAATTGCTTCAGCAATTGGGCCATTTACTGCGGCAACAGCTTTTTAATACGCCTTTACCTAAGAAACGAGATTTGTCGCCGTCACGTAATTCTAATGCTTCGCGAGAACCGGTAGATGCGCCTGAAGGTGCGGCTGCAAAGGCTAACGAAACCGCCTTCTAAATGAACTTCGGCTTCAACTGTTGGGTTACCACGAGAGTCGATAATTTTCGCGACCAATGACTTTAACGATTTTTTTGCCATTTTATTTTTCCTCATTAAGTTAATCAAAAACGGGTTAGACTGTAAAATGCTCGATATGATAAAGCTATTTTTGCGATTTTTGTCTTGTAAAATTGCATCTCCTTTGATTTTTCTCACTATTTTACCGGGTGAAGTGCGGTGAGATTTTTAATGGATTTAAATGGTTCCCGATAGAATCGATGCCTTTAGGCGGCATTAAAGTAGTTAAGTAAATTTTTGACCGCACTTTGCCAATCCTCGGCTTGAGTGACCGCACTAATCACCGCAATACTGCCTACGCCCGTCGCCAGAACATCGGCAAAATGCGAGGCTGTAATGCCACCAATGGCGACAGTCGGTATATCGCCCTAAATCTTTTTACTTGCGCGGCTAAATTAGCAATGCCCTGTGGCGCGGAAGGCATGATTTTAGATTGCGTGGGGAAAATATGCCCGAGAGCAACATAAGAAGGACGTAACGGTAACACCAGATCGACTTCTTCTTGATTGTGGGTGGAAACACCGAGACGCAGTCCGGCTTGTTGAATTGCATTTAAATCCGCCGTGAGCAAATCCTCCTGCCCCCAAAATGTACGCCGTAAGCCTGATATTTAATTGCCAACTGCCAAAAATCATCCACAAATAACCGCACTTGATGTTGTTTGGCCAAGGCGATGCAGCGGGCGATTTCTCTTCTGCTTGTTCCGGCGAGCGATCTTTAATGCGAATTTGTAAGGTTTTCACGCCGGCATGAATGAGCCGTTCAATCCATTCGTAACTGTCCACAATAACATACAATCCCCAATTTAAATTCGGTGGGCGCAAAAGGGGCGTTGGGTGGAACAATTTCGGCTAAGTGAGACACTGATGTTGGCATAGCAAGCTCCAATGAATGAAATTAATGGAATGTAAAATGAATGAAAAATTGCTTGCTCACAGCGCAATAAGAAAAGGAAAACTTGTTTCCTACGCAGGGATTACCCCAACAGGTTCACGGATCCCGCAATGTTGCGATCTCAGCCTTCCGGCACTCCGACAAGCGGACTTTACTATAATCAACGGGGAAGAAAGGACAAGGAGAAAACAGATTTTTTTGTGAGACAGGGTCACAGTGAAAAACAAAAAAGTGCGGTCAAAAATCCAAGTGTTTTTTTGACCGCACTTTCATTTCAATTTTTCAGAAATTCGTTAGTCGGATTTTTTTCTGATTGTCTTTGCCGCTTTCACAAACCCTTCAAATAGCGGGTGACCGTCACGTGGCGTAGACGTAAATTCCGGATGGAATTGGCAAGCGATAAACCAAGGATGGTTTGGTACTTCGATGATTTCCACCAATTTTTTATCGGCGGATAAACCGGTCACTTTCAGGCCTGCTTTTTCAATTTGCGGAAGCAATACGTTGTTTACTTCATAACGGTGACGGTGACGTTCTTCGATAGTTTCGGCGCCGTATAATTGGCGTGCCAGGCTACCTTCTGCCAAATGACATTTTTTTGTGCGCCAAGACGCATGGTGCCGCCCAAGTCGGATTTGTCACTGCGAACTTCGGTGTTGCCGTCGGCATCTTGCCATTCGGTAATTAAGCCCACCACCGGTTGTTCACAAGTGCGGTCGAATTCGGAAGAGTTTGCGTGGCTCATGCCGGCAACATTGCGGGCAAATTCGATTAACGCCACTTGCATACCTAAGCAAATGCCTAAATACGGAATATTGTTTTCACGCGCATATTTGGCGGTGAGGATTTTGCCTTCTACGCCACGATAGCCAAAGCCGCCCGGCACTAAAATACCGTCTAAGCCTTTTAAGATCTCTACGCCTTTGGTTTCTACATCTTGTGAGTCGATGTATTTAATATTCACGGTTAAACGATTTTTTGAAGCCTGCGTGTTTTAAGGCTTCGTTTACGGATTTATACGCATCCGGCAATTCGGTGTATTTGCCCACCATGCCGATGGTGACTTCGCCTGTCGGGTTGGCTTGTTGGTATAACACTTGTTCCCATTCGGATAAATCCGCTTCCGGGCAGGTTAAGTGGAAACGATCACAAATAAAATCATCCAAGCCTTGAGATTTCAATAGCGCCGGGATTTGGTAAATGGAAGACACGTCTTTCAGAGAAATGACCGCGCGTTCCGGTACATTACAGAATAAAGCGATTTTGGCACGTTCGTTTGGTGGCACCATACGATCGGAACGGCAAATGAGCACATCCGGCTGAATCCCGATGGAGAGTAATTCTTTTACGGAATGTTGCGTCGGTTTAGTTTTGACTTCGCCTGCGGTCGGGATGTATGGAACGAGCGTTAAATGCATGAAAATAGTACGTTCACGTCCCACTTGCACGGCAAGCTGACGCAAAGCTTCCAAGAACGGGAGCGATTCGATATCACCCACGGTACCGCCCACTTCCACGATGGCGATATCATGTCCCGCAGCACCATCAATCACGCGCGCTTTAATTTCGTTGGTAATGTGCGGAATCACTTGAATAGTGGCGCCCAAGTAGTCGCCGCGACGCTCTTTGCGTAGTACTTCAGAATAGATTTTTGCCTGTAGTGAAATTATTGCGTTTGGTCATTTTGGTACGAATGAAACGTTCGTAGTGACCTAAGTCCAAGTCCGTTTCTGCGCCGTCTTGGGTGACGAATACTTCGCCGTGCTGGGTCGGGCTCATCGTGCCCGGATCGACGTTGATATAAGGGTCGAGTTTCATGATTGTGACGTTCAAGCCGCGCGCTTCCAGGATTGCCGCAAGTGATGCCGCAGCAATGCCTTTACCAAGCGAAGAAACCACACCGCCCTGTGACGAAAATATAATTGGTAGCCATAAGAAACCTATATTGTTGCTATTGTGATGGATGGAAAATTTAGGATAAAGATAATTTATCAAGACGGGAGCGTAGTTTACAACAAAGGCGGAATGAACTCAATCGCCGCACGGGTGAATTACGGGAAAGTGCGGTCAAATAAAGCAACATTTTTGTATGTTTTGTACTGTTTCATTACGAATTGCAGGGTTTTTGTAGTAGAATGCCGCGGCTTTTTTTATTACAAGAGAAATTCATTATGTTTTTCACGCAAAGATATTATTGTTTTAGGTATGATGATTTTTCGCCCTATTTTTTTAGGGGCGGGAAACATTATTTTTCCGCCAATGGAAGGCTATACTGCAGGGCAGCACTGGGCGACCGCCTCATTAGGGTTTTATCTTAACGGGCGTATTGATGCCGTTTATCACTTTGGTTGTGGTGTCGATTTTAGGACGCGGCGAAGAACTTACCCGCGATTTACCAAAATGGGCAGAAGTGACTTTTTGGTTACATTGTATTTGGTGATTGGTTCCACTTTCGCTATGCCACGAATCACCAACGTGGCATACGAAATGGCATTAGTGCCGTTAGATCTTGTAGCAGATACACCAGCAACTCACCTGATTTTTTTGCTGTGGTCTTTAACATTATCGCTATGCTATTTATGCTTAAACCAAATACCATTATTTCCAGCGTTGGTAAATTTATGACCCCAGCGTTGTTGGTGTTATTGGTCGTAGTAACCGTCACAGTATTTATTTCCCTTTGTCAGAAATTGCCGCGCCAACGAAAAGCTATGCGGATAGTTCTGCGTTGACCACCGGCTTAATCAGCGGTTATCAAACGATGGACGTTTTAGCGGCGATTGCTTTCGGTGGCATTGTTGCCCGAGCGTTAAGTGCGAAAAAAACGTCACCGAACCGCAGAAAATCATGCGTTACACCGTTTCTGCCGGTTGCATTTCAGTGGTTTTTATTAGCCGCACTTTACTTCTCCCTCTTCTATCTTGGGGCAACTAGCAACCAAGTGGCACAAGGCGCTAGCAACGGCGGTCAAATTTTTCTCCCGTTATGTGAACGTGTTATTCGGTAAAGAAGGTTCTTGGATCATGTCCGGCATCATCTTCTTGGCAAGCTTTAACCACCTTAGTGGGCGTGACCAGTGCTTGCGCATACTACTTCGCTAAATTTTTCCCACCGCTTGCCTTATGCCTTTTGGGTGGTGCTGTTTACCATCATGACCACCATTATTTCCGAAAATGGCTTAACCAAATTATTGCAAGTGACCATTCCGGCATTGTTATTGATCTCATCCGGTGGCGATTATGTTGGTGGTATTGCAATTCGTCCGCGCCAAACTGCCATGCGTAAAATTAACTTATAACGCCACGATTGCTGTCACCGTGTGTTTTTAGTCTGTGCGACAGCTTAAATAACGTAGGATTATTGTCTGATGGCATGAAACAATTCCTTGGTAATTTCCCTTTATATGATAATGGCTTAGCGTGGTTAATCCCCTGCATTAGGCGTGATGTTCTTAACGATGTTGGTAGGTAAAAGCGCGAAGAAATAATGGATGAATTTTTTTATACTGAAGAAAAATTTCTGCAAAAAAAGCCCTTGCATCGCAAAAAAATTTTTCTTGGTTATATTCTATCCATCTTTTTGATTAAAAAGGATTCATTATGTACTTAACTAACGCATTACACCATCATCACCGTTTACCTGAATAATCTTTCGGGCATTCGGCGTGTTCGGGAGATAACTTCCGAGTACGAGTGAAATGCAGACATAATTAATCACTGTTTAAACAACCCCTCGGAAGGCAACTTTCGAGGGGTTTTTGCGTTTTAGGTTTTTAACAAAAATGAGGGGCAACAACATGACTGACAAAAACGTTTACGCATCGCTATGCAAAAAGAAAGGGCGCTTAAGCAAAAGACTGTGCGGAATTGCTGAGTCAATGCGGCGTAAAAATTAATTGGAACGAGCAACGCCTTATCGCTTATTCAGAAAATATGCCTATTGAGATTCTGCGTGTGCGTGATGATGACATTCCCGGCTTGATCTTTGACGGCGTGGCGGATCTCGGCATTATCGGTGAAAACGTGCTGGAGGAAGAAGAATTAGGGCGCTTGGCTGCCGGAGAAACGGTCGCTTATAAAAAGCTGCGCCAGTTAGATTTCGGTGGTTGCCGTTTATCTTTTGGCAATTGATCGCGATCAGCAATACAACGGCGTGCAGGATTTCGCTAATGCCCGCATCGCCACCTCCTACCCGAATCTACTCAAACGTTACATGAAAGCGCAAAACGTGCCGTTCAAAAGCACGTTGTTGAACGGCTCTGTGGAAGTTGCCCCTAGCGCCGGACTTGCCGATGCCATTTGCGATTTAGTGTCCTCCGGCGCCACCTTGGAAGCGAATGGATTGAAAGAAGTGGAAGTGATTTACCGCTCCAAAGCCTGTTTAATTCAATGTGCCGAACCTTTCAGCAGTGAGAAACAAATCCTGGTAGATAGACTGCTCACCCGCATTCAAGGCGTGCAACAAGCCGCGGAATCCAAATACATCATGTTACACGCGCCGAAAAATAAACTTGAAGAAATCACCGCACTTTTACCCGGTGTGGAAAAACCCAACAATTCTGCCGCTGGCGCATGACGATTCTAAAGTAGCCATGCATGTGGTCAGCCAGGAAAATCTGTTTTGGGAAACCATGGAGCAGTTGAAAGACATCGGCGCCAGTTCGATTTTGGTGTTACCGATTGAAAAAGATGATGGAGTGATTTGTTATTTTTCTTTGCGTTGCCAAAAGAAAGCAACCAAAGAAAAAAACAACGTTAAATAAAAAGGAAGGTTTTTGTATTATGGAAACACTAAATTGGAATAATCTTTCTGCAACAGAGCAACAACAAGCCCTTACCCGCCCTGCGATTTCCGCTTCAAAATGAGATTAAAAGTGCGGTGGAAAATATCGTTAAATTTGTGCAACAAGAAGGTGATAAGGCGTTGTTTGAACTCACGGAGAAATTCGATAAAACCAAACTCGACAGCTTGATTGTCACTCCACAACAAATTGCGGAGGCGACAGCGCGTATTCCTGAGCCGTTGAAGAAGGCGATTCAGAATGCTAAGCGCAATATCACTGCCTTTCACGAAGCACAGAAACCACAGGCGGTGGATATCGAAACCCAGCCCGGCGTGCGTTGTCAGGTGGTGACGCGCCCGATTAATAGTGTCGGCTTATACATTCCGGGCGGTTCCGCGCCGTTATTTTCTACGGTGCTCATGCTTGCCATTCCGGCGAAAATCGCAGGTTGTAAGAAAATCGTACTTTGCTCGCCACCACCGATTGCGGATGAAATCCTTTACGCCGCCAATCTGTGTGGCGTGCAAACCATTTATGCGGTGGGCGGTGCTCAAGCAGTGGTGGCGATGGCGTTAGGTACGCAAAGCGTGGCGAAAGTGGATAAAATTTTTCGGGCCAGGCAATGCCTTTGTGACGGAAGCCAAACGTCAAGTCAGCCAAATGATTAACGGTGCCAACATCGACATGCCGGCGGGGCCATCGGAAGTATTGGTGATTGCTGATGAACAGGCAGATTCTGAATTTGTTGCCTCCGATTTGCTTTCCCAAGCAGAACACGGTGCAGATTCGCAAGTGATTTTGGTGACGCCGAGCGAAACGCTGGCAAAACAGACCGCACTTTGTGTGGAACAACAGCTTGCCCAACTGCCTCGTGCAGAAATCGCCCGCAAAGCGTTGTCCCACAGTCGTATTCTCATCGCCAAGGATTTGGCGCAATGTGTCGCCATCAGCAATGAATATGCGCCGGAACACTTAATCGTGCAAACGCAAAACGCCCGTGAATTATTGCCTCAACTGGATAACGCCGGTTCTATTTTCCTCGGTGCTTATTCGCCGGAAAGCATGGGCGATTACGCCAGCGGCACCAATCACGTTCTGCCAACCTACGGCTACACGCGCACCTATTCCAGCCTTGGTTTTGGCGGATTTCAGCAAACGCATGACCGTGCAGGAACTCACCCCGCAAGGCTTCAAAGATTTAGCCGAAACCGTGGAATTGATGGCGCAGGCGGAACAGCTGGATGCGCACAAAATGGCAGTGAGTTTGAGATTAGCGAAGTTGCAATAAGAGGAAAACCACATGACAATCACAACCCTATCCCGACAAAACGTGCAGGCGCTTACGCCCTATCAATCCGCCCGCAAACTGGGTGGCAACGGCACGATTTGGCTAAATGCGAACGAATATCCCACTTCGCCAACGTTCCAACTTTCGGGCAAAGATTTAAACCGCTACCCCGAACCGCAACCGCAAGCGGTGGTTCAAGGTTATGCCAATTATGCGGGTGTGCCGCCTGAAAATGTGTTGGTGACCCGTGGCGGTGATGAAGGCATTGAGTTGGTTATTCGAGCTTTTTGCGAACCAAATCAAGACGCTATTTTGTTCTGCCCACCTACGTATGGCATGTATGCTGTGAGTGCCGAAACGGCAGGCGTGGCGTGCAAAAACCGTGCCATTAACGGCAGATTTTTCAACTAAATCTTGCCGAAATTAAACCGCAACTGGAGGGCGTGAAAGTCGTCTTTGTGTGTAGCCCAAACAACCCGACAGGCAATTTGCTCAAACGGTCGGATTTGCTTGAGCTTTTTGCAACTCACTGCCGGCAAAAGCCATTGTGGTGGTGGATGAAGCTTACATCGAATTTTTGCCCTGAAGCGACACTCACAAAAGAGCTGAAAAATTACCCGCACTTAGCCATTATTCGTACCCTCTCCAAAGCCTTTGCCTTGGCAGGATTGCGCTGCGGTTTTGTGTTAGCCAATACGGCGTTAATTCAAATTCTCAGCAAAGTGATCGCCCCTTATCCCATCCCCGTGCCAAGCGCCGACATCGCGGAACAAGCCTTGCAGGCGGAGAATATCGCCCTTGTGCAAGCCCGCGCACAGGAGATTTTAGCCAATCGTCAATGGCTGGCTGAAGCCTTAGCAGACTTGCCACAAGTGGAAAAACGTGTACCACAGCGAAGCCAATTATTTGCTCATAAAATGCCAAGATGGCGAGCGCGTTTTCAAGGCGTTGTGGGAGCAAGGGATTATCCTGCGCGATCAAAACAAAGCATTAAATTTACAAAATTGCATTCGGATTACCGTGGGGACGAAGGAAGAATGCGAGAGCGTAGTAGGGTCGATTGGGCAAATCTAACGCTCTACGCCTAGGGGTAACAAGTTACCCTAGGTTAGTTATAGCCGTACTCCTTTGGAGTACAAACCAGCTTGCCCCAAAGGGGCAGAATGATACGTAACCTTAGGGTAGCTCGGCTGCCCTAGGCAGACAGAGGAAGAATATATGCAACCCACCCTTTTCATCGACCGCGACGGCACATTGATTGACGAACCGAAAACCGATTTTTCAGATCGACAGTTTGGAAAAAACTGAAATTTGAACCGAACGTGATTCCCGCCTTGCTTAAGCTCAAAGGCAAGTACCGTTTTGTGATGGTATCCAACCAAGACGGGCTAGGCACGGATTCTTTCCCTCAAGAAGATTTCGACAAGCCGCACAACGCCATGATGGCGCTGTTTAAATCGCAGGGCATTGAATTTGACGATGTGCTGATTTGCCCACACAAACCGGAAGATAACTGCGCTTGCCGCAAGCCGAAAAACCAAGTTGCTGAAAAATACATCCAAAAAAACTTGTTCGATCCTGACCGCTCTTTTTGTGATCGGTGACCGAGCTACTGACGTACAGTTGGCGGAAAATCTCGGCATTCGCGCACTGCAATATCACCCTGAAAAATTAAACTGGGATCTGATCGCAGAAAAATTGCTCGGCGAACCCGTTAGCAACATCGGCAACCGCCCGCCACGCTATGCAGAAGTCGCCCGCAAAACCAAAGAAACGGACATCAAAGTGCAAGTGTGGCTGGATGAAACGGGCGTGAACCAAATCAGCACAGGCGTGGGCTTCTTCGACCACATGCTCGATCAAATCGCCACCCACGGCGGTTTCCGCATGAATGTCAGCTGTAAAGGCGACTTACACATTGACGAACACCACACCGTGGAAGACACCGCCCTCGCCCTTGGTGCCGCCTTAAAACAAGCCATCGGCGACAAACGTGGCATCGCCCGCTTCGGCTTCGTGCTGCCGATGGACGAATGCAAAGCGGAATGCGCGCTGGATTTATCCGGTCGCCCGTGGATCAAATTCAATGCAAAAATTCAAACGGGACAACGTAGGTGATTTCAGCACCGAACTCACCGAACATTTTCTTCCAATCTCTTGCCTTCTCGCTACTCGCCACGCTGCACTTAAAAGCCATCGGCGACAACGACCACCACAAAATTGAGAGTTTATTTAAGGTGTTTGGGCGGACCTTGAGACAGGCGGTGAGAATTGAGGGGAGGAGTTGCCGAGTAGTAAGGGTGTTTTATAATGCACTTAAATAGTTACTTTTTAATCTGAAATGTTTTTAAGGATAGGGTATGTTTGATGAGGAAGATAGTAAATTTATTGAAGAATTTTTTAAAAAGAAATGAATATTATTGAAGGTAAAGAAAATGTAAGAAATGAAATCATAAAATTACATAAAGAAAGAAGTCTAGATTTAGATAATGAATTTATAAGTAATAATCTTCTGAGTATGGATGATAGCTCTTGTCTTTCTTTGGGATATGAAAATTATTATATTATATTTGAAAAATTTAATGGCAAGCATTTTAGGATTGCCACTCCGATAGGGTTGCTCTTTCATATCAAAGAACTATTAAAAAGATAATTATATTTCTAATATTGCTTTTTAAAAATAGAATCAATTTCTGATCGAGCAATTAGTATGGAAGGGACTGAAGTTGGAGAGAGATTATCTTTTTAATTTAACTGAAGTACCAACAGTAACTAGATTATATTCAGAACGTTGCTATTCAGATCAATTCTGGATTACTCATGATAAAAAGAAAATCTAGCATAGTGTTTGAAGAGGTAAGCATAAAAGATATTGATAATAATTCTGTAATTACAGATTTAGTTCATATGATTTATTTTTGAAGAAAAATGGTCAGTTTTATATAAGTCATCTTGATCATGAAAAGATATATTATTCTATTGAGGAATTTGAGAAGAAAGAAACTACTAAAAATCCAAGAATAAAAAGGAAAAAGAAAAACTTTTAAAATAGATAATTCTAAAATTCCAATAAATTTCATGTGCAATGGAGAATTTTTTTATTTGTAGAGTTTTTAGACAGTTTTATATCAAATAAAAGAGCTATTAAATGAATACTTTGAAAACATAACTCAACAGGATTAGAAAATGCTTAAGTTAACCATCATCGACACCGCCTGCGCCAACCTCTCCTCCGTCAAATTTGCCTTTGAACGCTTGGGTTATCGCGCTGAAATTACGCGGGATATTCATAAAATCGAGTCTGCCGATAAATTGCTGTTGCCCGGTGTGGGCACGGCGATGGCGGCGATGCGGAATTTGGCGGAGCGTAACCTGATTGACTGCATCCGCAACGCTACCCAACCGATGCTCGGTATTTGCTTGGGCATGCAGCTAATGACCGAATTTTCCACCGAAGGTAATGTGGCGACGCTAGGCTTAATGAACGGGCAGACAGATCTCATCCCTGACAGCGGCTTGCCGTTGCCGCACATGGGCTGGAACAAGGTGCGTTACACGCCAGACCATCCGCTATTTGCCGGGATTGAACAGGACAGTCATTTTTACTTTGTACACAGCTACGCGGTACAACCCAATGAAAACACAATTGCGACAAGCTGTTACGGCGTGGACTTCTCTGCTGCCATTGCCAATAAAAATTTCTACGGCGTACAGTTCCACCCTGAACGCTCGGGCAAAAAAACGGTGCATTATTGTTGAGAAATTTTTGTGGAGAAGGTGAAATAACCCGTTCCCCAAAGGGGAACGATAATGCTAACCGTGGGTAATTTATTACCCACGGATTAAAAATGCGATCTAGCTCGAAAAAAATAAAAATAGTGTTGTTGCGATTTTCTTTCCACCTAGGGTAACAAGTTACCCTAGGTTACATAAACCTACCCCGTTGGGGTAGAAATTAGGAAAAGAAAATGAGCTATACGCGTTTGTTATATCATATTATTTTTTTCGGACAAAGTATGGTGTGCCGAGTATTAATGAGCAATACGAGAAGGAACTATATCGTTGTATTTGGAAATTTACGCAAGCTCATCATTGCATTTTTATATCGTGTAAACGGAATGCCTGATCATATTCATTTATTTGTGGATATTCATCAAACATTGCCGATTTCTGAATTTGTTCGTAAATTAAAAAAATCACTACGCACCAATTTTTAGAAAGTCATTCCGATTTATTTCCGGATTTTTACGGAATGGTCAGTTGGTTATTGTGCACTAAGTTATAGTGAGCGAGATAAAGCAAAAAAATCATTAATTACATTAAAAAAATCAGAAGCAACATCATCAATCGCAAAATTTTATAGATGAAATTAAAACACTCTTTCTTGAAGAAGAAATAAAGTTTGATGAAACTTATTTTTGAAAAAAACATTTATAACTACCCCTGTGGGGAGTAGGTTTATGCTTAACCTAGGGTGGCTTTGCTACCCTAGGCATACCCGGAGAGGATAGTCATCATGAAAAAAATGCCATCATCATCCCCGCCCTCGATCTTATCGATGGGCGCGTTGTCCGCCCTGCATCAGGGCGATTATGCGCAGCAAACCACTTACAGCGACAATCCTATTGAGCAGTTCGCAAGCTATATTCAGCAAGGTGCGCAGCAGTTGCATTTGGTGGATTTAACCGGCGCAAAAGATCCGTCGAAAAAGACAGACAGCACTTATCGGCAAAATTATCGCCGCCACGCAAAGCAATATTCAGGTGGGCGGTGGAATTCGTACCGAACAGGATGTTGCCGATTTGCTTGCGGTGGGCGCGAACCGCGTGGTGATTGGTTCTACGGCAGTGACACAACCCGATATGGTGCAAGGCTGGTTTTAACAAATATGGTGCGGAGAAATTCGTGTTGGCGTTAGACGTGCGCATTGAAAACGGGCAGAAATTGGTGGCGATTAAAGGTTGGCAGGAAACCAGTGCGCTGACCCTTGAAAACATCGTGGAAAACTACCGCACTTTTTGGTTTTGCAGCATGTGCTTTGCACCGACATTTCCCGTGACGGCACGCTAGCAGGTTCTAACGTGCAGCTTTATCGTGAAGTGTGTGCCAAGTTTCCGGATGTACAGTTCCAGTCTTCCGGCGGCATCGGTTCGTTGGCGGATATCGAAGCTCTCAAAGGCACAGGCGTGGCGGGCGTGATTGTGGGTCGCGCGTTGTTAGAAGGCAAATTTAATGTAGCGGAGGCAATCGAATGTTGGCAAAACGGATAATTCCCTTGTTTAGACGTACGCGACGGGCAGGGTAGTGAAAGGCGTGCAGTTTCGTAATCATGAAATCATCGGCGACATCGTGCCGTTGGCGCAGCGTTATGCGCAGGAAGGCGCGGATGAGCTGGTGTTCTATGACATTACCGCCTCTTCGGACGGCCGCACCGTGGATAAAAAGCTGGGTGGAACGCGTGGCGCAAGTCATCGACATTCCATTCTGTGTAGCGGGTGGCATTAAAACCATCGCGGATGCGGAGCAGATTTTTGCTTTCGGCGCGGATAAAATCTCCATCAATTCTCCCGCTCTTGCTGACCCTGATTTGATTTCACGCTTGGCGGAACGTTTTGGCGTACAGGCTATCGTGGTGGGCATTGACAGCTGGTTCGAGCAGGAAACGGGTAAATATTGGGTGAACCAATACACCGGCGATGAAAAACGCACCCGACAAACCAATTGGCAGCTGTTAGATTGGGTGGCAGAAGTACAACAACGCGGCGCAGGCGAAATCGTGTTGAATATGATGAACCAAGACGGCGTACGCAACGGCTATGATTTAGCGCAACTTAAAACTGGTGCGCTAAAGCTTGCCACGTCCCGCTAATCGCCTCCGGCGGCGCGGGCGAAATGGTGCATTTCCGTGATGCTTTTTATTGATGCCAACGTGGACGGCGCTTTAGCCGCGAGCGTGTTCCATAAGCAGATTATTAATATCGGCGAATTGAAGGATTATTTGGCACGGGAAGGCGTGGAAGTACGGCAGTAACACAAAAAAAGTGCGGTCGTTTTTGGACGTGTTTTTCATATTGATTTTTTTATTTTTCTTGTCTTTAATATACTTCTTGCTAGTTGGTTTTTTTGTTAGAAACTAAGGAGACAATTTCCATGAATGAAAAAGAAAAAAATATCATTTTAAAAATTCTAAAACGAATTGCATTAGAGAATAGTACTGTATTCGATAAAAATAGCACTAGAATTTGATTTAAATGAGAACCAAATTAAGGACCTTATTGAGTTCCTTTGATGGACTTGAACAAAAAGAATTTCATTACAGTGAATTGGAAGAGGGATTGAAACGTATTTCAGAGTCACTAAATTGTAGAGTATTATTAAATATTTACATGAGAATAAGCAATATCGTTCTGTAGTCCATTCATATTTAAAAAAAGTATGAAGAATGTTATTCAAGATCTTTCTATGGACTATGCTCCTATTGCAAAAGAGCTAGGTATTTAGAGTAGGAATATAAATGAAAAAAACAAGAAATCAATTGGCAAAAATCAACAACCTCCTCCCCGTTATCGTACAACACGCGACGACGTGCGAAGTGCTGATGCTTGGGTATATGAATCCGGAGGCGTTGGAGAAAACCTTGGCGGAGAAGAAAGTGACGTTCTTTTTCCCGTACGAAGAATCGCCTGTGGAGGAAAGGAGAAACCTCGGTAATTTCTTACATATGGTGGATATGAGTTTGGATTGCGATCAGGACGCGTTGTTGATTTTGGCGGATCCTGTTGGGCCGACTTGCCACACGGGAACGGAAAGCTGTTTTTAGTCAGTTGCAAAATGAACCGAATTGGATCTTTTTCAGTAAATTGGAAAAACTGCTGAAGGCACGTAAAGGGGCAGATCCGGAAACCTCTTACACGGCGCAATTATATGCGCGTGGCACGAAAACGCATTGCGCAGAAAGTGGGTGAGGAAGGCGTGGAGACGGCGTTGGCGGCAACCGTGAAAGATCGTAATGAAACCATTTGTGAAGCAGCGGATTTGGCATATCACTTGACGGTGTTATTGCAAGATGCGGACTTAAGCTGGGCGGATGTGATTGGTAAATTGAAAGAGCGTCACGCAAAATAGTGCTCGTAGGTAATAAAAACCACCTTTTCGGTGGTTTTTTTATTTGGGCTTTAATAATAAGAATGTTCGCCGCGTTGGTGTTCCGTCACATCTTTTTGCGCCTTTTTAATTCATCCGGGAAGAGGCTGATTAATTGTTTTTCTACGCCGTCTTTTTAAGGTGACGTCCACCATGGAGCAAACCGTTGCAACCGCCGCCGAATTGTAGAATCGCATAGCCGTCATCGGTGATTTCCAATAACGTGATTTTTGCCGCCGTGACTTGCTAATTGCGGGTTGATTTGGGTTTGAATGACGTATTCCACGCGTTCGATTAACGGCGCGTCATCTGCTACTTTGCGCATTTTAGCGTTTGGCGCTTTTAAGGTGAGTTGTGCGCCTAATTCTTCCGTAACATAGTCGATTTCTGCCTCTTCCAAGAACGGTAAACTGATTTCATCCACAAAGGCGGAAAAATCCAGTAAATTTGATTTCCGTGTCGCTGGCTTCTACAGAATTCGGCGGGCAGTAAGATACGCCACATTCGGCACTTGGGGTGCCCGGGTTGACGACGAAAATACGAATATTGGTTCCTTCTTCTTGTTGCTCAAGGAGACGACGAAAATGGGCTTGTGCAGCCTCTGAAATAGATATTTGTTGCATGAAAAAGCTCCCCACAAACTTGATTGATTTTTGTCGGGCATGATACGCCTTGTGCGTTTTTCTACCTTTTGCTGCAATAAATTCGGTTTTTCTTGCCTGTATTTTTAGGTTCGTGCCAAGCCCCATACTTGAATGTGTTCCACGTGCATTTTGCGTAATTGCTTGGCGATTTCGTTGAGGGTGGAACCGGTGGTAATGACATCATCCACCAACGCTACACGACGATAGCGCCGCTGTTTTTCCTGTTGGGGAGTAAGTTGAAAGGCATTTTTCAGGTTTTGACGCCGATCTTTTGCGCTTAAACCACGTTGGGTCGGCGTACGTTTAGTGCGGAGCAACACATCGTTGGCATAGGGAATGCGCAACCATTTTTGCTAGTTGGCGAGCCAATAAATCCGCCTGATTATAACCCCGTTGCCATTGACGAAAATGATGTAACGGCACCGGAATAATCACGTCCGGAATCATCAACCAGTGGGTGCGGCGGGCGTTACGAACGGCTAAATACAATAAACGAGCCAGCGTGCGGTCAAGCCAAAATTGTTTTTGAAATTTAAAGCGATGAATCAGCGTGGAAAGCGGTTCGTTGTAACGCCCGATAATCACCATGCGATCCCACGCCGGTTCCTGCTGTAAACAGTTGCCGCAGTGTAAGGCATTTTCCGTCAGTTCCGCACCGCAACAACCGCAATAAGGAAAGCGCCGAATGCTTCGGTTGCAACGGCTACATAAGCCATGTTTGGCAAGTTTAAGGGGGCGTGGCAATGCACGCAGTTGGATTGAAAAACGTTCACGAAAACGACCGCACTTTATGAAGAGAAAAACAGGTTCATCATAAAGTGCGGTGCTTTTTCGTTGTTTTTTTAGCCCGATTTTGGGATCCGCCTCGCAAAAATGTTAAAATTAGGCAACATTTCTGCCGGACGTTGAATTTAAAGAGAAGAGAAAAAGTATGACAATCCCGAATTATCGCGACCAAATCAAAGTGGTCTTTTTTGATATTGATGACACGTTGTTTATGAAACAACGTGATTTCCTGCCGGCGACGGTGCCTGTGTTTATGCGTAAGTTGAAAGAGAACGGTATTATTCCTGCCATTGCCACGGGGCGCACCCGCTGTGCTTTCCCGCATAAATTGAATCAGGTGATTGAGCAGGAAGGCATTGATTTGTTTGTGACCATGAACGGGCAGATGGCAAGTTATCGTGGTCAAGTCATTGAGAAACACGTGATTCCAACGGAAAAAAATTCGCCATTTAGTGCATTTTTTGAGCAACATAATATGCCCTTATGCGTTTGTGTCGGATCATACGGTAGCGGTTTCGGAGCGGAATTCAGTGGTGCAGTTCGCCATGGATCCGATATTGAAAGATTACATCGTCGATAAAGCCTTTTTTGAAGGAAACGATATTGGGCAAGTGTTGCCGTTTTATCGCGCAGAGCGTGATGAATTTGTGCAAAAATTCAGGCATATTGGATGGTTTGCGCGTGGTGCGTTGGCATGAAGACTCCGTGGATTTATTTGATGCGGAAGGCTCAAAAAGCCCGAGGTATTCAAGCCGTGGTGAAACATTTAGGACTGCAAATGGACAATGTGATGGCGTTCGGTGATCAATTAAACGATTTGGAAATGTTAAGCACTGTCGGGGTGGGTGTCGCCATGGGCAACGGCCATGAAAAACTCAAAGCGATTGCCGATCATGTGGCGGAACCGCTTGACCAAGACGGCATTTATCGGTTTTTACTCAAAGCCGGATTAATTCACGAATAACATGAATAACGCGCTGAAAAGCGCGTTATTTTTATGTTGCTAATCAATGGCATAGCCTTGCGGCGGTAAACGGTTTCCGTCTAAATAGGCGTGATTGTCAATTAACCTCAGCCTTCCTTCAACAAACCACTTAATGACCAACGGGTAAAACCGAATTTCTTGCTCTTTCACCCGATCTTCAATGTCTGTGATGTTATCTTCGGGGAAAATCGGTACTTTGGCTTGTAGCACAATGGCGCCGCCATCCACTTTTTCATTCACAAAATGAATGGTCATACCGTGTTCCGTCTCGCTAGCTTCCATGGCGCGTTGATAAGTATGCAACCCTGAGTATTTCGGCAATAAGGAAGGGTGAATGTTGAGAATTTTTTCCCGCAAAGCGTTGGGTAAATTCTGCGCTAAGGATTTTCATGTAGCCCGCAAGCACAATTAAATCTGCGCCGAGATTGTCGATTTCATCACCAATATGGCGATCCATGTCAAGGTTGTTGGCGTAGTCGCTACGCAAAAAGTGCGGTGAAAAATACCCGCACTTTTGCCCGCTGTAGCCCAAGGCATCAGATTGATTGCTGAATACGCCTACGATTTCGGCGTTGATATAACTCGATTTACAGGCATCAATAAGAGCCTGTAAATTCATGCCATGGCCGGAAATAAGAACAACGATCTTCTTCATTAACGAATAACAACTTGTTCTTTATCGTCTTGGGTAAGATGTTGGATTTCACCAATAACCCAGGCTTTCTCACCCGCTTGTTGTAGTAAGCCAAGGGCGGTTTCCACATCTGCTTTCGGTAATGCCACAATCATGCCTACGCCGCAGTTAAACGTGCGGTACATTTCGTGGTCGGTGATGTTGCCATGTTGTTGTAACCAATCGAAGGCTGCCGGCCATTGCCAACTGTTTTTCATCAATGACTGCTTTTACGCTGTTTGGCAATACGCGCGGGATATTTTCCCAGAAACCGCCGCCGGTTAAGTGGGCGATAGCGTGAACATCAACGTGTTTGATCAGTTGTAAAATCGATTTCACATAAATCTTCGTTGGCGCCAGCAAGTGATCCGCTAAAGAACGACCGTCTAGTTGTGCCTCGGCAGGGTTTACGCCGGCAACATCAATGACTTTACGAATTAACGAATAACCGTTGGAATGCGGCCCGCTGGACCCTAGGGCGATTAACGCATCGCCGACTTTGACTTGGCTGCCATCAATGATTTCGGATTTTTCCACCACGCCTACACAGAAACCGGCAAGGTCGTAATCGCCTTGGTGATACATACCCGGCATTTCAGCCGTTTCACCGCCAACCAAGGCACAGCCTGATTGTTCACAGCCGTTGGCAATGCCTTTAATTACGCTGGCGGCGACATCCACGTCTAATTTACCTGTGGCGTAATAATCCAGGAAGAACAACGGTTCGGCACCTTGCACCACCAAGTCGTTTACGCACATTGCGACAAGATCAACACCAATGCTGTCGTGACGATTTAAATCAATGGCTAAACGCAATTTTTGTGCCGACGCCGTCGGTGCCGGACACCAAAATCGGCTCTTTATATTTAGCCGGAATCGCACATAAGGCACCAAATCCGCCTAAGCCGCCGATGACTTCAGGGCGGGTAGTCCGTTTGACTTCAGGTTTGATACGTTCGACTAACTCGTTACCGGCATTGATATCCACACCGGCGTCTTTGTAACTTAAGGATGGTGTACTCACGATGGTTTCCCGTTGATTTATGAAAATAAAATGAATTAGGGCGCCATTGTACACGCTTACGCAATCGTTTGCGAGGTGCTAAGAGGATTTTTCTCCAAAGGCGTGCTTTCAATTAGCTATTAGATGGAAATTGTGACAAAATGAAACACATAGGAACAGTTCGGAATAAAAAGGAGTCTGCTATGAAAAACGATCGCTATTTTAACCGCACTTTTACTGGCTGCCTGCACCTCCTCCCTTCAACTAAACCTGCGTCTGCGCAAACTCATGCAAAAAGCGCCGGAAGAAGTCTCCATCACGCCGCCGAAGAAAAACCAAAGCGGGTTTCTTACAACTTATGCCCGGTATTTTTTTATTATGTTGACGTGGATTCCATTTGGGTTGATGACAAAGATAAACGCCTTGTGCATTTTTGATGTGGTGATTAATTTAGATAAAAGGGCTGTATGTGTTTAAAGAACACCCGGAACTTTACGCGAAATCTATCCGCCAATATAAAACTTTAAATTGCGAGAATTTTTGCGTTTACTCACGCACGGAGCGATTTCTATGCGGATTTCTGGGGCGATGGCATTCGCACCACCTCCAAACGCCAAGCTCAGCACACCATTACGCTACAACCGCAATCTTCGTTGTATATCCTTGGTCAAGTGATATGCGCTAACGTTTATCATCGGAAGTAGGAAAAGAAAAGTGCGGTGAATTTTTGACCGCACTTTCTGTCATTGAGATAACAAAAAGCCATTTAGCATTCACTAAATGGCTTTTTGTTTTTATGTTTTATTGTTTAGCCACAATTTTGCCGTCAACGTAATCCACGCTAATCGGTTTTTCCGGTAACAAACTGCCGGAAAAGGATTTGTTGCGCTAACGGGTTTTCAATTTCTTGCTGAATTGCACGTTTTTAATGGGCGCGCGCCGTAAATCGGGTCATAGCCGATTTCGCTGATGAAATCGAGAGTCGCATCCGTAAAGGTCAACACATAGCCACGGCTTTCCATGCGGTTGATTAAGCGTTTTAACTGAATTTCCGCAATGGCGCGAATGTTGTCTTTTATTCAACGGATGGAACACCACGGTTTCGTCAATTCGGTTAATAAATTCCGGACGGAAATGTTGACTCACCACAGACATCACTAACGCTTTCATGTCATCGTAGCTTTTCTTCTTGGTTGCCTTGAATCAAATCAGAGCCCAAGTTAGACGTCATGATCACCACCGTATTGCGGAAATCCACGGTTCTGCCTTGTCCGTCGGTTAAGCGGCCGTCATCCAACACTTGCAACAAGATGTTGAATACATCGTGGTGCGCTTTTTTTCCACTTCGTCGAGCAAAATCACGGAATACGGGCGACGACGCACGGCTTCGGTTAAATAGCCGCCTTCTTCATAGCCCACATAACCCGGAGGTGCGCCGACCAAACGGGACACGCTGTGTTTTTCCATGAATTCGGACATGTCGATACGCACCATGGCATCTTCGCTGTCGAATAGGAATTTTGCCAGGTTTTACACAATTCGGTTTTTACCCACACCGGTTGGCCCTAAGAACAAGAAGGAGCCAATCGGACGATTCGGATCGGAAAGACCGGCACGGCTACGACGAATGGCGTTTGCCACGGCATCCACGGCTTCGTTTTTGCCCGATAACGCGTTTATGCAATTCTTCTTCCATACGCAAGAGTTTTTCTTTTTCGCCTTCCATCATTTTGGAGACCGGAATGCCGGTGGCTCGGGAAAGCACTTCGGCAATTTCCTCGTCGGTCACGCGGTAGCGTAGTAAGGTCATTTCCTTGCCTTCGCTCGTTTCTGCTTGCGCCAATTGTTTTTCCAGCGATGGAATTACACCGTATTGCAATTCGGACATTTTATTTTAAATCGCCTGCACGACGGGCTTGTTCCATTTGGGTGCGCGCATTTTTCCAGTTCTTCTTTAATGTGCTGCGTACCGGAAAGGGCGGCTTTTTCGGATTTCCACACTTCTTCCAGTTCGGCATATTCACGTTCTTTTTCCGCCAATTCTTTTTCTAACATCTCCAAGCGTTTGCGGCTGGCATCGTCATCTTCTTTCTTCAATGCCTGCTGTTCCAGCTTCAACTGGATAATACGGCGCTCCAAGCGATCCAATGGCAACGGTTTGGAATCGATTTCCATCCGAATGCTGGATGCTGCTTCATCGATCAAGTCGATGGCTTTATCCGGCAACTGGCGATCGGAAATATAACGATTCGACAGGGTTGCCGCTGCGACAATCGCAGGGTCGGTAATTTCAACGTGGTGGTGCAATTCATAACGTTCTTGTAAGCCACGCAAAATAGCAATGGTATCTTCCACGCTTGGTTCGCCCACAAACACTTTTTGGAAACGACGTTCAAGAGCCGCGTCTTTTTCAATGTATTGGCGGTATTCGTCTAACGTGGTTGCACCCACACAATGCAATTCACCACGTGCCAAACTTGGTTTTAACAAGTTGCCGGCATCCATTGCACCGTCGGTTTTACCCGCACCCACCATGGTGTGAATTTCATCAATAAATAAAATGACACGGCCTTCTTCTTGCGCTAATTCTTTCAATACGGCTTTCAGGCGTTCTTCAAATTCACCGCGATATTTTGCTCCCGGCGATTAACGCGCCCATATCAAGTGAAAGTACGCGTTTATTTTTTTCAAGCCTTCCGGCACTTCGCCGTTCACAATACGCTGTGCCAATCCTTCCACAATAGCGGTTTTACCCACGCCCGGTTCACCGATAAGCACCGGGTTGTTTTTGGTGCGGCGTTGCAACACTTGAATGGTGCGGCGGATTTCTTCATCACGCCCAATCACCGGATCAATTTGCCACTTTCCGCGCGGGCGGTTAAGTCGATAGTATATTTTTTTCTAAGGCTTGGCGGCTTTCTTCCGCGTTTTGATCATTCACGTTTTGTCCTCCACGAATATGATCGATGGCTTGTAAAAATTTGTTCTTTTTCGCACCGCACTTTTTTTCAGTATTTCGCTGACGGCGCCTTTTTTTCTTCTAAGGCGGCAAGTAAAAAGAGTTCGGAGGAAATAAATTTATCCTGCCGTTGTTGCGCCAATTTGTCGCATAAATTCAAGATGTTAAGCAACTGACGGGAAAGTTGTACATCACCGCCATTGCCGGACACTTGCGGAAGTTTGGCAAGTTCGTTGTTGAGTTCGTTACGCAACACGGCAACGTTCACGCCGCTTGCGGTTAAAATCGGCGCCACTGAGCCGTCTTGTTGATTTAACAACGCGCTCAATAAATGCACCGGTTCAATAAATTGATTATCTTTGCCAATTGCCAAAGATTGCGCTTCAGCAATGGCCTGTTGGAATTTGGTCGTAAATTTTTTTCAATATTCATAGTATTTCCTTTTTTTGCTCCATTGATGTTCTGTTGAACATTTGTTCACCAGATTTAAATAAGATCGTTTTTGAGTGATTTCAAGGGAAGAAAAGATAAATTTTTAATTTTTCTATTAATGTTTTTCTTTTTGATAGGTTTTGCTTTTTACTGAACTTTTTGACGCATAATTTTTTCTAATCACAAAATTTGCCGTTAAAGTGCGGTCGTTTTTAAATTTATCAAAGGAAAAACAAATGAAACTATTAAAATCTCTGCTTGCATTGGTCACTGCTATGACTGTATCCACTACCGTATTGGCTGAAGAAAGTGTGTTATCGGATGTGAAAAATAATGCCAAAACTGCGTGGCAAACGGTAAAGACCGAAGCTAAGGAAGTTGGCGGTCAAGTGAAAAAGGGCGCCATTAAAGTGAAAAGATGGGGCAGTGGAAGTTAAAGACAAAGTGGCCGATAAAATGAAATCGGCAAAAAGAGGCAACAAAAGAGACCTTTACGGAGGCCAAAGATGCCACGAAAGAAAAAAATTCACCGAAGCTAAAAGATGCCACCAAAGAGAAATTTTCTGAAGGCAAGAAAGCGGTAAAACGTCAATTTAAAAATGAACAGCCCGCGCAAGTCGAAGACAAATCGACCGTAAAAGAGGGTGCCAAATCAAGTGCAACCCGTAGCAAAAAAGTAGATATTAACAGTGCCGATGCGGAAACGTTGCAAAGCCTGTCCGGCATTGGTGAGGTAAAAGCCAAAGCGATTATTGAATATCGTGAGAAAAAAACGGCAAAATCAAAAAAACTTGGAAGAGTTATCCAAGGTACCGGGTGTAGGCGATTCCACTTTAGAAAAAAATTAAACCGCATGTTCGATTTAATTAAGATTACCAAGAAAAAAACAAAGGGCGTGTGAACAGCCCTTTGTTTTTATATGCTCTGTAAGAACAAAAAGTGCGGTGGGAATTTTCGTTAAATTTACCCCACCACTTTTGGTAGAACGCCGGATTCCATCAGGAAAAGAATGGCGATAATTAAGAGGCCAACGATCAAGGCAAGCACCAACATGAGATTACCGCCGGCTACGCGATAGGGCAGATCTTTGTATTGTTGTCTGGTTCGCCATGCCAAGCCGATAGGTAAAATGAGACAGTAGAAGGCACACAATAAACCGGCGTAGCCTAGGGGCAGCGATAAACCCATTCGGGTAAAAACAATGCGAAGATTAGCGGCGGAATAAAGGTGGTAGCGGTGAGGCTAAGACGATTCGCCGGGATTTTTGTCCGTTTGAATAAGTCATTTAAGCCTTCAAACAAGCCAAGCGCTACGCCTAAAAAGGATGTGATTAAGGCTAGCGAATAAAACACCGGAAGAATGCTGCTTAACATATCACTGCCGGTTAACGTTTTTAGTGGCGTTAATTAAACCGGTGATGCTTGGGTTTTCTTTTAAAATGGCAATAAATTCATTTTGACTGAAGATGCCGTGAGTGGCTAATTGCCATAATAGGTAAGCGCAAAGCGGAATGGCGGTACCGATAATAATCGCCATTCTGAAGCGTTTAACATCGCCATCCAAGTAATTATTAATGCTGCCCATGACCACGTGGAAACCGTAAGAGGTGAAAAACACCGGACCGGCAGACAAAAATTAAGGCGTAGTCTAAAGGCATTTCCATGAGATTTGCCGGTGCAATTTTCGGCAACATCATGGCGAGCACTAAAATGAACACCAAAATTTTGCCTGAAAACAGTAAGCGGGTAATACCGTCCACGCCTTTGGTTCCGATAACCACAAAGGCGCCTAAAAAGAATGGTAAAAAAATCAAAAATAGAGGCTTTTTAAATTGGCATCGCCTTCGCCGAAGAAGTTTTTCCGGTAAAGCACTGGCTAAGACTTCACCACCGCCGGTCATGTAGGCCGCAGATAAGGCATAAAGTAAGATAAATAAAGACACCGTTGAAATGATGCGTCCCGGAATGCCGAAGTATTTTTCTGTTAAGGTGGCTACGCCGTCATCTTTGCGTTTGGCGGTTTGGTACACTTCAACAAAAAGCAGTCCGCTGTAGGCAAGAAGTAACCAAAGTCCGATTAATAATGCGGCGGTGAAACCGAAACCGATCCCGGCCGAAGTAAGCGGCATCGCTAACATCCCGGCACCAATGGCGGTTCCGGCAATGATTAAGGCGCTACCTAGTGTTTTTATTTTTTAATAACATAAGCTAATTCCAAAAAGTGAAGGCGCATTATCGCATAAAATCACCTGAGATTAAGGATTTTATACGAAAGTGCGGTTGAATTTTTAGGTGTTTTTTGAGCGTTTATAACGCTCTGTCATCCACGCCGACATAAAGATAACGACCGGCTTCGTCGCATAGACTGCGAAAAACCGACGTTGATAATTTGATAATGATGTTTGGAGCCTACGTAATCAAAATTCTCATGGTGGTGGCCATGGTAAATTTGTTGTACGCCCATTTTTTCCGCCAGTTGATTAATCACCGCGAAGCCGGAAGGGTGTGGTTTTGGCGCTTCGTGGCAAATTAAAATATCCGCTTGTTGAGTTTCCAACGCTTCAATATCTGATGGGAAAATCGAGGTGCGATGCCGCAACGGCACGCCACCCTCCAAATTCTTTCCTGAGAACAATATTGGCAATAATGAATGGGATCAAAAACATCGGTTTGTTCGGTGGCATCCAAATTTGTCCGCGAAAGACGCCACCTAAACCGGCAATCCGTTTACCTTGAATGTTCTGCACCCGTCCATGCAAGTTGCGATGCTTCCATTCTGTCCCCCATAAGGATTCAAACGCCGCCGTTGTTTTGCTGTCGTGATTGCCGTGAATAAACCACAAATCAGCGAGCTGAGCGAGCTTTTTCCAACGGTTCGGGCGTAGTGAGTTGCAAATCACCAAGGATTACCAAGGCAATATCCTTGTGGGCTTGCAAAAATGGGTAAAGGTGGTCAAAACTGCCGTGGGGATCGCCCGCAAATAAAATCATAGTTCCTCTATTTTATTTAGAAAATAGAATGCGGATGGTCGCTGTTTAATTCCGGTAAATCTTCTTCGTTTAGAATTTTTTTCAACGATCGCTTTTTACTTGGTTATAACGCTCCAAATAACTCGGTGATTCAATTTCAATGTAAGGCACATTGTATTTATCGAGCAATTTTTTCAATAGTTGTTGGAAACGTTGGCGTTGTTTTTTGGCTACCCAAGCTACGCAAACCGTCATCTACCCATTGCGTATTGTTGTTGAGCAAAAATGGTGACATCGAAAGGATATTCTTTAATCATGGAATCCAAAAACGGATGAGCTTTTGCCTTCATATTGAATACAGAAGGCTTGCGTGGTGATGAAATCCGTATCGATAATGGCGACTTTGTGAGCGTGACGCACAGCATAGTCAATGTAACGTTGATGCCCCAATGCCATTTGCGGATAATCGGAATATTGCATTGCCTGCTCGTTGCCACCCAGTTGTTCAAACACGAATTCACGGCCATATTCCCATGCGGATGTGGTATTGAATACGGTGGCTAATTTGTTGACCAGAACGCTTTTTCCCGCTGCTTTCGCCACCTAAAATCGCAATGGTTTTGGCGAAGAACGGACGCACTTCTTTCAGGGATAAATTTCCAATAATGGAAAGGGTGATTACGAATTTTAGTCGCGGAGACATTAAAGAATTCTCGTTTAGGATCCACTAAAGAGACTTCCAGATTTAAATATTTTTCGTAAGGCGCTTTATCTTGCACTTCACTGCTGAAGACCACGCTTGGTGTAAAGCCTTTTTCTTTGAATAATTCTTTTACCCGACTTGCCCATTCCGGCCAACCGTTAGGGTAGCTGGCGATACCATCTTCTACCAAATGATGAATAAAAAAATATGATTTTTTTGATATTTGAAAAATTTGTTGCATCCAGCGTAAGCGATCTTGCACCGTTGGCATCCGTTTCATTTTGCTATCATAAAACAGTTTCAAATCCCGCTCCGTATCGCTACATACAATAACATGCACTTCATCCACTTTACTGAAGGCTTCATAAATCATATTAATGTGACCGGTGTGGACAGGGTAAAATTTGCCGAAAAATAACACCAATTTTTTTGTTATTCGGTTCGTGAATTTAGTAGCACACGATGTAGCGCGGTTAATTTTGTGGCGCTGGGATTCTTAATTTTTTTCCGCTCACCAACTGATTGAAATAAGCACGGGTAATATTGGCCTGTTGGCAAATATCATTCACTTTAAGATTAAGCTTCTTACGTTTTTTTCTTGTAAGTATTGGAAAGTTGACATACTTATTCCTCATTTTAGGTGGGATTGAAACTAAAGTGCGGTCAAAAAATACGGTGTTTTTCTTCTTTGCCGAGACGGAATTTTTTATTGTGTTTTTTTCGCCAAGCAGTTCCTCAACGCGCTTTTCCAGTGCCGTCAATTTCTCGCGTGTACGCATTAACACTTGGGTTTTGCACGTCAAATTCTTCTCGGGTCACAATATCTAATTTTGACAATTGCGCCTGTAAAACTTGTTTTACTTTCGCTTCGGCATCTTGGCCTAAGTCTTTAATCCCTTTAGGTAAATTGTCTTGAATTTGTTGTATGATATGCTCTATTTTTTTCGGATTTAGCATAAATGCCTCACTTTGATTTCAATTAATCCTATTTCCCTTTTTTTCACCCAATAACGAAAGGGCGGTTGTGTGGTTTCGCTATGTAGCAAGGTATGATCCATAAAACCGACAGAAACTTGGAATATCACGGGTTGTGGCTGGATCGTCCGCCAACATCAAAAAGTACATCACCCTCTTGCAGATGTCGAATGTGCTTACGAATCAACATCACCGGTTCAGGACAACGTAAACCGATGGTATCAAGTGTTTGTGTGATTTTTTTATATTATCCATTTTTTTGTTATTTGTTACGAAAAATTACGGTTTATAATACAATAAAAGTGTGATACAAAAATCAGCAAAATTCGGAAAAATGGCTACACAATATGATTTTCAAACCATAAAAAGTGCGGTCATAAAAAAACAGCGTTTTTTTGAATATTGTTTTTGTTGTTTTTCTCCAATGAGGATAACATTAACAAAGAATGAATAGAGATTATTTAGTGCATATTTTATCCATTTTACGCATTGTCGGCATTTTTAGTGATGTGCTTTTCATGCACCATGTTATTGCCGGCATTTGTGGCGTTGCTTTTACGGTGATGGCGGCGGTAAAGCCTTTATCCAGTCCTTTGTTATGAGCATCATCGCCGGTGCGATTTTATGGTGGGCATGTCATCATCACAAAGAAGAGTTGCGCTCACGCGAGGGATTCTTGATTGTTGTTGCCTTCTGGGTTGTGATGGGCAGTCTAGGGGCGATCCCATTCCTTTTATTTGAGGAGCCTGATTTAACCATTTCTTCCGCATTTTTTGAGTCTTTTTCCGGTTTAACGACGACCGGTGCTACTACAATTATCGGATTGGATCAGTTGCCTAAAGCGATTTTTATTCTATCGCCAGTTATTGCAGTGGCTAGGCGGCATGGGGATCATTGTACTCGCGGTGGCGATTATTCCATTGTTGGGTATCGGCGGGATGTCGCTGTATCGCGCAGAAATTTCCGGGCCGGTAAAAGAAAATAAAATGCGTCCACGGATTACCGAAACCGCGAAAACATTGTGGTTTATTTATGCGTCATTAACCACGCTATGTGCCCTAGCCTATTGGTTTGCAGGAATGTCACCGTTTGATGCGATTAGTCACAGCTTCTCTACGGTTTCTATCGGCGGATTTTTCCACCCATGACACGAGCATGGCTTATTTTTAATAGTTCCGCCGTCAATCTAATCACTGATTGTCTTTTTGCTTATCTCAGGCTGTAACTTCGCCTTACATTTCAATGCATTTTCCCAACTTGGTAAGCGCAGTATCCTATCAAGCTATTTTCGCGATCCGGAATTTCGTTTCTTTATTTTTATCCAAATGGTGTTAGTGGTTGTGTGCTTCGCCATGTTGCTTGCCAATCATCATTTTAATGATGCTTTGCAAAATTTAGAGCAAGCCGCCTTCCAATCGGTCTCCATTTCCACAACGGCAGGCTACACCACGTCAAGTTTTTGATCAATGGCCGCTATTTTTACCGATCCTGTTATTATTTGCCTCTTTTATCGGCGGTTGCGCAGGGTCTACCGGCGGGGATTAAAAGTTGTTCGCGTACTCGTTCTTTATTTACAAGGCAAGCGGGAGTTGAATCGCTTAATTCACCCTAATTTGGTTTATCCAATCAAGTTAGGCAAACGGGTGTTAGACGAACGGGTGATTCAGAGTATTTGGGCATTTTTCTCTGCCTATTTACTCGTCTTTGTCATTTGTTTATTAGGTGTGATTAGCTGTGGGGTTGATACCTTCGATGCATTTAACGCAGTTATTGCCTGTTTAAATAATGTAGGGTCCCGCATTGGGCAGTGTGAGTAGCAACTTCGTGAGCATTCCCGATGACGCTAAATGGATTCTCACACTTGCCATGGTATGCGGGCGGTTAGAAAATTTTTCATTATTAGTGCTATTTACGCCGGCTTTTTGGAAATCATAATGAAAACGCTTATTTTATATTCAAGTCATGATGGGCAAACCAAGAAAATTGCAGCCTATATTGCGGAAATTATCAAAGAAAATGTTGATGTAAAGTCAATTAGTGATAAGGTCAATCTTCAAGATTATGATCGTATTATTATTGGTGCATCAATTCGTTACGGACATTTTAATAAGAAGCTTTATAAAATTTTTGGAAAAAAACACCGCACTTTTTAAATCAAAAAAATCACGGCTTTTTTTGGTGTTAATTTAACTGCCCGTAAACCGGAAAAAAATCCACACCGGAAACTAACGTCTATGTGCGTAAATTTTTACAACGTATCACTTGGCAACCAACGATTTCCGCGGTTTTTGCAGGTGCGTTGCTTTACCCGCGCTATACATTTTTTTGATCGTGTAATGATCCAATTTATTATGCGAATCACGGGCGGGAAACGGATCCGACAAAAGAGATCGAATATACCGACTGGCAAAAAGTGCGGTCGTTTTTCAGAAGCGTTTTTTTGACTTTGAAATAAGCAAATTGTATTTTTTTCTAAGCTATCAGACATTTTTTTGAAAAAAATTCACTTGATCCTTTGGATCTAATCCCTATAATACGCCTCCGCACCGCAAGAGAGTAATTGAAAGAAAAATTAACAAATTTTTCTTGACTGTAAATATATTTTGTTTATATAATTTACCACCTTGCTTAATGCAAATGTTCTTTAACAATCAATCAGACAAACTGTGTGGGCACTTGAAGATTCGTTTTTTTAAAAAGAATTTTTAAAATTGAACTGAATAGTGCTACGAAACAATCGTTTATTTATAGATAGATTAATTAGCTAGCAGTATTGAGCGATTAAACTTTTTGAATTGAAGAGTTTGATCATGGCTCAGATTGAACGCTGGCGGCAGGCTTAACACATGCAAGTCGAACGGTAACAGGTAAGTACTTGTACTTATGCTGACGAGTGGCGGACGGGTGAGTAATGCTTGGGGATCTGGCTTATGGAGGGGATAACGACGGGAAACTGTCGCTAATACCGCGTAGAATCGAGAGATGAAAGTGTGGGACCTTCGGGCCACATGCCATAGGATGAACCCAAGTGGGATTAGGTAGTTGGTAGGGTAATGGCCTACCAAGCCGACGATCCCTAGCTGGTCTGAGAGGATGACCAGCCACACCGGGACTGAGACACGGCCCGGACTCCTACGGGAGGCAGCAGTGGGGAATATTGCGCAATGGGGGCAACCCTGACGCAGCCATGCCGCGTGAATGAAGAAGGCCTTCGGGTTGTAAAGTTCTTTCGGTGACGAGGAAGGCGTGATGTTTAATAGGCATCACGATTGACGTTAATCACAGAAGAAGCACCGGCTAACTCCGTGCCAGCAGCCGCGGTAATACGGAGGGTGCGAGCGTTAATCGGAATAACTGGGCGTAAAAGGGCACGCAGGCGGACTTTTAAGTGAGGTGTGAAATCCCCGGGCTTAACCTGGGAATTGCATTTCAGACTGGGGGTCTAGAGTACTTTAGGGAGGGGTAGAATTCCACGTGTAGCGGTGAAATGCGTAGAGATGTGGAGGAATACCGAAGGCGAAGGCAGCCCCTTGGGAATGTACTGACGCTCATGTGCGAAAGCGTGGGGAGCAAACAGGATTAGATACCCTGGTAGTCCACGCTGTAAACGCTGTCGATTTGGGGATTGGGCTTTGAGCTTGGTGCCCGTAGCTAACGTGATAAATCGACCGCCTGGGGAGTACGGCCGCAAGGTTAAAACTCAAATGAATTGACGGGGGCCCGCACAAGCGGTGGAGCATGTGGTTTAATTCGATGCAACGCGAAGAACCTTACCTACTCTTGACATCCATGGAATCTTGTAGAGATATGAGAGTGCCTTCGGGAACCATGAGACAGGTGCTGCATGGCTGTCGTCAGCTCGTGTTGTGAAATGTTGGGTTAAGTCCCGCAACGAGCGCAACCCTTATCCTTTGTTGCCAGCGATTAGGGTCGGGAACTCAAAGGGAGACTGCCGGTGATAAACCGGAGGAAGGTGGGGATGACGTCAAGTCATCATGGCCCTTACGAGTAGGGCTACACACGTGCTACAATGGCGTATACAGAGGGCGACGAAGCCGCGAGGGTGGAGTGAATCTCACAAAGTACGTCTAAGTCCGGATTGAGTCTGCAACTCGACTCCATGAAGTCGGAATCGCTAGTAATCGCGAATCAGAATGTCGCGGTGAATACGTTCCCGGGCCTTGTACACACCGCCCGTCACACCATGGGAGTGGGTTGTACCAGAAGTAGATAGCTTAACCTTCGGGAGGGCGTTTACCACGGTATGATTCATGACTGGGGTGAAGTCGTAACAAGGTAACCGTAGGGGAACCTGCGGTTGGATCACCTCCTTACCGAAAGACGAACTTAAGTGTCCACACAGTTTGGCTGATGATTGTGAGACAAGAGAAGAGCAAAGCAAAGGAAGAAAGAGAGCATCTTTATATGTTGTCCCCATCGTCTAGAGGCCCTAGGACATCGCCCTTTCACGGCGGTAACCGGGGTTCGAATCCCCGTGGGGACGCCATATAAAGATGATTATTCATCTTCTTTATAAAACCTGTTCTTTAACAAACCGGAAACAAGCTGAAAACGAGACTTTCAAGAAAGTCTGAGTGAGAGTAATTGATAAAAGGCGATTGCTCTTAATAAATTAACTGTTACTGCTTAGCGACGTTAAGTGTTTTTCGATTCAATGTTGTGATTTTTAAGTGGATTTTTAGATTTAAAATTAACTTTTAAGTTTATGAAATTGAATTAATTATAAGAATACTTGAGGTTGTATGGTTAAGTGACAAAGCGTACAAGGTGGATGCCTTGGCAATCAGAGGCGACGAAGGACGTGCTAATCTGCGAAAAGCTTGGATGAGTCGATAAGAGGCGTTTAATCCAAGATGTCCGAATGGGGAAACCCAGTGGGTGAAGAACCCACTATCATTATCTGAATCCATAGGGATAATGAGGGCGAACCGGGAGAACTGAAACATCTAAGTACCCCGAGGAAAAGAAATCAACCGAGATTTCGTTAGTAGCGGCGAGCGAACGCGAAGGAGCCTGTTAGTGATAATGACAGAGACAGAGGAATGTGCTGGGAAGCACAGCGACACAGGGTGATAGCCCCGTACTCGAAGTCCAGGTTATGGTACTAAGCTAACGACAAGTAAGGGCGGGACACGTGATATCCTGTTTGAAGATGGGGGACCATCCTCCAAGGCTAAATACTCCTGATTGACCGATAGTGAACCAGTACTGTGAAGGAAAGGCGAAAAAGAACCCCGGTGAGGGGTGAAATAGAACCTGAAACCTTGTACGTACAAGCAGTGGGAGCCCGCAAGGGTGACTGCGTACCTTTTGTATAATGGGTCAGCGACTTATATTTTTGTAGCGAGGTTAACCGAATAGGGGAGCCGAAGGGAAACCGAGTCTTAACTGGGCGATTAGTTGCAAGGTATAGACCCGAAACCCGGTGATCTAGCCATGGGCAGGTTGAAGGTTGGGTAACACTAACTGGAGGACCGAACCGACTAATGTTGAAAAAAATTAGCGGATGACTTGTGGCTGGGGGTGAAAGGCCAATCAAACCGGGAGATAGCTGGTTCTCCCCGAAATCTATTTAGGTAGAGCCTTGAGCGGACACCTTCGGGGGTAGAGCACTGTTTCGGCTAGGGGTCCATCCCGGATTACCAACCCGATGCAAACTGCGAATACCGAAGAGTGATACTCAGGAGACACACGGCGGGTGCTAACGTCCGTCGTGGAGAGAAACAACCCAGACCGCCAGCTAAGGTCCCAAAGTCTATATTAAGTGGAAACGAAGTGGGAAGGCTTGAGACAGCTAGGATGTTGGCTTAGAAGCAGCCATCATTTAAAGAAAGCGTAATAGCTCACTAGTCGAGTCGGCCTGCGCGGAAGATGTAACGGGGCTCAAATATAGCACCGAAGCTGCGGCATCAGTAGCAATACTGTTGGGTAGGGGAGCGTTGTGTAAGCGGAAGAAGGTGAATCAGAGGTTTGCTGGACGTATCACAAGTGCGAATGCTGACATAAGTAACGATAAAACGGGTGAAAAAAACCCGTTCGCCGGAAGACCAAGGGTTCCTGTCCAACGTTAATCGGGGCAGGGTGAGTCGGCCCCTAAGGCGAGGCTGAAAAGCGTAGTCGATGGGAAACGGGTTAATATTCCCGTACTTGGATAAACTGCGATGTGGGGACGGAGAAGGTTAGGTTATCGACCTGTTGGATATGGTCGTTTAAGTTGGTAGGTGGGGAGTTTAGGCAAATCCGGACTTCCTTAACACTGAGAGATGATGACGAGGGCTCTACGGAGCTGAAGTAACCGATACCACACTTCCAGGAAAAAGCCACTAAGCTTCAGGTTTATCTAAACCGTACTGAAAACCGACACAGGTGGTCAGGTAGAGAATACTCAGGCGCTTGAGAGAACTCGGGTGAAGGAACTAGGCAAAAATAGCACCGTAACTTCGGGAGAAGGTGCGCCGGCGTAGATGTAAGGGCTTGCCCTGAAGGTTGAACCGGTCGAAGATACCAGCTGGCTGCAACTGTTTATTAAAAACACAGCACTCTGCAAACACGAAAGTGGACGTATAGGGTGTGATGCCTGCCCGGTGCTGGAAGGTTAATTGATGGTGTTATCGCAAGAGAAGCACTTGATCGAAGCCCCAGTAAACGGCGGCCGTAACTATAACGGTCCTAAGGTAGCGAAATTCCTTGTCGGGTAAGTTCCGACCTGCACGAATGGCATAATGATGGCCAGGCTGTCTCCCACCGAGACTCAGTGAAATTGAAATCGCCGTGAAGATGCGGTGTACCCGCGGCTGAGACGGAAAGACCCCGTGAACCTTTACTGTAGCTTGACACTGAACATTGAATTTTTGATGTGTAGGATAGGGTGGGAGACTTTGAAGCAGTCACGCCAGTGATTGTGGAGTCGTCCTTGAAATACCACCCTTTAACGTTTGATGTTCTAACGAAGATTACGAAACGTGGTCTCGGACAGTGTCTGGTGGGTAGTTTGACTGGGGCGGTCTCCTCCCAAAGAGTAACGGAGGAGCACGAAGGTTTGCTAATGACGGTCGGACATCGTCAGGTTAGTGCAATGGTATAAAGCAAGCTAACTGCAGAGACAGACAAGTCGAGCAGGTACGAAAAAGTGAGTCATAGTGATCCGGTGGTTCTGCATGGAAGGGCCATCGCTCAACGGATAAAAAGGTACTCCGGGGATAACAGGCTGATACCGCCCAAGAGTTCATATCGACGGCGGTGTTTGGCACCTCGATGTCGGCTCATCACATCCTGGGGCTGAAGTAGGTCCCAAAGGGTATGGCTGTTCGCCATTTAAAGTGGTACGCGAGCTGGGTTTAGAACGTCGTGAGACAGTTCGGTCCCCTATCTGCCGTGGGCGTTGGAGAATTGGTTGGGGCTGCTCCTAGTACGAGAGGACCGGGTGGACGCACCGCTGGTGTTCGGTTGTGTCGCCAGACGCATTGCCGGGTAGCTAAGTGCGGAAGAGATAAGTGCTGAAAGCATCTAAGCACGAAACTTGCCAAGAGATGAGTTCTCCCAGATTATAAATCTGTAAGGGTTGTTTAAGACTAAGACGTAGATAGGGCATGGTGTGTAAGTGGTGCGAGCCATTGAGCTAACATGTACTAATTGCCCGAGAGGCTTAGCCATACAACGCTCAAGTGTTTTTAGGGGAGACCTGAGGCATGAGAGCGGAATTGGGTGGGTAGCAGTTAAGAGAGAATAAAGAGAGACTGTGGGTGATTCACCGGGAATAGAGGTGATGATACTAAGAGAAAGTTGAGAGTCAGCTTGTTTTTGGTTTGAAGGATAGAGAATACGAGAAGACGGAAGTAAAGTCATCGACCGAATTTTGGCGGCGATAATGCGGTGGGCCCACCTGAATCCATACCGAACTCAGAAGTGAAACGCCGTAATGCCGATGGTAGTGTGGGATATTCCCATGTGAGAGTAGGTCACCGCCAAAGCTTATTACTTTAGTTAATTAAATCTTAGTTAGCTAAAGTAATAAAAATTTTTTAGCAGTCATAGTGCAGTAGGCCCACCTGAATCCATACCGAACTCAGAAGTGAAATGCTGTTACGCCGATGGTAGTGTGGGATTTTTCCCATGTGAGAGTAGGTCACTGCTAATCCTCATTAGGAGTGGTAGTTCAGCTGGTTAGAATACCTGCCTGTCACGCAGGGGGTCGCGGGTTCGAGTCCCGTCCATTCCGCCAATTTTAATCTTCTAAGATTACATACCATTAGGGGCGTAGTTCAATTGGTAGAGCACCGGTCTCCAAAACCGGGTGTTGGGAGTTCGAGCCTCTCCGCCCCTGCCATTAAATCCTTACTTTAGTTTTTATACAAGAATCCTATTAATCGGATGTTGCTAATTTATTTAAACTCCATTCTGCAATTTGTAAAAAAATCTATCTCTTTTGGGATCTCATTTTTATTTAAAAATTCCTCTAATTTTCTAACCTTACCCTTTCCTGCTTTAGCGATTAACCAAAAATATGCGCCTTCAGCTTGTTTATTATCTGACTCTAATATCCAACCGACTAATGCTTGCTGTGTATCACAATTTTCTAAATCCAATAATGCGAGTTGTAACGGTTGCCAGAAATTATATTGATTGATTGCTAGGAATACTGAATTTCCACTAAGTTGCAATGTTTGCGCCAGTTGAAATGTCGCCGCATTATTGATATTCGCCATAAAAGTCTAAGGGGCTAGGCAAGTTTTTGTTCCATAAGTTGATTAAACATTTTGTCGAATTTACTTGGCGAATTAAACGGTGAACCTAAATAAATACCCGTATTTTTCATTAAGAGAGGGTTTTTAACGGTAAAGCTCCAAGTAAAAGCAAGTTGAGTGAAACGGCTTAAACGACGAGCGTCGATTCCGTGTTTTTTTGAGTTGCTGACGTAGTGTTTTTGTCATCAATTTTATTACTGATGAACCGGTTAACTTCTTGTATATAAAATGTCATTCACCCACCTTTAGCATCCATGCAATATTACTACCGCCAAACCCCAAAAAATAATTTAAAAAATGACCGCACTTTATCCCTTCGTTTTGTAATCGTTCAATTAAAAAGGCTGTTTCTAATGCACCACTTGCACCAAGCGTGTGCCCCCATATATGGTTTTAATCAAAAGACGTTCTACATGTAGGAATAGTTCATCTAAAACTTGTTGTTCCATCATATCACTATTGCTTCCTACGCCATGCACTTTAATGGCTTGAATGTCTCTTGTGTTCAGATGTGTTTTGGCTAAGCAGTCAGCCAGTAATTGACGCAGCGCGATTTCACTACTATTTGTGAGATTTTCGTTATCTGTGATAGTTGTTACACCAAATATTTCACATGAAAATGTTAAATTTGATTGTGTCGATAATGCGATGCAACCAACTCCCTCGCCTAAAACAATGCCTGTAGGATTGGCAAAAGGCTGATATTTATCCGCTTGTGATAATAAATTCATCGATTGAAAATGTTCAAAAGTAAGTCGATTGAACATCTCAAAACCAACCACTAAGATCTTTTCGTACATGTTAGCTTTCAGCATTTTGTAGGCATAACCAATGGCTTGTGCGGAAGAGGTGCAAGAAGTAGCAATACTGAAAACCTCGGTTTGATAACGTATACGCAAATCATCAGAAATTACAGCAAGGCTATGTTCGTCAGGTAAAGGTTGATGATTCGCTACACGCATTTCACAATCACTAATCACATAAGCTGTGGATCCGACCAGGATGGGAATATTTTTGAGTTCGGATTTATCCCAACCGGCACGTTGTAAAGTGCGGTCAATTTCCTGGTCAATATAATGATAGAGCTGTTCTAGTGATAACAGCGGTTCCTTAAATGCATTGAAATAAGGAAAGCAAAGCGGTTGTCCTAACATGTTGGAGGTGCGTTGTCCGAGCTTTTCAGCAAACCGAGCGGAAACGGCGTTGAGATAAACGTTCATTAGATTTTTGCTATGTTGTTCACGAATAAAAGGCAGCAAGATCGCGTATGTTCATCATGTGTTTGCGCACCATACGATCTCCCTGTAATCGCACGCCAAAAATGTGCTTGTAATGCCACAACGACCTGCAAAGCATCTAAAGAATCCAACTGAATGCGGCTTTGTTCACCAAATAGCCATTCATCATCACGAATTTCGGCAGGAGCAAATTCATCTTTTTCTGTTTCTTGCACGATGAGTTTTTTTGAGTTCCAGCTCAAGCGCCGGTGCTTCCAGTGTAAAGGTATAAGCCAGTAGAATCTCGCTTGTTTAGTTAATTGTTGTTGATAAATGAAAGTCGCTAAAAAGCAATGTGATTACCCCAAATCCACTTAATAAATAGAGTGGTTGTTGTATTTGGTTAAGGTTATATTGGTTTAACAATAAATTTTGGAAACCGCTTAATGCCCATCCCATGGGTGAAAATTGTGAAATAGTTTGCATGATTTCCGGCATCACATACACCGGCACCATAATACCGCCAATGGCCGCCATGATAATAATGCCGCCCCCACCCAACACGACGGCGTGTTCGGTCGTTCTTGCCAGCACACTGATTAATAAACCATAGCCTAGTGCGGCAAGGCTTACCGCAGCGGATAAGACAAAATAAGGCAACCAACTTCCGGAAAGCGTAAACGCAGGGCATATCTAGCGCAGGCAACACAAAAGTAACCTAGTGCCACCATGCCGACAAATTGTAGTTGATTGATGAGAAAATAAGGAATTAGCTTGGCAATAATCAAACTCAATGCAGAAGCTCGCGCCATACGTAACCGAGTCAGCGTATTGGTTTGGCGTTCCATCGCCATCACATTGGAAAGCGGAATCATAATAAAGAACATGCCAAAAAAATCAGCCATGCCGGAACACTGTGTTGCACAGAATTAGGTTTAGAAACCTCTTTTTCCTTGTCGATTTACATAAATTTCTTGCCACAAATCTTTTGCGAGGTAATCGTTAATTTGCGCGAATTTGCTGTCCAGTTCTTGATTGACTTTATTTTTGAATCTCTTTGATTGGCTTACGTTTATTATTTTTCTAACGTAATGTGATTGTCTGCCAAATAATAGTTTAAACGCAGTTGCGAATAATGCTTTTTGCAACACACCTTTCACACCCAGTAGCCAACTGCGATCTACGCTCGGATTTAACCAAAGCTGTAAGGCGTGTTCTTCTGAAAGTGCGGTCTGTTTTTCATTCGGATTTAAAATTAATAAATCAAACTTACCCGCTTGTAGCTCGACTTGATATTGTGTTAATTCTGACAGTGGCGCTTGTTTAACGGCGAGATTTTTCCTGTTTGAGTTTGGCTAAGAAATCATCATTAAGTTGATTTTTTTACTTAACAACACAATTTCCGAGCGATTGCTTAACGCATTATCGTTACTCAAGGCTGCCGACATAATTAACATAAACAAAATCGGCATAATAAATAATACGGCAACGCCATGTGAATCACGGCTTAATAGACGCATTTCTTTGATAATCGAGGCAATTAACATGTTTTTCCCGCCTGATTTAAAAAAATCTAAATAAAAAAACGTTCCAAACTTTGCCCTTCTTCTAAAATGCCTTGCACCGTGCCTTGATAAATGAGATTGCCTTCATTTAACAACACTAATTTGTCACATAATTGCTCAATTTCTTGCAAGTAATGAGAGGTATAAATCACCGTCACGCCTTGCTGTTTCAACCCCGCTACGCTATCCAAAAATAAACTGACGGGATTGCGGGTCAATCCCCACCGTGATTTCATCTAGAAAAAAATCACTTTTTGGGCGATTAATTAAGCCAATAGCAAAATTTAAACGGCGTTTTTAACCCGCCGGATAAATGTTTCGCCAGCTTGTTTTTGTGCACCATTAAATCTACTTTTGGTTAATAATTCCAACAAATAGCTTTTTATCTCGAACATCATACAATGACGCAAAAATGTCAGATTTTTCCCCAAACCGTCAGTAACGGATAAAAAGCAAAAATCCTGTGGCACCAAAGGAAATCTGATGGCGTTGCTTTTTGCTCAATTTCGCCAAAGGTACGCCATCAAAATAAATCTCCCTTGTTGTACGGATTGTAACCCAGCAAGAAGAGACATTAATGTCGTTTTTCCCGCACCATTAGGGCCAAGTAGGCCTACGGTAGAAGCAGATTCAATGCGAAAACTGACCGCACTTAATGCGTTCTTTTTCCGCGTTAGGGTAGTGATGGCTAAGATTGTTTATTTGAATCATAAATTACGTAAGGTTTGCCAAATTTTTGTGTTCTTTATCCGCAATTTCCCGTAAATAGTCCGCTATCATTTTATAGCCTTCCATTGATGGCTTTTTACATTGCTTCCACACAGGCCCGCGAATTGGCGCCACATATCGCCGATTTCCGTCATGTGTTCGGAGGCTTGTTTGTATTTAGGCTCTTGGCAGATATTGGCAGCTTGTTCAAGGAAATAGGCATATAAATAACGGAAGCCTGCGCCGCCGGTGCCGATTTCTTCCTGCATACGCACGATATGTCCTAAATATAAGCGTTTGTATTTTTTTCCGAAGGATGCGTTGCCAGTTTTTCAATTTGTTTGGTAACGGTACGAATGCCTTTTACACCGACGAAAAAGAGCGGAGCCAACATTTGTTTGGCATTTTTGCGAATGGCTTTACGGATGAGATTTGGTAAGTCAATTTGTGTTAAATCAGGTTGATTTTTCAAAATAATACATTAACCCTTTCGGCGCTAATACGCCCTTCGCAAAAACGTGCTCGTTGCAAAATCTTCTGCGGCACAACGTTGTACGCATTTTAAACACGGGATCGCTAATCAAATAGTCATTTTTGTTCTTTGCCGTACACAATTAAATTGTGCGCATTAAAATGAAAAACGCATTTCAGGCGGGAAATAAGGCAACCAGAAAACAGAGGTTTGTAAACCCACCAATTTTTTTCTTCGGCAAGTGCTTGATCTAACGATTGCTGTCCGGCTTGTGGCGAACGAAACTTTTGCATTTTCAACCGCACTTTCAAGTGCTTTGATAGCCTTTTGATAATGGAACGCGGCGGCATTCGATAAGAAATCAGCGGCAATCCGTTAATTTTAACCAACGGAACATAAACAAAGGTCAACGCCGACGCCAAACCGAAAAACCATGGCTTCGTTAAAATCCACGCCTTGCGCTTTTTAGCATAGTGGACATGACACCGCTTTCACAGTGAGCGGTGTGTTGGTGGTGGAAGTTGTTCATTATTATTCATATACAAGAGCTAAAATTACGGTTGCTGAGCTTGTCGAAGCATGAGTGATTTTAGCAGTTAATTCTGGTTTTTCGCCAATTTAGGGAGAAGATCATATTGCCCTTGGATTAGCGCTTCTTTTTTTGCTCTGCTCCAAACTTGAACTTGTTTTTCACGATAAAAAGCGTCATCAATTCGTTCAAACTCTTCGCAATAAACGAGTTTTATCGGCAATCTTTTCTTTGTAAACACTGCACCCAATCCATTTTGGTGTTCATAAAGCCTACCTTCTAAGTCTCTAGTGCTACCGGTATAGGAACTGCCATCTGAGCATCTTAAAAATATACATCCAACCTTTCATTTTTTTATCTTGAGGAGAATTACTTATGCTTCGACAAGCTCAGCAACCGTAATTCTCTTTATTGGATTTAGACCTGTTGTAATTCTAAAATCGATACCCCAAACACCTCCGCATACCGTTCCAACACCTTATCTGACAGTTTCGCAAACACGCTTGGTTTAAAATGTCGTTTGATTTGCCATTGCCAGAAGCCTGTGGCTTGGGCGAGGCTGGGGAGGTCGAAACGATAACGGTACATATAATAAAAGAGCGGTGACTTTTCGCTGCGTTTTTACGGCGTCTAACGCTTCGGCAGTCAGCTGGTTGAGTTCTTCCACCGCTTGTTCTGTCGCGAATTCTTCCGTTTCCCAGCCGTTAGTGGTAGCGGTTTGGTAGTTACCGTTTTGGGTGGCATAGACCACTTTGCGTTGTCCGCGAAAGATTTTGCTGTTGTCTTGCGGGATGTCGTTAATTTCCATTGACCACCTCGAGTAACATAAAACAAGAAGAAAAACGACCGCTTTCCGGGATATAACACAATACTTTTTGTCCATTTTTAAGCGGGTATTTCTCTAAAAAAATTCTTGCAAAAATAATGTAGATAGATGCTGAACCAGTATTCCCTTTGGTTTCCAAGTTAGTAAACCATTTTTCTTGTGGAATGACGAAATTGATATTTTTTCAGCCCGTCCAACAATTTGTCACGGAAAAAACCGGAAGAATAATGCGGCAGGAAATAATCAATATCTTCGGCTTTCAAGCGATGTTTTTCGATTAAACGCAACAGGGCATTTTCCACCGTGCAACGCACAATATTTTCGTTGAGCAATTTGACATCTTGTTTGACCGACATGAGACTGCGCGCATCGCGCTCGTCCTTAGTGACATTTTTTTCCAACTGATAAATCGCGTGTCTTGAATTTCTGCGCCGGCATACATGCACACCGGCATTTCGTTGGCATAGGAAATCAGGTCAATCCAGTGAATTTTTCAGGCTCACGCCTTGCGCGTTTGGTTGATGGCTTAATTGCACTGCTCCCGCGCCATCAGACAACATCCAACGTAAGAAATCTTTTTTTCAAAACCGATTTCGGGTTTGGCGTCTTCCAATTGTTTTTTTGGTTGATTTCTGCTTGGAAATGTTCACCCCGCATAATTGCAGAGGCTGTTTCCGATGCCACCGCAATAGCGCCCTGATGTTCGCCTGTGCGGACGGCGTTATAAGCATGTTTCATGCAGTCATACCGGCAATGCAAATGCCTGCGGTAGTGAGCACTTCATAAGGAGGCGCGTTGGGAATTAAGCCGTGAATCATCACGCCTTGCCCCGGCATGATTTGATCGGGGTAAGAGGTGGCGCAGGCTAAACAGCTGACGTCATGGACGTTCATGCCTTGTGCAATCAGATGTTTAATCGCTTCCACCGCCAGTTCGGTACTTGTGTGGGTAGTGGCTCGGGTGTGCGGATCGATGGCGTAATAACGGGTTTTTATGGCATTGGAGCGCAAAATCATTTTTCGTACGCGGGAAGGCGTTTCGCCCACCATGCCCAACTACTTGCTCCATGTGATCGTTATCAATAGGCTGATTCGGCAGAAAAAAACACCAGACACGATTGATATAAACATCAGTTAATGCAGTCAACTTTATTCCCCTGAAGGTTCGGCAAAATAGCGTCTTTGACGCGCTAATTTTTCTTTTAATAATGGTTTGAGTAAGCGTTTGATAACCGCCGAAAGCGGCACCACAGTAAGAATCAGTATAATTAAAAAGAGAATGTAAAAATAGAGCACGGCACGACGAAAAACGCGGTGAAATTTGACCGCACTTTAACAACAATTTTCCCCAAAGATAAAAGCTGCGATGACCGACTTTTTCGCTCATCATCAGTTTCTCGTCAATTTTTACCGCGCCCATGTGACGAAATAACCTGTCATTTAACGGTTGGTCAGCATTCAAGGTTTCTGCCAATTTGGTGCCAAAGCGTTGCATATCACGAAGTTCATCATCGCTAATGCCGGCACTTGGGAGCCATGAAAAATAACGTTTATTTCCACTTAACATCCAAGCGGGCGTGGTGATAAAAACTCGCCCAAGAATTGGATTGATCGGTTTTTCACCACATTGCCAATCAAGTTTGCGCCAAGTGCGGTCAGCATTTTTTTCATTTTTTTCCTGTGCCATTAACCACATATTGCGACAGCCGATAAGCGTGATCACCGGTGTATTTTTTTAGCACGTTTGCCTGTTCCGATTGTAAAAATGCCGTTATTGGCTGCGAAGGTGATAAAAACCAAACGCTGTAAGCAATGATAACTAAATCATAGGTTTTTTTCGTTTCAGTGTCGGCGGCTCAATCGGTGCCGGCATTAAATGTACCGATTCCGGAAATTGGTTAAAAAACGGCATAAATTTCCATGGGAACGTATAGGGTTGCAACGGGCGAAGTTGACATTCTTCAATGAGGACATTTTGTTGTTTTAACGGTTGAAGAAAGTGTTGTGTCAATTCCTTCAGCTGGCCGGTTTGGGAATAGGAAATTACGAGAATGTGTTTTTGTGGTTCGGACATAGATTAAAAAAATATCAAGATAAAAATTAGCGGCATTTTTATCTTATTTTTGACGCAGTTTTAATCGTTTTAGCGTCGGAAAGAAACGCCAATGAAAAACGACCGCACTTTCGACTGAAAAGTGCGGTCATTTACTGGTATTTTTTTAACGTAAGAAATAACGGTAGGACTTGCTGTCGGTCACATCCTGATAGACATATCCCAAGGCTTCCAAGGCGTGTTCAAACTCGCAGGCATCGCCTTGCTCCAATTGGAATCCGGCGAGAATGTTGCCGTAGTCGGCACCGTGGGCGCGGTAGTGGAAAAGGGAAATGTTCCAGCGTCCGCCTAAGGTTTCAAGGAATTTTAACAAGGCGCCTTTTTGTTCGGGGAATTCAAAGGTATAAAGGCGTTCGCCGTGATTCGCAAACCCGTCCACCCATTAAATAACGAACGTGGGTTTTGGCGATATCATCGTCGGACATATCTTCCACATCAAAGCCATTTTCTGTGAGATCGGCGATGATGTCGGCTTTTTCCTGTTCATCTGCCGTACGAACCCCCACGAAGACACAGGCGCGTTTGTCATCAGCATAACGGTAGCTGAATTCCGTCACAGCACGACTGCCTAGCACGTGGACGAATTTTAAGAAGCTACCCGGCTGTTCCGGCATCGTCACGGCAAGTAAAGCTTCGCGATTTTTCACCGATTTCGCAACGCTCAGACACATAGCGAAGGGTGTGGAAATTCAAGTTGGCGCCGGACAAAATCGCTGCCATGTTTTTTTGCCCTGAATATTGTGCTGTTTGACGTATTTCTTTAAGCCTGCCAAACCCTAATGCACCTGAGGGCTCTGACACCGCGCGGACATTTTTCAAACAGATCCTTCATGGCGGCGCACAGCTTCATCGCTGTCCACTAACACCATGTCGTCTAAATAGCGTTGGCACAGGCGGAAAGTTTCATCTCCGATACGTTTTACCGCTACGCCGTCGGCGAATAAGCCAACGTGTGCTAAATCCGTCGGTTCGCCTTTTTCTAATGCGACAGTTAGGCAGGCAGAATCTTTGGATTCCACGCCGATGACTTTAATTTCCGGCATAAATTGTTTGAGTAAAATTGCCACACCGGCCGCCAAACCGCCACCGCCGACTTGCACGAAGACATAATCCAAATCCGCCACTTGTTGTAACATTTCCATAGCCAGCGTGCCTTGGCCCGCAATTACTAACGGATGGTCGAAGGGCGGAATAAACGTCATATTTTTTTCTTTTGCAAGCTGAATGGCTTTAGCCTTTGCTTCATCGAAATTGGCACCGTGCAATAACACTTCGCCGCCGAAACCACGCACCGCATCCACTTTAATACTTGGGGTATTTTTGTGGCATTACGATAAGGGCTTTTTAAACCGAGTTGGTTCGCCGATAACGCTACGCCTTGCGCGTGGTTGCCTGCCGAAGCGGCAATCACGCCCGCCTGTTTTTGTTCATCGGAAAGGGTGGAAATCATGGCATAGGCGCCACGTAGCTTAAAGCTGTTAACCGGTTGACGGTCTTCACGCTTAATCCAAATATTGTTATGCAGACGATCGGATAATTTGCTCATTTTTTTGTAACGGCGTGACCGTTGCCGCTTCATAAACACGGGAGCCCAGTTTGACGATAGCGTTAATATAATCACTTTGGCTCGGTTGTTGGGTTGTAAGTAGGTTTTTCATAGTATCGTAAGGGTGGGATTTGGCCCACCAGGTTATTCATTTATATTAAACGGTGGGATAAATCCCATCTTATAAGCGCAGTTATTTTTTTCTAACCATTTAAAAAAACACTCAGAAAAAAATGACCGCACTTTATTGAATTTTTGTTGTAGGGACAGGTTTTATACCCATCCCTGTTCGATATTGATAAGGACAGGCATAAAAGCCTGCCCAACAATTTTTTATTTTTAACAAAGAGCGATCCCGCACAGCGCCTTTATCTGCGGATGTGGCGAAGTGGCCAAACACTTTTTAAGGGCGAAAGACACTTCACGTTCACGGTGAGCAGGTTGCCAACCGTTGGCATCTTGCTCGGTGCGGCGTTTAGCTAATTCTTCATCGCTGATGTTGAGGGTTAATCGCGCGATTTGGAATGTCGATTTCGATAATATCGTCATCCTGTACTAAACCGATAGCGCCACCGGAAGCCGCTTCAGGCGAGGCATGGCCGATAGATAAGCCGGATGTGCCGCCGGAGAAACGTCCGTCCGTTAACAAGGCGCATTTTTTTGCCCTAAGCCCATGGATTTTTAAATAGCTGGTCGGATAGAGCATTTCTTGCATGCCCGGGCCGCCTTTTTGGACCTTCGTATCGGATTACTACTACATGACCTTCTTTCACTTTACCGCCTAAAATGCCAGCCACAGCATCTTCTTGGCTTTCAAACACGATGGCTCGACCGGTGAATTTCCAGATAGATTCATCCACTCCAGCTGTTTTTACGATACAGCCGTCTTTTGCGATGTTACCGAACAATACTGCTAGACCGCCTTCTTGAGAAATGGCATTTTTCTTTGTTACGGATACAACCGCTTACACGGTCATCATCTACGCTGTCCCAACGACAATCTTGTGAGAAGGCTTGGGTGGTACGAATGCCTGCCGGACCGGCGCGGAAGAATTTATGTAATTCTTCGTCTTTATTGCGGATGATATCGTATTGATTTAGTTGTTCTTCTAGTGTTGTTCCTAACACGGTTTTGGTATTACGGTGGATTAATCCTGCACGATCTAATTCGCCCAATAAGCCCATAATTCCCGCCTGCGCGGTGTACATCTTCCATGTGGTATTTGTTGGTATTCGGCGCAATTTTGCTCAAACAAGGCACAACACGGGATAAGCGGTCGATGTCTGACATTTTAAAATCTACGCCCGCTTCTTGAGCCGCTGCGAGTAAGTGTAAAACGGTGTTACTGGAACCGCCCATGGCGATATCTAAGCTCATAGCGTTTTCAAAAAGGCGTCAAAGGTGCCGATGGAACGAGGCAATACGCTTTCATCGTCCTGTTCGTAATAACGTTTGCACAGTTCCACAATTTGGCGACCGGCTTTTTAAGAACAAGTCTTTACGGTCGGCGTGGGTGGCAAGCATGGAACCGTTGCCCGGTAAAGATAACCCTAAGGCTTCCGTTAAACAGTTCATGGAGTTGGCAGTAAACATCCCTGAGCAGGAGCCACAAGTCGGGCAGGCGCTACGTTCAATAGCATCAATACGTTCATCACTGACATTAGGATCCGCCGCTTCAATCATTGCATCAACTAAGTCTAAACGAATCAGTTGATCCGATAACTTGGTTTTGCCGGCTTCCATTGGGCCGCCTGAAACGAAGATTGTTGGAATATTCAAACGCATTGCCGCCATTAACATTCCCGGGGTGATTTTGTCACAGTTGGAAATGCACACCATGGCATCGGCGCAGTGGGCATTGACCATGTATTCCACGCTGTCTGCGATTAAGTCACGGCTTGGTAGGGAATACAGCATCCCGCCATGTCCCATGGCAATACCGTCATCCACCGCAATGGTGTTAAATTCTTTTGCCACGCCGCCGGCTTTTTCAATTTCCGCCGCGACCAGTTGTCCCATGTCTTTTAAATGCACATGCCCCGGGACGAATTGGGTGAAGGAGTTCACTACCGCAATAATGGGTTTGCCGAAGTCATTTTCTTTCATTCCTGTGGCACGCCATAAGGCACGTGCACCCGCCATATTACGACCTTGTGTACTGGTCGCTGAGCGTAGTTTTGGCATAAATAATCTCTCCAAGTAGTAAATTTATTGCTAAATATAGCCTTTGTATTCAATAGTGTAGGAGCAAATTACATTTGCCTCTACAGATATCACATTGTTTTGTTTATATTAAAAATCCATGCATCTTACGGAGACGTAACAGTCGTAAGAGCTTTCTCAACGATTGCAAATGGTAGCCCCTATGATGGCAAAAAGGAATCATAATAGCTGAAAGTGCAGCCTCTTCTTTGTTCAATTTATTAATACTAATTTCTTTTTTCATTGCTAAACTCTACATATTTTGTTTCTAATGGCTGAATAAGTTTAGCCTTTTGCAAAATCTCATTTTTATTTTTTTATATCAACAAGATTTCCATTATTCATTGAAAAAAACATTCTACGTCCATCTCTATAAGGAGAATTTATATTATAAAGTTCATCAAGTTGAGCTTTTTGTTAAATTTTTATGGTTAAAATGTATTGATAAGAATGCCTCTACTTCATTGCTTTTTAACATTTTTCTTATCTCATCAATCTTCACAAAAAGAAATATTTTTTTAGTATAAGGTGACTCAAGTAATTTAATTAATTGAGCCGTATCCCCATTATCTTTACTATTAAATTGATAACTATTAAGTTGCCCAATCGCATAAATACGATAATCAGCAATAAAGAAAAGATTTGATCACTTCTTTTTTTGGATGATAATTCTTTATATTGTTGATCTGCTGTTACACAGCCCAATAAAAGCGTAGCTATCAACATCCCAATAAATAAACGCATTTTTTTCATTTTTACCTTCATAATCTTAAGTTATTTTTCCCAACTGCTTCACTAATAAATCCAAAGTGCGGTTGTTTTTCACTATGAATTTTAACCGCACTTTATTGCTATTTAACGGAATGGGCAAGGATCAAACAATGCACCGAATCCAGTGCTTGAATCTTTATTATCCAAACAAGTTAACATCGCTACCGGAAACCATAATGGTGCGGTTAAAATGACAAGCGGGTTAATCGCTTCAGAGTCGTCTGAATACGAGGAGGTGTCAACCTTGCTGCCATAATAACGGTTCACTGTGGCCATAATCGGTTTTTGCAAGTTTATATTTCGCCAATAGCTCATTTCGATTTTTCATATTGTCGACTGACGCCTTCCGCCTCATAAATCACATCATAAATATCAAACTGAGACGAAATGCCATAACGTTGTTGCAATTTATTTTTGAGTACTGCATTCGTTTGCTGGAACATAAATTTCTTTAATAATTCACTGCGTTGTTTTTCCGTTAAGTTATCCACCCGCACATACAATCGTAACGTTGCAGAAACCTTTTTATCTTCTTGAACAATCAGGAAGACCGGTTCCACTTTTTTTCAATTGCTTTGGTGTAAGAGCTATTCAGAAATTTTTGATAAATCAGAGATTGCAGCGCCGCGGAGTTCAAAAATTTTTCCTTATCGGTAAAGACAAAAAGCCGGCCGTCTTGACTAAAGATAAACATCTCGATTGGCTCCCTTGATGTCGATGATGAATGTGAAGTACAAGCCGACAAAGCCAAACACTGAAAAATAGCATTATTAATATGAGTTTTTTCATTTTAATCTCCTTATGAAGGGGCTGAGACGGTTAAAATTTGCGGTTAAGGTTTGTTTGTGCTGTTTTTATTTACTTTACTCATACTTCATGCTGTTACTAACGCAACACCGACACGGAAGTATTGGCGGCAGAAGATAAAATGAAAAAAATTATCCCTATAGTAGGCTCGTTTTTATTTAATCTCCACCACATCATAAATTTTTCTCCAACTGACTGACCAACAAATCCAAAGTGCGGTCGGATTTTTACGGTGAATTTCAACCGCACTTTGTCGTCAATCAGTTGCATATCCATTTGAGTTACGGTGAAACCACGGTGGCGGATGACGCGGAGAATGCGTTCCAGCACTTCGGGGCGGTGTTGGGCTGTGAGTTCGATTTGGTGTTCCATGTGATTACTCCATACTTTCCAACATATCTGAGTTGCACGCGCCAGGTGGTACTAACGGCCACACGTTTTTCGTCGGAATGGATGCAAATATGCAATAAATAAGCCTCTTGGCTGTTGAATAAACGTTCTAGTGCGGCATCCACTTGATGGGCGGAATCAATGCGTTCCCCTTTAATGCCGAAAGCCGAGGCGAGCACCACGAAATCCGGGTTGTCGTCTAGAATCGTGCTACTGTGACGCGCATTGAAGAAGAGGGATTGCCATTGGCGCACCATGCCGAGGCGTTGGTTATCCAATAACACAATTTTAATTGGGGCTTTGCCGCGACCAATGGAGCCGAGCTCTTGAATATTCATCATGATGGAGCCATCACCGCTGACTAAAATCACTTCATCTTCCGGACGGGCTTTTTCGCACCGATGGCGGCAGGCAAGCCCGAAGCCCATGGTACCGAAAACCAGCGGAGGTGATGAAGTTTTCCGGTGCGTGATGTTGCACGTGTAACGCCGACCACATTTGATGTTGTCCCACATCGGTCACGACGATGGTTTCCGGTGTTTTTACGTGAAATGCTGTTGAGTAACCATAACGGGTTGATAAGTTGTTCGCCACAATGTTCGCCGTAGCTGAAAGCAAATTGTTGTTTATATTGAGCGACGGTTTTGTTGCCAGGGGCAATATCAAGCGGTATGCTCAGGCGTTCCAACGTGGTGATTAAATGGCCACGTAGTGCCACATCAGGGCGGCGTAATTTGCCTAATTCGGCGCCGTCGATGTCCACATGAACCACTTTGGCGTGTGGCGCGAAGGTGTCGAGTTTGCCGGTTACGCGGTCATCAAAAACGCGCGCCGAATACGAGCAATAAATCGGCTTCTTGGGTGGCGTAGTTAGCGGCTTTGGTGCCGTGCATACCGATCATACCGAGATAATAAGGATCGTCGGGTGAGACGGTGCCAAGCCCTTTTAAGGTCACGATACTTGGCATTTGGGTCGTGTGTAAGAAATAACGCAATGCCGGAACGGCACCTGCCATGCCCACACCTCCGCCGATGTAAGCCATCGGGCGTTTGGCTTGTTTTAATAATTCGATGGCTTGGGCTAAATGCGCATCACAAAGTGCGGTCATTTTTGCGGTGAATTAACGATAGGTTTTTGCCGTGGTCGGTGCAAGTTGAACGTCTTTCGGCACATCGACTAATACCGGACCCGGTCTGCCACTTTTGGCGATTTCAAAAGGCTTTGGCGATAATTTCGGTAATTCTTCAATATTTTTGTACAATGAAGCTGTGTTTGGTGCAGGCGAGGGATAAGCCGAGTACATCCGCTTCCTGAAAGGCGTCGGTGCCGATAAGCGGGGCGGCGACTTGGCCTGTAATGGCAACGATAGGAATGGAATCCATTAAGGCATCGCCTAAACCGGTCACTAAATTGGTGGCACCGGGGCCGGAGGTAGCAATACATACACCGACCTTGCCGGAAGCCCGTGCATAGCCGATAGCCGCCATGGCTGCGCCTTGTTCGTTGCGACAAAGTAGGTGATCTAAGCCGGAATCGTAAATTGCATCGTAGGTTGGCATGATGGCGCCGCCGGGGTAGCCGAAGATTGTGTTCACATGGTGTGCTTTTTAAGCACTCGATTATTAAATTTGCACCATTCATTTTTCGTCGTTATTTTCAATTGTTATCGTTAATTTGGGAGGGAGATTTTTCTACAGTGTGAAAGTTTAATCTTTTATTACATTTCTTAAAAATTCAAGAAAACATCAAATATTTTTTTGTGCAAAATTTGCTACCATTAGTCATTATTTTTATTTAAGGTGAAAAAAATTATGCAAAAACTTCCTTATCGCGCCATCGTTTCGGATATGGACGGTACATTACTCAACGGGCATCATGTGGTCGGTGATTTTACCGCACAAACTTTGGAACGCCTGTATGAAAGTAAGGTGGATATTGTTCTTGCTACGGGGCGTAATTACTTTGATGTGTCCAGTATTTTTGAAGAAGACTAAAGTGAAGGAGGCGGTGCTGATCACTTCAAACGGTGCTCAAGCGCATAATTTGCAAGGGGAGCTGTTGCTAAATAATTCCCTTGCCGGAAGAGATTGCTTATCAAGTGATGAATTTGCCGTTTGATGATACACGGGTATGTGTGAACAGCTATCAGGCTGATGGCTGGTTTATCAACAAAGATATTCCTGAACTTTATAAATATCACAAAGACTCGGGCTTTGTGTACGACGTGGTAGATTTTTAAACAGCACCACGGTCGTGATACGGAAAAAAAGTGTTTTTTTCATTGCCCGCACACCGGCAGATTTGGTGGAATTGGAACATCAATTGCGCGATCGCTTTGGTGCGCAAACCAGTATTACTTATTCCACGCCAATTTGCTTGGAAGTGATGAATAAAAATGTGTCAAAAGCCACCGCACTTGCCCAAGTCGTACAGGCGAGGGATTATGGCTTGCAGGACTGTATCGCCTTTGGTGACGGCATGAACGATGTAGAAATGTTATCGGAGGTGGGCAAAGGGTACATCATGGGCAACGCTGATCCGCGTTTGATAAAAAACTGTCCGCAGTTGGAAACTATTGGGCGTAATACCCACGAAGCTGTTGCCGCTTACTTACGGGCAATTTTCGGGATTTATTAATGCCAATTCTTTCCACCTTTACTTTTCATTAGCGGTGGCGCCGTACTTGGCGCCTGTTTGCGTTAGGGGGTTGGGTGTGATACTTAATCCGCTGTTTGCCGCCTTTTTCTTTCGGTACGCTGATTGCCAATTATGTGGGCTGTTTCATTATCGGTGCGTTATTCGCATTATTTTTGGTTCTTTCCGCAAATTTCGGAAGAATGGAAGTTGTTCTTGGTGACAGGCTTTCTTGGCAGTTTAACCACCTTTTCCTCATTTTTCCATTGAAGTGGTGAACAATTTGTTTAATGGCAAATTTGGTGTCGGCATAGGCCTGATTGCCGCGCATGTGATGGGCAGTTTGTTGTTTACGCTATTCGGTTTATTACTTGTTCGTTACGTGCTGAAGTAAAAAAACGCATAAATATACTGCAATGTCGGTGTGCGAATATCATCCGTTTCAAACAGGATTTCATGTTTGGCGCGCGCGATTTTTTCTGAAGTCCCCATGAGCAAAAAAAGTGCGGTTAGTTTTTCCAACGTTTTATTGTCCACGATTTTTCCTCTTCCGCCTCCAACACTAATACCGGCGTTTCCACCCGACGAATGATTTTCGGCAGATGTTTGATGGCATTTAAACATAAATGCACCCAACGGAATGTCGGTCCGCCCAAACGAATGTTTGGATTGGCTAAATTCACTTCATTCATCCACTGCATTCGCGCGGCATCATGGCTGAGGTTATTTTTCCTGTAGGTTAGCGGGTTTATATGGTCCTTTGCCGAACACATAGCGTTCCCCTTGCCCCCACAACATCATCATGTTTAACAGAATTTCATCACGTACGGGCTGTTTTAACGGCACGCCAAAAAAACGGTGCAGAAAAACACCGCACGTTGAATCCTGTGGTCGAAATTTTGCCAAATAATAGGTTGTGACTAAAGCACCCAAGGAATGCGCCAAAATATATTGGTTGTGATACGGATAAAGTGCGGTCAGATTGTCGATAATTTCTGCCATATCTTCGGCATAAAAACGAAACTCATCTAAATGACCTTTTTCGCCGTCTTTCAATAAATGTTGGGAATAACCTTGTCCGCGATGGTCAAAAATCAGTACGTCATAGCCTTGTTGATAAAAAAATCATAAGCCAATTCCGTCCATTTCAAAATATTTTCCGCCCGACCATTCACCGCGATCACCAACTCACGCGCTGTCGGATGATGGGTAAAAATGACGGTATGCCAGTCGACAGCCGTTTTTTTCCCGTTGAGATATTGCAACGGGTATTGGGCGGCGAATTGGTGTAATTGAGTGCTATTGAACGGTTGCATGCTTGGCTAAAAGTCGCTGTTGTTTGGTGAACGCATAAAATACGATAACCAAGAAAAATAGAAAATATTGCCGGAATTATGGCTGAAAAAGCCTTGGCTTAAGCCATAAAACATGACGGAAAGAATATGCACGACACCAAGTAAGCCTGCTAATTTCAGTTCTGCATTAGCGCTCTTTAGATCGCGCCAAAAAGACACAAAACGGCACTAAAAACGCCGATTAACGCCAATAAACCCACTATGCCGCGTTTGGATAAATCGTCGAAATATTGGTTATGGGCGTGATTAAATATCGACGCATATTCGCTGATTAGGCCTTGCTCAAATTGTTGTTTACGCTTTTCCGATACGCCTTGTACACCCCAGCCAAGCAACGGTTTTTCTTGCGCCATTAACAAGGCGCTTTTTCCACATATCAAATCGCGCACCAACGGAAGTGGAGCCGTCATTTTTGTAGATAAGCACTGATGTCATGTTCGGCGGCGGCAATACGTTCCGCAATGCGATTATTTGGCAACTGACTCACACCAAAACCGGCAATCACTAAAATGCTGAATAAGCCGAGAAAAAAATCGTTTTGAAAGATATTGGCGATAAGTCCACAGCATAAAGATGAGAATAAACGGCACACCAACCCAACCGCCGCGCGCTGTGGAGAGAATGCTGCCAAGAACGCCGCATAATGCTGCAAAAGATGCAAAGTGCGGTCAGTTTTAATTGTGTTTTTTGAAAGAAATAAAACCCGATAGCAAAACTAAACATCCCCAGTGACATCGAAATGTCGCCACCTTGAATATGCATAATTCGAGAACTAAATGCCATTTCGCTGTGCAATACGAGTTTGTCATAGATGGCTGTGATGCCTGCAACAATAGCCCCCAAAGGAATTGCGTAAAGTACAGTGTTTAGGCGTGGTGGAATATGCAATAGCAATAGGAACATCGGAATGAATAGCAATACACGACTTGGATTATCCAATTCTCGGATTTTTTTCCTTGGTGGACGACAAATGAGATAATGAAGGTTGCGAAGTAAAAAAGATAGCTGTAGATCAGCATCTTATCTTCTTTTGATAACGACCATTGCCACTTTTTTATGACGCCATAGATGCTATAACCAAGGCCTAACACAGCGAGTAACGTAGGCGCAATATTGTATCCGCCATTCATGTTTAACAGCGATAAAAAGAAAAAGCCGATAGCAAAATTTACTATTATGGATAACGTTTTTTGGTTGGGTAGTTGCATAATAATCATCGTTAATAAAATAAAACCGCACTAAAAAGTGAAGTGCGGTCGTATTTTAATGTGTTTTTGGTTAATTATAAAACATCAACACAGTTTAAGTCTTCGAAAGATTGTTCTAAGCGTTTAGACATAGATTCTTCCATTTTGCGTAACCAAACGCGTGGATCGTAGTATTTTTTTGTTTGGTGCGTCAGGACCTTCAGGGTTGCCTAATTGACCTTGCAAATACGCTTCGTTCGCTTTGTAGAAGCTTAAAAATACCGTTCCAAGACGCCCATTGCGTGTCGGTATCGATGTTCATTTTGATCGCACCGTAACCAATGGCTTCACGAATTTCTTCACGGGAAGAACCGGAACCACCGTGGAAGACGAAATTAATTGGTTTCGCCGGCAGATTGCGCTCTTTGGCCACGAATTCTTGACTTGCGCCTAAAATAGACGGTTTTAATTTCACATTACCCGGTTTGTACACGCCGTGTACGTTACCGAATGCTGCGGCAACGGTAAAGTTTGGACTAACCGGATGTAATTGGTCGTAAAACATAAAAGCACGTCGGACGGTTGGGTATAAAGACGGGATTCATCCACCTCGGAGTTATCCACGCCATCTTCTTCACCACCGGTGATACCGATTTCGATTTCAAGAGTCATCCCAATTTTGTCCATACGGGCAAGGTATTCACGGCAGATTGCCATGTTTTTCTTCCATTGGCTCTTCGGAAAGATCGAGCATGTGGGAAGAGAATAATGGACGACCGGTTTCTGCGAAGTGTTTTTCACCGGCTTCAAGTAAGCCATCGATCCATGGAAGTAATTTTTTCGCTGCGTGGTCGGTGTGAAAAATCACCGGTACGCCGTATTCTTTGGCTAAAGCATGAACGTGTTTTGCACCCTGCAATGGCACCTAATACGTCAGGACGGGCTCCGCTGGTCGGTTTAATGCCTTTACCTGCGTAGAATGCTGCACCACCGTTAGAAAATTGAATAATTACAGGCGCTTTTACACGTGCGGCCGTTTCTAAAAACGGCATTAACGGAGTTGGAGCCAACGCAGTTCACGGCAGGAAGTGCAAAGCCGTGTTCTTTTGCGTATGCAAATACTTTTTGAACATCTTCGCCGGTAAGCACGCCCGGTTTGACGAGATCTAATAATTTAGCCATTTTCGTTTTTTCCTTTTGTGTAGGGTGGGGGTTATCCCACCGTTTGAAGAATTTATCCAGAACTCTTTATTGCTAGTGCGCGTCTTTTTAACGCGTTCTAGTTGTTAACTTTTTGGCGCGCATCGGGAGACACGCGCCATCGTTTATTATCTTATGTAGGGAAAGTGCGGTTAGTTTTTCGCACGTTTCTCAAGAATTTCCACAGCTGGTAAGACTTTTGCCTTCGACGAACTCTAAGAATGCACCGCCGCCGGTAGAAATATAAGAAATTTTATCTGCAATGCTGAACAAATCAATTGCTGCAAAGGGTGTCACCGCCGCCTGCGATAGAGAAAGCATCGCTATCGGCAATGGCGTGGGAAATGATTTCCGTACCTTTGCGGAAGTTCGGGAATTCAAACACACCCACCGGGCCGTTCCATAATACGGTTTTTGCATTTTTGATAATTTCTGCAAGTTGTTCTGCAGATTTATCGCCGATGTCGAAGATAGATTCATCATCTTTCACTTCAGTCACGGATTTTTCTGTTGCCGGTGCGGTTTCGGAGAACTCGGTACCCACACGAACATCAACCGGTACAGGAATGTCGGTGCTTGCCGCTAATTCTTTGGCTACAGGGATTAAATCTGCTTCGTATAAGGATTTACCGACGTTATGACCGGCTGCCGCAATGAAGGTGTTGGCGATACCGCCGCCCACGATAATTTGGTCGGCAATTTTGGAAAGAGAGTTTAATACTTCTAATTTGGTTGAAACTTTAGAACCACCCACGATAGCCACCATTGGGCGGGCAGGTTCTTTTTAATGCTTTTACCCAGCGCATCAAGTTCTGCTGCAAGTAATGGACCTGCACAAGCAACCGGTGCAAATTCTGCTACGCCGTAAGTAGAGGCTTGCGCGCGGTGTGCGGTACCGAATGCGTCCATAATGAATACATCACAAAGTGCGGCGTATTTTTTTGATAATTCAGGATCGTTTTTTTCTTCTCACCTTTGTTCACACGAACGTTTTCTAATACAACGATTTCACCGGCTTTCACATCAACGCCATTGAGGTAATCACGCTCTAAACGTACCGGTACATCAAGGTGTTCGTTTAAGTAATCAACGACAGGTTGTAAGGAATCTTCAGGTTTAAATTCACCTTCGGTCGGACGACCCTAAGTGGGAGGTTACCATCACTTTTGCACCTTTTTCCAAGGCTAATTTTAAGGTTGGGATGGTGGCACGAATACGTGCATCAGAAGTGACTTTGCCGTCTTTTACCGGCACATTAAGATCGGCACGGATGAAAACACGTTTTTCCGCTTAAATCTAGATCGGTCATTTTGATTACTGACATAATTTACCTCTTTTTGTATGATTAAAATGAAAAAAATTAAATACTGAAGTGATTATACCTGAAACTGAGTAGTCTGTAACCTGAATAATATTCATTAGGCAAACGATTTCCCCTTGAGTTCCAAAGAACTAATATCCTGTTCGACTGCTCGGACAATCCATCACCCTGCCAATCCAAATCGTAACAAATAAACAATTCATTACGCGCCGCGCCAAGATACGCATTTTTGAGCTGTGGGTTATTGCTTTTCACCCATTTAAACAGCTCGTTACGACTTAATTCATAGTTCGGTAGCTTCAAAGTGCGGTATAAATTTTTTGATTTTTTTCAAAGTAATCTTTGGCATTATCAAAGATACAGGCGCCGTGTTTTTCCCATTCGCCTTGTAACAAACTGGCGCTTGGCATTTCCGGCAAATAACGTTCGATGAGTTCTTGCGGTAATTTTGGTAAATCGCCTTGGCAAAAAAACGCGGATGCTCGTTGACACGTCTGGCTTGTTTGTTTTGTGACCATAAACCGTGTACGATCCAACCGAATTGTTGTGTTAAACCACATTGGTATTGCAGTGAATTCGGCAACTCGTTGCCATATTGTTTACGTTGACGATCGCAAAACGCCGGCGACCAAGAAAGAACCAGTGTGTAATAGTCGGTTTGCGCGTTTTTATTTTTGGCCGATGGGGTCATTTTTTTCATAATGTAGTCGTAATCCCGATCGACAACGACACCAACCGCTTGTTTCTGCTGGGAAAAATAATACCAGCCGGCGAGTAAAAACATTAAAAAAGCCACCACAAAAAAAGACAGTAGCAACATACGTTTTTCGTTCATAAAATTCCTTTAATTTTTGTTAGCGTATTGATTATAATCCGACCCCTTTCATTTTTCCCCGAGAACATCATGGCTCTACTCATTACTGACAAATGCACAAACTGCGATATGTGCTTGCCGGAATGCCCGAATGAAGCAATTTCAATCGGGGAGGCGATCTATGTCATCGATCCAGCGCTCTGCACCGAATGTGTCGGCCATTATGACACTCCAACCTGTCAAAAGGTTTGTCCTATCAGCAAATGTATCATCACTGATCCGGCGCATGTCGAAACCGAAGAGGAACTTTGGGAGCGCTTTGTGTTGATTCATCACGCGGATAAGTTGTAATTCACCAAAAGTGCGGTGAAAAAACAGGGCGTTTTTACTACGCCCGATAAGTTATGTTTTTTATTTAAAATGCCACTTCGCCAGCAAAACTCCCGCATTTACCGCCACATTTAAGTTGCTTTTTCAATGGGTTGGCAAAGGATAGGCGCACTTGCTCATCTTCTTTATTTACCAAGTCTTCCGTTGAACCTTCACTTAGCACAAAAACCGTTTTATTTTTTAACCGCACTTTATCCAATGATGTGCCGTTTTTACCGGTAGCAATATGCACGATTTGATAATCGGCCGCGCGTAATGCGGCTAAGGGCATGACGCGTATCTGCAGTTTCCAACACGCGGATATATTCCGCACCGCCTTCCGCGACGCGTAATGTAATTGGCGAGTTAAGACTTTCAGGGGTTTCCGTGATGATATGCTTCACGCCGAAAAAAATGCGCAAGTGCGTAAAAATGCCGCCGATATTTTTGTGCATTGTTGACACCGTCCAGCAGCACCAAACAGTCCTCCGAATGTGGCACATCCAAATAGCCTTGCAACGTAAACGGATGGGATTTTTTTCACCAACATACAAATGCCGCCGTGATGTTCGGTGCCGCTGACCTTGGTAAGCTCTTCACTATCAACGATGTGATACACCTTTTTATTCGCAGCTAAATAGCTACAAATGTCGCCGATTTTTATGCGCCATTTGCACTGTCGCCCATAGGCGCACAATACTGCCGGGGCGTTGTTCAAATAAGGCTAAACAAGCATTCTCGCCATATACTTTCATTTCTTCGGCCCGATTTTTTTCTTGATTTTTTTCAGGCGCTCTTGGCGATAGTGGACCGGTTTTTTCTCTTTGATTTTTCGTCAAATTGGCTACTTTTTCACCATCACTTTTTACGCGGCCCTCGGTGTCACCGGCTTTTTTTCAGCGTACTTTCATAAACACGCGGTGTTTTTTTCAGCGTATTCACGTTTATCTTTTAGTTTTGTCGGCACGACGTTTGTCTTGCTTGAATGGTTGGCGCGCAGCTTGTTCTTCACGATTAAAGTGCGGTCGATTTTTGTCGCGTTTTTGGCGGTCGTCACCGACGCTACGTTCAGAAAAAGACTTTGGGGCTGATTTGAAAGTGGGTTTTGTTGAATTTTTGATTCATAATTGGGTTGCCGATAGCAGGGTGAATGGGAATGAAATGAACGAAGTTTGCTCATTTTTGCAATAAAATTGTGAGCATTATAACGAAAAATCAGCCTTTTTTTCTACCAAGTTGGGGGATAAATATTGTAAACTATCGCACTAATTAAGCTGATTAAGCGTTCTTACTCATTGAGTATTTTATAGAGAACAGATTTATGTTTACAGATAAAAACAAAACGCGCGAAAAAAAGCGTCTTGAAAGCCTGCCGTGTTTGCCGTTGGCCGCCGAACAAGTAGAATTTATTTATGGCCCGGCAGCGTTTAAACGTGAGATTATTCAACTTATCCGAGAAGCGAAAACCCGAATTATTGTTACCGCACTTTACTGGCAAAATGATGAGGCAGGACAGGAAATTCTGGATGAAATTTATCGCGCTAAACAAGATAAACCTGAACTTGAGGTTAAAATTTTTAATTGATTGGCACCGCGCTCAGCGGAATTTATTGGGTGCCGAGAAGAGTGCCACCAATGCCGATTGGTATTGCGAAGAACGCCAAAAATATCAACTTGCCGATGACCCGAATATGTTTTTCGGCGTGCCGATTAACACCCGCGAAGTATTCGGTGTGTTACACATCAAAGGTTTTGTGTTTGATAACACCGTGCTTTATAGTGGCGCTAGTATTAATAACGTGTATTTACAACAAAATGAAAAATACCGTTACGATCGTTACCAAAAAATCACTAACGCCGTATTAGCCGACACTATGGTGAATTTTATTCGCCGTTATTTGTTGGATTCCGATGTCGTGCTGCCATTAGATAATGTAAACCGTCCGAAAACTAAAGAAATTCGCCAAAGTATTCGTCATTTCCGTAAAAATCTCTCTGTTTACGGCCAGTACAAACTGCCAAGTGCGGTCGATTTTTGCAGTGAATTAACGGTAACGCCGTTATTCGGTTTGGGGGGTGCGGGCAATATTTTGAATTGTACGATTGAAGATTTATTCCAATTGGTGGAAGATAAACTCACCATTTGCACGCCGTATTTCAATTTCCCGCATACGTTGCAACAAAAAATCCGTTATTTATTACGCAAAGGCAAAAAAATAGAAATCATTGTGGGCGATAAAGTGGCCAATGATTTCTATATTCCGCCGGAGCAACCGTTCAAAATGGCGGGGGCTTTGCCATATCTATATGAAAGCAATTTACGCCGTTTTAGTAAAAAAATTTGAACGTGAAGTTGCTGAAGGGCAATTGATTATTCGTTTATGGAAAGACGGGGATAATACTTATCACCCTGAAAGGCATTTGGGTGGATGATAACTATATTTTTACTCACCGGTAATAACCTTAACCCACGTGCATGGCGGTTAGATGCAGAAAATGGCTTGTTCATTCATGACCCACAACATCAATTGCGCCCGCAAGTGTTAAAAGAACTGGAACACATCCGTCAACACACTACAGCGTTAAAACACTACAGTGAACTGGAAGAAATGGATCAATATCCGGCACCGGTACAAAAGCTACTGAAAAAATTTGCCCGTGTTAAAGCGGATAAATTAGTGAAGATGATTTTGTAGAAAGTGCGGTGGTTTTTTCAAACGTTTTTACGCATAAAAAATGCAGCCTGATCGCTGCATTTTTTTATGTATTAATCTTCCCAACGTTTAAAAATCAATGAGGTATTGACGCCGCCGAAGGCAAAATTATTATTCATGACATACTGGGTTTGAATGTGACGACCATCACCACAGATATAATCCAACTTTCCACAACGTTTATCAATATTATCTAAATTTAAGGTTGGTGCGAACCAGCCGTCACGCATCATTTCAATAGCAAACCAAGATTCTAACGCACCGCACGCGCCTAGTGTATGACCCTAAATAGCTTTTTGCGAGCTTAACGGTACATGGCCGAAGACGGCTTCGGTTGCCTGGGTTTCGGCAATATCACCTTGTTCGGTCGCGGTGCCGTGACCATCCACATAACCGATTTGGTTTGGTGATAACCCGGCGTCTTTTAACGCTAATTCCATACAGCGTTGCATCGTGTCTTTTTGCGGGCGGGTGACGTGAGCCCCATCGCTGTTGGCGCCGTAGCCCACGATTTCTGCAATGATCTTCACGCCGCGGGCAAGGGCATGTTCTAATTCTTCTAATACAAAAATACCCGCACCTTCACCGATCACCAAACCGTCACGATCTTTTGTCGTATGGCCGAGGAGTTTGGCTTGGGTTGGCATTATTACGGCTGGCGGCATGAGAGAATCGAATACATACACTTCCGACGGGCAAAATTCTTCGGCACCGCCGGCCAGCATCATCGGAATTAAACCGTGTTTGATGGATTCATAAGCATAACCAATGCCTTGGCTACCGGATGAACAAGCACTTGACGTGGGGATAATACGCCCGGTTAAACCAAAGAAAAATACCAATATTGGCGGCAGTTGTGTGGGGCATCATGCGCACATAGGTGTTGGCATTGAAACCGTCGGATTTTCCGGTCATTAATAACTCGGCGGCATCTCTGACGTCATTGGTAGACCCGGTAGAGGATCCACAAGCAACGCCCATTCTGCCGTCTTTTAAATAAGCCTGAATTTCACCCTTTTCATCCAACAAATTGGCATCTGCTAAGGCGCGCTCGGCGGCTTCGACTGCGAATTGAGAGACGCGCCCTAGGCTACGTAATTGTTTGCGATTCCAGTGTTTAGGCGGATGATAGCCATGAATTTCCGCGCCCAAATTGGCCCCCAACTCAGGGTAACGTTCTGCCCATTCGGTTTTTGCCTGTACCGCATTTTGCTTGCGTTGGAAGGCGGCTTTCACTTCCGACCATTCTTTACCGAAGGCGGTAATCGCGCCAATACCTGTGATCACGACTCGTTTCATATTTGATTCTCTTGGTTTTGCTTAGTGATAGCGTAATTGCTTGCGCTTACACGATAAAAAAATATCCTTAACACAGCCCGCCATTGACCGCAATCACTTGGCGGGTAATGTAGCCGGCTTTTTCGTCCATTAGGAAATTAACGGCGTGTGCGACTTCTTCCGGATCGCCCATACGGCCTGCCGGGATCATTTTTAAGATTTCTTCAATCGGTACATTTTTCATCCAAAATATCCGTATCAATTAAACCCGGCGCTACGCAGTTTACGGTGATTTTACGTTTGGCTAATTCCACCGCTAAGGCTTTTGCCGCGCCGATTAATCCTGCTTTGGAAGCACTATAATTCACTTGCCCACGATTACCGATTAAGCCGGATACAGAAGTCATGCACACAATGCGCCCCGCTTTGCGACGGCGGATCATCGGCATCATAATCGGGTGAAGCACATTATAAAATCCGTCTAAATTGGTGCGTAATACCTGATCCCAATCCTCGTCGGTCAGTGCCGGAAAGGCGTTGTCGCGGGTTAATCCGGCATTTAATACAACCCCATAATAAGCACCGTTTGTTTCGACATCTGCGGTTAAGATGTCAGCCACCTCGGCGCGGTTGCTGACGTCAAATTGTAATACGCGGGCTTGTTGTCCCAGTTCGCGCACGGTTTGTGCCACCAATTCGGCTTCGTCAACGCGACTACGGCAATGTACCACAATGTCAAAAGCCTGATTGTGCCAAACGCAGGGCAATGGCTTGCCGATGCCTCTGTTGGATCCTGTAATTAAAAACGGTTTCACTCATTTTTTTGTTCCTGAATTTCAAAGTGCGGTGGTTTTTCAATGAATTTAAACTTGTGGTCTAAAGACATTGAGTGCGCCTTCCACAATCACTTGTTGATTGGCTTGGTCAATCAGTTGGCAATCAAATACCCCGAACCCGGTGGAATCTTCAATGGAGAGCTTTATTTGAATGCATAACTTGCTGCCCACGGCAATATCGGTTTGATGAATGCTAAGTTTGCGGGAGCCAATCCAATATCCCAAACTAATCGGTTTGTCGGCACGAACGCATTTACAACCGGCCCAAGCGGCAAACCCCTTGCGCCATGATTTCAGCGCCTAAAAAAATGCGGGTAATTTGTTTTCTTTTAACAAGATATTGTCGTCACGAATTTCGGCTTCCGCCACCAGAAAGTCATCGCCGAAATCAACGACGCGATCCAATAAAAATCATTTTTTTCCGGTATGGGGAACCAACGGGGTGATGTCGGTGATTGGGCACGTTAAATCAATCATCTCGTTCTCCTAAAATCAACACGGTGTTGTTGCCGCCGAAAAGCAAAGGAACTGCTAGCGCCAATGCGTGGTGTGGTTTGCCAACGGCTTTGGGCATCGGTGATGTTGATCAAGGTAGGGCGTCATCCCGTTGTTGATCCCACAATTGCGCCGGCAACTTGCCGTTAGGGTTTAACTTGCGATCGATGGTGCCCCATAAAATGGCGGCTTCGACTGCTCCTGCCGCACCAAGTGTGTGGCCGGTATAAGGTTTGGTGGTCGTACAAGGCGTATTATCACCAAATACTTGATGTACCGCGAGACTTTCCATTTGGTCATTATGTACCGTGCCGGTCCCGTGTAAATTAATCCAACCGATTTGTGCAGCACTTAATCGGGCGGAGTTTAATGCGTCTTGGAAAGCCGCAATGGCGCCTTTACCTTCAGGATGTGGCGAGGACATATGATAAGCGTCACTGCTGGCACCGTAGCCCAAGAGGGCGATATTGTCATCCGTTAATTTGTCACGGCTCATGATAAAGACCGCGGCGCCTTCGCCTAAATTAATGCCGTCGCGATTGGCAGAAAGCGGATTCGAGCGTTTGTCGGACAATACGGATAATGCCCCGAAGCCACTGATGGTGAGTGGTGAAAGTGCATCAACACCACCACAAATCACGGCATCGCATAACTCAGCGTTTAATAGGCGTGCCGCGCTGATTAAGGCTTTGGCGCCAGAGGTGCAAGCAGTGGAAATGCCGTATGTTAAACCTTGTAAAGCCATATTGATAGGCGACAAAATCGGCCGGAGCGGAAAAATATTGCTGTTGCTGTTTGAATGGCGCGCCTTTCCAGTCTTGATGTCCAACGGCGTACTGAAACACCGGGATATTTTTCATCTACGCCGGTGGTGGATGTGCCGATAACCACGGCAATGCGTTGACGACCAAAGCGTGCGATTGCCTGTTCAATTTGCGGTTCAATTTGTGCCAAACAATGCCAAAGCAGTTGATTATTACGGCTGGCGTGCAGGCTTGGCAAATCTTGTGGGAACGGGCGTAATGTTGTGTTTACCTCGCCGAATACGCGTTGTTTGCCCGCCATGTGATAATGGGTGAAAGCCTCGATCGGAAGGCGCGAGCGGTGAAGCCTCAGCTGCCAATAAATGCTGAATATGCCGTTCAATGCCTTCTCCTAAACTGCTGAGAATGGCCGGTTTGGTTAAATAAAGTGTGGTCATTTTTCCCTTTAATTTAATTCTTCGATTCGCCAATGGCTTTGATCGGCTAAGTCAATTTCAATCGTGTTAGATAATTGTCTGATCTGCCAGACTTTCTTATTTTTGAATAAAAATAATCGGCGCCATTTGCCACGGGATTAATTGCGCTAAATGTAAATAGTGCATGGTTTGGGTTTAACGCCGTGGATAGCGCAGAAAAAAGCAGTTTGGCTTGTTGGTTGGGCATGACAAAACCGTCATTTTGCCATCCTTGCGTAGTTAAAATCACCCGCGCCAAAGGCGCACCAAGAGGATCCGTTTGTACCCAACGCCACTGTTGCGGTTCTGTTTTGTAAGGTTAATAGGCTGGCTTGTTGGAGTTGATGTTGGGCATTTAATTGTTCCACTTTAAACACCCGAATGTTTTGTTGCTGTGGCGGCAAGTGTTTGACCGTCGGCAACGATGTGCAGGCAGTAAGCACTAAACAACACAACAGCAAGACATATTTCATCATCAGAGCCTAACCTTTAATCTTGGGTAGCGATGCCACAAATTTCTGCCAGCGCGTTTTAAGCGGGGTGTGGATTTCGCCACAAATGGATTTTCCGTATCCCACGCATAGCCCGCCAAAATAGACGACAGCATTTGACGAATTTTAGGTTCCGGATTACGTGCATAAATCACATCTTGGAAAGAATTGTCATACCAACCGTTTACATAAGTGCGGAAGGCGTTCACGCCAACCATTAACGGTTCGCTAAATTCTGTTTGCCAATCCACCGTTTCGCCTTTGAGTTGGCGTGGAATAATACGCGACGCCAAACGGGCCGAATGTAAGGCGATGGTCACGCCGGAGGAAAATACCGGGTCAAGGAATTCGGCGGCGTTGCCCAACAAGGCAAAATGTTTGCCATATAACGCTTTTACGTTTGCGGAATAACCTTGAATCTGACGATATGGGAAATCATTTTTCCCAATTGGCGTTAGCCAAAATGCGTTTTTAACATCGGGCATTCCAACGCGAATTTTTTTCAATATGGTTTCATTGTCGCCATCTAGGGTTTCCGGCAAACCCACCACACCGATAGAGCAACGGTTGTCGGCAAATGGAATCAACCATAACCACACATCACGGTGTGTCAGGTGTGTCGTGATCAGAATCTTATTTCGGTCAAAGTCAGGAGCATTGATATTGTCATCAATATGTGTGAAACGGGCGACACGGGTAGGCAGACTGGACGGTGTTTCTAAGTCCAATAAACGCGGCAATACGCGGCCATAACCACTGGCGTCCAATACAAAGCGGGCGGATAAATGATACTCTTCACCGTCTTCGCCACGGGTTTTTTAATACGGCGGTTTTCCCCGAATTATCTAAACTGAGCACTTGATGGCCGAAACGGACTTCTACGCCTTTTTTGGCTGTTTCATCAATTAAAATTTTATCAAAAATACCGCGACGAACTTGGTAAGTCGTGCCCGGACCGGCAGTGAATTTATCGGTGAAATCAAAAATAAGTGTAACGATTGCCCCAAGTGAAGGCGGCACCGTTTTTAAATTGGAAGGTTTTCTCGGCATTGACGGCGTCAACCAAGTCCGCTTCCGCTAAAATATCCATGCAATAAGGCAACAGGCTTTCGCCGATGACAAAACGCGGGAAATGTTGTTTTCTAATACACAAACCTTGACGCCTTGTTTATGCAATAAGGAGGCGGCGACGGAAACCTGCTGGCCCTGCCCCAATAATCACAACATCAAATTGATTCATTTTGATTCTCCATGACGTAGCATTTTAAAAAGTTATAATTACGCTGAATAACACGCCAATACTCACACTTAACCCGAATAGAGGCCACCGCAGGTGTTGAACTTAAGCCTAATAAGACAAAAGAAATGAGCGTGGTGGTTGCCGCCAATAATACCGCAATGTACTTACCGTATAAAGGCTCATTTGCGGTTTGCATATAGGCGGTGTAATCAATCGCCGATGGCGGAAACCAACAACAGACCGAACATGGTAAATAAGCTGATTGGCCAACCAAACCAACCGAACATCGCCACCGTTGTTACAATGGCGCATAAAGGGGTAACAACATTTTTTTAAGGTATTTTTTTGGTGCCGAAGAAACGCCATAACAAGAGCCCGGCAAACATGAACGACAGCACTTTTCAACCAAGCCGCCTGATCTCGGGTGGCTTGGAAGGCCTGATTCAAATGCGCCCGTTTATCCTGCCAGAAAATATCCTGTTGATTGGCAAAATGCGCTAAGGATTTGGATTGCTGAGCCACTTACCTGCACCACACCGGCCACTTTGCCGTTCATATTACCTAAATACAGCGTTTGCCATGCTTGACCGACTTGTGTTTGTAATACTGTGGAGAGTTGTAACGGTGAGGCATGGGTTAGGTCGGTGAGTGCCGTTTGAATACGCTCCGGTGGCACGCCGATGTCCTCTAAAAATCGCATAATCTTGCGGCTTTAAATTTGTGTTAAGTGCTTGCAGGAATTGCGTTTGTTGCATTGGTGACATAATCCATTGGGACAAGGCTCGATAGGGGATTTTTTGTTCTACTAATTTTGCGTGAGCGCGTCTTCTTTGGCTAATAATTCATCATCATTATCGGCGATTACCAAGAAGTAACGATTACCCAAATCAATCCCGGTTAAGTCTCCGATTTGTTTGGCTTCGTTAAGCATGCTTTGCTGCATGGAAACCCATTCTCGAATATCGTCCTGCCACTTAGATTGATACAAACCGCCGACAATGAATAATAGTAATAACGCCAGTGGCAACGGTCCGATTTCCTGCTGTAAAAACGCGTCGAAAAAAATGACCGCACTTTAGGGGCGTGACGTTAGCGGTTTGGCTTGGTAACGACGAAAGCGCGACGGTAGAAATAATAGGGTCGCCAACATGGCCGCGATCAGGGCAATAGCGGAGAAAAGTGCGGTCTGTTTTTAACACCGGAAGTGCGGTAAAGCCGAGCAGACCATAGCCCAAGAGCGTCACAAATAGGCTAATCAGAAAAGTAAAACGTAATTTCTTCATCGCCTGAACGCCATTCCACTGCAGGTTTGAAAGGGAAGAGGAGAGCCAGTGTAGCGGAAAATCAATGAGTACACCGATTAAACTGGTGCCGATGACGATGGTTAAAATATGAATTTGCCCAAAGGTCAGCACCGTTGCGGTGACACCGCTTAGCATCCCCTGCCACAATCGGCAGAAAGAGCCACAATACGCGTAGCGTTCGGAAGGTTGTCAGCAGCAATAATAAGGTTAGGCTGACGCCGAGCAGGCTCATTAAGGTGCTTTCCTGTTCGGCTTTCATTTTGGCTTGAGCGGCAAACAGGGCGGCCCCGGTGGCTAGCATTTTGCCCGCCGTTCGCGTCAACTTGCTTACGATTTTTCCGTTAAAAAGTGCGGTCAGTTTTAACGATGGATTGATCAAACTGCCCTGTGCCAATACGCCACGTAGCAAAACCCATGTTTTCTCTTTTTCGACAATATACAGCATGCCGTTTTCCGCATTCCATTGAACCCGGCTTTGGGATTGCGCCTGCGCTAACACAAATCGGCCGAAGCCCAACCAGTCTTGTTCTAAAGACAGTAAATTGGTTTGAGCAAACGGGTTGGTAATTTGTTCGGCATAGTGCTGAAAAATAGGCTTTGTGGATTATTCAGTAATTGCTGACGAATTGCTTGCGGTAAGGTGGCAAAGCGTAATTGTTTGATTTCTTCACGCAACGTTGTCAGATTCGGTTGCATTTTGTCGTTCACTTGCGTGAACAAGCCGCTTTGCTGCCATTGTTGTGCGATGTTCTCATTAAGTTGAAACGCAGTTTGCGGATCTTGATGGCCAATAAGTACGATAACTTGTTGATTAAGCAATGCTTCTTGATGTTGATCCGCTTGGATTTGTAAGTCTGTCCAACCTTGTTCTTGCGGTAACAGCGCGCGCAGGTCAGTTTGTAACCAATCGCCTTTCTTGACCAAATAGCCCAGCGTCACCAAGGTGGCGATTAAAAAAATAGGGCGTATAAACAGGAAAGTGCGGTGGTTTTTCATCGTTTTTTATTCAAGGGCAGATTGTGCCATGGCGGACAAGGGTTGATTTTTGTTGAATGTGGTCAAACTGAATGTGGGTTTTATCCCCTGTTTTTCGTTTAACACAATGGTTTTCACGACATTATCGCCTTTGAATTTGAATGTTAGTAAAAATCTGTTTCATTAATAGCGAACTTGGCGTTAAGGTTAAATGCCAATGTTGTGCGTTACCGCCGAGTGTCACATCAAATTGTGATTTTAGCCCCGAAATGTCACCCTGACAACAAGCCTAAAAAAACAGCGAAATTTGTTCCGCTTGTCCCATTTTTTTCCATTGGCGACCCATTGTTTTCCGTCCCATTGCATAATGCCGTCTTTTTCACCCGTAATTGATTGGCAAAAGGTTTTTCCATTTGCCATAACAAAGCTTTTTGTGCCAAAAGCGTGAACTTGCCTTGGGTAGTAATAGGCTTGGTTAAGGATTTCAGAAAGCGTTGTTGGGTAAAATCGCCTTGCACGTTTTTTAGGCGTTTGCAACAACGTGATCAATTCACCTTCGGAAAAGGCAAAGGTGAGTGGGCTAAGCAAGAACAAAACAAGAAGTAAGGCTTTACGCATGGCTTTTCTCCGCTTGAAAACTCGGGTGATTTTCCACCGCACTTCGCCAGCAAGGCGGAGTTTGCAGTTGCATTTCGCCGCTTTTTAATTTCCACAGCCACTTGAGTGGTACTACCGCTGGTGAGTTTTTTTGTTTGGTTGCCAGATCACGAATAACATAATCAATACGAATACAACTTTCGTATTCTACCAAGAACAATTCTACGCGGATTTTTCTGACGGAAAATGGTTGGTTTGACATACTTCAAATTTAACTGCACAACCGGCCAACCGTAGCCTTTTTCTTTCATCACATCATAGGTGTAATGAATTTCGTCTAAAAATGCACAGCGTGCCATTTCCAAGTATTTCACGTAATGTCCATGCCACATGATATTCATAGAATCCACGTCAAAAAAACTGGATTTCATAGTCGGAAGCGTGGTGGCAATAAATGTGTTTTTCATTTTGAATCGTCTTCCCAAAAAAATCGTAAAAAGTTAAACCAATAAAAGCGGATTTTTCTTCACATTCTTTTCGCCAGTAAATCCGCATAGCGTTGCATGGCCGCTTCAATATTTTCTGCGCGTTGCTTGCCACAGCCTTCAATCGGGGCAGAAAAAATGCCGCAATTTTAAGTGGTAATCGCCCCTGTTTTTAAGCAAAACACCGTATTAATCGGGGTTTTTAGTATGCTTGCCATTAGCCATGCCCCTTGCGGAAATTCTGCTTTTTCTCCTAAAAAATGAATCTTTTGGGTTTTGTCGCCGCGCACCGGAATGCGATCCGCCGCGATGGCAATCCATTCTCCCCGTTCGATACGGTCATGTAATTCCAGCATTTTTTTGCGCATCTAAATCTTCCACCTGAATTAATGGTAATGAGGTAGCACCGGCTTTTTTCCAAGGTTTCATTAAAAGGCTTGTGCGTGGCGGTTATGTACCAAAATGTTTAATCGAAAATTACCGTGATGTCCACTGTCCACCAGGGCACGACAAATTTCAATATTACCAAAATGAGAACACACTAAAATCTGACCGCGGCCTTGGGAACGAATGGCTTGATAGACATTGTCCGTATCATCCAATACGAGATCAGGGTAACGAATTTTTCTGCCACACGGCAAAACGGTCGGTAATTGCCTCACCAAACGCCAAAAAAATGCCGAAACAAGGCATAACGCGGCAATTTTATGTGTGGAAAAAGTTCGTTGTAAGCGTTGTTGGTAGCGGGCAATATTTCGGCGCGCTTTCCTTGAGGTGAGAAAAATAACTCACCACAATAAACGTGATAAGACGAATTAACCACAGAGGACAATACTGCACGATTAAACGGGTTAAATTGAGGAAAAATTTACTGCCCCGTTCATGTTGTTGAGCCCAATGTTGTGAAGTCATACTTTACGTCCCGTCAATACCCTTGCCAACATACCGAAAAAGAGGCGGGTATGCATTTTGCTGATCGCCCAATTGTCGGCGAAACCGCGAAAATGCGACACACCGTCCAGTGTATAACGTACCGGTGTTGGCACCCAAACCAAAGGAATTTGGTGCCAGTGGGATTTCACTAAAATATCAATATCAAATTCCATGCGATTGCCTAATGTTTCCTGTTGCATTAATAGCAACATTGCTGCTAACGGATATAAGCGGAATCCACACATTCCATCTTTGATGTCGGTGGAAAGGGTGTGAATAGCGTTCCAAAAATCGGTGATTTTGCGTCCGTATAAGCGGGCTTTCGGGGCGTCTTCGCCATAAATAGGGTTGCCACAAATAAGTGCGGTCGGATTTTTTTGCATTTCCAGTAACATTTGTTGAATATCGGGCAGATGATGTTGCCCGTCAGCATCTACTTGAATAGCGTGCGTGAACCCCATGTTGAAGGCCTGGGTAAAGCCCACTTTCATAGCTGCGCCCTTGCCGCTATTTTGCGGGCAATAATGTACGATAACTTTCGGTGGATTTTCTAATTTTTTTAACACGGCCACATGTTCGGCAGAAGAGCCGTCATCTACAATCAGCACCGGTAACTCTAGTGCAAGCAATTGTTCTACCACATTGCCGATAGTATCCGAATGGTTGTAATGAGGAATAATGGCGATGACCTGATTCATGCGAAATGTTCCTCTTTTTTGCATTAAAAAGACCTGCTCAAAATCCCGTTTGCCGATTTTCGATTGGCTGTTGCGTGGCAGTTCGTCGGTAAAGCGCCAGAAGCGCGGCAAAGCGGAATGTTCTTGGCTTTGCATAAGAAAATGACGCAAGCGGTTGACCAATTCATTGCGTCCTAATGTCTTATAGGCCTGAATACCTTCGGTATTTAATGCCGCCCAAGCCGCAGGCCGGGCGTGTTTGGGATGTTGTGCCACATAGCAATCCGCCAACCAAGGATGTCGCAGTAAATCTTGTTCGATTTTTAACCAGTGAAATGCGTTTGTCGCCAAATTTTACAATGCGATCAATACGTCCCAGTAAATTGAATTTGCCGTTTTACCAATTCGGCGGCATCAGCAGTTTGTTCTCGTTGGTTTAACCATGCGGATTCCACCCATAATGCGCCTTCTTCGTTCAATCCCACCTGTGTGAGCGGCGTTGGTTGCCATAAACCATCATCTGCACGAAAGGCAATCGCGCCGGTTTCCGTGCTGCCATAACATTCGATGACGTGGGTTTGTAATTGTTTACGCATGGCATTGCCAACATCAACAGGCAAGACGCCACCGGAAGAAATAATTCCGGCAAAAGGACATTGGGCTAATTTGGGCGCGTTTAAATTTAATCGGGTTAATAAGGCCGGGCTGCTGATCCACACCACTGAGGGCGCAGAGAGACTTTCTTCAATTAAATGTTCCGGGTAGGGTAATTGTCTGCGGGCAATGGTCCAGCCCATGGTCAACGGCAGCATAATGCGATAAGACAACCCATAATGATGTTGCGCAGAAACACTGGACACTAAGTGAATGTGATTGCCGGCGGAAAAAGGGAGTGATTGGCGGATAGCGTCCGCTTCAAGCCACATTTGCGCCGCGGTTTTTACCAAGATTTTGGGCTGTCCACTGCTGCCTGAGGTTTTTAACCATATTTCCGTTTGCGCATGGCAAGCAAAGTGCGGTGGATTTTTCAGGATGTTTTTTTGCGTGACGCCATAGTGCGCAAATTGGGGATCATCAAACAGAAAATCGGCATTTTCTGCGATCCATTGCTGATTTTCTTCCAGTAAATTCGGCGGTAACAAAATGCGCACGCCGGCATGAAAACAGGCCAACATGGTGCAGGCGAACAGTGCGGCATCTTCAAACCAAAATGCCACCGTGCGGACATTATCTTGTCTTAACTGTGCCGCAATTTGCCATGCGCGGGCAATGAAATCCTGCCATTGCCAATCGGGATGACGCGCGATGAGCGTTGTTGTTTCTCTTAGCTTGTGCATAGAATCATTCATGGGTTTATCCATCATGTTTATTCATAATGTTGCTTAACTTTTTGACGAACCAACCACTCGCCTGCCATGACGACACCGATAACGCAATAAGAAATCACACCGGTGTAGAGTGCCCAAAAATCGTAGAATTTCAGCCAAATAGCGGCACCGGTAATGAGAATGTTGACAATAAATACGCCACACCAAAGTTGGGTTACTTTGCGCGTGTAACGCACGCCGGCTTCATTTAAATCCGGTGTCTGTAAGCGGGCGAGGCGTTCCACCACGGTTTGTTCGCTCCATAAACTGCTACCGAACAAAGAAAGCATTAAACCGTTAATAATGATTGGATACCAAAACATGGTTTCAATGGAGCGGGTGAATGCTACCACCGCTAAAATCAATGCTATTGACCACGCAAAATAACGTTGCCCTTGTTGTTGAAAAACAGCCTTTGACCGCCCAAAGCACGGCCATGATCCAAGGCAAATGAAACAACATTTGTTGATTGTTCGCAAACAGCCAAATAATGGGATAGGCAATGCCGGTTAAGGTTAATAAGAGATTGATGAACACTTTAATCATGGTCTTTCACCGGCAGTATTGAAGATTATTTGAACGATTGAACAGCGTTTAAAAATAGCCACGCCGCTACAACAAATTTCACCTTCCACTTTGAGTTGGAACGTCACTTTATCCCCTTGTCCGTTAAGCGTTAAGCTTAGTTCAAACTCATCATTCGGACGTAAAAATTTCTGGAATTTGAGTTTATCAATACGACAAAATCCCACATCTTGCGCTAAAAATTCACTGATTTTTCGTTAATCCATTGCAATTCAATGACCCCCAGGACTAACGGAAATTTGCAAAATGATCTTTAAGGTAAATCAAATCTAATGGCACTTTGCCTGTGGCGTGATAATGATGTTCATTTTGTTGTTGTGTAAACCAAATAGGATCGCGTTGCGGCTCAAGGCAAGTGCGGTTAAATTCTAACTTATTTATTTTTAGATTGGCTGTTGCGCGGTAATTTGTCGGTAAAACGCCAAAAACGTGGAATGGCCGTCTTGTCTTGGGTTGCCGATAAGTGCGTTTTCAGCTGTTCCACCAAATAACGTCGTCCATGTCCTCGCAAAGCGTCGATACCTTGAGCTGTTAATCCCACCCACGCGGCCAAACGGGCTTGTTCGGGGTGTTGGGCGATATAGCAATCATCCACCCACGGATGTTGCATTAATTTACCTTCAATGCCGGCCAACGATGTACGTTTGTCGCCGATTTTTACGATGCGGTCACTGCGTCCGAGCAGGCGAAAACCGCCATCGGTGAATTCCACCACGTCTGCTGTTTGTTCACGATGGGAAAGCCATGCCCCTTCAATCCATAAGGCACCATGTTCGTTACTGCCTAATTGGCTGTTTGGTAGGGTTTGCCATAAATGGATATTGTCACGAATGGCGATTGGGCCGGTCTCCGTACTGCCGTAAATTTTCAATAATCGGTTGTTGTAACAGCTTACGCATTTGTTCGGAGATCTCTTCCGGCAAAGCACCGCCGGAGGAAATTACGCCCGCAAGGCTTTTTGGGCATTGTTGTGTTAAACCAATCAATCCGGGTCAACATGGCGGGGCTACTGACCACCACAACCTGTTTTGGCCTTTTGCGCTTCGGCGATGATACATTCCGGATAAAACTGTTGCTTGCGACCGATTTGCCAACCGTTGACCAAAGACATCATGATGTGCACGGTTAAGCCGTAAATATGCTGAATGCTAACGGTGCTAAGGGCGGTAATATCATTACTGGCGCGTAAAGGAAGGGCAATAGCAAGCGCTTCGGCGCCAAGCCACATTTGTTCGGCAGTTTTGATAATGGTCTTAGCTTCGCCGGTGCTACCGGAGGTTTTTAACCAAATTTCCGTTTGATTGGTATAATCAAAGAGCGGTCGATTTTTGCGGATGTTTTTTTGCACCTCTTGTTGTGCACCGAAATGCTCGAAATCTTCGGCGGAAGGTTGGTTTATTTCACTGTCCGTGAGCCAAAGATCGGCATTACTATTCACCCATTCTACACTTTCTGAGGTGAAATTCGGCGGGAAGAGCACTCGAACGTTGGCATTCCAAGCCCCTAACAGGGGTACAGGCCAATTTGGCTCCGTCTTCCAGCCAAAACGGCAATGGCACGAACTTGGCGTTGTTGTAGTTCGGCAGAAATTTGGCGGGCTTTTTGTTCAAAATCCACATAACGCCATTGCGGATCATGGGCAATTAAACTATTGGCGGTATATTTAGACATTATTGTGTGTTTTGACTCATTTTCAGCACGGCTTTCACCACATCATCCACCGTTCGAACATTGCGGAAATCTTCCGCCTGTAACTTGTGACCTGTTTTGCGTTTGATGTGATCGATAAGATCGATAGCATCAATACTATCAATTTCCAATTCTTCGTACAGATTAGTTTCCGGCTTAATTCTTTCCGGTTCGATTTCAAATAAAGACGCCAACGCGTCGCTGAGGAGATCGCGGATTTCTTGTTCGGTCATATTATGCCTCGCCTTTTTGCGCTCGAACAAATTTGGCTAAGGAGGTGACGCTTTCAAAATGATCGCGCAATTGGGTTTGTTCACTATCTAATTGCAAACCAAAGGTTTTTTGTACGGCCAGACCAAGCTCGAGAGCATCAACGGAGTCCAAACCTAAGCCATCGTCACCAAAAAGTGCGGTGTCATTTTCAATATCTTCAACACTGATGTCTTCTAACGCAAGGCTGTCAATGATTAATTGTTTAAGTTGTTGTTCCAGTTCCATTTTTAGTTGTCCTTTGTATGTGTATTAAAAATAATCTTCCAAGTATTTGGTTAATCTGCGTGAAGCCATTGGGATAGATTGTTCTTGTAGCCAATCTTGCGGATGAATGTCTTCACCGACGATGAGTTCATATTGAATGCGCGTTTTCGGGATTTTATACCATGGGTGCCCTTTCTTTAAACTGAGCGGATTCATGCGAATAATGACCGGAGTAATTACACGGGCACTACGTAACCCAATGGATACCGCGCCACGGTTTAATTTCACCACACCGTCCCAACCGGTACGGGTACCTTCGGCAAATAATAATAAAAGCTTGTTCTTTCAGCACCTCGTCACTTTGCTCCAGTAATTCTACCGATTCCGTATTCGGTAAAAACCGCATGCCAAAAATTTGATTGCGCATGGTAGGGTTGTTGAGCAAATCTTTTTCACAATGCAATTCAGGCTTGGACTTTGACCTAAAATTAATACTACATCCAACAAAGACGGGTGGTTCGGTAAAATTAATTGGCCCGGTCTGCCGAGTTTCTCAAAACCTTTATAACTGACTTCCAACACGCCGCCAAAAGACAGATAACGAATAAAATAATACCAAATTCGACCGACAAAACGGCGTACTTTCAATTGGGTTTTGTAGGCTATTGGTTTGGTGATGGCGTGCATAAGGATATAACACCAACTGCAATAATGTACCGGCAACGCCCCAAAATAAAAACCAATGGCTGTGCTCAAAAAAACGGCGCAACCAATTTAGTTTTTTCTGCCATGACCAAGATCCTCCGGTACTATTTGGCGTGCACCATTTAGTCTGGTTGAGATACTGATTTTTACCCATTCTAATGCCGTATCAACAACAGCTTCACCTTCCGGCGGTTGGGCACAAAAAACTGAGTTGATATTGCTTGCCGGCTTCAATAACCAGTGCTAAGGCATAACTGAACGGCTGACGTACTACGGGTTGCACATCATAACCCTGTTCTAAGGGCGATTCGGCAACGACGACCAACACGCGTTCGGCACCTTCTTTGAGTAATAAACTAGGCTTCCAGTAATGCGATTTCCAAATTATCTTTATTGGCCATTAATGCGGTGGTTTCCGCCGTGACCTTACGCAATTCCCGACCATTGCCCGATTAACGCATTATGCACCGATAAGCTGAAGGATGTCGGAGAAACATCGCCTTCCGTCAAAAAGCGAATACCATAAGCTAAAAATTACGATTAATCTCACTATTTGCCGAGGCATAAACCACCGGTAAATTGGATTGTTCATCAACCAGTGTCCAAGCGGCTTCAAAAATCAAACGGCAGAATCACTTAAACGACGACGTTTAAGTGGCGGTAAAAATTCAAGTTTGGGCGCAAAATCAGCGAAATTTGTACAGTTTTGTTGCCAATGTGAATAGCCCTAATTTCCAATCATGCTCACTTAATGTTTTATTACAAAACGATATTCCAACAGCTGATATTAAATGAAAATTGACAAATAGTTTGAGTCATTATGAATTATTGAAATAATTGATTAATCATTAAATCCGTTTGGCCTTGTAAACCAACCCTGATCAACGCGATCTTTTTCATCACCACGACGTTTGTAAGATAAGAAACCTAAAGATTGCTTACTTGCGGCATCACGCAAATCCAATTTTGCTCTGGCGATAATTTGACTATTCCCTTTGACCGTAAAAATAAAATACGCTCACAAGTTCCTTTATCTTTTACTAATTGTGCGGAAATATTTTTTTATTTTTGAGACTTTGGGTTAAAGCTTCAATGAAATTATCCGGCGCGCTGTATGTGTTGCCTTTCAAAGCTAAAGGTGTTTGATATTGTAGCCGTTTCCTACCGGTCTAAGATCTGAAACGCCGGAAGAGCAACCGACTAAGCTAAATGCAGCAATGCAGAGGGGTAAATATAATTTTTCATTGGATTCCTGAAATTAGGCTAAAAAAATAAAATGATAAATATACGAAATTTGCCCAATTTTACCTATGCTCCTATATGAAAGCAATTACCGAGCCATAAGAAAAGCTATATGTTAATTGTAGATAAAAGAAAAGTGTTATACTTAGCCGGATTTTATTATCTTTTCACTATTAAAGGAGATGTTTATGAAATTGATGACCAAATTCAGCGTTGCCGTAGCCTGTATCTTTATTGCCGCTTGTGCGCCGCGTGATACCGTTCACCACTTAGATATTCAAAGCGCATTAAATTCCCTGAAGCGAGTGGCGTGGTGAACCCAAAAGTGAAACTTTATTTCGGGACACCGGCACCGGGTAAAGTGATCATTGCTAACGCTGTGACCAATAAGAAAACCAACGCAGCCAACAAATCTGACGAAAAAGCTTGCCAACGCGCCTTCTTGTCTGCAGTGAAACAATTACAGGAAAAAAAGCTGAAGCCTCCGGTGCTACCAAAGTGGGGAATATCGTGAGTTATTACAAGAAAAATACCTTCAAAAGCACTAGCCAATATGAATGCCATGCCGGGCATCTTATCGGTGGCGTAGCATTAAAAGGCGACATTGTTAAATAAACCGATTTTTTTAATAACAAAGGCATAGTTTCAACTATGCCTTCTCTGCTAAAAACATTTTTTAAAATCGACCGCACTTTTTAAGCGTATAACGCTAATAACCCTACCAAATCCGTCATTTCTATTGTGGGTAAAATACGCGCCTCATTAAATTGATAAATGGATTTTTCCGCTTGAATTTAACCATACCGATTGACAACCGGCCTGCATGGCGCCTTGAACATCGGTGATAAGGTTATCGCCAACATGCAAAAATCTGATGCGTCGGAATATTAAAAATAACGGGCAGTTTGGCTGAATAAATCAGCGTGGGGCTTGGCTCGTCCATGTTCGCCGCCACGGAGAATGACATCGAAATGATCGAGCCCGATACGCGTCGGATCCACATTGCCGTTGGTAATGGCAACTAATTGATAACGTTGTTTTAAGCCGTTTCAGAATCTCAAGACTTTGTGTCGGTACGGTTATTTGATGACGCCAATGTAAAAATATTTCATTGCCAGCGAAGAAATATCGGAAATTTCCACCGCACTTTTTTTGCCGCGTAGCCAATAGCGCCTGTAAACTTTGCGTTCGCCACAAAGTCACATCTTCCTGTAACAACGGATCTTGCTTTTGCGGTATGTTGTTTCCAAACGCACCATGATTCTTGATCAAAATCCGTTATGCCGCCATGAGTCTGCACAAACCGTATAAATTCGGCTTCTGCGTTGGCAATCACTTGTGTGTTGTCATATAGCGTGTCGTCGAGATCAAAACTCATCACCTGAAAGGGCATTAAAGTGCGGTAGAAAATCATGGCGTTTTTTCCTTATTTTTTTACGTTTTGCTCGTGGGTGGGCAGAGTCATAAACTTCCGCCAAATGTTGGAAATTCAGGTGGGTATAAATTTGCGTGGTGGACAGATTGCTATGACCTAATAATTCTTGCACTGCACGCAAATCGGAGCTGGCTTCCAACATATGAGTGGCAAAAGAATGGCGCAGTTTATGCGGGTTCAAATGGCTATTTAATCCTTGCCGAATGCCCCAGGTTTCCAAGCGCATTTGAATAGCACGATGTGACATACGATTACCTAACTGGCTGACAAATAGCGCCTCATCTTTCGGATTAAATAATAACCGCACTTTGAGCCATTGTTGAATGGCGTGGGAGGCGTAACGTCCCAGCGGTACCACCCGTTCTTTGTTGCCTTTACCAATCACCCGTACTTCACGCACACGGATGTTAATGCTGTTGAGGTTCAGCCCTTGTAATTCCGATAAACGCAAGCCTGAGCTATACAGTAATTCAATGATGGCACGATCGCGAATATCGATGGGCTCTTTGCTGTCGTTGGCAAGTAGCTGTTGCACTTGCTCGGTGTCAATATTTTTTCGGTAAATGCTTTGGCTTGTTTCGGCGCGGAAATACCGGTGGCCGGGTTGACTTTCAGTTCTCCAAGTTGCACCAAATAACTTAAAAACCGTCGTAATGCAGACAGGCGTAGCGCCAAACTTTTTCATGTAAGCCGTCTTTGTGGCTTTGCGCTATGACAAAACGTACTAAACTTGGTGTGACTTGTTGCCATTGTTGAATGCCGGCATGCTGTAAAAATTTCGACAACACGTACCAACTGACGCTGATAGTTGCTCAACGTATGCGGGCTGACTTGGCGTTCAATTTTCAGATAAGTCCAATATTTTTGTAGTGCGTTTTGCATGGCGAAGTCTTACAAATAAATCACACCGTCGTAAACGTGAGTGGCGCTGCCCGTCATGTAAAGCGGATGACCTTCGCCTTGCCATTCAATGGTTAAACTACCGCCGGGCAAATCGACCTGTACTTCGTTGTCCAATACGCCTTGCATAATGCCTACCGCGACAGCCGCACAAGCACCGCTACCGCAAGCTTGGGTTTCACCTGCGCCGCGCTCATACACACGTAACTTAATATGTTTGCGGTTTACTACTTGCATAAATCCTGCATTGACCCGTTCCGGGAAGCGTTTGTGGTTTTCCAATAAGGGCCGAGCTGTTCCATCATTGGCGATCTGAATGTCTTCCACCTGTACCACGCAATGCGGATTGCCCATAGACACTGCGCCACACAACACAGTTTGCACCGTCGTGCGCAAAATATAATTTTTCTCGAATTTATTGGCGATAAATGGAATTTTGTTCGGCTCCCAAACGGGTTCGCCCATATTCACCCGCACATTGCCATCCTCTTTTACGCTAAGTACCATCTTGCCTTTTTGCGTGCTCACGGCGATGTCTTTTTATTGGTTAGCCTTTTTAATGTGACAAAACGGGCAAAGCAACGCGCGCCGTTACCGCATTGCGCCACTTCGCTACCGTCCGCATTAAAAATACGATAATGAAAATCCAGTTCGGGATCATAAGGCGGTTCCACCACCAACAGCTGATCAAAACCAATACCACGATGACGATCTGCCAAGCGTTTGATGGTTTCTGTGGGAAAATAAACATTCTGCGTGACCGCATCCACCACCATAAAATCATTGCCCAGCCCGTGCATTTTTGGAAAAATTGCATAGTTGTCCTTAGTTAATGAATTTGGTTGAATTATAACACATAAGGTGTCATTTTCGTGTGGTCCATTCATGTGGTCGGCAGACGGTATTTAAAAAGTGCGGTCGATTTTTTTCAATTATTTTTAAAAATGAAAAAAATATCGGAAAAACACTTGCTTTTTGGGCGCGATCTCTTGCTATTAATTAAATCCTCACATTTCTCAAATCATATCTAGTTAAAGGACACACTTATGAAAAAAACGTTGGTTTTTATCGGTTGGCGCGGAATGGTGGGTTCCGTTTTAATGGAACGTATGCAGCAAGAAAATGATTTTGCGAACATCAATCCGGTTTTCTTTACCACTTCTCAAGCAGGTCAGGCGGCGCCGACATTTGCCGGCAAAGACGCAGGCACGTTGAAAGACGCGTTTGATATTAACGAGTTGAAGAAGTTAGACATTATTGTCACTTGCCAAGGCGGTGATTACACCAACGAAGTGTATCCAAAATTAAAAGCGGCCGGTTGGGATGGCTATTGGGTGGATGCAGCGTCTGCATTACGTATGGAAAAAGACGCCATCATCGTATTAGACCCGGTAAACCAACACGTGATTAGCGAAGGCTTGAAAAACGGCGTGAAAACCTATGTGGGCGGTAACTGTACGGTGAGTTTGATGTTAATGGCGTTAGGCGGCCTATTTAAACAGGATTTAGTGGAATGGATTTCCGTGGCGACTTACCAAGCTGCGAGTGGTGCAGGCGCTAAAAATATGCGTGAGTTGTTGGTACAAATGGGCGAGCTGAATGGGGAAGTCAAAGAGTTATTGGCACAACCGCATTCTTCCATTTTAGACATTGAACGCGCCGTTACGGCAAAAATGCGTGACAGCGATTTCCCAATTGATAACTTCGGTGCACCATTGGCCGGCAGCTTGATTCCGTGGATTGATAAACTTTGGGAAAACGGACAAACCAAAGAAGAGTGGAAAGGTTACGCAGAAACCAACAAAATTCTTGGCTTAAGCGACAACCCGATTCCGGTAGACGGCTTATGTGTACGTATCGGTGCTTTACGTTGCCACAGCCAAGCCTTCACTATTAAATTAAAACGTGATATTCCGTTAGCGGAAATCGAGCAAATTTTAGCGTCTCACAACGAATGGGTGAAAGTGATTCCGAACGACAAAGAAACCACATTGCGTGAGTTAACGCCAACCAAAGTTACCGGCACATTAAGCGTTCCGGTCGGCCGTTTACGTAAGCTCAATATGGGACCTGAGTATGTAGCGGCGTTTACCGTGGGTGACCAACTGTTATGGGGCGCTGCAGAACCGATTCGCCGTATTTTTGGTGCAGTTGGTTTAGGCATATTGATGACATAGAAATACCAAGGGCTGTTTCAAACAGCCCTTATTTTTCTCATAGCGTTAAAAAGAAAAACTCTTGAAAAGAATTACTCATAAATCACTCACATGATGTAATTACCCTGTTAGGAAGAGCAAGTTAACGTTCAAAAAACGTTGTTTTTTCTGACCGCACTTTAATGAAAAAAATCTGCTAAGAATGATGTTTAATGGCACGCCCTAAAAGGATTCGAACTTTGACCCACGCCTTAGAAGGGCGTTGCTCTATCCAGCTGAGCTAAGGGCGCGTTGTAAAAGGAATATTAAAGAAGTAAATAGAGTGGTCGGCGAGATAGGATTTGAACCTACGACCCACTGGTCCCAAACCAGTTGCGCTACCAAGCTGCGCTACTCGCCGAAAAAGATGTGTAGCATTATAGTTTTCTTTCATGTTCAGTCAATAGTTTTTTTTATTTTACCATTAATCGTCTAAATTTATCGCAATTCGGCTTACATAAAATATGGTTTTTCTGACAAAATAGCAAACGTTTGTATTTTTTCTCATCGGAGACGCTAATGACCGCGCAAATTATTTCAGGAACTCAGTTATCCAATCAAATAAAGTCCAATGTCGCTCAACAAATTTCACATTATGTCGAACGAGGGAAACGAGCGCCGGGATTGGCGGTGATTCTGGTGGGCGCCGATCCTGCCTCGCAAGTGTATGTTGCTAGTAAACGTAAAAGTTGTACTGAAATCGGCATCACGTCAAAATCTTACGACTTGCCGGAAACTACCACAGAGCAGGCATTGTTGGAACTTATTGAGGAATTGAATCAAGATAATACGGTCGATGGTATCTTGGTGCAATTACCGTTACCAAAGCATATCGATAGCACCAAAGTGATTGAAAAAATTTCACCGGAAAAAGATGTGGACGGTTTTCATCCTTATAATGTAGGGCGTTTGTGTCAACGCATTCCGACGTTGCGTGCCTGTACCCCTTACGGTGTGATGAAATTATTGGAAACCACCGGTATTTCTTTCTATGGCAAGCATGCCGTCATTGTTGGTGCATCCAATATCGTCGGTCGTCCAATGGCGCTCGAATTACTGTTGGCCGGTTGTACCGTCACGGTGACACACCGTTTCACCGAGGATTTAGCAAGTCATATTCGTCAGGCAGATATTTTAGTCGTTGCTGTGGGCAAGCCAAAATTTATTAAGGGTGAATGGATTAAAGAAGGTGCAGTTGTTGTCGATGTGGGCATTAACCGCATTGATGGCAAATTGGTTGGTGATGTGGAATTTGAGATTGCAGCCGAGCGTGCAGCTTATATTACGCCGGTTCCAGGTGGCGTTGGCCCGATGACGGTGGCAATGTTGATGCAAAATACCCTTTTCCGCTTATGAAAAGCATGAAAATTTAGTGTAAAAAGTGCGGTTATAAAAAAATAACGTTTTTTTAGACTTACAAAAAAAGCCCTTGATTTGACTCAAGGGCTTTTCGACAAGGAAGAATTACATCATTCCGCCCATGCCTCCCATGCCACCCATACCGGCAGCGCCTAAATCGGCTTTTGTCGTCTTTCGGCAATTCGGTGATCATGCACTCGGTAGTGATCATTAAACCGGCGACAGAAGCCGCGAATTGCAATGCGGAACGAGTCACTTTAGTCGGATCCAAAATACCCATTGCGATCATATCGCCGTATTGCTCGGTACCTGCGTTATAACCAAAGTTTCCTTCGCCGTTTTTTTCACCGCACTTGCGACCACAGAGGCTTCTTCACCCGCGTTTGCGACGATTTGACGTAATGGGGCTTCCATGGCGCGAAGGGCAAGTTTAATACCAACGTTTTTGTTCTTCGTTGTCACCACGTAAGTCTGCTACTTTGCTGGCTGCGCGAATTAACGCCACACCACCACCGGCAACCACGCCTTCTTCCACTGCTGCACGAGTTGCGTGTAGCGCATCTTCCACGCGGGCTTTTTCTCTTTCATTTCTACTTCCGTTGCTGCGCCGACTTTAATTACCGCAACACCGCCGGCGAGTTTCGCCACGCGTTCTTGTAATTTTTCTTTGTCGTAGTCGGAAGTGGATTCTTCGATTTGTTGACGAATTTGTGCCACACGACCTTGGATTTGCGCTTCATCGCCGATACCATCGATAATTGTGGTGTTGTCTTTGTTAATGACAACGCGTTTCGCTTGACCAAGATCTTCAAGAGTGGCTTTTTCTAACTCCATACCGATTTCTTCAGAAATCACCGTGCCGGCAGTTAAAATCGCAATGTCTTGTAACATTGCTTTACGACGGTCACCAAAGCCCGGTGCTTTCACCGCAGCCACTTTTACGATACCGCGCATGGTGTTCACTACCAATGTTGCTAACGCTTCGCCTTCTACGTCTTCAGCAATGATTAATAATGGTTTACCTGCTTTTGCGACGCCTTCTAGTACCGGTAATAATTCACGAATATTCGAGATTTTTTTATCTACTAATAAAATGAATGGGTTATCTAATTCTACGGTCGCAGTTTCAGGTTTGTTGATGAAGTATGGGGAAAGGTAACCGCGATCAAATTGCATCCCTTCAACCACATCCAACTCGTCTTCTAAGCCGGTACCGTCTTCTACGGTGATGACGCCTTCTTTACCCACCTTTTCCATGGCTTGTGCGATTAATTGACCCACAATGCTGTCGGAGTTTGCGGAAATGGTACCCACCTGTTCGATTTCTTTAGAGGTTTCGCAAAGGTTTGGAAAGGGATTTAAGCTCGGCAACCACGGCAGTAACTGCTTTGTCGATACCGCGTTTTAAATCCATTGGGTTCATGCCCGCCACTACGGCTTTTAAGCCTTCGTTCACGATGGCTTGCGCTAATACCGTTGCAGTGGTTGTACCGTCACCGGCGGCATCATTGGCTTTAGAAGCAACTTCTTTCACCATTTGTGCGCCCATGTTCTCAAATTTATCTTCTAATTCGATTTCGCGTGCCACAGACACCCCCGTCTTTTGGTGATGGTTGGTGCGCCGAACGATTTGTCTAACACTACGTTACGGCCTTTTGGACCAAGAGTGACTTTTACTGCGTCGGCTAAAATATTTACGCCTTTTAACATTTTTACTCGAGCATCATTGCCGAATTTTACGTCTTTTGCTGCCATGTTTAATTTCCTTTTATTTCGTAGAGTGGGATTTATCCCACCATGATATCTAACGACATTAAGTGGCGGGATAAATCCCGTCCTATATTAGTTCAAAGTGCGGTCAGATTTTCGTGCGTTTTTTTATTCTTCAACAATCGCCAAAATATCGCCTTCGGAAATGATGAGCACTTCCTCACCATCGATTTTTCTGTTTTTTACGCCATAGCCATCGTTGAAAATTACGGTGTCGCCGACTTTAACGTGCATTGGATGAACGGAGCCGTTTTCTAAAATGCGTCCTTGGCCTACCGCTAATACTTTCGCGCGGGTGGATTTGGTTGCGGCGGAGCCTGTCAATACGATACCGCCGGCAGAGCGGGTTTCTACATCTTCACGTTTTAAAATGACTTTGTCGTGTAATGGACGAATCTTCATCTGAAATTTCCTCTATTTTTTTAGTTAATTAAAAAGTTTTTCTTATATGGGAATCATTTTTCGGCTTTCAAGGGAGTGTCGAAATTATTTTAACCGTTTATGCTCATCGACTTCTTTTTCAAATTCCGCGTCAATAATGTCATCATCTTTGCCGTGATAGCTGTGCTGGTTATAAAAAGTGCGGTCAGTTTTGAACATGTTTTGGCGAAACAACATGATTTTGTTGCTAAAGAATCTTTTTGAGAAGTTGACTGCCCTAATGGACTTAACAGAATGCAGGCTAGAATGTCAGTGACAAATCCCGGGATAACAAACAACACGCCGGCAATGAACCATATGGCGGATTTAAAAAGTGTTTCAGTGGGAATTTCGCCTTGGGCCAATTGTTTTCGGGTGTTAGTTAACATGAACCAACCGCGTGCACGAATTAACACAATACCTAGCATGGAGGAACCAATTAATAATAAAATCAGCATGATAATCCCAAGTTGACTACCAACCCAAACCAATAGACTGAGTTCTACGTAAATAAACAAAAAAAGGCGGCGAAGATAAAAATAATAAACGGCATAATGGCTCCTTGCCTAATGAGTTAAAAGATGGATCTTACCTACTTTATTTTTGTGGCGCAATCATTATTCATAAATACATCTTTCAGGTTACTAATCTGAAAAAAATAAAAATAAGTCGTAAATAGGCATAAAAATCTGTGACTTAGATCAATTAAATTTTTGGTCTAATTTTTCTATAATCTAAATGTTTTCAAAGCAACGTGTTATGTATAAAAGGAGAGCCCAAATGACACAATATAGAAAAGAAGTGGATTTATTAGGTGAACGTGAAGTTCCTGCAGATGCTTACTGGGGTATTCATACATTAAGAGCGGTAGAAAATTTTAACATTTCGAATGTCACCATTTCTGATGTACCGGAATTTATTCGTGGTATGGTGATGGTGAAAAAGCAGCAACATTGGCGAATGGTGAACTAGGCGCCATTCCACAAAAATATTGCAGAAGCAATTGTAAAAGCTTGTGATGAAGTGTTGGTGAACGGCAAATGTTTGGATCAATTCCCATCTGATATTTACCAAGGCGGTGCAGGCACTTCCGTCAATATGAACACCAATGAAGTGATTGCCAACTTAGCGTTAGAGATTTTAGGTCACAAAAAAGGCGAATATAAGTACCTTGACCCGATGGATCATGTGAACGCCAGCCAATCGACCAATGATGCCTATCCTACCGGTTTCCATATCGCTGTGTACAACAGCGTGCTCAAACTTCTCGAAAAAGTCGCTTATTTACAACAAGGTTTTGAAAATAAAGCGAAAGAATTCGAGAAAGTCTTGAAAATGGGTCGTACCCAATTACAAGATGCGGTGCCGATGACCGTTGGTCAAGAATTCAAAGCATTTGCGGTGTTAATGGCTGAAGAAGTGAAACACTTAAAAGCGGCAGCGGCACACTTGCTTGAAGTGAACATGGGCGCGACCGCAATCGGTACCGGTTTAAATACTCCGCAAGGTTATGTGCCTTCTATTGTGAAACATTTATCCGATGTTACCGGATTACATTGCACCGGCTCAGAGAACTTAATTGAAGCAACCTCAGACTGCGGTGATTATGTTTCCGTGCATGGCGCGTTAAAACGTACTGCGGTGAAATTGTCAAAAATCTGTAACGACTTACGTTTACTGTCTTCCGGTCCTCGTGCAGGCATTAAAGAAATCAACTTGCCTGAATTACAAGCCGGTTCCTCCATCATGCCGGCAAAAGTGAACCCGGTTGTGCCGGAAGTGGTTAACCAAGTGTGCTTCAAAGTGATTGGTAACGACACCACCGTCACCTTCGCTTCGGAAGCAGGTCAATTACAATTAAACGTAATGGAGCCGGTGATTGTACAAGCTATGTTTGAATCCATTGAGATTTTTAGGCAACGCATGTGTGAACTTACGCGATAAATGTGTTGATGGCATCACTGTCAACAAAGAAACCTGTGAAAACTACGTTTACAACTCTATCGGTATCGTGACTTACTTGAACCCATTCATCGGCCACCACAACGGTGACTTAGTGGGTAAAATCTGTGCGCAAACCGGTAAAGGTGTGCGTGAAGTGGTCTTGGAAAAAAAGGCTTGTTAACCAAAGAACAGTTGGATGACATCCTTTCCGTAGAAAACTTGATGAATCCGACTTACAAAGCTAAGTTAAATAAGTGAATTTAGTGAACAAATCGCCAAATAAATAGTCGAAGAGGTAACTTGTTTATTTAGGTTAAAATCAGCGTCTTAAGGGATTAGGGCGCTGATTTTTTTATTTGTTGACTTTTTAATAGGCGTGGGTCGGGCTAGAATAAGCGCTAAATTTTTCCAAGGAACATTTTACTAAGGAATTTGGAATAGGAAGAAGAGATGATGAAAAATGTATTGGTTATTCGTAATGATAAATTGGGTGATTTTTATGTTGGCGTGGCCATCGTTCGCCATGCTCAAAGCCTCCGATCCATCGCTAAAACTGACCGCACTTGTGCCTGCCTACACGGCAGATATCGCCCGTGCCTGTCCTTATTTGGATAATGTCATTATTGACGCGCCAAAAGATGATAAGGCCGCATTTCAGCGTGTCGTAAACGAGATCAAAGCACAGCAGTTTGACGCTATGATCAGCTTTTTTTCCAATACACATAACGCTAAATTAGCGTGGAAATGCCGTATTCATATCGCTTGGCGCCGGCCACCAAATGGGTGCAATTTTTTTATAATCATCGTTTAACGCAACGCCGCTCCCAATCCGCCAAGCCGGAATTTGAATATAACTTGGATTTGGCCCGTGCGTTTTTACGCGATCACAAGATCCCTGTGGTTGAACCGCACACACCGTATTTTTCCTTTGAGCAAAGTGCGGTGGATTTTCAGCGTGAATTTTTGTGCGACCAACTCAAGATCGATACCTCGAAAAAATGGATTTTTCTACACAGCGGTTCTGGCGGCTCCGCCAATAATTTATCGCTTACGCAATACGCTCAATTAATCCAAGGTCTCTTGCGCCATTTGGATGTCTATGTGATTTTAACCGCCGGTCCAAATGAAAGTGAAAAAGCCCGTGAATTGGCAGGACTGGTGCAGGATCCTCGGGTGGTGATTTATGACAAAAATAATGGGTTGGTGGATTTTGCGCTTTCTTTAGCCTGTGCCGATTTATTTATCGCCGGTTCAACCGGACCGTTGCACTAAGTGGCGCGTTAAACGTGCCGACCATCGGATTTTACGCAAGTCGTCGTTCTGCCACCCCTTTGCGTTGGCAGCCGATTAATGATGCCGATAAGCATTTAGCGTTCTGTCCGCCTAATGATAAAGCCAGTCAAACGGATTTGAGTCAAATTAGGGATTGATGAAAAGTTAGATGAAGTTATTCGCTTTATCGCGAAAGTGTGGAATGCGGTTGATAAAAAAATAGCGTATATTGCACTACCCAGCCAATGCCGAAGGCAAACATGAGCGATGCCGATGCCTAATACGCCGCCAAGTAGGAAACCGAATACACAGACCAACACTTCAATAGACGTGCGAACGATGCCGATTTTTCCAATGAAAATGTTGGCATAAAGCCGACCATTAAGCCGTCACGCGGGCCGGGGCCTTGATGGCAGGTTAAATAAAAGGCGGTGCCGATGCCGAACAATAAAATGCCGACAATAGCATAAGCAAAACGGGCATAAAAGTGCGGTCGGTTTTTGCAGTAAATAGGTGGTTAACCCCAAGAAGAAGGCGATCACGAAAATATTCATTACCGTTGCCAACCCAGGTTTTGAGCCTTAATGGAAACCACGCCAACATGACAATCATGCTGATGATCCAAGAGGCCCAACCTACGCTGAATTGGCCTTGTGTTGCCACCCCTGGGACAACACCGTCCGAGGTGCAGAGCCTAAATCCGACAACAATAACAACCCCTCGCCGAATCCAATGACCGTCAAGGAGCATAGCAAAACGCTGAGCGATTTGAATTCAATCGACCATAGCGATTTGGCGGCCCAAGTGGTGTGTGGAAAAACGTGAGGTTTTTCATGTAATGCGTAACCTGTGAGAATGGAATTTGTGTCAAATGGAGGGCATTATCCCAATCTTTCACCATTCTGTCTAAATAATTCTCTATTATTGAGGCCTAATTTTTGTGACGGAGATCACGTTATCTTCCCCGTAGAATTGAGTTTCACTCCATAAGTTTTTACAATGACCGCTCAATAGATAATTTTTCTTTTTATATATTCAGGAGCTGCCGTATGCAATCAACGATTCAAGATATTCTAGCTACTGTGAAATCTGATGCGTTGACTTGCCAGCAGAAACTGATGATTTTTAGGCAACATTGCCGAGCGTTTGATTGACCCACGCGAATTACTAGATTACACCGATGAAGAATGGCAATACATCGAAAATCAAATGATTTGCGACTTGAACGAGGGTTATGCCATTTATCGTCCACGTTATATTTTGCCGGATTACGATGTTTATATTAAAAACGGTTGCCAGTTTCTTGATTTGCCGGCACCGAAAGACTTGGATGAGGCATTGGACGGTTTATTGATTTTATATTCCCATGTCCCTTCCATTACGACTTATCCGGTGTATATCGGTCGCCTTGATGTGTTGTTGGATCCTTTTATTACCGATGAACAACAAGATTATGTCAAAATCAAACGCTTTTTTTGAATCACATTGATAAAAACCATTCCTGATTCCTTCTGCCATGCCAATATTGGGCCTTATGACACCAAGGCCGGTCGTCTGATTTTACAAGCGGTAATCGAGTTAGAAAACCCGACACCGAATATGACCATTCGTTACGACAAAAAGAAAACGTCAAGCGCATTTGCCGAATTGGCGGCGAAAGCCTGCTTATTGGTTTCCAAACCCTCTTTCGCCAATGATGCGTATTATATTTCCGACTTGGGCGAACAATATGGTATTGCCAGTTGCTATAACGCATTGCCTGAATGTGGTGGTGCTTACACCTTAACCCGCTTGCGTTTAGGCACGATTGCCCGCGCCTGCCAAAAGCACTGACGAAATGGTGAATCATTTATTACCGAAAGTGGCGAAATTGGCGCTTTCCACCATGGACAAACGACATAAATTTTTTAGTGAAGAAAGCAACTTCTTTAATACGGATTTTTGGTGAAAGAAGGTTTTATTAAAGCTGATAATTTCACTAGCATGATTGCCATTGTTGGGTTGGCGGATGCAACCAATCATTTGTTACAACAAGAAGGCATTCAAGAAACTTTCGGGCAAAAGTGCGCGCGAGAGGAAATTGCCACGGCGATTATGGATAAGTTGCAGGAAATTAATGACGCGCATCAAGGATTATATGTGGCGCGTACCAATAATCGTTATTTACTACATGCACAAGTCGGTGCCAGCAATCACGCGGAAGATCGCCAAAATACACCGGCACATCGCATTCGGGTTGGCGAAGAGCCGACCTTGTTAGCGCATTTGAAACAATCGGCGCCATATCATAAATATTTCCCGTCCGGCACCGGCGATTTGTTCGCTTTTTGACCAAACTTATACTGAACACTTAGATGCTGTGGTGGACATTATTGATGGTGCTTTTTGCATTAGGCTATCGCTATATCACTACTTATTTGAAAAATACCGATTTAATCCGCGTCACCGGTTATTTGGTGAAGAAAAGCGAAGTGGAGCGTTTCCGCAAAGGCGAAGCGGTGTTGCGAGATACTACATGGTACGGTTCCCGGTACGGATGATTGTGCCAAGGTGTTTGATCGCCAATTGCGCGATGAGCAGGGATGTGAAGGCGGCTTAGCACTTAAAAACGTTGTAAAAATGACCGCACTTTCGCAGATTTTTGTTCCTCTACATCGCATTATTCCTTTTTCCAACGTGGAAGGGCAGGGAAATCGAACAAGCATTTTTTCTGCAAGGTTGTAAGTTGAATTGCTTGTATTGCCATAATCCGGAAAACCATTGCGCGTTATACGCAAGAAAGCAAAGATGTGAGCTTGCAGTATTTATATGAACAGGTGATGAGTGCCGTGCCGTTTTATTCGCGGTGTGACCTTTTCTGGCGGTGAACCCACCATTCATCATCGCAAGTTGGTGCCATTATTTGTTGCATTGCGTGAGCAAAGGGTTAACCTGTTATTTGGATAGTAGCGGTTTTTGAATTCGATAAAATCAAACCGTTGATTGAGGGTGACGGATAAGTTTTTTTGTTCGATTTAAAAGGCGAAGGAATAGGTTTGCAATCCTTGTGTTTTGATCGGCAAAATCGTACAGGAAAAAGTGCCTACGCAATTGATTCCTTTACGACAACAAATTAAGACGGAAAACTTACAGCGCAATTTAAAACAATTTTGCAACGCTTGTTGGATTTGGATAAAGTGGAGGAAGTGCGGTTAGTTTTTGTGAAGGATTTTTTTCAACGCAGAACTACTGGTTCGATGCGTAGCCGAACTTCTCAAGTCTCATCCGCGGGTGTTGTTTAAGATCATTCGCATGCATAACAAAGGCGCGCGTGATAAGGAGGGACTAGCCCCTTTTATTCCGACGATTGAAGAAACGGATAAATTAGCAGATTATGGCAGACGTTGCGGTATTCAAAACATGGTAACGATTTATTAGCTAATTGTGACATCACTAACGAAATTCATTCACGTTTTTGATGGAAAACAAGTAGAATAGACAGACTTTTAATTCACTTACTTTTTGAGGTTCTTATGGACATTTTTAATTAGCATTATCAGGGATTTTTCGTGCTGTTAGGGATTGCCCTTTTATTCTCTAACAACCGCAGAGCGATAAACTTTCGTACCGTGTTCGGTGCATTGACCATTCAAATTGCGATCGGCGCTTTCGTGCTTTATGTACCGGCAGGCCGCACAGCTTTACAGGCAGCTTCCGATTTTTGTCGGTAAGATTATCAGTTTTGGTAACGAAGGGATTAGTTTCGTGTTCGGCGGTTTAACGGATCCAAGCCAAAGTTTCGGTTTTATCTTCGCTATCAAAGTATTACCTGTCATCATCTTCTTCTCTGCGTTAATTTCCTTGCTTTACTACATCGGTGTGATGCAAGTGATAATCAAGCTGATCGGCGGTGGATTACAAAAATTATTAGGTACGTCAAAAGCGGAGTCCATGTCTGCTGCTGCGAATATTTTCGTTGGGCAAACTGAAGCACCGTTAATCGTAAAACCGTTTATCGGTCGTATGACACAATCCGAATTATTTGCCGTAATGGTCGGTGGCGTAGCCTCTATCGCAGGTTCCGTAATGGCCGGTTATGCAGGTATGGGGGTTCCATTGCCTTATTTAATCGCGGCATCTTTCATGGCAGCTCCGGGTGGTTTGTTATTCGCTAAAAATCATGTTCCCACAAACGGAAAAACCGGATGACTCTTTAAAAGAAAGTACAGATGTTGAAAAACCGTCTAACGCCATTGAAGCATTGGCAAATGGTGCGCGTGACGGTATGCACTTGGCAATGAACGTGGGTGCGATGTTAATTGCCTTCGTTTCTGTGATTGCGTTAATCAACTGGATTTTAAGTAGCTTTGGTACACCTTTCGGGCAGCCGGATCTCACTTTACAAGTAATTTTAGGTTGGATTTTTAAACCGTTGGCATACTTAATCGGGATTCCTTGGGAAGAGTCTGCCATTGCCGGTCAAATGATTGGTTTTGAAATTGGCGGTGAATGAATTCGTTGGTTATTTGGAATTCGCCAAATATTTGCAACCTGATACTACTATGGTATTAAGTGAGAAAAAGCAAAGCAATTATCACTTTCGCCCTTTGTGGTTTTGCTAACTTCAGTTCCATTGCTATCTTAATCGGTGGATTGGGCGGTATGGCACCGAATCGCCGTAGTGATGTTGCCCGCTTAGGGTTAAAAGCGGTAGTTGCCGGTTCATTATCCAACTTAATGAGTGCAACGATTGCCGGTTTATTTATCGGTTTAAGTGGTGCCGTGTTATAAAGTGCGGTATGATTTCGCCATGTTTTTTTATGATGACACCACGACCTGTTCGTGGTGTTGTCGTTTCTAAGCAACGGAAACGTTTGCTTCACCATGTCAATAAGAGGAAAAGACTATGACTCCACATATTAATGCGCCAGCCGGTGCATTTGCCGATGCCGTATTAATGCCGGGCGATCCGCTTCGTGCTAAATATATTGCGGAAACTTTTTTGGAAAACGTGCAGGAAGTGACTAACGTACGCAATATGTTAGGTTTCACCGGCACTTATAAAGGTCGTCGTATTTCCGTGATGGCACACGGTATGGGGATTCCGTCCTGCTCTATCTATGCTAAAGAGTTAATCACCGAATACGGCGTCAAAAAAATGATTCGCATCGGTTCTTGCGGTGCTGTGCGAATGGATGTGAAATTGCGTGATGTGGTTATCGGTGCGGGTGCTTGTACCGATTCCAAAGTCAACCGTATTCGTTTTAAAGATAACGACTTTGCGGCTATAGCCGATTTTGGTTTAACCTATGCGGCAGTGCAAGCAGCAAAAGAGTTGGGTGTAAAAAGTACGCGTTGGTAATTTATTCTCCGCCGATTTATTCTATACCCCGGACGTAACAATGTTCGATGTCATGGAAAAATACGGCATTCTTGGCGTGGAAATGGAAGCTGCCGGGATTTATGGTGTTGCAGCGGAATATGGCGTACGTGCATTAACCATTTGCACCGTATCCGATCACATTCGCACCCATGAACTAACTACCGCAGAAGAACGTCAGTTAACCTTTAACGAAATGATCAAAGTGGCTTTAGAAGCTGTTTTTAATTGATGATAAGGCTGAGTAATGTTAGCGCATAGTTATTTTTAACGTAAAAAGTACAGTTAAAAATATTAGCAAATACAAAGGATATTTTTTTACTTTGTATTTGCTTTTTATAAGAAAAGTAAAAAAATATAACATTCAAAAATCTTTTTAAGAACTATTTTTAAAAAAAGTAGATAAATAATTGTTGAACTAAGTTTTTTTGGTTATTTGTCTGACAGTCAATTTTTAGAATAATTTAATATTTATAATAACCAATGGAACACAAAATGAAGAACTCACCTTATCTGTTCAAGATAGCATTTATGAGTGGTATTTCGCTTTCCACAATACCACTAACATACGCCAACCAAACTCCAATTGATGTCGAACGTGAAAAATTATTATTTTTCCAGACAGAGCGAAGCTGAATTAAAAACAAGCCATTCCGAAATTAGAGACCTTATTTCAACGCACCAAAAGATTTAAAAAGTTCGCGATGATTTAATCGCCCTTTATCTCCGTAGCAATCAATCAGCACAGGCGCTAAGCGTATGTAAGGATTGTGTTCCAAACCAATTTTCCGAAAGTGAATTGGAGAATCTTGGTAAAAGCTGCCCGGAATGAAAAAAACAATTCCAACGCTCTTTTTGAATTGTACTCTCAATTAAACCGCAAATATCCGAAAAACCCGAATGGTTTATTAGGTTCTGCTTTGGTGGCTACTGAATTAAAATTATGCCATCGCAAAAAGATGCGCTTATTCGTTATAAAAACGTTTTTGGGACAGATGCGGGATATCTTGATGCACAAAAGCTATTTATTGGATTTTACTGAATCCGATATGGTGAAGTAGGGACGTTGGCAAAAAGAATTGGATCCGAAAAATACCACTCTTGCTACGAATTTATATCGTTTTAGCATCCAGATATAACATGCATCCGTTGCAAGAAAAAAATTACAACGTGATTATCCGGATTTATTCGGCCAAAAGATCAACTTTGGTTTGAGCATGATAAAGCGGTTTCTTCTGCCAAGAATGCGGCAGGCGAGCGGGAATATTTAAAAAAATCATTTGCAGAATTGACCGCACTTTTACATTGAGCCGGCACATCCGCTTTATCAACAAACACAGCTTGACCGATTTGTGTTGGGTGTACGACTTCATAAATTTGATGAAATTGAACGTGATTATAATACGTTAAAAAGATTTACCAAACTCGCCGATTTATTTTGCAGGAAGCCTTGGGGATTATCGTTTGGCTCAAGGTTCGCCGCATCAAGCCTTAGCAACATACGAAGCGATTGTTCAACAATATACGGAAAAAGAAGCAGCCGATTAGCGACGGATTGTTCTTGAAAAATGTCTTTAGCTGCCAGTGACGCAGGAAAGTTTGCTTTAGCCCAACAATATTTGGAAAAAGTGAAAGATACGCCTTACGTGAATGACTATACACGTACTTCTCGCGTGGTAAATCCATCTTACGATGAGCGTTATTTTGGCTTGGCACGTTTAGCGTTATGGCGTGGCAATACTCGGTTGGCACAAGCATTAGTGGATGCGCGGGCATTGGATAAAACGCCCGGCGATCCTTGGGTATTATTGCAAAAGCCGATTTAGAACGTGGCCGTCATAATTTTTGATGATGCCAAAATCTGGGCGCACAAAGCCGAGGTTTTCTTCCCTGGGGACGAGGATAAGAAATTTGTGCGTTATTCGTTAATTGAAACGGCACTAAGACAAAATGACTTACCAACGGCCACACGCTTAATTAATGAGATGAGTAACAAAAGAAAAAGGAAGAGGCTCAATCATTGATTGAACGCTATGATTTGGCACATAGCGGTCGCATTGTCGGCAATATTAACTTGCAACACCGTACGTCTGCACCAATCAAACAACACAATGAATTTTTGCAAAAATTATGCGATTTACACACCAAAAACTAACAATGGACATGATGTGTATGTACGTTATTTAGAAACCCATTCACCGGTGGGGCGTAGTGACTTGAATGCACAATTTGTTGGCGTTGGTTCCGAGCTGAATTTCTATCCTTTTAATATGAATCTTGAGGTAGGGCAAGGCATTAAGCTAAACAAACGAACTTATGTCACATCTGATTTAAGTTATGAATTAAACCAACGTTGGAAATTTAACTTAAGTGGCCACCTAAATGGTAGCCAAGTGCCTGTGAGAGCAGCGGCGCAGAATGTGTATACCAAAGGCGGCGGACTGTCCTCCACATATACCTATTCCGATTGGTTCATTTTAGGCGCCGGCGCTTATTTCTCTGATTTTAGCGATGGTAACTTAAGACGCGATGCGAATTTATGGTTGAATACCCAAACCTTTAAACACGATCGTTGGACGCTGACCAATAATTTCCGTGTGGATTACATGAAAAACAAAACCATTGCATCGGCTGATTATTATAATCCGTCTAAAGCAGTGGGGTATGAGGCCGGCGCAGATCTTGCGTATTATCAACCATGGGATCACAAAATCATCCTAACACATCATTTAAAAAGGCTCTTTGGGGGCTTATAAACAACAAACCCAAGATCGTGCCAAAACATGGTCAATTGCTTATGGACATGAGTGGCGATGCGAAGAAATACAGCCTTTCTTATGAGATCGGGCGTAAAAAGAATATTTATGACGGTAACCCCGAATTTAATAACTTCGGCAATTTAGCCTTTTCACTGTATTACTAATTTTCGGTGGGATTCATGAAAATTTTACAAAAATTAACACAATTTATTATTTTTACATTAGTTTTTAACCGGAACGGTGTTTGCGCAAGATCGTTACGCTGTGTTGGCCTATCATTCAGTAGTAGATGATACGGCGTCAAAAGAAGAAAAAAATATTATTTCCCGCAAACTATTTCCACAAATTTGTTAATTAGTCATTTTAATTGGTTGAAAGATAACGGTTATAACGTGGTAAGTTGGCAGCAAATTATTGACGCGGAAAAATGGCAAAGGTACTTTTGCCGGATCATGCCGTATTGCTCTCTTTTGATGATGGTTATGCCACCATGTATAACGTGATTTACCCGATCTTAAAAGCCTATAACTATCCCTGCCGTATTTGCACCGGTTTCCAGCTGGTTAAATACACCGGTAACGAAAGAAAAATTCCTTATGCAAATACGTATCTTCCTCGTAGCGTTTTTGTGACTTGGGAACAAGTGAGTGAAATGGAAAAAGCGGTTTAGTGGAAATTGCTTCACATACTCATGACTCCCATCATGGGGTGCGCGCTAATCCTGCAGGTAGTCAACTTCCGGCAGTTATTTCTCCGGAATATAAAAATAATAAATATGAGACTAAGGCTGAATACCGAAATCGTTTAGTACGTGATTTCACGCTTTCTTCTCAAAGCATTCAACGTGAAGTCGGCAAGAAACCACGCATTATGGTTTGGCCCTATGGTCAGTTTAACAATACTGCAGTCGACGTTGCTCGCGAAGTCGGCATGAGCCATCACTTTTCGTTAGGTGAAAAACTGATTAACAAAGTGGGCGATAAATATATCGGGCGTTTGTTAATTGACACGGAAACTGGCTTTTTCGACTATTAAACATTATCTTGACGGTGTGAGTGATGAAGTAAAAATGCCACGTGTTGTGCATATTAAGTTAGATGACATTTACAACGTCGATAAAAAACAGCAAGCCAAAAATTTAGACGTCTTAATTGAACGGATTTACCGCTACGGCATTACGACCGTTTATTTGCAGCCTATTCCGATGCTGATGGCGATGGCGTAGCAGATGCGTTGTATTTCCCAAATAGCTATTTTGCCGATTAGAGACGATATTTTCAGTCAAATTTCATGGCAATTAAGAACTCGCGCTGAAGTTAAGGTATATGCTTGGATGCCGATATTGGCGTTTGATTTGCGAAATAGCGTAAAAGATGCCGAGTATATGGTGAATAGCCGCACTAATCAACCACGACTTTCTCCTTATAGCCGTAAGAATATTGAAATGATTAAGTCTATTTATAACGACTTATCGTTCCACGCCAAATTTGATGGCATTTTATTCAGTGATGATGCCTTCCTTAGTGATTTTGAAGGCATGTCGAGTCACGGTAATCAAAGTGCGGTTAATTTTGCAACTAAACAGAAAACCGATGATTTAATTAAGGTAACTGATCAGTTGGTGGAAGGGGTAAAACCGTATTTCTTGTTTGGTACAAATGCCTTAAGAACTGCGCGTAATATATATGCCTCGGTGATTACTGAGCCGAAAGCAGAGGCGTTGTTCGCACAAAATCTTAGCGTCTTATCCAAACACTATGACACGACGGTCATTATGGCGATGCCTTACACGGAACATGAACAAGATATTTCGAGAGAGAAGCAAAAAGCATGGTTTGAAACCTTGATTAATAATGTGAAAGCACAAGTACCATTGGATAAAGTACTCTTTGAGTTCCAAACTGTGAATGGGCACACACAAAAAGCAATTCCGGAAAGTGAGTTAATTAGTTGGATTCAGTTATTACAGAAACACAACATTTATAGTTATGGCTATTATCCGGATAACTTCTTGAAAGATCAGCCAAGCATTCAACAAATGCGTCCTTATATGTCGGTTAATACCAAAGCAGGTAAACCCTAAGGATAGATAATGAGCGTATTTGACACATTAAGTATATTTGTTTTCATGTACCCGGCCGGTATGGCAGTTTATTGGTTTATGGCCGGTGCTTGTTATTACCTATTAAAGGAAGGCAAGCTAAATGAACCGATTTCCCGCTATATGCCTGAACATGATGTGCCGATGATCAGTCTTATGGTGCCTTGTTATAACGAAGGTGACAACTTAGATGAATCGATCCCACACTTGTTACAACTGAGATATCCGAACTACGAGCTAATTTTTATTAATGACGGTAGTAAAGATAACACCGGTGAAATCATTGACCGATGGGCGGCGAAAGAAAAGAAAATCACTGCATTACACCAAGAAAATCAGGGCAAAGCGAGTGCGTTAAACCATGGTTTAACCATTGCCAAGGGGAAATACGTTGCCTGTATTGACGGGGATGCTGTGTTGGATTACTACGCATTGGATTACATGGTGCAAGCCTTAGAGAAAGATCCAAAATATGCTGCGACTACGGGCAATCCGCGTGTGCGTAATCGTAGTACGATCCCTGGACGCTTACAGGTGTCCGAATTTAGTTCCATCATTGGTTTAATTAAACGCGCGCAAGGTTTAATGGGAACCATCTTCACCGTTTCCGGCGTCTGTTGCTTATTCCGTAAAGATGTTATGGAAGAAATCGGCGGGTGGAGTACCAACATGATCACTGAGGACATTGATATCAGTTGGAAAATCCAGATTGCGGGTTACAACATCATGTACGAACCGCGTGCACTTTGTTGGGTGTTAATGCCGGAAAGCATGAAAGGGTTATACAAACAACGCTTACGTTGGGCGCAAGGTGGGGCTGAAACTATCATTAAATATTTCCCGAAAATTTGGCATTGGAAAAATCGCCGCTTATGGCCCATGTATATTGAATACTTTGTCACGGCTATCTGGGCAGTGCTTTGGGTATTATTTACGATCTTTACTTTGGGACAAAAAAATTTATTTTCGGCATTGACATTCAAAACATGAGACTGTTTGAAACTAACATTTCAATTATGTTTTTGCTTTCTTTTTACAATGTATTTTAAGTTTATATATCGACTCAAGATATGAAAGGGACCTGTTGCGTTATGGGCTATCCTGTATTTGGTATCCTTACGTTTATTGGCTATTAAATACGGTGACATTGTTGGTAGGTATTCCGAAGGCAATTTTTAGAAATAAATCTAAATTTGCCGTATGGACAAGCCCGGACAGAGGAGTATAGATATGTCTTCGTCAGATGAATTACAAAAATCCATGGTGATTGATAAAAGTAATCACCTCTCCTTTAAAATGCTTGCCAAAAACTTTATTTTTGGATCTGCTGACTTGGGGATTATGGATATACAGTATTGCGTTTATTATCAAGTATGCAAAAGGTATTTTTTTACCCGTCCGATCTTAGAGGAATCCACGACGTGGTTGGCCTTATGTTCCTCGCCGCCATTGTACTTGTGGTGGCCACATTTTTTTCTGGTCGATAATTTCTAAGGGAAGACGTCAGAAAGAGAGAAAATAAAACAAAAAGTGCGGTTAAAAATAATTAAATTTTTTAACCGCACTTTTTGTTATTAATTTCTAAAATCAGAAGCTATATTTCAAGTTAGAGAAATATACACGCCCTTCTTCCGGATAACCCGCCTGATAGTAATAGTTTTTTATCAAACAGATTAGACACTCCTGCCTCCACACTGAATTGTTTCGTTACATCATAGATCACTTTTTGCATTGGTGACACCAAAGGCGGAAAGTTTGACTAATTCGGCTTTTTTTGCCGATGCCATCGGTGCTATAACGACCATGTTCCGCTTCTTGGCTGACATAGAGGGATAGGTTTGGCATGACTTTCCAATCCACATAAGCAAAGAATTTATGTTTTTGGAATATTGCGAATGCTGTAGTTTGTGTTCATTTTGTTTTTCGCACGAGTGTAGGTGTAATTCGCACCGAACGTTAAGTTATCTGTCGCAAAAATAGTCGCCGCAAGTTCTACGCCTTTAAAGACTTCTTTGCCATAGTTGACATTTTTCCATACCGTTTTTTTGTTTCACCGGTTCAATGGCATCTTTGACTTCAGAATAGAATAAAGCACCATCTAATCGTAGCCAATCACCAAAAGTTCGCATATAACTGGTTTCATAGTGATATGCCGCTTCAGGGACCTCAGGTATGGATTCGGTTCGGTAGAGCCAAAATCGACGTGAATAACGATCTTTCATGGTTGGGAAACGCGTTTTTTTAGCGAAACCAAGGGTGAATTCGTCATTTTGATCGAAACTATGTACTAATTTGAGTTGGTAGTTGAACGCATTTTTATTACCAACATTAAATGGGCAAAGCGCATTGGTGGTGCCTAGGCTCTCACATCGATTTTCACTTTCATAACTTTCCGCACGTTTTGCTTCACGGTGATCAAAACTGACACCTGTAATCAGTTTGGTTTTGCTCCGAGAAGGTATGCGTGTTTTCTAATCCGAAGCTGTATGTTCTGTCTTTGCTTGTTTCAACCGGATCAAAGCGATTGTATTTAGGATATTCGGTGTGACCACGATGCACATCGAATTTTTGCAATAGAGGAGAATTTAATCAGATCTTTTTCGGTTAAATTACCGCCTAATTCAATGCCTACACCATAAGAATAATCTCTGTAATAGCTGTCTCCATTTTTAATGGATTTTTCTGGGTCTAATGTTTAATGTTTGTGTGCTAAATGTCGCATCGTCAAAGCTAGAAAGTTTATTTTTAAATGTGTCGTAGAACACTTTTGTATTCAGATACAAGTTGTGGGAATCAAATTGCGTATGGGATAAGAAATAAATGCTGTCTTTATTCCATTCCGGCCAACGCCAGTAACGATCTTGGGAATTTTTTTATTTGCACCGGAATATAAGGGTTGCTGTTTATTGCCTTTTTGGGTGGAAAGTACCAATGCATATTCATCGGTCGTATTTGGGGTAAATGCCATTTTTAAGCTGAGTTTTTTATCCCGTTGTACCGAGTTTTCCGCACGGCCGCCATCATCGCCTTTGGGATTGATTTGATGATAATGTTTAGAAAGCTGTAAACCTTGTTTTTTTCTACAAAAGAGCCACTTAATTGTGCGTAGAAATATTCTTGTTTTGTGCCTAAGTTAAAATAAGTTTGGTTTGTACCGGTATCACCGCTGCGACCATGAGCGAAACCGTAACCGATTGTGCCTTCAAAGAGTTGAGTTGGTTTCTGGGTAATCAGGTTTACCGCACCGCCCAACGTATTGGCACCATATAAGACGGAACTTGCGCCTTTGGAAATATCCATGCGGGACAAATCAAAGGTAGTAAAACGACCGATGTCCATATTGCCGTCATAAGGCACATACACCGGAACACCGTCGATAAAGATTGGTACACGGCGGGCATCAAAACCACGTACTAACAAATTATGTTCACTGCGCGCCCCGCTACGTTCTAAAAATACGCCCGGTGTGGTTTTCGCCACATCAGAAACGCGAATTTGGTTGTTTTTTTGTAAGTCCGTCTGATTAATACGGGTGGTGCTTAAATCCGTCGATTTATCGGCAATCACCTCAATTTGCCCAAGCGTAAAAACCTCTTCGGCATACGCGGTTGTGCAAGCCATGGCAATGGCAATGGCAGTGCAAAGTAATGTTTTTTTCATCTTAATGTCCTTTTAAGTTTAGATTCGATAGGGGTGGCGTAAAGCGAAGTTTCAGCGCAATCGTAGCGGCAGCAAAAATCTTCTCGTCGTTATGCGGAAAATTTTGCCGCAAAGTGCGGTGAATATTTTTACGTTTATTTTTCCCTGCCACCAATTCTTGTTGTAGCGTGGCTAAATTCAGGTTTAATTGCTCGGCAATTTGCACAATGGAAAAATGCTCAAAGGTCATGATCAGACGATCTAAATTGCAATAACTCGGATAGCGATTGCGTAGCACCAAATCGGCAAATTGTGTATTGATTTTCACCAGTTTATTTTTACGGTTTTAGCATGTGACAACAAACCGGCAACCAGCAATAGGGCAAAGCTAATATGAACGTTAAGTAATGAGTCTATCGGCAACCCCAAAGTAGCCCCACGCCACTTATCACCACACACAGCAAACTGATAATTAGCACGCACAACAGCAAAAATTTGTAAATAACCTCAAACTTCATGATCTTTATCCAATAGAGTTAAGGGAAAAATATAACGATATATATTGATAGCTATAGCGTAATTATTCTAGCAAATTTCAGGTTATATATTCAAAAAAATATATCGGGTTTTAGTAGAATTCAAAACGTTATTTTTTTATGACCGCACTTTTAAGGATTGATGATGAAAAAATGGTTTGGGTTATTTCTTGCTCTCTTTTTTGCTCATTCTGTGTTGGCAGAAAATACGCCTACGATATTTTGGGCGGGAGAGCTTCCGCCTGTGCAAAAGATTGACAAAGTCTTAAGCGCGGGTAATCCGAGTGACGTGTTATTGCTATCGGTCGCGCCACAGAAAATGGTGGGACTGGCAGGCTTTAACATGGCATCGCAAGGTGGCAAGTTATTTCCTGCTGAACAACAAGCGTTGCCGACAATAGGCAAAATTGCCGGCAAGGGTAGCACGCTTTCTGCGGAAAAAATCGTGGCGTTGCAGCCGAATTTGATTATTGATGTGGGGAATGTCACGCCGAATTATATTGACCAAGCTAAGCGTATTTTTGCCCAGACCGGCGTACCTTATCTATTATTAGACGGCAGACTTTCTACCACGCCAAATACCTTGCGTGAATTGGGGAAAATGGTTGGGCGTGGAACAATTAACGGAACAGCAAGCACAATATGCGGAAGAAAACCTTAAAAAAGTGCGGTCGATTTTTCCGCTGTTTTACAACAAACTGCTTACTTGGCGCGCAGCGCTCGATGGCTTACTAAACCGGGCAAAAAGGGTCTATTCATACTGAAGCCATGGAGTTGGTGGGGTTGCGGAATGTAGTGGAAGGGGAATACAAAGGCTTAACGCAAGTGTCTATGGAGCAGTTGTTGCTTTGGAATCCCGACATCATTCTGACGCAATACGCCGAATTTTTCCAAACCATCAAAAATAATCCGCAATGGAGCCAATTAAGTGCGGTGAAAAAAATCAGCGCGTTTTTCATTCCCTAACCAGCCGTTCGGTTGGCTCGATTCACCGCCAAGTTTGAATCGCTTGCTTGGCGTGCGTTGGTTACAACATTTGCTAAGCAACAAGCCGATGGCAGACTTCGCGCCGGAAGTGCAGCGTTTTTATAAATTGTTCTACCACATTGATTTGACAACAGCACAGGCAGAACAACTGCTGAAACAAGGACAATAATGCAACAATTTATCCAACGTTCCCCACGAATTTTTCTTTTTGCTACTGATTGCACTGTTAATCGGCAGTATTTTTGTTTGCCTTGAATGTGGGTAAATTTCCCATTTCACCAAGCCAATTATGGCAAACAGTAGTCTGTTCATGGGATTCGCAATGTAACGCCGATTCACCGATTCACACCGTGTTATGGCAAATTCGTTCTCCGCGCATTGTGGTGGCATGTTTAGTGGGGGCGGCGTTGGCTTGTGCGGGGGCAACCTATCAAGGCATGTTTAAAAATCCATTAGTTTCACCGGATATTTTGGGTGTATCTGCGGGAGCAGGATTGGGCGCATCCTTAGCGATTTTTACAGTTTGCCGATGTTTTACATTCAGCTTTTTGCTTTTCTTGGTGGTATTTCTGCGGTCTTTTTGTGTCTCGCTCATTGCTTCTCGCAGTAAAGATCAAGACCCGATTTTGGTTTTAGTCCTTGCCGGCATTGCCATTGGCTCTTTGCTTGGTGCGGGCATTTCATTATTAAAAAAATCTCGCCGATCCGTTTACTCAACTGCCTTCCATCACGTTTTGGTTGCTCGGCAGTTTAACCGCCATCACACCGAAAGATGTGCTGCAACTGGCACCGATTTTAATGCTTGGCATGGCACCGTTATTTTTATTGCGTTGGCGTTTAAATTTGCTTTCGTTGGAAGAGGAAGAGGCGCGCAGTTTAGGTGTGCCGATTAAAAGCTACCCGTTACATTTTGATTATTTTCACCACCATTTGCACCGCAAGTGCGGTGTCGATTACAGGCATTATCGGTTGGGTCGGATTGCTCGTGCCACACATTGCCCGCTTGTTGGTGGGGGCGAATTTTATTTTGCTGTTGCCAACCTCTTTGTTGCTTGGTGCAAGTTTTCTGTTATTAACGGACACCTTGGCTCGTACCATTGCCGGCATTGAACTGCCTCTTGGTATTCTCACTTCTGCGTGTGGCGCGCCGTTCTTTCTTTATTTGTTATTGCGGGGCAGACGATGAATTTGATCGAAACCCATGATTTAGCCATTGGTTACGGCAACAACGTTTTTAATAAATAACATCAATTTCTGTCTAAAGGAAAAACAAATTTGTTGTTTATTGGGGGCTAATGGGGCAGGAAAGAGTACCTTTTTGAAAACCTTGCTTGGTTTGCAACCGGCATTACAAGGCGAAGTTTATTGGCAACAAGAGCCGCTTTCTGCTTATACACCGGCGGAATTGGCGCGCAATATTGCCCTATGTGCCACAAGCGCACCAACATTTGTTCCCGTTTTTAGTGCAGGACATGGTGTTGATGGGGCGCTCAGCCTTTTTGAAGTGGTATCAAACGCCAAAAAGCGGAAGATAAAGAATTGGCACTGTCAGCGCTTGCCGATTTACAAATCGAACATCTTGCCAATCGTTATTATCCTGAATTGAGCGGGGAGAAACAACTTGTGCTCATTGCTCGTGCTATTGCACAGCAAGCCAAATTGTTGGTGATGGATGAGCCTACCGCAAGCCTCGATTTTGGCAACCAAATTCGTGTGTTGGAAAAATCAAACAGCTGCAAGTGCAAAATATCGCCTTGCTCATTACTACCCATAATCCACAACAGGCCATGTATTTGGCAGAAAATATTTTATTGCTTGATCAAGAATATGGTTTCCAACAGGACTCGCAGGAACGGCTATTGACCCTAGAAAACTTAGCCAAAATCTACCGCACTTCTGTGCCTAATTAGCTCAGCATTTGAATTTTTTTAAGGGCGGTTCTTTTGACCGCCCTTTATCCTAATTTATCCTTTCAATTTATTCTTACGACGTTGTAAGAAATAGACTAAGACCAATAATAACGCACAGCCTAAAGAGACGATAAATAAGCTACCGAAGAAACCGTTCCAGTGGAAGGATTGAATAATCCATGCCAACGGCGCACCGGCCGCGGCTGCACTGATATAGGCAAATAAGCTCACAAACCCGGTGGAGGAACCGGAAGCATATTTGTGGGAGTTTTTCAGCGGCTGCCATCGCAATTAGGGAATTGCGGTCCGAAAATAAAGAAACCCATTAAGAAGAACAGACCATTGATAATAATAGGATTATCGCTTGGGACAAACCACAAGGCGAGAGACACGGAGATAATACCTAACACATAAATAATGTTCATTTGAGTACGGTTGCCTTGGAAAAACTTATCGGAGCCCCAACCGGCAAATAATGCACCCAAGAAACCGCCCACTTCAAAGAAGCTAACTGCCACATTGGCTTTTAATAAATCATAGCCGTGGGTTTCGGTTAAATATAAATTACCCCCAGTCGTTAATGCCCGTACGGATAATGTAAATAAAGCACCAAGAGAACGCAAGCGCCCAAATTATGCCGTTTTTGAACACATAGGTTTTCAAAATTTCCCAGCTTGATAAGCCAACGCCTTCGCTTTCGTGCTCTTTTTTTCGGCAATGTCGTTACGCCATTCGCCAACAGTCGGTAAGCCCATGGAAGCAGGACGGTCGCGCAACAGGAAGCACAGGGCGAAACCGACCACACAGGCGATGATTCCCGGCACGATCATACCGTAGCGCCAACCCCAATAGAGCGTTATTGCACCGGCGAGCAACGGAATCAACGCACCGCCGAGGTTGTGTGAGGTGTTCCAAATCGCCCACCATAGGCCCCGCTCATTGCGTGAATACCATGTGTTTAGAATCTTAGAACAAGGTGGCCACCCCCAGCCTTGGAAGAAGGCATTAATCATCCAAAGGGTAATGAACACAAACACCGAGGAACTCAAACCGAATAGGATATTCACCACACCGGTCATCATCAAACCGATCCCCATAAAGTAGCGCGGGTTTGAGCGGTCGCCTAATACGCCCGATAAGAATTTAGAAACACCGTAAGTCAAATAAAACGCCGTGCCCATGATCCCGATGTCGGATTTTTGCAACCCCAAATCCGTCAACATCGCCGGCATCACGAAGTTAAAACTCTTTCGCGTAAAATAAAATATCGCATAACCGATGTAACTGGTAATCATCAGGTGCATACGCCAATAACGATATGTTTTGTCAATTTCCTCTTTGCTTTTCGTTACCGGTAAATCCGGTGGGATACTAAAAATGCCCATTGTTTTCTCCTCTCTTCTATGATTTAAGTAACAAAATCGATTTTGCGAGTATAGTGCAAAATAAATACAAAAAAGGTGACATAGCTCAACAAACACCTAGAAAGCGGTATTATTTGCAGATGAATAAGTTGTTTATATGCATTTATTGAGATTTTGCTATAGTTAACCTATTCATGCTGGCAGATAATGAGTTAAGGAGACACAATGGACTTACATAACATTCGTGAAGAATATCGCAAGAAAGTGCTTTTCCCAACAGGAATGCAACGTTAATCCCTATCATACAATTTGAACATTGGCTGGATGACGCCATCAAAGCGCAGGTTAACGAACCTACCGGCATGAACCTTGCCACCATCAACGAAAACGGGCGACCGAGCAGTCGCATGGTGTTATTAAAAGAAGTAAACGCGCAAGGTTTTTGTATTTTTTTACCAACTATCACAGCCGCAAAGGGACTGGCTATTGAACAACATCCTTTTGTCGCCTTAACCTTCTTCTGGCCGGAATTGGAACGCTCCGTGCGCATTGAAGGCAAGGCGGAAAAATCCCTGCCGAACAATCCGATGCCTACTTCGCCAGTCGGCCATACACCAGTCGCATCGGCGCTGGGCAAGTGAACAAAGTGCGGTCATTTCCGGCTACAAATCGTTAATCGCCAAAGCCGCACTTATCGCCGCCCAACATCCGCTCAACGTCCCCGCCCACCTCACTGGGGCGGCTACCTCGTCACCCCCCGACCGCATCGAATTCTGGCAAAGGCAGACCCAGCCGCCTACATGACAGAATTTGTTATTTGTTAGAAAAACGGGAATGGAAGAAAGTGAGACTGTCACCGTAGAAACGCTAGAAAAATGACCGCACTTTTTGAGGGAAAGTGCGGTGAGATTTTTGGGTGAAGTATTAATGTCGTTGATCGCGCCACTGCCTAGGCTAGTATTTATACCAAGAGCTAATCATATTTTTTTCTAAAGATATAGTCCAATGAGGGTTAAATTCATTGGTTTTATCAATATCAATTTCGTAACCATAAATATCATTTTCAAAGCTGTATAAGCTACCGTAGTTTTTGTTCAAAAATATATTTTATAGCGTATATTATTAGTTGTTTTTGTTGCAATTAAGGAAACAATCCAGTTATTTTTGAGAAACTCTTGATTTGCACCTAATGTTACTTCTATATGTTCGCTTTGAACGATAAATGCACAAAAACAACATCCACTCCATAGATTATCTGGATACTCTACAGTTCCTAGTTTTCCATAAATCATTTGAGAAAAAAATCCGTATCAACTAAATTTGCACATGTTACATCTGCTTCAACTAAGCTATCCATTGACATTATGCATTCTTGGAAATTCGCCTCTCTTAACGATGCTCCCCAGAAATTTACATTATCCAATTCTAGTTTATTAAATATAAAGTGATCTAAGTTTGCTGCTTGCAGTTTTAAGCCTGATAGATTTAATTTTTTTCACCATTATTTTTTTCTTAAGAATAAACATTTTTAACTTATTTTTTTATCTAGACCGATGAGATTAAAATCCATGCCGGCTAAACATAATTCATTTGTACTATTGATATGTTTAATTAAATTATCTCCACCATCTGATAGTAATACATAGGTTATAGCAATACCTAGGGTTACTATGTCCATTTTTCTTTTAACTTATTCAATATTTCTTTAAAACGGATTTTTATCTCTATTAGTATCTTGGTTAAGTTGAAAGTAGTGGCTTTCAATTCCTATACTATAAAGTTCTTTTTATAAGTTTTTTTGTTGTAGTGCTAACCAAGATGAAATTAATAGATTAAAAAGCAGGTAGCCTAAAATCAACGCCTCTTTCTCCTCTATAAAATGGCAGTAAGTTATAAATTGCTGCTATTTGCAATCCTACCGCTCCCTCTTGTTTACTATGTGTTGTTAATAATAAATTTTGAGGCTCGGTATATTCTAGAGTTTTTTTCAGTTTCTTTTTTTCTGAACTAGATAAAGATGATTTTTTTCTTTTATAATAACTTTACTTTCAATCAGATGACTTCCACTGATCCATTCTGCAAGTTTTTGGAACTCTTTTAAGATTTGTGTCTTTTTCTAGCATTTTTCTATCTGATGGGACGAATTTTTTTATCCCTAAAGTACCAAATTATAAAAGCGATAGGAGATGAGATAACTAATGTAAACAGCGTCCAGAAACCACTTGAGCTTATGAGTTTATCTTCATCTAATTGAAGTAGTGATATAAATCCTTTTACATTTAGCAGGATAATTAATGAGATACAGGATGTTAGCAAAACTTTTACTGCATTATTAGTTTTTACAGAAGTATTTTTATATCTGAGGACAGAGTTAATAACCATTGCTTTAATTTAGTGAGTTCAAGTTTGTATTTATCTAAGAGTCTTTTTATATAACTTTTTACTATTCATAGTTTTTCCTTAAGTTTATTTATGTAAATCATTATAGTTAGTAAGTCACTTACTCATATTAGGATTATCATGAATAATATTTACTCCATACAACGGTACATTCACCACCCAATCCTGTTCCTTATAATCCGCCATGGAAAACCGTAAGGCGCGTTTCGGTTGAAATTGATCCACATAGACTTTTAAACTCTTCGCTTTCAAATTTTTCTTCGGCTTTGACTTCGATTGGGGTGACGTCTTGTCCTTGTTGTAGCACAAAAATCCACTTCTGCAGTGCCTTTTTCCGTGGCCCAGTAGAATACGGGATTATTTTGTAGCACTAAGAGTTGTTGCAGAATATATTGCTCTGTGAGGGCACCTTTGAATTCGGTGAATAGGCGGTTGCCTTCCAATAACACGGTTGGATCTAAGTAGCTTTGCGCTGCGAGTAAGCCCACATCAAGCTGAATAATTTGAAGGCGTTGTCTTGGTAGGCAGTGAGCGGTAAATGTGGTTTTTTAATGCGTGGCACGGCGTGTACCAAACCGCTGTCTTTCAGCCATTGCAGAGCAATTTCATAATCCTTGCTACGCGCGCCTTTTTGCAGTTGGGAATAGACGAATTTTTTATTTTCTTTCGCCAGTTGTTCCGGAATGTTGTTCCACAGTGCACGTACCCGTTGCACAGTTTGGCCATCACGAATATGTTTGGAAATGTCCTGTTCGTATGCCATTAATAAATTACGCTGTACTTGGCGTACATCATTTAGATTTTGCGTTTCCACAAAGGTTTTCACTGCCTCCGGCATACCGCCCACGAAATAATACTGGCGCAGTAAATCTATGTAAAGTGGATTTCATTGCGTTGATTAACGCCCAATCCCGCATTTCCAGTAATTGCACGAGATCCTGTTTTCCCATAGCAAGTAAAAACTCGCGGAAATCCATAGGATAAATGGGCATAAAATCCACTTTCCCCACAGGGAAGGAAGCTTGATGATGGAGAGACTCCAAGCAATGAGCCGGCAGCAACAATATAAAAAGTGTGGTGCGTTTTTCATAAAAAAATATTTGAGGGAGGAAAGCGCTTGTGGAACTTCTTGGACTTCATCAAAAATGATCAGCGTGTTTTCTGCCTGAATATCTACTCCACTTTCGATTTTTAAGCCGAGGATGAGACGGTCGATATTGTAGTCGCCTTCGAATAGCGTTTTCATGCGTGGATTATTATCGAAGTTGATATAAGCAACTTGGTCAAAGGCGTGCTCACCGAAATGCTTCATTACCCAAGTTTTACCTACTTGCCGTGCGCCTTGAATAATTAATGGTTTGCGATTTGGCTTGGTTTTCCATTGCTGCAATAAATCTAAAATATAGCGTTTCATCATTGATCCTCCCATTCAATTTCTCGTTATTCTAACGTAGCCTTTACATTTTTTTCTAAGGAAAAAAAATGTGCAACCTTACTCACTTTTCCAACGAAAAATGTCATTTCGCCACACTTTTTTTATAAGGAAAGTAAAAATACACAAAAAAATAACCGCACTTGGGTGGAAGTGCGGTCACTAAAAAGTGTGTTTTTAATGTCAGCCATGTTGACAACCCTAGCAGGGTAAGAAAATCACAAGGTGATTTAAACGTATTTTTGTTGTTCTAAAATTAGTTCAGAATTTCGGATAAGGCCACCTTTCTGTTTTTCATAACGGGAGCGGGTGCAGGCATCTGCTGTAGCGATGGCGGCACGGGCGGCTTCACCGGTGAGTAATTTTTTCAAATTCTTTGGTTGGTTTCATACCGTGCATAATGTCGTTGAGGTATTTCATTTCTTTTTCATGATGGAGCTCAACCACATTGGCGTGCGTTTGCCCGGTTTGCCGTATTGAATGGCGCCGTCCATTTCCGTGCTGTTATAAATGCGGGTACGGTCGTCGTCTTCTTCTTGGCTTTCGTGAATGAGGAAATAGGTGTCTTTGCCATCGACACGCAGTGTGCCTTTAGTGTTGTACATATCAAGTTTGATGGCGCCTTTTTTTCTCCTTGAATAAGCACATAATGCTCGCCCCAACGGAAGGCAGAACCCCATTCTAAAACGGCGAAACGATTGTCATCAAATTCCATATTGACGAAGATCATGTCATCTTCATCGCCAAATTTTTTTCCCCTTTATGGGCGACGTTAGCCGCTGTCATGGTAACGGTTTTTGGCATGCCCCCCATAATGAACTGCACGCAATCCAATTCATGAATGTGATGGTATAAATGACCGCCGGATTTTTCACGAATTTTCCATGAAATGGTTGGTTGTTCTTCTTCCCAACCGTTACGTGCAGTGTGGCAATAAAGCACTTTACCGATAACGCCTTGGTTGATCAGTTCTTTGGCATGATGAACACCATTAAAGAAATTCATCACATGGCCTGCCATAAACGTCACGCCGTTTTTCTTCACAGGCGCGCACCATTTCGTCGCAATCTTGGTAGCTTAAAAGCAATCGGTTTTTCGCAGAAAACATGTTTTTTGTTTTTTGCGGCGAGTAAAACGGGTTCTTTATGTAAATAATTCGGGGTGGCGACGATAACACAATCAACATCAGGTGAACTGACCAATTCTTCTAATGATGTTGCCGCAACTACAATTTAATTCTTTTGCAATGGTTGCGCCATTTTCAGGGTCAAACACCATAGTGATTCGCGCATCTTCCTGTTCATTCATGAAACGGGCCAATTCTGCGCCAAAATATCCTACACCAACAACGCCATACTTAATCATGATAGACTCCTTGTTTAGTTTGTAAGTGAAACTTGTTTTTCTACGATCATGGAATGTTTAGCGGCTTCCGCCACTTGGATGGCTTCCGCTAAACAGGTGCTTAACGGGCTGATTTGTCCTTTTGTTAAGTGTGCCACGATGCTTACTGCTTCAATTTCGGCGGCGCGACTAAGCCATAACGGGCAGAGGGTATGTGTCGCGTTATACTGCTGAATGCCTTTCGCACTTTCCCTTAAGGATAAATCAGGCTCGAATTCTTCATATAAATCAAAATGTTCAATGGTTTTCATTGAGGTAATTAAAAATAACGGTGGAGGTAAAGAGTTTACTTCAATGACGCCTTTTTCCCCATGAATTTGAATGCCCCATTGATGTAAGCGATAGGCCGTGCCCATTTCCAGTGAGCCGAGAATACCGTTTTTTTAAAACGAAGCAATAATTGAATGACATCTCGGCTATCCGGCGTGTCTTGGTGCGCCCGATTAGCCGATTGAGCATAAACCGCTTCGATGTCGCCCAATAACCAACACAATAAATCCAATTCGTGAATTTGGTGGACGAGCTCACCTCCGGTTAAATTGGCATCCAGTTTCCACCATTCTTTATTCGGGACATTGTCAATCCAACAGCTGTCTCATGGCGCGAACAACGGTAATCTTGCCGAGTTTTTGTTGTGCTAATGCGTCTTTTACTTTTAATAATCCGGGTAATGTGCGTAATAAATGGCCAACAAAAATGTGCTTATTTTTTTCTTGGGCCAAATGTAATAGTTGTTGGCAGTGCGAGGCGCTTAAGGCAAATGGTGTTTCGATAAAAAAATATGGCAATTTGCATTAAGGCAAAAGTACAGCAGGAGCATAATGCGCATAATTCGGGGTGGCGATAATCACCAGATCAGGCTGACAAGCGGCAAGCATTTCTTCTACGCTCAGGAATGTTGTGCCGCCATATTGTTCAGCTATGGATTGCGCTAAAGTCGGGTTAATGTCTGTTGTCGCAATTAATTTTGCATTGGCTTTATGAAATGCTGCGGCTAATTGCGTACCAAAAAAACCACAACCGATAAGGGCGATATTTAAACCGTTACTCATGTTTTTCCTCCTTGTGCCCAAACGCTGTCTAATTCCTTGAAAATATTGCAATATTGCCCTGTTGCATACGCACCAAATCATGGGCTTCAATGGCATCAACTAATTCTCGGTGTTGCATTGCCAGTTTTTCCGGGGTTAAAACCAGCGGCGGAAGTCCTTTTTCAACTTGTTGATAAATCTCACAAAAGGCATCAAATATTGAATTAATAACGGATTATTTAGCGGTTCATAAATTTGCAAATGGATGCGATATTCTTCTTTCGGGGAAAATTTTTGTTCCCGAGCGTTTTTCTCCATGTTGGCTACATGCTTTTTGCAAAAAGTGCGGTCTGTTCCGGCGTTATTTTTGCCAACACCATCGGCGCAAAAGCCATATTCCAGAATTTCCCGAATATCTAAAATATTGAACAGTTGATTTAAGTCATTATGCAAATTTAATTGTGTGTGAAAGCCCAATCCTCTGATCATCGGAATTAAAGAGGGTTCGCTAACGAAAGTGCCGATGCCATGACGAATATCTAAAATGTGTAAGGCTTCAAGTGATTTAATCGCCTCGCGCAAACTTGAACGACTGACACCAAGTTGATCAATCAATTCGTTTTTCTGTCGGCATTAAGTCACCGGATTTTAGATTCTGCTTAATTATCAGCGTCTTAATCTTATCTTGTAAGACAAGACTGGCTTCTTTCTTATTATTTCCTTTCATTTCTCACCTATTTTGTAAAACTGTGATCAAGCTCTCATTCTCTTTTGTTGACATAAGACATCATACATCCTATCTTTTTCTTATGCAAGCAGAAATTTGTTGTTATTTAAAAATTCTGTGATCTGACACAAAAATTTATAAATGCAAAAGGAGGTTGCTATGGCAACGACATTACCCTGGTATAAAGAAGTCAATCCAACCCAAAAGAAAGCATTGTTTGCCGCGTGGTTAGGGTTATGTTTTTGATGGCTTCGATTACATGTTGATTACCTATGTTCTGTTGGATATCCAAAGAGAATTTAGTATGACCACAACGGAAACCTCGACGTTACTTCTGGCGGCGTTTGTCGCCCGACCGCTTGGCGGTGCGTTATTCGGCAGTTTTGCCGATAAATATGGTCGTCGTTTAGCCATGATGGTCTCAATTATTGTGTATTCCGTTGGGACATTTCTCTGCGGGTTATCTTCCGGCTACATTTGGCTCTTTATTTTCCGAATGATTGTGGGCATGGGTATGGCGGGGGAGTACGCCTGTTCATCCTCTTACGCTATTGAAAGCTGGCCACAACACTTACGCACCAAAGCTAGCGCGTTTTTGGTCAGCGGATTTTCTATCGGTAATATTTTGGCCTCACAAGTGATTCCTTGGGTGGCGCAAAGTTATGGTTGGCGGGTGGCGTTCTTTATCGGTTTTATTGCCGGTTGGGTTAGTGCTTTATGTACGTCGTCATGCTCCTGAAAGTGAAGAATGGGCACAAGCGAAAGCCGCCGGAAAAGTAAATAAAGTGCCACTCACAGATCTCTTCACTAAAAAGCAACTTCCCTATTACGCTCATTATTTTCTTTGTCTGTTATTCCATTTTTTTCCGTGAACTGGCCGGTGGTGGGATTGTTGCCGCTTTATTTGAAAGAAAACGGCTATGCCGAAAATGTTCCATCACTCATGTTTTTGGGCAGGGCTTTTGGTATTTTAATTGGCACGCTGATTGCCGGATTTATTGGTGATAAATTAGGTGAGAAGAAAACCTTTATTTACAGTTTGTTACTCTCCCTGTTCTTCTTATTCCCGGTCTTTTATTTGCCGGAAAATAACGTATTGGCCCTTGGTGCGTTGCTTTTCTTCTTATTGGCGACCAATTTAGGTATTGCAGGGTTAGTGCCAAAATATATGTCAAAAATTCTTCCCGACAGAAATGCGCAGTACGGGCATCGGATTTATTTATAACTTTGCCGCTATCGGCGGTGGTGTTGCGCCGGTGATTGCCGCTAAATTAAGTGAACGCTTCGGATTAGGTTCATCCTTGGTCTATGTCACCTTATTTTGGACTCTCGTATTAGTCGCTCTCGTTGGTTTAAGAATCCCGGAACGAATCCAAGCAAGAGTGCAAAAATAATCAAAAAGACCGCACTTTGGGTTTTAAAAAGTGCGGTCGTTTTTTCATGTTAAATTTTACTTCCCAAACACCCGATTTAACACCAATGCAATGCCGTCTTCGTTATTCGTGGCGGTGACTTCTTTTGCCACTTGTTTTATGGCATCGGGGGCGTTGCCCATAGCAACGCTAAGGCCTGCGTATTGCAACATATCCAAGTCATTAAAATTGTCGCCGAAAGCGATGACTTGCTCGGCGCTAATGCCCAAATGCTGTTCCATAAATTGAATGGCTTTCGCTTTGGTGGCGGCAGGGGTTCGTGATTTCCAAATATTCGTCTTTGGAACGGTGAATGCTTAAATGCGGCAGGGCTTGTTTCAGCATGGGTTCCACCGTTTGGATTTCTTCGGCGTTGCCCATGACTAATATTTTTTGTGTACTTCCGTGAGGTTGCCTTGTAGCAGTTCGGCGCTTAAGCCCGTGATCTCACTTTCTTGCTTGATCCAATCATTGTTTACATCATTGCAAAACCAATCCAAACCGGCGTAGTAGCTGATGGAAAGGTGCGCAAAATCGGCTAAAAGTTCGTTGAGTTTTTGTAAGTCCTGCGGTGCCAAAATCACGCTATAAAGTGCGGTCAGATTTTTTATCTAAAATTAACGCGCCGCTGTAACAAATCATGCCATGTTGCGAGCCAAGCTGTTCCGTGTAAGGCGTGATGGCATAAGGCGGGCGGGCGGAAACGGGGATAAACAGGAATGCCTCGTTTTTAATATGTTTTTTTAATCGCCTCTTCCGTTTTGGGTGTAATTTGATGTTGGCTGTTGAGCAGTGTGCCGTCGATGTCGCTGAATACGGCTTTGTATGGTGATGATGGCGAGGTGTTTTTCTGCCAAAGTGGTTTCGGCAAACTTAAGCAAACGGGTGAGTTCTTTTTGCCCTTTTCCGATAACACTTTATTGTCGTTTAAAAATTTGTGTGGCGCGGGCTTGGATGAAACGTGCGTAATCGGCATTTTGGGTTTGCGTGAATTGTTTTTCGGCAAATTGCATGTCGGCGAAATCTTTGTTGGTTTGCCCGATGAGCATTTTTTTGTCCGACTAACACGATAAGCGCAGCCGCTAAGGCAATGACTGAACCGTAGCCGTTGGTGGGGTAATAAAGAATACCTGCCAAAAATGAAAAAGTGCGGTCACTAAATTCGATGAATTTTTGATGTAGCCTTCGGTAGGCGGGGCTTTTATGAGATCTTTTAAGTTTCATTGAAAATGCACTGATTGAAGATTTGGATGAATGGCGCGTCTCCCGACGTATGCCCTTGATAACATTAAATAACAAGGCACGCATCGGAAGACGCGTGCCATGATTATGTGACGTTGAATTATGCCAATATACCAAAATGGTAGCCAACGATACCTACGCCGAATAGCGCGAAGATGATATACATGGCGTTGATTTTTTTGCGCAGTAAATACATACACAAGAAGGTGAGCAGCAGTGCCGCCAAGCCTGGGGAGCAAGTCGTTTAATACGCTTTGCACGGTCGTGACCACTTCTTCGCCCATTTGGTTTTTATAGCGTGACAATTCTAGCGGAATGTTGATGGTGGTCCATTTTCGACACCAACGAGCCCATCACAAAGAGACCGAGGATAGACGCTCCCTGCGTCAATTTTTGTAAGCGACCGCCGCCCATGTCGTTAACAATTTCTGTCCCTTTTTCATAGCCGTATTTGAAACCATACCAACGGGTTAGGGCACGGCAAAGGTTAATACCGATAAAGAACAATAGAGGTCCTAGTAGGCTACCGGTAATGGCTAAACCGGCACCGAGCGCTGCAAGCACCAGACGTAGTGTTCCCCAGAAAATCGGGTCGCCCACACCGGCAAGCGGCCCCATGAGACCCACTTTCATGCTGCTGATGGCCGAGTCATCAATGTCTTTTGCTCCGTTGGCACGTTCTTGTTCCATCGCGGCAGTTACGCCGATAATGGAAGAAGCTACCCAAGGCTGGGTGTTGAAGAATTCTAAGTGGCGTTTTAAAGCGGCTGCTTGATCTTCTTTTTGCTGTAGAGGCGTTTAATGGTTGGCATCATGGACACACAGAAACCCATGGCTTGCATCCGTTCAAAAGTTAAATGAACCTAAAAAGGAAGGTGGAACGCCAATAAGTGCTGCGAATATCTTTTTTTCGTTAATGCTAATTTAGTTTGTTCAGTCATGATCGTATTCCTTATAGTCCTTCAAGTTCATCATCAGCTAATTCACGTTTGCTGCTAGTTTGTGGCAAAGTCGCTTGGTTAAAGCGAGGGTTTAATTGAATGTAAATGATGGCTAAGCAGGTGCCCTAAGATACCTAAGCCCACCAAGTTATAGCCGGAGAAGAGGCAATCACGAAAACCAAGGAAGAAGAACGGCATTAACGCGCCGGCACGCATCATGTTGATCACCATGGCGTAACCGACCACCACGATAAAGCCCCCGGCGATTTGTAACCCGCGGGTCACCACTTCCGGAATGGAGTTCAAGGCGTGAGTTACGGTGTCTGTGCCGGCTACGAGTGCCACGAAGAATGTCGGAATGGCAACCCGTAAAAGCCTGTAAGGAAAAGACCGGCAAAGTGACAGAATTCAATGCCGCGGAAGTTGGCTTGTTCTGCGTAATCATCAGCTTTGTGTTGCAGGAAGATGGTGAGGGTGCGCACGAAAAATGGTTAACACCTGCCCGGCGGCTGCAACAGGAATTGCAATGGCCAATGCGCTTCCTTTGTCTTGACCGCCTTTGATTACTAAAAATCGCTGCGATTACACTGGCGAGCGCCGCATCGGGGCCATCGCCGCACCCTACGTTCATCCAGCCGAGAGCAACTAATTCCAAGGTACCGCCGACGATAATCCCGGTTTGTAAATCACCTAAGACCAAACCGATTAAGGTACAGGCGACCAACGGGCGGTGAGTTTGACGTTCGTCAAGTACACTGCCCATACCGCAAATCGCCGCGACTAATGTCACGAGAATTATTTCCATTGTAGTCATAATGTTGTGTCCTTATTAAAAATTAATTGCATCAAGTTTTTTTGTCTGGTAAGTTCCACACGCGGGTTGCTTGCTACTTTTTGCATAGATAAATCAATGCCTAAATCAAGCAGTTTTTGAATGCTTCGACATCTGCCTTACCAACGGTTACCGCATCGGAAAGTTGTTTGTTGCCGTCTTTATAGGTCATTCCGCCGACATTCACTTTATCTATCTTGACACCGCCTTCAACTAAACGTACTACATCGGCCGGTTTTGTCACTAGCCAGAGAATGTTTTTACCTGCGTATTTCGGATTGTGATAGACTTTAATGGCTTTTCTCCACCGGAATGACATAGGCTTTTTAAATGTGCGGGCGCAATTTGTAACAACAATTCGCGACGTAATGCATCCTCCGCTACTTCATCGCTGATCGCAAAAATGGCTTCGCATTTCACCGCCTTCGCCCAGGATGTCGCCACTTGACCATGAATCAATCGATCGTCAATACGTAATAAAGAAATATTCATATTGCCGGAAAGTGCGGTGGAATTTTGAGATGTTTTAACGGGTTCAGCAGGCTTTGGCGGGTTCCGGCGCCGAGTGCGACAGGCTTCGCTTCTTCGGACGGTTGGCGGAAAGATTTCACGGCTGCGACGCCGACTTCTTTGGCTGTTTCCACCAATTCAGGCAAGCTTGAACCGTCTTTGGCATCCAACACTTCCAACAACATCGGCAAGCTAATACCGGTGACGATGTCCGTGTTGTCGCCACGCTCTGAAGCAACACGCGCTGCCGCGTTATAAGGGCTACCGCCAAATAAGTCCACTAAGAACAACACCGGTTCGTTTTTCCGGCAAAGTGGCGATAATCGCATTGTATTTTTCAACCAAATGCTCTCCACCTTCGCCCGGTAGGAAAGTGACCACATGGCAATTTTCGTCTTCGCCATACACCATAGCGGCAGAATTGACGATTTCTTCCGAAAATTTACCGTGCGTTGCAACGATAATGTGGGTCATTCAAATCTCCTTAAAGTTGTTAATAAAACCGTTCTTTGAAACGTTTCAGCCGAAGATCTAAAGATAAGCAAACGTTTGCGTAATGTTGTAAGTGCATTCCTTTGCAATTTGCCGTCAAATGGAGAGTGTGAAATTTGTGATCGAGATCAAGAGGTAGGAGGAGTTATTTGTATGAAAAAGAATATGTTGCGGGTGAAATGTTATTTTATATGGAGAAAGTTTAGAAAATTGTGACTAAATAAAAGCCTGAATAATGCATTATTCTAGGCCTCCACCTGATACAACCGATAACTCACTTGTCCGCTGTTTTTTTCTTTCAACAATGCCCAGCTTTTGCGGCACATTTAATCCTTTATCTTTTTCTGTTTCCACATAAACCAACGCTTGTGGGCGTAGCCAGTGATTTTTGTCCAACAAGGCAATGGCTTGTTCCGCTAAATCAAAATTGAACGGCGGATCGAGAAAAACCAAGTCAAAGTGCGGTTGATTTTGCGGCTGATTTAAAAAGTGCAGGCTATTTTGATTTACCACTTGCGCGCGATCGGCACATTTCAACGTTTGAATATTCTTGCTTAACTGCTGCGCCACGGCTTTTTCTAATTCCAGAAACGTCACCTTTTGCCGCTTGGCGTGAAAGGGCTTCAAAGCCGAGAGAACCGCTGCCGGCGAAACAGTCTAAACATTCACTGTCAACGATGTAGGGCATTAGCCAGTTAAATAGCGTTTCTTTTACACGGTCGCCCGTAGGCCGCAGCCCTTGGGAAGTTAATACCGGCAGTTTTCGCCCGCGCCATAAACCGGCGATGATGCGCACTTCGCCTTTTGTGCTTTGTTGCATTGTTGCTTTTTTTCATATAAATCGGAAAATTATGCGTTTTTTTGCTAGAATGGGCGGCATTTTTATCAAGTTTAAATAAGAGTGGGCAATTTATGTCGGATGAAAAGAAAAAAAGGCGGATTTTTGGTCTTGGTTCGGATTAGGCAAAAAAATAAACAGGAAGAATCAACGGAACCGAAAAGAACCGGAATCAACAGAACAGCTCCCTAATGAATCTGAAGTGCAAGAAACGGCAGAAAAACGACCGCACTTTCAGATGAAGCAGAGACCGAAAAATACATTAACGGAAGATACATTAATGGCGCAAGCGTCCACGCTTGTGCCTGAAAGCTCATGACGTTCAAGTAGAGACCTCTCAAGAGGAAAACCCGGCGGCACAAGCGTGGACGCTTGCGCCATCTTCTGAGCTTGCGCCATCTTCTGAGCTTGCGCCATCAGATGAGCCAACTCAATCTATTGAAGAAACGCTAGAAAATTCAACCGCACTTTCTGAGAGCGAAGCAGAAGTACAAGTCGAAAGTGCGGTGGACATTGAAGATGAATCTGTCGCAGAAGCGGAAGAGCATGAAGAAAGCGCCGTTGCCGACATGGTAGAAACTCAGGAAAAAAACCAAGCGAAGGCGGCTTTTTTTCAGTCGATTGCTCAAAGGCTTGGTGAAAAACCAAGCAAAATATCGGTGCGGGCTTCCGCAGCTTTTTCCTCGGTAAAAATCGACGATGAATTATTCGAAGAATTGGAAGAACAATTACTGATTGCCGACATTGGCATGCCGACGACCACCAAAAATTATCAATAACTAACCCAACATGCCACCCGTCAACAATTACAAAATGCGGATGCTTTATATCAACAATTAAAATTGGAAATGGGTGAGATCCCTAAAACCGGTGGCGCAACCGTTGAGCATCGATAGCAGCAAAAAGCCTTATGTGATTTTTAATGGTAGGCGTGAACGGCGTGGGTAAAACCACCACCATTGGCAAGCTGGCGCGTAAATTCCAAATGGAGGGCAAATCTGTCATGTTGGCGGCAGGCGATACCTTCCGTGCGGCGGCAGTGGAGCAGTTGCAGGTCTGGGGCGAGCGCAATCATATTCCGGTGGTGGCTCAAAGTAGCGGCTCCGATTCCGCGTCGGTGATTTTTTTGATGCCATGCAATCGGCAGCGGCTCGCAATATCGACATCCCTCATCGCCGACACCGCAGGTCGTCTGCAAAATAAAAATAACTTGATGGATGAACTGAAAAAAATCGTACGCGTGATGAAAAAAATATGATGAAAAGCGCACCGCATGAAATTATGCTCACTTTGGACGCGGGCACCGGTCAAAATGCCATTAGTCAAGCCAAGCTATTTAATGAAGCCGTTGGACTCACCGGCATTAGCCTAACCAAATTGGATGGCACCGCCAAAGGTGGTGTGATTTTTCGCCATTGCCGACCAATTCAACTTTGCCGATTCGCTATATCGGCGTAGGCGAAAAATTGAAGATTTACGCGAATTCAACGCAGAAGAGTTTATCGAAGCTTTGTTTGCTCATGAAGAAGAATAAAAGTGCGGTTAAAAAAATTAAAATGTTTTTAGAGATTAAATATGATTCGATTTGCAAATGTCAGTAAAGGCATATTTGGGTGGGAAGCCTGCCTTACAAGGATTGAGCTTTCATTTACCGGTAGGCAGTATGACCTACCTTGTGGGGCATTCCGGCGCAGGGAAGAGTACCTTGCTGAAATTAATTATGGGTATGGAGCGTGCCAACGGCGGGCATATTTGGTTTAACGGGCATGAAATCACCCGCTTATCACGCCATGAAGTGCCGTTTTTGCGTCGCCAAATCGGCATGGTACATCAAGATTATCGCCTGTTGTCCGATCGCTCCGTGGTGGATAACGTGGCGTTGCCGTTAATTATTGCCGGACAGGCACCAAAAGATGCGCAAAGCCGTGCATTAGCGGCATTGGATCGAGTTGGTCTGCGTGACCGCGCAAATCACGCACCGGCGCATTTGTCGGGCGGTGAGCAACAACGGGTAGATATTGCCCGCGCTATCGTACATAAGCCGCAATTATTATTGGCCGATGAGCCGACAGGCAATTTGGACAGCGCGCTTTCCTTGGAAATTTTTAATCTATTTGAAGAATTTAACCGCTTAGGTATGACGGTGCTGATTGCCACCCATGACATCGGCATTATTCAACAAAAACCTAAGCCTTGCCTTGTGCTTGAGCAAGGTTATTTGCGTTAGGAGGTAACATGAGTTTTTCGTCGTTTTAGTTTGCCTTTTTGGCGCCCAAACCCTGTATTCCCTTACGCGCGGTGTTTGCCGATTTATATCAACGCAAATTTGCCACGCTCATCACAGTGTTGGTAATCGCGGTATCGCTAACGATTCCTACCGTGAGCTATCTCTTGTGGAAAAATATTCATCATGCTACCACGCAATTTTATCCGGAAAGCGAACTGACTGTGTATTTGCATAAAAACCTTTCCGAAGAAGATGCTAACTTGGTGGTGGAAAAAAATTCGTCAGCAAGAAGGCGTGGAATCGTTAAATTACATTTCCCGTCAAGAAAGTTTAAATGAATTCCGTCAATGGTCGGGTTTTTAATGAAGAACTGAATGTGTTGGATGATAATCCGCTTCCGGCTGTGGTGATGATTAAACCGACTAAAGTCTTTAACGAATCGCAAAAACGCAATGAGTTGCGTGCTACGTTGGATAAAATCAAAGGCGTGCAGGAAGTGCGTTTGGATAATGATTGGTTAGAAAAAAATTGACCGCACTAACTTGGTTGGTCGCGCACGTTGCGATTTTCTGTACTATTCTTATGGCGTTGGCGGTGTTTTTTTGGTTATCGGTAACAGCATTCGCTCTGATGTTTACAGCAACCGAGCCAATATTGAAGTGATGAAACTGCTCGGCGCCACCGATCAATTTATCCTCCGTCCGTTTCTTTATACCGGCATGATTTACGCCGTGCTAGGTGGGGTCTTGGCAACGATTTTCAGCGGTCTCGTTATCGGTTATTTCACCGGTGCCGTAAAATACGTCACCGATATCTTCGCCGTGAGTTTTAACCTAAACGGTCTCGGTTTCGTAGAATTCCTTTTCTTGTTGGTTGTCTGCACCATCATGGGCTACATCGGTGCATGGTTATCGGCAACACGATATATTCGGTTGTTGGACAAGAAAGGTTAGACGCTAAAAATACAAGCGAAAAAGACCGCACTTTATTGGCGTAAAGTGCGGTCTTTTTATTGATGTTTTTAATGCCGGTGTGGTGTCACATCAAACTTAGCCTCATTATTTTTGTAATGCCTTTACTGCCTGACGAACAACGTTAATACCACTGCGTAATATTAGTAGGCTTAAAATACCACTGGCAACAAGGTCAACCCATTGCCAGTTCAGCAACCATGCGCTTAGCCCAGCAATAATTGCTATCAGAGAACCAAACAGGTCAGCTAATACATGCAAATAGGCGGCTTTTAATATTTAAATTTTCATGATCGCCCTTCATCATCAGCCAAGCCACGAAAAATGTTTACCAAGAGCCCAGTGATGGCAATGCCTAGCATAGGCAACGCCAACATTGTCGTTGGGTATTGCCAACGTTCTGTCGCTTCCACCAAAATCCATACTGCCACCACAATCAGTGAAGCACCGTTTAACAGCGCAGCCCATTTTTGTTGTTGTGTATTTAAAAACAGGGCGATGAGAGCAAGTAGTAGTGACAAACTGTCGTTTGCCATATGCCCGGCATCTGCCATCAGGGCGAGACTATTAAAATAATATCCGCCTAAAAACTCGATGATCATATAGCTACCGATAATTGCCAAACTGGTGCTTAAAAATCTTTTTATTTGTTGGCGCATGGGAGTGTGAATGCGTTCCATGTTTGTGCTGATGTGACATCGTTTTCCTCGCTTATTTAATTTGTTTATCTGATATACACAGCTTAAAAGTCCGTAGGGACTACGGGGTCAAGTATTTTTTGTTAGAATAGCAAAAATTGTTTTCGGAGGAAGAAATGAAAGTCAATGAGCTTAGTAAACGTACCGGGATTAACTTAGAAACCATTCGTTACTATGAAAAACAGGGTATTTTACCGGAGCCGAAACGGCAGGCGAACGGTTATCGATCATATAACGAAGAAAGCGTGACACAACTTATTTTTATTAAAAATTGTCGTAGGCTCGGTTTTTCTCTAGAAGACATTAAACAACTCAATGCACTTAAATTTCACACCGCTAATCATTATTACGCTGACAAGTTGGTGCTTAAGCAACTGGCGTTAGTAGAAGAAAAATTTCTCAATTACAAGATATTAAAGTGTTTTTACAATCCATAGCTATTAAGGGTAAACATAGTGAGGCTGAATGCAAGGTCATAGCAGGGCTTCAGGTAAAAAAATAAAGGAGACGGTTTAACTCGCCTCCTAATAAAATGTTACTCGTTGTTTTTAGCTCATTTTTTTGTTTTTATAAACTCTACCTACTTTCTATCCATGGCTAAAAGCAAAAGTGCGGTCGTTTTTAACGTGTTTTTTTAGTCGAATTTTACGCCCAACGCTATTAAATCCTGTTTCAGCTTTTGCGCGTCGGTGAATTGTAAGGCGTGTAAGCCGACGTTACGGGCACCTTCTACATTGTGCAGGCTGTCGTCAATGAATATGGTGCGCTGAGGTGTGAGGTGATAGCGTTCGATAAGCAGGTTGAAAATACGCGGATCAGGTTTGGCTAGGCGTTCATAACCTGACACTAAAATACCTTCAAATTGGGTCAAGAAAGGAAATTGTTCTTCGGCGAAATGGAAGGTTTCGTTAGACCAGTTAGTCAGTGCCAGTAGGCGAATGCCGCTACGCTTGAGTGCTTCCAACAGGGAGACGGTGTCGTCGATAGCGCCATTTAGGGTTTCCGGCCAGCGTTCATGATAGGCACGAATTTCCGCTTCATAGTGTGGATGTTGTTTGATAGCCTCGGCAACGCCTTCCGTCCAAGGTCGCCCTGCATCTTGTTGTTCGTTCCATTCGCTATTGCATACCTCCGTTAAAAATCGTTCCATTTCCACTTCGTCGTTGAAAATTTTGCGGTATAAATGGCGTGGGTTCCAATCTATCAGTACGCCGCCTAAGTCAAAGACGATAGTGTCGATATGTTGTGTGTCGTTCATGTTTGTCTCCTTTTGAGCGCTTAGGCTGTATAGCCCATATAGAACAAGGCACGCGTTGGGAAACGCGCGCCATCAATATTAGTAAAAATGTGGTTATTTTTTTACAACGTTTCTAATTAAACAACATAAATCCCCATGTCACCACCACGATAACCAAGGCAACAAATACTGCGGCAGAACCTTGATCTTTGGCACGACCGGAGAGTTCGTGGCGTTCGGTACCAATGCGATCAACGACAGCTTCGATGGCGCTGTTGAGCAATTCCACAACCAACACTAATAAGACAGAACCAATCATTAGTGCTTTTTCAATCGCACCCTCACCAAGCCATAGGGCAAGTGGAATCATGAAAATGCAACAGAAAAAGCTCATGACGAAAAGCGGTTTCATATTTGACCGCACTTTTTAAGCCTTTCATGGAATATTGGGTCGATTTGATTAAGTGGGTCAAGCCCGTGGTTTTTGTCCATTAGGGTTTTTCCTTATGATAGTTTTATTGGTTAAAGTCGTTTTGGCTTCAATCACGTCATCCAGTTTTTTTCCAAACGAGAGAGATTTTACTTAAAAATTTCTACATTGTTAAGCTCAATTTGCATATCAATATTGGCTAATTGACGTTTAGTGTCGGTACGTGTGGAAACGCCGAGTACGCTGATTTTTATCGTTTGCCAACACCGTGGTGATGTCGCGTAATAAGCCGTTGCGATCGGAGGCGACAATGCGAATGTTAAGATGGAAACCGCTGGAATAATTATCACCCCAACGGGATTCCACCACGCGTTCCGGATGGACGGTTTTGCAACTCGAGGAATTGCTCGCAATCGCAACGGTGAATAGAAATACCGCGTCCCATCGTGATGTAGCCTACAATGCAGTCACCCGGAATGGGTTGGCAACAACGCGCAATATGGTGCATAAGGTTGCCTACGCCCTCCACGATAACACAATCTTTGTGTTTGGTTTTTGTTGCGCGTGGGCGGCACTTTTTGGTGCTGACGTGGCGTAAGATTTCTTCATCCACTTCTTGTGCGGAGGTTTTTGATGAATTTACTTTGCAGGAAGCTAAGTAACGGGCCGATACGTATATCGCCGCCGCCGATGCCCGCATATAAATCATCCAGATTTTTTTCAGGTTGTAACGCGGTAATGCCTGTTGTTCTACCTGTTTTTAAGCTGATCCCCAAGCGGTTGATTTCACTTTCCAGTAACTCTTTACCGGCCGGAATGTTTTTTGTCCCGATCCTGTTTTTTTGAACCACGCGTGAATTTTTCGCGCGGGATTTTGCCGTGTGGGTAAAGCCGAGGTTCGGGTTCAGCCAGTCTCGGCTTGGGTTTGGATTTTTGAGTGATGATATCCACCTGATCGCCCATTTGAAGCTGATAGGGTGAACGGCACAATGCGCCCACCCACTTTGGCACCAATACAACGATGGCCGATCTCGCTGTGAATGGCGTAGGCGAAATCCAACGGCGTGGAGCCTGTCGGCAAATCTACCACTTCGCCTTTTGGCGTAAAGACATACACGCGATCGTCGAATACTTGGCTACGTAATTCCGCCATGACTTCGCCGGAGTCGGTAATATCGTCTTGCCACGCCAATAGTTTACGTAACCATGCGATTTTTCTCTTCATAACCGGAGCGGCCGGCGGTGGCCCCTTCTTTGTATTTCCAATGTGCCGCTACGCCAAGTTCGGCGTCATCGTGCATTTGTTGGGTGCGGATTTGTACTTCAATGGGTTTGCCGCCTTTGCCAAAGCACCACGGTGTGAATGGATTGGTAGCCGTTCGGTTTCGGGTTGGCGACGTAATCGTCGAATTCTTTTGGCAGATGTTTGAAATGGGTGTGCACAATGCCCAGTGCGGTGTAACAGTCTTGTAATTTTTGTACGATAATACGTACTGCACGAACATCATATAAGTCACTGAATTCCAAATTCTTTTTCTGCATTTTTCGCCAAATGCTATAAATATGTTTCGGGCGACCGTACACTTCCACCTGTTGGATATTTTCTTGTAAATAACCTGAAAGTTCGGAGACAAAATCGGCGATATATTGTTCGCGGTCAAGACGACGTTCTTTTTAATAACTTGGCGATAGCGCGATATTGTTCAGGGTGTAGATAACGGAAACAGTAATCTTCCAGTTCCCATTTGAGCTGTCCGATGCCTAAACGGTTGGCAAGCGGGGCATAAATATTGGCACATTCTTTGGCGGCGAGAACGCGTTCTTCTTCCGTGTAATTTTTTCTGCATCACGCAAGAAGGCAATACGTTCCGCTAATTTGATAATCACACAACGGAAATCATCTACCATAGCGAGCAACATTCGACGCACGTTATCCACTTGCAAGTTACTGGCAGAGTGCGTGATATTAAGCTGACGGATGTTATCCATTTCAATGACACCACGCACCAGCTTACTGATGTTGGAACCAAAATCTTCTTCGATTTGGGCTAAATCGACCAGTTGATCGCGTACGATAGGGAAGAGCATGGCGGTGAACAAGCTATCTGCATCCATGTTCAAGCTGTTGAGAATTTCCACCATTTCTACGCCGAAAGTCAGCAAGTGGGCTTCTTCCTGCTGATGTTCGACACGCGATGTGATTTTCTGCTGCGAATAACGCCAAGCCGCAATCAGTTGGCTTTGACATTCTCCGCCACATTCAAGTTAGCGCACCATTTTTCAATCTCAAAATCCTTAGGATTTAATAAATGAGATCCTCTCACAGCGACCATAACGAATCCTTATTTTTTTCTGATATAAACTTATCGACTCTAAATGCCCGGTATGTGGAAACATATCGATCATGGCAACTTTGTCCAGCTGATAACCTGCGTTGAGCAAAATTTCCGTATCTCGCACTAAGGTGGCAGGATTGCATGAAACATAAAGTATTTTTTTCTGCTGCTAATTGACAGAGCGCTTTGCTAACGCAAATGCGGCGCCCGTACGTGGTGGGTCGAGCAAAATTTTTATTGAACGGTTGCTGTGCCCACGGTTGACTGATAAACGGTTGATCCAAATCCGCCTGATAAAATTGGACATTGGCACAGCGGTTTCGTTCGGCGTTAGCGCGTGCTTTTTCCACCATGGCGGAAACGCCCTCGATTCCCACCGCACTTTTTCACTTTGCGACTCAGCGGCAGAGTGAAATTGCCCATACCACAGAATAAATCCAACACATGATCTTGTTCATTCAGTGACAACCAATCCAATGCCGTGGTGATCATTTGCCGGTTCAGATCGGTGTTGATTTGAATGAAATCCCGAATATCAAATTGCAGTTGCGAACCATCGTCTAAGCCGTAATAAGGTTGCGCGCCCCGCCAATGCTCGATGACATCATGTTCCTGCACAAAAAGCATGAGTTCATGTTGTTCGGCGAAATTCAGCAATAAAGTGCGGTCGTTTTTCGGCAATGTTTTTTTATATGGCGTAACAACATGGCAACGCCGTTGTCCGCCGAGACCAGTTCAATATGCCCTAGCTGCTGTGGCATCGACCACTGAGCAAAAAAAGTGCGGTCAATTTGGGCAGTAAATTATTTAACGGTTGTGCCAACACCAAACAGCGCTCAATCGGAATGATTTGCTGAGAATTTTTACGGCGCAAACCGATTTGTAACTTGCGGGTCTTGCCGTCAAATCCGATGCTTAAACGCACACGACGCCGATAACCCCATTCATCACCTTGTAGTAACGGCATAAATTGAATAGGTGTACTTTGTAAACGACTCAGCCGTTGCATTAAGGCCTTTTGTTTGGCAGAACGTTGTAGCTCAATAGGAACATGTTGATTTTTGACAGCCGCCGCATTGGCTAAAATAATGACATTGTGGTTGTTGGCGTAATGGGCTTGGATGCAGAATTCGTGTCGCTGTGCCTAAGCCGTATTGGCGTTTTTCCTCAAGCACACGGACATCCACCTTTTTCTTGCGGTAAAAGCATTTTCAATAAACCAGGTTTTGCCATTAATTTTTGCTACGCCAAGGCCTTGATAGTCTAGTTCTAGAATATCAGCGGTAAATGGTTGCGTGATTTTTTTAGGTTTGCCTTGGGTGTAAAGTAATGCCATGTTATTTTTGAATATAAACTGTATTGTGTGAATAATTCTCGGCTTTTTAGTGGCTTATCGCCTAAATAAGGTTTTAATGCAATGCGTGTAAAACGCTTGGCCGCCAACAAGATTGTTGGCTCCTCAAAGCAGGGTTTGCTCAAAGGCGAGTAGCTCGCGGCCATAAAAAGTTAAGTTATCTTTTAATTAATGAGGCGATAAAGCCTTTCTCTTCGCGGTAACGATAGGTCATGTCCGCTTCCACCGCTTTTACCGGAACCCGCGCAGTGGGTGAAATCAATGCCGTAGCCTAGCGTACGCAATAGTTGAAATTCAAAGGTGCGTAATGCGGGTTCCACATCTTGATTGGCGGCTAAGCGGGTTAAGCAATGCAAATATTGTTGAAATAATTGTGGATAGGCGGTTTCGGCTCCAGTACACGACAGATAAGCTCGTTTAAATAAAAGCCGCTGTATAACGCCACATGTTGCAAAGGTAATGCGATGGCCGCCGGTTCTGCTTTGGTCAGGACTTTTAAATCGCCGCGTCCGCTCCAGCGTAGCAATAAGGGGGTAAAGGGCTGTAACACGCCTTTCAGCATGGAACGCTTTGCCCGTGCGCCTTTTGCCAAAACGCTGAGGCGACCAAAGTCCTCCGTGAATAAATCCACTAATAAGCTGGTTTTCGCTGTAAGATTTGCGATGTAGAACGAAACCCCTTTGCCAATTTTCGATGAGCCGATCCTCTATTCCGCGTTAACCAAAAATTACGTTTATTTTAGCAGATTTCCCACCGTACTTTGTGGGATTTTATGGGAGATTTTTAGAATAAAAAGGGAATGGGGTATAACGGAATTGTCATTTAGGACGGCAGACAATAAAAAAGCAGGTTTTTACACCTGCTTTTTGGCTTAACATTGATTAAGCTTTAGACATTGCCGCTACTTCTGCAGCGAAGTCGGTTTCCACTTTCTCGATACCTTCGCCCACTTCTAAGCGGATGAAGTTAGAGATTTCAGCACCTTTTTCTTTTAATAGATCGCCAACAGATTTAGACGGATCCATAACGAACGGTTGACCGGTTAAAGAGACTTCACCAGTGAATTTCTTCATGCGGCCTTCAACCATTTTTCTGCGATTTCGCGTGGTTTGCCGGATTGCATTGCGATATCCACTTGGATGTTGCGCTCATGTTCAACCACTGCGGCAGGAACGTCGCTTGGGTTAACGTAGTCCGGACGGCTTGCTGCAACGTGCATTGCGATGTGTTTTAACAATTCATCGTCAGCACCTTTACCAGCAACCAATACACCGATTTTCGCGCCGTGTAAGTAAGAACCTACAACATCGCCTTCGATGTAAGCAACACGACGAATGGTCATGTTTTCACCGATTTTTGCCACTAATGCAGCACGTTTTTCTTCAAATTGTGCTTGAAGTTGTTCGATGGTTGCGCCTTTGTTTGCTGCTGCAAAATCAGCTACTTCGTTGGCTAAGCCTAAGAAACCGGCATCTTTTGCTACGAAGTCAGTTTCACAGTTCATTTCAACTAATACACCGAAACCATTTTGTACGCGAGCAAGGATAACACCTTCAGCTGCAACACGACCTGCTTTTTCGCCGCTTTTGCTTGACCAGATTTACGCATGTTGTCGATGGCTAATTCGATGTCGCCGTTTGCTTCAACTAATGCTTTTTACATTCCATCATGCCTGCGCCGGTACGTTCACGCAGTTCTTTTACTAATGATGCTGTGATTTCAGCCATTTTTAAAATCCTCTGTCGGTTAAAGTGCGGTGGAAAAAGACCGCACTTTTTAGCTCTAAAAATACAGGGAGCTATTTAGCCCCTGCTCATTAATTAATCGTCTGATTAATAAGGGCTTACGCCTTATCGCAATCGCCAGAATTATTCTGCGGCTTGCGCTAATTCTTCAGCAACCGCTGCTTCGTTACCACGACCTTCTTTGATCGCTGCAACAGCAGAAGAAAGATAAAGTTGAATTGCACGTGCTGCGTCATCGTTACCTGGGATAACGAAATCTACGCCGTCCGGGCTAGAGTTAGTATCAACGATAGCAAATACTGGAATACCCAAGTTGTTTGCTTCTTTCACTGCGATATGTTCGTGGTCTGCACCGATCACGAATAATGCATCCGGAAGACCGCCCATCTCTTTGATACCGCCAAGGCTTAATTCAAGTTTTTTTCCATCTCACGGGTACGCATTAACGCTTCTTTTTGGTTAATTTGTCGAAAGTGCCGTCTTGAGATTGCGTTTCTAAATCTTTTTAAACGTTTGATGGATTGACGAACTGTTTTTCCAGTTGGTCAACATACCGCCTAACCAACGGTGGTTTACATAGTATTGTTGACAGTCTAATGCTGCTGCTTGCACTGCATCGGTCGCTGCGCGTTTGGTACCCTACGAATAATACTTTACCGTTGTTGCTCGCAATGCGGGTTAACTCAGCTAATGCTGCGTTGAACATTGGAACGGTTTTTTTCAAGGTTGATGATATGAACGCCGTTGCGTGGTCCGAAAATGAATGGTTTCATTTTTGGGTTCCAGTAACGAGTTTGGTGACCGAAGTGAACGCCTGCTTGAAGCATATCGCGCATAGAAACTTGTGCCATAATAATTTTCCTGTTGTTTGGGGTTTAGCCTCCACATATCCAGCCAATCGACCGTTTGGCACCCCGATTTAGCCTTTTCTGATATGTGTGTGTTTTTAGTAAATTGATTAAAAATTAAACGTTATTTTTTTAAACAGCAAAAATAACGGCGTGCTTTATACCATAAAGTGCGGTTGGTTTCAGCGGATTTTATATGAATGAGCTATATAATACGAATTATAGATAAAATTTGTTATGTAGTTTTTCGGGTATTTGATACGTTGTTCATTAGAAAGGGTGAGATTATTTTTTAAGAGGTCAGTCCTGTACATATAAACATATGTATATTGATTCAGATCAATTTTTTATTTTTTGTCCCTATATGATGCGTCTTGCATCATATATAGATGCTAATAACTTAACATTTAAGAGGAAAATGGCATGAAAAATGGATTAGTGCGGTGGCAATGACCACATTACTTACAGCATGTACTCAGTCCAAATCGCCTGATGCAGCATCAACAATGCAATGTAAGGCAGTTACTGAACAAGAAATTGCACAGTTGTTTGATCGTTGGAATGATTCGCTTAAAACAGGCGATGCTAAGAAGGTCGTAGCTAATTATGCGGCGGATTCGGTTTTATTACCGACTGTCTCCAATAAAATTCGTCTGACAGCAGCTGAAAAAGAAGATTATTTTAATCACTTTTTAGCAAATGCTCCTGTAGGAACCATCGATCAAAGCCATATCCAAATTGGCTGTAACACAGCTTCTGACGTTGGTTTATATTCCTTTGTTTACAAGAAGACCGGTAAAAAGCCAGCGGACGTTATAGTTTTTAACTATCAATGGGATGGCAAAGAGTGGTTAATTGCTCACCATCACTCTTCTTTAATGCCGGAAGGTAAGAAAAAGTAGGTTAAATATCCAATAATAACAATTGGATAACCTTATAACTTAAGTTATAAATGACAGTAAGGATTGGGTAATATGCAGTAAAGCTCAATCCTTTTAGTTTTTCGATTTAAAATAATTTTTCCTCATGCCATTCAATTTTTTTCTATTAGTTTAGTTCACTCAGATTCTCCGCAAAAAACAACCGCACTTTATATCCCTAAAAGTGCGGTTGTTTTTCTAAAAAGTGTTTTATTCCTCGGCTTTTTCCTTTGCTTGTAGAATGATATCTTGAATTTCCGCTGCCATTTTTTTGGTCACATTCGCGTGCAATGTCGCGCATTAGCGGATTTTTGGAATAAGCCCACGTTCGGGTCATAGACTTGTGACATGAGGGCGACTTCGTGCCGATCTGCGTCAAAATAATAATCTCCGATGTTTTTACCAATTCAGGTTCCATCCCTAAGGCCTCAAGCGCGCGTTTGCCGGCTCGTACGGCGGAATCGAAGGTTTCACGAACGATTTCATTAGCACCCGCTTCGTGTAGTGCAAAGGTACTGAAGCGGTCATAGGCGCGAGCAATAATTTTTTTATGTTCGGATTCACTTCGCGGGCGAAATGCACAATATTCTCCGCCTGCTCTTTGTTATCAATGGCAATTACTAATACTTCCGCTTGTTCAAGACCTGCGGCAATTAAAAAACTCACGACGGGAGGCATCGCCGAAGTAGGATTTAATACCGTATTCATTGAAGCCTTTTGATCATGTTCGGTTTAAATCGACGACAGTGGTGGCATAGCCGCTTAAACGCAAAAGATCATTGACAATTTGACCAAAACGCCCCATACCGACGATAAGGGTTGGGTGTTGTTCATCAATTTCATCAGCTTCCAATTCCTCTGCAGTGGCTTTGGGCGCGAATTTTTTTCATAAAGCACCAACATTATCGGCGTTACCACCATCGAAAGTACCACAACGGCAGTCATATTGGCGTTAACCGTTTCATCAATTACACCTTGATTAAAGGCCGTGAGAAGAGCACGAAAGCAAACTCACCGCCTTGTGCCATTAATAATGCGCGTTCAATGGCGGTTTTGTGTGTACTTTTTTAGCAGCACGGGCAACCAAGTAAATACAGAGACCTTTGGTAAACATTAAGGTGATAACACCTGCACCAATTAATAACCAATTTTCAGCTACTACCGTTAGATTTAACGCCATGCCCACGCCAAGGAAGAATAGGCCGAGCAAAAAGCCCGCGGAACGGTTCAATGTCGGCTTCAGTTGATGGCGGAAGGCGGATTCCGACAACATAACACCGGCTACAAAATGCCCCCATCGCCATGGATAAGCCGGCTTCCTCCATTAATAATGCGGAACCTAATACCACAAATAACGCGGCGGCAGTCATCACTTCGCGTGCTTTGGAATTCGCCAAAATACGGAATACCGGATTAAGAATAAAGCGGCCGATAAACACCAGTACGGCAAGTGCAAGCATGGCAATAATCGCCGACTCCCACCAAGGCATGGCATCAGCAGTTTTTTTCTAACGGAGAGATAGGAAACAATGGCCAACAACGGTACGATGAGCAAATCTTCAAATAACAAGATGGAAACGATTTTTTTGTCCCGGGCGGGTGGAAAGCTGTTTACGTTCGCCCAACACCTGCATCACAATGGCGGTGGAGGTGAGTACGAAACCGGAAGAAGACACAAACGCCACTTCCCAAGAAATGCCGAATTGTACGGAAACCAAGGTCATTAACACAGCAGAAAGAATGACTTGCAGGCTGCCCAGCCCAAATATTTGACGACGTAAGCTCCATAAATGAGACGGTTTCATTTCTAATCCGATGACAAATAAGAACATCACCACGCCAAATTCTGCAATGTGCAAAATTGCGTGGGAATCGGTTACCAGTTTTTAAGCCGAAGGGGCCGATAATTAGCCCTGCCGCCAAATACCCTAACACCGAACCCTAAACCAATCCGTTTAAACAACGGCACTGCTACCACGGCAGCACCAAGTAACACCACAATACGGACTAAATCTCCCGCACCTTCCGCTTCCATAGATTCCCCCTGATAAATTATTGTATAAGCGTCAAAAAGCCGCTTATTCTAGCGTTTTTAGAAAAATTGTTGCGGAAATAGACGAGATTTTTGAGAATTTTTTTGATGTGAGAAAATCTTAAGAAGAATACCACTTGGTTGAGGGCGATAAATAATAAAGGCGGATGTGATTCCGCCTTTGAAAAGATGAGCTTAACGCTGAATCAAATAGCGTAATCTCGTGCCGTCTTGTTCTACGCTTAATAAGGTGTAGCCGTGGTTTTTGGTATCTACAGGAATGTTGTTGATAGATTGCGCGCAGTCGCTGATCAATTCCAAAATCTCACCCTTTTGTACTGTGGCATGGTTTCCAACATCACGATTGCCGGGTACGGGCAAGGTTCACCCACGGTGTCGATAGTATAATCCGGAGTGATGTCTTTTCGGATCTTTATCTAGTTTTTGTACAACAGTAAATGCCATAATGTGTTTTCCTTCTGTGAAATAAAAAATAACGTTAAATCAAACCGCACTTTTACACCTGTGCGAAAGCGGCGATTTTGGCTTTTGCTTTGGCAAGGAAACGTTTTTCCCACCATACGACAGCGATTAAGCAGAGAATCAACAAACCGTAGTTCACTAATAATCCGCCTACCGGGCCGAATTCTTTCAGTAAGTTGAGTTTTTCGTAGTCAAGCGCCAATACCGGAGCGAGATCGTCCCAGGCATAGGCTAAATAAGTGGAGCCGATAACATTGCCGACGCCCACCCACATGAAATGCACTTGGCCTTCCATGGAACGATACATCCAGCCGGTTTCACAGCCACCTGCCAATACGATGCCGAAAGCCGAATAATAAAGCCGCCGATAATGGCATTCGGACCTGCCCACATGATTTTTGCCGGTACGCCCTAACTGGATGTAGCTGAACACGCCGATGGTGCCTGCAAGAATGCCGAAAATAATCGCTTTTGCCATGTAAGCGCGACCGGTGACCCAAAGATCACGGAAGGCAGAAGTGAAAGCAGATTTGCGCACGCTCAATAAGCAAACCGAAAGCCAAGCCACAAAGCATAGCAAAAGCCGAGTTTTATGGAACTGGTCATCACATAAAGGGAAGCAATAAGATAGGCAAAGAAGATGATCATGCCAATCCAAAAACGGCGTTGAGCCTTTTTCGGGTCGCTTTCCTGCAATTTTGCCGCGCCTTTTTTCAATTCCAATTTCACACGGAAGATAGGCAATAAGGTGACTTTTACGCCCACATAAGTGCCGATGGCGGTAGCGATGGTGAAAAACCAAGCGTGAACGGAAAAATTGCGGAATACCGGTGAATAAAGAGGCGAGATTACAACCCATGGCCAAGCGCGCGCCGAAACCGGCTAACGCACCGCCGATCAAGGCTTGCACGATACGGCGTTTGTGCGGTTGATTACGCCATTTCACGTTGTTCGCCCACAAGGCCGCGGAAATACAACCTGCGAACATGCCTAAGATCATCACGCCATCGACACGGGTGAAAAATCGTGCCTTGCATACCGATGATTTTTGTAATAGCTCCAATTGGATACATCCACGCCCAGCGTTTTGTAACGCATGGCCGCCCCAGCGGGTAAACTCGCCTGTGACTGCCCAATACGTGCCGGTAACACCGAAATAATAAGCAGAAATTAATCCTGCCGCGATAACGGCGATAACCGGATTCCAATATTTCACCAAATATTGTTGTTTGAACTGTTGTAAAACTTCGTTCATTTTCTAATCCTTTTGAATTTGAATGCAAGATTTACAAGGAAGGTATAACAATGAGAAAAGGTTCAAAAAGAAGGGCTTTGTCATTTCCTATACACAAACTTGCGATATAACTGAAATTACAAATTGAATTTGCCTGGCTAGTTTAAATAATATGCGATTTCTCTGCAATAAGACTTTGTAGTTAATATGATTTAACGTAAAAAGTGCGGTTATTTTTGGAGACGTTTTTTTAGCCCGCCAAATACGCTTTTAAATCTTTCATGACATATTGCGCATCGCTTACGCCCAAATCATACATGGCTTGAATTTTGTGTACATCTTTTTCGATGCGTCGAATTGGTAACGTGATGGATGGTCGGATGACGAAAAATCTTGCCCTGTTCGTTGAGACGAATAATGTCTTCCACTGTGCGGTTATAGTCGGCATAGCGGTTGGTTAGGCGTTCGACCAGTTTTGGGTAACGGCGATAAAAAGCGTTGAACAGTAGCGGATTGGTCGGCGTTTTGCGGTAATCCAATGGGCGGGTGAGCACGACGATGATTTTGTCGTAGCCCAACTGTTGACAGAAACGCAACGGAATACTGTCCGCAATGCCGCCGTCTAAATATTTTTTTGCCGTTGATTTCCACCATTTTTGACACGAAAGGCATGGCGGAGGTGGCACGCAATGTTTCCATTTGCTCAAAGGCATCGTGGATTTTCACATATTCCGCTTCGCCGCTTTCCACGTTGGTTAACACCGTGTAAAAGTCGATGCCCGAACGGGCGAATGCTGCTTGATCGAAGACGTCCAATTCAACAGGTAGCTGATAAAAGGCGAAATCTTTGTTGACGATATTGCCTGTGGTGAACAGGCTGTGCCATCCCATGTAGCGCTTGTCGTTGAGGTATTTTTTGTTGTAACGCAACACGCGGCCACGTTGTTTGGAAGGCAAATTTACGCCGAACAGCGCTCCGGCAGACACACTAACGATGCCGTCAATGTGAATCTGTTCATCCAAGAAGACATCCAACACACCGGCGGTGAACATCCCGCGCATGGCGCCGCCTTCCAATACCAATCCGACTTTCATCAGCTTAACTCATAAGGCAAGGGTTGCATATCGAGCAAGGTTTGGCAGTTCGGCAAGCGGAATGCCTGACCTTCTTCCAACGGCGTATTTAACACGGCCTGCAACCACAAAACGCCGTGAAAATTGACCGCACTTGTGATGGTTCCTGTGGCTCGCCAGTTGTCGCCGAGTGCCATTTCTAGGGCGGAACCGATTTCCGGCAGACTTTCCGTTTGCGCTGCGAAAATAAAGAGGGCGCGTTTATTGGCGCCTCGATATTTTGGCGCGCGCCACGGTTTCCTGCCCGATGTAACACCCTTTGTGGAAGGAAATCGCCTGTTCGACACTTTGTAGGTTTAACGCTTGCGGAATAAATTCTAATTGGGTTGCTGCCGCTAAACCAGGCACGCCATCTTGAATATCCAACAAATCCCAAGCCAGTGCTTCAACGGTAGGTTCGAGGACTAAGCGGGTCGGGTTGAGTAAAATCACCCGCGCTTGTTGGCCATTTACATCAATGCGAATTTGCGCAGAAAATTGACCGCACTTTTCGATGCCTTTTGTGCCGGCTGCGCCGAGAATTTGCCAATCTAACGAAGTAAAAGTGACTTTGGAAAACACTGAATATTTTTTTCAGTTGATCCAACTCCGATGGCAATAACGCACTTTTTAACAGCATATAAAAAGGTCTGTTCATCTTGACGAATTAAACGGAACAGTGCGCTCATTTTTGCCTTTCGGATCGCAATGGGCGGTAAGAGTGGATTCACCGGCTGCCAATTTAGTGACATCGCAAGTGAGTTGCCCCTGTAAATATTTCTCCGCATCCGTGCCCGCAATTTCAATCAGCGAGTAGTGTGTTAACGGGCAAATAATGTCGTCCTGTTGTGCCGTTAAAAGGGAATATGCCATCGTACTTTCCTTAAAAATATCAATCAATTACTCAAGGTTTTGAATTTGTTCGCGCATTTGCTCAATTAACACTTTCAGCTCAATGGCGGAATTAGTTACATCGACATTGATGGATTTGGATGCCAAGGTGTTGGATTCGCGGTTGAGCTCTTGCATCATGAAATCCAACTTGCGTCCCACTGCACCGCCTTTGCGCAGAATGTTTTGCGTTTCTTTGACGTGTAATTGCAAACGATCTAATTCTTCCGCCACATCAATGCGTTGCGCCAACATAATCAGCTCTTGCTCTAAACGTTGCGGATCCGGCTGTAGTTGCACTTCTTCAAACCGTTGCAAAATGCGATCGCGTTGCCATTGTAAAATCTCCGGCATTTTTGACCGCACTTTTTTTGCTGTTCTGCATTGATGGCGTCAAGGCGTTGTGTCAGTAACGTGTGGATTTTTTTCTCCTTCGCGTTGACGCATGGCGATAAATTCGCTTACGACCCTGCTCAAAGGCGACCAATAAATCCTGACTGATTAAATCCACATCCCTGCTCAGGCACTTCTACTACACCCGGGTAGCGTAATACGTCGGTTAAATTGAATTCGCCTTCGCCTGCCTGTTGTTTTCAACCATTGCAAAGATTGCAACACTTGAGTGGCGAGTTCTTGATTAATGTGTAATTCGGCGGCAGTTTGTTTTTTTATTATCAATACGCAGGGTACATTCGATTTTGCCGCGGGTGAGTTTTTGGCGTAGCGATTCACGCAAGGTGTTTTCAAGACTGCGAAATTGTTCCGGCAGACGGAAAAAGGTTTCCAGATAACGTTGATTAACCGAACGAATTTCCCAAACCGCATTTCCCCAATCTTTTTTTGATTTCCAAACTGGCGAATGCCGTCATGCTATAAATCATAATAATTCCTTCATTTCTGTGCCGTAAAATTTGCATTCTATTGTACTGCCAAATTTCGTTTCTGTCAGTTTGCGTGCTAAAAATAGCGCGATTTTTTTATTGCTTAACGAGGAATTTTTCATGCGTCCGAATCAACGTGCCAATAACCAAACCCGCCCGATTAAAATCACCCGTCATTACACCAAACATGCGGAAGGTTCCGTGCTGGTGGAGTTCGGCGACACCAAAGTGTTGTGTACCGCCACGGTGGAAGAGGGCGTACCGCGCTTTTTGAAAGGGTTGGGACAAGGTTGGGTGACCGCGGAATACGGTATGTTGCCACGTTCCACCCACAGCCGTATGCAACGTGAAGCGGCAAAAGGCAAGCAAGGCGGCCGTACTTTGGAAATTCAGCGCTTAATCGCCCGTTCTCTACGTGCCATGGTAGATTTGGAAGCCCTCGGTGAGCGCTGCATCACATTGGACTGCGATGTGATTCAAGCGGACGGCGGTACTCGCACAGCCTCTATTACCGGTGCTTGCGTGGCGTTATGTGATGCATTGAATGGTTTGGTGGCAAATGGCACATTAAGCAAAAATCCGTTGAAAAGGATTGGTGGCGGCAATTTCTGTCGGCATTGTGGATGGTGAAGCAGTATGTGATTTGGAATATGTGGAAGATTCTGCTGCGGAAACGGACATGAACGTGGTGATGATGGAAGATGGTCGCATGATTGAAGTGCAAGGTACCGCAGAAGGCGAACCGTTCAGTCACGAGGAATTATTAACCTTATTAGATCTTGCTAAACAAGGTTGCGACATCATTTTCCAAACCCAACGTGCGGCACTGGCTGATTAGGGACACGAAAGATGGAAGCCTACAAACAACAGTTTATTGAATTCGCCCTTGCCCGTCAGGTATTAAAATTCGGCGAATTCACCTTGAAATCCGGCCGTGTCAGTCCTTATTTTTTTAACGCGGGATTATTCAACACCGGTGCGGACTTGGCCCGTTTAGGCGGATTTTATGCCGCTGCCTTGCAAGCTGCCGGATTGCAATACGATGTGATTTTTGGCCCGGCGTACAAAGGCATTCCTATCGCCACTGCTGTTTCAGTTGCGTTGTTTAATCAATTTAATGTGGATAAACCGGTATGTTTTTAACCGCAAAGAAGCCAAAGATCACGGCGAAGGCGGCAATTTAATCGGCAGCCCGTTACGCGGCAAGGTGTTATTGGTGGACGATGTGATCACTGCCGGCACGGCAATTCGTGAATCCATGCAGTTGATTCAGGCAAATAACGCGCAATTAAGTGCGGTGTTAATTGCTTTAAACCGCCAAGAGCGTGGTAACGGTGAGCTTTCTGCCATTCAGGAAGTAGAACGTGATTACCAATGCAACGTACTGTCCATTATTGATTTTGCCGATTTAATGGCGTTTATTGAAACAAGGGCGGAATACCAACAATATTTGCCGACCATGCGCGCTTATCGTGAGCAGTACGGTATCTAACTAATCTAAAGTGCGGTTGTTTTTTTAGCGATGTTTTTGAAATTTACTTGGAAAATCTACCGCACTTTTTTTAACCTTAACGGAGTGACAATGAATTTTATTGGAAAAATTTTTTTAGGTGCCATTATCGGCTTTCGGTTGGGCGGTTTTTTTCGGCATGTTGGCAGGGATTTTTTTCTTGGCCACCTCGCCGATAAAAATTGTATGAACTGGGCACGGTAAGCTCCACTTTTTCAAAAATAAAACTACCCGCCAGTTACTCTTTATGCAAACCACCTTTGCGGTGCTTGGGCATTTAAGCAAAGCCAAAGGACGTGTGACGGAAGAAGACATTCAACTGGCGAACCATTTAATGAGTCATATGCAATTGGACGATGCCGGTCGCCGTTTAGCGCAAGAAGCATTTAATCGTGGCAAACAGACAGATTTCCCGCTTCGTCAGGTGATTCGTGAATTTCGTCTCGGTTGTGGTCAACGTGGCGATTTATTGCGCGTTTTTTTATCGGTTCAACTCCAAGCAGCCTTTTCTGACGGACAATTGCATGATAATGAAAAAGTGTGCTGTTTGTGGTGGCGGAAGAACTCGGTTTATCCCGCGTCCAATTTGAGCAAATGTTGGCAATGGAAATGGCGGCGCGTCAATTTACCCGTGGCGGTTTTTATCAACAGCAACATTCAGGCTATCAAGGCGGTTATCAACACCAATCCCAACAATCGTCTTCCGGTCCGACATTAGACGATGCTTATAAAGTTCTTGGCGTCACGGCAGCGGACGATCAACCCTACGGTAAAACGTGCTTATCGTCGTTTAATGAATGAAAATCATCCGGACAAATTGGTGGCGAAAGGTTTGCCGCCGGAAATGATGGAAAATGGCGAAAGAAAAAGCGCAGCAAATTCAAGCGGCGTACGATTTAATTTGCAAAGCCAAAGGCTGGAAATAACCTTTGCGCGTCATTTTAGCCCCAATGCAGGGCGTACTTGATCCGCTGGTGCGGCAATTATTAACGGAAGTGAACGACTATGATTTGTGCATTTCCGAATTTGTCCGCGTGGTGGATCAACGCCTGCCGGCGAAAGTGTTTTATCGCCTTTGCCCTGAATTACACCAACAGGGCTTTTACCCCAAGCGGCACCCCGGTGCGCGTGCAACTGCTCGGACAACATCCTCAATGGTTGGCGGAAAACGCCGAACTTGCCATTCAATTAGGTTCCCACGGCGTTGATTTAAACTGTGGCTGTCCGTCGAAAACCGTCAACGGTAGCAACGGTGGCGCTTCTTTGTTAAAACAACCGGAACTTATCTACCAAGCCACTAAAGCCATCCGTCAAGCCGTACCGCAAGAACAGGCAGTCAGCGTTAAAGTGCGCTTAGGTTGGGATTCTACGGAATTCGCTTATGACATTGCCGATGCGGTGCAACAAGGCGGGGCGACCGAAATTGCCATTCATGGACGCACCAAAACGGATGGCTATCGCGCTGATCGCATCAACTGGCAAAAGGTCGGTGAAATCCGCCAAAAACTCAATATTCCTGTCATCGCCAACGGTGAAATTTGGCGCTGGGGAGACGGACAACGATGCCTCACAATGACCGGCTGCGATGATCTGATGGTCGGTCGCGGTGCGCTAAATATACCTAATTTAAGTCGTGTACTAAAACATAACGATGCCCCGTTAAACTGGTCTGAGATCATGCCAATTCTGTGCAAATATGCCGCACTGGAAAATTGCCATGATAGCGGTTTTTACCATGTAGCGCGCATTAAGCAATGGTTGCAGTATTTGAAGTGTGAATATGCAGAGGCCTCGAGCTTGTTTGAAGTGGTGAAGCGTTGTCATGACGCAGTAGAGTTAAAAAGGCTTTTTAGATTATTATGGCTTAAATTGATTTGACTGATATAAATCGAGTTTTTTTCTCGATGAGAAATCTACGTTTTACTTGTTCTTCTTAATTATATTTATAAAAACTCCGCAGAACCTATAACATTTTTTTGCTTAATAATGTGAATTAGTCAATCTTCACGTTAAGTTTATATTAATTATTTATGTTTAAAATATCGAAAATAAAAACGATTTTCGGAGAAACATATCTAATGGATTGTAAGCAAGAGGACATTTTACCGTACTAAATTTCGTGAGATTTTGTATAAAAATATAACAATAGCCCGCCTTGAAAGGCGCTAATACCAAACATTAATTCGGAGAAATTATGACGATTAAGCAACAATGCAGTATAGTGATTATTACCTTGAATGAAGAACGGAACATCGCCAATTTACTTGATGATTTATGCCGGCAGAGCCACAAAAGATTTTTGAAGTTATCGTGGTTGATAGCGCCAGTACTGATGCAACGGTTGAAACCGCACAAAAATTTGCTGATCGTCTTGATTTAAAAACCATCGTTATGGATGCGCGTGGCACGAGTCTAGGGCGTAACACCGGCGCAGAAAATGCCAGTTATGAACGTTTGTTGTTTTTAGATGCGGATGTTCGGTTACAACCTGATTTTTCTCGAAAAATCTCTTACTTTGTTGGAAAAAAACGGGGGTATGGGTCGCGGGTGGACGTATCGGTAGCAGTGACAATGCGTTTTTAACACGCCTTGGTATCGGTATTTTTGATTGACCATGTGGTTAACTCAGTTTTTTTCTTTCCTACCCTGTACTGGCGCCTGTATTTTTCAGTACAAAAAAACTGTTCATCGTACTATCGGTGGATTTGATCTCTATTCGGCTTTGCGAAGACTGTGATTATGTTAACCGTGCCAGTAAAACTTTTCGCTTTAGAATGTTGCCGATTCATTTTTGAGTTCAATCCGCGTCGTTTAAAACAAGATGGCGTTTTTCCATCTTGGCGGAGTGTATTTGCGCGCCAATATCCGACGTTTTTTTAAAGGTGAATTGCGGAATAATGAAATTGACTATCCGTTTGGCCATTATAAGGACAAACAATAATGCCAGCATGGTTGGCGGCATGCTTCTATTCCCCCTATTTGCCGATTATTCTTCTCATTGGCTCATTTGGCGATGCCTTTTTGCCTACCGCACTTTTTATTTGGGGAGAAATATTTTTTGTCGCGGGCGGTTATGCCGTTGCGCTACATGAGCAATATTGGATTATTCTGCTTATTTGGCTTGGTGCAATAGGTGGCGACTGCATTAGTTATATGATCGGTTGCCATTATGGTATGGCCTTATTGAATCAACTTACCCGCAAACGTCCCTAAGTTACGTTTGAACGCTCAACGTGCAAGACGTTTAATTCAACGCAAAGGCGCTCTTACGTTGGTGCTTGCCAGAATTTCAGGGCCGGTGTCAAAGTTCACGCCTTTTATGGCAGGAAGCCTGAAGATGCCTTTTTTCCCGTTTCTTATCGCCAGTATCATCGGTGTGTTGATTGGCACCGCGCAATTTATTTTTGCCGGTTGGGCATTAGCCAAAGGGATTGATTTATGGGGAAGATAATCAAGGTGAGGGTAAAATTTTTAAGTCAGCCTGTTTTTATAGATATTGTCATTGTCCGTTATCAGAATCACAAAATAAAAACGATTTTAAAAACGACCGCACTTTTTTTACCTATTTCATCATTTCTTCTGTAAACAGCAACAAAGCCGGAATAAAAATGGGAGACCTGTATAAGGTCTCATGAGACAAAAACCGTTCTTATTCCCCATAAAACAATCCCTGTTCCATACAAATAAACGTCAACCCCTATCTCCTACACACAACTCAATTCCATGATGTTCTTCTAACTCAATTTCGAAGCCATTTATTTCAATTCGAATCGCCGTTATTTTTGCCTTTGAATTCCACGTGGCGGACGATGGCGTTAAAAAGTGCGGTGGAATTTTGCGGTGTTTTTGACAAGTAGAATTGTTCCGGGCGGAGGAGTAGCGTGCCTGTTTGTTGTCCTTGGCTTTTTGTCTATCACGGCAATGTCACCCAATTGACAGTGTGCTGTTGAAGGTGAATTTAAGGTTGCCGGCAACACAATGCTTTTCGCCGATAAAGGTCGCCGTGCTGAGGTGTTGTGGCGACCAATAAAGGGTGCGTGGATCGGCGATTTGTAGGATTTCTCCATTTTGCAGCACCGCGATTTTATCCGCATAACGCAAGGCTTCGTCGCGATCGTGGGTGACGAAAACGGCAGAGGTGCCACTTTGGCGGAGTGCTTGCAACATATCATGGCGAATTTGTTGGCGCAGGTGCTCGTCTAAGGCACTGAACGGTTCATCCAGTAAGATCAGTTCTGGATTCGGGGCGATAGCGCGCGCCAAGGCAACACGTTGTTGTTGTCCGCCGGAAAGTTGGTGCGGGAAACGGTTGGCAAGTGCGGTAATACCGGTGAGCGCCATCACTTCTTCGATGCGTTCTCGCTCTTCCGCGGAGCGACCTTTGCCATCGCCCAAGCCATAAGCAATGTTGCGATATACATTCATGTGTGGAAATAACACACCTTCCTGCACCACATAACCCAAATGGCGCTGTTGCGTCGGCACGTTGCAATTTGCGCCGAAAAATCAACCGCTCTTTTAACCAAATTTCGCCATGGTCAGCCTGCTCAAAGCCTGCGATGGTGCGCAATAAGGTGGTTTTGCCACAGCCCGATGCGCCTAATAAAAACAAGATTTCACCGCTGTTTAGCTGCAAGGAAATATCACGCAGAACATGAAGTTGGTTGAAATATTTATTGATGTGATGAAGTCGTAATAAAGGTTGATTTATTTGCATAGGGCTTAACTCTATTATTTAAACGCATATTTTTTTCAATAAAAACACCGGAATGCCGGAAAAATAGCACTAACATCACGGCATAAGGTGTGGCGGCGGCATATTGGGCATCACTGGTGTATTCCAAAACGGCGATGGATAAGGTTTTGATGTCGTTCGGGGTGAGTAATAAAGTGGCGGTGAGTTCTTTCATCAGGTTTAGAAAATACCAATGCAAACGCAGCGGCAATGCCCGGCAACATAGCGGGAATGGTGAGCGTGCGGAAAATATAAAAATGACTACGCCCAAGGCTTTGCCCCACTTTTTCGACGTTATCGGAGATTTGTTCCAAGGAGCTACGCAACGTGGTTTGCGCCATTGGCAAATACAACATGAAATAGGCGACCACCACCATGAGGAACGTTTGGTAGAAAGAATAAGCGTAGTTAATGGTGAAATACACCAACGACAAGGCGATAACCAAACCCGGCACGGCGTGCAATAAATAAGGCAGGCGGTCAATCCACACGGTGAGGCGGTTGCGATAACGCACGGCGCTCCAAACGAGCGGCAGGGCGCAAAAGCACGGTGAGCCCTGCGCCTAAACCGGAAACCATCAAAGAATTGCTGAAGGCTTCGAAAAAAAGGCGGAAAAATCCACCGCACTTTCAATGGACGTGCCTACGATCATCCAGTGAATCAACATGGTGAGCGGTACGCCGATGCTGAGGATAAAAATTGTGAGGAAAAAAATGACAGCCAAGAATTGCTTACCGGCCGTTAAATTTTTTACCGGATAAGGACGGGTAACGCCTTTGCCACTGTTGTACAGGGTTTGTTGTCCACGAAAGAAAATTTCGCCAAACACGATCAAAGCGCAAATCACCATTAACACCGCCGACAACAATGCCGCCGTATTGTTGTTAAAGGCCATTTCATACTCTTGGAAAAATAGCGGTGGTGAAGGTTTGATAATTTAAAATCGACACGGCACCGAATTCCACCAACATATGCAACGCGATTAATAAAACACTGCTGCCGATGGCGGGTTTTAACTGTGGAAATATGGCGTGCCAAAAGGTGTAACGGCGGTTTTTGCCAAGGGAAAGACTGACTTCCTCAATGAGCGATCCAGTCGTTTTTAAGGTGGCGGCAACAGGCAAATAGGCAAGCGGAAAGGAACTTAAGGTCATAATGCCGATCGTACCCCAAAAGCCCTCGACGCGAAAAGTGAGGCTAATCCAGGTGAAACAACTGACGAAGGCTGGAATGCACAACGGCAATGTCATCGCCACCTGAAAAAAAGGGCTTACCCCAAAAAGCGATAGCGTTCTAACAAAAAGGCGCAAACCGTGCCGAGAATGATAGAAAATGTCGTCACACACCATTAACAACAACGTATTGCTCAACAGGTCCCACATACGTGGTCGCCAAAGCAGTTCAATACTGCGCACCCAACCCACATCAACAGCTCTAACTACCACATAGAGAAAGGGCAAAAATCAACGGCAAACTGATAAGAATAATCAAGGCGGTTAGCCAAAACGGAGGATTACGGTTCAAGGGCTTGTCCTTTTGATTTTTAACGACAAAGGCACGCGTTTGGGCGCGTGCCATTATAGTATTTATTGAGACGGCATAACAAGCCCGCCTGACAAGATTATTTCAATCCTGCTTGCTCAATTAATTTATTGGCTTTTTCTTTGTCTTGCGCCGTTGTTGCGGTGACTTCAGGGGCTTCTAATTTTGCGTAAGGTTCCATGTTGAATGGAGAAACCACGTCAGCGCGCAATGGGTATTCTGCTCTAACAGCAACGAGGGCTTCTTGGCCTTTTTTTGCTAGCTAAGAATTCGACGAATTTTTTTCGCTTCTTCTTTATTTTTAGAGCCTTTTAACACAGCAGCACCGGAGTAGGTGACTAATGCACCCGGGTCTTGGTGACGAATGAAGTATAAGCGGGTGTTTAAGTTATCCGCGCCTTTTTCTTTTGCTAAGGCATACCAATAATAGTTGTTAATCAACGCGGCTGGTACTTCGCCATTTTCAACGGCTTGTAATGCCACACTGTTTTTTTCGCATAGAGTTTGCCATTTTCTTTCAAGCCTTTTAACCAGTCTAACGCCGCTTGTTCGCCTTTTTAGTTTGGTGATAGCGACAACTTGTTCTAAGAATGCACAGGAAGTTGGCACATAACCGATTTTATCTTTCCATTTCGGCGTGGCGTAATCTAACACGGATTTTTTTCCATGTCTTTTTCGGAGAGTTTATTTTTGTCATAAACCACCACTCGGGAACGACCGCTTAAGGCAATCCAGTCTTTTTTTGGTGCTACCGGTACGCCTTTATATTGGGTTTGTTTGATGATGTCGGCAGAGAGTGGTTCGAGTAGGTCTGAGCCAGATAATCCGGCAAAGGAGGCGACTTGTTCACTATAGAATACATCAGCCGGGGTTTTTGTCGCCTTCTTCTTTTAATTGACCGGCAAGCTGTTCGCTTTTAGCACTGTTTAAAGTGACTTTAATACCGGTTTCTTTGGTAAATGCTTCGGTGACGGCTTTGGCCGCTTCTTTGTGTTGACCATTATACACAGTGATGTCTGCGAAGGCGGCACTAGAGAATGCCAATGCGGCGGTAAGTGTTGCTAGTTTTAATGCGTTAAGTTTCATAAATACTCCTTTTTAAATGATGTGATTTAAATAGATTGTTTTCCTAAATGTTTAATTTTAACGGCGTTTATTCTAAGAGAATATTCTCATAAACGCAAAATTATTCTCAATATTAAAATTGGGTTTTTAAGGTAGAAAGTGCGGTAGATTTTTTTCAGTGAATTTGGGGAGAGAAAGAATAAAAAGAAAAACGGTCGTATTTGATACGACCGTTTTTTTATACGTTATAGTTTTTTTCTACTAACTGTACTGCGGCACCGATATAGCTTTCCGGGGTGAGTTGTTGCAAGCGTGCTTTTTCTTCTGCCGGAATGTCTAATTTCTCAATAAAATCAAACATCGCTTTAGCATCGACGCGTTTGCCGCGGGTGAGTTCTTTTAGTTTTTTTCGTACGGTTTTTTTCAATGCCGTAACGACGCATCACGGTTTGAATTGGTTCGGCGAGCACTTCCCAGTTTTGATCCAATTCTTCGCGCAAATGAGCTTCGTTCACTTCTAATTTGCTGATGCCTTTTTGGGTCGCTGCATAGGCGATTAAGCAATAGCCTAGACCCACGCCAAGGTTGCGCAACACGGTGGAATCGGTTAAATCGCGCTGCCAGCGGGAAATCGGTAATTTGCTGCCTAAGTGTGCCATCACGGCGTTTGCTAAACCGAGGTTGCCTTCGGAGTTTTCGAAGTCGATCGGGTTGACTTTGTGCGGCATGGTGGAGGAGCCGATCTCTCCGGCGATGGTACGTTGTTTGAAGTGATTTAACGCGATGTAACCCCACAAGTCGCGGTCGAAGTCGATCACGATAGTGTTAAAACGCGCTACGCAATCGAACAATTCGGCGATGTAATCATGCGGTTCGATTTGGGTGGTGTACGGGTTCCATGTAATGCCCAAAGACGTCACGAATTCTTCGCTGAAGGTATGCCAATCAATATTCGGGTAAGCGGATAAATGGGCGTTATAGTTGCCGACTGCGCCATTGATTTTGCCAAGAATATCAATGTGTTGTAATTGTTTATATTGGCGTCTTAAACGATACACCACGTTGGCCATTTCTTTTGCCCACGGTGGTTGGCGATGCCGGTTGACCGTGCGTGCGGGAAAGCAATGGAATGGTTTTATATTGCTCGGCAAGTGCGGTGATTTTTTTCGATTAAATTTTTGCCATTCCGGTAATAACACTTCTTCACGCGCGGTGTTTAACATTAAGGCGTGGGAAAGGTTGTTGATGTCTTCAGAGGTACAGGCAAAGTGAATAAATTCGCTGATTGCCGCCAATTCAGGCAATGCTGCGCTTTTTTTCTTTAAGGAAATATTCCACTGCTTTCACATCGTGGTTGGTCGTTCTTTCAATTTCTTTAATGCGCTCGGCATCTTCAATAGCAAAATTAGCGACAATTTGGTTAAGGTAATCGTTTGCTTCTTTTGACAAAGAAGGAACTTCAGTGATTTGTGCGGTCGCTGCCAATTTTTTGTAACCAACGAACTTCCACCGTGACGCGGAATTTTAATAATCCGAATTCGCTGAAAAATATGACGTAAACGGGCGGTTTTTGTCTTGATAACGACCATCAATCGGGGAAAGTGCGGTTAATGCGCTCAGTTGCATAAATTAAAGCTCCATATTAAAGAGAAGAAAGAATTTGTTGTGCCATGGCGGCGATTTTGCTACGGAAAAACAACACTTGCCATTTGGTGCCGCCCACTTGTTGCCACAAAACGGCGGAACGAATGCCGGCCAGTAAGGCCGCACGAATGCGGTTTTTGTGTGCTTAACTGTTGTAAATATTGAGTGGCTCCGGTGACTTGGATGCGGCGGCCTCAACGGACTGATGACATCCACATAAATACCGGCAAAATTAGACAGCATTTGTTCGTCCAGCAGCTGGTAATGTTCCAACTGCGTTGGCAAATATTGAATGCGACGGGCCAGTTCCTGCTTGGCTTGTGGCGTTTTTATTCAATTTCCCGCTAATGCTAAAAGGCTTAACCAATAACGGCTTAGTTCCGGTTCGCTGCCGTTGAGTTGTTCGCAAAGTGTGGTTAAGCCCAATTTCAGATGACGCACATCACCGCCAAAAACATCCAATGTGGTGTTCGGTGCGGTTTTGAGTAAAGCTCTTCAGACTGGTTTCCAACGCCGCTTGATCAGCATCGCCGTTTAATGCAAGTTGTTGCACGAGTTTTGCTGCTTGGCATACACCGGCGAGCGCAAGGGTAATATCGTAGTAATTTGCCATTGAGGTTTTACGAGAATTGAATAAAAAGAATACGAAAAAGTAGGCGGTAATATAGCATTTTTTTCTGTTATATTTTAAAAGGCAATCGGCAATGCCGACGAAATCAATAAAGCGAAAAAAAGGAGAAAACGATGCAACGCATTTGCAAAACGTTATTTTTTTATGACCGCACTTTTGCCTTTTTGGTGTGATGGCAAAAGTCAGTGTGACGAATCCAACCATTATTGCGACCCAGCAGGCGAGTGAACCGAGCGCGATTTTTTTATGGAGCTTCATAACAGCGACAACCAAGCGGTTAATCTTGCGATGGTGCATAGTAGCCAGCCGGCGAATTTGGTATTGCACGGCACGCAAAACGGCAAAATGATCACAACCACCGGCATTGAAATTCCCGCCAAAGGTAAGGTGCAATTAAAACCGGGCGGTTTGCATATTATGGTGTTTGACTCCGCCAAGGCGTTGCGCGCAGGGGAACGTTTTCCGTTGACATTGATGTTTGATAACGGCGAAAAAGTAGCGGTTGACGCGGCGATTGTTGGTCATTAGTTATAAAAAGTGCGGTGTTTTTTAGGTGTTTTTTATCGCAGAAATCCACCGCACTTTCATTTATCAGCTTGCATAACCTTCCATCAAGTGCTGCCAATGCTGCCCGTCAAATTGAATGTGCATACGTTCCACTTCTTTGTTAAAGGAACGCTGTAATCGTTGCAAATTGCTTTCCTTCCAAAAACTTCCCGATTTTTCACCGCACTTATCAAAATCAATGAGCCAAAATTTTGTCCCGCCTTCCAGTTGTTGGCACAAAATGTTGTGTGCGTTGAGATCGGTGTGGCAAATTTGTAAATCGTGTAATTGACGGATTAATCCGCCGATTTGTCGCCATTGGTCGGCGGTAAGACGTTGTGTCTGCAAAAGTGCGGTCAGATCTTGGGCATTTTTCGATTTTTTTCGCTCAGCAAATCTGCTTGATAACAGAATCCCAAGTTGCCTTTGCGAACCCGAGCCCCAATGGGTTTTGGTACCGGTAGGCCGGCCTGATGTAATTGATTTAACAGATTAAATTCGGAAATGCTACGGGTGCTTTTTTTAGCTGCTGAAAACGGTAACGATCTTTGTTGAACTTGCCCCCATAAGCCACCACGGTAATAATGACGCAGAGCGGTGTTTACACCGAAGAGATCCGCCGTTTGTAAAAAACCATGTGGTGCCGCGCCCTTGCGCCGATCCTAAAAATGCGGTTTTGTCGGCGCCAAAAAAATCGGCGTTAAAAAAAGTCTTCCTGATGGGGTTCCGGGTGTTCAAAATTAAAGAGAAAAAAAGTCGTTTTTAAGTTGATATTCAAGCATTTTTGCGACCTTGAAAATGAGATAGCGGATGGGCGCATTCTACTTTAAAATAACGCAATTCCCAAATTCAACATCAACGAGAGATCTATGCCGCTTTTTCACCCAACCTCCGCAATCCCTTTGTATTTTACGTTTGTCCGCCATTGGCGATGTTTGCCACGCGTTGGCGGCGGTGCAACAGATTCAGCGTTATTGGCCAAGCACCCAAATAACATGGGTTATCGGAAAGACGGAGGCGCAGTTGTTTCGTCATGTGTCGGGGGTGGAGTTTGTGGTGTATGACAAAAAGCGGCTGGCGTGGGTTGTGTCAGTTGTGGCGACAGTTGAAAGATCGTCGATTTGATGCGTTATTAAATATGCAAACGGCATTTCGTGCGTCAATTTTATCCCTGGGTATTAAGGCGAAATATCGTATCGGTTTCGGTAAACAGCGGGCGCGCGAAGGGCAGTGGTTGTTTACACATCGCAAGATTCAAGACCCGAGCAATCCTCATGTGTTAGACGGCTTTATGGCGTTTGTGGACTATTTGGGTGTGCCTTGCACGGAACCGCAATGGGATTTACCGGTAGCGGAGGATGATTTGATCACGGCGCGCCAATATATTGATCCAACCCGTAAGAATTTGCTGATTTCCCTTGTTCCAGTAAGCCCGAAAAAGACTGGTTAGTGGAACGTTATGCGGAAGTAGCCAATATTGCCCACCAACATAATGTCAACGTGATTTTGTGCAGCTCACCCGCGCCGCGTGAACTGGCGATGATTGAGCAAATTCAGGGGTTGTGTGACTTTGCTCCAACCAATGCCGCAGGCAAGTTAACGCTTCCACAGCTTACGGCATTAATCCGGCAGGTGGATTTGGTGCTTTCACCGGATTCCGGCCCTGCACATATTGCAACGACGCAAGGCACGCCGGTTATCGGTTTATATGCTTACCACAACCCGTTGCGTACCGGTCCTTATCGGAATCTTGCCAATGTGGTGTCGGTGTATGAAAAAAATGTGCAAAAAGAATTTGGCAAACCGTCTGCGCAGTTGCCTTGGGCAACGAAGTTAAAGGGAAAACATTTGATGGCGCAAATTGAGGTGGCGCAGGTGGTGGAACAGATGAAGGCGTTGAATCTGTTTTCTTAAATCTTCCGGAAAAGTGCGGTGGGTTTTGGCGGTATTTTTTCCAAAAAAAATCGGCATCAGGAAGATGCCGATTATGTTTTCTAGTCCTAACTAAAGTTAGGCGTATTATTTTTGCTCGTTATAAGCTTCTAACGCGCGAAGGGAATAAGTATAAGCTGCGCCTGCGTTTAACGCGATAGACATAGCTAATGCGGCAGCCACTTCTTCTTCAGTTGCACCGGCTTTTACCGCATCTGCAGCGTGCACGCCGATACAGCTTTCACAACGGGTAGTAACAGCCACAGCAAGCGCGATTAATTCACGGGTTTTGGCATCTAACACATTGCCTTCTGCAGCGGCCGCGCCTAGTGCGCCGTAAAGCTTTGTAACATTTTTCGGATATTTTTACCCAATTCGCCGAAAGATTTTTTTACGTGGGCAACATCATTTTTCCAATCTGCAAACATGATTTTTCTCCTTAATAAGTTGGGGGATAGGTTTAAATTTCGAGACAAATTATAAACAAATTCTTGTATCATACTTGCCAATTCGTCTTAACTTTTTATGCATAAAATCTCATTATGGACTGTTTAGATAAACTCATTCAGCTGGCGCAGGTAAGCGGTGAAGTGAACATTCGCTGCCTGTTTCAAGGGCAGTGGCAAATTCAACCGAATATCACCGAAAACCAATATGTGGGCGCATTTCACTTGATTGAACAAGGAGAATGCTGGCTCACGTTAGGTGAACGACAAATTCATTTGCAGGCGGGCGATATATTTTTTTCTTCCGCAAAATCGACCGCACTTAATCGCCGGGCAGGCCCAAAAACTTGTCGGAAAATAATGTACCGCAACAACAAGACAACGCTTCTACGTTGTTTTAAAGTGTATAGCATCGGACAGAATTCGGCAGATTTGAAAATGTTCTGCGGTTTGTTTTATTACAGCAAACCTTCCTTGCTAATTGATGCCTTGCCGGAATATTTGCATTTGTCGCTTAACGGCACGCCTGTGCAATCGGTCGTTCAATTAATGCAACAGGAAGCCGATAACCATCAACAGGGAGCAAAATCGCTGATTGATGCTTTGGTTACTGTGTTGTTTATTTATATTTTTACGCCATGGATTGCAGGAAAATTTACTTCATTGCGGATTATTGGCGGCTTTTTCAAGATAAGCGCTTGGGCAAGGTGCTACAACAGTTATTTAATGCGCCGCAGCAAGCGTGGAATATGGACGCATTGGCAGAACTGGCAGCGATGTCGCGGGCGAATTTTATGCGGGTATTTCAACAAAAAATCGGCATGGCGCCGGGCAAATTTTTAACCCAGTTACGCTTGCAAGAAGCCGCGTTATTATTAAATAAAACACAAAAAAAGCGTGTTGTCGGTGGCGTTGGATGTCGGCTATCAATCAGAGGCGCATTTCAGCAAAAGCCTTTAAAAGCACTATACGGCGTTAGTCCAAGCCAATATCGAAAAAGCCGAACAGGTTTAGGCGATGTTGAGGTTTTACGCTATAATGCGTCCATTTAGGGCAACAGCTAAGTTGCCTTTTGTTTTTAAGGAAAGACGTGATGTTAAATAAAATTTTTAGTTGGTTTGAGAATCGCTTGAACCCCTATCCCGATCAATCGCCGAAAAACGCCGGAAAACGGTTTGTTCCGCTTTATTTGGTCGAGCATCGAGGGCATGAAAGGTTGGATTTTGCTGTTAGCGGTACTGACGATTGGCAACGGCGTGATGGAAGCTATGTTGTTCCAATTTATGGGCTTGTTGGTGGATTGGTTGGGAGCTTATACACCGACAACCTTATGGCAGGGAAAAAGGACATTTACTCATGAGAATGGGGGCTTGTTAGTCTTCAGCATTATTTGGTTGTTTTTAGCCTCCTCCGTGCGTCTGCAAACCTTACAAGGTGTGTTCCCAATGCGCCTGCGTTGGAATTTCCATCGTCTGATGTTGGGGCAAAGTTTAAGTTTTTACCAAGACGAATTTGCCGGACGGGTGTCTGCCAAAGTCATGCAGACAGCTTTGGCGGTGCGCGATACGGTACTGACGATCGCCGATATGTTGGTTTATGTGGTGGTGTATTTTTGTGACGTCAGGCTTAGTGTTGGCATCATTGGATAGTTGGTTCCTCGTGCCTTTCTTCGTTTGGATTGTGCTGTTTATCACCATTTTGCGTTTGTTAATTCCCCGTCTTTCCAAAACGGCTCAGCGTCAGGCAGATGCCCGTTCATTAATGACGGGCGAATCACCGATGCCTATTCCAATATTGCCACCGTAAAATTGTTTTCTCATGGTGCTCGTGAAGCAGGTTACGCCAAACGTTCCATGGAAGAATTTATGGTCACGGTACACGCCCAAATGCGTTTGGCAACCTCGCTGAACAGCTTTAACCTACATCAATAATGTCGTGCTGATTTTAAGTACGGCGATCATCGGTGTTCTGCTATGGCAACAAGGGCTGGTCGGTGTCGGTGCTGTTGCCACGTCCACCGCAATGGCGTTGCGTGTTCATGGCTTATCGCGCTGGATTATGTGGGAATCGGCACGCTTGTTTGAAAATATCGGTACGGTAAATGACGGTATGAATACGCTGACCAAGCCACAGACCATTTTGGATAAACCCAATTGCCCACCGTTAAATGTCACGCGTGGAGAGATTAAATTTAACGACCTAAGTTTTGCCTATGATCCAGCAAAACCTTTGTTGAAAGCCATTTCAATTTAACCATTAAACCGGGTGAAAAAGTGGGGTTGATTGGGCGTTCCGGTGCGGGTAAATCCACGATTGTGAATTTGCTTTTACGCTTTTATGAAGCGCAGCAAGGCACTATCACCATTGACGGGCAAAATATCATGGACGTGCAACAGGAAAGCCTGCGCAGTCAAATCGGCTTGGTGACGCAAAGATACGTCGTTATTGCACCGTTCCGTGCGTGATAACATCGTGTACGGCAGACCAAGTGCCACCGAGCAGGAAATGTTTGATGCTGCTGAACGTGCCGAAGCGGCGGATTTTATTCCGTTTTAAGCGATGCGCAGGGACGCAAAGGGTATGATGCACACGTTGGTGAACGTGGCGTGAAACTCTCCGGCGGACAACGCCAACGTATCGCCATCGCCCGCGTGATGTTAAAAGATGCGCCGATTTTGTTATTGGACGAAGCCACCAGTGCGTTGGATTCCGAAGTGGAAGCGGCGATTCAAGAAAGTTTGGATAAAATGATGGAAAAACAAAACCGTTATCGCCATCGCTCATCGTTTATCCACGATTGCCGCGATGGATCGTCTGATTGTGTTGGATCACGGACAAATCGTGGAGCAAGGCACGCATGCCGAATTACTCGCACAAAATGGTCTCTATGCCAAATTATGGCAACACCAAAGCGGTGGTTTCTTAAGCGGGAATGTGGATTAAAAAGACCGCACTTTGATTTGAAAACCATAAAGTGCGGTCGTTTTTAGCAATGTTTTTAAGGGCGTATAATCACATACGCCCTTTTTTCTAACATATTGAAAAGCATCTTTGAATTATGCGCCGGCCGGGTATTCCCACCAAATATCAAATAATTCGCTGATTTCAATTTGTTGCAAAGCCATTTAGCTTAACCAATTTTTCACCAATTCTTGATGGTTGGCATCACATTTGCCGATTTTTTCTAAGCAAACCAAGCCTTCCCAGTGTAAATAGCCGCTGCCTTCGTAGGCCAATCCGTTAGGTTTAATAACTTCGGCGATGAAGCGGTCAACGGTATTGTCGATTTGTTCAACGGACGTGCCTTCGGCGAATTGCCATTTTCACTAAAAAGCCTAATTCTTGGAATTCGGCAAGGTGCATTTTTTTGCGTTGTCTTTGGTTACGTTTGATAGCCATGATGAGTTTCCTTTTGTTAAGGTTTGATGAAATATAAATCCCACACGCCGTGTCCTAGGCGATGACCGCGTTGTTCAAACTTGGTTAACGGACGAAAATCAGGACGTGGAATATAGTCGTTGTTGGCAGACGTGTTACGCAACTGCGGATATTGCTGTAACACTTCCAACATATGTTCGGCGTAATCTTGCCAATCGGTCGCCATGTGAATGAAGGCTCCCGCGTGTAATTTGTTCAATAGACTGTCAATAAAGTGCGGCTGCACAATACGACGTTTGTGATGTCTGGCTTTGTGCCACGGATCCGGAAAGAATAGTTGCAAACCGCCAAGGCTTTGGTCGGCAATGCTGTCACGTAAATTTCGGTGGCATCGTGACAAATCACGCGCAGGTTCGTCACGCCTTTTTCCACCGCGTAAGCAATACAGGCACCGACGCCCGGCGTATGTACTTCAATACCTAGGTAATTTTTGTCGGGATTTTGTGCCGCCATCTCCTAGGGGAACTGCCCATACCGAAGCCGATTTCCAAAATAACGGGATTATCGTTTCCATAAATACTTTTTGAAATCAAACGGGTGTGGTTGATAATCCAAACCTAATGTTGCCCAGTTTTGGTTCATAGCGTTTTTGATAATCGCTTAAACGACCTGTGCGTAGCACAAAACTGCGTACTTTTTCTTTTTATAACGACCATCGGCGGTAAATTCGGCAGATTCGACGGTTTTACGTTTTTGATCGGCAAAGGTCGTTGGAATCTGTTCTTGAGATTGTTTTTTTCTAACATGAAATTTTTGTGATTTATGGGATAACGGAAAATAGAATGTACTTAAAAGTAGCGGCTGATTATAGGCTGTTTCCGTACCCTTGGCAATTTTGCCGGCAAGGAATCAACAAGCTGATGGCTTTGTGTTAAACTTTGGCGATTTTGATTTGGCGGGATTTTGGAAAAAACGTAACAAAAATCGACCGCACTTTTATTGAATTATTAGGAAGTTATGCTGGCACAATCAACTCTAAATGCGCCTTTTGCGCAGGCTGTACTGACTTGGTATGACAAGTTTGGGCGTAAGCATTTACCTTGGCAACAAAATAAAACTTTATATGGCGTTTGGTTGTCGGAAGTTATGTTGCAGCAAACGCAAGTAGCGACGGTAATTCCTTATTTTTGAGCGATTTGTGAAAACGTTCCCGAATTTGACCGCACTTGCCGATGCGCCGTTAGACGAAGTGCTGCATTTATGGACGGGCTTAGGTTATTACGCACGGGCGCGCAATTTACATAAAGCGGCACAAGTGATGCGTGATCAATACTGTGGCAAATTTCCGACAGAATTTGAACAGGTGTTGGCTTTGCCCGGCGTGGGGGCGAAGCACGGCAGGTGCAATTTTGTCTTCTTGTTTAAATGCACCTTATGCCATTTTTGGACGGCAACGTGAAGCGGGTGCTGTCCCGTTATTTTGCGGTGAACGGTTGGCCGGGGAGAAGAAAACGGAAGATCGCCTATGGCAGCTGACGGGCGAGGTAACGCCGAATGCTCAGGTGGCGGATTTTAATCAGGCAATGATGGATCTTGGCGCGATGGTGTGCACCCGTTCCAAACCGAAGTGTGGTCTTTGTCCATTGCAGTCAAATTGCCGAGCGAATGCCGAACAAAATTGGCAGGTGTATCCGGGGAAAAACCGAAGAAAGCGTTGCCGGAGCAGGAAAGTTATTTTTGCTATTGGAAAAAGACGGTAAAAGTCGCGTTGGAACAGAGGAAAATGCCGGTTTGTGGGGCGGGTTATATTGTTTTTCCGCAATTTGCCGATAAAGAGGAATTATTGGCGTATCTGGTATCAAACGGAATTCAGCAATATCAGAGTGGACGGCATTTCGCCATACATTCAGTCATTTTTCATTTGGATATTTATCCGATTTATGCCCGATTTGACGATCAAACAAATCCGAGGATGTGGATCGTTCCGATTGGAAAAAAAGTGGCTGAAAAGCAAAATCAATATCAATCCGCGCTATTAAGTGCGGTCAAATATTGGTATGATCCGCAAAATCCCGATCCCATCGGCCTCGCCACGCCGGTGAAGAATTTGTTAACTCAGTATGTAAGGAATCGTTATGGCAAGAATGGTATTTTTGTGAACGTTTAAAACAAGAAGCGGAAGGCTTGGATTTTCAATTATATCCGGGCGAATTGGGTAAACGTATTTTCGATTCCATTAGTAAACAAGCGTGGGGCGAATGGATGAAAAACAAACCATGTTGGTTAACGAGAAAAATTAAACATGATGAACGTAGAGCATCGTAAATTGTTAGAGCAAGAAATGGTAAGTTTCCTGTTTGAAGGCAAAGATGTTCATATTGAAGGCTATACCCCACCTGAAGCGAAGTAAGATGAAGAAGTATTTAATTCTGGCGTTAATTCCGTTTTTGTATGCTTGTGGTGGCGGAAGTTCTCATCACAAGGGATTAGATTATGACGAGGCCTTTTCGAAAGATACGCGCGGCTTGGATATTTTAACCGGGCAATTTGCGAATAATATTGACCGCATTTGGGGGGTAAACAATTATTGGTAGCAAGTCGTAAAAGACTATGTGAAAATATACCGATCAATATTACACCCGTAGCCATGTGAGTTTTGACGAAGGTTTGATTACCATTGAAACGCAAGCGGATTTGAATCGATTGCATAATTCTATCGTGCACACATTGTTAATGGGCTCTGATGCTAATGGAATCGATTTATTTGCTTCCGGTGATGTGCCGATTAGTAATCGTCCATTCTTGGTTGGGCAGGTCATTGATAATTTAGGCGGTTCAATTGCCAATCAATTTACGGCCAACAATTTTGCCACTTATTTAATTCAGAATAAATTACAAAACCCGCCGTTTAGCGAACGGTAATCAAGTGCAATTTGTGGTTATTCCAATGATTGCCAACCATGTGGAAGTGCGTGCACAAAAATATATTCCGATTGTACGTAAAGTGGCTCGACGTTATGGCTTGGATGAGAGTTTGATCCTCGGGATTATGCAAACCGAATCCAGCTTTTATCCCGTATGCAATTAGTTACGCTAACGCCATGGGCTTAATGCAAGTGGTACCGCATACCGCAGGACGTGATATTTTTCCAAATGAAAGGGTTAAGTGGTCAGCCGAGCAAGAGTTATTTATTTGATCCGGAGAAAAATATTGATGCCGGGGCAGCTTATTTATGGTTGTTACAAAATAAATATTTAGATGGTATCAGCAATCCGACATCAAAAACGCTTTGCGATGATTTCAGCCTATAACAGTGGTGCAGGTGCCGTGTTACGGGTATTCAATGACGATAAAGATGTAGCGATTATGCAAATTAATCAACTGTATCCTGAGCAGGTTTATCGCATATTGACTACTAGCCATCCGTCTGCGCAGGCTCGTAATTATCTGGTGAAAGTGGATAAGGCACAAAAGAGCTATCGCGTAAGACGTTAATCCAGATCTTTCGTGAGATTAATTGCCCGCTTGACGGATGTTGAGCGGGCTTTGTTTTTATATAGGAAATAAAAAAATTCTCGATAAATGTAGCATTTATATACGTTTCGCTTGTTAAATGTGCAAACAAGTCAATTATTTCGGATTTTTTAAAAATAGATGTTGACTTGAAATCGAAAAAACGTTTAATACGCACCACTGACGAGTTGCCTCGATAGCTCAGTCGGTAGAGCAGAGGGATTGAAAATCCCCGTGTCGGTGGTTCGATTCCGCCTCGAGGCACCACTATTCCTCCTTAGTTCAGTCGGTAGAACGGTGGACTGTTAATCCATATGTCGCTGGTTCAAGTCCAGCAGGAGGAGCCAAATTCTAGAGAGCCGCTAAGTAATTAGCGGCTTTCGTCTTTTAACGTCCGGTATAATTAGTGATAAAATAAATAAAAAAATTACGCATAAATCTTGGTGAGGGTTTGTGCGTAATTTTTTATCTGTTAAAGCCAATTGATTAAAAATACAGGGTACTTTTACCGCACTTTAAATCGGTAAAGTGCGGTCATTTTTTAACGGCATTTTTAATTTGCAAATTGGTTAATTGCATTAGTGATTTCTTGGTCTTTGTAAATAGATTGGACCACTTCGTTAGAGGTTTCACCTAACACTTTTTTTGAATCTCGGCATTTCTTGCAGAGAAGGCGCCGGAGTGGTTGTGGGTAGCCTTGATATTTTTGGTAAATTGGCCACGGCGACCTTGAACATGAATCGCCAATTGAATTTTGCTATCGATGTCGTAACGTAAATTGCCTTGATTTACTTTGGCAAAGAATTCTTGTACATCCACAGTTACTGCCGCGTTGGAGTTGTTTGGCATGCCGATACGGAAGCCTTTACTGATGAGGTTTTTGTTGTTCAACCTGTTGGAATAATTCGGTTACGCTTGGTGTAGCAGATAATTTAACTACTTTACCGTCAGCCACGTAGCTGGAAATTTCAGGTGCTTGACGCATATCGCGCGTGCTAACGAAAACGACGGCAGATTGATTAACATTCATGGTGGCTTGCGGTGTTGCCGGTGTAAAACTAAGTGTATTCGGTTCGCTTTGACAGCCGGTTAATAATACGCCGGAAAGCAAAATAGAGCTGATAGCTAGAGTCTTAACATTAAATTTCATAGTATCCTCGATGAGTTTGAACAGAATGAGACTATTCTTACAAACTTATAGTGGATTGTATAGTATTGCTGCTTAATAATTGATTTTAGGAGTGATTAATATGTCAAAACAGCAAGAGTTGGAAACGCGCTTATCGTTGGAATTTCGACCGCACTTTATGGCTGTTGAGAACGAAAGCCATATGCATAGTTCAGGGCGTGGCGACAGTTCACACTTTAAAGTGGTGATTGTCAGTGATGTGTTTGAGGGGATGAGTAAAGTTGCACGTCATCGCAAAATCTATCAATTTTTAGCGCAAGATTTGCAAAACGGTATTCACGCGTTGGCATTGCACCTATATACCAAAAGAAGAATGGTTGGCGTTAGGGCAGAGTTTTCCTAAATCACCAAATTGTCTTGGTGTTGGTCAGTGATTACCTCTTTGTGATTAGTTGTGAAAAAATCAAAAATTGATCTTTTGCAAAGAATCTGTGGTTTTTCAAGAAAAATAAGCAAACAAGCCGTTTTCAAAGTGGCGTGAAGGTTATTATTTGGTTAAAATAGGGCGTTTATTTTAGCAATATTTTAACCTTTTTATGGGCGTTAGATTTTCTTTTGATTTCGCTCTAAAAAGTAAAAACAGAATTTGAGTTTTATTTTAATTGGTTGGAGAGTGATTATTTGGGGCGTTTGTGGTTTCTGCCTTAGTTCCTCTTAGTCATTTTCAACAACCATCACTCAAGACGAGGTAATAGCCATTGGGTTATTGCTGTATTTTTAATCTAACAAAAGTAGTGCAAAACAGTATGATTACGATTAAAAAAAGGCTTGGATCTTCCTATTGCAGGAAAACCGGAGCAGGTAATCCGTGACGGAAACACCGTTACCGAAGTTGCTTTGCTTGGTGAAGAGTATGTGGGAATGCGCCCTTCTATGAAGGTTCGCGAAGGTGATGTGGTGAAAAAAAGGTCAGGTGCTTTTTGAAGATAAAAAGAACCCTGGCGTTGTCTTTACCGCACCTGCGAGTGGCACTATCACGGCAATTCACCGCGGTGAGAAGCGTGTGTTGCAATCGGTGGTAATTCGTATTGAAGGAGATGAATCCATTTCTTTCACTAAGTATGCTGCCAACGAGTTAAGTTCTTTAACATCAGAGCAGGTTCGTAAAAATTTACAAGAGTCCGGTTTATGGACGGCATTTCGTACCCGTCCGTTCAGCAAGGTTCCCGCTGTAGACGGCGTACCTTCTTCCATTTTTGTAAATGCCATGGATACCAATCCATTGGCGGCGGATCCTGCGGTGATTATTTCCGAATATGAGAAAGATTTCGTCAATGGTTTAACCGTATTAAGTCGTTTACATGAAGGAAATATTCATTTGTGTAAGGCGCCTGAAAATAAGATCCCGGCATCTCATGCGAGTAATGTGGTGATTAATGAATTTTTCAGGTCCTCATCCGGCAGGATTAAGCGGGACCCATATTCACTTTATCGATCCTGTAGGGATTGGCAAAACCGTTTGGTATGTTAATTATCAGGATGTAATTGCTATCGGTCGATTATTTACTACCGGAGAATTGAGTGTTGAACGCGTTGTCGCAATTGGCGGTCCACAAGTTAAAAATCCTCGTTTGGTGTGTACCCGTTTGGGGGCAAATCTTTCCCCAATTAACAGCGAATGAACTAAAAGATGGTGAAAACCGTGTGATTTCCGGTTCCGTATTAAGTGGTATGAAAGCTGTAGGTCCGGTAGATTATTTAGGTCGTTATGCATTGCAAGTGTCCGTTCTAGAAGAAGGTCGCGAAAAAGAATTTTTTTAGGTTGGATTACATTAGGGTTCCAATAAATTCTCTATTTCTCGTACGACCTTAGGTCATTTTGCGAAAAAAATTATTCAATATGACTACCGCAGTTAACGGTGGCGAACGTGCTATGGTACCGATTGGTGCGTATGAGCGTGTTGTGCCGTTAGATATTATTCCAACCTTATTATTACGTGATTTAAGTGCGGGCGATACAGACAGCGCTCAGGCGTTGGGCTGCTTGGAATTAGATGAAGAAGATTTAGCACTCTGCACCTTCGTTTGTCCGGGTAAAAATGAATATGGTTCGTTATTGCGCGCAGCCTTAGATAAAATCGAGAAGGAAGGTTAAAAATGGGGTTAAAACATCTTTTTGAGAAAAATGGAACCCGCGTTTTTACCCGGCGGAAAACTGGAGAAATGGTATGCGTTGTTTGAAGCAACCTATACGTTCTTATATACACCGGGTACAGTTACGCATAAAGCGTCCCACGTTCGTGATGCTTTAGATTCAAAACGTATGATGGTGCTAGTGTGGTTAGCGTTATTTCCTGCCATGTTCTATGGTATGTACAACGTTGGTGCACAATCACTTACTGCGTTAGGTCAATTAGGCGCGGCTGATGTCTTTAGCCAAAATGTTGCAAAAAATGTGGTAAATGATTGGCACTTTGCATTAGCCAATACGTTAGGTTGGCTTTCCCAAGATGCAGGCGTGTTATCTAAAATAGGACTTGGCTCACTTTTCTTCCTACCAATTTACCTTGTGGTATTTTTTTAGTGGGTGGTTTCTGGGAAGTGTTGTTTGCGATGATTCGTAAACATGAAATTAACGAAGGTTTCTTTGTTACTTCTATCTTATTAGCCTTAATCGTTCCGCCTACTTTACCATTATGGCAAGCTGCGTTAGCAACCACTTTCGGGGTTGTAGTGGCAAAAGAAATTTTTGGCGGTGTCGGTAAGAACTTTATGAACCCTGCATTGGCAGGCCGTGCATTCTTATTCTTTGCTTATCCGGCGCAAATTTCCGGTGATTTGGTGTGGACGGCTGCAGACGGTTTTTCCGGTGCGACTGCATTGGCTCAGTGGTCTGCCGGTGGTCAACACGCGTTACAGCACACCGTAACCGGTCAACCAATCACTTGGATGGATGCGTTCTTAGGAAATATTCCGGGATCAATCGGTGAGGTTTCCACCATTGCGTTAATTATCGGTGCAGCAATTATTGTGTTTGCACGTATTGCTTCTTGGCGCATTATTGCAGGTGTGATGATTGGGATGATCGCCACTTCTACCTTATTTAACCTTATCGGCTCAACCACCAACCACATGTTTTTCCATGCCTTGGCATTGGCACTTGGTATTAGGCGGTTTTGCGTTAGGTATGTTCTTTATGGCAACCGATCCTGTCTCTGCGGCATTCACCAATAAAGGTAAATGGTGGTATGGTGCGTTAATCGGCTTTTATGTGCGTATTAATTCGAGTGGTAAACCCTGCTTATCCTGAAGGGATGATGTTGGCTATTTTATTCGCTAACTTATTCGCACCGATTTTTCGACTATATCGTTGTTCAGGCAAATATCAAACGTCGGAGAGCAAGAACAAATGGCTAAATTTAATAAAGATAGCGTTGGCGGAACCGTAACCGTCGTTGTGTTATTGAGTCTTGTGTGTTCCATCGTGGTTTCTGGTGCTGCAGTTGCCCTCAAAACCAAGCAAGATGAGCAAAAAGCGCTTGACGTTCAACGTAATATTTTAACCGTTTCAGGTTTAATGAAAGAAGATAGTGCTTCCGTCATTAGAGATACCTATAACAAATTTATCGAACCACGCTTGGTTGATTTTGCAAAGTGGTGATTTCATTCAGGCTTCAAAAAGAAGATGTTGAGAAATTTGACCCGAAAACAGCGGTAAAATCGACCGCACTTAGCCAAGCAATTCCTGCTGAGCAAGATAAAGCGGGTATTAAAGTGCGTGCGAATCAAGCACGTGTTTACCTTGTAAAAGATGAACAAGGTCAGGTCAATCAAGTCATATTGCCGATGTACGGTCGCGGTTTATGGTCAACAATGTACGGTTTCGTTGCGGTTGCCCCAGATGCCAATACCATCAAAGGCATTACTTACTATGATCAAGGTGAAACCGCCGGTCTTGGTGGTGAAATCGCCAATCCGCGTTGGCAAGCACTTTTTCGTAGATAAAAAACTGTTTGATGATAATCAACGTGTGGCTATTCGTGTTGCTAAAAATGCGTCTTCTAACAAAGAACACGGCGTTGATGCCTTATCAGGTGCAACCTTAACCTCAAATGGTGTGCAAGGTTCTTTTGATTATTGGTTTAGTCAAAAATGGTTTTTGGTCCATTCTTAGCAAAATTTAAAGCGGGGGCAAGATAATGGCTGATGCAAAAAGCAATTTAAAAGCACTTTTGCTTGATCCGATCGTAAAAAATAATCCGATTGCGCTGCAAATTTTGGGTATTTGTTCTGCGTTAGCGGTAACAACTCAATTACAAACCGCAATCGTTATGGCAATTGCGGTAAGTTTAGTAACCGGTTTTTTTCCAGTATGTTTATTTCAATGATTCGCCATTACATTCCAAATAGTATTCGTATCATTGTACAACTGGCAATTATCGCGTCTTTGGTAATTTTGGTTGACCAAGTATTGAAAGCTTTTGCTTATGGTTTATCTAAACAGCTCTCGGTATTCGTGGGCTTGATTATTACCAACTGTATCGTGATGGGTCGTGCAGAAGCTTTTGCGATGAAATCCCGTCCGCTTGAGAGCTTTGTTGACGGTATCGGTAACGGTTTAGGTTACGGTGCAATTTTATTAATTGTTGCAACGTTACGCGAGTTAATTGGTTCTGGTCGTTTACTTGGTTTCCCAGTATTCCAAACCATTCAAGACGGTGGTTGGTATCAACCAAACGGCTTGTTCCTTCTTGCACCAAGTGCGTTCTTTATTATCGGCTTTTATCATTTGGGGCTTAAGAACGTGGAAACCTGAGCAACAGGAGAAATAATCAATGGAACATTATATTAGCCTATTTGTGAAGGCGATCTTCATTGAAAATATGGCGCTTTCTTTCTTCTTAGGGATGTGTACTTTCCTTGCCGTATCGAAAAAAGTGTCAACAGCATTCGGCTTAGGGGTTGCAGTAACAGTTGTGCTTGGCATTTCTGTGCCGGCGAACCAATTTGTATTTGAACATGTGTTAAAAAGATGGTGCCTTAGTTGAAGGCGTAGATTTATCCTTCTTAAGTTTTTATTACGTTTATCGGGATTATCGCGGGTATCGTTCAAATTCTTGAAATGACGCTCGATAAATTCTTCCCAGCTCTGTATAACGCATTGGGGATTTTTCCTTCCGCTTATTGCTGTAAACTGTGCGATCTTCGGTGGTGTATCCTTTGCCATCCAACGTGAATATACTTTTGCTGAATCTGCCGTTTATGGTATCGGCGCAGGTGTAGGTTGGATGCTGGCAATTGTTGCATTAGCGGGTTTAACTGAGAAAATGAAATATTCTGATGTGCCGGCCGGTTTAAGAGGTTTTGGGAATTACCTTTATCTCTGCAGGCTTAATGGCGCTCGGCTTTATGTCATTCTCCGGTATTCAGTTATAAGGAGTGCATAAATGAACGAAACAACAATTCTTGTACTCGGTGTTGCAGCTTTTACTGCTATCGTTTTAGTGCTTGTGGCCATTATTTTATTTGCTAAATCTAAATTAGTGGATTCCGGCGACATTACCATTAAAATTAATGATGACCCGAGCAAAGCCATTACTTTACCTGCCGGTGGTAAGTTACTCGGTGCGCTTGCCAGCAAAGGCATTTTTCGTCTCTTCCGCGTGTGGCGGTGGTGGCTCTTGTGGTCAATGTATCGTCAAAGTGAAAAAGCGGCGGCGGTGAAATCTTACCGACTGAGTTGTCTCATATCACCAAACGTGAAGCTAAAGAAGGTTATCGTCTATCCTGCCAAGTTAATGTAAAAAACAGCATGGATATCGAATTGCCGGAAGAAATTTTTGGTGTGAAAAAAATGGGAATGTACCGTTATTTCTAACGATAACAAAGCCACTTTCATCAAAGAGCTCAAATTGGCTATTCCGGAAGGCGAAGAGTACCATTCCGTGCTGGTGGTTATATCCAAATCGAAGCAGAACCGCATACGGTTCACTATAAAGATTTTCGATATTCCGGAAGAGTACCATGAAGACTGGGATAAATACGACTTATGGCGCTATGTATCCAAAGTGGATGATCATATTATCCGTGCTTACTCAATGGCATCATATCCGGAAGAGAAAGGCATCATCATGCTTAACGTGCGTATTGCAACGCCTCCGCCACGTCAACCTGATGCACCTCCGGGACAAATGTCTTCCTACATTTGGTCATTAAAAGCCGGTGATAAGGTAATCATTTCCGGTCCATTCGGTGAATTCTTCGCGAAAGAAACCGACAATGAAATGGTCTTTATCGGTGGTGGTGCGGGTATGGCGCCAATGCGTTCCCATATCTTCGACCAATTAAAACGTTTACACTCTAAACGTAAAATGTCATTCTGGTATGGTGCGCGTTCTAAACGTGAAATCTTCTATCAAGAAGACTTTGACCAATTGCAAGCCGAAAATCCAAACTTCGTATGGCATGTGGCGCTTTCAGATGCATTGCCGGAAGACAATTGGACAGGTTACACAGGCTTTATTCACAACGTGCTTTATGAAAACTATTTGAAAAAAATCACGAAGCGCCGGAAGATTGTGAATACTATATGTGCGGACCTCCGGTCATGAATGCTGCAGTAATCAAAATGTTGAAAGACCTCGGTGTTGAAGATGAAAATATCTTATTAGATGACTTCGGTGGTTAACCTTTCTTCGGTTAAAAACATACTAAAAAAATTGACCGCACTTTTTCGAAGTGCGGTTAATATTACCAGATTTTTGTATTTTAATTTATCACACGCAAACTAATTGATCAGTTGGTTTGCGTGTGATCCGTTTAATATTAGGAAAGTATCGTGCAAATCTTTAACTCTCTCGCCCGCGGGTTAGCCCTCGCGTCCATGGCATTGGCATTAAGTGCCTGCGATCAACCAACTACATCACAACAAGCGGAGTCGCCGAAAAATGAAATCGAAATTATTTCCCTCAACGGTAAAAACCATGGGAACCACCTATCATATTAAATATTTGAGTAACGGTAATGTTTCCGCCCCATCACAGCAAGCGCATGAACAGATTGAAGCCATTCTAAAAAGATGTGAATGCGAAAATGTCCACTTATATTCAGGATTCGGAGCTCAGCCTCTTTAACCAAAAATACACAAACCAATACGCCGATAGAAGTGTCCGCCGATTTGGCTAAAGTTGTGAAAGAAGCCATTCGGTTAAACAAAGTTACGCAAGGCTCACTGGATGTAACGGTCGGGCCAGTAGTGAATCTTTGGGGGTTTGGGCCGGAAAAACGCATTGATAAACAGCCAACGCCCGAGCAAATTGCCGAGCGTCAGGCGTGGGTGGGCATTGATAAGTTGTCACTCACCGAAGAGGGTGGTAAATCCTTCTTAACAAAAAGCCGTGCCACAACTTTACGTGGATCTTTCTTCTATCGCCAAAGGCTTTGGTGTTGATCAGGTGGCTGATTATTTAGAAAGTATTAATGTGCAAAAACTACATGGTGGAAATCGGTGGTGAGATTCGTACTAAAGGAAAAAAATGCCGAAAAATAAACTGTGGCAAATCGCTATTGAACGCCCGACGTTTGATGGCCAGCAAGCTGCTCAGCAGATCATCGGTTTTAAATAATGTGGCGATGGCAACCTCAGGCGATTATCGTAATTATTTTTGAACAAGACGGCGTGCGTTTTTCCCATGAAATTGATCCGAAAACGGGCTCTCCGATTCAGCACGCATTGGCATCGATTACCGTATTAGCGCCAAGCTCTATGACTGCTGACGGGCTTTCCACCGGTTTATTCGTATTAGGTGAGCAGAAAGCTTTAGCAGTGGCAGAGCAGGAAAAATTGCCGATTTTTATGATTATTAAGGACGGCAAGGGCTATCGTACAGAAATGTCTACTGAGTTTAAAAATTATTGGAACAATAAACACCGCAAAAACGACCGCACTTTAATAGCGTTTTTTTAGCCATAAAGTGCGGTGAAATTTTTGACTATTTATGGAGTGATTATGAAATTATTTTTAGTAACTTTCGGAATTTTTTTATTCTGATTATCTTAGCCATGGCATTGGGGTACATTGTTAAGCGTCAAGCCCTCAAAAGGCAGTTGTGGCGGTTTATCGTCTTTAGGGATTGCGAAAGCCTGTGATTGCGATAAGCCTTGCGATACGTTGCAATCTAAATTGGATGCCGGCGATGAAAACGCCAAGGCAGAATATGAACAAAAATTCGCACTAAAAGAGAAAGCTCAGTTTTACGAAGTGAAGTAGTTCTATTTAACATTGTGATGAGAGAACAGTATGCCGTATGTCAATATTAAAGTGACCGGTGGCGCAGAAGCTCCGACAGCTAAACAAAAAGCAGAGTTAATTGAAGGTGTCACCCATTTATTACAGAAAGTGTTAAACAAAAATCCTGAAACGACAGTGGTGGTTATTGAGGAAGTCGATATGGATAACTGGGGGATTGGAGGGAAAACGGTAACTTCTCGACGTTCAATGAAGTGATCATGTCGTAACCTGTATGAAAGTGCCCGAAATTGTCGGGCATTTTTACTCTTACTTGATTTGCGGTAGAATGCCCAATTATTTATTTAGTGGAACGTTTATTACTAAACTATGAAATCACAAACCTACGAAAAACATTTCCCGAAACTCTCTGCTGAGCAACTTGCCCAAAATGCCACTAAAAAAGTGATTTGTGGCATGTCCGGCGGAGTGGATTCCTCGGTTTCTGCATTTATTCTTCAACAACAAGGCTACCAAGTGGAAGGCTTGTTTATGAAGAATTGGGAAGAGGATGACGATACCGATTATTGTACAGCCGCCATGGATTTAGCGGACGCGCAGGCCGTGTGTGACAAGCTCGGGATTAAGTTGCATAAAATCAATTTTGCGGCAGAGTATTGGGATAATGTATTTGAGCATTTCCTTAACGAATATAAGGCCGGGCGTACTCCGAATCCGGATATTCTGTGTAACAAAGAAATTAAATTTAAAGCCTTTTTAGAATACGCAGCGGAAGATTTAGGCGCGAACTATATCGCTACCGGGCATTATGTTCGTCGTCGCGGCGCAGATGACAACGCACAATTATTGCGCGGTTTGGATGCCAACAAAGATCAGAGCTATTTTTTTATACACATTGAGCGGTAAGCAAGTGGGACAAAGTCTGTTTCCGGTGGGCGATATTGAAAAAAACCGATTGTACGTGCTATTGCTGAAGATTTAGGCTTGGTAACGGCGAAGAAGAAGGATTCTACCGGTATTTGTTTTTATCGGCGAACGCAAGTTTAAGGATTTTTTTAGCGCGTTGTTGCCGGCACAACCGGGCAACATTCGTACAGTAGATGGTGACATTATTGGTCGCCATGATGGTTTGATGTATCACACGTTGGGGGCAACGCAAAGGCTTGGGCATCGGCGGTGTGAAAGGTGCAAGCGAAGATGCATGGTATGTGGTGGAAAAAGATCTGGTGAATAATGAATTGATTGTAGCGCAAGGGCATGATCATTCGGCTTTACTTTCTACCGGCTTAATCGCGCAACAATTGCATTGGGTCGATCGTCAACCGATTCGTGAACCGTTGCGTTGTACGGTGAAAACCCGTTATCGTCAAACGGATGTGCCTTGTATCATTGAACCTATTGATGACGAAAGCATTAAAGTCATTTTTTTGATGAACCGCAAATTGCGGTCACGCCGGGACAATCTGCCGTGTTCTATTTGAATGAAGTTTGTCTTGGCGGCGGCATTATTGAACAGCAATTAAAATAATAAGATTAGAATTAAAAGTGCGGTCAGAAAAACATTTGTTTTTTCCACCGCACTTTTTAGTTACTTTACCTAACGGATCTTCTATGCGACACATTTTATTAGGATGCCTTTTTAACCCCTGTTTTTCCACCGTACTTTTTTTGCTAGCCAAAAAAACTGATTTAGCCTTTATTAAATCTCAAGGGCCCGATTAAAAAAATGGGAAAGGAAATTGATTGAACGTGATAGGTCTAGGGTTTATGAACATGAGATTACCTATTTTTAATCCGCAGGGATTTAAAAACCAAACAAGAGATTTTTGGGGCGTTTTACACAGGTATTACACTTTATTTATGATGAACAAGGGCGCTTGGTTAAATCTTTTTGAGGAAGGAGACAATGTTTTTACCGAATATCATTACCGTAATAATCCGGATGGCACGTTAACAGTTATTCAGACATTGAAAATGGAAGGCTCCCCAACACGGATCGTATCTGAAAATACCTATGACAAAAATGGGTTTGTTACTCATTGAAAAACAGAAGATGAGTCTTGTGAAGAAGGTTGCGAAAAAAACTTGAAAATGGGATGAACAAATATAGCCATCATTATGATGAGCATGGAAATATTCTGGAAACCCGAAATGAGATTTTTGGTGGTGAACCTTTTTAAATATATCAACAAATATATTGATGGCAAATTAGTTGAACAAACGCAATTCGTACATGGAGGGCGAGAGGTGACGACTTTTGATACCAATGGAAATAAAATCCAATTTGAAGATTTTTCCACCTTATGGATTTGGTGATGGTAGCGTATCTTCCGTAAAAATCTGGAAAAATACGTTGGATAACCATGGTAATGTGGTGAGAATTGAAGAGTTTGATAATCGTAATAATCCTAGCAGTACTATTGTTGAAAATTCATACGAATATTATTAGGTTAAAGTGCGGTCAGAAAAAAACATTTGTTTTTTTCCACCGCACTTTTTACTAACAAAAAAAGCCACCTGCAAAGGTGGCTTGATTTTTAGTGGGAATCTTATTTTTTTGACAAACTCACTAAATGTCAGCTCGTATTCATCGCCGTCACGATTATAGGAAATAAAACGTAGGGAATTTTTTTCTCCTTCATGTTTTTCACCACAATGTCTTTATTGCCGGTTTTAAACTGATAGGTAATTTCGGTAACGTCCTGTTTGTTATATTTAATCTGCTTTTTGGTTGTGTTTAGCGTAACATTCTCCATTGGATAGAGTTTTTGCCATTGGTGATTTGGAAGTTGTTCGGCAGTTTGTCGTAATAACTGAGTTGGAACGCGACAGTAAATAAATCGTAGGTTGGCAAGGTGAGAGGTTCGGTTTTTAAGCCGTCTTTCACTTTGCCGTATTCAATTTGGCGATTGGCAATTTTCGCTTCTGCATAAGGTTTGTCATTGCGCATGTCTTTATAACTTAACATATTGAAAAATTGCTACTTTGAGCGCCTCTGGAGGTGAACTGAATATTGTATAACGGCACGTTAATGTTGGCTTTAATCGAATATTCAAAAACCGTCTGACCGAAAATGTACATAGGCAGGCATTAAATAATTAGAACTGTATTTGATGTTTAAGTCTGCCGGGTCAGCAGCCCAAACACCGGGAATGTAAAATAAAACAGCCAACAAAATGGCTTTTATTGATTTCATGTTGTTCCTTTTGGGGTGGTATAGTGAATTGTGTTACTTAGAACAGGACCAAAATGATAAGTTCCCGTGGTAAGTGCGGTCATAATTTACCTTAAAATGCGAAAAATAAAGTAATGTTCAAATATTTGATCAAGCTAACAGTTTTTAGGTAGAAAATTTTTATAGAATAGAGCCAGTTTTTTTATTTTTTTAACACTTTTTAACACTAAAGAGGTAATCTTATGACTGACTTAAGTAAAGTTATTAAAGAGCTTGAAGCACTGGGTATTCACGATGTCAAAGAAGTTGTTTATAACCCAAGTTATGAACAATTATTTGAAGAAGAAACCAAACCGGGCTTAGAAGGTTTTTGAAAAAGGTACTGTGACCACAACCGGCGCCGTGGCTGTTGATACCGGTATCTTTACAGGTCGTTCACCTAAAGATAAATATATTGTGTTGGATGACACCACAAAAGACACCGTTTGGTGGAATTCCGATGCGGCGAAAAACGATAATAAACCAATGACCCAAGAAACTTGGGCAAGCTTGAAAGGGTCTTGTGACTAAACAACTTTCCGGCAAACATCTATTCGTAATTGATGGTTTCTGTGGTGCTAGTGAGCAAGACCGCATTGCAGTACGTATCGTGACTGAAGTCGCATGGCAAGCACATTTCGTGAAAAACATGTTTATCCGTCCGACAGAGGCTGAATTAAAAGATTTTTAAACCTGGCTTCGTGGTAATGAATGGTTCTAAATGCACCAACCCGAACTGGAAAGAACAAGGTTTGAACTCTGAGAACTTCGTTGCATTCAACTTAACTGAACGTGTTCAATTAATCGGCGGTACTTGGTACGGCGGTGAAATGAAGAAAGGTATGTTCTCCATGATGAACTACTTCCTACCGCTTAAAAGGTGTTGGTGCAATGCACTGTTCCGCTAACGTAGGTAAAGATGGCGATGTTGCAGTGTTCTTCGGCTTGTCCGGTACCGGTAAAACCACCCTTTCTACCGATCCGAAACGTGAATTAATCGGTGATGATGAGCACGGTTGGGATGATGTGGGTATCTTCAACTTTTGAGGGTGGTTGCTACGCGAAAACCATTCACCTTTCTGAAGAAAACGAACCGGATATTTATCGCGCAATCCGTCGTGATGCGTTATTAGAAAACGTAGTTGTTCGTGCAGACGGTTCTGTTGACTTTGATGACGGTTCCAAAACAGAAAATACCCGTGTGTCCTATCCGATTTATCACATTGATAATATCGTTAAACCGGTTTCCCGCGCAGGTCATGCTACCAAAGTAATTTTCTTAACCGCGGACGCATTCGGTGTGTTACCACCGGTTTCTAAATTGACTCCGGAACAAACCAAATACTACTTCTTATCAGGCTTTACCGCAAAAATTAGCGGGTACAGAACGTGGTATTACCGAACCAACACCAACTTTCTCAGCTTGTTTCGGTGCAGCATTCTTAACCTTACACCCAACTCAATATGCAGAAGTGTTAGTTAAACGTATGCAAGCGGCAGGTGCAGAAGCTTACTTGGTGAACACCGGTTGGAACGGTACAGGTAAACGTATCTCTATTAAAGATACCCGTGGTATTATCGATGCGATCTTAGACGGTTCTATCGAAAAAGCTGAAATGGGCGAGTTACCAATCTTTGATTTAGCGATTCCAAAAGCTTTACCGGGCGTAGATCCTGCGATTTTTGAGATCCGCGTGACACCTACGCAGACAAAGCGCAATGGGAAGCTAAAGCGAAAGATCTTGCCGGTCGTTTCGTGAAAAACTTCGAAAAATATGCAACAAATGCAGAAGGTAAAGCATTAATTGCGGCTGGTCCTAAAGCGTAATTAGCAACGTTAAAAACACATAATAAATAGACCGCACTTTAATAAAGTGCGGTCATTTTTTTTAATGTTTTACAGTGCGGATAAACTCAGATCCAACGTTTGTAAAAAGCGGTTTTCAAACGTCAGTTCATTTTTGATGAGCGGATTATGTTGCAAATAATTTTCCGTAAATTGCAACGTCCAATGGTGTAAAGTGCGGTCGATTTTTAAGGTGATTTTTTTCCGTCTTTTTCTGTAGCCTGGCGGGAGCGGTTGAGGATAATAGCCAAGCGTAAAATCCGAATTAACGCCAACACATCTTGTTCCTGATAACGGGAGAATTTGAACATCTCCGGCAATTTAAAATTCCCCATGTGATAACGTACTAACGTGGAGAGCAGGCGATGTTGCTCGTTGTCGTAACCCGGTAATTCCGTATTATATAAAAATATAAGCGGAGTGTTTTTTTGCAGATTTTTTTGTGGTTGATGACAATGCCCACTTCATGCAAACGTGCTGCCCAAAAGAGAACGTCTTGCATTTCATCAATAAGTTCTTGGTTTTGCCAGTGAGGATATTGACCGAATAATAAAGAGGCTGTTTGGTACACTCGTTCTGCCTGCGCTTGGTCAATATTAAATTGTTCTGCTAATCCTAATGCGGTGCGCTCGCGAATGTTATTCACCTGAAAATTTTTTTCCAGGCTATACATGACGCCTTCACGCAGCGCGCCATCGGAATAACGCATTTTTTTCGATTTGGAAATTTTTCAAATATGGCTCTTAAAATCGCTAAGCCTGGGACAAACACATCGGCGCGATCGTGATTTAAACCATTAAATTTCAGTTGATCAAAAATGAGAAAACTGCAAGGTTTGTTTAATCAGCTGATCAAGTCGCGCTGCAGTAATGATGCCGTTAGGATCGATATTTTTCACAGATGACTTGATGCACGGTTTTGATGGTGCCCCGATGAACCAAGCACCGACTGCCAGCCTAAATTGCGATATTCCCATGCCAGATCTTCAATTTTTATTAAGCGCACTTTGCTTGGCTAAATGGAAATTTTTCTTCGGAAATCTCTCCGTTAGGGAAGAATTTCTTAGCAAAACTCACACAGCCCATGTGGCGACTTTCATAAATTAAAGGGGTGAAATTATCACCGATAATCATCTCTGTGGAGCCACCGCCAATATCAATGACAAATTTTCGCCCCATTTCCGGCTGAGTGTGGCAAACGCCGGCGTAAATGGTTTTTGGCTTCGGTTTTTGCCGCTAATGATATTAATGGGATAGGGAAAAAAACCTTGGCGGCTTGGCGCAAAAACTCATCGTTATTAATGGCACGACGTAGCGTGTAAGTTCCGACTACACTTACATTAGCAACAGGGAAGCCTTGCAAACGTTCGGCAAACAATGCCAAGCAATTTACCCCGCGTTCAATGGCTGCTTGGCTTAACACTTGATTTTCATCCAAACCTTCTGCCAGTTGTACTTTTTTTGCTTAAGACGTGATAACACTTGCAACGTGCCGTTGACGATGCGGGCAACAATCATATGAAAGCTGTTAGAACCGAGATCGATGGCGGCAATTTCGCGCACCTCACCACGTCGGGCGTGCAGTTCATTGGCTTTGCTAAGTAAGTTTTCATTATTCATAATTCGGGAGATTGTTATTTGCTAAAATTCAAACTGATAGAGTAAATCAAAGGCTTGATTGACGCCTGAAACAGATTGTACATAAAGTTGCGGTAACAAGCGATAACGCAATGTCACTTCGGCTAAGCCATCAAATAGGCCGACACCGTATTTTTATTTGCAAGCGTGGGGTAATATTACCGCTCACCACTACTTTTTGAGCTATCGCCAACCCCTTGTGTATCAAGGTTGAGATCGTTGATACCGAATGCCTTACCAATGCCACCGACAACATTACCGGTTTTTGCCAAGCCCATGCCTAACAGAGCCGCGCCTACGGAACCGCTAGAAGTAGAATCACTACTACTTTTCCAATGAACGACCCGTTAAAATATAGGAGAGCGCCTGATCTTGTGGCATACCGGGTTCTGAAAAAAAATGGTCACGCTTGGTGCAGTGGCAATGCCGGTGACTTTGATACCGGCGGTAACACTGTTATCTTCCATAGCTTCCGGATTACGAATAGCTTCAATGTTTAAGGAAGGTTGTGATGGTTGGCCGACAAAACCGATTACTCCTTTGCGAATCAATAAATCTTGACCGAAAGAGGCATAGCGACCATTTTTCAAATTAACTTCACCATATAATCCCTAAATGGCCTTTTTCTTGCTTAACGGATAATAAACCGTGCAGATGGGTTTTTAAGCCATAAGCGTTCAGGCTCACATCATCGCCAATCTTGATTTTTCAAATCCGATTTAATTTCCATGCCGCTTCGCGTTTCCGAAGGGATGGTTTGTGGCAATTTTCTTGGCTCGTTACCATTTAAAAATAACCTCGTCGGAACTTACCTCCACCGCACTTTCAGGTAAAGCTTCAATCGCAATTCGAGCCCATGGGATATCCACGTTGCCGGATAATTCTAATAATTTCGGTGAGGCCTTAATTTCTACATCCGGACTGATTTTTTTAATCTCGCCATGGACGGAATATTCACTTTAAATTGATCCGCTTGGGCGTGTAGGCGGGTGCGCCAATCGTTGATATTTTTTTCCAGTTGGCATCGCCACTAAGATTGAGTCGGCTATCTTCCGTTTGTAAGTAACCTTTTTAAGGTAGAGCTGGTGCCGGCAAAGTGTAATGCCAGTTCGCTGTCTTTAATGTCGAACGGCAGTGAATGAATTTTTGTCGTGAGCTTTATTTAAATTTACGCTACCGTTTAAGGTTGGCGCGTTAAGGTTACCGCCTAATGCCAGGTTGGCTTTGAGTTCGCCGTTGACTCTTTTCATCATTGGCTAACAATTGATTGGCGAGACTTAAATCCAAGTTGTGAATATGAAAAAGTACCGCCTAATTTACGCCCATTGGCAATATCATGTAATGTTAAATCGGTGCTGATTTTGCCTTGGTTTTTGGATATTCACTTCCGATTTCAGGGTCAGATTATTATTCGCTAAATTTCCGTTAAGGCTTATTTGCGGAAAATCTAATTTGACTGTGCGGCGAGCCAGTTTTTTTGGCAAAGGAGATATGCTTGCCGTTCAGCTGTAATTCCGCCGACAGTGGCTTATTGCTAAACCAAGCCACACGTCCTTTGCCGGTCAAATTTCCTGTGAGTAGCTCCTGTGCCAAGATTTTTATTCACTAACGCGAAGTCAAAACGTTTGATTTCAAAATGGTACATCACCGTTGGCGCCCATTTTGAAGGCGTGTGGAAACAGACATCCGTGTTGCTGTGAATCCAGCAGTGGGCGGAGATTGCCGTTTCTGTTGTTTTTATTATCAAAGGTTACCGCAACATTATGATTTGTTTGGAAATTGCCAAATTCCGATTTAATCATGAATTGGCTTAAGGTGCCTTGCCAACGCTGTAAAGTGCGGTCAAAATTTCCGGTTAAATTGAGGTTTGCGGCTAGCGGATTTCCATCGGAAATCAATTGTAGCGAGTGTTTTTTTGTTCATCCCCCGTGGCGGAAAGTGTAAGTTGATTGACCTTAATATCGTTATAATGGAAAGCGTTTAAGTGAATATCCAACTCGCCTTTAATACGCTCTTCACTGTTGATTTGCCCTTTTACCACGGCCTGATTCAAATGCATATGCTGAAAAGCAATCTGATTGCCGGTAAGATCCACATCAATCAACGGATGAGTGACATCGCCGTTTAATTTTTATTTTACCGCTGAGTCCTGCGGATAAATCCGACCATAATCCGCGTAAATTCGGCGCGTTAATGTTCAAAGTGAAATCCGATAGTTTGCCGATAGTCCCTTGCGCATTAATCTTATTTTTCACCATAAGTTAATGATAAATGCGGGATATTTAAACCTTGTTGGTCATCGGCGGTTAAGTCTCCTTGCAAGGTGAGTGGACGTTGTGCAAGCGAGCCTTGAATGTCTAATTGGGGTACAGCCACTTGCCAACCGTTTTTGGTTGGCTTTGCCTTGTGAGCTTAATTGGCCTGATAGCACTGCCGGGAAGGCCGATAAATAAGTGCCTAGATTCATTTTTGGCTAACTGCAAGTGGCTGTCCCATCCCAAGCCGTCGCGCCAATTGACATCGCCTTTTTAGTTCGGCGGAACCATCTAAGGCGTTAAGTTTCAAATGGTTTATTTCAATGTTGGATAAATGGCCGACTGCCTGTAAATCAAGACTGTTGGCAGGAATGCCCATGCCGCTGACAGCACCGTTTAACTGAATTTGAGAGGCTAATAGATCGCCGTTTATGGCTAAGTTAACGTCTTTTTATTTTTAACGGATCCTTCCCTTCAAACGGATATTGCCCACGAGCAATGGCTAATTTCAAGTTTAACGGCGTTTTTCGGGGTGGCAAGTTGGGCTTCTGCATGGAGTTCAGCATCTAACGCACCTTGGGTTTGTAACAAAAAGTGCGGTCTGTTTTTTTAACATTCCTGACAGTTCCAAATTCATTTTTGGTTGCCGGCAACAACACCGTATTCTTCTGTTTTAAGGTTTGCAAATCGGCGTTGAGCTTCAGTTGTAGTGGAAAGTCTTCTTGAAGCTGTAGTTGCCCGTTTGCCTGTACATCGCCGAGCGAACTTTTCACATCAAATGACTGCAGTTGCACTCTATCATCGGTAGCATCCGCCAAGAGTTCTGCGGAGGTGACTTGAATCGCTAATTCATTTTCGCCTTTTTGTGTTAAGGGCTTGGTATTGCCAATTTTTGCCGTGAATACCTTGAATATGCATAGCAAAAGGCAACTCGATTTGTCCTAAATCGGTAAGAAGCGGTTGGCTAAGGGTTTGTTCTAAGCTTGCCCAGTCAATGGGTTTTGTTTGATGTTTGGGGTTGCAGCTTGGTTTCGTTTTTCTGTGTTATCACCGGTTGCGCTGATAAAAGCAAAATCATGAATGTTTGTCGGTGCCAACGTTAAACCGGTTTCATTATTCAGAGATGCAGCTGTTTGAAAGGTGCCCAAGGTCATTTTATGTTTATCAATGATTAGGCTCAGATCGTGAATAGCAAGCTGATGAATGGCTATGCCGATAGGCAGTTGAATCCGCTTCATCGGTGCATTTTTCAGTGTTAGGCTTGTCTTCCGAGGGGGCAATGAAGCTGTGTCAATTTGAATGGTAGGTTGTTGTAAGGTGACATCGTCAATACAAAGATCCAAATGCCATAAACAGCTTAGTTGCATTTGTAGGCGCGCTTCCGTCACCTGTGTGTCCACACCGGCCGTTTGGAAATGGAGATTCTTTAGCACTAGCCCTTCGCTCAAATTTCCCTCTACCTGTTCAATAGAAAGTTCATCAAGCAGGGCATCAGTCCATTGGATGAGTTTATGTTGTCCGCTTTGCGTAGCGAGCAGACCAAGCAACGTAAAAACGGGCAAAAAAATGACCGCACTTATGATGCATATAACACGACGCCAAAGGGATTTTTTTCTTTGTTTTTTTGGTTTTTTTCGGTTTGAGGTGCTTGTTCCGTATGTTCTGTCATTGAGGTTATCCGTTTGCCTGTTTATATTTCGGCGCCAAGCCCGATATAAAATTGAATATTTTTACTGTTGTCTTTGTCGTGCACCGGTGTGGCAATATCAAATTTAATTGCTCCGACAGGTGATGCCCAACGCACGCCAACACCGGTACCATAACGTAATTCGTTCGGAGTAAAAGAATTAGCCGCCAACCCGCTATCCACAAATGTGGCCAACCACCAATCCTGATAAACCTGATATTGATACTCGACGGATCCGGTAAGCAAGCGTGAACCGCCTATGAGTTTGCCGTTACGATCTTTCGGTGAGATTTTTTTGTATCCGTAACCACGTACACTACGGTCGCCGCCGGCAAAGAAACGTAAGGCGGGTGGAATGCGGTGGATATTGGCGGTGTTCAGTACGCCGACTTCTAAACGGGTCAGAAAACGGTGGTTTTGCGCATAGGTTCGGATCCAGGCGGTAGAACCTTGAATTTTTGAAGAAATCCACGTCCGATAACCACAGTTTACGTCCTAAATCCACGGTAATCCGTTGTGAGTCGCCCCAATCAGGAAACGCGCCGCGTAAACGGGTGCGGGTTAAGGACGCTGTTGGATAGAGTAGTAAGGTTTTTGTCGGAAATACCGGCTTGCGTAAAGGAATCATGACGCACCCGTAAACCGAGAGAATATTGCCAACCGGTAGGGTGATTCCAATAACGCAAGGCAGCTAAAGTAGATGCGGTAGTTTTGGTGTCGTTTTTTTGTTTTCGCGTTCAAAAACCTGTCGAATATTCATAATAATAGTTCAACGGATTTTTTAACAACGGTTGTTTGTAAGTTAATTCAATGGTTTGCTTCGGTGAAGAAAGATAGATATTGCTTCTGACGCTATGTCCGCGATCGTTAATCCAAGGCTTTGTCCAACTCCATTGTAAGCGGGGGCCAACATCGGTAGAGTAGCCAATCCCGACACTCATGATATTTTTTTGCGCGGATACAATAGCACGTCTAAATCAACTGTTTTAGTTTCCTCTTTGAGGTGCGGTTGCAATAACACAGAGCTAAACCAGTTGGTGGAGGAATAGTTGTTGTTGAGCGTGGAAAGATCACTTAATAAATAATCTTCACCGGGTTTAATATTCAACATATTGCGTAAATATTCTTCACGAATTTGCGCATATAGGAAGTTGATTTGGCCATAGTGATAACGCTTGTGGCTATCAAAATTGAGTTTCCACCATGCTTGATAAGTGGAAGGCATGACTTGTAATTGTGAATTGATAAATTCCGCATCGAAAATAACCTCGGGTTAAGGCTAGTTGCTGCAGCTTATTTTTTTGTAATTGTCGTAGGTTTCGTGATTAAGGATGGTGTTGGCTTTCGGTACTTGTGTTTCTAATTTGACGAATTCAGGGATCGCTCTTGGCATCGCCCTCAATAACGATGTCGGTGGCGGCAATTCGCACGGGTTTACCAACATTGACATGGGCAATCAGTTGCGGTTTATTAGGCTTGGTGCGATTTTTTAATGTAAAGTTGATACTGCTTTCATAATAACCAAAGGCACGTAAGCCTTTGTCCACCGCCCTGACGAACCAACTCCTGATAGCGTTCGGAGCCGTCCCTTTCTTCTTTTTTTCAATGGCATTCGCATAAATGCGCACGTTTTTCATCGAGTTTTTTTGTCTTTTAATCCCGTTAATTTGCAAATCTACGCTATGCTCACTCCACGCCAACGGTTGCCAAAAAAGACAAAAGAATACTGCTGTACGGGCTAACCAACCCGTTATTTTATCGCCTGATTGCTTCATACTTACCCCAAAACTAAACGTCAGTAGTGTACCTTTTAGGCTAAAGTCCTGCAATGTAAAGTGCGGTGGATTTTTCAAAAAAATTTCGAAATTATGTGGCCGTTGCACAAAGCTGAAATGACGGTCACCGAGTTTATCGACGTGTAAGTTATTTCAACTTCCCAGTACACAAAACTAATGCTTCGACAAGCTCAGCAAGCGTTTTGTGCATTTGCTACATAATACCGAAAAAAATTTCTTGAAGTCGGTGTCAAGGTATCTGTTAAAAAAATAGCCGGCAATAAAAGCCGGCTATTTTCGATGGAGAAAGGCGTTACCCGTTTTTTTATGTTCAAAATACAACACGGTGGCTGCCACACGGGAATGCACATTAAGTTTGCGTAATAGATTGCGGATATGTACTTTTACGGTTTCTTCCGAAATGAATAATTGACCGGCAATTTGCTTGTTGGAAAGACCGGTGGCAATTAAGCGCAACACATCCATTTCACGATCCGTTAAGGAGTAAATCGGCTCTTGCGAAGATTGTCGTTCAAGCAGTAAGTTTTTTTAATGGAGTCGCTTAAAATTACCTCACCTTGCGCAATGCGTTTTAAGCTGGGACAGCAAGGTATCGGGCTCGGTGTCTTTTAATAAATAACCGTCGGCACCGGCATCAATTAAAGGTGAATATGTCATTTTTGGCATCGGATACGGTTAAAAATTACAATGCGTGCATCTACCCCTTCCGCTCTTAACGCTTTTCAGCGTATCCAGGCCGGATAGCCCTTTCATATTCAGATCCAAAAATAATCAGATCAGGGGCGGTTTGTAATGCTAAATCAACGCCTTCGCTACCGTTTCCCGCACCGCCGACAACTTCAAAACCTTCTTCCAACTCAACAAGTTGTTTGATTCCTCGACGCATTAACGGATGGTCATCAATAATTAATACTTTTAATTTATCACTCATGTGGACCCCCTTAAGATAAGGCTAGGCGACTATGGAACGGCACGATGGTGAACCCTTCTTTTGTCGTTAACAGTTGGTAAAATTGCGGATAATTGAAATCACGTTGCACGATTTTATACGGATTCTCATTTTCATCCAAGCCTGAAGATTGATAAATTCGGTTAATTTCGTGAATTTTTTTCTCTTTTGTGCCATCACAGTTGCGATAAATCTCGATACGATTCAACTCATCTAAAATATACACGTTGAAGCTACCGTTCGGGTTATCTTCAAAAAAGAATTGTAAAAATCCTTCGCTGGCAAACATATCGATTTCATGGGGGTATTTATGGTGTTTCACCATGGCCGGGTAAGTGGCGTTGACTTTATGGTTAAGCGCGGTGTCAAGTTGGCTCGTTTTTAGTGAGCTGGGCATTATGAATTTCTTGCAGACTAATACCGCGTTCTTCAAAGAAGAATTGCCAGTTTTTCCCGCCCACGCAATAAATTATTTTTTTGGCGGTTGGGTGGCGCCGATTTGAATACTGATGCATTTATTGATTAAAGGTGGTCACAATGCGACGTAAGGCACGGCGATAATAACGGCTATAGCAAAACACCTGCACCTGTTTCGGTAGCGGTGCTCCGCGATAAATTTTGTTGGAAAGTACTTTTAACGTCAACAAAATGGCATTTGGCCCTTCAAAATGTAATGTCCGCACTTCATTCCAGACATTGCGATAAGTGAGATCAATGCTACCGACCAAACTTTCTTCATTTGGCCCGAAGCTGAATAAGTCACTGGATTGAATGCTCGGCTTAATTTCCGTTAAATGTTGGGTTGGATCTTGGGTCAAATTAATGATGACCGCAAGACTGCGAATTTCGCAAGGATGGCTGAGATCGGAATTGCTGGCGAATTGTGTTTCGATGGGAAAAGTTAAACGTAGGTCAGTGACAAACTGACGTAGGGTTTTGAGTTCAACGTTTTCACTGGCAATAAACAGCTCGGTATTGGCGGTAAGCAGACGATTGAAATAAGCCCAAGCTATTAATTTATTGAGACTTTCGTTATATTCCGTATAGCGTGAACGGCTAAAGCCACGAATGTCCGGTGTTTGGTTAATCACATACCAACCGTCTTTAAATTGACGGTTATTTCGCACTTCAATAAAGGTAAGATATCGTTCCGATAAATCTACGGCAAGCTGCGGATTGAGCAACGTGACTTTGCCCGGCAATTCTTCAAAAACGGTATAAAGTTTACGGGTTAATATGCTCATATCTTGTGGCATAATGCTGACATTTACCTGGTATTTGCAGGGCAAAATTTACCAAATTGCGATAACTTAACATCAGGAATTTAATTAAGTCATTATGCATTTTTTTGGTTTGTTTAATTTTTCCAGTTTTGACGGAGATTTAATAATTCTAATTGTCCGCAATTCCAGCCCCATTGTTGAGTGAGCTTGAGTAAAGCATCCAAACGCCAATTGGTTTTGCCCGGTTCCACTTCATTTTCATGGACTTTGATATAAAAACAACAGCGTACGAAATCCAATCGCTTATATTCTTTTTGTTCGGTTAAATATGCCGTTACCCGTTGCAACATAGCCAAATACGGGTCAAATTGATGTTCCTCTTTTAATTCACCGTTCAGCAGAGCTTGCTTGAATTCACGGGAAATCAAATAGGTGTTCGGATAATGCCAAGAGTAGGTTTCCAATAACAAAATTTTGAGCAGGGATTTATAAGGATAATCAATGCCTTTATATAACTGCCATAAGCTCGCACCGAAATATTCATTGGCGGATAATGAGCCTAAACCGCCGAAATCAACCCAATCGTTTAAATCCAATTGTTGTGTTTGCGTTAAGCGTTCGATTTCCGCTTCGTAGTTCGCTTCATTTTCAATGAGTAAGTGTAGCCATAATAACGGTTTACCGGCAAGACGAATCACAGAACGGTAAAATTCATCGAGCAATAGCATGTATTGTGCCGAACCGCAATTTTCACTATTAATAGGCGCAGCATAACGGAAAGCAACGGAAACGTTTTTGATCCATTAAATAGAAATTAATTTCCACGTTAAATCGCTTTTGCCCATTGTTGAATACATTCGGTTTTTTTGTTGTAAGAGTTCGCGTGCCGACAGGCTCAAGTTTTTCTTGATGACAAAGCCAAATATCCAAATCGGATTGTGGTGTTTTGTGCAATGGAGGCAATGCTACCCATGACATAGACGCCAAGGATGGCTTCCGACTCAAAAGTGCGGTGTTTTTTAGAAAGTTTTTAATATTTTTCGGTAGCGAGAATATTCGAAAAGGTATTCCTGTTGGAATTTATTCGGATGAAAAATTAGCAATACCGATTGGCGCACCAGGGACATAGCCCGGTAAATCAGGATGATTAAAATGGAGCAACAACGGGATGAGCTTGAAAACCTGTTGAAAGGATTCAGGTGTGTCGGATAAAGCTCGCTGAATGCGCAACTTATCTAAATAGTCCACGCGTTTTTTGGCTTTATTGAGATCAAGTTTCAAGTAACATCCTGTTTTTTACGACGGTAATACTTAGTTGGCGGCTACTCTATCACCAGTGTTAATGGAAAGCAAAAAAATTAAATGGAAACTGACTTTTTGGAGCTAACAATGATAGGATAAGGCCCTATTAGATAAGATTAATATGTTGTTATCATGCTTGAAAAAACCTTGAAAATTGCCACCCGTCAAAGTCCGTTGGCGTTGTGGCAGGCAAATTATGTGAAAGACTCTCTGCAACAGTTGTATCCCGATTTAACCGTTGAATTGGTACCAATGGTGACGAAAAGGCGATGTCATTTTGGATTCGCCGTTAGCAAAAAAATTGGCGGTAAAGGGTTATTTGTCAAAGAGTTAGAGAATGCCTTGTTAAATAAAGAGGCGGATATTGCCGTGCACTCTATGAAAAGATGTGCCGATGCAATTTCCCGAAGGGTTAGGCTTAGCGGTAATTTGCAAACGTGAAGATCCGCGTGATGCATTTGTTTCTAATTCTTACCGCACTTTTTTTCTGAGTTGCCACGAGGTGCAGTGGTGGGAACATCGAGTTTGCGTCGCCAATGTCAATTGAAAAGCCTTACGCCCCTGATTTGGATATTCGTTCTTTGCGCGGTAATGTGGGGACGCGTTTAAGTAAGTTAGATAACGGCGATTATGACGCGATTATTTTTAGCTTCTGCCGGCCTCATTCGTTTAGGGTTTGGCAGATCGCATCGCTTCTTTTTATTGAAGTCGAACAATCCTTACCGGCTGCCGGGCAAGGCGCTGTGGGGATTGAATGTCGCACAGATGATGTGCAGGTAAAACAATTATTAGCACCGTTAGCTGATGCGGAAACCACTTGTTGTGTGTTGGCGGAACGCGCCATGAACAATCATTTACAGGGTGGTTGCCAAGTGCCGATTGGCGGTTATGCGGTGTTGCAACAGGGGCAATTGTATTTAAGAGCCTTAGTGGGTGATGTTGACGGCTCAAAAATTATTCGGGCGGAAGGCAAAAGTGCGGTGGAAAATGCGGACGTTTTAGGTGTGCAAATTGCCGAACAGCTTTTGGCACAAGGTGCCGACAAAATTTTGCAGTCGATTTACTCATAGGTATTGGACGTCGGTATGGCCGTTTTGGTGACTCGCCCTGATGAACGCGGGCAACAGTTGGTGGATATGTTGGCAAAGGTCGGAGTGGTTGCTATCCATTTGCCGTTGTTTAATATTGAGGTCGGTGCGGAACTCAATGAATTTCCGAACAGATTTGCACAATTGAAAGCGGGTGATTATGTGTTCGCCGTCTCAAAAAGTGCGGTGGATTTTTGCCGATAAGGCGTTAAAAAAACACCGGCTTTGCGTGGCGTGATGATTTTGCAATATTTCACCGTTGGGCAAAGCACGGCACAGCATTTTTGCGGCGACGACAACCTTGGCGGTGCATTATCCTACAACCCAAGAAAACAGCGAGGGGCTGTTACAGCTTGCCGCAATGCAAAATTTACAAGGTAAAAACAGTATTAATTTTTACGCGGTAACGGTGGACGGGAGTTGTTCTCGGAGCAGGCGCAGAAACGTGGTGCCAACGTTGATATTGTCGAATGTTATCGACGGGAACCTATCGTTTATAATAGTGCGGAGCAAACCAGTCTTTGTAAGCGAGCGGGGATTCAAACCATTGTGGTCACCAGCGCGGAAATCCTTACACAATTAGTGGATTTTTGTGCCGCAAAATGAACATAATTGGTTAAAAAAAGTTGTCAACTTATTACAGTGAGTGAACGAATTTCCCATTTGGCCCAAGCGTTAGGTTGGCAGAATGTGATGGTTTCACCTCGTGCGGATAATCAAACGTTACTACAAACTTTATTACAATGTCATTAAACCAACATTTCTCTTTTATAGGTAATCAATATGGCTAATAAGAAATCGCATCATCCGAAAAATAACGCGGAAATTGAACACAAAATTGATGTCAATGAGGATCTTGATTTAGAGAAACAAGACGCGACAGAAAAGTGAACGAGTTGAAATCAATGCAGAGGATAAAGTAGCAACCATGCAACATGAAGAGAAAGCGAATATAAGGTCCTCAGAATCCGATGTTACACCGAAAGAAACCGTTATTGTGAAGAAAACCGGTTCGGCTTTGGGTTTGTTAGCCATTTTGATTGCCCTTGGATTAGGTGGTGCCGGTTATTATTTCGGACAACAACAAGTTGACGAAATGCAGCAAAAACTGACCGCACTTCAAACTCAACTTCAGCAAAAAAATGTGGTTGAGCCTATCGATATACCGAACTTTGATGCGGAAAAAAGCCAGCTGGCGAAGTTAGTCGAATCTTCTCAAGTGGCAAGCAACCAAATCAGTGCTCTGAATCAAGAATTAGCCGCTAAACAACAGCATTTATCTGCACTGCAACAACAAGTTCAGCGTTTAGCCAACCAAAGCAAAGCTGAGCAACCGAATGATTGGTTGCTCACCGAAGCAGATTTCTTATTGAACAATGCATTGCGTAAATTGGTGTTGGATCACGATGTGGATACCAGCGTGTCATTATTAAAAGTTGCCGATGAAACCCTGTCTAAAGTGGCGTTGCCTGCGGTCGCGGCGGTGCGCAGTGCCATTCATACTGACTTAAAAAAACTTGTTGTCGCTAAGTAATGTGGATCAAAAATGCCATTATGCAACAGTTGTCTCAATTGGCTAATGATGTTGATGAATTGAATGTCCTCAATGTGAATTTTTGATGAAGATCCAAATCGCGGCAAGCTCACGGATTCTTTAGATGATTGGAAAGAAAATGCGGAAAAAAAGTGCGGTTTCTTTTTTTAAATCATTTTTATTCGTATTACGCCGAAAAAAGCCGATAGCAAAGCGTTATTGGCGCCGAATCAAGATATTTACTTACGGGAAAACATTCGTTTGCGTTTACAAATCGCCATTTTAGCCGTGCCTCGTCAGCAAGATGATTTGTATAAGCAATCCTTGGAAACAGTGGCGTCTTGGATTCGTACCTATTTTGATACCAGCACGGAAGTGGCGCAAAACTTCCTGAAAAAACTGGATGAATTGGCGGAGCAATCTATTTATGTGGATGTGCCGACACAATTAAGCAGTTTAAATGCCTTAGATAAGTTGTTAGATAAACAGCCACAAGAAATACAAAGAATAACCCTTTCCACCGATAAAGATTTAGATCCGGAAAATGCTAAAGCGGTAGAAAATAAGGCTACAGAGAAAGCCGAAGGTCATGCCGAGGCGAAGGGAAATGATCCCGGTGCAGAACCTGCCACCCCTAACCAAAACCGAGCAACAATAGGAGAAATAGACCATGATTAGAGTGCTATTTTTTTAATGTTGTTATTGTTGGCGGGGTTAATTGCCGGGCCGTATTTATCAGGCAAACAAGGTTATGTTCGCATTGAAACTGCCAATAACATTGTCGAGATGTCTCTCACAACCTTAGTGATTTTTCTTCGTCGTTTCAATGGCGGTAGTGTATAGCATTGAGGCAGCCATCAGTCGTTTTTGCCGCCTAAGTAATAATACTTACAGTTGGTTCTCCCGCCGCAAGCGGGTGAAAGCGCAGAAACAAACCTTGGAAGGTTTAATGCGCATGGATGAAGGCGATTATTCCAAAGCGGAAAAAAACTCATTGGCAAGAATGCCAAACATTCCGATGAGCCGGTGTTGAACTTCATTAAAAGCCGCTGAGGCGGCGCAACAGCGCGGTGATGAGTTCAGTGCCAACCGTTATTTGATTCAAGCCACGGAAATCGCCGGCACAGACAGTCTGATTTTAGAAATTGCCCGCACCCGTATTTTTGTTGCAACAAAATAAATTACCAGCCGCCCGTAGCTCAGTAGATAGTCTGTTGATTATGGCCGGTCGTAACAAAGAAGTGTTGAAGCTTGCAGTGGATATTTATTTGAAATCAAAAAGCCTATCAGGCCTTGGATAATATTCTTGAACAAGTGGAAAAAAATCCGGTTTGTATTCCGCCGAAGAGTTTGAAACGTTGCAACGTCAGGTGGAAGATGGTTTGTTAGATGAAAAAATGAATGAGGACGGTGTGGACGGTTTATTGGATTGGTGGGATGAACAACCACGCAAACGTCGCAACGATTCTTATGTCAAACTCAGGTTAATTCGTCGTCTAATTGATGCCAATGATCATGAATCGGCCTATGAATTAACGTTGGAATTAGTGAAAAAATTGGATGATGACGACAACAGTCCGTTAGCTCAAGAGTTATTCAAGCAAATTGGCCGTTTGCAACCGGAAGACAATAGCAAATTGGTGAAAGTGGTTAACAAATGGGCAAAAAATGCCAACCTGACGGCACAATGCCTCGCCAATCGTGCATTGGGGTATTTGTATGTGCGTAACAATGATTTTGCCAAAGCGGATGAAGTATTTAAAAACCTGATTGCTAATAAAGACCAATTAGAGCCGAATGACATCACTATGGCTTCTTATGTATTTGAGCAAATGGGTGATAAAGCGGCGGCGCAACAATTACGTGAAGAAGGTTTAAAGTCTGCCATGTCGATGCCTAATTTGACAACGGAAGAAACACCTGAAAAAAACCGACCACACTTTTTAGCACAAAAATAACCTTTCCTTAAAAAGCAAAAATGCCCTGATTGTTCAGGGCATTTGTTTTATCCGTTAGATTTGTTGATTTTGTGGCAACTCTAGCTCTGTTTGCATGGACGCCGTCAGCGCTTTTAATTTTACGGAGTATTATGTTTAGTACTACACCGTAAGCCGGCACGAATAATAATAAGCCGATAAAGAGTTTGAACAGGTAATCCACAAAACCGATTTCCATCCAATGTTCCGCCATAAATGGGTCGCTGCTGGCATAGAATGCAATGGCGAAGAACAAAGTAGGTATCCGCCATTGAACCGAATACCATGGAGCTGGTTGGTGCAATCCACCAAGTTTTTCAATTGGCGTAAGCGGTTAAACACCAACACATCCAATAACTGACCAAATACATAAGCGCAGAAGCTTGCTAGGGCAATACGGAAAACAAACAAGTTAAACTCACTTAATACGGATAGTCCCTGATATTGGCTATCGGAAAAAAGAGTGGAAACCAAGTAGCTGATAATTAACGCGGGAATCATGACAATAAAAATAATCCAACGCGCTTCTTTCGCACCGAACACCCGCACGGTTAAATCTGTGGCTAAGAAGATAAACGGGAAAGTAAGTGTTCCCCAGGTGCTGTGAAACATGAAGTCTTCCTGCGCACCGAATAGTGTCAGTGGTACATGAACTTCAAAAGGAATTTGCACGAAATAGTTGCTGGCAGCAATGATAAAAATGTGAAAGAAACTGAGCAGAACTAACGCTCGACGTTTTTGTTGATCATTAAAGATCGAAAATGAGTGTGTCATTTGTTTTACCTTTTTAGTTTAAATTGGGGTTAGGGAACCCAGTGAATATGTGATTCTGCAAAAATGCAGGGCGCAAAATGATACTGCATCAAGAAAAATAATTCAACTGAAAATAATATGACTGTCGGATTGGTGATATGAAAAAAATGTTCTAAAATCGAAAAATATGCCTCTCTTCAAAGATCGTATCTTTTTTTATATTATAAAAGAGAATTATTACTAATACCAAAATGGGTCTTTTTATGAAATCGTATATGAAATTTTCTCCAATTAGTCTTGCTATCTTTTTCTGCTTTTCTCGACTCAAGTCTTAGCTGAAGAAACGAATAGTGAAACGTTAGCACCAATCGTTGTCACGGCAGCCGGTACATCCCAAGATTTAAAAAGATGCTCCTGCCAGTATCAGTATAGTCAATCAGGAACAGCTTAAACAGCACCCGGCTAATCGTTTGGAAGAGGCGCTACAAGATATTCCGGGTGTAAATGTTAGCGGTAGTAATGTGAATAAATCGGATATTTCTATTCGTGGTTTACCGGCTGATTACACATTGATTATGGTGGATGGTCGCCGCCAGAATACCCGTGAGTCCCGTCCAAATGGTAATGGTGGTTTTGAAGGCGCGTTCATTCCGCCGCTGAATGCGATTGAGCGTATTGAGGTGGTGCGCGGACCGATGTCTTCTCTGTATGGTTCTGATGCGATGGGCGGCGTCGTCAACATTATTACTAAAAAAATGTCACCAAAGCGTGGACAGGCTCTGCTTCTGTCGGTTTTTACCGCACATGGTAAGAGCACTTTTTGGTAATGGACATCATGGTAATTTCTTTGTCTCAGGTCCATTAGTTCAAGATAAGTTAGGGTCTTCAAGTTTATGGCGGTGCAGACTATCGCCCTGAAGATGATATTATCGGTGGTTCTAACCGTAATAAAAATCGTAATATCAATGCCAAACTTTCCTTTACTCCAACAGATAAACAAACTTTTATTTTAGAGGGTGGTCGCCATCTATTAGAAAAAAATATGAAACTCCGGGAAAATCCTTAGCCCTTACCACAACTCGTGGTACCAGTGTGGCTCAAAATAAACCGAGCTCAACTCGTGCCAGCAGAAATCATTGGTCTTTGACTCATCAGGCCGATTGGGATGTGATGAGTTCGGAATTGAGCTTATATCAAGAAAAAGCAAAACGTGAAGTGACCACGAATGGGGTGATGGATTCTCGTAAACCTGAAATTACTAATACCGTATTTGATGCGAAGTTCATGTTACCTGTGGCAAATCACTTTTTGTGTTTGGCGGGCAATATCAAAAATGCAAAAATTGGAAGATGATTCCGTTATCAAAGTAAACCGAGTGACAAGAACGGTGAATGGAAGAACGCAAACCCGTTCGGTACCGGTTTATCAAAAATACAGAAAAATAAAGTTCATCAGTATGCGTTTTTCGTTGAAGATGAAATTAATTTCTCGGATAAATTCCTATTAACATTGGGTACTCGTTTAGATCATCATCAGAAATTTGGTGCGCATTGGAACCCAAGAGCCTACGCTGTTTATCATATTAATGATAACTTTAGTGTAAAAGGGGGAATTGCTAAGGCTTTCCGCGCGCAAGTATTCGTGAATTAAGCGAAAGTTATGTCACTGCCACAGAAGCGGGTGCCGGTGTGATTTACGGTAATCCAAACTTAAAACCGGAAACCAGCGTAAACGAAGAGATTAGTGTTGTTTATCATCACGATAGCGGCGCCAATGCGACGGTAACCTTGTTTAATACGGATTTTAAGAATAAACTCACCAGCCATTACACCGGAAATCCGGAGGATCCGCTTACCGGCGCAAAACTTTATGAATACAGCAATGTCGGTCGAGCCAATATTAAAGGTGTCGAGGTAAGTTCCCACATTCCGTTTAATGAGCATTGGAACGTCGATTTATCTTATACATATCAGCACTCAAAACGTAAATCTGATGAAGACATTTCGGCTTCAGGCGTGAGTTTAAGAGGATTGCCATTAGATAATACGCCTAAGCATGCAGCCAGCGGAAAAACTTAATTGGATGGTGAATGATAGCTTAAGCGCCTATACCCGAGTTGCTTATAAAGGCAAACAAATTTGGGCAAATCCGCGTAATGGAGACAGTCGAAACGCTTATCGTACCCGTGGTGGATATACAACGGTAGATTTTGGTACAACTTACAAATTTAATCCAAATGTCTCCCTTAACTTTGCGGTATTAAATATTGGTAATGAAATTGGCGAGCGTGTGGATACCAACGGCGGAAGTTGGACGGTAGAAGATGGTCGTCGTTTCTGGACAAATCTTAATATTACATTCTAATCCTGCAAAAAAATAAGACACATTTAATTTTTTTGGATGTGTTTTTATTCCAACTTCAACAGTGCGGTCAAAATTGATCGCACTTTTTATTCCTTTCTTTTTATAAAAATTCCTTTTCAAATCATAGGGATATTTTTGGGGTTTTATGTCTCTTCTAAAAAAATTAAAAATTTTTTTGTAAGAAATTTAGGCATTGTTCCGTCTAATGGGCATATCCAAAGTTTTTGGGTTTGTGATAATTCTTATAAACTTTAACTCAAATCATAGAGTTATTTTGATTTCGTGCTATTGCATCATTTATTTGCCTAATACTTAACGCTATGATAGCCGCATTATTTGTGTCGCATAAAATGGACTTATACCATGCAATTCTCTTTTTAAAAAAATATTTCATCGCAGCAAATACAAACTATCCGACAACAAATGTTAAAGTTTGCCGTATTACAACTGCGCGATGAAGATTTAGCCGAAGATGTGGTTCAGGAAGCCTTAACCAAGGCTTATCAACACGCCGATTCGTTCAAAGGTGCCGCGGCATTAAAAACCCTGGTTTTTGCTATTTTTAAAGAATCAAATTATTGATTTGATTAATTATCGACGTCAGTACGCTAACTGTGTCGGAAGTATATGATGGTGATGAAGATGAGGATCCAAATGTGTTTTTTTGATCAGACCGGTCATTGGGATCGTAATAATTTTCTGCCAACAACGTGGCAAGAGCCGTCTGAGCAGCTGTACAAAAAGAATTTTTGGATAATTTTTGAAGCCTGTTTGGAACATTTGCCTGCTCAGCAAGCCCGTGTATTTATGATGCGTGAATATTTTTGAAATGAAAAAGTGAACAAATTTGCCAAGAGTGCGATTTATCTACGTCAAATTTACATGTGTTATTATATCGCGCCCGTTTACAGTTGCAAGCCTGTTTAACCCGTAATTGGTTTGATAATAAGAAATAAGGTGGGAATCATGAAATGTCAAAATGTCACCAAATTAATCTCGGAAAAACCAAGAAAAGCCGCTTTCATTGCTCAAAAACAGTCAGGTTTATATGCACTTGGCGATTTGTCCGTATTGTCGAGCCTTTGCCCGAAACTGTAAAAATGCATAAAATGATGCAGGATTTTTCAGCACAGGAAGAGGGAAGGAGAGCTAGTCAAGAAAAAGTGCGGTGGATTTTGACCGCACTTTTTATTTCAGACCTTTTTCATACCAAATGCGATTCACATACAGCTGAATTTTTGCCGGAAGGTGTTTCTACGGTAATTTCGTCGTCTTCCTCTTTTGCCAATTAAAGCTCGTGCTACCGGAGAATCAATTGAAATCAATTCTTTGCCGGGTCAAACTCATCGCAACCGACCAGCCGATATTGTTTGACTTCGCCGTCTTCGTTTTTCCAGCTCTACCCAAGCGCCGAAAAAGATTTTTACCTTCTTGCTTTGGTGAATAATCCACGATTTGCAAGACTTCCAAACGCTTGGTGAGAAAACGCACGACGATCGATTTCGCGTAAGCGACGTTTGCCGTAAATATATTCTGCATTTTTCACTGCGGTCGCCTAATGCCGCCGCGTCAGATACCGCTTGCGTTACCTTAGGGCGTTCTTCTTTCCACAAAAATTTTTAATTCTTGGTCAAGTACGTTTCCAGCCTTGACGGGTGATGTAATTTGATTTTGCCATGTTAAATTCCTCAAGTGCCACAAAAATTATACCGAAAAAGGAACAAACATTTGAGCCTCTCGTCCAAAAACAGTATTCTATGTCCGTTTTTTTCACCACTAAGAAGTACACAGAATGTTAAATCAACAAATCAGTCAACTTATCGCGCAGGAATTGAATGTGCGTGATAGCCAAATTCTTGCCGCCATTCAATTATTAGACGATGGCAACACGATTCCTTTTATTGCCCGCTATCGCAAAGAAGCCACCGGAGGCTTGGACGATACGCAATTGCGTCATTTTGAAACCCGCTTAATTTATTTACGCGAGTTGGAAGACCGTCGCCAAACCATTCTGAAATCCATTGAAGAACAAGGCAAATTAACGGATGAATTACGTGACAAAATTCAAACTACACAAAGCAAAACCGAGTTGGAAGATTTGTATTTGCCGTTTTAAAACCGAAACGCCGTACTAAAGGCCAAATTGCCATTGAAGCTGGGCTTGAGCCATTGGCGGATTTACTTTGGAACGAGCCAAAAACAGTTCCGGAAACCACCGCACTTGATTATGTGAATGCGGAGAAAGGCGTGGCAGATGTTAAGGCTGCATTAGACGGTGCCCGTTATATTTTTGATGGAACGTTTTGCCGAAGACGCAGGATTGTTGGCAAAAGTGCGTGATTATTTAAGCAAAAATGCACTTATTGTTTCTAAGGTGATTGAGGGCAAAGAGGCGGAAGGTGCGAAATTCCAAGATTATTTTGATCACCAAGAGCTGCTTAAAAATGTGCCGTCTCACCGTGCTTTGGCGATGTTCCGTGGTCGCAATGAAGGCATTTTACAATTAAGTTTGAATGCGGACCCGGAAGCGGAAGAGGGCAGTCGCCAAAGCTATTGTGAAGAGATTATTCGTGATTATTTAGGGGTTCGTTTTAATGGTCAACCTGCCGATAAATGGCGTGAGCAAGTGATTGCTTGGACATGGAAAATTAAAGTGGCCTTGCACTTAGAAACGGAACTCATGGCGACCTTACGTGAGAAAGCGGAAGATGAAGCCATTGATGTATTTGCCCGAAATCTGACCGCACTTTTAATGGCTGCGCCGGCAGGCGCCAAGAACACGATGGGGTTAGACCCGGGGCTACGTACCGGCGTGAAAGTGGCTGTGGTGGATAACACCGGTAAGTTATTGGCAACCGATACCATTTATCCGCATACCGGGCAGATGGAGCGTGCGATGTTGTCTATTTTCCAATTAATTAAACAACACAACGTGGAATTGATTGCAATCGGGAATGGGACTGCCTCTCGCGAGACAGAGCGTTTCGCCAAAGATGTGATCAAGGAAATTAAAGAAAATAAACCACAAACAGTGGTGGTGAGCGAAGCAGGTGCTTCCGTCTATTCCGCTTCCGAATTGGCAGCGCAGGAATTTCCAGATTTGGATGTGTCCTTGCGTGGTGCCGTGTCCATTGCTCGTCGCTTGCAGGATCCATTGGCGGAATTGGTGAAAATCGAGCCAAAAAGCCATTGGCGTGGGGCAGTATCAACATGACGTAAATCAAAGCCAATTAGCGCGTAAATTGGATGCGGTGGTGGAAGACTGTGTAAACGCCGTAGGCGTGGACCTAAACACCGCCTCTGTGCCAGTATTGGCTCGTGTGGCGGGTATGACCAAAACGATAGCGCAGAATATTGTGACATACCGTGATGAAAAACGGGCGTTTTGACAGCCGTGAACAACTGAAAAAGTACCACGTTTAGGGCCCCTAAAGCCTTCGAGCAATGCGCTGGGTTTATGCGTATCGCTGCAGGCGATAATCCGTTAGATGCCTCCGGTGTACACCCGGAAGCCTATCCGGTGGTAGAAAAATTCTACAAGCGACGGAACAATCGATTCAGGATTTAATGGGCAATGCAGGCTTAGTGCTCCAGCTTGATGCAAAACAGTTTACCGATGAGCAATTTGGTTTGCCGACCGTTCAGGATATTTTTAAAGAATTGGAAAAACCGGGACGTGACCCGCGCGGTGAATTTAAAACCGCCACCTTCGCTGAGGGCGTGGAAGAAATCACAGATTTGAAAGCAGGTATGATCTTAGAAGGTACGGTAACCAACGTGACTAATTTTGGTGCCTTTGTGGATATTGGCGTACATCAAGACGGCTTGGTTCATATTTCTTCCCTCAGCGATAAATTTGTGGAAGATCCGCATCAAGTGGTGAAAACAGGTGATGTCGTAAAAGTGAAAGTATTGGAAGTGGATGTGGCGCGTCGTCGTATTGCATTAACCATGCGTTTAGATGAAAGTGCGGTGAAAAATGACGGAAAAATCTGACCGCACTTTATCCGCAAAACCGCGTTCTGATAATGCCCGCCAAGACCGTAGCAATCCGCGAGCAAATAATGCGATGGGCAATGCCTTTGCAGATGCGCTGAAGAATTGGAAGAAATAGCAGATTCTAGTTCAGTAAAAATATTTAAAATCATGACTGCACTTTAAATACAATAAAGTGCGGTCATTTTTTTATTATGTTTTTCATCAGATTCGTTTTATCAACATGATGAAAAAGCGTATCATTCGATACGCCTTTCTTATCAGGTTGATTATCAATTATTTGATAATTTTAGCTACCACACCGGCGCCTACTGTACGGCCACCTTCACGGATAGCGAAACGTAAACCTTGGTCCATCGCGATTGGGTGGATTAAGGATACGGTCATTTTGATGTTATCGCCAGGCATAACCATTTTCCACACCTTCCGGTAACTCGATAGTACCGGTTACGTCAGTTGTACGGAAATAGAATTGTGGACGGCAACCTTTGAAGAATGGAGTATGACGACCACCTTCTTCTTTGGATAATACGTACACTTCAGATTCGAAAATCAGTGTGTGAGTAATTGAACCCGGTTTAGCCAATACTTGACCACGTTCGATTTCTTCACGTTTGGTACCACGCAATAATGCACCGATGTTTTTCACCTGCACGACCTTCGTCAAGTAATTTACGGAACATTTCAACACCGGTTACGGTAGTTTTCGCAGTCGGTTTGATACCTACGATTTCAACTTCATCACCAGTACGGATGATACCACGCTCAACACGACCTGTTACTACTGTACCACGACCGGAGATAGAGAACACGTCTTCGATTGGAAGAAGGAACGGTTGGTCGATAGCACGCTCAGGCTCAGGAATGTAAGAATCTAAGTGGCTTGCTAATTCAAGGATTTTTTTCTTCCCATTCTGCTACGCCGTTTAATGCTTGTAATGCAGAACCACGTACGATTGGTGTATCGTCACCCGGGAAGTCATATTGAGAAAGAAGTTCACGAACTTCCATTTCAACTAATTCTAATAACTCTTCGTCATCTACCATGTCGCATTTGTTTAAGAACACGATGATGTAAAGGAACACCTACTTGGCGACCTAATAAGATGTGCTCACGAGTTTGTGGCATAGGGACCATCAGTTGCTGCTACTACTAAGATAGCACCATCCATTTGCGCCGCACCGGTAATCATGTTTTTAACATAGTCGGCGTGCCCCGGACAGTCAACGTGTGCGTAGTGACGTGTTGGAGTATCGTATTCAACGTGGGATGTGTTGATGGTGATACCACGCGCTTTTTTCTTCAGGCGCGTTATCGATTTGGTCGAATGCACGAGCCGCACCACCGTAATGTTTTTGCTAATACGGTTGTGATAGCTGCTGTTAAAGTGGTTTTACCATGGTCAACGTGGCCGATTGTACCCACGTTAACGTGCGGTTTTGTACGTTCAAATTTTTCTTTAGACACGATTAAGTTTCCTCAATGTATAAGTCCACAAGCCAGGATGGCTTGTGGATTAGATAAACAAAATTATTTTTACGAGCTTCAATAACTGCTTCAGCCACGTTTTTCGGTGCTTCAGCATATTTCAATGGTTCCATTGAGTAGGAAGCACGACCTTGAGTTTGGGAGCGTAGGTCGGTTGCATAACCAAACATTTCAGAAAGCGGAACTTCGGCGTCGATTTTAACAACGAATTCATTCGCTTCTTGACCGTTCACCATAGCGCGACGACGGCTTAAGTCACCAATTACGTCACCTACGTACTCAGGCGGAGTTTCTACTTCAACTTTCATGATTGGCTCAAGTAGAACAGGGTTTTGCTTTTTGCGAACGCAGCTTTGAATGCTAAAGATGCGGCAAGTTTAAACGCCAATTCGGAGGAGTCTACATCATGGTATGAACCGAAGTGTAAACGAACACCGAGATCAACTACCGGATAGCCCGCTAACGGACCGGATTTAAGTTGTTCTTGAATACCTTTGTCAACAGCAGGGATGTACTCACCAGGGATTACACCACCTTTAATTTCGTTAACAAATTCGTACCCCGGGCCTTCCGGCTCTAATGGGTACAAGTCGATAACAACATGACCGTATTGACCGCGACCACCGGATTGTTTTTGCGTGTTTACCTTCCACATCGTTAACACGAGAGCGGATTGTTTCACGGTAAGATACTTGTGGTTTACCAATGTTAGCTTCCACTTTGAATTCACGTTTCATACGGTCAACGATGATATCCAAATGTAACTCACCCATACCAGAAATAATGGTTTCACCAGATTCTTCATCAGTGTGAACACGGAATGAAGGGTCTTCTTGTGCAAGACGACCTAATGCAAGACCCATTTTTTCTTGGTCTGCTTTCGTTTTTGGTTCTACTGCAACAGAGATTACCGGCTCTGGGAATTCCATACGCTCAAGGATAATTGGTGCTTCAATAGCACATAATGTATCACCTGTTGTCACATCTTTTAAGCCGATAGCAGCAGCGATATCGCCCGCACGAACTTCTTTGATTTCTTCACGTTTATTTGCGTGCATTTGAACGATACGACCGAAACGCTCACGTTTTTGACGTACGGAGTTCAACACGGTATCACCAGAATTAATTACACCGGAATATACACGGAAGAAGGTTAAGTTACCTACGAATGGGTCAGTTGCAATTTTGAATGCTAATGAAGAGAATGGTTCTTCATCACTTGCATGACGTTCACCTTCTGTTTCATCTGGATTGATACCCTTGATCGCAGGAATATCTGTTGGTGCCGGTAAGTATTCAACAACCGCATCAAGCATTGCTTGTACGCCTTTGTTTTTTTAAATGCAGAACCACAAGTTACCAAAGATGATTTCATTTGCTAATACGCGTTGACGAAGACCGGCTTTGATTTCTTCTTCTGTTAATTCTTCACCGCCAAGGTATTTTTCCATTAACTCTTCGGAAGCTTCCGCAGCACCTTCAACAAGGTTTTTGACGCCATTCTTCACAAGCGGCTTGCATATCTGCAGGAATGTCTTCATAAGTGAAGGTCATACCTTGGTCAGCTTCATTCCAGTTAATTGCTTTCATTTTTGATCAAATCAACAACACCGGTAAAGTTTTTCTTCTGAACCAACAGGTAGTTGAAGTGGAACTGCATTGGCACCTAAACGGGTTTTTAATTGATCAACCACGCGTAGGAAATTTGCACCGGTACGGTCCATTTTATTAACGAACGCAATGCGCGGAACTTCGTATTTGTTTGCCTGACGCCATACGGTTTCAGATTGTGGTTGAACACCACCAACCGCACAGTAAACCATCACCGCGCCATCAAGAACACGCATAGAACGTTCTGCTTCAACAGTAAAGTCAACGTGTCCTGGGGTGTCGATAACGTTAATACGGTGTTGTGGGGAATTGTTGTGACATACCGGACCAGAATGCGGTGGTTGCCGCAGAGGTGATGGTAATACCACGTTCTTGTTCCTGTTCCATCCAGTCCATGGTTGCGGCACCATCGTGCACTTCACCGATTTTGTGACTTACGCCGGTATAGAACAAGATACGCTCAGTAGTAGTAGTTTTACCCGCATCAATATGCGCACTGATACCAATGTTACGATATCTTTCAATAGGGGTTGTACGAGCCATTATTATTTCCTTGACGATTTCTTATTTAAAATTAAATACGAAATTTTATAAATGAATGAGGCTTCATCGCATAAAAATATGAGATGAAGCCTAAAAACGTAACTGCTAACCGAATATTACCAACGGTAGTGAGCAAACGCTTTGTTAGCTTCAGCCATACGGTGAACGTCTTCACGTTTCTTAACTGCGGCACCTTTGTTTTCGGATGCGTCAGATAATTCGTTGGCTAAACGTAAAGCCATTGATTTATCACCGCGTTTACGGGCCGCTTCAACGATCCAACGCATACCTAATGCGTTACGACGAACCGGACGAACTTCAACCGGTACTTGGTAAGTAGAACCACCAACACGACGGGATTTAACTTCCACGGTTGGGCGTACGTTGTCTAATGCCGCTTCAAAAGCTTCTAAAGCTTCTTTACCGGTACGTTGAGATAATGTGTCTAACGCGTTATAAACGATAGATTCTGCGATAGATTTTTTTACCATCTACCATGATGACATTGATAAATTTAGCAAGTAATTCTGAACCGAACTTCGGATCCGGTAAAATCTTGCGCTGTTCAATACTACGACGACGTGGCATTGCGAATTTCTCCGTTTTTATAATCTTCAGGGTATCCCAAAACTCGATAAAAATTAACCGCACTTTTGATATAAGGGGTTAATTAGATACTGGAGTTTGCGATTTAAATAAGTTTTACTAATTTAGCGTTTGGCCTTACTTAACGGAGAACCATTAAGCTTTTAGGACGTTTAACGCCGTATTTAGAACGACCTTGTTTACGATCTTTCACGCCTGCGCAGTCTAATGCGCCGCGTACGGTGTGATAACGCACACCCGGTAAGTCTTTAACACGACCGCCACGGATAAGCACAACACTGTGCTCTTGAAGGTTATGACCTTCACCGCCGATGTATGAGGTTACTTCGAAACCATTGGTTAAACGAATACGGCATACTTTACGTAATGCTGAGTTCGGTTTTTTAGGTGTAGTTGTGTATACACGTGTGCACACACCACGTTTCTGCGGGCAAGCCTCTAATGCAGGAACGTTACTTTTTACAACCTTTTTCACACGCGGTTTGCGTACTAGCTGGTTGATTGTTGCCATTAAAAAAACTCCAGTTTAATAAAAATTCATTAAAGAATGTGTTTTTACAAAATCTGTCCATACAAGAACAGACCGCAGATTTTTAATCTCCAAACCGCTTTCTGTCAACTTATTCTACAGTTGCAACCTTGCTGATGCTGACAATAAAAAGAAGAAAAAAACATGACGAAAAATCGACCGCACTTTTTGATCATAGTTTATGTGATAAAAAAACGATGTTTAAATTTCTTTAGGTTATAAGATATACAAATTCGTTCTTTCCATCTGAAATTATCTTATTTTTTTATAATGCCAGAAGGTTTAGGTCTTTTGGAATACTCATGAACTGGCAGTATATTTGGAATGTCATCCCCAGATTTGTTGATGCAACATTTATTACTTTTACAACTTTCTTTCTGGGCAATTGTGCTATCGCTTTTAGTCGGTTTTTCTGTGCGGTAGTCACAACTTATAAAATTAAGATTCTCAATCTTGTGGTGAAGTTTTTATATCGAACTTTCCCGTAATACGCCTTTATTAATTCAGGTTTTTCTTTTTGTATTTTTGGCTTATCTAAAGTGGGGATCAAACTGGATGGTTTTACTTGCGCGATCATCGGTTTGGCCTTTTTTTGAGGCGGCAGTTATATGGCGGAAGCCATTCGAGGCGGCTTTGGAAGCCATTTCTCGTGGACAGTTGGAATCCGCTTTAAGTTTAGGGATTGACGCCGGTACAGGCCTTTCGTTACGTATTATTCCCTCAAGCCTTTGCTATCGCCACACCTGCCATTGGTGCGAATTGCTTATTTTTTTAATGAAAGAAACTTCCGTGGTGAGTGCGATTGCCATTGCCGAGTTGATGTTTATGGCAAAAAGAAATTATTGGAATGGATTACAAAACGAATGAAGCTCTATTTTTTTATTGGTCGTGTTTTTATTTAATGATTTTTATTGCCGGTGTCTTTATTTGTTGCATATTTGGAACGCCGTACACGGAGAGCAAAAATATGGCGCTTAATGTATTATTTGAAGGGAGTAACTTTGAGCGATTACTGGGCGGATTATGGGTGACGGCTAAAATTGCCTTTGTTTCCGTGCTTGTGTTCTTGGTGTAATTCTCGGTTTTATTGATGACAAACAAGAACCGGGTCATTCGCGCCCTTTGCCGCTTTTTATTTGGAATTTGTCCGCATTATTCCTTTGTTGGTCTTACTTTTTATTACCTATTTCGGCGTGGCGAAATGGTTCAACACGCATATTGATGGCGTTACCGTATGTATTTGGGTCTTCATTTTTGGGGAGCGGCGGAAATGGGAGATTTAGTGCGGGGCGCGTTAACTTCTATTGAAAAAAACATCAAGTAGAATCCGCTCACGCATTAGGTTTAACGTCGCTACAGACTTTTCGTTATATTTTATTGCCACAAAGTTTAAAACGTGTCACACCAAGTGCGATCAACTTATTTACCCGCATGGTGAAAAACCAGTTCTCTTGCCATGTTAATCGGTGTATTAGAGGTCATCAAAGTGGGACAACAGATTATTGAGACTTCCTTATTCACCGAGCCCTCTGCCGCTTTGTGGATTTATGGCGTGATTTTTCTTGTTATATTTTGCAATTTGCTATCCGTTATCCTTACTTTTCGCGTTATTTGGAAACTTATTGGGAAAAAAATAGAAGGTGTGTATGCCCTTGTTAGAAATTAAAAATTTAGTGAAATATTACGGTGACACCCTCGCATTAAACGATATTAATTTATCCGTTAAAAAAAGGCGAAGTGGTGGTGATTTTAGGCCCGTCAGGCTGTGGCAAAAGTACCCTTCTACGTTGCATTAACGGCTTAGAAGAGATAAAGAGCGGTCAATTAATTTTGCAAAATGAAGGTGAGTTGGGTAAAGACTTACCTTGGGTGAAGGCTCGTCAACATATCGGCATGGTGTTCCAAAGCTATGAATTATTTCCGCATATGTCGGTCATCGACAATATTTTTGCTTGGTCCGCTCAAAGTGCAGAAACGGCAACGTGCTGAAGTGGAAGCGCAAGCCGATATGTTGTTGAAACGGGTCGGGCTGTTTGAGCGTAAAAATGCCTATCCGCGCGAATTATCGGGTGGTCAGAAACAACGTATTGCCATCGTCCGTTCTTTGTGTATGAATCCCGACATTATGCTGTTTGACGAAGTCACTGCCGCACTTGACCCGGAAATGGTGCGTGAAGTGCTGGATGTGATTTTTGGGCTTAGCGAAAGACGGCATGACGATGCTGATTGTGACACATGAAATGTCCTTTGCCCGCCAAGTGGCGAACTGCATTGTGTTTATGGATAAAGGGCAAATCGTAGAGCAGGCGGCACCATCGGATTTCTTCACCAATCCGCAAACCGACCGTGCAAAAAGCTTTCTTAATATCTTAAATTACGAACCGAGAGGAGTTAATTATGAACAAAACATTTAAAAAAGTGACCGCACTTTTCGCCACCGCATTATTGGCGATAGGCTTAACCGCGTGTAACGATAAAGAGGGTAAACTGAATCGGCGACCTCGTCAACGATTGAGCAACTCAAACAAGCCGGCAAATTGCGTATCGGCGTATTCAGCGACAAACCGCCATTCGGCTATGTGGACAGTCAAGGCAAAAAGCCAAGGATTTGACGTAGAAATCGCCAAAGCTATCACCAAAGATTTATTGGGTGATGAAAATAAAGCGGAATATGTGTTAGTTGAAGCGGCCAACCGTGTGGAATACCTCACTTCCAATAAAGTGGATATTATCCTTGCTAATTTCACTGTCACCCCGGCGCGTGCGGAAGTGGTGGATTTTGCTAAACCTTACATGAAAGTGGCGTTGGGCGTAGTGTCGAAAGACGGCGCGGTGATTAGCGATGTGAATCAATTAAAAGGCAAAACCTTGTTAATCAATAAAGGCACCACCGCAGACGCTTATTTCACTAAAAATTATCCTGACATCAAACTGTTGAAATTTGAGCAAAATACCGAAACTTTTGAAGCTTTACGTGATGGTCGTGGTGATGCGCTTGCTCATGACAATACCCTATTATTCGCTTGGGCGAAAAGAAAAATCCGGGGTTCACTGTGGGCGTTAAAAATTTAGGTGATCAAGATTTCATTGCGCCGGCAGTAAAAAAAGGTGATGTTGAATTGTTAAATTGGTTAAATGCCGAAATTGAAAAATTGGGAAAACAAGGTGTGTTAAAACAAGCCTACGAAAAAACCTTGCAGCCAATTTACGGTGATGCAATTACCGAAGGCGATGTGGTAGTGGAATATAAATAGCCTATTGAAACTCCCCAAAAATGCGCTTAGAATTAAGCGCATTTTTTATTTAAAGGAAACAAAGGAACATTATTTCTTAGAGGAATATATTAGATCTCATTATCGAATGGTATTTGTTTATCAATGAGGGTGGATTTGATAACTGAAATTAAGATCGTCGATACAATCCATTTTTCACTGATAATTAAATCCTGCAATTCCAATTCTAATAATTGGGTGAGAAGCTGATCTACCGATAACCCTAGTTTCGCTACTAAATCATCAATGCTAATGGGACTATAGCCAATTGTGTCGTAAATTTTCGGATGAGATGGCGTAACCGGTTCCGGCAACTGCGCGTGGGTTGTTGTGCGGGAGGTAAAGTGCGGTAAGTTTTGCGGACGTTTTTCCATATCGGAGATGGTGATAAATTTTCCAAAATATCCTCAATATTTTCGACCAACATTGCCCCTTGTTTTATTAACTTATGGCAACCTTTGACTAAATTGACTTTTGAATATTCCCCGGCAAGGCAAAAATTTCCCGATTCTGTTCTAAAGCATAACGGGCAGTAATTAAAGAGCCGCTTCGTTCTGTTGCTTCAATAATTAACGTTGCTAAAGATAAACCGCTAATAATGCGGTTGCGACGTGGAAAGTTTTTCTGCCACCGGGGGTGCAATGGGAAGAATTCGGAAACTAATGCGCCATTGTTGGTGATAATTTCTTGTGCCAGCTTGCGGTGTTTGGTGGGGTAAATTTCTTCTAATCCGCTACCTAAAACCGCAATAGTCGGTTGGTTTAAATCTACGGCTGCTTGATGACAAAATCCGTCAATGCCCTAATGCTAAGCCACTGGTGATAATAAAGCCATTGGTAGTCAGTTCGGTGGCAAAATATTTTTGCCCAGTATTCTCCATAGTTAGAACATTGGCGACTGCCGACAATGGCAATTTGTTGTTGTGATAGTGCCGAACAGTTTCCTTTTTACAAATAACACAGGCGGCGCACTTTCGATTTGTTTGAGTAGTTCAGGATAGTTCGGGTGAAATAATCCAGAATTATGTTGCCTTCTTTTTCACCCCATAACAATGCCGGCTCGATATAACGCATTTCAGGGTGAAACCAGGCCTGTGTTGTTGAGCATTCCATCCCATTTGACGAAAAAGCAACGGCGTCGTAATTTTGCAATTCCGTTAAATTTACTTGAGCTAGGATTTTATGAATTGTGGTTGGTCCCAGTTTGGGAATTTGCAATAGACGTAATAAAAAGTTCCGGATGATTATTCATGGTTTTTCTCGCTCTTGTTCAAAAACGCGGGATTATAGGCAAATAGCGAGTGATAAATATTGATGAAAAGCAAATTTTGCGATCGGGATCGTAATTTACGAAGAAAATAGAATGAAAGTGATATAGGAGAGTAATAACAGAATTGGGGTAATAATTTTTTTATAGCTTAAAAACGTTATTTTTTATGACCGCACTTTACGTGCTATAAAAGAACAATACCCGGTAATGAAACCGGGTTTTTGTATGCGTTAATTATTCAGCAACGATAACAACGTTTAAGTGAGAGAAGACTTCACCGTGGAATTGGAAAGTCACTTCATGTTCACCAAGAGTACGGACTAAACCGTTTGGTAAACGCACTTCACTTTTTCGCTACTTCAACACCTTTTAGCAGTGATTGCTTCAACGATGTCACGAGTACCGATAGAACCGAATAGACGACCTTCATCACCCTGCTTTTAGCCGCGATGGTAACAGAACCCTAATGCTTCTAAACGTGCTGCGCGGTCAGCAGCGGCGGCTAATGCTTGAGCTGCTTTTCTCTTCTAATTCTGCACGACGTGCTTCAAAATGTTCAATGTTAGCTTTGGTTGCCATAACTGCTTTACCTTGTGGGATTAAGTAGTTACGCGAAACCGGATTTAACATTTACTCGATCGCCCACTTTACCTAAGTGTGCAATTTTATCTAAAAGAATTACTTGCATTTGACCTTCCCTTCTTAGTGATGATGTGTATCAGAGTAAGGTAATAACGCTAAATAACGTGCGCGTTTGATTGCGCGGGCTAATTGGCGTTGGTACTTCGCACGAGTACCGGTAATGCGGCTTGGTACAATTTTGCCGCTTTCAGAAATGTAGTTCTTTAATGTAGCGATATCTTTGTAATCGATTTCAACAACATTTTCCGCTGTGAAACGGCAGAACTTACGACGACGGAAATAACGTGCCATTTGGCTAGTCTCCTAATCTATAAATTCGATTTGCTCGGCATGTAACACTAATTGTGTCAACCCATTATTGAGTTGGTGTGTGGTTAAAAAACCTTGAATTAATATTTTACTGCCGACCGTAATGCCTTGAGTTTTTTCTACTAATTGATTGCCACTGATTTGAACGGGAATTTTACACCACGCTTGTCGCGTTAAATTTGCTTCTTGCTTGGTTGAACGATGTTCCAATAAAAATTGGCAATGTTCGATTCCATTCGGGCTTTTGCGTCGTTTAGGATTATTGGCGACAACACCAATAATGGATAAACGATTATCAATGTTCAAATTACTCTTCAGCATCCTCAAAATCGTTGGATTCAACTTCAGTTAAAGCTTTACGATCGTCTTTTGCTTTAACCATTGGGGACGCTTCGGTTACGGCGTGCTTAGTGTGAATAACAAGGCTGCGCAATACAGCATCGTTATAACGGAAAGTCGTTTCTAGCTCGTCGATTACTTGTTGAGGCGCTTCTACATTCATAAGCACATAGTGTGCTTTATGTAATTTGTTAATTGGGTATGCTAATTGACGGCGACCCCAATCTTCTAGGCGATGAATTTGACCGCCGGCTTCTTTTACAGAACCGGTATAACGTTCAATCATCCCTGGTACTTGCTCGCTTTGGTCCGGATGAACCATAAACACGATTTCGTAGTGACGCATTACTGCTCCTTACGGGTTAATCAGCCTCCAACGTAAGACCAGTCACCAATCTTGTGGAAGCAAGGAACTAATTCGGACGTGACTGAGGGCGCAAATTATACACTGAATCAGGGCTTTTGCAATAAAAAGTGCGGTCATTTTTTCAGTGTTTTTTACATCCAAGCATTATTACGAATAATGCCTACTGCGATGCCCTCAATTTCAAAAATGCGGACGTTGGGTCAAATCCACTACAATTGGTGCAAATTCTTCGTTTTCGGCGTGTAAGTAAATTATTGACCCCTTGCGTTCCAAGCGTTTTACCGTGACTTCATCTTCAATGCGGGCGACCACAACCTGACCGTTACGCACGTCTTTGGTGCTATGCACTGCCAATAAGTCGCCATCTAAAAATACCGATGTCTTTCATGGATTGACCATAAACTTTTAGCAGGAAGTCGGCTTGTGGCTTTAAACATCGTAGGATCAACATGATAAGTGCCTTCAATATGTTGTTCCGCCAAAATCGGCTCACCGGCGGCAACACGACCAATTAACGGTAAGCCGGATTCTTCTTCTACATTATTATCTTCCAATAAAAGACGAATGCCGCGCGATGCACCGGAAACAATTTCAATGACGCCTTTTTCGCCAAGGCCTTTAAATGTTCTTCTGCCGCATTAGGAGAGCGAAAACCCAACTCTTTAGAAATCTCTGCTCGCGTTGGTGGCATACCGGTGGTTTCAAGATGATGTTTAAGAAAATCATAGACTTCTTGTTGGCGAGCTGTTAGTGGTTTCATAATATCATTCCTGTTAATATATACATGAATAACTGGTATTATATACAGAAAAATCTATGGGTGCAATCTTTTCTTGGGTGAAAGATAAAGCGAATGATTGTGTTATCTTAGAATTGTGCCGCAGGTCACTAATTCAGTGAAAATTTTTATGCTAAACTAGTGTGAAATTGACAATCTGTCAGTGACATTACGTTATAACAAGGAAATTTATTATGTCTAGTTTTCTTAATGCTTATCGAAAAATTGCTTGAATTACCATTATCGATTTTAGTAAAGAATAATCCGATTCCGCATAATCCTATTGAAGAGTTAGAGCTTAATATTACGCAACCTGTGGTTTATATGTTGCCGTACACCTCCGAAACCGACTTCGTTATTTTTCCGTAAAAACTGTTTAAGCGTAGGTTTACCTGATCCTTTTAGAAGACAATGAAATTAATGGTAGCATCTTGCCGCGTTTCGTATTTTTTTAGATGAAGGTCGGCGTTTTTAAATCGAAAAGGCGCCAAGAAGGAAACCATAGCCGTTTTTTAATAAATATTTAGAATTACACCGCACTTTGCCTGAATTAGACGTGCAACTGATTCCTGTTTCCGTCTTATGGGGGCGTGCACCGGGGCATGAAGATAAATCCAAGTTGCCGAATTTACGGTTATTAAATGGCTTTGCAAAAACCGCTGCAGCGCTTTGGTTTTGGGCGGGATACTTTTGTGCGCTTTTTCCCAGGCGGTATCTTTACGTTATATGACGCGCGAACATGGTTTTTGATCAGAAAATCGCACAGAAATTGGCTCGTGTTGCTAAAAATTCACTTTGCCAAACAACGGATTTCTGCGACCGGACCACGCTTACCGAACCGTCAGGCTATGTTTTAATAAATTGTTGCAATTGCCGGTCATTTTTAGCAGCGATTGAAGACGAGTCAAAAAGTAAGAATATAAGTAAAGAAAAAGCCTACAAAGAAGCCGAAAAATTTTGGACGAAATTGCCGCAAACGTGAGTTATGAAGGCTTACGCGTGGCAGATCGTTTCTGCGCTGGTTATGGAATAAACTCTACCAAGGCATTGATGTGGAAAAATGCCGATCGCGTACGGAAATTGGCACTAGAGGGCCACGAAATCGTGTATGTGCCTTGCCATCGTAGCCATATCGATTACTTGTTACTTTCCTATGTTTTGTATCACCAAGGCTTAGTGCCACCGCATATTGCCGCAGGAATTAACCTTAATTTCTGGCCGGTAGGAGGGATGTTCCGCCGTGGTGGTGCGTTCTTTATTCGTCGTACCTTTAAAGGAAATCGTCTGTATTCCACGATTTTCCGTGAATATTTGGCGGAATTGTTCCATCGTGGTTATTCCGTGGAATATTTTATTGAAGGCGGACGTTCCCGCACCGGTCGTTTATTGGCGCCGAAAAACCGGCATGATGTCAATGACATTACAGGCGTTGCAGCAACAGCAAACCCGTCCGATTTCCATTGTGCCGGTATATGTGAGGCTATGAGCACGTTTTTGGAAGTGGACACTTATGCGAAGGAATTGCGAGGCGCAGCAAAAGAAAAAAAGAAAACGCCGGTTTAGTGTTGCGTGTAATCAAAAAATTACGCAATTTGGGCAAAGGTTATGTGAACTTTTGGTGAACCGATCACTTTAAGCAACTACCTGAATCAACATTTCCCGGAATGGAAAGAGCCGTTGGAAGATCGTCCACAATGGTTTAATAAGGCTGTAGATGCCGTGTCTCATCAAGTGATGGTGAATATCAACAAAGCGGCGGCAGTGAATGCGATGAATCTCACCGGAACGGCGCTGTTGTCCTCCCGTCAACGTGCGTTATCTCGTGAACAGTTGCTAGAGCAACTTTCCAGTTATCAACAATTCTTACAAAATGTGCCGTATTCCGATGATGTGGTGGTGCCGACGGAAAAAAACCGGAAATTATGCTCGATCATGTATTAAGTCTGGATCGTGTTGGCATCTTGTTGGAAAAAGACAATTTTGGCGAAATCGTGCGTTTAGAACGTTCCTCTGCCGTGTTGATGACCTATTACCGCAATAATATTCAGCATTTATTCGTATTACCCTCCTTGGTGGCGAGCGTTGTTCTGCATTATGAAGCCATTCAAAAAGAGCTGGCGTTAGATGCCGTGTTGAAAATTTATCCGTTTTTGCGTAGCGAATTGTTCTTGCATTTTAATGAAGAGGGTCAAATCGCTGAGCGAGTAGAGCATATTATTCAAGAATTTCAACGCCAAAACATCATTAAGCACAGTGAAAATATGTTGGCCATCAACAAACCGAATATTCGGATGTTGCAACTTTGGTCGGCCGGGGTGCGTGAAATTCTGCAACGCTATTACATTACCGTCAATTTATTGCAAAATAATCCGTTGATTTCCCGTGCGGATTTGGAAAAAAAGAAAGTCAGTCTGTGGCACAACGTTTGTCTGTTTTACATGGCATCAACGCACCGGAATTCTTTGATAAAGCGGTTTTCTCCGCATTTACCAATAGCTTAAAAGCGCAAGGTTATTTCAATGAAAGCGGCACCGCCAATACGGAAAAATTATACGAATTGGCCAGTATTTTAACCCACTTAATTTCCACCGAAATTTGCCTAACCATTAATGGCGCGGTGGCAAAAGTGGAAGAGCATGAACACCACGAGAATTAGTTAAATAAAAAGTGCGGTCATTTTTGAAAAACGTTTTTAAAATGACCGCACTTTGTTTTTTAGCGACAAATAATGTTAGTAAAGAGCGTTGCTTTTTCTTTTAAGTTAGCTAATCCTAATTGTTGTCCATGCTTTGCTTCATGCTTGTTGCTTTCGGCAATAAAGGACTGGCTACCCGTCACTAGAGGTTTATAATTCACATCCTTAATATCATGCTTGGAAATAATGGCGCTTAATAAACTCGTGTAATAGTTATTATAGTCTTGGTAATAGTTACTTGCCATTTTAACTTTTACCCCATTTTTGCCATTAAAAATCAGTACACATGGATTTATTTGCCGTAAATTCGGCGTGAGCAAGTCGTCCCTTTCCAAACTCATAGAAATCGATTTTTCGCTTTTTGCAAGTTTCTTTATATCTTCTTTTTTGGTGTGGGTTTAAACTTTTAGCGTTTTCTGTTCCAAAATATATTGCCATATTATTGGCGTGAGCATCGTAAATATAATACAGATTCCCAATTAAATCTTCCTGGTCTTTAGCGCTTTTTCGATAAGCTCTACCAACGCTATCTACACGAGTTTCATTTGGATGAGATTGCTCATATGCAGTCTCTGTACTAATAAAAGAGATATATTGAGTAGATTGATCAATATCTTTATAAGGACGCCAATCTGGAGAACCATTACCCAAAACCCTAGTTCACTCACTGAACAAGCGGTTAGTGATAATGTCGCACCCTAATAATAAGAGATTTTTTCGTTTTCATTTGCTTTTCCTCATTATGTTGAAGGGCTTCGATAGTAAAAAGTGCGGTTAAAAATTCCTTCGTTTTTTTAACCGCACTTTATTATTTTTCTAACGTCTAAACATTCCGCCCAAGCCACCAAGCCCGCCGCCCATTAGGCCTTGCATGCCGCGCATCATTTTCGCCATGCCGCCTTTTGCGCATTTTTCTTCATCATGCGTTGCATTTCATCAAATTGTTTGAGCAACTTGTTCACATCTTGCACCTGCGTGCCGGAACCAGGGCGATGCGGCGACGGCGGGAGCCTTTGATGATGTCCGGATTGGCGCGTTCTTTTTAAGGTCATGGAATTGATGATGGCTTCCAGTTTGTTGAACATTTTGTCGTCCACCTGATTTTTTTCACATGATCCGGCAGATTTTTCGCACCCGGCAATTTTTCTAGCATGGACATCATGCCGCCCATTTTTCATTTCGCGTAATTGTTCACGGAAATCTTCTAAAGTGAAATCGTCCCCTTTCTTGAATTTTTTTGCGCCATTTTTTTCCGCTTTTTCGCGGTCAACGGAACGTTCTAAATCTTCAATTAAGGAAAGCACATCGCCCATGCCGAGAATACGCGATGCCACGCGATCCGGGTGGAACGGCTCTAACGCGTCGGTTTTTTTCACCGACCCCGAGGAATTTAATCGGCTTGCCGGTGATTTGACGAATAGACAACGCTGCACCGCCACGGGCATCACCGTCCACTTTGGTAAGAATAACACCACTAAGTGGCAATGCTTCATTGAAGGCTTTTGCGGTATTCGCCGCATCCTGACCGGTCATGGCATCCACGGTGAATAGCGTTTCAATTGGGTTTAATGCGGCATGAATCTGTTTGATTTCATTCATCATTTCACTGTCAACGTGTAAACGACCGGCGGTATCCACAATAAGCACGTCGTAGAATTTTAATTTGGCTTCCGCCAATGCCGTTTTGGCAATATCCACCGGGTTTTTGTTTCACATCGGATGGGAAGAAGTCCACGTTAACCGCTTGAGCAAGGGTTTCTAATTGTTTGATCGCCGCAGGGCGATAAACGTCGGCAGATACCACAAGCACTTTTTCTTATGACGTTCACGCAGGAATTTGGCTGGTTTACCCACGCTGGTGGTTTTCCCCGCCCCTTGCAGACCGGCCAGTAAAATCACAGCAGGTGGTTGGGTCGCAAGATTTAGGCTTTCGTTCGCCTCACCCATTGCCGCTTCTAATTCCGCTTGTACGATTTTTGACGAACTCTTGTCCCGGCGTGAGGCTTTTTATTTACTTCCACGCCAATGGCGCGTTCTTTTACTTTATTGATGAAATCACGCACGACCGGTAGCGCCACATCGGCTTCCAGTAATGCCATGCGCACTTCGCGTAGGGTGTCTTTGATGTTATCTTCGGTTAAACGCCCACGTCCGCTGATGTTACGTAACGTTTTTGGCTGAGGCGATCGGATAAGTTTTTCAAACATGTGGATTCCTGTATTGTCTCGGAAGGGAAAATGCGGTTAAAAATTGCTGTCATTATACTGAAATTCCGCGTATTTTCACGCGCGAAATAAATTTATAGCGATTTTAACGGGATATGGCTAGAATAAACGTCTCAATGTAAACAGGGAAATAATTATGTGGTTTGCCATTTTATCTATTGCGTTTTATTTATTCAGTGTGTTGTTAATTGCGCCGATCTTGTTAAATGCACAAGTCGGTGATGGGCAAACGAAACCGAAAAAAACACTTTTTTTTCTGACCGCACTTTGCGCCATTATTTTTCCATGTCATGAGTACGTTTCCTTTTATTGCAGGATTTGGCTGCTAGGCAAACATTCAGCATTATGGAAGTGGCGTCTTTAATGAGCGTGATTATCGCCGCCCTTGCCACTGTTGCCATGTTACAGGTGAATACCATGTGGTTTGTATTGCCTATTGTGTATTGCTTTTTCCATTATTAATTTAATTTATGCTACTTTCCTGCCAAGTCATATTATTCAGTTATTGAGTCAAAACGATTTTCTGCTATTTCACATCGGCTTATCCATTTTTGCTTATGCGGTGTGTGCTATTGCAACCTTATATGCTATTCAGTTGGTATGGATTGATCGTCATTTAAAAGCCAAGAAACCTCATTTTTCACCGATGATGCCGCCGTTAATGACAGTAGAACGCCATTTTTCCGTTTATTAGTGAGTGGTGAAGTTTTACTTACCATGACTTTAATTTCAGGTACCTACCACCTTATGCGAGGCGATAACACCGGATAATATTCACAAAGGTGCGTTTTCTTTGCTTGGTTGGCTTGTTTTTGGTCTGGCGATTTGGGGCTATAAGCAATACCGTTGGCGTGGAAAAAGATGATTATTTATGCTATTTCGGGTATGATTTTGCTGACTATCGCTTACTTCGGTAGTCGTTTGATTGTGTAAAATCAACGGATGAGAGAAAAGTGCGGTAAAAATTGGCCGCATTTTTTTATTTTTTTAATACATATAAAGGATTTCACTTTGGACAGTATTCCCCTTAGTACGTTATTTATTATTCTAATCATTTGCTTAGTGCTTTCAGCCTACTTCTCCGGTTCGGAAAACCGGTTTGCTTTCCTTAAATAAATACCGTTTGCGCTTTCTTGCCACGCAAGGCAACAAAGGGGCGCAAAAAGCCGAAAAACTGCTACACAAACCGGATACCTTACTTAGTTTTATTCTTATTTTTAATAATCTCGTGAATATCAGTGCTTCCGCCATTGCAACGGTAATCGGTATGCGTTTATATGGCGATGCGGGAGTTGCCATTGCGACCGGCGCATTGACTTTCGTGATGTTGATCTTTTCCGAAATTTTTCCCGAAAACCGTGGCGGCAATGCATCCTGAGAAGGTTGGGTTGACCAGCAGTCACTTATTAATGCCGTTACTTAAAGTTTTTCTCCTTTGGTTTGGTTAATGAATATTTTTACCAAATCTTTAATGCGTTTGGTGGGTTTAAAACCGGATCTGAAAAAAACAGGTAATCAGCCGTGAAGAGTTGCGCAGTATTGTTTCCGAAGCGGGGAGGCCACGCCGGATGAGCAACATCCGCAGATGTTATTATCGATTTTGGATATGGAAACCGTCACGGTGGATGACATCATGGTGCCACGCAATGAAATCGGCGGTATTGATATTGATGACGATTGGAAAGCGATTATGCGTCAACTAAATCATGCTGCCCATAATCGAATCGTGTTGTATAAAGGTAGCATGGACGAAAACGTGTTGGGTATTTTTGCGAGTGCGCGAAGCCTACCGTTTGTTATTGGAAAAATGAATTTACCAAAGAGACCCTAATTCGTGCGGCAGACGAAGTGTATTTTTATTCCGGAAGGTACCGCACTTAAGACTCAGTTGACTAATTTCCGCAATAAAAAGAGCGTATCGGTTTGGTCGTGGACGAATATGGTGATATTAAAGGGCTGGTGACCCTAGAAGATATTTTTTGGAAGAAATTGTCGGTGAATTTACCACCTCTAATGCACCTACGCTAGAAGAAGAAGTCGTACCACAATCAGACGGATCCATCATTATTGAGGGGTCCACCAACTTGCGTGATTTAAACAAAATGTTTGATTGGAATTTGGATACGGAAGAGGTCCGTACGTTTAACGGCCTTATTTTTGGAGCATTTGGAAGAAATCCCACAAGAGGGCACGGTGTGTGAAGTCAGTGGCTTGCAAGTCACGATTTTTGGAAGTAAGCGATAATATGATTAAACAGGCAAAAGTCATCAAACTTTAGCCTATAACCCGGTTTATTTCTGCTGAAGCGATGAAGCAATTTCATCGCTTTTTGTGTTGAAATTTTTAATTTACAAACGGCGTTAGAACTTTATAATAAATGCGATTTATTATCAGTTAAAGAAAGGATATGATTCATATTCTTCTTTATAATTATTTTTTTAGAGCATCTTTCAAAGGAAAAAAACAAATGCCGCAAATTTTTTTGACTTTTTACAAAAAGTATAGCGATTACATTATTATTGGTTTATTGATTTTTATGAGCGTGTTAATGCTCGCAATGGTGATTGAACGTTTTATGTTTTTAGCCCGAGTTAAAGTCAATCAGTATTCCACCATTCATGCACTTGAAATTGATTTAAACCGCAATCTGACCGTGATTTCAACCGTGGGTGCCAACGCGCCTTATGTCGGTTTGTTGGGGACTGTTATCGGTATTCTTTTAACCTTTTATCAAATCGGTCAATCCGGCGGCGAAGTCAATGCCGGCGAGATCATGATGCATTTATCTTTAGCCCTAAAAAGCGACCGCACTTGGTATTTTAGTGGCAATCCCATCGATGATTTTTCTATAACGCGTTAGGACGTAAGGTTGAAGTCAACCGTTTGAAGTGGAAAGTATTAAATTCTCAAAAATAAAGATGATAGCGAACATAAGGAATAGTCCGTGAAAAAGTTTGATGAAATCAACATTATCCCTTTCATTGATATTATGTTGGTGTTGTTGGCTATCGTGTTGATTACCGCCTCTTTTTATTTCACAAGGGAAAATCCAAGTGAATGTGCCGAAAGCAAGTGCTTCTGTGGCGTTTAAATCTAGCGAGTTGGCAAAATTATTAACAGTGACGGCCAATGGTGAACTGTTTTTTTAATGACAAACCGACTAATCTTGAAAGTTTGGAGACCGAAAATTGCCGGTTGGGATAAAGCCCAAAAAGTGACCTTAAAAATTGATGCCGATGCCACTTTCCAAGATTTTGTTTCTGTAACGGATTTATTGGCGAAAAACGACATTAAAGATGTGGCCATTGTAGCAACGAAAGATAAAGGCGGTGAAAAACTGAAAACAATGAGCCGCAGGCTCAAAAAAATCGGTTGAACCTCAGGTGGCAAAACCTACAGAACAATCCGCCGATGTTGGCAAGTAGGAGAATGTGAATGCAGAATGCAAAAACGTTCACTCTTGAGTTTTCTGTTATCTGTTGTTATTCATGCCACCATTATATTTTTTTGCTTTTTGGAGCCACTTGAGTAAAACGGATACGAGCGCCAACAGTGCGACCGGCGAAATTTCCACCAGCATTTCCATGGAGATGATTATGGCTATGGTGGAGGCTGAACCGCCGCCGGTGGAAGAAAAAGCACCGGAACCGGAAAAAGCAGGAAACCGTTGAAGATCCAACCGTAAAACCGGAACCGCCGAAGGTTGAAAAACCAAAAGAACCGGAAAAAGCCGAAAGAAAAACCGAAAGAAAAACCTAAACAAAAGCCGAAAGAAAAAAACCGAAGGTCAAACCAAACCCGGACGTGCCGATCGGTGACAGAACCGTTGAATCCAATTCTTCGGTAAATTCCAAGGCAACGACAACAGGTCCGGCAACCACAACGAATCCAAACTTAGCAGGAAACGGTGTCGGTGGTAGTGAGCTTGATGCCTATCGTTCAGCCTTGCGTCGTGAAATTGAGAAACACAAACGTTATCCTGCTCGCGCAAAAATGATGCGTAAACAAGGTATTGTGACGGTTTCATTCTCCATCGGTGCGGATGGTTCTATTAGTGGAGCCTCTATTGCGAAGAGTTCAGGCGCAGAGGATTTGGACAATGCAGCATTAAGTGCGGTTAATAGTGCCAGATCAATTGGTCCTCGTCCGGCGGGCATGGGGCCTTCTATTACCGTGCCGATCAGTTTTTAAAATTAATTAGTTGCTGTTTAGTAATAAATAAAAAGTGCGGTGATTTTTTTCGATGTGTTTTAATATTCTCTCGAAAAAGTCACCGCACTTTTTGTTGTTTAATTAGCCCACTTATTTGCTTTTTGCTTTGTTTATACAATGCGATAGCTTCCGGCATTAAACGCAATAAGTTTTTCCTGACGATCTTTATCGCTCGGGTGAGTTGAGCTTAATTTGTCCAGGATGCCTTGTGAGCCGGTAGAGGCTTTTTGCATTTTGTCCCATAATCCCGGTGCGGCTTCAGGGTTATAACCAGATTTCGCCATTAAAAAAATAACCCCACTTCGTCGGCTTCGGTTTCCGCGCTACGGGAATAAGGTTTGTCCAAGCCCCAGTCTTTGGCTAAACCCACCACCATGGAACTGCCGTCAGCACCGATTTTAGTCGCCAATACTTCTTTTGCAACGCCGGCAACAACATCGGTAAATTGGCCAACGTTTGCTTTTTCTTACCATGTTCTTTTTAAAGCATGCGCCATTTCATGACCCATGACGGTGGCAATTTCGTTATCGGTTAAACGTAAGTTATCAACCAAACCGGTGTAAAATGCCATTTTACCGCCAGGCATTGCCCAAGCATTCAGTTCTTTTGATTTAATCACTTGATTTGCCAATTGAACGGCTGACCCGTGTGATTTTTCCGCATTTGCATAAGGCACCATTTTGTTGAAAAATTTTATGTACCCGTTGGGCTGTTTGAGATTGGGTATCCAGTTGGCCTTTTCGCTTGTGCTTCGCTGATCATTTGGCGATAGCCCATGGCCGCTTGCTGGTTAATTGAAGCGGAATCGGCGCAGGCAGTTAAAAATACCGATGATGGAAATGCATGCTAAGGTTTTTACTAAATTTGAACATAGAGTTTTCCTTCGTGAATTTGTAGTAAAAAGACCGCACTTTTTAACGGTGCGGTCTGTGTCTTTATCGTTTTAATTATTTTTTTCGCACGTTCAAATGAATCAAGGATTTCTTTGCGCGCTGCGTCAACGCCTTCCCATCCTTCGACTTTCACCCATTTGCCGGCTTCTAAGGCTTTGTAGCTTTCAAAGAAGTGTTGGATTTGTGCTTTGAGTAATTCCGGTAAATCGCCCACGTCTTTGATGTGGTCGTATTCTTTGCTTAATTTGGTGTGTGGAACGGCAACCACTTTTTGCATCACCACCGGCTTCATCGGTCATTTTCAACACGCCCACAGGACGGCAACGAATGACGGAGCCCGGTTGTAACGGATATGGTGTTGGGACTAACACGTCAACAGGGTCACCATCGGAAGATAAGGTGTTGTTCACATAACCGTAGTTTGCCGGATAGAACATGGCAGTTGCCATGAAACGATCCACAAATAATGTGCCGGTTTCTTTGTCTACTTCATATTTGATTGGATCTGAGTTTGCAGGGATTTCAATGACAACATAGATGTCATCCGGTAATTCTTTACCTGCCGGTACGCTTTCTAAGCCCATTTGCTATTCCTTCTTGTGAGTTAAATAAACGTAGCAATTATAGCCGTAATCGGCTTCATTTGTCGAGTTGAGGGGCTGTTGTACGATAAAATCCGGTTGTCTTTTTATAGTTGTACTATTATAATAGTCCAAATTTTTTTACTAAAGGACATTACAATGACAATGCAAAAACGCCCTTCATTACTCGGTGGCGCCATGATTATCGCCGGCACGGCTATCGGTGCCGGTATGCTTGCCAACCCAACTTCTACTGCCGGTATTTGGTTTTTTTCGGTTCTATTGCGATTTTGATTTATACCTGGTTTTGTATGACTACCTCGGGCTTAATGATTTTTAGAAGCCAATTTACATTATCCGACCGGCGCCAGTTTCGATACGATTGTGACCGATTTATTAGGCAAAGGCTGGAACGTCATTAATGGTTTATCTGTCGCCTTTGTGCTTTACATTCTCACTTATGCTTATATTACCTCCGGTGGTAGTATTACGGAAAATTTCCTGAATCAATTAGGCGAAAAACGTGGAAGTGGGGCGTAGTGCAGGCTCTTTGATTTTCTGTTTTGTGTTGGCGGCGTTTGTGTGGTTCTCTACCAAAGCGGTTGACCGTTTTAGTACGGTGTTAATCGCCGGGATGATCATTTCTTTCTTCCTTTCCACCTCCGGTTTGTTGAGTTCGGTGAAAGCCGATGTGTTACTTAACACTGTGGCACAGGGCGAACAACAATATTTACCTTTATATTTTTGACCGCACTTCCTGTGTGTTTGGTGTCGTTCGGTTTCCACGGCAACGTACCGAGTTTGGTGAAATACTATGATCGTGACGGCAACCGCGTGATGAAATCCATTTTCCTTGGCACCGGTTTGGCGTTGATTATTTATATTTTTGTGGCAGCTTGCCGTTCAAGGTAACTTACCGCGCGCTGAATTTGCACCGGTCATCGCCAAAGGCGGTGATGTGGCGGCCTTTATTAGAAGCCTTGAATAAATACATCCAAACCGATTATATCGGCATTGTTTTGAATTTCTTTGCCTATATGGCCATCGCCAGTTCTTTTCCTTGGTGTCACCTTTAGGCTTATTTGATTACATCGCTGACTTATGTAAATTCGATGACAGCCGCTTAGGACGCACTAAAACAACGTTAGTCACTTTCCTACCGCCGTTATTACTGAGCTTGCAATTCCCGTTCGGTTTCGTTATCGCTATCGGTTACGCGGGTTTAGCCGCCACGATTTGGGCAGCCATCGTGCCGGCGTTGTTGGCAAAAGCCAGCCGTAAAAAATTCCCGAATGCCACCTATCGTGTACACGGCGGCAACTTCATGGTGTATTTTGTGATTTTGTTCGGATTATTGAATATCTTCGCACAAGTGGCATTGCAGTTCGGTTGGATTGCCGACTTCAAAGGATAATATGCAAGACAAGCAAAGCGTGTATGACAAAGACGGTTTTTTCGACCTGTATCAAAAAAACTGCGCAGCAACCCGAACAGCTTAAATGAAATCGTTGAAAAGCCCACGATGTTGGGCTTAGTCGGCGGCGTGTCAGGCAAGCGTATTTTAGATTTAGGCTGTGGTTGCGGAGAACATCTCAAGCTCTATTTAGAACGGGGCGCCGCATTTGTTGCCGGTATAGATTTGTCCCAAGCTATGTTGCAGCAGGCGGCAAAAAAAATCTCGCAGAATTTCGACCGCACTTTTTACTGGAGCAAGCCCCAATGGAACATCTGGAACGGTTAAACGAAAGCAATTTTGATGTCATCACCAGTTCCTTTGCTTTTTCATTATGTGCAGGATTTTCCTGCCTTATTAGCAAAAAAATTCATGCCAAACTGAAACCAAACGGACAATTGATTTTTCTCAAGAACATCCCATTGTGACTTGTTATCAAGGCGGTGAACGTTGGGAAAAAGACGCGCAAAAACAACAAATCGCCTATCGGCTGAATTTCTATCGGGATGAAGGCGAACGCCAACGCAACTGGTTTAAACAGCCTTTCACTACCTATCATCGCACCACGGCGACTATCATCAACAATTTGATTTCCGCAGGTTTTCACATTGAGCAAATGGCGGAGCCTATGCTCGCGGAACAACCGCAATGGCAGGATGAATTTAAAGATTTACAACATCGCCCGGTGTTATTGTTTGTTAAGGCGAGAAAAAACACATAAAGTGCGGTCAAAAAATCCAACAGATTTGAACGTTGGCTTTGCCAACGACCCCATAAGGGCGAACAATCGAACTTGATTCGATGGCGAGTCATTTTTGATGTGTTTTTGATGAAAGAAGGCGGACAAATTGTCCGCCTTTTTTACTTACGCAGAGAATATCTGCTTTCCGAGTAAGAAAAAGTTAACGCAAGAATGCCGGAATTTTTACTTTCGTATTCTGCGATTTTGTCTTCGTGTTGAAGGGTTAAACCGATATTATCCAAGCCGTTTAACAAACAATGGCGGCGGAATTCATCCAGTTCAAAGGTATAAACTTTGTCGCCTACGGTCACGGTCATGGCTTCCAAGTCCACATGAATTGGCTTGCCTTCATTCGCCCACACCCATTGGAAGATTTCTTCCACTTCCTCTTCGCTTAAACGAATCGGTAACATGTGATTGTTCAAGCTGTTGTTATAGAAAATATCCGCAAAACTTGGTGCGATCATCACTTTGAAACCATAATCGGCAAGCGCCCAAGGGGCGTGTTCACGAGAAGAACCACAGCCGAGGTTTTTTTACGTGCTAATAAAATGGTAGCGCCTTGATATTGTGGATAGTTTAACACAAATTCCGGATTCGGTTTGGTGCCTTCTACATCCAAATAACGCCATTCGTGGAATAAGTGTTTGCCGAAACCTACGCGGGTAATGGCTTGTAAAAATTGTTTTTGGAATAATCGCATCTGTGTCCACATTCGCGGCATCCAATGGCACTACTAAGCCTGAAAGTTGTTTGAATCCTGCCATCTTTCTTTTTTCCTCTTCTTTGGGCCTTAATTTAATGCCACTTCACGAATATCAACGAATTTACCGAACATTCCCGCTGCTGCTGCCATGGCAGGGCTAACCAAGTGTGTGCGGCCATTACGGCCTTGGCGACCTTCAAAATTACGGTTCGAAGTGGAAGCACAACGTTCCCATTCACCTAAACGGTCATCATTCATCCCTAAACACATAGAGCAGCCCGGATTACGCTATTCAGCGCCAGCTTCGATAAAGATTTTATCCAAGCCTTCTTTTTCCGCTTGTTCTTTTACTAAACCGGAACCCGGCACCACTAAAATCCGTTTTACGTTATCGGCTTTTTTTGCGGCCTTTTCATCACCGCCGCAGCCGCGCGTAAATCTTCGATACGGGCATTCGTGCAAGAACCGATAAATACTTGATCCACAGGGATTTCTTTTAAATCAGCGTTAGCTTCTAAGCCAATATAAGTCAAGGCTTTTTCAGCAGAGGCGCGAGTGACCGGATCGGCCATTTCTGTTGGATTTGGCACTCGTTGATCGATACCGATTACTTGCCCAGGGTTCGTACCCCAAGTGACTTGCGGTGCGATATCTTTGGCATCTAAAGTCACTACCGCGTCAAATTGCGCATCATCATCGGATTTTAAGGTTTTTCCAATAAGCGATTGCATCCTCCCAATCTTTACCTTTCGGTGCATGTGGACGGCCTTTTAAGTATTCGAAAGTGGTTTCATCCGGTGCGATTAAGCCGGCTTTTGCGCCCATTTCGATTGCCATGTTGCACACCGTCATTCTGCCTTCCATGGAAAGGTCGCGAATAGCCTCACCACAGAACTCCACTACATGGCCTGTGCCGCCCGCCATAGTGGTTTTTACCGATAATGGCAAGAATAATATCTTTTGCGGTAATACCAGGCGCCACTTTGCCGAGCACTTCAATTTTTCATGCTTTTTGCACGGGCTTGTTTTAAGGTTTGTGTCGCTAATACGTGTTCTACTTCGGAGGTGCCGATACCAAATGCCAAAGCACCAAAGGCGCCGTGGGTAGCGGTATGAGAGTCACCGCAGACGATCGTCATACCTGGCAAAAGTTAAAGCCTTGTTCCGGTCCCATCACATGCACGATACCTTGTTCTTTCGTGGTCATGTCGAATAATTGAATACCGGTCGCTTTTCGTGTTTTTTCCAGTTCCAATACTTGAATTTTTGCTTGGCCTTCAAGTTTGTTCACATCGCGTACTTGCGTGGAAATACTGTGATCCATGGTGCCGAAAGTTTTTGCTTTACTTGGCGCACTTGACGGCCCGCGACACGTAGCCCATCAAAGGCTTGTGGACTGGTCACTTCATGGATTAAATGACGGTTGATATACAAAATCGGCGTTTCGCCTTCCGCTTCGTACACCACGTGGGCATCGAATAATTTTTTTCGTAAAGAGTTTTTTTGCCATAATTTTTTCTCAATTCGTTAGGGGCTTTTTGTTAGAGTAAGTGCGGTCAAATTTGACTGTGTTTTTTAAACCGCACTTTAATTTTTTTGGGGCGGTGCCAGATAACTAGACTCATCATTGATGGCGCGCGTCTCCCTGACGCGTGCCCCTAATTTTATTTATATAAGCACGCGTAGGGAGACGCGCGCTATCGATTGCGACTTAAATTGCGTCAGCAATCAATGTACCCATTTCCGCAGTTGAAACAGGGGCAGAGTCATCGGCTAGATCACCGGTACGGTGACCATTTGCTAAGACTTTTTGTACCGCATTTTCAATGGCATCTGCTGCTTCGTTTAAGTTGAAGCTGTAACGCAACATCATCGCCGCAGAAAGAATTTGTGCGATTGGGTTGGCAATGCCTTTGCCTGCGATATCCGGCGCAGAACCGCCAGCCGGTTCATATAAACCAAAACCTTCTTCATTCAAGCTGGCAGATGGCAACATCCCCATAGAACCTGTGATCATCGCTGCTTCATCAGAAATAATATCGCCGAAAAATGTTAGAGCAGAGGAGCACATCGAAAGACTCCGGCGCTTTGATTAACTGCATGGTCGCGTTGTCGATATAAATATGCTCTAAGGTCACTTCAGGGTAGTCTTTAGCCACTTCGGTCACGGTTTCACGCCATAAGATTGACGCTTGTAATACGTTGGCTTTTATCCACAGAAGTCAGGTGTTTACGACGTTTCGTTGCTGCATCAAAAGCCGCATGAGCAATGCGTTCAATTTCATATTTGTAATAAACTTCCGTATCAAATGCTTTGGTTTGTGCGCCTTCGCCTTCACGACCTTTTTGGTTGACCAAAATAAATCCCGCCCGTTAATTCGCGCACAACCACCATATCAAACCCTTTTCGCTGCGATGTCTGCTCGTAGCGGACAGAATTTTTTTCCAACCCTTTATAAAGAGTTGCCGGGCGAAGGTTACAGAATAATTTGAAGTGTTTACGCAATGGCAATAACGCACCACGTTCCGGTTGTTGATCCGGCGGTAAATTTGTCCATTTAGGGCCGCCCACAGAACCAAACAAAATCGCATCGGCCTCTTCACAACCTTTTAAGGTTTCTGCAGGTAACGGACAACCGCAGTGATCAATTGCGGCACCGCCGACAAAAATTCGTTGAAGTTAAGTTTAAAACCGAATTTTTTTCTTGGATTTTTGTTTAATACTTTAATGGCTTCTGCCATTACTTCCGGGCCGATGCCGTCGCCAGGGAGAACAGCGATGTTGTATGATTGCATATTGAATTATCCTTTATTTGTTATTTAGTAGGGAGAGGCTTTTATGCCTGTCCGATTACTCGTTAATATTGGACAGGCATAAAGCCCTGTCCCTACGAAGGGATTAATGATGTTTTGTGATTCTTAATATTTGCTACCTTATGTGCCCGATAAATTGCATTGATGGCGTGCACTAAGGCAAGGGCGGAAGATTCAACGATATCTGTCGCTAAACCCACACCATGGAATTTACGGCCTTCGTGTTCCACCACAATATCCACCTGACCTAAAGGCTTCTGCGCCTTCGCCTTTGGCGGTTAAGTTATAGTGAGACATTTTGATCTCTAAACCGGTTAAATTTAAGATAGCGTTGTAAACCGCATCGACCGGGCCGTTACCGCCGATTGACGAAGTACTTAATTTCTCACCGTCTAATTGTAATTGAACAAAAGGCAGTTGCCGGATATTCTTTGGTGGAGTGAGCGGAAAGTTTATCTAACACCAAACGATCTTCATCGCCTTGTTGCATATCAATGAACGCCAAGGCTTCCAAGTCATAATCGAACACTTGGCCTTTTTTTGTCCGCCAATTTTAAGAAGGAATCGTACAATTTATCCAAATCGTAATCTTGTTCGGTGTAGCCCATATCTGTCATGTGGTCTTTTCACCGCCGCACGGCCGGAACGCGCGGTTAAGTTCAATTTCTCTTTCTTCAAACCGATAGTTTCTGGTGACATGATTTCGTAGGTGTTTTTGTTTTTCAACATCCCGTCTTGGTGAATACCGGAAGAGTGCGCGAAAGCATTGGAGCCCACAATGGCTTTTGTTCGGTTGAATCGGCATATTGCAAAGCTGGCTCACCATTTGACTGACACGATGAATTTCTTGGGTATTAATTCGTGTGTCCACACCGAAGAGTGCCTGGCGGGTTTTAATCGCCATGACGACTTCTTCTAATGCGGTGTTGCCAGCACGTTCGCCGATGCCGTTGATGGTACATTCAATTTGGCGCGCGCCGTTTTGTACGGCGGTTAAAGAGTTGGCGGTCGCCATGCCTAAGTCGTTGTGGCAGTGCACGGAAATAATGGCTTTATCGATGTTTGGTACGCGGTTGCGTACTTGGGCGATGATGTTGCCGTACTCCATCGGTAAGCAGTAGCCTACAGTGTCTGGAATGTTGACGGTAGTGGCGCCGGCGTTGATTGCCGCTTCCACAATGCGACAAATATTGTCTATACCGGTGCGTCCCGCATCTTCGCAGGAAAATTCCACGTCATCGGTGTAGTTACGCGCGCGTTTCACTGCCGCCACCGCCATTTCAACCACATCGTCAAAGGTGCGTTTTTAATTTGGCTTCAACGTGTAATGCGGAACTGGCAATAAAGGTGTGAATACGGAAAGCTTCCGCCACTTTTTAAGGCTTCGTAGGCTGCATCAATGTCTTTATCCACCGCACGGGAAAAGTGCCGCGACACGACTATTTTTTGATATAGCGTGCGATAGTTTGTACGGATTCAAAAATCCCTTGTGAGGAAACAGGAAAACCCACTTCCATGACATCCACACCCTAAACGCTCTAAAGCAAGGGCAATTTGTAATTTTTTTCTTTTACGGTAAGGCTTGCTTTTTAACGCTTGTTCCCCATCACGCAAGGTCGTATCAAAAAAATAATAACGCGATCTGTCATAACATTTTTCCTTCTTTCAATCACTCAAAGTGCGGTCGTTTTTTTACGGTATTTTTTAAACAAAAAAACCCGCAAATTAGAGTGCGGGTTTAAATCTTGAGGGTTTTACATTTGACTGTTTTTTTATCCACAACTTAGCCGCACAAAGAATGTGATAGCAGCAGGTTGAGGGATAAAGAAACAGAGTGAAACATGAAAAAAATCCTAGTTAAAAATCTATAGAACGCTCCACATATTACGGATTTAATTAAGCTCTGTCAAATAATAAATCAGCATTTTTTCTCTGTTTTTTTGCTGATTTTTTTGAAATTAAATCGGTATTAATGTTTGAATTTTTCTTATTTAAAGAGAGATGTTCTAACTTTTGTCACTTTTATGTCGATTTTTTTATTCTGACAGAAATTTATTTACTAAAAAGATCTACTTTTTGGTTTAAGTTATAAAAAGTGCGGTGAGTTTTTCAAATGTTTTTAAAGGCATCTGAAAAACCCACCGCACTTTACAGTTGAGAGCCACAAAAGCTAATTAGCGTTTAACACCCAATCTCCATCTACGCGCAATTCCAGTTGCTGTTGATGTAATGGAATAAGGGTAGAGCGGTGCCCCACGCTGATAATCGTGGTGTTTGGTAATTTATCACGAATTAAGCGATACATAGCGTGCTCCATGCCTTCGTCCAAGCTGGCACTGGCTTCATCAAGGAATACTACTTTCGGTTTGTGTAATAACAAACGGGCAAAAGCCAAACGTTGTTGTTCGCCGAGGGAAAGAATACGTGTCCACTCTTGTTCCTGTTCTAAACGATCTTGTAAATGTGCCAATTGAACCTGTTCTAACACTTGCTTGATTTCAGCAAAATCGGCATTTTCGGTAGAGCCGGGATAATAGAGCGCTGTGAGCAGGTTGCCTTGTGGTAAATAAGGACGTTGTGACAAGAACAGGGTGTTGTGTTGCGGGCAGAAGATTTCCCCTTGCGCGTAAGACCATAAACCGGCCACGGTACGTAATAAGGTGGTTTTACCCACACCGGATTGTCCTTGAATCAGCAACGAATCTCCTTGCGGCAGAGTGAGGTTGAGATCGTTAATCAGTGTTTTACCAAGCGGTGATTTCACGCTGAGATGTTGGAAAATAACGTCTGTTGGGTGATCGGTAATATTGGTTTTGCTTTGTTTTTGTGCGGATTCCACACTGTAATGGAAGCCGGTTAAACGGTCTAAGGTCGCTTTTGTATTCGGCAAAACTGTCGTAAGTGTTACGGAAGAAAGAAAGGTTGGAATGCAATTTGCCGAATACCTGCAACGTTTGCATCAGATCGCCCAGTTTAATTTGTTTTTCAAAATAGCGTCCCACTTGAATTAATAATGGGAACACCACCGAAATTTGGCTCACCACCAAGTTGAAGCCGGAGAACTTTTAATGCCCGGAACACAATATCCCACATATTCTGGATTACCGCGTGGAACTGTTTGTATAGCAGGTTTTTTCTACTTTTTTTCACCGGCGTAGAAAGCGATGCTTTCGGCATATTCTTTTGACGCGAATTAAGGAGTAACGATAATTTCGCGTTTAATTTTTTTCGTTAGCGAAATTAAGGCGAATTAACGGCTTTACCGAGCCAGAAAGCGATGAGCGTGGTGAATATCACATAAGCAAACACTAAAAAGACCATCATGTGCGGGATTTCTAAGCCGAATAAACTCATTGGTCCGGCCAATCCCCACAATAAAATGGTGTAAGAAATCATGGAGGTGACCGCATCAATCACACCGGTGCTGAGGGAAAGCGTGGTTTTTGACGTAAGATTGCACGTCTTGTTGAATACGTTGATCCGGGTTGTCAAGATTGCTACTCATGTATTGGCTTTTTGTAATAGGCGCGGTTGTTCATCCATTTTCTCCAGCATTTCTCTGTTCAGCCATTCAATCCAGTTAATCGAAAAACGTTGGCTGACATAATAGCTGATAAGTGCCGAGAGCACGGAGAAAACCGGCAATAAAACAAAAAGAGGATCATTTGTTCCCCAAAATACCGGACGATTGAACTCCTGTAGCGCCGTGTACATGTTGTTATACCAAGTGGAATGTACAAGCCCCAGACGAACGCTAAATAAGGTTAAGGTTACGATCAAAGCGAAAAATAACAGCGGCTTGATGCTTCGTTTTGGCGAAAGTAGCCGCCTGCAAACATCCAAAATTGTTTGCCCCAGTTGGTGAAACGCACCAATAAAAAGATACTGAAGCTGAAAACAACGGTGGTGATCGCCAGAGTTTTTGCAATCCAAAGTAAAGAAGTAATAACTTCCTGAGTATAGTCCATCATGTCATCCGATAACGAAAAAGTGCGGTTCATTTTAAAAAAATTTTCTTATTAGGCAAGGAAAAAAATGTGATAGAGGCAACATTTTTTTAGGTTTTTCCTAAGCAAGTTAAAAAAATCAACTTGTTATAATCCTTTTTAGTTAATTTTTATTTGAGGTAAATATGAGTGACATTGCAATTACGATTAGTTTGTTAGCACTCGTTGCAGTGATAGGTTTATGGATTGGTCATTGGAAGATCAAAGGCGTTGGATTCGGCGTCGGCGGCGTGTTGTTCGGTGGAATTATTGTGGCGCATTTCACCAATCAATACGGGCTGAAATTGGATACTCATACGTTGCATTTTGTGCAAGAATTCGGTTTGATCCTGTTTGTTTACACCATCGGGATTCAAGTGGGGCCCGGGTTTTTCTCTTCTTTGCGCCGTTCAGGGTTAAAGCTGAACGGTTTTGCATTTCTTATCGTATTGCTCGGTGGGATAACGGTAGTATTCATCCACAAATTCGCCGATGTGCCATTAGATATTATTTTTGGGGATTTATTCCGGTGCAGTTACTAATACGCCTTCCCTTGGTGCGGGACAACAAATTCTGTCCGAATTAGGTATGAACAGCACCACAGAAACCATGGGGATGGCCTACGCCATGGCTTATCCTTTCGGTATTTGCGGTATTTTACTCACCATGTGGTTGATACGTTTGTTCTTTAAGGTCAACGTTGATGAAGAAGAACGTAACTTTAAACAAGAAAGCGGGCATGACAAAGAATCTTTGACTGCCATGGATATTAAAGTCACCAATAAAAATCTGGATGGCTTGTGTTTAATTGATGTGCCGGGGTTTGGTAAGGGAGATGTGGTATGTTCCCGTTTAAAACGGGGAGACAGCATTAGCGTACCGAAAGCCAACACGGAAATTTATTTAGATGACATTTTGCATTTGGTCGGCGAAATCAATGCTTTTGAAAAATGCGTTTAATCGTCGGTGATGAAATGGATGTGCCAACGTCCACGGTCAGTGGTGAAATTCGTGCTGAACGGGTGGTGGTGACCAGCGAAAAAGTCTTGGGTAAAAATTAAATCCCTGGGCATTCACCAAAAAAATACGGCGTGGTCATTTCCCGTTTAAACCGAGCGGGGGTGGAGTTGGTGCCAACTGCCAATACCACACTTCAATTTGGTGATGTGTTGCACATGGTTGGACCTACCGATGTCATGAATAACGCTATTTCCGTCATTGGTAATGCCGCGCAGAAATTGCAACAAGTACAAATGTTACCGGTATTTATCGGTATTGGTTTAGGTGTGTTGTTCGGTTCTATTCCGTTTTTACATTCCCGGCTTCCCTGTGGCATTAAAAATTAGGTTTAGCCGGTGGGCCGTTAGTCATTGCGTTAGTTTTGGCGCGTATCGGTACCTTGGGCAAACTGTATTGGTTCATGCCGCCAAAGTGCCAACCTTGCATTGCGTGAATTGGGGATTGTGCTGTTCTTGGCTGTAGTGGGGTTAAAATCTGGCGGCAGTTTCCTTGATACATTATTAAACGGTGACGGCTTAGAATGGATGGGCTACGGTGTGATTATTACCTTGGTGCCATTGTTGGTTACCGGTCTTATTGCCTGCTTATACAGCAAACTGAATTACCTGTCTCTGTGTGGTGTACTGGCCGGTTCCATGACTGATCCGCCGGCGTTAGCTTTTGCCAATGCAATAAAAGAAGAAAGCGGTGCGGCGGCGTTGTCCCTATGCCACGGTGTATCCGCTTGCTATGTTCCTGAGGATCATTTCACCGCAATTATTAGCGTTGCTGTTGTGGAGTTTTGGTAGTTAAAAAATGTGCCTAAAATCGACCGCACTTTACTTCGTCAATAATTTTGTCCTGTAAAGTGCGGTCGTTTTTTTAGATGATTTTCTGCCATTCGCTTCACAGTATAGGTAAGATCCAGTAGAATGAACCGATTTTTGTTAACACAAAAGGGAAAAATATGAGCAAACCGATTTATAAAAGAATTCTGTTAAAACTGAGTGGTGAAGCCTTGCAGGGCGAAGAAGGATTCGGTATTGATCCTTCCATTTTGGATAGAATGGCGTTAGAAATTAAGGAGCTCATTGAAATGGGCGTGGAAGTTGGTGTTGTGTTAGGTGGCGGTAATTTATTCCGTGGCGCTAAACTTGCTAAAGCTGGTATGAACCGCGTGGTAGGTGACCATATGGGGATGTTGGCTACCGTGATGAACGGTTTGGCGATGCGGGACGCTCTTCACCGTGCAGATGTAAATGCAAAATTAATGTCTGCCTTCCAGTTAAATGGCATTTGTGATACCTACAACTGGTCTGAAGCTATCAAAATGTTGCGTGAAAAACGTGTCGTAATTTTCTCCGCAGGCACCGGTAGCCCATTCTTTACGACCGACTCCGCCGCTTGTTTACGCGGGATTGAAATTGAAGCGGATGTGGTGTTAAAAAGCCACTAAAGTGGATGGGGTGTATGACTGCGATCCGGCTAAAAAAATGCCGATGCCAAACTGTATAAAAATCTAACTTACGCAGAAGTGATTGAGAAAGAATTGCAAGTGATGGATTTAGCGGCTTTCACCCTGGCCCGCGACCACGGCTTGCCGATTCGGGTCTTCAATATGGGTAAACCCGGTGCATTACGTCAAGTGATTCTTGGTACTGATGAAGGCACCACGATTTGTTAAGCTCAATGCAGCGAAAAGAGAAACGGTAGAAATGATTTCTACCGTTTTTTTATTTTAAGAAAAATTTATTGATTAGGGGAAAGTATTTGTGGAGGTTGCAACAAACAACTTTTATCAGTTTGCATATCACAAGACGTTGCGCATAATCCTTCAGCTACTGTTCGGCAGTCGCTGCCTCCTTTCGCCTCACACTGCTCAATTAAATCTCGATTTGCATCCTGTTTATTCATTCCAAAACCGAATACATCAAAGTAAGATCCGTTACGTATCCCAATGCCACTTGATAAACAAGTATTGCTATAAGATATGACAACATTACAACCTGTATTACCTTCATTACGACATTGATTTAAAGCATCTTCTTCAGCATCTTTTTGAGAAGTATGCGCTTTATTGGATGCCCATAGCATTTTGTTATTATCTAGTGAACCGATAATACTCATCCATAAGCTCTGTCTTGAGAACTGTGAAATAAGTTTATTTTTCATCATTAAGCACTTCATTCATATCTTGGCAACTAAATTCTTTGTCAATATTGCCAAAACCAGTGTCAGAACGATGGGAAGTTATTTTTGCCGTTGATATCGGTAAAGATATAAGTCCACTTGTAATCACCTGTAAATTGATGTTCTTTTTGAACATAGATTGTGGTGTCACCATAACTGTTATAAGCACGTCCGACTTCACGATCAAATACCTCGTAAATTGGTTTAGCAAAACCATAAACGAGAAATGGCTTGTCCTTATCTTTGCAAATCTTTTTAGTATCCGGTGTAAGACCTTTGTCGAGCATAAACTCGCTGACATCTTTACCAGACCAATACAATGTTGTGCCCGGATGAACATAAGTCGCACAACTAAATAAAAATGTGATTGAACCGAATACCGTGCTTAGGTGCAACGCGTGTTTTTTCCTAAAAAGACATATTAAATCCCTAAGTTATTGAATCAGCTAATTGTATTTTTAAAATGATAGTTATCACAATCGAGAAAGCATATTTCAAAAATAAAAGATTCAAAATTTTACAAAAATCCAGTAAAATCACGCTGTTTTATCTTTATTTACTGAAAAGGAAAGTCGAATGATTAATCAAATTAGACAAGATGCCGAAGAACGTATGGAAAAAGCCTTGAAGCTTTAAAAGGCCATATTGCCAAAATCCGTACCGGCCGTGCGCAACCAAGTTTGTTGGATGCCATTCAAGTGGATTATTACGGTTCTGCAACGCCGTTACGTCAATTAGCCAACGTGGTGGCGGAAGATGCGCGTACTTTAGCGGTAACCGTGTTCGATCGTTCATTGATTCAAGCGGTAGAAAAAGCCATTTTAACGTCTGATTTAGGTTTGAATCCGTCTTCTGCGGGAACAACCATTCGAGTACCGCTTCCGCCATTAACGGAAGAACGTCGCCGTGATTTAATCAAAATTGTGAAAGCCGAAGGTGAACAAGGTAAAGTGGCCATTCGTAACGTGCGTCGCGATGCCAACGATAAAATCAAAGCCTTGTTGAAAGACAAAGAAATCAGCGAAAACGATCAGCATAAAGCAGAAGAAGTCATTCAAAAATTAACCGACGGTTTCATCAAAAAAGTGGATGAGGTATTGGCGGATAAAGAAAAAGAATTGCTTGATTTCTAATCATCAATAGCGAATTAATGCGGACGCAGTGTTTTACTGCGTCTTTTCTTATGTAAACGAGCCCATGTTTGAGATGAATTGTATTTCCTACAGGGAAAAGTGCGGTCAAAATTTTATGCAAAATAAGCAAAATGTCGTCATTCTCGGTGCCACAGGATCCATTGGCAACAGCACACTTTCGGTGATTGAGCACAATCCGCAACAATATGCGGCATTCGCCTTAGTGGGCGGTTCAAATGTTGACGCTATGTTTGAAAAATGCGTGAAATTTCGACCGCACTTTGCTGCATTAGCAGATGAAAAACGCCGCGAAAAATATTGCGCGAAAAAAATTAATAGCTCATCAAATTCCAACCCACGTGTTAGCCGGTCAACAAGCCATTTGCGAATTAAGCGCACACCCCGATGCAGATATGGTCATGGCGGCAATTGTTGGTGCGGCAGGTTTATTACCAACGTTATCGGCCGTGCAAGCGGGAAAAAAAGTGTTGCTGGCGAATAAAGAAGCCTTGGTGACTTGCGGTCAGATTTTTATTGATGCGGTGAAGCAACATGGCGCGCAATTATTGCCGGTGGACAGTGAACATAACGCGATTTTTCCAATCCCTTGCCGCCACAGGCACAGCAACAAATTGGTTTTTTGTCCGTTGGCGGAACTGGGCATTAGTAAAATCGTGCTGACAGGCTCCGGCGGACCTTTTCCGTTATATGGATTTAAGTGAATTTGACGGCATTACGCCGGAACAAGCGGTGGCGCATCCGAACTGGTCTATGGGTAAGAAAATCTCCGTGGATTCCGCAACGATGATGAACAAAGGGGTTAGAATATATTGAAGCCCGTTGGTTATTTAATGCGACAGCGGATGAAATAGAAGTGATTATTCACCCACAATCTATTATTCACTCCATGGTGCGTTATATTGATGGTTCTGTGATTGCTCAAATGGGCAATCCCGATATGCGTACGCCAATTGCCGAAGCCATGGCGTATCCGAAGCGTATTATTTCCGGTGTGGCGCCATTAGATTTTTACCAACTCAATGGCTTAACATTTCTTGCTCCTGATTATCAACGTTATCCTTGTTTAAAACTCGCTATTGATGCCTTTGCAGCGGGGCAATACGCCACCACGGCAATGAATGCCGCGAATGAAATAGCGGTGCAGGCGTTTTTAGATCGACAAATTAAATTTTACCGATATTGCCAAACTTAATCAGGCAGTGGTGGAACAAATTCAGCCACAGCTAATCAAACAGATTGATGATGTATTAGACGTGGATCGTGGCTCGTGAATGTGCCCAAAAAGCAACTTGCGCATTGGTCTAAGTGATTGCGTAACCTGAGAATTGAACATGACAGAATTGGACCCGAACAATATTCCGCAACATATTGCCATTATTATGGATGGCAACGGTCGTTGGGCGAAACAACAAGGCAAAATGCGGATTTTTGGTCATAAACACGGCGTGGCGGCAGTGCGTGAGGCCGTATCTTATGCACGCAAAATCGGGGTGAAATATTTAACTCTTTATGCCTTTAGCAGTGAAAATTGGAGTCGCCCTGAGCAGGAAGTTAGCGCACTGATGAATTTATTTATGCAAGCGCTCGATTTTCGAAGTGAAAAACTGCATAAAAATAACATTCGTTTGAAAATTCTTGGTAATGTTTCCCGTTTTAGTGCGGGCTTACAGGAAAAAAATTAAAAAAAGCGGAAAAAAATTAACGGAAAATAATACCGCACTTACTTTTAAATATTGCCGCTAATTATGGTGGACGTTGGGACATTGTCCAAGCGGTGCAACACTTAGTGCAGCAGGTGCAAGCGCAACAGCTCACTGCGGTGGAAATTAACGAAACATTATTACAACAACATTTGGTCACCAAAGATCAACCGGAAGTGGATTTATTGATTCGTACCAGCGGTGAGCAACGCATTAGTAATTTTTTTATTGTGGCAAGTGGCCTATGCGGAACTGTATTTTTTTCCGATGTGCTATGGCCGGATTTTTAATGAAGCTGAATTTCATCAGGCGATTTTTATCTTATCAGCAACGTCATCGCCGTTTTGGTGGGACTGAATAACAGAGGAATATATTGTGCTTAAACAACGAGTTATTTCGGCGATTGTGTTAATTGCCATTGTCTTTGCCGCTTTATTTTTATTTTCACCTTATTATTTTGCTCTTGCATTGGGCGTGGTTGTGGTGTTGGGCATTTGGGAATGGACACAGTTCTTTAATTTCAAACAACCGACTTTTTGGCGCTACGCCATTACAGGCTTAAAGTGCTGCCTTTTTTTATTCCTCTGGATTTATGGTGAAGGTAATTACTTGGATGCGGGACGAGTGTTTGAACATTATGCCCAACCAATTCTATTCGGTGCCGTTCTTTGGTGGTTGGTTGCGCTATTTTTTGTGGTGACCTACCCGAAAAGTAGTGCCATCTGGGGCAAGCATTCCGTCTTACAATTCTTTTTCTGTTTCTTCACGCTTATTCCGTTTTTAATCGGCGTATTATTGCTACGTTTAGATCGTTATGTGACAGACCCTTACCACGGCATTATGTTGTTGTTATATTTATTTATTTTTGGTTTTGGGTGGCGGATTCCGGCGCTTATTTTGTGGGGCGTAAATTTGGTAAACACAAATTGGCACCGAAAGTATCACCGGGAAAAATCTTGGCAAGGTGCTATTGGCGGTTTGGTGATGGCAGGCATGGTTGCTGCGATTTTTGTTAATGTGGCGCAACAACGTTTGACTTCAACTGTTTCACCGGAAGCCTTTTATTGGTTTGTCTGTGGCGACAGTAGCAATTTCTATTTTGGGCGATTTAACCGAAAGTATGTTTAAGCGCCAAAGTGGCATCAAAGACAGTAGCAATTTAATTCCGGGACATGGTGGTATTTTTAGATCGTATTGACAGTTTAACCGCTGCCGTACCGTTCTTCGCATGTTTCTACTTCTTTGTATTATAGGAATTAGTCATGTCATTTTTATGGTCAACCGTTTCATTTCTGATTGTTATTGCCGTTTTAGTGGCTGTGCATGAATATGGCCATTTTTGGGCGGCCCGAAAAGTGCGGTGTAAAAAGTCCATCGTTTTTCTATCGGATTTGGCAAAGTCATTTGGTTACGTACCGATAAAACAGGTACGGAATTTGCGGTGTCGGCAATTCCTCTCGGGGGCTATGTCAAAATGTTGGACGGGCGCAATGAAGAGGTGCCTGAAGCATTAAAATCACAAGCCTTTGATCATAAAACCGTAGCTCAACGTGCGTTTATTATTGCCGCTGGTCCGTTAGCCAATTTCTTATTTGCTATTTTTTTGCTTATTTTCTCGTTTATTCGATTGGGATTCCGAGTATTAAGCCGGTGATCGATGAAGTTCGGCCTCAATCTATCGCCGCAGTGGCACAAGTGCAACCCAATTATCAAATTACCGAAGTCGATGGTGTTTCCGCTCCTGATTGGGAAACCATCAATATGTTGTTAGCGACAAAATTAGGTGATAGTAAGGTAGAGTTGACGTTGGTTGAGTTTGGTTCCAACATTGAACAGCGTAAGACTTTGGATTTATCCAATTGGACGTTTGATCCTCAGAAAGAAAGCGCTTTTGGTTCATTGGGTATTGTGCCGATTCGAAGTAAAGCGGATATGACGCTATCCAAGGTTAGCGAAAATTCACCAGCGGAAAAAGAGGGCTTATTGAAAGGTGATAAACTTTACTGGTCGGATAACAGCAAGATTGAATGGCAGACCTTTGTTGAAAAAGGTTCAGGAAGGTAAGCCGTTAAGTCTTAAAGTGGAGCGTAACGGCGTATGGCTAGATAAAAACAATTACGCCTGAGCTTAATGATAAAAACGTTGGTTTGTGGGAATTTCCCTCACTTTTTTTATCCCCTGGCTAATGAATATCGTACCGAATTAAAGTATGATATGCTCGAATCCTTACAGAAAGGGGTAGATAAGACCTTCCAACTCTCTTGGTTAACGATTAAAGTCATCGGAAAATTAATTACCGGTGATTTATCTTTGACTAACTTAGGTGGTCCGATTTCTATTGCAAAAGGTGCTGGCGCATCTTCTGAGATTGGTCTGATTTACTACCTAAGTTTTATGGCGTTAATTAGTGTTAATTTGGGAATTATGAATTTATTTCCATTGCCGGTGCTAGATGGCGGACATCTTGTCTTTTTGGTGATGGAAGCGCTTAAAGGAAAACCGATTTCCGAGCATGTGCAGAATGTGAGTTATCGAATTGGTGCTGTCTTGTTATTGATGTTAATGGGATTTGGACTGATTAATGATTTTTTTACGTTTATAACTAATTGAGTATTTTTATACAGGATAAAAATTTACGATGAAAAACTCTTAATTGCAAGCCTCTTATTTGGTTCAACTGCAGCCTTTGCCGATTCTTTTTGTGGTCCAAGATATTCGTGTTGATGGTGTTCAAGCGGGGAGTGAAGGTAATGTTATTGCCGCCCTACCGGTGAAAAATTGGGCAAAAAGTTAATGATTCCAATATTGCCAATATCGTGCGCACCCTATTTTTTTAAGTGGTCAATATGAAGATGTCAAAGCCTCACACCAAGGCAATACATTAATCATTTCTGTTATTCCAAAAAGCCATTATTTCCGATGTGGTGCTTGACGGGAATAAAACTATTCCGGATGACGCATTAAAACAAAATTTAAATGCAAATGGTTTCCAAAAAGGCGATGTTCTCAATCGTGAGAAACTGGAAGCTTTCCGTAAAAAGTTTAGAAGAACATTATCACAGCGTCGGGCGTTATAACGCCAAAGTGGAAACCATCGTTAACCCACTTCCAAATAACCGTGCCGAAGTCAAACTTCAAATTAAAGAAAATGATGTTGCGTTATTAAAAGGGGTTACTTTTTACCGGCAATAACGTATTTGATAGTGATACGTTACAAGAACAAATGGAACTTCAACCGGATGCATGGTGGAAATTTTTTTCGGTAATAAATTTGATTCAACCCAATTTTCTAAAGATTTGGAAACAATTCAAAAATTACTATTTGGATCGCGGTTATGCCAAAGCCAAAATCGTCAATAGTGATGTGCAGTTAAATGATGAAAAACCGAAGCACGCGTTACCGTGGATGTTTCCGAAGGTGAAAAAAATATACGGTAAAAAGCGCCCGTATCGTAGGTGATGTGGGTGGCATGCGGGATGAGTTAGCACCACTGCTAAAAACAAATTCGCCTTGGCGAAGAGTTCCGTCGTAGTGACATTCAAGCCGTTGAAGACCGAATTAAATCAACCTTGGGTGAACGTGGTTATGGTAGTGCGCAAGTTAGTGTACAGCCGGACTTCACTGATGAAGAAAAACCGTTGGTTTAAGTTTCGTTGTCGATGCGGGTAAACGTCTTTCTGTGCGTCAAATTCGCTTTGAAGGTAACACCGTAAGCGCCGACAGTACCTTGCGCCAGGAAATGCGCCAACAAGAGGGGAGCTGGTTATCTACCGATTTAGTTGAGTTAGGTAAAGTGCGGTTAGATCGTACAGGATTTTTTTGATTCTGTTGAAAGCCGTACAGAGCAGGTAGAAGGCAGTAACGATGAAGTAGATGTCATTTATAAAGTAAAAAGAACGCAATACCGGTAGCATCAACTTTGGTGTGGGTTATGGTACGGAAAGCGGTTTTAAGTTACCAAGCCAGCATTAAACAGGACAACTTCTTAGGAATGGGCTCCTGCTTAGCTTTGGCCGGTTCCCGTAATGATTACGGAACCAGTGTTAACTTAGGTTATAACGAGCCGTACTCACAAAAGACGGTGTGAGTTTAGGCGGCAACGTATTCTTTGAAAAATACGATAACTCCAAAAACTCAACATCAGCCTCTTATGCACGTACGACTTATGGCGGTAATTTAACGTTAGGTTTTCCCGGTTAATGAAAAACAACGCGTATTACATCGGTGTAGGTTATACCTATAACAAGTTAAAAATATTACGCCTGAATATAATCGTGCATTGTATTTAGCATCGATGAACTATAACGAATGGACTTTCAAATCTAACGATTATGATGTTTCTTTCGGTTGGAACTATAACAGTTTAAATCGTGGTTTCTTACCGACTAAAGGTGTTAAAGCCTCTATTGGCGGTAAAGTGACCATTCCGGGTTCTAACAACAAATTCTATAAATTGAATGCCGACGTGCAAGGTTTCTATCCGCTTAATCGTGATCAAACTTGGGTCTTATCCGGTCGTTTAGGCGCAGCGTATGCTAATGGTTTCGGCGGTAAACGTTTACCGTTCTACCAAACTTATACTGCCGGCGGTATCGGTAGCTTACGCGGTTTCTCCTATGGTGCGGTTGGGCCACAAGCGATTTATATCAACCCGAATATTTGTAGTAATACTACCGGTGTCAGCACCCAATCCTCCTGTTATAACTTAGTAAATGGTGATATCGTCGGCGGAAATGCTATGGCTACAGCTAGTGTCGAATTAATTGTACCGACCCCCATTTGTGGCGGAGAAAAACCAAAACTCCGTACGTACCCTCATTCTTTGTTGATGCGGCGAGTGTTTGGGATACACACTGGAAAACCGAAAAATCTAAATTTGCTAATTTGAATTTGCCTGATTATGGCGATCCTTCACGTGTTCGTGCTTCTGCTGGTATCGCTTTCCAATGGCAATCACCAATCGGTCCGTTAGTCTTCTCTTACGCGAAACCGGTTAAGAAATACGAAAACGACGATATCGAGCAATTCCAGTTTAGCATTGGCGGTTCTTTCTAATTGGATGAACTTATATAGTCACCTATACTCTAAAAAAATATCTGTGCCAAGAAATTGGCACAGAAAAATTTAATATTTAACTTACCAAAAAGGAAAAAAATAGACACATGAAAAAAAGTAGTAAAAATTAACCGCACTTTCTTTAGCTTTAGCATTCACTTCTTCTTTAGCCATGGCAGAAGAAAATATTGCGTTTGTAAACGCTGAGTATCTTTTCCAAAATCATCCGGATCGTAAAGCGGTCGCTGATAAATTAGAATCTGAGTTCAAACCGACCGCAGATAAACTGGCGGAAAATAAAAAACAAATTGATGCGAAAATTGCCGATGTTCAGAAAAAAGTAGAAGCGAAAGTTGCCGCTTTACAAAAAGAAGCGCCAAAATTGCGTTCTGCCGATATTAAAAAACGTGAAGATGACATCAATAAATTTGCTAATGACGAACAAACTGCGATTAATACATTAATTGCAGAACATGATAAAAAAAGCAAAAGAATTCCAAGAAAGCTACGCAAAACGTGAAAATGAAGAGACATCAAAAATGGTTGCCAGCATTCAAACCGCAACTAACAACGTAGCAAAACAAAAAAATTACACTTTAGTGCTTGATGATCGTTCTGTAGTGTATGCTGCTGACGGCAAAAACATCACTGAAGAAGTCTTAAAAGCCATTCCGGCACAGGCGAAATAATGAGAACTTATTCTCTTTTTGGAATTAGCTCAACAAATCGGCGCTACCATTCGTGGTAACGCCGATGTTGTTGTAAGTAATATCGCTTCTCTCGATAAAAGCCGACGAACATCAACTTACTTTCATTTCGAATGCCAAATTCCGTGAAAAAAATTAGCCCATTCCCGTGCGGGAATTCTTGTAGTTTCTGAGGGCGGATGTGGAGTTCTGTTCGCCGGAAAGCAATTTGCTTATCGTCAAAGATCCTTATGTGGCTTATGCCAAATTAGCTCAATATATGGATACTACCCCGAAAGCGGCAGTCGGCATTGCCAAAAGTGCGGTCATTTCTGACGATGTTTTTTTAGGTGAAAATGTTTCCATCGGTGCAAATGCTGTTATTGAAAGCGGTGTGGAATTGGGTGATAACGTGGTTATCGGGGCAAATTGCTTTGTAGGTAAAAACACCAAAAATCGGCGCCCATACTCAACTTTGGGCAAATGTGTCCGTCTATCACGATGTGCAAATTGGGCAACACTGTTTAATTCAATCAGGCGCAGTAATTGGAAGCGATGGTTTTGGCTATGCTAATGAGCGTGGCAAATGGATTAAGATTCCGCAAGTCGGTCAAGTGATTATAGGTAATCATGTGGAAATTGGCGCTTGTACCTGTATCGATCGTGGTGCATTAGATGCCACAGTGATTGAAGATAATGTGATTATCGACAACCTCTGTCAAATCGCCCACAACGTGCATATTGGCACGGGAACAGCGGTTGCCGGTGGTGTAATTATGGCGGGCAGTTTAACTGTTGGTCGTTATTGTTTAATCGGTGGCGCCAGTGTAATTAACGGGCATATGGAAATTTTGCGATCAAGTAACCATTACCGGCATGGGTATGGTGATGCGTCCAATTACCGAACCGGGTGTATATTCTTCGGGCATTCCGTTACAAACTAATAAAGAATGGCGTAAAACCGCCGCCTTGACCCTTGACATCGATGGATTAAACAAACGCGTCAAAGCCCTTGAGAAAAATTAAAAATAAGATGAGCTACGTTATGTAGTTCATTTAATGCGTGAAATAACGTATAATTTCACGCATATTTTTTTATTCATTATTTAGTATAAAAAGGTAACCCTGTGACTACACAAACCTCAAGAATTATCGAAGCCCACGAAATCATGCAATTGTTGCCACACCGCTATCCGTTTTTATTGGTGGATCGAGTCATCAATTTTTGAAGAAGGTAAGTGGCTAACAGCAATTAAAAACATTAGTGTGAATGAACCTTGTTTTACCGGACATTTTTCCGGAGAACCCGATTTTACCGGGCGTATTAATTCTTGAGGCGTTGGCGCAAGCCATGGGCATTTTGGCGTTTAAAACTCATGAGTTGGCAGGCGGTGAGATTTTTTTATTTTGCCGGTGTTGATGAAGCCCGCTTCAAACGCCCAATCGTGCCTGGTGATCAAATGGTGTTACACGTTGAAGTGATTAAAGAACGTCGCGGCATTACTGCATTTACAGCCACAGCTACTGTTGATGGTGAAATTGCGTGCGAAGCCAAATTAATGTGCGCCCGTCGTGTCGCATAATCACGCATCGTATAAATACTAAAAATAAGGGGGCTAATATGATTCACCCAACCGCAAAAAAATTCACCCGCAAGCCATTGTTGAAGAAGGTGCCAAAATCGGTGAAAACGTTGTCATCGGACCATTTACTATTGTTGGTAAAGGGGTTGAGATTGGCAAAGGCACTGTAGTTCATTCTCATGTGGTGATTAACGGTAATACCAAAATCGGTGAAGATAACGAAATTTATCAATTTGCCAGCATTGGTGAAGTGAACCAAGATTTGAAATATCAAGGCGAACCAACCCGCGTCGTTATTGGTAATCGTAACCGTATTCGTGAAAGTGTGACCATTCATCGCGGTACTGTACAAGGCGGAGGCGTAACCAAAATCGGTGATGACAACCTGTTTATGATTAACGTCCATGTGGCGCACGATTGTGTCATCAAAAACCGTTGTATTTTTAGCCAACAATGCGACCCTTGCAGGTCATGTGGAATTAGATGATTTCGTTATTGTCGGCGGTATGTCGGCAATTCATCAGTTTGTCGTGGTAGGTGCGCACGTGATGCTTGGTGGCGGTTCTATGGTGAGCCAAGATGTTCCGCCTTATGTGATGGCGCAAGGCAACCACGCGCAACCATTCGGTGTGAATATTGAAGGCTTAAAACGCCGTGGTTTTGATAAGCCAACCATGCACACTATCCGTAATGTTTACAAAATGATTTATCGTAGCGGTAAAACCTTAGAAGAAGTGATGCCGGAAATTGAACAGATTGCAGAAAGCGAATCGGCAATCAGTTTCTTCGTCGAATTCTTCAAACGTTCCAAACGCGGCATTATTCGTTAATTGTCCGTTGGTAAAATACTAAAATTTCCGACCGCTCTTTTTCGCAACCAAAAGAGCGGTCGTTTTTCAGAGTTTTTATATGTCAAATGTAATCCCGTCTAATGAATCTCCGCTTATTGCCTTGATCGCTGGCGAGGGTGTCCGGTGATATTCTCGGCGCAGGTCTAATTAAAGCCCTTAAAATTCGTTATCCTCACGCCCGTTTTATTGGTATCGGCGGCGAACGTATGATTGCCGAAGGCTTTGAAAGCTTGTTTGATATGGAAGAATTGTCCGTGATGGGCTTGGTGGAAGTATTAAAACATTTGCCACGCTTGCTTAAAATCCGTCGTAGTATTATTCAGCAGTTATTCGCATTAAAACCGGATGTTTTTCATTGGAATTGACGCGCCGGATTTTTAATTTAGATGTAGAACTGAAACTCAAACAACAAGGCATTAAAACCATCCATTATGTTAGCCCATCGGTATGGGCTTGGCGTCAGAAACGGGTATATAAAATTGCGGCGGCAACGAATTTAGTGCTTGCCTTTTTGCCTTTTGAAAAAGCCTTTTATGATCGTTTCAATGTGCCTTGTCGTTTTATTGGCCACACTATGGCGGACGCAATTCCGTTAAAACCGAATCGCGCCGAAGCCTGTCAGCTGTTGAATCTTGACGAAACGCAACGTTACCTTGCCATTCTTGTAGGCAGTCGTGGTTCTGAGGTGGAATTCTTAACGGAGCCCTTCTTACAATCAGCGCAGTTATTGCGTCAGCGTTATCCGGACGTAAAAATTTTTAGTGCCGTTAATTAACTCAAAACGTCGACAGCAGTTTGAGCAAATTCAACAACGTGTTGCGCCGGAGCTTGATTTGATTCTGTTAGACGGCAATGCCCGTGCTGCTATGATTGTTGCCGATGCTACCTTATTAGCCTCAGGTACGGCGGCCTTAGAAGCGATGTTGTGTAAATCACCGATGGTGGTAGGGTACCGCATGAAGCCTTTCACTTATTTCTTGGCAAAACGGTTAGTGAAAACCAAGTATGTTTCTCTGCCGAATTTGTTAGCAGATGAAATGTTGGTGCCCGAATTAATTCAAGAAGAATGCAATCCTACGAATTTGGCAGAAAAAAATTGGCTGCCTATCTAAGCGAAGAGGAAAGTGCGGTCAAAAAAATCGCAACGTTTTAATTCAACGCTTCACTGAATTACATCAGTTAATTCAATGTGATGCAGATAAACAGGCAGCGCAGGCGGTGATTGATTTATTGGAGCAACAACATGGATAAGTTTGAGTACCCACAAGGTTATGAACTCATTGCCGGCGTGGATGAAGTGGGGCGTGGACCTTTGGTCGGTGCAGTGGTGACGGCGGCGGTGATTCTCGATCCGAACAATCCTATTGAAGGGCTGGCTGATTCCAAAAAAACTGTCAGAAAAAGAAACGGTTATTGTTGGCGGAAGAAATTAAGCAAAAAGCCTTGGCGTGGGCGCTTGGGCGGGCTGAGCCTCACGAGATCGACGAGTTGAATATTTTTGCATGCCTCCATGCTTGCAATGGAACGGGCGGTAAAACATTTGAAAATTCGACCGCACTTTGTGTTGGTGGATGGCAATCGGATCCCACCGAATTTAGGGATGCCTGCACAGGCAGTGGTGAAGGGCGATGCGTTGGTGGCTGAAATTAGTGCCGCTTCCATTTTGGCGAAAGTCGCGCGTGATCAAGAAATGATGGAATTGGATAAAAATATCCCCAATATGCCTTTGCTAAACACAAAGGCTACCCTACTAAATTGCATTTGGAAAAATTAGCGGAATTTGGTGTATTGCCGGAATATCGTCGTAGTTTTGCACCTATCAAAAATTATTAAAATCGTTATAATTTAACCACTAATAACACGCCTTATTTGTAGAGGTGGCTATGAGCCAATTCACTCATTTATTTGATGCTTTACATCCGGAGCCTTGGTTGTGGGTTATTTTGTTGCTCGCTGCAGCCGTTATTCTCTTCATTCGTAATACCATCCGCATGGATATTGTTGCCGTGCTGGTGATGTTAGTCTTTAGTCTCAGCGGTATCCTGACGGTGGAAGAAGTCTTCGCCGGCTTTAGTGATCCGAATATTATCTTAATCGCACTGTTGTTTATTGTCGGTGAAGGCTTGGTGCGCACCGGCGTAGCCTATCAGGTGAGTGAGTGGTTGTTGAAGGCTTCTCGTAATAGCGAGTCGCGCGTACTCATTTTCATGATGTTGGCTGTGGCGGGGTTAGGTGCGTTCATGAGTTCTACCGGTGTTGTGGCAATTTTTATTCCTGTGGTACTGATGATTTGCCAACAAATGAATATTTCTCCGAAACGCCTGATGATGCCGTTAAGTGTGGCGGGCTTGATTAGCGGTATGTTGACATTAATTGCTACGGCGCCGAACTTGGTGGTTAATGCCGAGTTAGTCCGCGAAACCGATATGCGCTTAAAATTATTTGATTTTACTCCTATCGGATTAGCCATTTTATTGCTTGGTATCGGTTATATGTTGGTGGCGCGACGTTGGTTGAAGTCTGATAAAGAAAGCGAGATGCACAGCACGGATAAACGTTCTATGAACGATTTAATTTATGAATACGGCTTGCAATTGCGTGCGCAGCGTTTTGTTGTGAAAAAAGGCTCTTCGCTTATCGGTAAACATTTAGACGAATTACATTTACGTTCCAAATTCGGTTTGAATGTTTTGGCGATTGAGCGTTGGAAACGTTTTTCGCCCGATATTTATTTCAGCGCTTGGCTCCTCAGAAGTGCGTGAAAAAGATATTTTATTGATGGACAGCAGCGATCCCGAACTCAATTTGGCTGAGTTCTGTCAGGAATATAATTTAGAACGGGCGGAAATTCGTGCACAGTCTTTTTCAGAACAAGCCAGTTCTATCGGCATGGCGGAATTGATTTTGGTGCCGGATTCCGATTGCATCGGAAAATCTACCGAAGAACTGCACTTCCGTTCCAAATACGGTTTGAACGTTGTCGGTATTAAGCGTGACGGCGAAGTGCTTGACGGACATTTTGTGGAAATGCCTTATAAAGCGGGGGATTTACTATTAGTCGTAGGTGATTGGAAACTCATCCAGCAAATGCGTACTCACAGTAAAGACTTCTTTGTGTTGAACTATCCGAGCGAAATTACCCGTGCCGTGCCTGCACAAAGCCAAGCACCTTATGCTTTATTAAGTATTTTAGTCATGGTGTTGTTGATGGTGACACGCCTCGTGCCAAAACGTTGTTGCCGCCTTAATTGCCTGTTTAATGCTCGGTTATTTCCGTTGTGTAGACAGTAAAAGCGCCTATGAATCCATTCATTGGTCGAGTCTTGTACTGATTGTGGGCATGATGCCGTTCTCCCTCGCGTTGCAAAAAAACCGGCGGGGTGGCGATGATTGTCGATTTAATGCTGGATTTGGTGGGTGGCATGGGTAAACACTGGATCTTGATTAGCCTGTTTATTCTCACGGCAGTGGTCGGTTTGTTTATTTCCAACACCGCCACGGCAATTCTTATCGCGCCGATTGCGATTACGATGGCGAATCAGCTGAATTTATCTCCGGTGCCGTTCGCGATGGTTGTGGCTATTGCGGCTTCAGCGGCCTTTATGACACCGGTGTCTTCGCCGGTAAACACCATGGTTTTTCGGTCCCGGCGGTTATAAATTTGCTGATTTTTATCAAAGTTGGCGTGCCGTTCACTATTTTTAGTGATGTTAGTGAGTATATTTCTTATTCCTTTACTTTTTTCCCTTTTAACTTTTTAAGGATAATGTTATGAGTATTTATGAACTGAAACCCAAATTCCAAAATTTGTTGCGTCCGTTCGCGATAAAATTGGAAGCGCGCGGTGTGACCGCCAACCAGGTGACCTTAGCCGCTTGTGCGATTTCTGTCATTTTAGGACTAATTTTGACCGCACTTTCCGACTATGAGTGGCTTTTTTTATTCTGATTCCTATCTGGTTGTTCGTGCGTATGGCACTTAATGCTATTGATGGTATGTTGGCGCGTGAATTTAACCAACAATCCCGTTTGGGCGGATATTTAAATGAAATTACCGATGTAGTATCCGATGCCGCATTATACCTACCTTTTTGCTTTTGTCTATCCTTTTGATGGTTTGCAAATCGGCTTGATCATTTGGTTATCGGCGTTAACGGAATTTTTTGTGGCGTACTTGGGCAAGTTCAAGGCAAAACCCGCCGTTATGACGGCCCATTGGGCAAAAAGCGATCGGGCGTTTTTTTGTTCGGCGTGTTGGGCTTAGTTTATGTTTTTGCCCCAACGTTACTTGATTTTTCTCTATTGGGTGGCTTGGGCTATGGTGATTTTTGTTAATTATCACGTGTATAAAACGCGTGAGGTCCGGTTTGGCAGAAGTCGGCAACGAATAGGAACGCAACCATGTTAGCCAAATTGATTGATTTTTCTTTTGTGCCGTTTTACCTCCTTCATCACCGGCGTCCGTCCGCAAAAAAATGTGGAACAGCAATCGGCGGATAAACATCGTTTGTATTTTGCCAACCATAACAGCCACGGCGATTTTATTTTGTTGTGGGTATCTTTGCCTTACCTGGTACGCAAAAGCACCCGTCCGGTTGCCGGTGCGGATTATTGGGCGAAGGGGCCGATTCGTCGTTTCTTAGCATACAAAGTGTTCAATATGTTGTTGATTGAGCGGGGCGGTGATAACCCGCAAGCCATTACCAAACAAATTAGTGATGCCTTGCAACATCATTCTCTGATTATTTTCCCTGAAGGCACCCGTAAAATGGACGATGATGTGCCACTACAACCTTTCAAAAGCGGTTTGTATTACGTAGCAAAGCAAAACCCGCAATTAGAACTTGTGCCGGTATGGATTAGCAACATGCATAATGTTTTGCCGAAGGGCTTTGTGGTGCCGATTCCGCTGTTGTGCGATTTATATATGGGAGAGCCGTTATTCTATCGTGAAGAGGAAGATAAGGCCGATTTCTTAATCCGTGCCGAACAGGCATTATTAAGTTTAAATTTAACCGAGAAAGGAAAAGCATAATGGAAATATGGCAGCTGTTTGGTGGTTTAATTATCACCTTAATTATCGCGTCATCAATCGGTTATGGATTGAAATTCAAAGTCGGCTTTTTCCACACCTCATGCGGTAATTGATAATCTTAACGCGCGAATTAACGCGTGGTGGGTGATGATTTTAATTATCTTCGCCGCCGCCGCGTTGGGGTTTTACGGCGTGATCGGGTTATTTTTTTGTGATTTCCTTCATGGCATTGCGTGAATTTTTTTATCATTGCTTTATATTCGCCGTGGCGATCATTTAGCTCTTGCCGCGTGTTTTTACGTCATCCCTGCCTATTCAATACATTTTTAGTAGCGATCGACTGGTTCAGTATGTTCACCATCTTCATTCCGGTGTATGGCTTCCTGTTTTTTGCCAATCCTCTCCGCCTTGTTGGGCGATACGGCGCATTTCTTAGATCGTTCCACCAAAGTGCAATGGGCATTGATGATCAGCGTCTTCTGTATTTCCCACATCCCGGCAATCCTGACATTGGATATTGAAGGTTTTGAAGATAAAAAACTGCTATTGATGATTTTCTTGATTTTAGTGGTGCAATCCAGTGATGTGTTGCAATACGTATGGGGCAAGTTGTTCGGCAAACACAAAATTGCGCCAAAACTCTCGCCATCCAAAACCGTAGAAGGTTTTGTGGGCGGTGTCGTCAGCGCCAGTGTGCTGGGTGGCTTGCTCTATTGGCTTACCCCGTTTAACCCGGTTCAAGCGGTGTTAATGAGCTTATTAATCTGCCTCATGGGCTTTTTAGGCGGGTTGGTGATGTCTGCTATGAAACGGAGTATGGGCGTAAAAGACTGGGGGAATATGATTAGTGGCCACGGTGGTATGTTAGATCGTATGGATTCTCTTTGCTTCGCCGCGCCGATTTTCTTCCATGTTGTCAGATATTATTGGACCTAGGGCTACTGTTACGATAACGACTCCGGGTCAAATTGAATTGTTTATTCGCAAACCTTAAAAAAACGAGAGAAAAAATGACCGCACTTTTAAAGATTGGTTTGGTGTCCGTTTCTGATCGGGCATCGCAAGGGGTTTATCCGGATCAAGGCATTCCGGAATTAAAAAAATTGGTTGGAACAGGCGTTAGTGGATCTATTTGAGGTGGTAGAGCGCCTGATTCCGGACGAGCAAGCGGAAATCAAGCGGACGCTATGCGAGTTGGTGGATGAGGAACATTGCCATTTAGTGCTCACTACCGGCGGTACCGGGCCGGCAAAGCGGGATGTTACGCCAGATGCAACACTTGCTGTCGCTGATCGTGAAATGCCGGGATTCGGCGAGCAAATGCGTCAAGTTAGTTTGCATTTTGTACCGACCGCTATTCTTTCCCGTCAAGTAGGCGTGATTCGCAAAGAAAGTTTGATTTTAAATTTACCGGGGCAACCGAAAGCCATCAAGGAGACGTTGGAAGGAGTGAAAGATGAAAACGGCAACGTGTTGGTGAAGGGGATTTTTCAGTGCCGTGCCGTATTGTTTGCAACTCATTAACGGGTTATATATCGACACCAAACCGGAAATCATTGCCAGTTTTCGTCCGAAATCTGCGCGCCGCAGTTAAATGCAGAGAAAAGTGCGGTCATTTTTGACGGTATTTTTTACAAAGCATCAAAACGAAAACGGTATTCATTCACCATGACTGAATACCGTTTTTTTGATCTTAGCCAAGCATCTCTTCAATTAATCGGGCGATGCTATCGCTGTCGTTTGAGCCGATAACCCGTTTGGCCTGGTCTTTCACCGCCTCTTCCGCATTGCCCATGGCAACGCCGAGACCAACCGCGGTGAGCATACTGATGTCGTTGTGGTTATCGCCAAAAGCAATGACATTTTGTGGTTCAACATTCCATAGCTTCAGCAAATCAAGCAGACGCGCGCCTTTGCTGTTGCCGATATTGGCGACGTCTAAGCGATCAACCCAAGACCATTCGCAACTGAATTCTGAGTCAGGTAAGGCTCTGACTGCATTTTCCATGGCTTGTCGATCGGGTGAGCTGATGACAAATTTCCAAATGTTCTCTTTTGGGATTATCAATGATTTCTCTGAAATCAGTAACTAAAACGCACGTTTGGGCGCACCTCAGGCCGGCAGTTCATCACCCATTGGGTGAATTTTTTTCCATGTGTGGATTTAAGCGGGTATAGTTCATCGCGTCACGGCTATACATGAGCAAATGAGTGTCGAATGTGTCTGCAATATCAATGACTTTATGGCATTGTTCGGAGGAAAGCGGATTGGCAAATTTCACTTCATCTGTTTGCGGATAATAGAGGTAAGTGCCGTTGCAACAAATAATCGGCGTATCCAAATCCACTTCATGATAATAAGGTTTTTACGGCAGTGTGGTGGCGTCCGGTGACGAAAAACCACGTTGATACCCTGTTCTCGAGCCCGTTGAATAGCGCGTTTGCTGGCAGGGAGAATATTTCCTTGGCTGTTTAATAATGTGCCGTCGAGATCGAAAGCGATCACTTGATATGCCATAAGATTTCCTTTGGGTTGAGCGTGATGGGAGAAAGTTGATGTTTTTGTAGTATAGAGCGAAGCACAGAAAAAAATCGACCGCACTTTAGAGCATCTTTGCCAAAGTGCGGTCGATTTTATACGTGTTTTTGCGTGCCGAAAGGCGGTTATTTGTTTACAATGTGCCACATGAAAACCGAGTGGGTTTTTATTCCATTATTTCTAAGGATGTCAACATGAAAAAAATCGAAGCGATTATTAAACCGTTTAAATTAGATGATGTGCGTGAGGCGTTGTCCGATATCGGGATTACCGGTATGACGGTGACGGAAGTGCGTGGCTTTGGGCGCCAGAAAGGGCATACGGAACTTTATCGCGGCGCAGAATATATGGTGGATTTTCTGCCAAAAGTGAAAATGGAAATTGTGGTGCCGGATGAGTTGTTGGAGCAATGTTTAGACGCGATTATTGATACGGCGCAAACAGGCAAAAATCGGCGATGGTAAGATTTTTTTGTATACGAGGTAGAACGTGTGATTCGTATCCGCACCGGCGAAGAAAATGAGGATGCGATTTAACTTATGACAAAATCCTCTTCATTATTCAAAAGGCTTGGTGGCTTTAGCTGCTATCGTCATTATTTTGGCAGGCATTAAAGCCGCATCGGAAATTGCGGTGCCGTTTCTGTTGTCCTTATTTATCGCTATTATTTGTTCGCCGTTACTGAATTATTTAACGTCGAAAAAGTGCCCTATTGGTTAGCCATTACATCATTGTTATTGTTAATTTTTGGTGATCTTTTTCTTTCCTTTTTCGGGTTAATTAACAGCACAATTCAAGAATTTAGCCAATCTATTCCGCAATATCGTCAATTATTGGCTGAACGGGTAAATAGCTTGGTAGGATTGGCGCAAGAGATGAAAAACTCCATTAGATATTTCAGAAAAAGCATTATGGATAATTTTGATCCAAGTGTGATCATGAATTTTTGTTCGACGTGTATTTTTGAGTTTTCTCCGGCGTGGTCACTAACACTTTCGTGTTATTGTTAGTGGTGATTTTTTTATGTTGTTAGAAGCACCTTATGCCAAACATAAATTTGTTGTGGCGTTTAGTGATGATCCGAATAATGTGGAGCAACAAGAACGTTATTTAGATCGTATTTTTAAACGGCATTATGAGTTATCTTGGCGTCAAAACCATGATGAGCTTGCTGACAGCCATTTGTGTTTGGGTGCTGTTAGAAGTGGCGGGCGTGCAATATGCGATCTTGTGGGCAACGCTCAGTTTCTTGTTAAACTACATTCCAAATATCGGTTCCATTATTGCTGCTGTGCCGATCATTGTGCAGGCATTATTACTGAACGGTTTTATTGTCGGCTTAGGCGTGTTGGTCGGTGTGGTGGTGATTAACGTTGGTATCGGTAGCGCCCTTGAACCTCGGGTAATGGGCAAAAACTCGGTCTTTCCACTTTGGTGGTATTTTTGTCTTTATTGTTCTGGGGGTGGTTATTGGGCACTGTAGGGATGTTGCTTTCCGTGCCGTTAACCATGGCGTTGAAAATCGCTTTAGAAGCAAGCCCTACAACGGCAAAATATGCTGTGCTGTTGAGCGATTCATCAAGCCTTCCCTCTAATAAATAATGTGTTGTAAGAGCCTTCAATTGTAAGGCTCTTTTTCTTTATATCTCAATCTTATGCTATAATTCTGCAACTTTTTTTATCACCTTAATAGCAAATAACTTAAGGTTTTTTTATTTATGAAAAAAATTTTTGTGTATTTATTTTTATTTTTTTGATTGTCGTTTTAGCCGGCGCAGGATTTTTGGGGATTTCAGCATTTACAACAATTCGTACAACAATCGGTGAATGTGCAAAACGATCAATTATTAACCATAGAACGTGGCACAACAGGCAATAAATTGGCTAGTTTGTTGGAAAAAAAGAACGTATTTTTGGATAATGCCGCGCTGTTGCCTTGGTTGTTAAAATTACATCCCGAACTCAACAAAGTGAAGGCAGGAACCTATTCTCTTAACGGTGTAAAAACCGTGGAAGATTTACTGAAATTGCTGAATTCGGGCAAAGAAGCGCAATTTTCACTGACCTTCGTTGAAGGCGAAACCTTCAAAACTATAAGAAAACGTCTCGAAAATGCACCGCACTTAAAACAAACTTTGCAGGGTAAGTCCAATGACGAGGGTTTTTGGTCTGCTTGCTATGGGTACCAACCTTAATAAAAAAATTTAACTGAAAGCCATATTATTGACGGCTGGATTTACCCCGATACTTACAATTACACGCCGAACTCCACCGATTTAGATTTGTTGCAACGTTCGGTAGAACGTATGAAAAAAGCTTTGGATAAAGCATGGAGTGGACGGGATAAAAATCTACCGTTAGCCGATCCTTACGAAATGCTTATTTTGGCCTCGATTGTGGAAAAAAAGAATCGGGCGTGGCGGCAGAGCGACCACAAATTGCATCGGTGTTTATCAATCGCTTAAACGCCAAAATGAAATTGCAAACCGATCCTACGGTGATCTACGGCATGGGGGATAATTACAACGGCAATATTCGCAAAAAAGATTTAGAAACGCCGACACCTTACAATACTTATATCATTGACGGTTTGCCGCGAACGCCTATTGCAATGCCAAGTGAAGAGGCCTTGCAGGCAGTAGCTCATCCGGCGCAAACGGAATTTTTATTATTTTGTGGCGGACGGTTCGGGCGGCCATAAATTTAGTCGTAATCTCAACGAACACAATAAAGCGGTACAAGATTATTTGCGCTGGTATCGTGAACAAAACAGGAAATAATATGGTCGGCAAATTTATTGTTATCGAAGGCTTGAAGGCGCGGGCAAATCCACTGCCCATCAATGTGTAGTGGATGTTTTTGAAAGAATTGGGCATTGATGATGTGGTGCTTACCCGCGAGCCCGGCGGTACGCCTTTAGCAGAAAAATTGCGCCACCTCATTAAACATGAAATGGAAGAGCCGGTAACGGACAAAGCCGAATTATTAATGTTATATGCCGCCCGTATTCAGTTAGTCGAAAATGTCATTAAACCCGCCTTGGCTCAAGGCAAATGGGTGGTAGGTGATCGTCATGATATGTCTTCCCAAGCCTATCAAGGTGGTGGTCGCCAACTCGAACAACGTTTGCTTCAAAGCCTTAAGGAAACCATTTTGGGCGGTTTTGAACCGGATTTAACGCTGTATTTGGATATTGATCCGGCTGTGGGGTTGGCTCGCGCCCGTGGTCGTGGTGAATTGGATCGTATCGAACAGCAAAACTTAGATTTTTTCCACCGCACTCGAGCACGTTATTTGGCGTTAGTGAAAGACAACCCCAAGGCAGTGATTATCAATGCAGAACAATCTGTTGAACAGGTTCAACAGGATATTAGGCAAGCATTGCGTCGGTTTGTTGAAAATGAATCATGGATGCAATCTTAGTTTTTTCATCATAGCGTCTCTTACTGTATTTGTTTCATTGATTTGGAGTGGACTACACATTTTTAAAGGTGAAATCCTCTTACAACTTCCTATACAGTCGCAACAAGTTACACTAACCATTCCCCAAAATGGCTTTTTATGGTATTTGGATTAAAGGAAAGTTATTTAAAAGCTAACCCGTTGCGTGGATATAGTATAAAACTTATAGATGAACAAGGTAAAAGCCCAATAAATTTACATATCCTTGGCTATGCACGTAAAAATTCTTTTACTGAAAGCACAGTTCTTGAAAAGTCTTACTACCTTAAACAAGGTCAATATAAACTTGTGATGGCCAATCAAGATAAGTCGGTATTGGATCAACAAGTCGTAGATCAAGGAAATTTTATTATCAAAAAGACATTACCGCTTATGGTATTGTTGGGAGGGCCAATATGTTGTTAGCTGTTATTCTTTCTAAAATTTTTAAGATTATTTATGAACTAGAAATGATTTCCTTATACCCTTGGCTTGCGCCTACCTATCATAAAATCACAGGGGCTTTTTGATGAAGCCTTGGGGCATCATGCGTTGTTGCTCCGTGCTGATGTTGGCCTTGGCGTGGAGCAATTATGTGAGTCCTTAGCGCAGCGTTTAATGTGTCTTACGCCAAACGGTGACGAGGCTTGTGGTCAATGCCATTCTTGTCATTTAATGCAGGCCAATAGCCATCCGGATTTCCAACATATTGCGCCCATAGAGAATAAAGATATTGGCATCGATCAAATTCGTGCCATGAATGAACAGGCCACTCAGCATGCACAACAAAATGGTAATAAGGTGATTTATATTGAGCAGGCTCATCGCCTGACAGAAGCGGCTGCCAATGCTATTTTAAAAACACTGGAAGAGCCTCGCCCAAACACCTATTTCATTTTACATTGCGACATACAAACCGCTTTGTTACCAACCATTTATAGCCGTTGCCAAGTGTGGAATCTGTTGCCGCCGGAGACGGAAGTTGCGTTGCAGTGGTTGCAATCGCAGGTTTCTGCAGAAACACTTGAAATGTTAACTGCACTTCGCGTGAACTATGGGCGCCCGCTGTTGGCGCTTGCGATGTTGCAACAAAAACCAATTAGAACAGCGACGCGAATTTTTGCGTCAATTTTGGGTATTTTATCGTCGCCGTTCACCGCTCGAATTATTCCCCTTTTTTGCCAAAGAAAAAGACATAGCATTGCAGCAACTGGATTGGTTGTTGGCTTTTTTAAGCGATGCACTAAAAGCAAAATTGCAGGTGAAAAGAGGTTGGATTTGTCAGGATATTGAACGCGGCGTGATTCAATTTGCGCAAGGGCTTTCTGCCCCCGCATTATTGCAGGCCGGCAATATCGTGCAAAAAAAGTGCGGTCGGATTTGCAGACGATTAATGCGGTGAATCAGGAATTAATTTTATTGGACGGTTTGACCCGTCTCATTACCGACGTATTTGAAGGATAACAAATGTTTATTGTGGATTCCCATTGCCATTTAGATGCATTGGATTATGAAAAATTACATGAAAATATTACCGATGTCGTGGCAAAAGCCCATGCCCGTGAAGTGAAACATTTACTGGCTATCGGCGTAACACTCAGCCGCTTTGAAAAAGGCTTATGACGAGTTAAGCAAATTTGATAACATTTCTTTTGGCCTGTGGCGTACACCCGTTGGATTTTGAGGAAGAGCCTTTCGATGAAGAACGCCTGCTACGATTGGCGCAAGACAAAAAAGTGGTTGCCATTGGTGAAATCGGGCTGGATTATTATTACAGCTCAGAGAATAAGGTCGCGCAGCAAGCGGTGTTTGCGAGACAAATTCAAGTGGCGAATCAACTAAATAAACCTGTGATTATTCACACCCGTGAAGCGCGAGAAGATACCATTCGTTTATTGCGCGATAACCATGCAGAAAAAGTGCGGTGGCGTTTTCCATTGTTTTACCGAAAATGAAGATATGGCAAAAAAAGCCTTGGATCTTGGTTTTTATATTTCTATTTCTGGTATTGTCACTTTTAAAAATGCCGAAGAAATTCGCAATGTAGTGCGTAAGTTACCGTTAGATCGTTTTATTGGTGGAAACCGACTCGCCGTATTTGGCGCCTGTGCCTTATCGTGGCAAACAAAATCAACCGGCTTACACCCGCGAAGTGTGCGAGTATGTGGCTGCTTTGAAAGGCCTTACGATAGAAGAAATGGCGCGAATCACCACAGAAAAATTTCGAGCGTTTGTTCAAAATTCATGTACAATGATTAAACAATCTCATTTCAATAGGACAACATGATGAGAAAATTTCTAAAGTATTTTTTTATAAGTGTGCTTTTTGTTTTTTTCACCTTTTTGGCAGCCGTAGTGAATTATTCTATGCCAAGCTATGACGTTACGAAAGTTACCGGCGTGGAAGTTAAACGGGTGGATAAAGACGGCCCGATAACCAAATCCAATCCGGCAGACGGCCCGACCCGTGACGTGTATTTTATCAACACTCAGCATCCGGACGGCAAAGTCATGGTCTATCGTAACGAAGATACCCGTTGGGGTTTCCCGTTCTATTTCAAATTCGGCTCTGCCAATTTACAGGCGCAAGCGCAAGCCTTTGGTAATGAAGATAAAACCGTCCAGATTAAATATTACGGTTGGCGCATTACGATGTTTGATGAATTCCGTAATGCTTTATCGGTAAAAAGAAATTACCGAAGCGGATTCGCCAAGCCATCCGATTTTTCTCTTATATTCTCTATCTTGTTTTTATTCTTTACGCTCTTTTTTTCTCCGTCCAATTTATTCGCGGTTGGTTTGATAGCGAAAAATTAGCCTTTCTTTTTTTCTTTCCTTTCGTGCGGTCAAAAAACACGTTAAAAATCGACCGCACTTTTCCCCCGTTTAAGCCAAGAAATCGAGAACATTATGAGTTTATTATCAGCTACTTTACTTTTGATCCTACTGATTATTATCAGTGCTATTGTGTCCTCCGCCGAAATTGCTTTTGGCGGGTGCGCGTCGCATTAAATTGCAAAAACATGGTGAACGAAGGTAATGCCAAGGCTGCGTTGGTATTAAAATTACAAGAACAACCGGGGCGTTTCATCACCGTGGTGCAAATCGGTTTGAACATGGTCGCCGTGCTCGGTGGGGTCATTGGAGAAGCGACGATTCGCGTGCATGTGCAAGCTTTCATTAATCAATACACAGATGCCGCTTGGGTGGAAAGTGCCTCTTCTTGGTTGGCGTTTGCGATCGTAACGGCCTCTTTTTATTTTTATTGGCGGATTTAATGCCAAAACGCTTGGCGCTAATAAATCCCGAAGTGGTGGCTTTGCGTACTGTGCGCATTATGCAACTGTGCATTATTCTGTTAAAACCGATAGTGTGGATTTTTCGACTCTTTGGCGAACGTGATTTTTCCGTATGTTCAAGATCTCTACTGTGCGGGTAGAAAGCATGACGCCGGAAGATATTGTGGCTGTGGTGGATGCCGGTGCCGAAGCCGGTGTGCTGAAAGCGCAAGAGCATTATTTAATTGAAAAATATTTTTCGATATGCAACAGCGCACGGTGACATCTACGATGACCACTCGCGAAAACATTGTCTTTTTAGACCGCACTTTTAATCGTCAACAGGTACTGGATACCTTGACGAAAAAAATTCTCACTCTAAATTAATTATTTGCGATCAAGGTTTAGATCATATTCTAGGCTATGTGGAGTCACACAGCTTGCTCACGTTGTTCTTGAAAGAAGAACAAGTGCAGGTAACTGATCATCGCTTATTGCGCAAACCGCTGTTTGTGCCTGACACACTATCTTTATATGAAGTGTTGGAATTGTTCAAATCTACCGGCGAAGATTTTGCCATTATTGTGAATGAATATGCCCTGGTTGTCGGCATTGTGACGTTAAATGATGTGATGAGCATTGTGATGGGAGAATTGGTTTCTAATGAAGAAGAGCAAATTATCCGCCGTGATGAAGACTCTTGGCTGATTGATGGCGCCACTCCATTAAACGACGTGAAACGTGCCTTGGATATTGAAGCCTTTCCGCATGACGAAAACTACGAAACTATCGCCGGTTTTATGATGTATATGCTACGCAAAAATCCCAAAAACGGATTTCGTGTTGTTTGACCGCTATAAATTTGAAATCATCGACACTGAGAATTTTAAAATTGACCAACTGATGGTGTCTTTTTCGGAAGGATGTTGCGGAGAGTAATAAGGATTAAGGTGGTAGGGCGTTTAATCCGCCCTATATCTCTTCTTAACATCGTCCAATACATTTTTACCTTGAAAACCGACTTTTTAAGCCAATAGAGGGCTTTTTCATCATCTTTTTCCAAGTCGGTATAGCTTTTGCACAAAAAGTGTTTTTTTGTTTTTTTCTGCGTTTTTGTTCAGCCTCTTGTTCTATTGCCGTTTGGGCTTGAAGGATTGGCACTTCAACAATTCTAAAAATAGAGTGATGCTTTTTTTCGACTATTTATATAGATATTGTTATGCTAGTATTGAATTACTTATCACTCAATATTACGGAAATTTATGCGTAAACTTTTTCTCTATATTTTATTTTTATGTTCTCAACTTCTGCCCTTGCCTTATTCCCAATGGAAAACGATTGGGCAAAAAAATCATTTGCAGGGCAAAGTGAAATCGGTAAAGACCAAAAAGCGAAGGCAACCCGGCATTGCCGGACAATGATAGTGTGAGTTATTTAGACACTTTTTTTATAATGAACAAGGTTTCTTAACTCAGGAAAAGGAACAAGGAGAATTCTTTGATAAAGAAAATATAGTCATTCGACACTATAAATATGATTCACAAAATCGTTTATTTGAAATTCAAAAATGAAAATGTCACGGCATCCAACCCCGAAATGAAATTCTTTAGCGCATTCTATCGTTATTTAGAAACGAAAGAGGGAAATGGCGTGATGCAATTTGTTGAATATGTGGATAAACCTGATTTTACAAAACCATATCAAGAAAAAAATTTACGATAAAGAAAGACGTCTTTTACTCAGTCAAGAATATGATCCGCAAAAGTAAAAACGGCATCTCGTATTAAAAAAATATGAGTATAAAGATGGAAAGCTAAGTAAAGTTTGCGATGTTAAAGAAAGCGGTTCAGAAAACGAATGCGAAACCTATCATTATGCCGATGACGATAGTTTTATCGCATCTTCTTCAGGTTTTTGGGGGTTATCTGGTAAAAAAATACGTTTGACAAAAAAATCATCGTCTATTAAAAAGGCGAAATATTTAATGGGAATAAACTTATTGAGTGGGTAACGATGGAATATAAATTTGACCCGCACGGTAATGTGATTGAAGAAGTGGTTTATAACAAAAAAATGGTGTGTGGAAAACGAAAATCACCCATCAATATAAATACTATGAGTAAATCGTGATGAGGTAGAAGAATTGAAAAAAAGTGCGGTCGTTTTTTTCCAAGCATTTTTTTCTTGCTTTTCAAAAAAATGTTGAATTTTCTTTCCCTCTCCGTAAACGGGCGAGGGGAAGAATATGAAAAACAATCTCCAAATCTACCGCACTTTTTATACACAGATTATTTCTTTTTTTCAGCAAAATCAAAAAAATCGACAATCATAAGGATTTTTGCTCGTCTGCAGGGCGATATTGTTCAAATTCAATGTGCCATTCGTCCCAATTAATTGATGGGAAGAAAGTGTCGCCATCCAGCTCCGTTTGGATTTCCGTGAGGTAGAGGCGATCGGCTTGTGATAAATATTCGTTGAATAATTGACCGCCACCGATAAGCATGATCTCTTCAGAATCACGGACAAAATCCACCGCACTTTCCAGGCTGTCTTTCCAAATCACGCCGTCATACTCAAAAGGTTGGCGGGACAGAACGATGTTGGTGCGTTTCGGGAGAGGGCGACCGATGCTTTCAAAGGTTTTGCGCCCCCATGATGACGGGTTTACCGGTGGTGTTTTGGCGAAACCAAGCAAGATCCGCAGGCAAGTGCCATGGCATTTGGTTATCTTTACCGATAACGCGGTTTTGGGTCATGGCGACAATCAGGCTTAAGCTCATTTATTTTCCTAATTTATTTAACAAGTTAAAGTTCGGTTACTATACCACAGGTTTTTTTCCCGATAGAACAGTAAGCCGGGTAATGCCAAGCCGAAAACTAACGCGCCGAGAATAAAGGTGGTGTTGATAAAGGAGGCGATCATTTGTTCAAATAAAGCATCGGAGAAGCCGTAATGGTGAATTTGTACGATGGCGATCATCGCTTTGTATGCCTGTACGCCCGGAATCATAGGGATAATGGCGGCAACAGTAAACACTTTTGGGTGTGCCAGATAACGATGAGATAAATGCACGCCGATAAAACCGATTAATGCGGCACCCACCAAGGTGGCGAAGACAATAGGAATATCGCAATGAATGAGAATGGTGCGGGTAACGTGTCCTAGGGCGCCGAGTAGGGCGCAATATTTTAACGCTTTCGGCGGCACATTAAACACCAAGGCGAAACCCACTGCCGGAATCGCGGCAAAAAAACATATCGTCCAATAATAGAAGTAACCAATTCATCTTAGTTCCCCAAGTGGTGATGTTGAGTACGCTTAAGGCGAAGACAATGCCGAGGCAAGCGCCGAAAGTGAGAATGGTGGCGATTGCCCAACGACCGATTCCCATGTTCACATAACCTTTTAAAATATCCGCCAGAGAATTGATTAACGGAAAGCCGGGCACCAGCAATAACACGCTGGAAGCTAAGGCAATTTGCGGATCATTACCGAGCTGATATTTCAAGCTGACACCGGCAAGAAGGGAGGCAACGAAAGAGGTCACGGCAAAGACGATGACCGGATTATAGTGCCGTTTAGACAATTCCTGACGCACGAACATGGCAATGGATGCTGCTATGAAGGTGATGAGCGAAATCAGTGCATCGCCGCCCGATAAATGGGCAAAAGAGGCGCAGGATAAGCCAATCATCAAGAGCACAAAAATAACGGTTATATTTTTAATGGTTTGAGTTGTGCAAGTTTCTTTCTGACCATGTGCAGGTTGTATATTTTATGTTCAGCAGAAATCACGATGCGTTGAACGTCCGTCACCATTTGCATATTAATGCCTTTGTCGGTGTTTTTTGCGGGCGGTGGTAATACAATGATCGTTTGCCAATGTGGTAATAATGACGGCGTTGGCAGTGAGGGCGCATTCTACGCTTTCTACACCCTAATGCCAAGCCTAGTCGTTGTGTCATTTGCGCCACGATAGTGCTTTTCCGCGCCATGTTGCAGTAATAACAGTGCCGTTTGCACGCATAACCGCGTGACTTCCCGTTGATCTTCGGGCGTGATGTTTTCCTTTTTTCATAATGAATCTACCTAAAAATTAATTAGTGTCATTATAGACCTTTCTCATGGAACAAAAAAACGCTTAATCAAATACCTCCGAAATAGGCTTAAAAGTGCGGTCTGATTTTTTTGGATAAATTTTTGGGATTTATGCTAATTTAAACGCATTTTTCGATGAGGAGTCAGTATGCAACATCATAATAAAACTATTGTAGTGAAATTTGGCACCAGCACATTAACCCAAGGTTCCCCAAAAATTGAATTTGGCTTATATGATGGAAATTGTGCGTCAACTTGCGCAATTACATCAAGCCGGTTTTCGCTTGGTGATCGTCACCTCGGGCGCTATTGCGGCAGGGCGTCATTATTTGAATCATCCGCAATTGCCACCAACAGTGGCCTCTAAGCAATTATTGGCGGCAGTAGGGCAGAGCCAGCTAATCCAAACCTGGGAAAAAAATTATTTGCGATTTATGACATTCACATCGGACAGATGTTGCTAACCCGCGCCGATATTGAAGATCGCGAACGTTTTTTTGAATGCCCGCGATACATTACAGGCGCTGTTAGACAATCAGATTATTCCGGTCATCAATGAAAATGACGCGGTGGCAACGGCGGAAATTAAAGTCGGGGATAACGATAATTTATCGGCGTTGGTGGCGATTTTAGTGCAAGCAGAACAGCTTTATTTGCTCACGGATCAACAAGGGTTATTTGACAGCGACCCGCGTAAAAACCCGCAAGCGAAATTAATTCCGTGGTGGATAAAATCACCGATCATATTCGTTCTATTGCCGGTGGTAGCGGGACGAATTTAGGCACAGGCGGAATGTCCACCAAAATTACGGCTGCGGATGTCGCGACCCGCTCCGGTATTGAAACCATTATTGCACCGGGCAACCAAGCCAATGTGATTGTGGATTTAGCGTATGAGCAGGCGATTGGTACGAAATTCACCGTGCAGGCGGATCGTCTGGAAAGTCGTAAACAGTGGTTATTTGCGGCACCATCGGCCGGGGTGTTGGTGGTGGATGACGGCGCCGAAAGTGCGGTGTTAATTCAGCATAAATCCTTATTGCCGGCAGGTATCGTCGAAGTCAGCGGACGTTTCTCCCGTGGTGAAGTGGTGCGTATTCGCACGCGATCAGGCAAGGATATTGCGCTGGGTATGCCACGTTATAATAGCGATGCGTTAGAGCTTATCAAAGGTAAACATTCGCAAGATATCGAACACATTTTTAGGCTATGAGTATGGTGCGGTGGCGGTGCATCGTGATGATATGATTGTGTTGTAATAACCTCAAAAGAAACAAAAAAACGGCGTTTGATGACGCCGTTTTTTTATGGGTAAATGTCAATTAAAGAATATCCAATAATTCCACTTCGAATACTAATGGGCTGAATGGCGGAATTGCTGCACCGGCGCCACGTTCGCCATAGGCCAATTCATGTGGAATAGCCAAGCGCCATTTGGAACCGACAGGCATCATGGAAAGGGCTTCAATCCAACCTTTGATCACGCCGTTAACCGGAAATTCAGCCGGTTGACCACGAGCGACAGAACTATCAAATACGGTGCCGTCAGGTAATGTGCCGGTGTAATGAACGCGTACGGTGTCGGTAGCGGATGGTACGTTGCCGTTGCCTTCAACCAACACTTCATATTGCAAGCCGGAATCCGTCACTTTCACGCCGTCTTTTTGTTTGTTCGCCTCTAAGAAGGCTTTGCCGGCGGCGTCGATTTCTTTAAATTGTGCTTTTTGCGCTTCATCCGCTTGTTGTTGTAACTGTTGTAACGCATGGCTGATTTCATTGAAATCTAAGGCTGGCGCTTGTTGGTTTAAGACATCATAAATGCCTTTTGCTACGGCTTCTGCTTTCACTGCCAAGTGGCTGTCCAATAATTGTTGGCCGATTTGCAAACCGATACCGTAACTGCCTTTTGGCTTCGGTATCGTCTAATTTCACTTGACTGAAGAATTCTGCTGTCATGTTGTTTTCCTTTTTGTTGATAAAACTATTTAATGGTGGCGAGGATTTCACCCATTCTTACCGGTACTTCTACCTGCAAATGTTCCGCTAATTTCACACTATCGGCAGGAAATAGATTAATAACCGTTGAACCCTAGTTGAAAGGCGCCCATTTCTTGACCTTTGCGTAATTCGATTGCGCTGTCGCCTTGATATGTCCACACTTTGACTTCTCTAGAGCGCGGCGGATTAATGATACCCGCGCAGACAGTGCTCATGCTGGCTGTAATGGTGGCACCGACTAAAAATTTGCACCATCGGGCCGAAGTCCGTATCAAATACACAAATCACCCGTTCATTACGGGCAAATAAATTCGGCACATGTTCTGCTAAAAACGGATTGACCGAGAATAAATCCCCCGGCACATAAAGCATTTTTACGCAGGGTGGCATCGCACGGCATGTGGACACGGTGATAATCGCGCGGGGATAAATAAATCGTGGCGAATTCCCCGTTTCTAAAGGTATTGACTAATTCTTCATCACCCGCCAATAAATCGGATAGGCTGAAAAATGCCCTTTGGCTTGTAATAATAGATCGTCGTCAATATGGCCGATTTGGCTCACACGACCATCGGCCGGTAAGCAAAGTGCGGTCGGATTTTCATTTATTTTTTCGCGCGTCTTCTTTTAGCTCTCGAATAAAAAAATTGATTGAAACTTTTTGTAGTCGCTGAAGTGTTCTTTTTGGGCTTCGCTCATGTCCACGTTGTATTTCTTCGCAAAAAGTTGGATCGCAAAAATGTGTTATCGAGCCCCATTCTTGCTTAGCAAACCAGCCCGCCAGTTGGGTTAAATATAGTTGCGGCATAACATATTGAAAAAGCAACTTTTAGACGTTGCCAATAGGTGAATTTATTCATAATGGTTATTTTTTTCTACAAGATTAAATGAATGAGGGTGATTATAACAACTTATTTAGCTTGTGCAATGACGAGCACTTTTTGTGTATTTGGTGTCGCTGGAGAGAAAATTTTCCGATTTTTGTGACACATCCGACAGAAATGAATTGCATTTGCAATGTTTGATCATGGTGATGTTGAGTATAATCGAGGGAAAAAAATATGCCAAATTTCTACCGCACTTTTTAACCTAAAGAAGGAAGCCAATATGGAACAAGAAAAATATTTTCGTAGTGCCGATGACACCGAACTTTTTATCGTTATCGCCCGGCAAAAGATGCTAGTTGTAATAAGGCGATTGTGTTGTTTCATCGCGGGCATGAACATTCAGGACGCATGATGTTTGTAGCTGAGGAACTGGGTTTTGACGATTTTGCTTTATTTTTGCTTGGGATGCACGCGGGCATGGTTTAAGCCCGGGCGAACGCGGTGATAGCCCGAGTTTGGGCACCTCCGTTGCCGATATTCAGGCATTTATGCAGCATATTGAACGGGAGTATGGCATCAAGGCGGAAAAATATCTGCGTGATCGCGCAAAGTGTCGGTGCAGTGTTGGTTTCTGCTTGGCTACATGATTATGCGCCCAAAATCCGTTGCGCGGTATTAGCGTCACCTGCTTTTTAAAGTGAAACTTTATGTCCCTTTTGCCCGCGCAGGGTTAAAAGCTGATGTATCGTCTGCGTGGCAATTTCTTTGTGAACAGCTATGTGAAAGCCCATTACCTTACCCACAATAAAGCCCGTCAAGAAAGTTACAATAACGATAAACTCATTGCTCGTGCTATTTCTGTGCGTATTTTTGCTTGGTTTATATGAGGCAGCGGATCGTGTGGTGGCGGACGCTCAGGCGATTACAGTACCAATTCAGCTGTTCATTTCGGGCAGTGACTGGGTCGTACATCATAAGCCACAGCATGATTTTTTTATAATCATCTAGGCAGTCATATTAAAGAACGTCATATTTTTAACGGTTTTTATCACGATACATTAGGCGAGGAAAAATCGAGAAGTGGCGTTTAAAGAAATGCGCCGTTTTATTCGTCAGCGTTTTGCCGAACCGTTACAACGGGTAGATATTACCCAGGCGCATATTCATAGTGCCAGCCGTATTGAGGCCGATGAGCTGGCAACGCCGCTTTCTCCTTTTAGCCCTCGCGGTGCATTTTGGGCCGCTTATCGTCGATTGATGAAACTTGGTGCAAACTGGAGCGAAGGCCTGAAAATCGGCAAAGAAACCGGTTACGATTCCGGCAGCACGCTGGATTATGTATATCGTAACCAACCACAAGGAACCAATAAATTTGGTGTGTTAGTGGATAAAAAAATTATTTGAATGCTATTGGTTGGCGCGGTATTCGTCAGCGTAAGGTGAACATTGGCAAGGCGATTCAACTGGCGATGGAAAAATTACGCACAGCAGACAAACCCGTACATGTGCTGGATATTGCCTCTGGCCATGGGCGCTATGTGCTCGATGCGTTAACAACCGACAGGCTGCCTGATTCCGTGCGGTTACGGGATTACAGCCCGATTAACGTGGAAGCAGGGCGTAAGCTAATTGAAGAGCGTCAGTTGCAGGATGTGGTGACCTTTGAACAAGTCAACGCCTATGATCGCAATAATTACCAAAAACCTTGATCCCCGCCCGACACTGGGGATTGTATCCGGTTTACATGAACTATTTGCCGACAACGATTTGATTATGAATTCCTTATATGGCTTTGGCGATGCTATTGAAGAGGGCGGTTATCTAATTTATACCGGACAACCGTGGCATCCGCAGCTGGAGCTCATTGCCCGTTGTTTAACCAGTCATAAAGAGGGTAATCCGGAGTGGGTAATGCGTCGTCGCAGTCAGCAGGAAATGGATCAGTTAGTGGAAAAAGCGGGTTTTGAGAAAATCCATCAATGGATTGATGAAGACGGCATTTTTACCGTGAGTTTGGCATTAAAAAAATAGTATGCCTATGAAAAAAGCGGTGTCGCATCGTCTCGGTTATTTAATCTCTGTAGGGTGTGCTGTTCTACGCAACTTACGGCTTCAGTAATTGGTTTTAGTGCACAACAGGAGAATGTGGCGGAGATTGTCTTTGCTTGGGAAGAACATATTCCTTTTCTTGCATGGACAATCGTACCTTATTGGTCGCTCAATGCCATGTATGCGTTGGCGTTCTTTTTTGGCTCGTGACAAGCGGGAATTACGACGTTATGTGGCACAATTATTATTGGCTCAGTTGATTGCCATCTGTTGTTTTTCTTCTATTTCCGCTGCAATTTAGTTGGCAAAAACCACTTGCAGACGGGGTTTCAGCGCTGTTATTCGATTCCCTGGCGGCTTTTTGATCAACCTTATAACCAAGCGCCGTCGTTACATATTATTCTGACGATCATTGTTGGTTCATTTTATTGGCGTTATTTACCGAAAATCTGGCGTTTGCCTTTAATTATTTGGCTTGGATTAATTGCGTTATCCGTATTGACGACTTACCAACATCATTTTATTGATATCCCTACCGGTGTTCTGGTGGGCTGTTTGATTCTATGGGCGTTGCCTTATGAAGGAGCAAGTCCGTTACATGGTACAAGAGCCGATAGATTTCGTCTTAAGCTCATGCGATATTACTTAGCGGGCGCACTCATTTTTCTTCCTGCCGATTTTTTTCTTGGCGGGGCGTATCTTTGGTTTATTTGGATTAGCATTGCATTGTTGCTGGTGGCATATGCTTATCTATGGTCAGGGGCAAAGTTATTTCAAAAACAACAGAACGGCAGACATAGCATGGCGGCCACCCTATTGCTTTTGCCCTATCTGTTAGGTGTGAGACTGAATATTTTTATTGGTTACGACATCAAGCGAAAGTGTCGGAAGTGTTACCTGGGTGTTTATCGGTAGTGTCACGCAGGCGGCAAACTTTGAGGCCGTGTTAGACCTGTGTGCCGAATATCCTTGTATAAATCCGCCCAAGGATTATGTTTTCATACCAATGTTGGATATGGTTCCCCCCGAATCTACCGAGCTTGTGCGGACGGCGCAGGAAATGCAACGTTTGTACAATAACCACCAATCAGTATTTATCTGTTGTGCTTTGGGTTATGGGCGCAGTGCCGCTGCGATGCTGGTTTGGTTGGCAGTTTATGGAGGTTGTGATAATTTAACCGAAGCCCAACGACAGCTACGTGTTGCGCGTCCCAATATGATATTGCCCGCAGCTACGGAACAAAAAAAGTGTTGGAGGCGATCTATCTCTTGCAAAAAACGCGATAAAAACTGACCGCACTTTTAGGAGGAAATTATGTCTGCACAAGCCCGTTTAACCTCTCATTTGCTTGCTACGGCACGTTACATCGGTGTATTGAATCTCGTGGTGTTTGCGTTGTCTTTCCGCCCTGATTCAGGCTTCTTCTGTTTACAGATTTTACTTTGCGCGGCCTTACTCTATTTACATATTCGGATTTATTTTTGATCAAATGCTATTTAGCGATTTGGCACATCAGCACATTACTACGGAAGAATTAGATAAGGCACTTGGTGTGTTAAAACTGAAAATGCCACAAGGCGACCGTAATATTGCCGAACGCGTGCAAGGTGCTTTAAGGTTGTGGAAGTATGTTTTATACGGTACAGGAATACAGTTATTGTTACTTTTTTTAGCGAGTTGATTTTATTTTTGGGGCTGTACTAGATAACGACTAAATCTTTCATTTAGATTAGAATGCTTAAATGAGAAAAAAAGTCGCTTAAGTCAGCATAAACAAAATAAACTCATTGAATTGTTTGTCGCAGGTGTTACGGCTAGAACAGCAAGTGAGTTGGTAAATGTAAACAAAAATACAGCCGCTTATTACTTTCACCGATTACGTTTACTCATTTATCAAACAAGCCTGCATTTGGAAATGTTTGAAGGAGAAATTGAAGCCGATGAAAGCTATTTCGGCGGTATTCGCAAAAGGTAAGCGTGGTCGTGGCGCAGCAGGCAAAGTCGCGGTATTCGGACTTCTCAAGAGAAATGGTAAAGTTTATACCGTAGTTGTACCAAATGCTCAATCAGCAATACTATTGCCAATTATTCGTGAGAAAGTTAAGCCTGACAGCATTGTTTACACTGACACTTACCGTAGTTATGATGCGCTTGATGTCAGCGAATTTAGTCATTTCCGCATCAATCACAGTACGCATTTTGCTGAAAAATCATAACCATATAAACGGAATTGAGAATTTTTGGAACCAAGCAAAACGTCATTTGCGCAAGTTTAATGGCATTCCCAAAGCGCATTTTGAGCTGTATTTGAAGGAATGCGAATGGCGCTTTAACAATAGTGAAATAAAATCTCAAATTTCCATTCTAAAACAATTGGTTAAAGAGATTCTAGTCTAGTTATCTAGTACAGCCCCTTATTTTTTTATAGCAGAGTGCAATACAGTATAACCTCGAGTAACCCTATGTAATTTAGTGTAAATTCTTGTAAACGCATGAAATAGCAAGGGATTTTTACGTTACAATAATGCCCGATTTTTTTCTATCACTTATTTAGGTATGCGATACCCTAAGGAACCTCTTATTTTGTGATGGTGTTTCTTTTTAAATTCTTCCTACATTATTAGTTAAAAATAATTATGATGATTAATAAACGACGTGTTGCACAATTCTTTCATGCGGCATTAGAAAGTTATGAGCAAAATTCTGTGGCTCAGCAGAAAATTGGGCAGCATTTACTTCAAATATTATTAAATAATCAGTTAAGCGGTTTTTCAGAATGTGCTGGAAATCGGTTGTGGGACCGGGATTTTTACCCGTCTGTTAATGCAAAAATATTCACCCGAAAAGTTGGGATTTAAATGACTTGTGTGATGTTTCCACTCAGTTAAAAAAATAATCTGCCTCATCAAAATTATATCAAGCAGATGGCGAATATTTAGACTTCACCAATAAACAATATGATTTGATTGTTTTCTTGCTCAACGGTGCAGTGGTTTGAGAACCAACAAGCATTTATTCAACGTTGTTGGGAACATTTGGCGCCAAATGGTGTGTTGCTATTTAGTACATTTACACCAAATAATTTGACGGAAGTCAGAACCTTAAGCGGTATTGGCTTGAATTACCCCCATTTATGTCAATGGTATGATTGGTTGCTTGATAATTTTCATTTAGCTCATTTGGAACAAACGGAGATTGAATTGACATTTGATTCTCCCTTGTTGGTATTGAGACATTTGAAGGAAACCGGTGTCACTTCAACGAATAATCAAATTTGGAACCGGAATAAAATTGTGCAATTTTGTGACCAATATCGTCGCCACTATGCCGATTATTCGGGCAAAGTGTCTCTAACGTATTCACCGATTTTTGTCTTGGCGAAGAAAAAGCAATAGTTTTCTTTGACTATTTAATTTTCTGAGAGTAATACTCACTCTCTATGCAAAAAGGCAAAAGCTACTTCCCCTCTCACTGCCGATCCGGTTAAAGATGTACAACGAAGATTAGATTATCAGGGTTATTACTCGGTTAATCAGTTCGGTCGTCTTCCCGAATGGGTCGGTAAAGTGCTCATCGTGCCAATACATTCATCTGAATACGGTGAAGTGTCCGTAGCTGAATAGGTTTTTTTGGTAAATGTCTCAAAATACATAAAAAGTTGGGTGGAGGCGTGCAAAGTTTTTAGGATTGCCTTATTTTTCTAAGGTAAAATTGCGACCTCTCAATTTTTTTGAATCTAACTC